>Ga0164290_1000038_pt1 | contig 492251 bp, 427 predicted proteins | sample Micstemetagenome_FD_108782 | JGI IMG/M metagenome (GOLD analysis project Ga0164290, IMG submission 108782) | Contaminated culture microbial community from soil near Moab, Utah, USA - Microcoleus steenstrupii SON62 (Illumina Assembly) | ecosystem: Environmental > Terrestrial > Soil > Soil crust... | reverse complement strand
AGTGTTCTATAACCAGCGGCGGCGCCACTCGACCTTGGGCCAGATCAGCCCGGCCGCGTTCGAGCGACGGGCACTGACTCAGGCAGCGTAGTTAAACCGTCCACGGGATCGGATCAAGCCCAACTGGTGTCGTTGCTGACGGTGATCGACGGCGCCGCCTCACCGGTGTCGCCGCACGTGGTTGAGGACCTGCGCGCCAGCAGCCCGCCGCTCACGGAATTCGCCGTCATCCGCCCCTTCGGCGGCGCCTACGCGTCGAAAGATGCGACGGAAAGCATCAGCCTGCAGGCGGTGACGACCGACTACTTCGCCATGTTGGGTGTGTCGCCGTCGCTCGGCCGCATCTGGACGCCGCAGGAAGCCGATAGCGCGGTGATCAGCGGTGCCTTCTGGCGCGACCAGCTCGCCCAGGACCCCAACGTCATCGGCCGTACCATCACCATCGATGGCCGGCCACGGACGGTCGTCGGCGTCATGCCGTCCGCCTTCATGCCGCCGTATTTCACCAACACCGCAGCGTGGGTGCCAATCGACATGGCGCCGCTGCTCGCCGACATTCGCACTCGGCGGACGTTGACCGCCCTGGCCAGGCGCGCGCCGCACGCGACTGCGCAGGCTGTCGACGCCTTCCTGGCCGTGTTCTCCCGTCAGGAGCAAGAGCGCTTTCCCGATATGCACGCCGGCCAGACGTGGGCTGCCCGTCCCCTTCGTGACGAACTGGTCGGCTCGTCGCAGCCGGCGCTGGTTGCCACTGCGGCTGCGGCCGTGTTGCTGCTGTTGATCGTCGCGACCAACATCGCGGGACTCGCGACCGCGCACGCCGTGTCAGCCCGTCACCAGCTGGCCGTGCGTGCGGCCCTGGGGGCCACGCGGGGCCGGCTGTTTGCCGAGCAGCTGATCGAGAGCGTCACGCTTGCCGCGGCAGGGTCGCTGGCCGGTGTCGCCATCGCGTTTGGCCTGATGATCGTCATCCGCCGCTATCAACAGGTGTTTCTCCCGCGCCTCGCGCCGCTCGAGCTGGACGGGGCCACCGTGGCGATCGGCGTCGGCATCGGGCTGGCCATTGGTGTCGTTGCCGCGCTGCTGCCGGGAAGCGTCGTCAATGCCGCGCCGGCTGACGTACTGCGTGCATCGCGCAGCAGTGCCGGCGATGTCAGGGCCACGACCACGCGCACCGCGCTGGTCGTCGCCCAGGTTGCGATTGCCCTGGTCTTGCTGGTCGGCGCCGGATTGCTGGTCCGCACCGTCCAGCACCTGGCGCAGCGTCAGCTCGGGTTCGACAGCCAGGGGCTGACGTGGTTCCAGGTGAACCTGCCGGGCCGCAAGTACCAAACCACCGAGTCCCAGTTGCAGTTCGAGCGCGATGTGCTCGAACGCGTTGGGCAGGTTCCCGGCGTGCAGTCGGCCACGGCCTCGGTTGGATTTCCGCTATGGGGCGGGATGATGGCGGGGTTGTTCATGAAGGGAGACGAGTCCGGCGCGGCGCGCCGCGAGATCGCCTACCTGTCAGTGTCGCCAGGGTTTGTCGAGGGGGTCGGTGCCCGCATTGTTGCCGGACGAGATCTGCTGCCGACCGATCACTTCGACTCGCCGCGGGTGGCGGTGATCAACGAGACGATGGCGAGGCAGGTGTTCCCGGCGGGCGATGCCATTGGCGCCGAAGTGAAAATTGGCGCCGGCAGTCCCAACGATCGGTGGATCACCATTGTCGGGATCATGGCCGACATGCGGGGGCACGGCGTGACCGCGCCAATTCGGCCGACGGCGTTTGGCTCGACGCTGCAGTACTCGTGGCCGCGCCGGCACATCGGCGTGCGCACTGGCGGTGAGCGGCCGGCGATGCTGGCGAGCGCCCTGCGAGCGGCCGTGCACGCCGTGGACCCGGCGATCGCTGTAGGCGCCGTCGTCACAGCCGAGCAGGCGTTAGCCGACGGGATGGCCCGTCACCGCCTGGTGATGCTCGCGCTTGCCGTGTTCGGCGGGCTGGCTCTGGTGCTGTGCATCAGTGGTCTCTACGCCGTCGTCGTGCTCAACTCGCAACAGCGGCGGCGCGAGTTTGCGATCCGCGTGGCATTGGGTGCCCAACGGGGCGGCGTGCGCTGGATGGTGGTGCGGCAGGCACTGTTGCTGGGCGGGGCAGGAGCCACGGCCGGGCTGCTGATTGCCGGGTTCGGCACGCGCCTGATCCAGGGTTTGCTCGAAGGGGTTGCGCCGCTTGACCCGGCGACATTCATCATGGCCACCGTTGCCCTGCTCGCGCTGGCCACTCTGGCGGCGTGGCAGCCGGCCCGCCGAGCGGAGCGAGTCGATCCGGTCGAGGCGTTGCGAGCCGAGTAGCAGCCGCGCTTGGGTGTGCGCCGATTTGACCGGCGCCGCGCAGCCGACCGGCCTAAGGCGCGAGGGTCGTGCGAACGGTCATCCGGTTGCCGGTGGCGCGATTGAAGAAGGGGCCAAACTCTTCGCGGATGCGCCCGAGACGGGTGAGATCGCGCGCGTCGAGCACGGCCCCAGGCCGTCGCACGAACACGAACGCCTGGCGGTGCTCGCGGGGCGAATCGGCCACCGACGGCACGCGCGGACCGAGCGCGTCGATCACGTCCTGAATCAGCACGTCGCGCCGCGTGCCGGTAAAGGAGACGCCGGCGGTGGTGCCATCCTCACGGTCCTGGCCGGCGAGCGGCGCTTCGACATAGAACCACGCGGGCACCTCGGCGGCACCGACCTGGCCCATCGCGTAGAGATCGAGATTGCTGTATCGCTCGGTCGCCGTGAGGGTGCGGAACCTGCCGCCACCGAGGTCGTCGATCTCGTTGCCTTCCATGACCGAGCCGTCGGAATCGAGAAAGAAGCTCCAGTGGGCACGCTGGCGTCCGAGCAGGGCGTCGGACGTCGTGCGGTTGGCGTCGCGGAACAGCAGGCGCGCCAGCCAGCGATGGCCGGTTTCGTGCGCGAGGATGCCAAGGACGCTGCTCTCGGCAAAGATCTTCGTCGCCGGCGCATCCGGATACTTCGAGATGCGGTCCATGTTGATGACGCTCTGCAGCCGGCCGCCGCTGCCGAACTCGGTGGCGAAGTTCAGGGTATCGAGGCCCGTGCCAGTAATCGAGTTCTGGATGGTCGATTCAAACGCGAACGCATCGCTCACCACGTCGGTGTCGGTCCAGAAGACCAGCTGATCGAAGCTGTCGGTATGCGTGTCATAGAACCGCCGGCTGGCCGCTACGAGGTCGAGCTCGGCGGTCGCCTTGAAGACCTCGGCAATTGGCACGGCGTCTGTGACCTGACCGCCGTTCGGATGCAGGTTGACTGCGGTGACCGATTCGGCACGCCCCGGCGAGACCGCGACAATGCCGTCCACGAGCGACGCGTCGCCGAAGCGAAATTCGATCGCGTGATTCGCGAACAACACGGCTTGCACGGTGATGGTTTCGGGCAAGTCAAACCCGGGCACCGCACACCACGTGATGGTCATGGCGTCCGGCGCGCTATCGAGAAACACGCGTCCGCTCGCCGACGGATCGAGATCGGCGAAGAACGGCGCGATGCGCGGCGCCCCGGATGCGAGGCGACCGAGTCCGCGGGTCGTCGAGGCGTTGTCGGCTTCCCCGAAAGTCAGGTTGCCGTCGGAGTTGACAAACAGCGACGTGACGGCCTGGCCGTAAAACTGGAACGGAAACGACAGCGTCTGCGAGGTCGTCGATTCGTCATCGCCCAGGGCAAGGCGGCTTCCAAGCTGATCACGAAAAGCCGCCGTGGTGCTGCTGACCGCGTAGCCGGCGCCGGCAGGTTCGAAGCGGATGCCGGTATTGGTCAGGTCGAACCGGTTGGCGGGAATGATCAGGTCGCCGTCACGGTCCTCGAGGATGGCGATGTTGTTCTCGTCACGATCGGCAAGCGGGCGAACACGGGCGTCCATCGTCGTCATCCGGTCGAGCGCCTGGGCGGACGACCGCGAGCGCTGCAACAGCTCTCGGACATCACGTTCGTCGGCACCGAGCGGTCCGTACTTCTTCTCGCGGCCCGGCGCCTGGCGCATGGTCGTCGCCGCCTGCGGCTCTGCCGCAAGCGCCGCGATGCACGGATTGGGTGCTTGCGCGAGGACAGAGGCTGGCGCCGTCCAGCCCGGAGGGGCCAGAGTGGCTGCGAGAGCGACGGCAACGAACCGGTGCAGCTTCATGAGCCGTGGCAATCGCCGTTCAACGCCCTCGTCAGGAGGGCTTGACGAACGACCGGACCGTTGCCGGCGCTCCGGCCGTCAGGTCGCCGGCCTTCACGCCGCGAAACGCATTCTCGGCGGCGGCGCCGTCAGCCGCCGCTTTCGTCACGGCCTCCACCAGCGCCTTATAGGCGGCGGCATTGGCGGCGGTCAGCTTCAACTCGATGAGGCCGTCGGACGCGATCGAATTGACCGAGTTCCCTCCGGTCAGGTTCGTGATCTGGTAACTGCCGGCGGGCAGTGCCTGTTGAATCAGGAGGACCGCACGAGCGGCGGCGTGCAAGGCGCTGACGCGCCCATAGGCGCCGGAACTGTGGCCACCAGGCCCCTGGAAATCGACGCGCAATCCGCCGGATTGCTGGGCGAGTGCGGGCGTGCTGGTGGCGACGATACCGGCGAAGAATGCGAGCGAACAAATCAAGCGCTTCATGACTGCTCCAAGTTTCGCAGGCGGGTCTTCCACCTCCGCCAAGGCTACGGCGGACAAGCAAGACCCGCTTTTACGTTAGCGGGCGACTTCGCGGGTCCGCTTGCCCATCGGCCCAACGGCCGGTTGCACGACGGTGCCGTCGGCGGCGTGGAATCCCGACACGATCAACGCGGCCGTGAGCACGCGGTGCATGCGAGCCACCTCTGTCGCCGGCTCACCGCGAGTGCCCCATTCCCAGAACGCGTGTCCGCCGGCACCGGCCGCCGAAGACGCCAGTGTGAATTGATAAGTCGGGATGCCGGTGTTGGCCGGGACGTTGTCGTTCAAGCTGCCCGAGCCAGTGCCGACCATGGGTGACTTGACGACGCCCAGCTGGATGCCGGACTGCAGCCCGGCATGGACCGCGACGTTATCGACGCTGTCGGCCACGTACGCCGGCCGCAACCCGTACCACATCAACTCCAGGGTGATGCCTTCCGGTGAGCCATCCTTGCGCCCGTACCGGGCGTTCTCCGCCGTGGCGCCCGCCTGGAACATGGGTTCGATCGTATTGCGCATCACCTCGAGCGGCTCCTTGCGCGTCGAGCGCATGTCCACCTCGAGCGAGCAGCTCGGCACGACGGTGCTGCCGGCGGGTGGTGGCTCGCAACTGGCGCGGCCGACGGTGTAGGTGGTGCGCGGCGCGCCGGCCTGGAGCTCCGACGGGGTCTTGACGTCGGCGATCTTCGCAATCGCGGCGGCCATCGCCTCCGGCGCACTGGGACTCTTCCCGCCGCCGCGGGGCAGCGGCGCCTTGAACTTCATCTCAAATCGGTAGCTGCCGATGAAGTTCACGATCCCGCCGCCCTCGAGGCCAAAGTTCGAGACGAAATTGAGGGGATTCGATCCGGTGCCGAGCGCCTGGTCGAAGCCGTACAGCTGCTTCATGCCGGCCAGGTTGCCCTTGCCCTCCTCACCGGCTGTGCCGCAGATCCAGATGTCGTAGACCGGACGGATCTTGTGTTTCTTCATCGCGGCCGCGAGCACGAACGCGTTCGAGGTGCTCGCCATCATGTCGCCGTACCCGGGCACGTAGATGCGCACGCCGCCGCCGGCTTCGGCTTCTTTCGCGTTAGCGAAGACCTTGCTGGCCGTGGCGTACTGATCGTTTTCGACGATGCGGCCGCGAGCGTCGAAGGACAGCTCGGTGGGGATGGCGGCCAGTTCCTCGGGCGTCGCAACCACCGGCTGTGTGAGCGGCTGGAGCTTGATGCGGATGGATGGGTCACCCGACTTCGGCAGTTCTTCGGGGTTGACCACGTCGATGTGCCCTTCGACCAGCACCTTGGGGAACTGCCCCTTGTAGTGCTGCGCGTTCGGGCTGCCCGAATACGACCCCTTGATCACCACGCACGCGTTGTAAACCGGCAGGCCATCGACGATGTTCGCATCGCTGGCTTCGATGACCCCATCGGCCCGCGTCATCACTTCATCCCGCGAGAAGCCCCATTCCTCCACCAGCCGGCGATGAATCTCGGCGGCCTTCAGATGCTCCTGGCGCGACGGCGACGGGATGCGAATGAGTTCGAGGAACTGGTTCCATCGCGCCTTGGCGGCCGCATCGGTGCTCTGCTCCTTGAGCAGTGCCGCAATCTGCGGGTCATTGGCGATCTTCTCTGACGCAGCGACCACCGCCGCGGGAATCGTCGCCGGGGTCCCGGCCTGGGCCGGCGGCCCACCTTGCTGAGGTGGAGAACTCGCGGTGCTGCTGGCAGAGCTACCGAGCGCGACGACAGCGGTCAGAACAAGGGCGGCGGTGGTGAGAAAGGGGCGAGGCATCGTGCCCCAGATTATGCCCGATCAGCGACGATTCCACGTCGGGGGGGATTGGGCTGCGAGCCTGAACGGAGGGGACCGATTTCGAGGGCGTCCGGCTGACGTATAGTCGGGAAATGCTGAGCCGGCGCGTCTGTTTCGTGGTGTGTTGTCTGTCGATTGTGGCGGCGAACTGCGGCGGAGGCGGCGGGGGCTCGACCACTCCGACGAGTCCGACGGGCACCAGCAGTCCCACGAGTCCCATGGTCTTCGATCTGCGGCAGCGCAACGCTGTCAGCGCGGATCCGGCCTGGCTTGCCGCACACAACAACGAAACCGCGCCCTTCGGCACATGCTGGTTTGATCTGCTGTCAGCCGCTGACGCCGCGCGGGTCCGCAGCCTGCCGCCCACCGACGGGGTGATGGGGCGCACGAGCGATTACTGCCGATAAACAACCTCATCCAACGCGTGAGGTGATGCCGTCGACGACGATGCCTTCGTCGATGCGCCATTTGAAAAGGGGAGATGAACCGAAGCCCTTCGACTGCAGGCAGGCAAGATGAGGTCCACCGTCGCGGCGGCACTTTGTGCGCCGCTATGGTGGACAACCTTCGCGTGTCGTTATGGTTGGTTGGCCTGCCAACCGTAGCCAACGAGATGGCATAGGTTGGCGAAGGTTGGTGCGCCCAGAACGATTCGAACGTTCGACCTCCTGGTTCGTAGCCAGACGCTCTATCCAGCTGAGCTATGGGCGCGACAGCTTTTAAGCTTAACACAGGAAAAGCGCTGCCAAAACAGGCGGGTCGTTGTTTCTTGGCGGAAAGGTGATTCCCGACGGGACGCGACCTCCCGGCAGGAGGTGCCCTCCCGACAAGATTCCCCCTCCCGTCAGGTTCATGCCTTACCGCGGCGTCCGGCCACGCACGCCGACCGTCACCGTGAACTCGCCACGGTTGTCGGGCAGGTGGTCGTCGTTCACGCCCAGGTAGACGCGGCCGCTGACCGGAGCTGTGATAGTGCTCTTGCCGCCAACGAAGATCGGGCCGTAGTTGTCGATCCGCATGATCAGGCCGCCGGCCAGCTGCTGCAGCACCGGCGCGTCGGGCGCGGTGCGGCCGCGCGTGGAGCCGGCAGGCGCGGCGGTGTCGTTGGCGTCGCCGCTCATGATGATGCTGCCGCTCGCATTGAAGGTGAGGGTGTCGCCCGCGCGCACGTCGAGCATGGCGTCGGTCCAGCGCTGCTGCGCGTTGACCTTCACCGCCTGCGTGCCCGAGGCCGAGCCCGTGGCCGGCGCGCCGCCGGCGGCGTTGAACTCGGCCCGCGACAGGCGGCCATCGCGATTGGCATCGCGCTGCGTGAAGCTGGCGTTGGACCAGTGCCACTCCGCCCGTTCAATCGCCGTGTCGCGATCGATGTCGAGACTCGCGAACTCGTCGTAGGTGTCGAGGCTGTTGGTCGAACCCACCACTTCGAAGCGGCTCAGCACGCCGTCGCGATTGCGGTCGAGCAGGCTGAACATCGTGGCGCTGGCGTGCCACTCGCCCTTCTCGACCAGGCCGTTGTTGTTGGCATCGAGATCGTCGAAGCTGTCTTCACGATCATCGTCGTGCTCGTCGTTGACGTCGCCTTCGCGCAGGAACTCCGCGCGCGTCAGCACATCATCGCGATTGCGATCGGCGCGGCGAAATGACTCGAGGTCGAAGTGCCACTCGTTCGCGGTGACGCGATTGTCGCGGTTGTGATCGAGACTGGTGAAGCCGGCGGCGGTCCAGTTGAGGAAGCGCTCGGCGCGGCCGGGCACATGGTCGGCCACTTCCCGCTGGTTGTTGCGCCGCGCGCCAATGCGCACCTCGTCGCCGGCCAGCCGGCCATCGCCGTTCCAGTCGTGCACCTGGAACGAACGCGCCGAGCCCTGCCATTCGTCGCGCGCGATGACGCCGTCGCCGTTGCGGTCCATGACCTCGAAGCGCATGCGCGCAGCGCGGGCCTGCTCGGCCGTGGACGATGCGAGAAGAAACGGGGTGGCAAGTGCCACGAATGAGAGCGCCAGTATCGTACGCGAAAGCATAGAGTCCTCCGCTCGGACTTAGTGCATATCGCGTACCCCGTCTGAAGTCCGGCTGAAGCCGGACGCCACATCGCAGCCTATTTTTTCTTGCCGATGCGTTTGGCGATGTCGCTGACGACACGTTCCCACACCTTCAGCGCCTTGTCGTAGCGCGCTGCGGCCGGGGTATCGTCAGTGACCTTGGCATCCAGGCCGAAATCTTTCGGCTGGGGCATCGGCGGCAGGTGGACGACGACTCTGTCTGACATATCCCGATCCTAAACCGGATGGCCGTCCACGGTCTCATCGTCTTTGCCGTCCCGCGTCTCGGGCCGCGAGCGGTCGTCCGGAGCGAGGCCGTCGTGGCTCTGCTGCGGCATTTCCTCGCCTGTGGGGCCGACGATGTCGGCCGCGTCGGTGTCACCCGGCACTTCCACATTAGGAACCGGCCGCACCTCTTCTGGGTCGCGCTCTGCCATGGCTACGCCTTGTCGGCGTCGGTGCCCGCCGTATCGATGTCCTGGTCGCTCATGGACTTGTCGAGCGACGAACGGACGGGGCCGGGGGTGCCTTCGACCTGGTCTTTGCTCGGGCTTTCGACGTCCTCTGGCGTGGCCTGCGACGTCGCCGCCTGGCCCTCGCTTTCCATTTCCTTGATCTGGTCGTCGGTCGTGCCGTGCGGCTTGGTCGCCGGCGTCTTCGGGTCTTCGACAGGAGCGGTGGTGTTGGTCATGCCCGCCATTTCAGCAAAGGGCGTGCCGACCCCGACGCTATCGCTTGACGTTGACAGGCAACGAATCGACAGCCGAGATTGGTTTCATCACCGGCACACCCCGACCTTCGCGGTTGCCACCCTCTTCCCAACCGACCAGCACCACCCGGTCGGCGCGGTCGGTGGCCTTCTCGGTCGTGACGCGGCCGTTCACTTGCACGGGTCCGCTCACCGTGACGCCGACGTTACCCAACGTCGTGACGGGAATCGATTCGCCGGCTTGTCCACGCCAGCCGACAATCACCACCTGCGCCGGTCCCGTCGACTCGCCGGGACGCGCCGCGGTTTGCGCCTGCACGCCAGGCCACGGCGTGAGGACGATGCACAAGTAGAGAAGGGCGGTGGCGATCAGCGTGAGCACGGCTTTCGTGTAGCGGTCGATCATGGTCCCTCCAGTGGTCCGGCTAACCGCCTCCGCCAAGGCTACGGCGAGTCTCGCCGAAGCGCTTCGCGCGAAGGCGGAAGCCGGACACCACATCTACTTGGACGAGGCGAAGGCGACGAGGGCCGTGTCTTCGCCGCGGCCGGTGGCAATCACAATGAACTGGCGGCCGCCGGCCAGGTAGGTCATCGGCGTCGCGGTAGCCTGGCGCGGCAGCAGGTGGCGCCACACCTCGCGGCCCGTCATCTTGTCGAACGCCGAGAGCGCCATGTCGTTGCCGCCGACAAACACCAGGCCGCCCTTCGTGACGATCGCGCCTGGTGGCCCGATGGCGCCCAGGCGATCGGGCAACGGCACGCCCTTCAGTGCCGGCACATTCCGCACTTCCGGCGCATCGCCGAACGGCACTTTCCACGCGATGTCGCCGCGATTGAGATCGATCGCGACCAGGTGCGCGTAGGGCGGCTTCAGAATCGGCACGCCGTCGACGAACGACGAAGGGCTGCGCTGCACGTACTCCGCATCCACCTCGTCCAGTCGATCGGCCGCTTGCCCCGACTTGTTGAAGGGCTCCATCTTGAAGATGGCCGGACTGCGCGACGTCTTCACGAACAGGCGGCCGGTCTCGGGATCGAACGCGCCGCCGCCCCAGTTGGCGCCGCCCCACACGCCCGGCAGCACGACCGTGCCCTGCAGCGACGGCGGCGTGTAGATCGGACCGAGTCGATACTTCTGCAACTCCGCCTGCGCCTTCGCCTTCAACTCCGGCGTTGCATCAAATGCATCGTCCAAGGTCACGCCCTGCGATTCAAAAGCGGGTGGCTTCGTCGGAAAGGGCTGCGTCGGCCACGAAGCCTCGCCCGGGACGTCGCTACGAGGGACCGCGCGCTCTTCGATCGGCCACACCGCACGACCGGTGACCCGATCGAACACGAACGCCCAACCCTGCTTGGTCAGCTGGACGACGGCGTCAATGCGCTTACCGTCGACGGTGATGGTGACCAGGTTCGGCGCCGAGGCCGGGTCGTAGTCCCACAGGCCGTGATGAACGATCTGAAAGTGCCACTTTCTTACGCCGGTGTTGGCGTCGAGGCACACAATCGACTCAGCGAACAGGTTCTGCCCTGGTCGCCGGCCGCCGTAGTAGTCGTTGCTGGGCGTGCTGACCGGCATGTAGAGCAGGCCGCGCGCCTCGTCCACGCTCATGGGCGCCCACACGTTGGTGTGGCCGGTGAACTGCCACGAGCCGGCGTCCCAGGTGTTGTTGCCGAATTCACCGCGCTGCGGGATGGTGTTGAACTTCCATGCCAGGTTGCCGGTTCGCGCATGAAACGCGCGCACGTCGCCGGGCGGGTCGTTCTTGTAAGTCAGGCGATCGCCGACGCCGTTGCCGACGATGATCAGGTCCTTGAAGACGATCGGCGGCGAGGTGTTGGTGTAGTGCTTCTTGTTGATGGCCCACACCAGGCCCTCGCTCAGATCGACCGTGCCGCCATTCCCAAACGCCGCTACCGGCGTGCCGGTCTTCGCGTCCAACTGGATCAGCTTGTAGCGCGCGTTGATGAAGATGCGGAGCGCGCCATTGGCGGCATCCCGCCACGCCACGACGCCGCGATGCGCAAAGCCCTGGCCGTTGGCCGGCTGGCCGTCCTCGTACGCCTTCGGGTCGAATCGCCACAACTCCTTGCCGCTGCCCGCATCGAGTGCGGCGACCTGGTTGTAGGGCGTGCTCACGTAGAGCACGCCGTCGATCATCAGCGGGGTGTTCTGGAAGGCGCCGGGACGCGTCCCGAACTCAGATAGGACCTTCTCGTTCGGCTTCCACTCCCAGGCGACCTGCAACGCAGAGACGTTGGCGGCGGTGATCTGGTCGAGCGGTGAGTAGTGCGACGCCGCCTGGTCGCCGGCGTAGTGTGGCCATTGCTGAGCGTGCGGGAACGCCACCAGAAGGGCCGCGAAACACAGGGCAGCAATCAGGCGATGCTGAAGCATGCGGCCCATTGTAGTGGCGCTCCGCGCGCCGGGACGGGAGGGTGTTCCTTGTCGGGAGGGTGTTGCTGGTCGGGAGGATATTGCTTGTCGGGAAATTCCCGTCAAGCGACACCCTCCCGACAAGCAGTGTCTTCCCGGCAGAAAGTGCCGTCCCGTCAGGAACTCTTCGGTTTCACCACCATCGACAGCACGAAGCTCACTACCGTCACGATCAGCGCCCCGACGAACGCCGGGAAGAAGCCGTTGACGTGGAAGCCGAGGCCCAGGCCCTCGGACAGGGCGCCCAGCATCATCAGGATGACGGCGTTCAGGACGAACGTGAACAGCCCGAGCGTCAGAATGAGAATGGGGAGGGAGAGCAGCAGCAGGAGAGGCCGGACCAGCGCGTTCAGCAGGCCGAAGACCAGCGCGACGACCAGGAAGCGGCCGGTGTCGCCGACAAACGAGATGCCGGGAACCAGCAGGGTGGCGGCCCAGAGGGCGCCGGCGTTAACGAGCAGCCGAAGCAGAAGGTACATAAGTGTCTCCTCCCGCCTCGGCTGCAATTTCCGAGCCTGAAGCGGGTCCCTAGAACCTGGAGGCCTTGATCCATGTGTCGGAACGCGCCCAGCTCTTCGCGAGGTCGGCGTCCACTGCCGGATGGGATTTGCCCTGCGCCTTCAGCGCCTGCTGCAGGCCAAGCAATGCCCAGCCGTTGTGCGGGTGCGCCTTGATGTCTTCACGATAGGCGCGTTCGGCGTCGGCGGGCCGCTTGGCTTCGAGCAGCGCCGCGCCGAGCCAGTGGCGCGCGGCGAAGGGCAGCGGCTCGGGCTCGTCGTATTCCAGTTCGTCATCCAGCTTGGCCGCGGCTTCGAACAATTTGATGGCTTCGTCCAGCTTGCCTTCGGTGCGGGCGATCTCGCCTTCGAGAATGCCGGCCATGATGCCGCCCAGCCGCGCCGCCGAGTGCTGGCGGAACTGCTGCGTCGAGGTGGCCGCGGTCTTCTTCACCTTGGCCAGGTAGGCCTTGGCGAAATCGATCTCGCCCAGCTTCAGCTTGGCGTAGCCCTGCGAGAAGTCGAACGCCGCCGCGGGAATCTCGCGTTCGGGACGCTTGGTGATCTCGACCACTTCGTCGAAGCGGCCAAACCGAATGAGCGTCAGCACCTGGTACATCGTGTCGCCGGTGCGCTTGGTGTAGTCCTTGCCGGCCTGCGTGGCGATGGCGCCCTGCCCGTCCATCGACGCGGCGAACAGCAGCATGTGCAGGTTGTGGTCCGGGTAGATGGCGAAGCCTTCGCCGCTGTCGGCCTTCAGGTCCGAGTGCCACGCGGCGAGATTGGCGCGTACCGAGTCGGCCCAGCGGCCGACCACGTTCCAGGTGTGCGAGGGCATGTGGTTGATGTGGCTGGCGCCGGGAATGGTGGCGCCCAGGTACTCCGCGCACGCGACGGCCTTGTCGGGTACCACGGTCGATTCGGTGGCGTGCACGTACAGGTGGCAGGCGCCCGGGTGCTTGGGATCCTTGGCGAGCACCCGCTCCAGCACCTCGTGCAGGCGCTTGACGCTCGGCTGATTGATGTCGCGCGTGCCGCGCCGCGGCTCGAGCAGGAACAACGCATCGCCGTAGAGCGTGATCGCATCGAGGTCGTCGGGATACTGGTCGACCACCTTCTTCATGGCGTCGGCGTAGGCCTGGTCCTGTTCGCGGCGGGTCTTGACGTCGAAGTTCTTGACGTAGCGGACGCTCAGCGCCTCGATGAACGCGCGCTCGTTCGGGGTGGCCTTGTCTTTCAGGCTCACGGCTTTCTGCATGGCGGCATACGCAAAGGGCGACTGGTCGGCCGACATCGGGCCGTTCAGGTACGACCCCCACGCCCAGCCTTCACCCCAGTAGCAGATGGCGCACTCAGGGTCGAGTTTCCACGCCTCGCGGAACGAGCGGATGGAGTCGATGCGCGCGAATGCGAACATCATCTGCATGCCCTGGTTGAAAAACGCTTGCGCTTGCTTGTTCTTGGAGGAGATCTGGCGGGTGTACGGGCCGAGGCCGGTGGTGAACAGCTTGATGGGTTCCTGGACGTACTTCGGAACCTCGCCCGGTTTGTCGAGATGACTCTCTTGGGCCCAGCTCGATGAGGAGCCGGCTATGAGACAACAAAGGCACAGGGCCGCGAGACGACAGAAGCGAACGGTCATCGAATCCTCCAGGCGCATGAAAGGGTACGGGCTCATCATAGCAAGGACAGTAGAATCGTGACGTGGATCATGAGGCCTTCATGCGCCTGGCCCTCGAGCAGGCGGCGCTTGGGCGCGCGCTGAATGAGGTGCCGGTCGGAGCCGTGTTGGTGCTCGACGGCCTGGTGATCGGCGCCGGCTACAACCGTCCCATCACCGGCAGCGACCCCACGGCGCATGCCGAGGTCGTGGCCCTGCGCGCGGCCGCCACCGCCCTCGGCAACTATCGGCTGACCGGCGCCACCATGTATGTCACCGTCGAACCGTGCCTGATGTGCGTGGGCGCCATGGTCCACGCGCGGGTCGCCACGGTGGTGTATGGTGCGACCGAACCCAAGTCGGGCGCGGTCACCTCCATGACCCATGCGCACGAGCTGGCTGGCCTCAACCACCGGCTCGACGTGGTCGGCGGGGTCCTCGACGCGGAATGCCGCGCCGTCATTCAGGAATTCTTCAGGGAAAGACGGACCGCGATCAGGCAAAATTAGCGTGTTGTGACACTCAAGCTCGGCTATTCCCCAACCGACGCTGACGACACCGATGCGCCGCGCTTCCTGACCGGCGGCGGCGAGATGGGCGCACTGCTGCGCGCCCACGACTGGAGCCAGTCGTCGCTCGGGCCGCCGAGCCAGTGGTCGCAGTCACTGCGCACGGTGGTCCGCTTGATGCTGAACACCGGACATCCGATGTTCGTGTTTGCCGGCGCTGACGGCGCCTGCCTGTACAACGACGCCTATCGCTCGTCGCTCGGACCCGAACGCCATCCCGGGGCGATCGGCCGCCCTGCCAGAGAGGTGTGGGGCGAGATCTGGCACATCATCGGTCCGCAGATCGAACAGGTCATGTCGGGGGGCGGCGCCACCTGGCACGTCGATCACCTGGTGCCCAGCACGCGACACGGCAAGCTTGAAGACGTCTACTGGACCTATAGCTACAGCCCGATCGATGACGAAACCGCGCCCGGCGGCATTGGCGGCGTGCTCGTTGTCTGCTCGGAGACGACCCAGCAGGTGGTCGCGGCACGCCGTCTCACCTACGAGCGCGACCAACTGGCGCAGTTGTTCGAACAGGCGCCAATCTTCATGGCCATGCTGTCCGGGCCCGAGCACCGCTTCGAGATGGCCAACCCGAACTACATGCGGGTGGTCGGCCACCGGCCGATCGTGGGGCTGACCGTCGCGGAAGCCCTGCCCGAAACCGTGGGGCAGGGCTACGTCGCACTGCTCGATCAGGTGTTCGCCACGGCCAAGCCGTACATCGCCAACGGCGCGAAGTACACGCTTCATCAGCCGGGGGGAGAGACGGTCAACCGCTACGTCGACTTCGTCTACCAGCCCATCAAGGGAGTGGACGGCGTGGTCACCGGCATTTTCGTGCTCGGCGCCGATGTCACCGATCGCGCGCGCGCAGACGAGGCCTTGCGCGAGTCGATGGACCGCTTCCGCGAACTCGCCGAGCAGCTCGGCGCCGCCAACCGCCAGAAAGACGAGTTCCTCGCGACGCTCGCCCACGAGCTGCGCAATCCGCTGGCACCGATCCGGACGGCGCTCGAACTGCTGAAGCACACGCCGACCGACAGCGACGTGGCCACCGCGGCGCGCGAGGTCATGGAACGGCAGGTTACCCAGGTGGTGCGGCTCATCGACGACCTGCTGGACCTGTCGCGCGTCAGCCGCGGGCTGATCGAGCTGCGCCGGGCACAGGTGCCGCTCGTCCGGCTGCTCGAGGATGCCGTCGAGACCAGCCGGCCGGTGATCGAGCAGGCCGGTCATCGGCTGACGGTCGTCACCCCCGACCCGGCCATCGTGCTCGAGGTCGACCCGACCCGCATCATCCAGGTGCTGGCCAACCTGCTGAACAACGCGGCGAAGTTCACGCCGCGGGGCGGCCACGTCGAGCTCAGCAGCGTCCAGGAGGGCATCGACGTGATCGTGTCGGTGCGCGACAACGGCGTCGGCATCGCCCCGGCGCTGCTCGAACGAATTTTCGAGATGTTCACGCAGGTCGGCCGCTCGCATGCCTACACCGGAGGCGGCCTGGGCATCGGCCTGACGCTGGTGCGGCGGCTGGTCGAGATGCACGGTGGCCAGGTCGAGGCTCGCAGCAGCGGTCCGAACATGGGCAGCGAGTTCCTGGTGCGACTGCCGATGGCCCGTAGAGGCGGGTCTTCCACCTTCGCGCTGGGCGCTTCGGCGGACAAGTCAGACCCGCCTGCGGCCGAGCCTGACACGGCGCTGTCGCGCCGCCGCCGCATCCTCGTCGCCGACGACAACACCGATGCGGCTGAAAGCCTGTCGCTGATTCTGCAGATGGCCGGTCACGAGACCCGCGTGGCGCGCGATGGCACCGAGGCGTTGGCGATCGCCCGGCAGTTCCAGCCCGATACCATGGTGCTCGACATTGCCATGCCCGGCCTGGACGGGCTCGAGCTGGCGCGGCAGATTCGCGGCGAGCCGTGGGGACGACCGGTGCTGCTGATTGCGGCCAGCGGCTGGGGACAGGCCGTCGACAAGGAGCGATCCCGCGCGGCCGGCTTCGACCATCACCTGGTGAAGCCACTGGCCTTCGCGGCGCTCGAGAAGCTGCTGACAGAATCGACCCGCTAGCGATGCCGGTGTTACGCCTGGTCGTCGCGCTGTTGCTGGCGGTCGCCGCTGCCCAGGCGCAGGCGCCGCCGGCTCTCGCCATCATGGCGCCGGCTGAACTCGCCGCCGAGCGCAGCCGTCTCGAGAGCTTCGATCGCCGTCCCCTGGCCGGTATTGTTCGCACCGTTGGACTGGACGCGCCGGGTCTACCGATCCAGGTGGTGCTCGCCGGCGAAGACAGCGACGCCGCGCGCGCCTCGGGCGCATGGATTGCCGGCTACGCCCTCAGCAACGCCGGCCTGGTGGTGCTGTTTCCCGCGCGGTCACCGGTCTACCCGCACGACACCCTCGAAGACGTGCTGCGCCACGAGGTGTCGCACGTGCTGATCGCGCGGGCGGCTGGTGGCCGCGACGTGCCGCGCTGGTTTCACGAGGGGCTGTCGGTGGCGGTCGAGCGGCCGTGGGATCTCGAGGACCGCTCGCGGCTGGTGTGGGAACTGGTCGCCGGCCCGCGTCTGCGGCTGCGCGAGATCGACGCCATGTTCGGCGAAGGGCAGGCGGCGCAGTCGCGCGCCTACACGCTGTCGGCGGCCTTCGTCCGCGATCTCATCCGCGAGTACGGCGCCACCGCGCCGGCCGCGATCCTGCGCCTGGTCCGGGAAGATGTGCCGTTCGAGCGGGCGGTGACCACGGTAGCCGGTCGGACGCTCGGCGGGGTCGAGGACGAGTTCTGGAACCGGCAGCGGGTGTGGACGGTGTGGGTGCCGTTCTTCACTTCGGGCGACGCGTTCTGGCTGCTGGTGATCGGCGTGGCCACCCTGGCGGTGTGGGTCCGTCGCCGCCGCCGGGCCGAGACCCGGCGGCGATGGGACGAAGAAGAGCGCGCCGCGGCCGAACGCGAGCGCGCGGCCGCCAATCCCGACATCGTCCACTAGGCGAATTACGGCTTGAGTGTCGTCGTCTCGATGGTGTTGGCCTCGATCTGCTTGCGCTGCAGCCACAGCTCGCGGAACTCGTGCCTGGAGCTGTGCGCGATCTGATCGCTGCGGTGCTTCGTGCCGGGTTGCCGCGAATTGCCGTAGGTCATGAGGCCGTAGGCCTTCACCGGCGTCGTGAACTCGATCATGCCGACCCACGTCTCGCCGTGCTGAGGGTAGCGCTTGCCGGCGGCATCGAGTGGTCCCCAGGTATGCACGCGGAACGGACCGAGGCCGCCGACGTGGCCGTCGCCCGGCACATCGACATCGCCAAGCTTGAATCGCGACACCTCGCCGAACACGCGATCGAGGGCGCCATACTTCTGCTTCGTCTCGGCAATCGCCTTCCGCAGCATCTCGACCGCCGCCGCGGGATCCTTGATGCCGGTGGGGGTTGAGGTCGCCCGCGCCGCGTCGAACGGCACGGCGTAGTTGGCTACGCCGGTGAAGCCGTTGCCGGCGAACAGGCGGGCCCACTCCTCGAACAGTAGCCCGGCGCGATTGTCCTTCGAGTAGATGTGATCCCATTCTGACAGCAGCTTCACGGCCGCCTGCATGTCGGGGTTGGCGTCGGCCTTGGCGGCGGCGAGCAAATCCGGCAGCGTGCGATCGGCCAGCAGCGACCGCGTCGACAGCTTCAACTCGACGAACTTGTCGAAGGTGATCTTCTCGTTCTCCACGATCATCTTGAGCGCGTTCTGGGCGCGCATCGACTCCGGACCCTGCGGGGCCATGTACGACGGGTAGTCGGAGGCCTTGATGGGCGTCGGCCACGACGGGAACCACGGCGGGTCGTTGGTGTTCTGGACGAAGCCGGCCGGCGGGTTGGTGACGCGCGGCAGATCTTCGTAGGGATGCACGTCGGTCCATAGGTAGTCGGACGTGTCGCCGGGCACCAGCCCGCGCCAGAACTCGAGGTCGCCCGATTTCCGCCTGGGCGCAATGCCGTTGAAGATGTATTCGACGTTGCCGTCGCGGTCGGCGTAGCTGATGTTGAAGGTTGGCACCTGCAGGCGCTTCATGGCGGCGGTGAAGGCCGCGTAGTTCTTCGCGGTCACCATGTCGAAATACTGGTGCAGCATGGCGGGTCGATCGAGGCCGGCCACCCGCAGCGCCGTGACCGTGCCGTCGCGGCGCTCGAACACCGGACCGTGCACGGTCGACTTGATCTCGAGCGGCTTGTCCACGGTGGTGCCGTCGGCGCGGCGCAGCTTGTAGCTGGCGGTCTTCACGGTGAACGGCCGCACCTTGCCGTCGAAGACGTATCCGCCGTCTCGCGTCGTCAGCTTGTAGGTGGTGGCGCCGAGCATGCCATTGACCGTGTTCGAGATGCCCATCTGCTGGTTGAAGGCGAAGCGGATGATCGGCAAGCCGATCTGCGTGGCGCCGTAGACCTCGAAGCCGGGCGCGACCAGGTGCGCCTCGTAGTAGGTGAAGTAGTTCTGGGTCCACGACAGGTGCGGGTTCTGCAGCAACATGGTCTTGCCGCTGGCGGTTTTTTTGCCCGAGATGGCCCAGGTATTCGAGCCATCTTCGCCGACGTAGCCATCCGGTGGCGCCGGCGCGTCGCCTTCGCCGCCCAGGTTCGGCGAGGCGACGTAGACGAAGTTCATCAGGCGATGCGCGTGCGCCACGACATCCACGCCGGTGACCGGCAGCACCACCTTGACGGCTGCGTCGATGGCCGTGGGGTGGGCGGCGGCGTAGTCGTTCATGCCTTTCGCGAAGGCATCGAGGTTGGCCTTGAAGGCCGGTTGCTGCGCGTCGTACCAGCTCTTCGATCGCGCCGGCACGTCGTTCTTCAACAGCCACACCGAGGTGGCCTCGTACGCCTCACCCCAGTACTCGGCGCCGCGTCCGCGCGATTCGCCGTAGAGCCGCAGAATCTCGTCGGCATGGCTGTGCGCCTGGGCATAGCCGTAGCCGTAGAACACGGCCGCGGCGTCGCGTCCGTAGATGTGGGGGACCCCGTACTTGTCCCAGAGGATCTCGTTCCGGGCGGGCGTCTGCGCCGCGATCGGCTCGCCGATGCCGATGATCCCAGCCAGGAGGGCCGCGAAGGCCAGTGCGAATGCGCGTCGGGCGATGTCCATGGCCGACACTTTACCGCGAAGGCGCCTCGTACGGTTACCGGCCCCGGCGAGCGGAATACAGTCGCATCAACGGTGTCACCGACACGCCGTGCAGGACGATGGAGGCCGAGACCACGACGAGGGTGAGATCAACGAGCTGGCGGGCGAGCGGTCCGTCGACGCCGTGCGACAGGGCGAACGCCAGGTAGTAGATCGAACCAACACCGCGGACGCCGAACCAGGCGATGAATGCCCGCTGCGCGCGCGTCAGCCGCGTCGGCAGCAGCGTCAGCGCGATCGACAGCGGCCGGATCACGACGAACAACATCATTGCCAGCCACAAGCCGGGAGCGATGGTGTCGATGCGCGCGAGCAAGGCGCCGACGACCACCACTACCGCCAGCTCGCCCAGCCGTTCCAGTTGTTCGTTGAATCCCAGCACCGCGCTCGCCATGTAGGCGGGGGCGGTGTTCTGGTTGGTGGCCTGCTCCTCGACGCTGAGCGCCGCGTCCTTGACCGCCTTCGATGGCGAGACCTCCGCGTGCTCGCGCTCGGTGCGCCGGACCGACAGCCCGGCGGCGAACACCGCCAGGAAGCCGTAGCCGCTGATGAGCAGTGCGATGCCGTAGGACAGCGCGATCAGGCCGAGGGCGAGAAACTCGTCGAGGCCGACCGCTTCCTTGTGCTCGCGGCGCAAGTAGATGACGAGCCGCGCGATGCCGGCGCCACACGCGGTGCCGACGCCCAGTCCGGCCGCGACCGCCCACACCAGGTCGACGCCCCACCAGCGCCAGCCGTTCGCGCCAAGCTCGTGATGCCCCAGCAGGCCCAGGCCCAGCATGACGAACGGGAACGCGCTGCCGTCGTTCAGGCCGGCTTCTCCGGTCAGGCTGAAACGCACCGGCTCGGCGTCGTGCTCGTGGTTGACCTGGACGTCCGAGGCGAGCACGGGATCGGTCGGCGCCAGGATCGCGCCGAGCAGCACCGCTGCCGCCAGGGGCAGCCCTACGGCGATGCCGAATGCCGTCACGCCGGCAATGGTCAGCACCATTGACACGCCGGCCAGCGCCAGCGCGACGCGCCACCGGCGGTCGGTGAGCGGCAATCGGAGCTTCAGGCCTGCCGTGAACAACGAGATGATCACCGCGACCTCGGTCAGCCGTTCGAGCATCCGGGTGTCGTCCAGCGCATCGATGTGCAGCAGCCCCACACCCCAGGGGCCGAGCCAGGCGCCGGCGGCGAGGTAGAACATCGACGGCGTCACCGGCAGCCGCTTGAGGACCGTGCCGGCCAGCGCAAAGCCGACGAGCAGCGCGCCGGTGATCACGAACCAGAGCGTCGCCATCAGCACGCCGCCCGTGGGAGGCTGTGGGCGTGTCTCTCGCTAGGCAACGGAAGCCGGGGCCGCGCCGTCCGGCGCCGGGATGCGGGGGATCTCGACCAGTCCGCCAAGGTAGTCGCGCGTCTCGGTCAGCGTCGAGGCGACCAGCACTGCCCCGGCATCGCGCAACGCCTGCGTGCTCTCATCCGCGAGTGACGCGGGACTCCAGCGTCCCACTACGATTCGCACCTCGGGCAGCGCCGCATGCAGTCGCTTGACGAGGTAGCGCGACTTGGACGGCGGGCTGGGCGGCAGGTCGGCAAGGCAGACGACCGAGTAGCCCTGGGCCTGCACCAGCGCCACCAGCTCCGACGCCTGCATGCGGGTCTTGGTCAGTTCGATCACGATCGGCATGTCATGCAGCGAATGCGCCAGCATGGCCAGCGCCAGCTCGTCGGCAGCACCATTGGTCGCATAGCCCAACACGCGCAACGGGTCGCGTGGCCCCTGTACTGACACATCCGCGACGACCTTCTCGGCGTCCACCCGCTGCGGCAGCTTGCGGATCGACTCCGCCGCGTCGGCCAGCAGCTCGCGGGTCGACTCGATCACCGCGTTCTCTTCATCCTGCGAGAGCCGGCGCTCGAGCCGGTCGCGTTCCGCGTAGTTCAGCGCGGGCAGCAGCAAGGCGTCGTAGACCGAGCCCCAGGGTTCGGCCTTGACGTGCCGTTCGATGATGTCGGCCGCCTCGCTCGGATCGCGCGCCAGCAGGCGCTGGTAGTAGTTGAACTCCGGCGCCAGCGCCGGTGTGTCGGCCATCAGGATGCCGAGCGATGCCAGCCCCGGCACGTGCCGGCCCAGCACCACCAGGCACACCGTCAGCGGCGTGGCGATCAGCAACCCCAGTGGTCCCCACAGCCACGTCCAGAACGCCACGGACACCAGCAGCGCGACCTGCGAGACGCCCGCGGCTCCGGCGTACAGCACGGTTTCAAGCACGAGGTTGGTGAACAGCTCGAGCACGATGAACATGCCCAGCACCAACAGCGGCCCGGTCCAGCCTGGCAAAGCGGCCAGGCTCACCACGATCGGCGCGCCCGCACCGATGGCCGGACCGACATACGGCACATAGCGCAGCGCCGCACCGAGTGTGCCCCACACCAGGGGATATGGGACGTCGAGCAAGTACAGCCCGACTCCCGCGATGACCCCGTAGACCAGGCTGGCCAGCGACTGCATCAGCAGTTGTTTGCTGACGCGGCTGCCGGCCTCGTCAAAGGCCTTGGTCGTCACGGTCAGGTGGCCTTGCCCGAACAAGCCGATCAGGCGATCGCGCAGGTCGCGCCGCTCGAGCAACATGAAGATCACCAGCACCACGACCAGCCCGGCCGTACCGAGCGGCCCGACGATCGGCCCCAGCCAGGCGATGGCGGGGAACCCCGACACCAGTTCCGAGGTGATCATCACGGCCGGCGCCGGCCGTCCCTTCGGTGCCTCGGTCTTGCCGAGGTCGGTCTTGATGTCCTCGATCGTCTCCTGCAGTTTCTCGACGGTGCCGCCCTTGCCGGCGCCACGCACGTCGGCAATCTTGGTGAGGATATTGGCGCGGAAGCGCGGCAGATCCTCCGACAGGTTCTCCATCTGGCGAACCAGGCCCCAGCCGGCGAGACCCAGCACCAAGAACACCAGCGTGACCGCGATCAGGACCGCCGGAACACGGCCGAGCCAGCGCTCGAGCCAGGTCACCGGTGGCGCCATCACGAAGGCAATCAGCACTGCCAGTGCCAGCGGCACGAGCACCGCCTGCGCCCAGTACAGCACCGCGACGATCAGCACGATGCCGGCGAAGGTGACCCACCGCTTCAGCGTCTTCGACGATTCATCCATGCGCTCTCACTGTTCTCCAACTATCGCGCGGACTGACGGACGAGGTAGTTCACTATTGAACAGTCACGCTACAGTGTCATGAAGATGCTGTTGAGCGTGGCCGTATTCCTGAAGTTGTTCGGCGCTGCCGCGCAGGCGTGGTGGGACGATGATGCGACCCGGCTCGGCGCCTCGCTCGCGTACTACACGTTGTTTGCGATCGCGCCGATCCTGCTGGTCGCGACCGCGATCGCCGGCGCGGCCTTTGGCGAAGAAGCGGTGCGCGGCGAGATTGTCGGGCAGCTCGATTCGCTGGTCGGCCGCGAAGGCGCACTCGCCGTGCAGAGCCTGCTCGAGGGCGCCAGCCAGCGGCGGGCCGGCGTCATTGCCACGGTGGTTGGCGCCATCACGTTCCTGGTGGCCGCCACCGGCGCCTTCCTGGAACTGCAGATGGCGCTGAATACGATCTGGCGGGTGAAGGTGAAGGATCGCATCAACCTCACGGCCTTCCTGATGGACCGCGTGCGGTCGTTCGGCCTGGTGGTGGCGGTGGGCTTCCTGTTGCTGGTGTCGCTCGCGGTCACCGCCGCTCTCGCCGCACTCAACCAATGGCTGACCCGTCTCTCTCCCGAAATCCCCATCGTCTGGAACGCCATCGGGTTGGTGGTGTCGCTGGTGGTCACGACCGGTCTGTTTGCCATGCTGTTCCGCTTCCTGCCCGACGTCCGGCTGCATTGGCGGGATGTGACGACCGGCGCGCTGGTGACGGCGGTGTTGTTTGCCGTCGGCCAGCAGGTGATCGGGTTGTATCTCGGCCAGAGCAGCATGGCCTCGGCCTACGGCGCGGCGGGATCGATGATGGTGCTGCTGTTGTGGGTGTACTACTCGTGCCAGATTCTCCTGTTCGGCGCGGAGTTCACCCGCGTCTACGCCGACAGCCGCGGCCGCCGGCCCAAGCCGGAGTCGTTTGCCGAGAAGGATCCCGACGCCGTCAAGGGGCCCTGAGCGTCAGACCCCCGCCAGCGTCAGCGCGAATTGCGACTCACGGTCGATCCACTGCTCGCGTGGCGTGAATCCTGCCGCCGACAGGCCGGCGGCCACCGTTTCGGGCGAGAACTTGTAGGAACTCTCGGTCCAGATGTGTTCGCCTTCGCGGAAGGCAATCTCGAGGCCGGCCTGCGCGATGCGGACACGTTGCGTCCGCGTGCTGACCAGGTGCATTTCCACCCGTGACTCGCGCCCGTTCCACACCGCTCGATGCGCGAAGCCATCCAGGTCGAATGTGCCGCCGAGTTCGCGATTGATGCGCACCAGCAGGTTGCGATTGAAGGCGGCCGTGACGCCCAGCGGATCGTCATAGGCCAACAGCAAGTCGGTCTCGGGTTTGACCAGGTCGGTGCCGAGCAGCAGCGCGTCACCGGGCCGCAATGCTGCGCGTGCCTGCCGCAGGAACGCCGCGGCAGCATCGGGGTCGTAGTTGCCAATGTTGGAGCCCAGGAAGAGCATCAGCGTGCGGCCGGTGGCAGGCTCGCGGCGCAGCCGCTGCAGTCCGGCCTCGTAACTCGATTCGTGCGCGAGCACGCGGACCTGGTCGAACGACGACAGCGCGCGCGACGCCGTGGCCAGCGCTGCCGGCGAGATGTCGATCAGGTCGACCGTCAATGGCGTCGTCCGTGGCCGGGAGGACGACAGGAGCGCCGCCAGCTTGTCGCCGTTACCGGCGCCGAGCTCGACGATCCGCCCGAGCGGCTGCAGGCAGGACAGGATGGCGCCGCCATGTTTCATCAGCAGCTGTGTTTCGCCGGCGGTGACACGGTACCAGGGCAACTGGCAGATGGCGTCGAACAGGGCCGAGCCCAGCGGATCGTAGAGAAACCGCGACGGCAGTTGCCGCGGTTCCCGGGTCAGGAACTGCCGGACGGCGGCGGCGAAGTCGGCGGTGGTGACCGCCGCCTCGGCGGTCTCGGTCTGCACCGCGTTGATCGATCTCATGTCAGGCCTCCCGGGCGCAGCGGAATGACGCGTAGACGTAGGGGTAGCGCGGCCGGAACCAGTTGCGGAACGAGGGCCGCAGCAATGCGGCGGCCGTCGCCGGCGATGCGCCCTTCATCACGTGGTGCTGCCCATCGAAGAAATCCGCGGAGTATTCCGGATACGACGGCAGGGCGGTGAAGCCGGGAAATGGCGCGAAGATGGTGCTCGTCCACTCCCAGCCGTTGCCGACCAGGTCGTGGAGGCCCCACGCGCTGACGCCGCCGGGGTGAGTGCCGGCGGGTTGCGGATCCCAGCTGGCGAAGTCGAACACGCCGTGCTGCGCTGATGGCGGCTGGTCGCCCCACGGGTGGGTGCGCTCGCCGCCGGTCGGATCACCATGGGCCGCGCGCTGGTATTCGGCCTCGGTCATCAGCCGCGCGCCTTGCCAGGCGGCAAAGGCCGTGGCTTCGGCCTGGCTGACGTAGACCGGCCACGCCGCCGGCAGGGCCAGACAGTCGAACATGCCCCGCCAGGACCAGGCGGCGTCGGCATCGCGCTCCCAGAACGCCGGATGCTCGATCTTCTCGTCGATAACCCAGCGCCAATCTTCTGGCCGCCACCAGCGTTCGGTGCGGTAGCCTCTGGCGTCAACGAATGCCATGAAGTCGGCGTTGGTGACGTTGTGCGCCTGGGCCTGGAAAGCAGCGACGAATTGCTGGAACGGCGGCCGTTCGTTGTCCCACGCAAATGCAGTCTCGCCACGCGCCACACCCAATGTGACGGCGCCGGCGGGCACGGTGATCCACTGCTGGTCAGGCGGCGTGCCGGCGGTGACCGGCACGTAGCCATCGGGCCGGCGCTTGCTGGCGAGCGGCAGGCGCTGCCACATGTAGAGCAGCGTCTCCTGGTGCATCAGCTCGTGCTCGAGAATGCAGTGGACGGCTTCGGCTGCATCCAGCAGGGGATGGCCCGGCTGGTCGAGGTCGCCTGATTCGAGCGCGTCCAAGACCCGGCTGTCGGCTTCCCGGGCGAACTGCTGCACCTCGGTGCGCGATGGCCATTGGTCGCGGATCGCCGAGTCGCGCGCGGCCGCCGAGGCGTGCGATTCGTGCGGGTCGATGCCGCGCGCGAACAGCGCTTCGAGCCGCGCATCAATGCCGGGCAGGCCCAGGCCGCGCTTGACCAGGGTGTTGAAGCTGAAGCCCGGCAGGTGGCCCTCGTAGAAGACGATCGGGTGGCGCAGTGCGATCGGCCGCGAGTAGTACGCCTCGTCTGCCAGCATGTCGAACAGCGCCCGCGACCGTGCCCGGTTGCTACGGTAGCGCTCGGCCAACTGTTGGCGGTCGATCACGGCTGCGTTCATGGCGAAGTCCCTTACAAGAAAGACGCCAAGACGCGGGTTTTGGTGTCACCGCTGCGCTGCCGGGGCCCTCGATGGCCGGCAGGAGACGCGGCGAGGTTTGGGATTGGGAGGCGACTTGGATATAATTGGCAATTCCGGCGACGTCGCGGTCCTACCCAGTGCGGAGAGGTACCGAAGTGGTCGTAACGGGCGCGCCTCGAAAGCGTGTTGTCCGAAAGGGCACGTGGGTTCGAATCCCACCCTCTCCGCCATCACTCAACCTTCGGTTTCGTTCGGCGGTTCGGGTGGTCTTCAGCCACGCGCGCTCGCCTTCGGCATCGCGCTAGCGGGGTCGAATCCCTACCAGTGGCGCGGCCTTCGCCTTTGGCTCGGCCTGGCGGCATCGAATCCCACCAGTGACGAGGAAGGGCGAGATCCCTTACACTCAAACTCGGAAGGATCTGAAGCCATGGCTCTGCTCGATTGGTCCCAGTGCCCAGCGGTCGAGAGCATCCCCGGCAAAGTCAGTGGGACGTGGGTGCTTCGCGACACCCGCATGCCTGTCGCGACGATCTTCGAGAACCTCGAAGCGGGCGCCAATATCGACGACATCCTTGCGTGGTATGACGGATTGGACCGCGACCAGGTGAAGGCGGTCATCGAATTTGCGGCACGAAGCCTCGACACGCCAGTGGCCGGCTGAATGCGCGTGCTGTTCGATCAGGCCACACCGGTCCCGATTCGCGAGTTTCTGATCGGCCACACGGTGCGCACGGCCGCGCAGGAACACTGGGACCGACTGAAGAACGGCGACCTGTTAGCCGCCGCCGAGCACGCCGGCTTCGAGGTCTTCCTCACGACGGATAAGAACCTGCAGTATCAACAGAACTTGGCCGGTCGGACCATTGCCATCGTCGTCATTGGCATTCAGCAGTGGCCAGCGCTTCAACCGCACATTGCCCGGGTCGTGGCCGCGGTCAACGGCGCCAAACCTGGCAGCTTTACTTTTGTGGAGATTCCGGTCGACTGACGGCAGCGGCCGAGGGGCTTGAGATCTGTGCTGCCGCCTCATCGCGCTGCCAGTTTCCGAATTCGCTGTGTAACTTTAAGGCACTAGTTTCACTTGCTGCAAGAACGGCGGCCATTGTTAATCGATCTCAGCTTGGCAAAAGGAACTGCGTAAAATGCGCTTCTTTGCTGATGGCCCGAGTATTCCGGACGAACTGCTGGAAGACAGGGATCGAGGGCGCGTTGTGTTTTTCTGCGGCGCAGGCATTTCCATGCCGGCGGGCTTGCCGAATTTCGCTGAATTAGCGCGTCGAGTGATGTTGAAGCTGGGAACCCCGGCTTTGGTGTGGCTATCGAGCCTCACATAACGGCAGAACGCGCGTGGGGACATCGACATTTACCGGCAGGGACCAAAGAGGATCATGATTCCTCGGAGACCTGGATCTCATTTGACGTCGCATTTCTCGATCGGCATGGAGAGACGACGCCAGTGCCAGCGGAGTGGCTGCCGCGTGTCTTCGAAAAAGTAAGAGCCGGACTTCAACTCGGTAGCGAGTTGCTCGCGTTGATTCGGCAGAAGTACTGGCAGACTACGACCTTTTACCCTTCTGTAGATGGCGGTGATCACTATCCAAATGAGGCGTCGGAGTACCTGCGATGGTGTCGCGAGTTGTTCGACCGACTAGCGAGCGAGCAGCCAGACGTTGCACGTGACGAGCTGCGGCGCTGGCCGACGGAAGATCAGTATTTTTTTGACAAGCTTCGAATTTATGCTTGGGGCCATAAGACCCTCTGTTCCGCAACCGAAGTAGCCGATGGCCTGGTTGGACTATGGGAAGACGGCTTCTGGAACGAGTATCACCGTCGTGAGCTATTGCACACGTTGCGCGCTCGATGGGCGGACTTTGGACTCGAGGAGCGGAAGCGTATAGAGGCGCGGATCATCGTGGGCCCTCCGTCCTGGGTGAACGAGGACCCCGACTCCTTCCAGGAGCGAAAGCTTCGAACGACGTGCGCACTGCTCGGCTGTCGGCCTGCATCGCTTCCGTCTTGGCGCTGTCGTGGCCAGGTGCACTCCGCCAGGTCGACAAGGGCACGAGGCTGCTGTAGGCAATGGGGACGATGGCGTGCTCGTTCAGATAGCGGACCAACTCCGGCTTCTGCGACCACGGATGAAGCTCGATCTGGTTGGCCTGCGGTGTCGGCAGCCCCGCCGCGGCGAGCTCCTCCAGGTGCGCGAGATTGAAGTTGCTGACGCCGATGGCACGTGCCTGTTTCTGCTCCTTGAGCGCCACAAGTCCGCGCCACTGGGCGAGCCGCTGGTCACGGTCGAACGGCGCGTGGATCAGGTACAGGTCGACGTAGTCGAGCCCGAGCCTGGCGAGGCTCTCGTGCAGCGAGCCGATCGTCGACTCGGTGGTCTTCGGCGTCTGTCCCCAGGCCGCGTTGCCGGGCCAGAGCTTGGTGGTCACGAAGAGGTCGCTGCGCGACAACCCCTCGCGCGCCATTGCCAGGCGGATGCCTTCGCCAACGCCGGTTTCATTCTGATAGAACTCCGCCGTATCGATGTGCCGGTAGCCGGCTGTGATGGCCGCATCGACGGCGGCAGCGGCCTCGTCGTCAGGGATGAGGTAAGTGCCGAAGCCGAGGGTGGGGATCGTGACCCCGGGGGCCAACTGTCGTTCGCGGTCGCTATTCATCGGGTCTCCTCTCCGAACGGTGTCGTTGCCATTCGATGAGAGGAGTGTAGAAGCCCGGGCGCCTGTGATGCCTGCCAGAATGTTGCGACAACGTGCCTGATTATGGCAAGTACGGTAGGATCCGGTGATGATTAAGGGGCGCCGGCTGTTTCTGCCTCCCGGGCTGATGGAGCGGTGTGACAGCGCGATTCGCTCGGCCGCCGGGGTCGGGCGTCCGACGCCGACGTACGTGTCGCCGGTCGCCGGCCTGCGGCTGATCGCCCATCCCGTTCCAACGCAGTTCGAGGCAACGCTGTACGAGCCGGTTGCGTGCGTGGTCCTGCGCGGCCGCAAGAAGACCACCTTCGGCGACCACGTCTTCGACGTGCGGGCCGGCGACGCCCTGCTGGTCAGCCACGACCTGCCCGTGGTCTCACGCGTCGTCGAGGCGCCGTACCTGGCGCTGTTGTTCGACGTGAGCCTCGACACGCTGCGGGGGCTCTATGATGAACTCGGCCCCTCGCTGCTCGACAAGACTGTCGCGACAGCGCTCGAGGTACACCCGGCGTCCGAACCACTCCTCGATGCATTGGCGCGCTACCTGGCGATCGCCGAATCCTCCACCGATACCCGGGTTCTCGGCCCGATGCTGGCCAGGGAGATTCACTACCGCCTGCTCACCGCGCCGTCTGGCGGCATGTTGCGCAGCCTCATTCGCTACGACAGCCCGGCGAGCGCCGTCGCCAATGCCATCGCCCAGATTCGACGTGGCTTCCGCGGGTCGATCGTGATCGGCGAGCTGGCTCGCGACGTCGGCATGAGCGTGTCGGCCTTTCACCGCCAGTTCAAGGCCGTGACGGGAGCGTCGCCGCTCCAGTACCAGAAGGCCCTCCGCCTGCTCGAGGCGCGGCGCTTGCTGACGACCGGGGCCGCGTCCGTCTCAACCACTGCCTACGACGTGGGATACGAGAGCCCCAACCAGTTCAGCCGCGAGTACGCGCGGAAGTTCGGGCGGCCGCCGAGGGCCGACGTGGCGAAAGCGACGTCGATGCGATAGCCGTGGCCGATCGCGAGAATCCTGCGGCCCAGCGGCTGTCCGCCGACTGTCACCTGGCCAGGCCAAGACCGCCCAGTGGCTCGGTGGTGACGAAGTCGCTGAAGGCGGCGATCATGGGACGCCCCTTGGCAATCGCGGCCTGCACCGCGCCCAGACGACACGGCTGAGTCGAGCGCGCGGCGCGCGACCGCAGGGAACCTTCGCCGCGGGAGCCCGTCTACTCCTATGGCAAACCAATAGGACGATCCGGTATCATTCGTATGGGAAGGCCATAGGGATGACGCAATTCGGAGAAGGATCCGCACGTGGATAGAAACACTGTGTGGCAGGGGACACTGTCGTTGATGGTGCTGCGCACCCTGCTGACCATGGGCGAACAGCACGGCTACGGCATTGCCCGCCGCATTGAGCAGACCAGCGAAGGGAAGCTGTCGATCAACTACGGCACCCTCTACCCGGCCCTGCTCAAGCTCGAGCAGGAAGGGCTGATCAGCTCCGCGTGGGGTGTGTCCGACAACAACCGCAAGGCCAAGTTCTACAAGCTGACCAGGGCCGGCCGGAAGCAGATCGAGCGCGATACCAGGCAATGGGCCGAGACGGCCGCGATCATGACGCGCTTCCTGGCGCCGGAGTGATCGGGGATCAGGGATCAGGGATCAGGGATCAGGGATCGGGGATCAGGGGCGAATATGAGATCTATCCGCGCGTGGGTGGCTCGGGCGATCGGCTTCGTCCGGCCCGGAGCCGGCGAGCAGGACTTTGCCGACGAGCTGCAAAGCCACATTGAGATGCAGACGGACGACAACATCCGCGCCGGCCTGACACCGGATGAAGCACGCCGCCAGGCGCTCGTGAAGATTGGCAGCGTGGCCGGCGCCAGGGAAGCGCATCGCGACCGCCGCGGCCTGCCCGGGCTCGACGCCCTGCTGTTCGACCTCAGGATCGGCGGACGCATGCTCGTGAAATACCCGGGCCTCACGATCGTCGGCGGCCTGGCCATGGCCTTCGCGATCTGGGCGGGCGTCGTGATCTTTCAGGTCGTCGGCTTGTTCGTCCATCCCACCCTGCCGCTTGCTGAGGGCGCGCGCCTGGTCGAGATCCGCAGCATCGACGTCGCCGAAAGCGTCCAGGAGGAACAGATCCTCCACGATTTCCTCGAGTGGCAGCAGTCGCTGCGGTCGGTGACCGAGCTCGGCGCCTGGCGCGACTCGAGCCGGAACCTCATTGTCGCCGACGGCCAGCCCCGGCCGGTCACGGTGGCAGAGATGAGCATCTCAGGATTCCGGGTGGCCGACGGCGTGCCGCTGATGGGCCGGGTGCTGGTCGACGCTGACGCGCAGCCCGCGGCCCCGGCCGTCGCGGTGATTGGCTACGAGGTGTGGCGCACCCGGTTCGACAGCGATCCCAACGTGCTCGGCCGCGACGTGCAGCTCGGCACCGAGCAGGTCACGGTGGTGGGGGTCATGCGCGAGGGCTTCGAGTTTCCGGTCTCGCACGACGTCTGGCTGCCGCTCAAGACCACGGTCCTCGAGCAGGCCCCGCGCAACGGCCCCGCGATTGCCGTCTTTGCCTTGCTCGCCCCCGGCGAGACCATCCAGACCGCGCAAGCGGAGTTGACCGCGGCCGGCCGGAGCGCCGCGACGGAGTTTCCCGCCACGCACCAGCACCTCGAGCCCCGCGTCCGGCCCTACGCGATGATCGCCTCGCCGGGTGACCCCGGCGACCAGTCGATCATGTATTCGATCTACTCCTTCGTGATCGCGTTGCTGATCCTGATCTGCGGCAATGTCGGCTTGCTGCTGTTTGCCCGCGCCGCGTCGCGTGAAGCGGACCTGGTGGTGCGGACGGCGCTCGGTGCCAGCCGGGGGCGGATCGTGGCACAGATGTTCGCCGAAGCCCTGGTGCTTGGCAGTGTCGCGGCGATCGCGGGCGTGACCGCGGCCGGCTTTGCCCTGCGTACCTGGGGCACGGCGTTTCTCGAGACCAACCTGGGCCGCCTGCCCTTCTGGTTCGATCTCAGCCTGTCCCCATGGACGCTGGCCGTCGTGGTGGTGCTGACGGTGGCGGGCGCCGCCATCGCCGGCATCATGCCGGCCATGAAAATCACGCGGGGCATGGGCAACCGGCTCAAGCAGGCCACCGCCGGCGGCGGCCCGCAGTTCGGGGGTGTCTGGACGGTGGTGATCGTGGCGCAAGTGGCGGCCACCGTCCTGTTTCCGGCGGTCGTCTACATGGAGCAGTCTCTCCTGCGTGGCATCGAGGACTTCGATCCAGGATTTGCCGCCGAGCGATACCTCGCCGTCCAGATCGAACGCGACTATCCAGTCGACGGCAGCGCGAACGCCGAGGCCGCCACGCTCGAGCGCAACGCGCGGCTGGCCGCCACGCTCGAAGAGCTGCGCTTGCGGGTGGCCGCGCAGCCCGGCGTCGGCGGCGTCACCTTTACCGAGGACTTGCCGGCCACGAATCACCCTCAGAAGATTATCGAGATGGGCTACGACCTCGCCTCGTCTCCGGCGGAGCTGTCCACCGTCGCTTCAGCGAAGGTGGAGCCGCCCTTGCGCCAGGCCACCATCGCGGCCGTCGATCCGACATATTTTGACGCGCTGGAGGCGCCGGTTCTCGCCGGGCGCGGGTTCACCGCCGCCGACATCACCGCCGGCGCGCGCGTCGCGGTCGTCGATCAAAGCTTCGTCGATCAGATCCTGCAAGAGCGCAACGCCGTTGGTCAGCAGGTCCGCTTTCGCTACCCCGGGCCCGCTGCTCATCCGTGGGGGCCTGGGAATCCCGACGCTCCTGCCGGCGCGGATGGCTGGTACGAGGTGATCGGCGTGGTGCGCGAGCTCGGCGTGGGCGCGCCGACCCAGGCCGGGCGTGCGGCCGGGTTCTACATTCCCGCCACGCCCGATCGCTTCGATCAGATTCACATGCTGGTGCACGTCCGCGGCGGCGATCCCATGACGCTCGTTCCGCAGGTGCGAGACACCGCCACGGCCGTCGACCCGTCCTTGCGGCTCGTCAACGTGCAGCGCGCCAGCGAGGTCAACAACGACGTCCTGTGGGTGATGGGATTGTGGCTGCGCATCACGGTCGTGCTGTCGGCCGTCGCCCTGGTCTTGTCGCTGGCCGGGATTTATGCCGTCCTGTCATTCACCGTCGCCAGGCGCACCCGCGACATCGGCGTGCGGGTCGCCCTCGGCGCCAGCCGCCGGCGCGTCGTCCTCGCCACCTTCCGCCGTCCCTTGTTCCAGGTGGCGCTCGGCGTTGTCGTCGGCACCGCCATCATCTTCACGGTGGCCGCGTTGCTCAAGAACACCGAGTTGCCGGGAGCGGAGAATGAGCTCACGCTCCAGGGCATGGCCATAATCGCCGCCTACGGGTTCGTCATGATGGGCGTGTGCTTGCTCGGGTGCGTGGTGCCGACGCGCCGCGCGCTCAACATCGAACCGACCATCGCGTTGCGAACGGAGTAGCGGACCCGCCACGAGGCCGTCTACGAGTCTGGCTTCGCGGCCTTCCTCTTCCGGACGACGGCCATGTTGTCGATCAGGTTCGGGTAGCGCCGGCCCGCCAGCGCGGCGCGCGTGCGGGCCTCGGCCACTTCAGCTTGCGTCATCTTCGCGGACGGCTCGCCGGAGGCGCGCTTGGGATTCTCGCGCTTCCACGGCCGCCGCGCGCCGCCATCGGTCATGGGCTACTGCTTCGGACGCAGCGGGCTGATCATTATGTGCGCGCCGGCGGTGCCGCCATCCATCAGCCACGGCACACCCGGCAGGTTCCTGGTGCCGAGGCCGGTCGATTCTCCGGTCGCGTACGGCACGTAGATAACCCAGCGCGTATACGCGTCGGCGACCGTGCCGCTGGCCGCGTCGAAGCCCTTGCCGGTCGTGATCGCGAGCATGCGGCCGTCTCGTGGGATCGGCAGCTTCTTGTCGTCCACTTCCTTCCAGCGGATGCTGTCGCGCTGCTTGTCGTCGGTGATGCCCTGCGCGGTCAGCTCGCGGCCGCGCGCCATGAAGGCATCGAGATCCTTGTGGTAACAGGCCACGTTGAAGCCGTCGACCTTTGGGTTGTCGGCCAGGCAGACCTGGTCGTTGCTGCCTTCGCGCAGCGTTACGACCTTGCCGGCGCCGTCCCAGCCGAGCACCTTCGCGCCGGCCCGGCGATCCTCGGGGGCGGCCAGCACCGCGCCGGCGATCTGCGTGGCCGGTGGCGGCACATCCTGGGCGTAGGCGGGTGAGACGAGCAGCAGCAGTCCGGCAATCACACGAGCAACGATCACGGCAATCCTCCTTGGCGGACGCTCGACTGACGAGCTGTCACACGAGCGTCAGTATAGCCCGTCAGTCCGGCGGCCAGCGGGTCGCACGGCGGCGCAGCCATCGTTCAGTTGTCACGTGCTGGCCCACGCATTGCAGCAGCGTGCCGCAAGTGCAGGCGGCGAGACCGTCTGCGAAAAATGATCGCCAGAAGGAGTGACCAGTGATTCAAGTGAAGAAGAGCATTACGCTCATGAAGCCTCGCGCCGAGGTCTACCAGTTCTGGCGCCAACTCGAGCGTCTGCCGTCGTTCATGATCCACCTGCGCTCGGTGACCGAGACCAGCGGCACCCGGTCGCACTGGGTCGTCAGCGGCCCGGCCGGCGCGACCATCGAGTGGGATGCCGAGATTGCCGCCGAACGTCACAACGAGGAGTTGTCGTGGCGGTCGCTGGACGGCAGCGAAATTCACAACGCCGGTACCGTGCGGTTCGCCGATGCGCCAGCTGATCGCGGCACGGAAGTGCGGGTCGAGCTCAGCTACGACGCGCCCGGCGGCGCCGCCGGCGCGGCCATCGCCAAGTGGTTTGGCGAAGAACCATCTCAACAACTCACCGACGACCTGCGTCGCTTCAAGCAGGTGATGGAAACCGGCGAAGTCGTGTTGTCGGAAGGCAGCCTGCTGGGCGCCGGCGAAGGCGCCGCCGCCGAGCGGCCGGCCCAGGCTGCCGCGGAGGCGCGATCATGAGGGCCACCTGCTGGATGGGCAAGAAGTCAGTCGAGGTGGTCGACGTTCCCGAGCCCCAGATCCTGAACCGGCGCGACGCCATCATTCGCATCACGTCCACGGCCATCTGCGGCTCGGACCTGCACCTCTACAACGGGTTCATGCCGACCATGAAAAAGGGCGACATCCTCGGTCACGAATTCATGGGCGAGGTGATGGAACTGGGCCGCGAGGTCAAGAACCTCAAGGTCGGCGACCGCGTCGTCGTGCCGTTCACCATTGCCTGCGGCCACTGCTGGCACTGCCATCACGACATGTGGTCGCTCTGTGAGAACTCGAATCCCAACGCGGCAATGGCTGAAGCCATGATGGGGCACGCCGCCTCGGGCGCATTCGGCTACTCGCACCTGACCGGTGGCTTCGCCGGCGGCCAGGCCGAGTTTGCACGCGTGCCGTTCGCCGACGTCGGACCGCTCAAGGTCGATCGCGCACTGTCGGACGAGCAGGTGTTGTTCCTGTCGGACATCCTGCCCACCGGCTACATGGGCGCCGAGATGTGCGATATCAAGCGCGGCGACACGGTCGCGGTGTGGGGTTGTGGTCCCGTCGGCCTGTTCGCCATCACGAGCGCGTTCCTGCTGGGCGCGGAGCGGGTGATTGCGATCGACCGCTTCGGCTACCGGCTGGACATGGCCCGGGAGAAATGCGGAGCTGAGACGCTGAACTACGAAGACGTCGACAGCGTGCCAGAGACGCTGAAAGAGATGACGGCGGGCCGTGGTCCCGATTCCTGTATCGACGCGGTCGGTATGGAAGCGCACGGCCACGGGCTGGCCTACATGTACGACCGGACCAAGCAGGCGCTGAGCATGGAAACCGATCGCCCGATCGCGTTGCGCGAGGCGATCATGGCCTGCGCCAACGGAGGGGTGGTCTCGGTGATCGGTGTCTACGGCGGCCTGGTCGACAAGTTTCCGCTGGGCACGATCATGAACCGCGCGCTGACCATCAGGAGCGGCCAGTGCCACGTGCACCGCTACATGAAGCCGTTGCTCGAGCGTATCGAGAAGGGCGAGATCGATCCGGCCATGGTGATCACGCACCGCCTGCCGCTGGCCGACGCGGCCAAGGGCTACGACATCTTCCTCAACAAGGAAGACCACTGCGAGAAGGTTGTCCTCAAGGCGAGCTGACCGCCGTGGAAGGCGACGACATCAATGCCGTGGTTGGCGGGTACTTGCGCGATCTCGCGTTCGTGCAGCCGACCCGGCAGCAGATGTTCGGCTACAAACGTGCCGCGAGTGCGATTCTTGCGCTCGAGGTGCCCTTGAGACAAATGCTCAATGACGAGTGCCGGTTGCCGCGCATCGCCGGCATCGGCCCCGCATCGAGCCGCGTGATCCGCGAGATTCTCGACACCGGCCAATCGCCGACAGTCGAACGCGCTGTCGACGAGGCCGGCCAAAGGGCCGAAATCGAGCGACGCCGCGGGCTGCGAGACCACTTCTTGAGCCGCGCCGAGACGATCAGGATCCTGGGCGAGGCGTCATACGCCGGGCCGAGCCGCGACGACTATCGCGGCGACTTGCAGATGCACTCCGAGTGGAGCGACGGCAGCAACTCCATCGCCGAACTCGCCGGGGCCTGCCAGGCGCGGGGCTATGCCTATGCCGCCATCACCGATCATTCGCACGGATTGAAGATCGCCGGTGGCATGTCGATGGCCGAGGCGGCAGAGCAGTGCCGCGCCATCGACGAAGTGAATCGAACAACGGTGACGGGCTTTCGCGTGCTTCAAGGCGTTGAGGCGAACATCGGCATCGAGGGCCAGCTGGATCTGTCGGCCGACGAGGCGGCCACGTTCGATCTGGTGTTGGCGGCGCCGCACTCGCAACTGCGCAAGCCATTCGACCAGACGGCACGCATGCTGGCCGCCGTCCAGAATCCCTGGGTCCGCATCCTCGCGCATCCCCGGGGCCGCATGGCCGGTTCGCGCGCCGGCGTCATCGCCGACTGGGATGCGGTATTTGCGACGGCGGCGGCGACCGGGGTTGCCATCGAGCTCGACGGTGATCCCTCGCGCCAGGACCTCGACCATACGATGGCCAAGTCGTGCCATCGAGGCGAACTGCCTGTTCGCGTTGGACAGTGACGCCCACGGCGTCGGCCAGCTGTACTATGCCGACACGGCGCTGGCCCACGCGCGACTGGCAGGTATCCCCGCCAGCCGAATCGTGAACTGCTGGCCGCTGGAACGGCTACTGGCGTGGATCGCGCACCCGCGCGCCGAGGTGCCAGCGGCGTGACGCCAGGCTATCCGCTCCGGCGAGGCTCGTTGAGCCGTTCCTGGCTGGCCGGTTTAGCGGCCGGCTCCGGCTCATCTGGCCCCGGCGCCTTGTTCCCGGCCGGTGCACCGGCCTTGTTGCCATCGATATCGTCCGCGCCCCGGTTGTCGCCAGGCGTCGCCGCGTCCTTGTCTGTGGTCTTCGCGGTGGTCATATTGGGTTCCTCGTGGCGGTTAGTTGCCGGACGAGGTGCCCTGGCCGCCGCCGTGACCCGCGGTGCCCTTCTTGCCGCCGCCAGTGCCCTGGCCCTGATTGCCCTGGCTCCCGTGGCCCTTCTTGTTGCCGGCGGCGGCCCCTGAGTTGCCCTGCCCGCCGTTCTTCTGCTTCTTGTTTGCCATGCCGACACCGAAGCAAACAAAGTGCCGAACCTGTGTCGATGAGCGGCGATGCAGGGGAGCACCCTGGATCGGCCATTGCAGCGGCCAAGTGGGTCCATCCCGTGGCACGGGAGAGCACGGGGAACGCCATGGCCAATAACACCCACCGCGCCGGTCGAGCGATGACGATCAGGATTGGTACGGCTGGCTGGTCAATCCCGCGAACCTCGGCAGCGCGCAGCCGGCTGACGGCAGTGGTGGTGCGCTCCGGCTGACGCGGCCTGACGAGGGGAGCGCGCACGCGCCTGAAGCCTTCTCGCCGGATGGCCAGCAGCTCCTCTTCCGCGCCTCTCGCGCCGGGGGGTGGGAGCTCTGGTCGTGGTCCCGCGCCGACGGCCGCGTTCAGCGCGTCGGCCGCTCCGCCAGCCCCAGGGAGCCGAACGCCACGTTCTCACCGGACGGCCGGTGGTTCGCGTATACCGCCCTCGACGGATCGCGCATGCTCTGCTACGTGGAGCCGTTCCCACCCACAGGGGCCCGCTACCAGCTGCCGGTTCCGGGGCAAGGCGCCAACATGGCGAACCACCCGGTGTGGAGTGCGCGACTCCCCGAGATCATCTACTCCGTCGGTCCGGGATTACTCGCCAGCACCAGGGTGAGCACCGGCTGGACGGTCGAGTTCGGGACGCCGTCCGTCGTGCAGATTCCCGGTGCGGCCGCGGAGCGGGCCATCGCCCTCAACCCACTGGACGCCGACACCGTCGGACTCTGTGCGCTGTTCCTCAGTTGCGCGGGCGATGACGACCGGGCGATGGAGCTGTTCGAGCGCGCCGTGCGGCTGAAGCCGCAGCACCCCGGCTGGTATCACTTCCCACCGTTCACCACGCATTTCAAGCGGCGGGACTATGCGGCCGCGCTGGCCGACGCCAAGCACATCGCGTTGCCGCAGCTGCCCACGGTGCATATCTCGGCCGCGGCCGCCGCCGCGCGCGCCGGCTCCGTGGCGGAGGCCCAGGCCGCGGTCGAGGCCCTGCGCCGCCTTGGCGCCCGCTTCCTGGAGCCCGAGGCAGCGCGCCAGGCGGTGGCGCTCTGGATCTGGGATGAGGGGTACGTGCGGGACCTGGTGGACGGCCTGCCGGAAGCGATTGTCATGTCGGGCACCCCGCCGGCCTCCTGAGCCGGGGCGTCGGCGCCGATCAGGAGGCACGGCCCGTCGACGCCGCGCGGCCAGGTCACTTCACAGTCATCGCTGCTGCTTGGCCGAGCCGGCCTGTTTCCGGCGGCGCGGCGGGATAGTCCAGTTCTCGATCGCGAGTCCGCGCACGCGCCGGAACTCCGCCGTGTTGTTCGTCACCAACGTGAGCTCGAGGCCACGAGCATGCGCGGCTATGAACAGGTCATTGGCGCCAATCATCGCGCCACGGCGCTTGAGGTCGGCGCGGATCTCCGCGTAGTGAAGCGCCGCATCTTCGTCGAGTGCCACCGCATCGACGTAGGGCAGGAAGGCGGCCAGGGCCGCCGCGTCCTGCGCACGCCTCGGCGAGACTTCCACCCCGTACATGAGCTCGGCCTTCGTGACCATCGACATGCAGACGTCACTGACGGCGACCCACTGGAGTCGCTTGAGCACCGCCGGATGCGATCGTTTCATGATGTAGGAGCACGTGTCGGTGTCGAGCATGAAGCGTCGCATTCATCGCTCCTGGACGGGCAGGTCCTCAACATCGACCATGAACGCGTCGGACGCCGCGGGGGCGGTTGCCAGATACGATCCCCAATCGCGGGGCCTCGGCGAGAGGACGACATCCTCGCCATCCTTGCGGATCAGGACCTCATCCGTGGTGAACTGGAAGTCCTTTGGCAAGCGCACAGCCTGGCTGCGGTTGGTCATGAAGACCCTGGCGGTTCGGAACATGGTCTGGCAGCCTCCGGGATCAGTATGCCATATACGAGGTGTATATGGCATTACGAGAGAGCTACCGGACGCGTTGCTGGCGCTTGAAAAAGGTCCAGATCTCTACTGTCGCGTCGAACGCCTTCGTCGGCTGCGCGGCACCGCGGCGGCCAGGCTGTCCTCCGGGCCACGCATGACCGTTGCCGGCGACCGTGTGGAAGACCACGGTCGCGCCGCTCGTGCAGTTGGTCCACGCGGTGATCGATGACGCCTTGCCTCCAGTCCGCGCCGGTTCGCGGCAGCCATTGTGGCGCACCCAGTACGCCGCCTGGTCGATCGCTGGTGCCACGTCGCGGTCGGCTGCCGATCGGCCGCCCAGCAGGCCGCGCAGTTGCAGCGATCCGCCAGTCCCGGGCACGACCTGGTCATCCCGGCCGACGACAATGAACGCCGGCATGGCCGCCTGGGGTGGTGGCTCGTCGCCGAAGACCGCCCCGACAACCGGCGCGATGGCGGCGATCTTCGCCGACAGTTCCCGGCCCAACCGGTGCGCCATCATGGCGCCGTTCGACATGCCGGTGACATAGACACGCGACGGGTCGGCGCGGCCCGATGCGACCAGGGTCTCGATGATCGCCGAGATAAACCCGACATCGTCCACTCTGCGCTCCATCGCCGACGCGCAGCAATGACCGGCATTCCAGGTGAGCAGGGGGACGCGGGCGCGCGCAGCGGTGCCGTCCGGGTAGACCACGATGGCTCGATCGCGCGTTGCGACCCGGTCGAAGCCCGTCATCATCACCGCGTTGGCGGCGTTGCCACCGCCGCCGTGCAGCACGATGACGACCGGCGCCGGCGCCGGCCCGGTGAAGTCGTACACGAGATAGGTCCGCTGGAGGCCGCCATGCGTGATGGTCCGCTCGGCCCGGGAAGTGGACGCGGCCGGCTGACCCTGGGCGTGGGGGCCTGCGGCACTGGCAAGCAGCGCCACCGCCGCCATCGCGAGCCGGCGCCGGCGGCCCGCGGTCTGGATCGAAAGAGCAGTTGGCGTAGTCACACCTGCTTGGACCGCATGGCCGCGTCGAGGTTACATCAGCGTCAGCTGAGGCTGAACGCGAGCTCGCCGAGTTTCTCCACGCTGCAGACCACCCGGTCGCCCGGCTTCAACCACACCTGTTCACCCTTGGGCTTGCCGAAGATCACGCCGTGCGGCGTCCCGGTGAACATGATGTCGCCCGGCTCGATGGTCATCATCCGCGACGCGAAGCTGATCAGCTGGCGGCAGTTGAAGATCATGTCGTTGGTGTTCCAGTCCTGCCGTTGCTCGCCGTTGACCCGGCATTCGAGCCGCAGGTTGTTGGGATCGCCGACGAGGTCGCTGGTCACCAGGTGCGGTCCGAGCGGCGCGAAGCCGTCGAAGGTCTTGCCAATCATGAACTGCGAGGTGAGGTACTGCATGTCGCGCGCCGAGAAGTCGTTGCCGGTGCAGTAGCCGGCGACATAACTGAGCGCGTCGGCCTCTGACACGTTGCGGCACTCGCGGCCGAACACGATCACCAGCTCGACCTCGTAGTCGAACTGCTTCGCCGCCGCGGGCAGCCCAATCGTGCCCCCATGATGGTTGAGCGTGTTGTTGAACTTGTTGAACAGGGTTGGATTAGCCGGGATGGGCGTGTTGGTCTCGGCGGCATGGCGCCGGTAGTTGAAGCCCATCATGACGATCTTTTCCGGACGCGTGACGAGCGGCGCATGCTGCACCGCGCTCTCCTGCAGAAAGAGACTGGCCGGACCCTCGGCGGCGGCAGTCACCACCGCTGCCAGCATGCCGCCCTTGCCATTCTGCAGCAGATCGTCCGTGTCCACCGGCGCCGGCAGCTTGAACCGCGCAGCGGCTGCCGCAACATCGAGGATGCCCTTCGGCATCTTGACGCCCAGCCGAGGGCCGGCGGCGGTGCGCATGTTCAGCAGCGTCATGTTGCGAGGCATCTCGAAGGCGCCTGCTCGCGACGGTCCGGCTTGCTCCACGGACGAAGTCGATGCGAGCGTCGCGGCCGTGGCCGAGACCACGCCGGCTGCGGTGGACTTCAAGAACGTGCGGCGATCTGAGTACATGTCGTCTCCCTAGGTTGTTCTGCCGAGACTATCTCACGAACCCGCCGCATCAACTGGCCGGGTTGGGCCGCGCGAAGCGCACCAGGCTCGGCGCGCTCAGTCGCGGACCGCGGTACGCGGGCACATCGCCGAACCGTTGGTGCTGTTCCCAGTCGGCACGCGCCTGCGCGATCTCCTCCTGCGTGCGGGCCACGAAGTTCCACCACATCAGGATCGGCTCGGGAAACGGCGGCCCGCCAATCAGCAGCACGCGGGCACCTGTCCGGCTGGCGAAGTCCGCGGCGCTGCGCGACACATTCTTCGGCCGACCCTGGATCGAGACGCTTCGACATGTCACCTCTTCCATTACCCCAGTCTAGGCGGTGGCGGAAAACCCGGCAGTACGATATCAACACATAATCCCTTGATCACGTTCCTGATCCTTTCGCCATTTGCCGCTGCGCTCGTCGCGGGATGGCTGGTGAGCCGCTACCCCCGCGCCGCGCCGTTGACGGCGGCCTGGCCGGCGATGCTCGTCGTCGCCCTTGCGGCCGAGCTCGGCTCGGTGCGGAACTCCGGCAGCCGCGTGGTCGAGATGGCCTGGGCGCCGTCGCTGGGACTGTCGCTGTCGTTCCACCTCGACGGCCTGGGCCTGTTGTTCGCGCTGCTGATCACCGGCATCGGAACACTGGTCGTGCTCTACGCCAGCGAGTACCTGCACGATCATCCTCACGCCGGCCGCTTCTACGCGTCGTTGTTCGCCTTTATGGGAGCGATGCTGGGGGTCGCGCTCAGCGACAACATCATCACGTTGTTCGTGTTCTGGGAGCTGACCGGGTTCACCTCCTTCCTGCTGATCGGCTTCGAGCACGAACGAGCCGAATCGCGAGCGGCGGCCTTGCAGGCATTGATCGTGACCGGCGCCGGCGGCCTGGCGCTGCTCGGCGCGGGCGTGTTGCTCACCGGCGTGACCGGCACCACCAGTCTCGACGCCATGGCCACAAGCGGCGCGATGGTGACCGCCCATCCGTCGTATGCCGCGATCGCGACCCTGGTACTGCTGGCCGCATTCACCAAGTCCGCGCAAGTGCCGTTTCATTTCTGGCTGCCCGGCGCGATGGCGGCACCGACGCCGGTCAGCGCCTACCTGCACTCGGCCACGATGGTGAAGGCCGGCGTCTACCTGATCGCGCGGATGACGCCCGTGCTTGGCGCCACGGTGTTGTGGACGACGACGCTCACCGCCGTGGGCGCGGCGACCATGGTGGTCGGCGCCTACCGGTCGGTGCAGGAGACCGACCTGAAACGCATTCTCGCCTACTCCACGGTGAGCGCGCTCGGGGTCCTGACCATGCTGCTCGGGGTCGGCAGTCGCGAGGCGATCGCGGCCGCGGTCGTTTACCTGGTCGCCCATGCCTGCTACAAAGGCGCCCTGTTCCTGGTGGCGGGTGCGATCGATCACGAGGCCGGCACGCGCGAGATCACGGCACTGAGGGGCCTGCGCAAGACGATGCCCCTGACGGCGGTCGCCGGCGGCGCCGCGGCGCTCTCGATGGCCGGCGTGCCGCTGCTGTTCGGCTTCGTGGCCAAGGATGGCGCCTACCTGGCGTTGCTCGCGGGTGGTGAGTGGTCGATCTGGTTGCTGACGCTGACGGTCGTCGCCAGTATCGGTCTGGGACTGGCCGGGCTTCTGGCAGGGGTGTTGCCGTTTCAGGGGACGTCAGCGGCCGGCGGCGCGCATGAGCCACCGTGGCGATTGTGGTTGCCGCCGCTTCTGCTGGCCGTTGCCGGCATCGTCGCCGGCGTCGCGCCGGCGGTTCTGAACGCTCCGCTCTCGGCTGCGGCCGCATCGATCGTGGCGGCGCCAGTCGAGCTGTCGCTGGCGGTGTGGCATGGCTGGTCGCCGCCGGTGTGGCTGGGCGGGCTGACGTTGATCGGTGTGGCCGCCGGCTACGCCGGGCGCGACGCGCTGCGCCGCCTCGCCTGGCGACCGCGCTTCGGCACCGAGGCGATTTACACCGGCGCTCTCGCGGGACTGGATGCGATCAGCCGCGTGATCGGCCCGCCCTTGCACAGCGCCTCGCTGCGGTCCTACGTGATGGTGATCGTGGCGACGACCATGGCCGTCGGGAGCACGGCGCTCGTTGCCGGTCCAGGCTTCACCGCGCGTCCGGCCCTGACCAGCGTGCAGTGGCACGAGCCGGTGGTGATCCTGGTGATCGTGACCGGCGCCATTGCGGCCGCGATGGCCAGGTCCACCATGGCGGCGGTCCTGTCCCTTGGCGTGGTCGGCTACGGCGTCGCCCTGACGTTCCTGATTTACGGCGCGCCCGACCTGGCGATGACGCAGTTTTCGGTCGAGACGCTCACGGTGCTGATTTTCGTGTTGGTCTTCAGGCACTTCAGGAACCTCGATTCGCTGTCGTCGCGAATGGTCCGCTCGCGCGATGCCATCATCGCCGTGGGCATTGGCACGTTTGTCGGGGCGATGGTGCTACTGGTATCGACCACTGACACCCCGCCCGGGCTGCGGGAGTACTTCGTCGAGTTCGCGCCGACGCTCGGTCACGGCCGCAACATCGTGAACGTGATCCTGGTTGACTTCCGCGGGTTCGACACCATGGCCGAAATCACGGTGCTGGCGACGGCCGCCATCGGCGTCCACGCCCTGATGCGGATGCTGGTCGACGACACCGCCGGCACCGAGACGCAGCGGATCCCGGTCGGGACCTCGGCGATCCTTCGTACCGCCGCCCGTTTGCTGATGCCGCTGTTGCTGCTGTTCGCGGTGTTCCTCCTGCTGCGCGGCCACAACGATCCCGGTGGGGGATTCGTCGGCGGGCTGGTCGCTGCGGCGGCGTTTGCGCTGTATCTGGTTTCCCACGGTGTGGAGCGCGCGCGGCGCGCGTTGCCGGTTCAGCCCATGACCATGATGGGCACCGGCCTGCTGATCGCGGCGGTTAGCGGTGTGCCGGCTGTCCTTCAAGGACAGCCGTTCCTGACGGCGCAGTGGACGTCCGGGGCGGTCGCGCTCGGCACGCCGGTGGTGTTCGACATCGGCGTGTTCCTGGTCGTCACCGCCGTGGTGCTGATGATGCTGTTCAGCCTCGCGGAGGAATCTTAGTGGTGCGTCTCACCTGGCTCGGCACTATCGCCACCCGGCTCTGCGACCCGCGAAGGGCCGTTCCTTCGGAACGACCCGCAAGTACATCGTCGAGGACAGGCCACTAGGATGGAGGTGCTGCTCGCGCTCGCCTCGGGTGTCCTCTATGCCGCCGGTATCTACCTGATGCTGCGGCGCCGGCTGGCGCAGCTGATCATCGGACTGGGATTGCTGTCGAACGGAACGAACCTGCTGATCTTCTCCGCCGGCGGCCTGACGAGGGCCCGGCCGCCGGTCATTCCGGCAGGCGCGGTGGAACTGGCGCGGCCCTATGCCGACCCCGTTCCGCAAGCACTGGTGCTCACCGCGATCGTGATCGGGTTTGGCCTGCTCGCGTTCTTGCTGGTCCTGGCGCATCGAGTACACGCCACGGCGGGTACCGATGACGTGGACGAAGTAGGCCGCACGCCATGAGATCGCTAGTCCTGCCAATCGTGGTGCCGTTTGCGACGGCGATCATCCTGCTGCTGATGCCGTCGCGCCCATTGCTGCAGCCATCCATTGGGCTTGCCGGTTCGCTCCTGTTGCTCGTCAGCGCGATCACGCTGTTCCGCCAGGTCGATTCGAATGGCATCCAGGTGTTGCAGGTTGGGGGATGGCCGGCGCCCTTTGGCATCACGCTGGTCGCCGACTTGCTGGCTGCGTTGCTGGTGCTGGCGGCGGGTCTCGTGGCCGTTGCGATTGCCGTCGCGGCGTTTGCCGGCATCGACCCCCGGCGCGAAGGCTTCGGCTATCACCCGCTGGTGCAGATCCTGTTGATGGGCGTGTGCGGCGCGTTCCTGACCGGCGACTTCTTCAATCTCTACGTGTGGTTCGAGGTGATGCTGGTCGCGTCCTTCGTGCTGATGTCGCTGCACCGCACCAGCCCGCAGGTCGAAGCGGCGTTCAAGTACGTGGCGATGAACCTGCTCGCCTCGTCCATTTTGCTCACGGCCCTGGGGCTGCTCTACGGCGCGGCCGGCACGCTGAACATGGCCGATCTCGCGCGGGTGTGGCCGAGCCTCCGCTCGACCGGCATGGACACCGTCCTGGCCGTGCTGTTTGTCATCGCCTTCAGCATCAAGGCCGGATTGTTCCCGTTGTTCTTCTGGTTGCCGGCGTCGTACCACGCGCCTCCGGCGGTGGTTGGCGCCTTGTTTGCCGGACTGCTGACCAAGGTCGGCGTCTATGCGTTGATGCGCATCTTCACGCTCTTGTTCCAGGACGGCCCGGCCGGACTCTTCACACTGCTGTTGACGATGTCGGTGGCGACCATGGTGATCGGACTCGTCGCCGCGCAACGCGAGCGCGACTTCCGCCGCATTCTTTCGTTCAACCTGGTCGCGCACATCGGCTACACCACCGCCAGCCTCACCGTCTTGACGCCGGCCGCGCTGGCCGGCGCCATCCTCTACGTCGTCCACCACATCGTCGTCATTACCAACCTCTTCCTGGTGGGCGGTGTGTTCCTGCGGCTGCGACGCAGCACCGAGATGGCGTCGCTCGGTGGCTTGTATCGGGAACACCCCGTGCTGACCGCGCTGGCGTTGGTGCCGATCTTCTCGCTGGCGGGCGTGCCACCGTTGTCCGGGTTCCTCGGCAAGCTCGCGATCGTGCAAGGCACGTTCGCGGCAGGGGCGTACTGGGTCGGAGGATTGGTCATGGTGGTCGGACTCCTGACACTGATCTCGATGGGCCGCGTCTGGGCCGACGGGTTCTGGGCGCCCGGACCCGGCACCGCCGATACCACCACGCCGGGTACGCCGTTGCTGTTCGTGATCGGCGGATTGAACGCCGTGACCCTGGCGATGACCGTCTGGGCCGGGCCGTTGTTCGACATCACCCTGCGGGCCGCGCAGCAACTATTGCAGCGCGATCAGTACATCCGTGCCGTGCTTGGAGGCGGCAGCTAACATGCTCCTGGGCTGCATTCTTCTGGCTTTGGCCTGGTCCGCGCTGCAGGGGGAGATCACCCTCGGCAACCTGGTCACCGGCTACCTGCTCGGCTATGCCATTCTCGCCCTGCTCGCCCGCGGGCGGGTGCTGCCATCAACGCTGGCCGCCCGGACCGGGCACGCCGCCGGGCTCGCCGCGTTCTTCGTGCGCGAGTTGCTGGTCGCGAACCTTAGGGTGGCCGTCGATGTGTTGCGGCCGCGAACGACGATTCGGCCGGCCGTGATCGGCGTGCCCCTGGACGTCACGAGTGACGCCGAGATCCTGCTGTTGTCGATGTTGATCAACATCACGCCAGGCAGCGTCACCATCGACCTGTCGGAAGACCGGCGCACGCTCTACGTGCATGTCATGCACATGACCAGCGTCGAGGCCAGCCGGCACGAAATCAAGGCGGGGTTCGAACGGCGGGTCAAGCTGCTGTTCGAAGGCACGCCCTCGACTGCTGACCCGCGGGGGACCAATGCTTGAGACTGTTGCGCCGCTCGCACTCACGATCCTGGGTGTGGCGATTCTGATCACCGTGGTGCGGCTCATCAAGGGGCCGTCGCTGCCCGACCGCGTGGTGGCAATGGACCTGCTGGGCGTGCTCGTGGTCGGCATGATCGTGGTCCTCGCCGGGTCGACCGGCGTGCAGGCGACCCTGGATGCGGCGATCGTCATCGCGCTGATCGGGTTCGTGGCGACGGTGGCCTACGCCACCTACGTGGAGAGAGGGCACCCGGAATGATCGATCTCATCACCGCGATCTTGTGGATGGCCGGCGCCGTGTTCGCGCTGCTCGCCGCCGTCGGCCTGCTGCGGATGCCGGACGTCTTCACGCGGATGCAGGCGTCAACCAAGGCCTCGACGCTGGGCCTTGGCTGCCTGCTGGTTGGCGCCGCGCTGCAGTTCGGCGACCTGGCGTCGCTGATCCGCGCCGGCAGCATCGGCGCCTTCATCTTCCTGACGACCTCGGTGTCGGCGCACGTGATCGCCCGTGCGTCGTATCTCGCCGAGGTGCCGCTGTGGGACGGCACTGTGCTGGACGAGCGCCGCGCCACTGAACACACGAAAACGGATCGTCAACCGTGACCGTTGAGGATGACTGCCAGGCCGCGCAGCACGTCTGCTGCCGTCAGCGGTCGCGCAAGTGCTCCTGCGCACGCTTGATCCGGCGCGCCTGGGTCTCGGTCAGCCAGTAGCCGGGCCGCCCCAGCCGTTCGTAGTAGGCGGCTTCCCACTGCCGGTCGGCGTGCTCGGCGCGATCGTAGGGCGGAGCCTCCTTGACGGCGTCCCGAGTCAGGTCCACCGCGACGTGGCGCTCGGGCCAGTTGATGTCGGTGATCCATTCGGGCGCGATCAGGACGTGCCGGCCGAACCACCAGTTGCTGGTGTCGACGACCAGGTAGCGAACCGCCCAGCTCACGTCCTCGATCAGCAGGTCATCGACGTGGCCGAGGTCGCCGTCGGTGGCGCGGATGGCGTAGCCGAACACTTCGGCGGCGCTGCGCAGGTGCGCGTCGGCAGGCTTCGCGGCCTCAGCGGAATCGGCTTCCGGAATGGCCGCCGGCGCCCACACCTCGGGACTGACCCAGTAGTGCGGGTAGCCGTAGTAGTTCAGCGCATCCACCTCATGCTGGCGCGACACCGGCTTGAGCGTGTCGACATGCGGACTGTGCTCGACCTGGTCACGCGAGATCGACAGCAACAACCGTTGTGCATCCCACTCGGTCTGCACCACTGAGAGCGGCGAGATCAGGACGCGCCGTCCCGGCAGCCAGTTGCCGGTGTCAACGACGAGGTAGCGCACCATCCATCGGTCATCGTCATAGAGGACATCGGCGACCGAGCCAATGGGGCCGTCGGTCGCGGCGATCTCGAACTTCTGGAGATTTCTGACACTGCGAACCATGGGTTCTCCTTTTGGGTATCGGTTGCCCACGTCGAGAACCCGTCACACCACATACGGTCCGGGTGGCTGTATGTCAGGCCGCGGATCTTCGATGGGCACCGGCTCGGGCTCGGTCGGCGGTGTGGCCGGAACCTCGTCGCCGTCTCTGCCTGGCTCGTCGGTATCGGGCATGGGCACGTCATTCGGCTGATCAGGAACCTGCGCGTGCCATCGGGACGTTTGTGTGTTGGCCATGTCGCAGTTCATGCAAGAGCCGTGCTGTCTATCCGCTTGTCTGCAACTGCGCAGGTATGATCGCCAGCGAGCCACTGCCTTGCGAATCAAGAACTACGCGCTGCTCGCCGTCGCCGTCGTGCTGGCAGCTGCCATGGCCGTGGTGGCGTTTGACCGCTGGCACAGGGCGACCGTCGCACAATCCCTTCCGGCGGCCCCGGTGCCCGCAGCCGGCTTGTTCGCACCCGCCTCGGCGATGCGCGTGACCGTGACTGCGGCCGGGCTCCACGCGCCGTGGATGACCACGGACGCCGAGCTCCGCTCCAATGTTGAAATGTGGAAGCGGATGCACCTGGCCGACTGGAATGGTCCCGGCGCCGCTGCGCGAGGCCGGTCTCGATCGCATGCTGTCGCGCTATCGCCACATGCTCAACCACCCGCGCGCCTGGGACGCGACGTCCCGGTTCGCCTGGGACGCGGTGCCGCAGCCGATTCGCACCGTGGCGTACCGTCGGATGACGGCGTACTGGTCGGGCCTTTATGACGTCGGCGCCGCGGCGGGACTGGACCCGGCGGTGGTCGCGCAGACGCTGGCGGCCATCGTGATGTCCGAGTCCTGGTTCGACCATCGCGCGCAGTCGGTCAACCGTGACGGCACCCTTGACGTCGGCCTCGCGCAGGCCTCGCCTTTTGCACGACAGCGGCTGCGCGAACTCCACGCGAGCGGGCGGGTTGATGTCAGCCTCAGCGAGGATGACTACTTCAATCCCTGGCAGGCGACGCGCTTCGTGGCGGTGTGGATGGCGCTGATGCTCGACGAGACGCGCGGCGATCTCGATCTCGCCGTCCGCGCCTACAATCGCGGCCGGGCCGACGCCGGCGATCGGCTCGGCGCCGAGTACCTCTCCATCGTGCAAAGCCGCCTGGCCAGGTTCATCCGCAACCACGACGCCCCGCCATCGTGGAGCTACCTGTGGCGGCGATCGCGCGAGGTCATCCAGGCCGACCTGGAGCGCGACTGAGGGGTCGGCCCGCCCGTCAGCTCATGGCCGGACCCGGCCCTTCTGGCGGGAGACCAGCCATGCCAGTCGCGGCCACGCGGGCTGGTAGCGGTCGCGCAAACGCGCCACGAGGCCGGAGCGCCGTAGTGGGAGAGCCACCACCTCCGGTTCAAACTGTTCGACGTACTCGCGCGCCAGCGCGGGCGCGTCCAACCCGAGTTCGCCGGCGAGCGTGCGGATGTAGGCCTTCGGAAACAGCCCGCCGGGCAGGGCCCCGAAGTCGTTCCGCTCAATGGCCCGCAACGCGATGATCGACAGCTTGGTCCGGCTGGCGAGGTCGCGCAACGACAGGCCGCGCTGCTCGCGCGCCTGCCGCAGGCGGGCGCCGATGTCGTGGGCGGAGACCGTCATGTGAACGCCTCGACAGCCGGCACGATGGTGATGGCAATGGCGGGTGCATCCCACCCCGCGCGTGGCGCGGTCGGCATGGAACCTCCGAATCGATTCAGAGCTGGGTTGAAAAAAGGCGAACGACTAGCGCGGCAGAGGTGGGGAGGTCAGGAGATGCCGCTGGTGTCAACCTCGCGCCGGCGCTCGCGTGACGACGAGCGGTGATGCGTCCACGTCGTGCGTGCTCGCTGCCGATTGCGCCGAGCGCAACTGGTGACGATGCAGCGTCCACCACCCGGCGGCGCGTGGCTGTCGCGGTCTGAACGAGGCGTATCGGTTAGTGGACGGCTTCCAGCAGGCGCTTGGTGGCGCGCAGTTCCGCCAGTGTCGCATTGCGGCCGGCACTGGCCACCCGCCGCCGGACCAGGCTGCCGGTAAAGCCGCCCAGGCCGTCGGAGCGGCTCCGAGTGACGGCCACGAACCAGAAGCCTTCGCCACGGGCGGGATCAGGCACCAGCGTACGCAGTTCGATGCCGGTCCAGAAGTAGTGACTGGCATAGAGCATTTTCGTGGTCACCACCGTGGCGTCCGGTGCTTCGCGAATGGCGACGTGGTGGATGCTGAGGGTTGGCTTCAGGCCGAACTCGGCCTTTTGCCAGTACAGGAACGACGCGATGTTCGGCGCCGGGGCGGCTGGGAACTCGAGCAGGAAGCGGCGCACGTCGGGCACAGCGTTCAGTGACGGCATGCGGCCGATCATGTCGCGCAGTTCGCTGCCCACCGAGATGGGCCGCGCCTGATCGCGGTACACCGGGAGGCGCGCGGCGCCGCCTTCGCGATAGCCGTTGACGTAGCCGAGCGCGACCTGCCGGATCAGCGCGTCGGCGTTCGCGCGGGCATCGTCGGCGCGCCAGTTGACGGTGGTTTGCAACTGCCGCAACGCCGGCTCGTCGAGTTTGACGTCGCAGTCGCCGATCCGGCATTGGTGCAGGGCCTCGAAGTCCTCGTCGGGCAGCTGCCACTGCGAGAAGTCCGACAGCGCCGGCGGGTCGCTGAGGCGCTTGACCACCCGGAAGCCCGGACCGCTCTTGAGCCGTTCGATGTCGCTGACCGCATCGACATACCGGCGGATGGGGGCCGCGACCCAGACCGCGCCGAGGACGCCGATGTCTTTGCCCTGATCGGTGGGGAGCAACCGCGTGATCGGCGCGCCATTGCGCAGCGCACTCCGCTCGTCCAGCTGCAACCGGACCAGGTCGGCCAGGTAGGCGTCGACCGGCAGTGCGCCGTCATTCTGCGAGTGGGCGGCTGTCAGTGCCGCCAGGGCGGCGACGATCACCGAGGCGGTGATGACTGGTATCAACGCTGCGGGGCGTGCGGCCATGCTCGTTCCGAGTATGCCGTACGACGTGTGGGCTCGAGCCAGCAGCCGTAGAGGCGGCTGAGATAGGTCCAAGGCTTTGATACGATTGCTGCCATAGGCTTGGCCTATTCCTTTGGAGGAGAGGTTCAGACTCGATGGAGATGCATCAGCTTCGCTACTTCGCGAAGGTGGCCGAGCTCGGCAACGTGACCCGCGCGGCCGAAGCCTGCCACGTCTCGCAGCCCTCGCTCAGCCAGCAGATCGCCAAGCTCGAGCGCGAGCTGGGGCAGCCGCTGCTTGAACGTCTGGGCCGGGGCGTGCGGTTGACCGAGGCCGGCCGTCTGTTCAGGCGTTACGCCGACCAAATCCTGAGCCTCGCCGAGGACGCCTCGACCCGGGTGGCCGACACCCCGGATTCAGGCCGCCTCGTCCTGGCCGCCATCCCGACCATCGCGCCGTATTTCCTCCCGTCGGTGTTGACGCGCTTCGCGAAGGAGTGCCCGAAGGCGCAGATCGAGATCGTCGAAGACACCACGGGCCACATCCTGCGCCTGCTGGCCGAAGGGGACGCCGACCTGGCCATTCTCGCGCTGCCCGTCCAGGCCGATCACGTGCACACCCGCACGCTCTTCACGGAAGAACTGCTGGCCGTGCTGCCGAACCGTCATCCGCTCGCGAAGAAGCCGAAGCTGGGTCTGAAGGACCTGGCGGCCGAACCGTTCGTGGTCCTGAACGAAGCCCATTGCCTCACCAGGAACACCATGAGCTTCTGCGAGCGGCACGCCGCCTCGCCCTTGATCACGGCGAAGAGCCACCAGTTGCTGACCGTGCTCGAACTCGTGCGGCTGGGACTCGGCGTCTCGCTGATTCCGGCCATGGCCGTCCCCAAAGGGCGCGACGAGGGACGTACGTATCGATCGCTGGCCGGCGACAAGCCCTCGCGCACCATCGCGCTCGCCTGGAACCGCATGCATTACCAGACGCAACTCTTCAAGCGCTTCGTCGAGTTTCTCGCCGAGCCCGTGCCGGAGACCGCGCGGCGGTAGCAGCTCGACCGTCAATGGATGCGGCATGCACGCGGTGCCCGCGCCTACAATATTGTGAGTCCGGTTTGCCATTGATGAGATAGCGCCAGATGGAGCCAGCCCGCCCCTATCGACCCAAAGTCTCGCGCGAGACCCGGCTGCTCTTGACCGCGGCCGCGGTCGCGATCGCCGTGCTGTGGTTGCTGGCGCGCATCAGGTTCCAGGAACTGCCCGCGACCCGCAACCCGATTCCCGCCGTCTTCAGCCAGTTGGCCGGCCCGCCCCGCTTTGACGATCTCGCCGTTCAGCTCGCGCAGATCCAGGCACGACTGCAGCCGTCGCTGGTCGTCCTCGACAGCCCCGACGCCGCGCGCCGCGCGGTGGCCATCAAGCTGCGCGACGACCTGGTGGTGACTCACGCGTCGGCGGCCATGCTTGCGGCCCCGTGGACTGGCACGACCATGCTCGCCGCCGACGTGGCGTCGGGATTGGCCGTGGCGAGTTCCATGACGGCGGCCGCCACGCCGCTGCCATTGCCGTGGTCGCCACCCGTGCGGCTTCAGCAACCACGGTATTTCTTCGCCACGCGACTCGCGGCCACCGGCGTGTCGCTTCACCCGGTCTTCGTCGGATCGATCACGCCGGTTGACACGCCGTTGTGGCCGGGCCAGGTGTGGAGTGTGCCCCCAGGCACCGGGCTGGTGCCCGGCTCGTGGCTGTTCACCACCGATGCGGAACTGGTTGGCCTGGTGATCGCCGGCGGCGCCGAGGGCATCATCGTACCAATCGGGTTGTTGCTGGCCGAGGCCGAACGCATGCTCTCGACGCCCCCCGGTTCTGGCGGTGTAATCGGCATCCAGGCGCAAGCGTTGACGCCTGCCCTCGCGGCGCTCACTGGCGCGGTGTCGGGCGTGGTGGTGACCGCCGTCGACCAGGCGAGTCCGTCCGAGGACCACGTCCGCGTCGGCGATGTCATCGAGACCGCCGACGGCCAGGCCGTGCCCACTCTTCAACACTGGCGTGTGCGCATCGCGCGACTGGCTCCCGGCGCCACGCTGACCCTTCGCCTGCGACGCAACGGCACGGTGCAGGACGTCGCGGTGGTCGCGGCCGCCCCGCCGGAGACCCCGCCGGTCACCCCGCTGCTGGGGCTGGCGCTACGATCGCTGCCCGGAATCGGCGCGCAGGTCACGCGCGTCGATGGCGGCTCTGCCGCCGGTCGCGCCGCACTCGCCGACGGCGATGTGATTACGTTGATCGGCGACGTCCAGGCTCCGGCGCCCGCCGAGGTGGTGCGCGCCTTCAACGCCATCGGCGAGGGCGAGCGCGTCATGATTGCCGTGACCCGCGGCCAAGCGCATTTCGTCACGGTCCTCGAGCGATGAACTCCCGGTACAGCGGCGGGTCGTTTGACTTGCTGGGTTTGCGCGACCTCCCCATCGTGGACCCGGTGGATGAAGAGCCGCGGCCCGAGCGGCCGCCACAGGGGTGGCGGCAAGTTCTCGGGTGGTCGGGCCGGTCGGCACCGGTCGCGGTCCTCCTCCTCATAGGCTTTGGGCTCGGTCCGCACGGCATCAACCTGCTCTCGCCGGTCATGCCGCTGCTCGACCCGGCCGTGCCAGTGGCGCTGGCGGCTCTTGGCGTCCTGGCGGGCCTGGGCCTCGGCAATCGACGCGGCAACGAATGGCGCCTGTTCGGCGCCGCTGGCCTGCATTCGCTGGTCACGATGCTCGCCGTCGCGGGTGGCCTCGCCGCGCTGGTCGCGACGATCAGTCCCGTGGAGCCGTCGGCGTTCTGGATCGTGATTCTCGTCGCCGGCATCTGCGCGGCCACGTCGCTGACGCTCCCGTCCGGCGATCCGCTCGAGCCGCGCCCGCCGGCGACCCGCATCCAGGAACTGGGCGTGCTGCTGCCGATCGTCTGTGGCGGACTGGCCCTGGCGTGGATTCGGGCCGAAACGGGATCCGGCGCGCTCGCACTCGCGGGCATGGCGTCGCTCGTCACGGTGATGCTGGCCGCGGCCACCTGGCTGCTGTTGACCCGTGCCGCCTCCGACACCGAAGAGCGGGTGTTCGGGCTCTCGGGGCTGCTGCTCGTCGGCGGCGTCGCCGACGCGCTGTCGCTGTCGGCGCTGTTCTGCGGGCTGGTGGCCGGCGCCTTCTGGCGCGTGGCTGGCCGGCAACCACGAGAGTCGATCCGTCGCGACGTGTTGTTCATCCAGCATCCCTTGCTCGTGCTGGTACTGCTCCTCGCCGGGGCGCGGGCCGAGTTGTCGCCGGTTGCGTCGGCGCTCGGTGCCGCCTATCTCGCCATGCGGCTGCTCGCGCACTTCGCCGGACGAGGGCTGGTCCGCCGCGTGGCGGGCGACGGCCTCCCGGACGACGGCAGTCCCGAGGATCCCGGGCGCAAGCTGCTGCCGCCCGGCGTGTTTGGCGTGGCGTTCGCGCTGAACGCCGTCAGCGTGATCGGGCCTGACGCCGCCGTCGCGCACGCTGCCATCGTCGTCGGCACCATCGCGTCGGAATTAGTGGCGGTCGCGCTGCGCATGCGGAGGCGCGAATGAAGCGCTGGCTCGCCATGGCGCTGGCGATTGCCGCCATGGTGGCCGTGCGGGAGGTCGGCGGTGATCGCACCTCCTCTTCAGCCGCAACGCCGCTGGCGCTTGGCTTTGCGCTGATGGGCGCCTTAATCACCGGCGATGCGCTGCGGCGGTTCCAATTGCCGCGACTCACCGGCTACCTGCTGTTTGGCGTCATCGTCGGTCCCTACGTCGCCAACCTGATCACCGCGCCGATGGCCGCGCAACTGCAGGTCTTCACCGGCATCGCGACGACGCTGATCGCGTTGATTGCAGGGTTGACGCTCAGCGTCGAGCGGCTGGGTTCGCGCATTGGCGCCATTGTCCGGATGACGCTGACCACCCTGGCGGTGGCCATGGTGGGCATTTTCGCGGCCGGGTGGCTGGCGTGGCGCTGGCTGCCGGTGGCGCCCTATGCCGCTGGCGTCGAGCTGCTGGCGATGCTGGCGCTGTCGACGCTGGTCGTGGTCTCGTTCTCGCCGACCATGACCGCGGCCGTCGTGGCCGACTCGGGCGCGCGCGGCCGCCTCAGCGATTCGGTGCTCGCGATCGTGGTGCTGGCCGACCTGGTGCTGCTGGTGGTGTTTGCCGTCACCATGCAACTGGCACGGGTGGTCTTCGATGGCGGCGGGTGGCAGGGCGCCGAGGTGCTGGCGCGCCTGGCCTGGGAGATCGGCGGCGCCGTGGCGTTTGGCGTGCTCGTCGGCGTGATGTTCGCGCTCTACATGCGCTACATCGGCCGCGAGATCACCCTGGTGCTGCTGGCGGTGTGCGCGGTGCTCAGCCAGGTGGGCTCGACGCAGCAGCTGCAGCCGCTGCTGGCGGCGGTGGCGGCCGGCATCGTGATCGAAAACCTCGCGGTTGCGCAAGGCGATACCCTGCGCGCCGCGGTGCGCCGGGGCGCGCCTCCCGTGCTGGTGGTCTTCTTCGTGGCGGTTGGCGCGTCGCTCCGGCTCGACGCGGTCGCGGCGATTGGCGTGGCCGCGCTCGCGTTGTCGGCGGTCCGCCTGGGCTTCATTCGCCTCGGCGCGGCCGCCGGCGTCAGGGCGTCGGGCCTGCCCGAGCCGATCGGGAAGCACGCCTGGACGGGGTTGATCTCCCAGGCGGGCATCACGCTCGGCTTTGCCTCGGTGATTGCGGCGGAGTTTCCCGGCTGGGGCAACCAGCTGCAGCTGCTGCTGGTGGCGTCAATCGCGATCCATGAGTTGGTCGGCCCCATCCTGTTTCGGCGCGGGCTCACCAAGGCGGGGGAGCTCGAGACCGATTCACCGCGGCCGCTGGTGGTCGTCTCGAATCGCGAGCCGTACATTCACAACAAGGCCGCCGATGGCCGCATTACGGTCAGCGCCGCCACCGGCGGTGTCGCAGTGGCGCTGGATGCGCTGATGCGCGAACGCGGCGGAGTGTGGATCGCGCACGGATCTGGTTCCGCGGATTCCCTGGTGGTGGACGCGTCCGACAAGGTCGCCGTGCCGCCCGAGAGTCCGACCTACGTGTTGCGGCGCTTGTGGCTCGAAGAGCCGGCGTTCTCGGCCTACTACGGCGGTTTCGCCAACGAGGGGTTGTGGCCGCTCTGCCACGTGGTCGACGTGCGCCCGAAATTCCGGACCGAAGACTGGGACGCGTACCAGGACATCAACGCGCGCTTCGCCCGCGCCATTCACTCGGAGCTCGGCGCCACCGAGTCGCCGGTGTTCATCCAGGATTATCACCTGGCGCTGGTCGCGCCGGCGCTGCGGGCGCTCCGGCCGGACACCCGCACCGCGTTGTTCTGGCACATCCCGTGGCCGTATCCCGATCGCCTGCGCATTTGTCCCTGGCGGCGCGAACTGGTGGCCGGCCTGCTCGCCAACGATCTGCTGGCGTTCCAGGTCGAACGCGACCGCCGCAATTTCCTGTTGGCTGCTGAAGAGGAGCTCGATGCCGAGGTCGAGCTGGAATCGTCGCGCGTGCGCTTCCAGGGGCGGACGACGACGGTGGTGTCGGTGCCGATTGGGGTCGACTATGACCGCATCCAGGGGTTCGCGGCCGACGCCGCGCTGGCCCAGGAGCAGGATCGGCTGCGCGAACTGCTCAACCTTCGCGCCGAAGTCATCGGCCTCGGGGTCGATCGGCTCGACTACACCAAGGGCATTCCCGAGCGGCTGAACGCCATCGATGCGCTGATGCTGCAGCGCCCCGACTTGCGCGGCCGGGTGACGTTCGTGCAGATCGGTGTGCCGTCGCGTTCGGATCTCGACAGCTACGCGGCGATCGAAACCGAAATCGGCGAGCGCATCGCGGCGCTCAATGCCCGCTACGCCATGCCAGGACGGCCGCCGGTCGTGACCTACTACACCACGCCGCTCGGCGCGTTCAGCCTGGTGGCGCTCTATCGACTCGCGGACTTCTGCATCGTCAGCTCGCTGCACGACGGCATGAACCTGGTGGCAAAAGAGTTTGTCGCGGCGCGAGACGATGAGCAGGGCGTGCTGGTCCTGAGCGCGCTGGCGGGCGCGGCGCAGGAGCTCGAAGATGCGGTGATCATCAACCCGTACGACGTTGCGGCATTCGCGGCCGCGCTGCAGCAGGCGATTGAGATGCCGGCCGACGAGCAAGCGCGGCGCATGCGCGCCATGCGCAAGATCGTGGCCGGCCGTAACGTCTTCAACTGGGCCTCGGACATCCTCGAAGGCCTCGAGAGCATCTGGACCAAGCCGTTGCTTTACTCGGTGCGCGGCTGGGAAGATACCTCGGTCTGATCGTTACGGCGTCGTGACCTCAGGGCGCCGGTTCCTTGCCGCTGGCGCCAGCGACCTTGTGGGACGCCGGGTGGCTGCGATCGGCGTACTTCGACTCGTCTTCCTTCTGGGCAATCGAGCGGCTGCCCGCCTTGTGCGACGTGTGACGGTCGCGGTCAATGTTTCCTCCCTGGCTTCTTTGAAGCCACAACTCGGGCCGCGGCCGTGTGCATACCGCTGGCGGGCAAGGACCCCCGCCGCGGCACCTTAGGAACCCAGCCGCAGCCCGATTTCGTTACTCGCTATTGTCCAGCTCGGAATCGACGACCTCATCAAGGTCGCCATCGCCGGGGCCGATGGGCTGCGCGTCAGGATCGACGTCACCTTCACGCAACGCATCGTCGCGTTCGAGACGCTCTTCTTCAGCCCGCGCATCGATCTGCCCGAACGAGATGGCGTCTTCTCGGAGCGTAGTGTCCGGCTTCATATGTCCTCCCCATACGAGAATGCAAGCAGCCTGCCTACTCTTGATTCGCCGGCGACCGCGACGCTGAGCTACCGCATGCTGCGCTGCAGGTCCTGGGCTTGGGCCAAGTGCTCTCGCAGTGCAGGCAAGTGCCGTTGTGCAAATGCCTTGAGCTCTGCGTCGGCCCCACTCGTGGTTTGCTGGTCGAAGAGCGCAATCGCGTCCTGGTGGAGCTTGACCTGGGTGGCCAGAAAACCTTCGTCGAACGCCGCACCGGTGGTGTGCATCCACGGATACGTCATGCCCGTCCGCTCGCGCTCCATCGCTTCACCGAGGGTCGCCACGGTGCCGGACGCACCAGTGGTTCCCGTGGCGCTTGGTGATCCGGTGGGCGGTCCACCGCGTTTGGTCGTGGTGGTCGCGTCGTTCTCACCGTGAATGCTGCCGCGGCGGTCTTCCTGTTGCGACCAGTCGGTGAGCGAGATCCCCTTGCGGTCGAGCATCGCCATGAGCTCATCATTGACGGCTGTGTGCGCGGTCACCAGGTGCGCGGCGTACTGTCTGACCGCTCCGTTCGCCGCCTTCGCTGCCGCCAGCGTCGCGTGCTCGACTTCGAGTCTTCCTGACACGGCCGCGTTGTCGACAAACAATCGATCGGCCTTCGCGAGGACATCACCCGAGACGCCAGACCTCGCGTCATCGCCCTTGCCTTCAGTCGAGCTCATGCAGCCCACTGAAGCCAAGTAAGCCATTGCCATCACTGCTGTCAGACCAATGTGCAACGTCATCGCACCCTCCCGTTATGCCGGCAAGCTAATCAACAACGCGTTCGGCCCAGCTCGTCTCACTCGATTGCTGCATCGGGTTGATCGGTGCCGGCCTTGTGACACCAGTGCAATCCCAGTACCCGCGATCGAGGGGCAAGATCTTTGCAACTCGTTTGGAGTGGCGAGCCCTGCAGGGCGCCGGCTGACCGAAGTGACTCGGGCCAGCGTTGGAGATCAACAAGGGAGTAGGAACAATGCGAAACAAGTCGATGACCGCGACCATGCTCGCGGTAACCATGGCCGGCGGGCTGACCATTCACGCACAAGCAACTCAGACCAAGCCCACGGAGGGCACGCCGCAGACGCAGTCGGACTCGCGCCAGGTCCAGAACATCACCGTGACGGGCTGCCTGCGCGATCAGTCCGCGATGGGCGGCGGCGCCTCGACCGGTGCGGCAGGAAGCACTTCGGCCGCGACCGGCTCGAGTGCGACGGGCACCGGTAGCGCTGGCGCGACGGGCGCCGGTTCGGCCGCTAGGAGTGGTCAGGGCAGTGCCAATGCGGGGCAGGACTTTGTCCTGATGAACGCGCGCCTCGCGCAAGGCAGCAGCGCCTCGGGCCTCGGCACGGCTTCGGCGTTCCAGGTCGAGGGACTTTCTGATGCCGAATTGCGGAAGCACGTTGGCCATCAGGTCGAGGTGATGGGACGGCTCTCGGGTTCGATGGACAAGTCAGGCACCACCGGTGCCACGACCGGCTCTGCCGGCACGACTGGTGCCACGGGCTCGACCGGTGCCACGAGTTCGGGTTCGACCGGCTCGGGTTCGACCGGTTCTGGATCCACCGCCGGCGCTGCCGGTCAGCGTGCCGGCTCCGGCATGGGTGCGGCCGACCTGAAGAACCTGCCGAAGATTCAGGCGACCAGCGTCAAGATGGTGGCCGCCACCTGCCCGGCAGCGCAGTAAAACTTTACGTGTGCGGCTGGCACGTCCAGCCGCACGCGGCCTTCCCCGCGCTTGTCCCAAACCACAGGGGGTTCCATGCGTCATCACATGAGATTTGCTTACGCATTATTGGTCGCCAGCGGCGTGGCCTGTGGCGGGGGGAACACCCTGCCGCAGGACCGCGGGGTCGCACCCGGCATGGATCGAACAGCGAAGACGGCTGTTCTGGAAACAGGCGCCAATCTGCTACAGGCGAAGGCACCGGTTGAACAGATTGCCATGTATCTCAACGGCTTCCACGTCGCGAAAGACGATCCGAACATGCAGATGGAAGCCCATCACTACTGCAATCAGCTCAATGAGGAACTGGCGCAGTGCGTGCGGTTTATTGTCGCGACGATTCCCGTGGGCGAAGGCCCGTGGGGTGTCGCCCAGGTGACACGCCCCTGAGATGACGATGACGGGGACGAGTCTCCGGACCGGCCGTGCCGGTCCGGAGCTCGGCTACGCGGAGAGAACGACAGCTTCTCGCAGTTGTCTTGCTTGTTCAGGAAGAGATCAAAGCCCTTCGCCGCATCCTGCAACGGCATCCGATGGGTGATTACCATCGACGGGTCGTTTTCTCCCTTCTCGATGCGTTCGAGCAGAGGTGATGCCGCCGATGCGGCAGGCCATGATGGCTTCGCGCAGCGCAATCGGTCGTTCGGTTTCCATCATCAGGGCCTGCTTCGTGGGGTGGTAGGCGTACTGCAGGCCATGACCATGCGCCTCCATGCCAACGGAATCGATACAAGCATCGGGGCCCCGGTCGGGCTCTTTGCCATCATGATCAGTTCGCCCGTCGCCGTCCGTTGGACTTGGCCGAGCGACCGCCGTTGCCCGACCCGGACGCCGAACGTGCGCCTCGGCCCGCGCTGGCCGATGCGCGCGAGGACGTTGCCGCCGGCTCCGCCTCCGCCTCTCCTTCCTCTTCGTCTTCGCCGTCCTCATCTTCGCTGTCAGTGCCAGCGGTGGCCGCCTCGTTGATGCCGGCCTCGGCGATGGCCGACAGCTTCTCGTCAGCAGCCTTCTCCTCCTCGAGGGTGGTCTCGAGCAGCTGCGCGACCTCCTCCAGGCCCAGCGCCGTCGCCCATGCCGCGCAGGTGCCGTATGCCGCGATCTCGTAGTGCTCGGCGCGCTGGGCGGCGGCGACGATGCACGCGTCCTTGACCGCGTCTTCCGCCTCCTCGCTCAGCATGTCGTTGCCTTCTTCGACGATGCCGGCCATGCCGGCGCAGTGCTTGCCGCGGGCCGTCTCATCCAGCAGCTCGAAGATCTGTTCCAGGCGTCCCACCTGCTCCTGGGTTTCGGCCAGGTGCGACTCAAGCGCCTCCTGCAGATCGGGGTTGGTGGCATTCTTCGCCAGCTTCGGCAAGGCCTTGAGCATTTGCTTCTCGGCATTGAACAGATCCTTGATCTCGTCCACCAGCGCATCGTGCAGGGTGTTCATCTCAGCCATTGTGTTGGGCTCCTTAGGGTGCGGGTCATCCGCCTCTGCCCAACGTGCAGAAACCATGCCCGGCCCGATTGGATTGCCCCTTGGTTCCCAGCGTCCCAACTGGGCATCGGCGAGCCCGATCGAGGTGTTCGCCAGACCGATCTTGGGTAGTGCCGCTCTCACTCGGATCGCGATGTCAGGGAGCAGACAATGTGGGAACGAGCACAGCCGCCTGCGGTCCACCTCCATCCCCGTACGACGCCATCACGGCCCTGGCCACTTCGAGTGACCGGCCCTCCCGGGTCAGCGCGACCACGGCGCCGCCGAAGCCGCCGCCGGTGAGCCGGGCACCATAGACCGCCGGATGTGATCGCGCCAGGCCCACCAGCCGATCGATGTCTGCCGTGGAAATCTGGTAATCGTCTCGCATCGAGGCGTGCGATCGATCGAACAGCGTGCCGAGCCGCTCGAAGTCGTGTTGTCGCAAGGCCGCAGCCGCATCGACGACGCGCTGGTTCTCGGTCACGACATGCCGCGCGCGCCTGGCCAGCAGCGGCGGCAACGCCGCCAGGTGCGGCAGGTCGGCCACCGACAAGTCGCGAAGCCGTGCCACGCCCAGCAGCGTGGCCGCTTCGAACGACTCCTGACGCCGTTGCGCGTAGTGACCGGCGGCATGCCGATGGGTGGTGCCCGAGTCGATGACCAGCAGCTCAGCGGACGCGGGCAGAACGATACGCTCGAACGCGAGGCTGCGGGTATCCAGGAACAACGCCTCCGCGGGGCGGCCGACGCTGCACGCCATCTGGTCCATGATGCCGACCGGCGCGCCCACGAAGTCGGTCTCGACCTGCTGCGCCAGTCTCGCAATCGCGATGTCGTCGAGTGGCAGCGCGAACAACGTCCGCAGCACCCTGAGCAGGCTCACCACCAGCGCCGCGCTCGAGGACACGCCCGCACCCACGGGAATGGACGAAGTCACCGCCACCTCGAAGCCGCCCAGTTCTGCGCCACTGCGTGACAGTACCCAGGTGACGCCTTGCACGTAGTCGGACCATCGGCCGCTCAACTGTTCCTGGCCCAGCGGATATTGCGCTGTCTCGCCAGGGAACGCGCTGCTGCTGGCCAGGACCTCGTGACCCGGGCGCCGGCGGGCCCAGGTCTGGGTCGTCTGCGGCAGGACGGTCGGCAAGACGAATCCGTCGTGGTAGTCGGTGTGCTCGCCGATCAGATTGATGCGTCCGGGTGCCGTGGCTGCGGCGCTGTCCGGCTGGTCGGGTTGCGCGCCGCGGTGGTCAGGCATGGATATCGACCGCGATGGCCTGCAGCTCCGAGGCTTTCTCTTCGGGCAGCGTGTCGGCGGTGAAGACCCCGGCGCCGAGCTCGCTGCCGGCGAGGTACTTCAGCCGTCCCGGCAGCCGCAGGGCTGGATAGAACTCGGCGTGTACGTGCGCCTCGGGGTACGCCGCACCGTCCGTGGGTGCCTGGTGAAACGCCAGGATGTAGGGGAACGGCTGCTGCCACAGGCCATCGAGCTTCAGCAGCACCGTCTTCAAGGCCGCGGCGAAGTCGTCACGCTCAGCGGACGTGAGGTCGGCGAGCGAGGCGGCCGGCCGGTGCGGCGCCACCCACACCTCGTACGGGTACCTCGCACAGATGGGCATGAAGGCCGCGACCTGCGGACCGGTATAAATCATCCGTACCCCTTCGGTGCGTTCGCGCGCCACGAAGTCTTCAAGCAGTCCGCGCCCGTGCCGCTCGTAATATGCGCGTTGCTGGGCCAGCTCTCGCAGCGCGACCGGCGGTACGAAAGGATACGCGTAGATTTGCCCATGCGGGTGGTGCAGCGTGACCCCGACCTCACGGCCGCGGTTTTCGAACGGGAAGACGTAGTGGACCTCGGGACGTCGCGCCAGTGCCTCGTGCCGGTCCGCCCACACGTCCATGAGCAGGCGCACATGCCACAGCGGTAACGAGCCCAGGCTGGCCAGTGGATCCTGCGTGAACACCACCACCTCGCACACCCCGTGTCCGGCCGCCGTCGGCACGCCGAGATCGGGGGGATCGTGAGCGCCTGGCGTCAGGGCGGGAAACAGGTTCTCGAATACGGCGAGATCCCACGTGCCGGCCGGCACCTCGGTCGGGTTGCCCGGGTCGCAACTGGCGGCGAGCGGGTTGTACTCGGGCGGCGGTAGAAACGTCCGGTGCTGGCGGTGCCCGGCGTAGGCGACCCATTCGCCGCGGAGGGGATGCCAGCGCAGGTGCGCATTCGGCGCGACCGGCGGCCCGGGCGGCGCCGGCGCGCAGCGGCCGTCGGGGGCACGGTGGCTCGCGTAGAGCGTCAGTACCCGGCCGTCGGGCTTCACGAATTCCTGCCGATACATACCGCTATGGCTCCGCCGCGATCGTCATCCCGCCAGCCGCCGCTCGACCTCGTTCGTCATCCACGCCCAGGCCGAGGTGATGATGTCGTCCAGTTGCCGGCGCGGCTGCCAGCCGAGGTCGCGAGTGATGCGAGCCGAGCTGGCAATCAGCACCGCAGGATCGCCCGGCCGCCTGGCCGCCATCGTCGTCGCGACCGATCGTCCCGTCAGCCGCTGCGCGGCGTCGACGATCTCTTTCACCGAGTAGCCCTCGCCGCCGCAGCCCAGGTTGTAGGCCAGGCACGTGCCCGGTTCCTGCAAGTGGTTGAGGGCCAGCACATGCGCCTCGGCCAGATCCTCGACGTGAATGTAGTCGCGCACGCACGTCCCGTCGCGCGTGGGGTAGTCGTCGCCAAAAATGGTCACGTGCGAGCGATCGCCGGCCGCCACCTGCAGCACCAGCGGAATCAGGTGGGTCTCGGGCTCGTGGCGCTCGCCATTTCGCTGCGATGCGCCGGCGGCGTTGAAGTAGCGCAAGCTTACCGACCGCAGTCCGTGCGCGCCCGCATACCAGTGCAAGGCGCGCTCGAATGCCAGCTTGGTTTCGCCATACGGGTTGGTCGGCCGGGTCGGGTCGGTCTCCTCGATTGGTTGCTTGACGGGTTCACCGTACACGGCGGCCGTTGACGAGAACACGAGCCGCGACACGCCGGCGGCGCGCATCGACTCGAGCAACGCGAGACCGCCCCCGAGGTTGTTGTCGTAGTACTTGCCCGGCGCGGTGACCGATTCACCGACCAGCGATGACGCCGCCATGTGGATGACCGCCTCGGCCTGAAAGCGCTGCAGCGCCCGGGTGACGGCGGGCCGATCGGCCAGCGACACTTCGGCGAACCGCGCCTCGGCCGGCACGGTGTCGAAGTGGCCCTTGGACAGGTCATCCATCACCAGCACCTGATGGCCTCGTGCCAGCAGGACTTCCGTCACCACGCTGCCGATGTAGCCGGCGCCGCCCGTTACCGCCACTCGCATGCTCATCGTCATTACTTCACCCTCTCCGGCCACCAGAACCGCACGTCTTGAAACGTCGCAAAATGCAGCACCGGGCGCGCCGACGGCGCCGGAAGCCCGGCCGCCTCGAGCATGCTGTTGCGGTCAATCACCGCCTCGGCCTCATACAGCGTCCATGGCGGATGAACGATGCTGACTTGCCACAGCCGGTGGCCGTCGCCCGAGAACAGGCAGTACCGGTCGGTCAGGAACGATGCGAGCGACCCAGGCGTGACCGGCAGGGCTGCCGGGCGCGGGCGATACTTCGCCGAGAACTCCGCCGGTGTGTCACCGCTCACGCGCGCGCTGCCATAGTGAATCCATGCCGAGATGCAGTCGATCGACATCGACGCGCGGTAGTACGGCAGCCGCGCCCCCAGGCGAGCGCCGATTACCGCCAGCGTCGACTCGGCATCGAGGCTGAAGAACCAGACCCCGGCCCGGTTGCCATGGCGGACGTAGGTCCGCACGTTGAGCTCGGCAAAGGCGCGGGTCGTCGGCAGCGGCGGCGCCGCGCGCAGGCGCACGCCGCTCATGTGGAACGGGATGACGCCGACCCAGGCCAGGCCGTCGAACGTGTCGAGCTCGAGACCGGCCGGGAGTAGCGGTCGCACCGTCTCCGGCGGGAACGACCAGTGTGCGAACAGCAACTCGTGCCAGCGTTGTTGCATCACCCACGGTCCCGGCGGAACCGCTGCTTCTGGAGACAGCATGGCGCGGTCGGGTACTGGTCTCATCCCGTGGCCTCGGCGTATTCCTGCCGGCTGGCCGCGAACGCCGCCAGGGCTTCGCTGGTCGGCCGCATCACCTTGCCGCGGACACTGGACAATGCGCTGTAGCGCGGCCGGGGCGCCGGCCACGCCAGCACCGACGCGGTCGCCGGCTCGATCAGGTCGACGCGTTCGCCGCACGCATCGGCCGCCGAACGGGCCAGCTCGAACCACGAGACCGGTCCTTCATTCGACAGATGCCAGAGACCCGACTCGCCGTCGAGCAAAAGGTCGAGCGTGGCGTGTACCAGGTCGGGGACGTAGGTTGGCGACACGATCACGTCGGTGGCGGCCCGCCAGCGATCCCCACGGCGGATGGCGGCCAGCGCCTGCGCCACGAAGTTGCTGGTGTCCCACGGGCCGAAGAACGCGCTGGTTCGGACTACCAGGGCGGTCGGGAATATCGTCAGCACCCGCCGCTCGGCTTCGGCCTTGCTCGCGCCGTAGACATTGAGCGGGTGCGGCGGGTCATTCTCGGTATAGGGATGGGTGCGGTCGCCGCCGAAGACCAGATCGGACGAGTAGGTGACCATCGGCAGGTTCAGCTGCCGGGACGCCGTCGCCAGGTTGACCGCGCCGATGGTATTGACGCCGAAACAGGTCTCGCTGTCGTGCTGGGCATCATCAACCCGTACATAGCCGCTGGCGTTGATGACGGCCCACGGCCTGATGCGCCGGGCCGTCTCGAGCACGTTCGCGGCGTCGGTGATGTCGACGCCGTTCCGGCCAAGGCAGTGCACGTGCAGGCCGCGTTCGGTGGCGATGCGCTGAAACGCCCGCGCCAGGGTTCCGCCGGCGCCGATTACCAGCAACGGTGGAGAGGCCTGGCCGGCAGCCGGGCCGGGCTGCGAAGGCGGATGGATCAGCCGGGCGGGCCGCCGCCACCATCCCGGTGACGTCACCGCCGGATGGGTCAGCTCGCCACCGTTGGCGAGGGTGCGGATCGCCACAGCCAGCGCAGTCGGACGCGGTTCCGCCGAGCGCGTGTCAAACGCCCCCGATTCGTAGCGGCCCCTGGGGGCGGTGACCAACGAATCCCAGTCATACGAACCCAGCAGCGCCCATGGCGTCACGGCCACGACTTGCGCGCCGCCGGCTCTGGCTTCATGCGCGCCCTGCCACGCTTCCGCCAACCACCGCACCTGCTCTTCGCGAGTGCAGGCGAGGTGCACTTCTGTCAACGCCACCGGCAACCGATAGCGATGCCACGCTTCCAGCAGGTGGTCGCGGTGCCCGACAATACCCGAGGGGCGGGCTCTGACGGCCTCGACATCGGCGTATGCGACGCGACCATTGCCACCGCGCAGTGCCGGCGGGTAGCGGTCAACACGGTGGTCAAGAAAACGATCGCTCGTGACGTAGTAGTTCAGGCCGACAACGTCCGGCGGTGTGGCGTGTTGCCGGAAGCGCTCGAGTTCCGCGACCGTTGCGCCGCTTTCCAGCAGGTATTGCCGCAGTGGATGGCGCACCGTCACCCGGCCGGTCAACAGGTCCCACGTCAGCCACCTGCGGTGGTTCTCGAAGGTCGCCTGCGCACGGGTGCGCGGCGTGCCGAAACAGCGGCCGCAATCCTCGGTTTGAATCAACCGCGCCGCCGGGTTCACCGACCGAATGGCCCGCATGGCCAGCATCACTGCCCAGACCTGGTTCAGCAGCGCCCGGACGAACGCCCGGTCCGTGCGGTGATGCGGATACCAATGGCCGTACAGGCCGCTGAAGCGCGCCGTGGTCAGCGGCTCGTTGATCGGTGTGTAGTCACAGATCCATGGATAGCGAACGGCGACCATTCGAGCGTAGCGCGCGAGCTGAACCGGGAACATGGGGTCCAGCAGCGAGGTGTAGCGGGGACCGCTGCCATGGTGCATCAGCCCGGCAATCGGCCGGATACCCAGGTCGAAGAGACGCTCGAGCCGCTGGTCGCACCACGCCCAGTCGGGCTGCGAGAGCGCGTCGGGAGCGACCTGTTCCCAAAGCACCGGCTGACGCAGGGCGGCGAGACCCAATGAGGCAAATCGATCGAGGTCACCGGCCCGGCGATCGTGGCCGGAGTATCGCACCTGATCGAAATAGTTGTCGTGGACACGGTTGACCGTGTACTCAGGCCCGCCCCACATCTCGAGCGGGCGTGCGAGCGGGGCAGCGTCCGTCATGTCAGGCGGCAATCTCGCGGCGCGGCAGGCCGGCCATCTTCGCGTACTGGGCCAGCGCCTGCGCCACCACCTGGTCCATGTTGTAGTACTTGTAGGTGCCCAGCCGGCCGAGGAACTGCACGTCCGGCGTGGCGTCGGCGAGCGCCTGGTACTTGGCGTAGAGCGCGGCGTTGGCGGCCGTCGGCACCGGGTAGTAGGGGTCGCCGATGTCAGTCGGAAACTCATAGACCAGTGTCGTCTTCGGGTGATCCTGTCCCGAGAGGTACTTGAACTCGGTCACCCGGGTGTAAAGGTGGTCGTTCGGGTGATTGATCACCGGCGCCTCCTGGGCGACGGCGGTGTCACGCGTCTCCCACTGGAACTGGAGGGAGCGGTATGGCAGTTTGCCGAAACAGTGATCAAAGTATTCGTCAACCGGCCCGGTGTAGATCAGATGCTGGTGCGGCACCAGCGCCTTGACGTCGCGATAGTCGCTGTTCAGCAGTACATGGATGTTCGGGTGCCTCAGCATGCGCTCGAACATTCGCGTGTAGCCGTGCAACGGCATCGCCTGGTAGGTGTCGGTGAAGTAGCGATCGTCGCGGTTGGTCCGCACCGGGACGCGGGCCGTGACGCTGGCGTCCAGTTCGGACGGGTCCAGGCCCCACTGCTTGCGGGTGTAATTGCGGAAGAACTTCTCGTAGAGCTCGCGGCCGACGCGGTTGACGATCACGTCTTCAGAGGTCTTGAGCGGTTTTCGCGGTTCCGCGACCGAGGCAAAGAAGTTCTCGAGTTCCAGGGATGTGAAACGGGTGCCATATAGCTGGTTGATCGTGTCCAGGTTGATCGGGATGGGCACGATCTGTCCATCCACCGACGCCCGGACCCGATGTTGGTACGGGCGCCATTCCGTGAAGCGGGACAGGTAATTGAACACCTCCGCCGAATTGGTGTGAAAGATATGCGGCCCGTACTGATGGATCAGTACGCCGTGCTCGTTGTAGCAGTCGTAGGCGTTGCCGCCGACGTGCGGGCGCTTGTCGCAGACGAGCACCCGCTTGCCGGCGTGCGCGGCCAGACGCTCGGCCATTGTTGCGCCGGCGAAGCCGGCCCCGACGATCAGGTAGTCAAACACGATGGCCTCTCACAGTCCAGCCGACAGGCCCGTGACCGCGGCGGGGCGGGGCACGGTGCCGGCGTTCGATCCGAGTACGTTGTCGAGCAGCGCGGCGGTCTTCGCCCAGGTGCGATCCCACGAGAGCCCCCGCAAGTAGACATCGGCGCGGACCCGCCTCGGCTCCGGCGGTTCGCTTAGTGCGCGTTCACAGGCGCTGATAAAGTCGGGCACGCTGTCGGCAATCAACACCAGGTCGCGCTTGCCATAGGGATTGACGACGTCGCGAATCGAGGTCGAGACCACCGGCTTCCCGGCCGCCAGGTACTCGGGCGTCTTGGTCGGGCTGATGAACCTGGTTGCTTCGTTGCGCGCGAACAACAGCAGCGCGGCGTCCCAGCCGGCGATGTAGGCCGGCAATTCCGCGTAGGCCTTGGAACCCAGGTAGTGGATGTTCGGATGCGCCGGCAGCTGCGCCGGGTCGATCTTCACTACCGGACCGATCATGACGAACTGCCATTGGGGACGAGCTTCGGCCAGTCCGGCCAGCAACGGAATATCCAGCCGCTCGTCGAGCACGCCGAAGAACCCGAGCCGTGGGCGCTTGATGGCGGCCTGGTCCGCCGGTTCGTCGGGCGAGCGCCGCGCCGCAGCGAAGTGCGCCACGTCGACACTGCTCGGCATCGGGTGGATGTTCGTGTGCTGCGTCTTCTTGACTTCGTAGAGCGAGTGGCCGCCGGTGAAGACGAGGTCGGCGCGGCGGAGGAGCCGCCGCTCGAGGGCCGGCAACTCCGCCGCCGCGCCCTTGAACGCCGACAGTTCATCCATGCAGTCGTAGACCACTGCGTCCGGCTCGAGATGGTCGCTGAACGGCAACGCCTGCGGGGTGTAGTACCACAGCACGAAACGTTTGATGCGGTTGGACTCGACCACGTCCGTCACTACGCGTCGTTGCCAGGCCAGCCGTTCGTCGGCCGAAAACGAGCGCGGGACATGAGGCACTACAACATGTACGCCACCGTACATTTCCTCGCGCATCGTCGCAGCGGGAATATCTTCGACGATGGGCTCCTCGATGAAGTACACCGGCTGCCGGCTGGCATAGCGGCTCATCAAATGCTGCGGACGTTGAAACACAAACGCCCAACGCAGATGGCTGAGACAAATCAATGCTGGTGGAGAACTGCGGTCGGAGGGGCTGGTTGAGCTCGTGGATGAATGCATGACGATGATCGGCAATGCAACGTCTGTACCCAAGAGTGCACCTAGTAAAAGCTGTCACGCGACGGATGGAAACAAGCGATGGTGCGCGATTTGCTCAATGTGTGCCATGAGCCAACGCGGCAATTGCTCTGCTTACCCACGGCCCCAACTGGTCCGCGATGCGTGGACGTCGTTGAACGGACCGTGGCAATTCGCCATCGATCACGAGGGCCGGACGACCCATGCCGCCGAGGTGGAATGGACGCACACCATCGTGGTGCCGTTCGCGCCGGAGACCGCGGCCAGCGGTGTTGGCGACACGGGCCTGTTTCGCGCGGTCTGGTATCGGCGCACCTTCGATTGCCCGGTGGTCGAGGGCTCTAAGGTACTGCTGCATTTCGGTGCGGTGGACTATCAGGCCACGGTCTGGGTCAACGGCCATCTCGTCGGCGTTCACGAGGGCGGCTACACGCCGTTCACTTGCGACATCAGTGTCGCGATCGGCGCAGGCACCGGCTGTGAGGTCGTGGTACGCGCACAAGACGACCCCATCGATCTCGAGAAGCCCAGGGGCAAGCAGGATTGGACACTGCAGCCGCACTCCATCTGGTACCCGCGCACCACCGGCATCTGGCAGACGGTCTGGCTCGAAACCGTTCCGCCCGCCTGGATCGAGCGCATTCGGTGGACGCCAAACCTCGACCGGTGGGAAATCGGCTGCGTGGTGTGGTGCGCCGGACGACGCCACGAGGGCATGCGGTTGCGCGTGAAACTAACCGCCGCGTCAACTTTGTTGGCCGAGGATGTCTACGCCGTGACCGGACACGAGGTCCATCGCCGCATTGTCTTGTCCGACCCGGGCATCGATGATTCCCGAAACGAACTGCTCTGGAACCCAAGCCGGCCGCGACTGATCGACGCAGAGCTGACGCTGGAGGCGGTCGACGGCGCCGTCATCGATCGGGTCCGCAGCTATACCGCGCTCCGGGCGGTGGCCGTCGACGGCAATCGATTCGTCCTCAACGGCCGGCCCTATCCGCTGCGCATGGTGCTCGACCAGGGGTACTGGCCCGAGACCGGCATGACCGCGCCAGACGATGCGGCGCTGAGGCAGGACGTGGAGCTTGCCAAGGCGATGGGATTCAACGGCGTCCGCAAGCATCAGAAACTCGAAGACCCCCGCTATCTGTATTGGGCCGACCGCCTGGGACTACTGGTCTGGACCGAGATGCCGAGCGCCTACCGGTTTACCACCGCCTCCATTCGCCGGACGACGCGCGAGTGGATGGATGCGATCGACCGCGACTACAGCCATCCTTGCGTCGTGGCCTGGGTGCCTTTCAACGAGTCGTGGGGTGTGCCCAACCTGCCCAATAACCCAGCCGAACGGCACTACGTGCGCAGCCTGTATTACCTGACCAAAACGCTCGACCCGACGCGGCCCGTGATCGGCAACGACGGATGGGAGAGCGTCGCGACCGACATCATCGGCATTCATGACTACGATGCGGTGCCGGCGCGGCTGGCCAGGCGCTATCACGCCGACGAAGTGCTGCCGCGGTTGTTCAGGCGCGAGCGCCCGGGTGGCCGGTCGCTGGTCCTCGAAGGCAAGCGGCCGGTCGAGCAGCCCGTGATGCTCACGGAATTTGGCGGCATTGCCTGCTCTGACGATCCCGACACCTGGGGCTACGCTCGAGCCGACAGCCCAAGCGGGCTGCAAGCACGGTATGTCGCACTGCTGGAGACTATCCATACGCTGGGTCTGTTCGCGGGCTTCTGCTACACGCAGTTTGCCGACACGTACCAGGAAGCCAACGGCCTGTTAACGGCCGATCGTCGGCCAAAGTTTCCCCTGGCCGACATGCTGGCCGCGACGGCGGGGTACACCGCGCCCGTGGTCGCGCTAACCACCGTCGACGCACCACGGCCCTTACCTCCTCCGGACGAGGACGACGCAACCTGACGGGTCCAGTCGAGCTCAACTCGTGAGCGATGGCGATTCTCTTGCACATACCACCGCCATAACGGCCATGTCGGCCTGACTAACAATGGAGACCACCGCAATGCCACGAATCACAATCGTCGTTCTCACACTTGCATTGACTCATGCTGTGGCAGGCAACGCCGCCGCTCAGACGCCTCGTCCGGAAACCCCCGCACCGGCCAGCCCCGCTGCCAAGCCCTCGAACGCAACCGGCGATGCGGAGTTCGCTCACAAGGCAACTCAGCCGTAAGAATTATCAAGCCGAAGGTTTATCGAGTCGCGCCGGAATGCCGCGGTGTTTTACGCCGTTCGATCAGTGGCAGGTGGTGATGCTGTTCTCCCGTTCGTCTAGCCGCCAGCGTGCGCATGGACTCGGTCCAGGTCTGGCGGCACTCCTCACATCGAAACTCCACGACGATCTCCGGACTCGCCGAACGGGCTTGAACGGGCCAGCCGGCTACCTCGTGGCAACCGGGACAAAGGGTCGGAAACGGCTTGCCTTCGAACATTCCTGCCTGCTTTCTGGGTGTGGGCGGGGAGAGACTCTCCACGTTAGTCAGAGTGCCCGACACCGTCTGTCTCCTAGATGACGGCCCACCTCAACCCTTGCGCCCTTTTTCCGCCGACAGCCTTACTCAGGCTCCGGGTGATCGCTCATGTCCTCTTCAGCTGGTTCCTCTTTTGGGCGATCGTCCGGCATCGACGGTCGCTCGGGATCCATCGCATCATCGATCGCTGCGGGAATGATCGGCGAGCGGCCGGGGCCCGCATCAATCTCTGGTCCGCGGACCTGCTGTTCGGGGAGGTTGTCCTTGCGGAAGCGGGCGTCATTCTTCAATCCCAGCTCGAGCTTGTCTTTCCAGGTCATGGGTACTCTCCTGCAGCGTTCACTGCAGGATGCAGGCCAGCTCATGCCAGGCCCGATCGTGTGTTGCGCGACACACAATGGCGAGGATGCGGGCCACACTTTGCAAAAGTCTGCTGCTGGGGCGCGACAAAAGTTGGCAACCTGCTTGCACATAGGGAGGCAGCACCGCTCGAAGCCCGTTCTGGGCAGCGACAATCACCCCATCCCACCGACGGGAGGCTTCGGCCTCCCGCCACGTCTTTTCCGAACAGGTTCCGCCGCTACTTGCGACCAGCGAAGGCTTCTGCAATCTTCAGCGCCAGGCTGTGCGTGTCCGCGTACGAGATGTTGGTCATGACGGCGACCGAAATGCCGTGTTCGGGGAAGGTCATCAGCGATGACACCATGCCGCCGAGCGAATTGCCGTCGTGGCCAACCACGGGTGTAGGCGCGCCGAGCAAGGTGGCAGTCTCGAGGTTCCAGCCGAGGCCGTATTTCGTATCCTGCCCGGTGGTCAGCCGCTGCGGTGACTGCAGCAGCTGCGCCGTTGCCGGCTGAAGCACCGTGCCGCCGTTGATCCCGATGGCGAAGCGCACCATGTCGGTCGGTGTCGAGAGAAATACGCTGGCGCCTGCGTAGCAGGAGTAGTCGAGTGGGCGCATCGGGTCTGGGCCGTAACGCGGGTCCCCGGCAAATCGTGGAAAGTAGAAGCTCGTCACGTCGGGGAGCGGCACCTCGCCGGCGTCAGCGCGGGTGTCCGTCATTCCGAGCGGCTCGAAGACCTGGCTCCGCATGAACGACAGGAACGGCTCGTTGGCGGCGCGCTCGATGGCCGCGCTGATCAGGATCCAGCCGTAATTCGAGAAGCGATACTGCGATCCCGGCTCGAATCGCAACTCGTCGTCTGCGAAGTGCACGAGAGCTTCGACCGGCCGTTCGCAGCGCACTCCGAACAGGGGCCCCTCGTCGCCGCCGTCGCTTCTGACCCCGGCCACGTGCCCCATCACTTGCCGCACGGTCACCGGCCACTGTTTCTCCGGGTATTCCGGAACGTAGGACTGAATCTTCTCGTCGAGCGTCAGCCGACCCGTCTCGATCAGCAGGCCGGCCGCCGCCGAGGTGAGCGCCGCCGACGCGGTGCCGCTCCTGAAACGCGTCCTGGGGGTCACGGCCGTCTTGCTGTCGATGTCGGCCCAGCCAAAGCCTTCGGCCCAGACGATGTCGTCGTCAACGGCGACGGCTACCGACGCGCCCGGCAAGTTCTGTTCGGCGACACTGGCGCGAACGATCTCGCGTGCTTGGACGGTGGCCGCCGCCCACCGTTCCGGTGAGCCAGACCCGGCGACCGACGTCACGGCCGTCGCGTCCGGGTGCAACGGCGGGGTTGCGCTCATGAATACCCACAGCCCGCCAAGTGCGGCCATGAACAGCCCGACGGCGACGACGATCACCGCGATCCAGGTTTCGGTCCGGGTCTTCAGCACGATGTCGCATCCACCTGGCGGCGCCTCGCCATGGGCCACTCGCGAGCGACACTCGGAAGCATTCGCCGCGCCGTTCGCAGCACCGCTGTCCAGCGCGCCAGAGCCCGTTCGTCGCGCGGGTGCCACTCGAAGCCGTAGGCGTGTCGGATCGCGGGTGGCAGCGTGCCAATTGTCAGGAGCTGCATGACCCGGAACGCCGGCCAGGCCAGGCGCCAGCGGGGTGGGTAGAGCAGGGCGCGCGCCAGCGTCCGGCTGGTGTCGGTCACGACGAGCGTGCCGCCCGACAGCATCGCCCGCATGTAGGCGTCGAGCGCCGCGGCATCGCGGGGCAGCCACGCCGCGGGCATTCCCAGCAGCGGCTCCATGATCGCCGCCTCGGCGCAGTAGCGATCTCGCTCGGCCAGGGTCAGTGGCGCGACGAACCGCTCGTAGGCGATCGGCAGGGAGTCGAGCAGCGTGGCGTGGACCCAGCGCTGCAACTCAGAATCGTGGGCAGAGTAGGTCGCACCGGCGGAGACGCGGCCATTGACCCGATCGTGAATCGCGTTGATACCGGCGGCGGCCGCGATCATCTGTTCGGTGTTGCCGAACGTGATCGACAGCATGGCGCCGACGGTCGAGTGGAGGCGCCGGAGGCCGGCGAGGAGGCTGCCCCGGAACGAGCTGTGGTGATGCACGCCGGCGGCGACCGAGGGATGCGCCAGTTGCAGCAGGATGGCGCGGCCCCAGCCCGCGACGACGACCCATTCCTGGTTGATGGTCCAGCTGACGCTGCCGGGGCCCGCGGCCACCAGATCCGCGTGCAGCAGCCGCGCGCGGACGGCGGCGCGATGGCGCGCGAGCGGATCACCGGCGGCGCCGTCCGGCACGGTGAGGAGGGCGTCGCTCACGGCTGGCATTAAATTACTTTAACACGCAAAGCTGAAACAACAAACGATGCGACCGAACCGCGGTCCGGCTGAAGCCTGACACCACATGAGCTCCCGACTCGCTACTGGCCGCCAGGTTTGCGAGTCACGGGCGGCAGGAACGATCCCGTGCCCGCCGGCGGGGCGGGTGCCGCGTCCACCTTGTGGCGCAGCGTCCCGATCTTGTCGATCGACCCGGTGATCTCGTCGCCGGCGACCAGCCACACCTGCGAGCCGCGCACCGAGGTGCCCATGCCGACACCGCCCGACGTGCCGGCGCCGATCACATCACCCGGTTGCAGGGTCACCAGCGAGGACGCGTACTCGATCACTTCCCACACCGAGTGAATCATGTCGGACGAGTCGGCCTGCTGCCGCTGATCGGTCCCGACCAGCAGCGTCTGCTTCAGGTCGGTCATCGGGTTGCCGTAGAACTCCTTCGGCACGATGAACGGGCCCATCGGGCCAAACGTGTCCTCGCCCTTCATGAGGAACCAGTCCACCCCGGCGCTGAAGCCGCCGGGCGGGCGGCCGCCGCGATCCGAGATGTCGAGCAGCACGGTGTAGCCGAACACGTGGTCCTGCGCCTTGGGTGCCGGCACGTAGCGTGACGGCCGGCCGATGATCGTCGCCAGTTCGATCTCCCAGTCCAGTTCGGTGCGGCCGTGCGGAATCAGAATCGTCTCGCCCGTGCCGATCACGGACGAGGGCGCCTTCAGGAACATGTACGGCACGCCGCGATTGGCCTTGCGCGTCGCGATCGCCTTCGCGCGCGCCTCGGGCGCGGCGTTCTCGGCGATGTGGCTGTAGAAATTCACCGCCGTCATCATCATCAGTCGCGGCCGCGGAATCGGCGCCAGCGTCCTGACCTCGCTCAGCTTGCGCACGTACGCCGGGGTCTTGCCCTCGAGTGCCTTGCTCTGCACCAGTTCGTTGACGATGGCGTAGGTGCGGCCCTTGAGGTCGTTCTCGTAGTCGGTGATGTACCCGACCATCTCGGACGGCATGCGCCGCGCCGGGAACGCCCGCGCTTGCTCCATGGCCGCGTTGGCCTGGACCAGGTCAACCACGAGCGCGTCGCGCAGGACAATCCCGATTGTCTGGGTGTTGCCGATGACGAAAGTGCCGACCTTGAAAGGTTCGGCGCTGGTGGTGGCACTGCCGGTGGTCTGCGCGTAGCCGGCCAGGGGAAGAGCTAGGATCGCGCCGAGTATGGCAATCAGAATGCGCTGCATGGGGCCTCCAATGATTGGTGCGAAGGTTACCGCATTTCATTGGCCCCCGAGATGCCGGCGCCGTGGCATGCTGGAGGCGTGAGCACCTTTGAAGAAACCCACGAGTTTGACGTCCTGACCCAGGCCTACAATGCCCTGCCGTTTACGGTCAGGGTCGCCAAGCTGGGCTACCAGCGGGTGGGATTCACGAACGATGACGACGGCCAGTCGTACACGCTGCACCTGGCCGATGGCCAGATCACCAGGGTGGTGAAAGGCCTGGACGCGCCCGAGTTCACCGCGTCGGGCTCGATAAACCGCATCCAGCAGATCGCCGTGACCAAGAACTACAGCGAACTGCTGTCGGCGGTGTCGGTCCCGATGGCGGTCAAGATGAAGGCCTTCACGCTGTTGATGTGAAGGCCCCCATCGCCGGCCGCGCTACTTCACGGAGTACTTGGTGAACGCGCCGCCAGCCTGGCGGATCGAGTTCGGCCCTTCCGCCGCGTAGATGTTGCCGTCGGCGTCCACCGCGACGCCTTCGCCCGCCGTGCCCTGGTAGACCCGGTCTTCGCGCTCGAACGGCGGCACGAAGCCGGTGATGCGGTCTTCGTCAAGCGGGCCAATGCGCACGCCGTTGCGCCAGCCCACGTGATTCATCGGGCTCGATTCCGAGTCGATGGCATAGACCATGTTGTTCCTGATGAACAGGCCGCTGATGCGTCCGTAGGCATAGCGCGACTCGAGGTACTTGCCGTCGGCGTCGAAGATCTCCAGCCGGTGGTTGCCGCGGTCGGCCACCCACAGCCGGCCCTTCGCGTCGAACACCATGGCGTGCGGCGTGCGGAACTCGCCGTGCAGCACGCCGAGCTTGCCCCACGACTTGATGAACTTGCCGTCGGGTGAGAACTTGCTGATGCGCGCGGTCGCGCCGCGCTTGAGGCCCTCGGCGAGCGCCGCGTTGGTGGTCATGCCCTGGCCGTCGTGGCCGTCAGACACGTAGATGCTGCCGTCGGGGCCCGTCACGACATCGTTGGGCTGGTTGAACTGGCCGTCGGCGTTGCCCGGCTTGCCGGCAATGCCCAGGCTCATCAGCTTCTCGCCCTTCTGGTTGAACTTGTGGACCTGGTGGCCCTTGGTGCCTTCCTTGTTGCCGGCGAAGTCGGCCACCCACACGTTGCCGTCCTTGTCGAGGTGCAGGCCGTGCGGCGTCACCATCACGCCCTTGCCGATGTTGGCCAGCACCTTGCCGGTGTGGCGATCGAACTTGAACACCGGGTCGACCGGGTTGTTATCGCAATCAACCGGGCCGCCACCAGCGGTGCCGGCGCCGCAGCGCTCGTAGGCCCACACGTGGCCGTCTTTCGGGTCGATGTCGATGCCCGCCGAGGTGCCCCACACCCGGCCCGCCGGCAGCTCGCCCCAGTTCTGGGTGATCTTCGGCGTCGGATTCGGCAGACCCTCACCGCTGATGAGGTTGGGCACTTTCGCCGCGGCCGGCTTGGCCTGGGCATGCGCGCTGGAGCCGGTGTCCGGCGTCGCCAGGAGGAAGGCGGCGCTGGCGGCGAGGGCAAACCCGAGAACTCGTGACAGTGTCATAGATAGCGTCATTGCTGGCTCCTTTGGTTCGGCCGCTAGTAGAGCCGAGACCCAAGGTCCGCCGCAAGAGCCATCTGCTGTCCAGGTGCCGCCCGCCGCCGCAGCCGCTTACCGGCAGACCATGTCGCCATCGTCGATGGCGCGGCCGATGAGCGCACCCGCGCCGGCGCCGATGATGGTGCCGAGCACCTTCGAGCCGCCCGGCGCGATGATGGTGCCGAGCACGGCGCCCGAGACGCCACCCACGATCAAGCCGGTCGTGCCGTCATCGCGACGGCAGTAGTAGCGATTGTCGGAGCCGCGGTAGATGCGATCGTTCCGGTTCATGCGGCGCGGGCGATAGCCACGGTCGTTCTGCCGGTAGTACCGCGAGGCATCCCAGTAGTCGCGGCGATCATCCCGGCGGTCGTCCCGCCAGTCGCGGCGATCGTCGCGGCGGTCTTCACGCCGCTCACGCTGCGCCTCGCGGCGCTCTTCGCGGCGTTCGCGCTGATCCTCGTAGCGGTCGCGACGGCTGCGGCCCTGGTCTGCCATCGCCGAGAGCGGCGCGACGCCGACAAATGACGCCAAGAGGAGCGCGACAGTGAGCGTCTTGATGCGATTCACAATTCCCTTCTTTCCGGCGGGCATCCTGATGGATATCGAGGTTTGCAAGAGGAATGCCGGTAAAGATGGCCTCAAAGTGATACCTCCACAGGACACCATTGATCGGGGACCTGGTCACGGAGGGACAGTCCGCTGGCAGCGCGGGGGGATGGTTTTGACGCGATTCATGTGAAAATCAGCCGGATTCAAGGTTTCCGCCCTGCGGCCGATTACGTGTAGCCGGACTCCGTCCCATGGTCAATCTCGCCGCATTCATCGGCATCACCGGTGCCGCCGTTGCCCTGCTCCTGGCCGCGTTCTCACTGGGCATGGCCCGATCGTCGTTTTCGGCCGAGCGGAACCATTTTGCGCTCGTGGCCGCCACCGCCGCCGGCTACTGCCTGTTTGATGTCGCGCTCGTGCTCGACCTGCCCGCCGCGGTCATTGCCGGGTCCGTGCAGATTGCCCTGGCATTTGGTTGCGCTCACGTCGCGGCCTGGCTCCGTTACCTCGCCGCGGCCGAGCAGCGGCCGCTGCGCAAGGCGGAGCGGCGCCTGGTGGGCCTCGGCTTGCTGGTGGCGCTGGCCGGCTTTGTGCCCGGACTGCTGTTGTCGCGCGAGCTGTTCACCTATCGCGTGGAGTGGCTGGGCCTGACCTACCGCACTCCGCAACCAACGCTGGCGGGCCTGGCCTGCTACCTCTATCTCTGTGCGGCGATGGTGGTGATCGCCGCCGGGGCGCGGAAGCGCTGGCGGAACGGCGGGCCGGCGCGCTTGCCGTTCCTGGGGGTGTCGACACTGGGCATTCTCGCCGTCAACGACACGCTGAGCAGTGCCGGTGTCATCGCCATGCCGTTGCTGCTTGACCTGGGTTGCGTCGCCACCGTCATCGTCGTGGCCATCTTGCACGAGCAGCGGTTTGCCGCCAACGTGCACCGGCTCGAGCGATCGTCCTCGGAATTGAAGCGCGAGGTGTCGGCCCGCACCAAGGCGTTGCTCGACGCGCAGTCGGCACTGGCCGCCAACGAGCGGCTGGCAGCGTTGGGCCGGCTGACCGCCGGCGTCGCCCACGAGATCAACAATCCGATCGCGGTGGTGCAGTACAGCCTCGAGCGCATTCGCGCCGGCAGCCCGGCCGACAGCACGCCGGCCGACCTGAGCCGGCACATCGACAACGGCCTCGCCGCGACCGACCGCATCGTGCGGATCGTCCGCCGCCTGCTCGACGCCGGCCGCATCGGCCATGGCGACCGGGCGCGCGCTGAACCGTTCCTGGTGGCGCCGGTGGTGGCGCGTGCGATCGAGATGGTGGGGCGGCACCTGTCGAACATCGAGTTGCGGGTCGAGGTCGACGATCGCCTGGCCGCGCTCGGTGACCCTGGCTTCCTGTCGCAGGTGATCGAGAATCTGCTGGTCAACGCCGCTCACGCCTTCGAGCAGCGGCCGGCCGGCGCGCGCATTCACATTCGCGCGGAACGCGTCGATCAGCTCGTGCGCATCATCGTCGCCGATAACGGCCCCGGGGTCCCCGAAGAGGTGCGCCCGCGGCTGTTCGAGCCGTTCGTCACGACCAAGGTGATCGGGAAGGGCAGCGGGCTCGGGCTGGCGGTTTCGAAGGGCTTGATGCGCAGCCAGAACGGTGAGCTGTCGCTGGTCGACACTTCCGACGCCGGCACGGAAATGGCGGTGCAGTTGCCGTGGACGCCGCTGGCGCCGCCGGCGCCGGTGGCAGCGAGTGAGCCTGCCGGCGCGCCGGCGGGCCTGACCGTGCTGATCATCGATGACGAGGCCGACGTTCGCGAGATGCTCGAGGACGCCTGTGGCGCGGTGTTCGATGCGAAGGCGGTCGGCTCCATTGCCGAGGCCAGGGCGTCGATCGAGCGTGGCCGCATGCCCGACGTGGTGCTGTGCGACCTGATGATGCCTGATGGCGGCGCCTACGACTGGCTGGCCGAGTGCCACGCGCGGTTCCCGGCGCTGGCGGCGAAGACCATCATCATCACCGGGGGGCCGGCGACGGCGCAAGACGAGGTGCTGGTGGCCGCCAATGCCGACCAGGTTCTATTCAAGCCGTTCTCGATGGCGCAAATGCAGGCCGTGGTTCGCCGAATCGGGGGCTCTTCGCAGACCATGGCCGCGCCGCATGCCCCCCCTGACCGCGGCCCGGCCGAGGACCGTGACAAGCGGCGGCCCTCGTCGGGCCGCCGCCGCACATTACGCCGACTCTTGCCGCATCCTGCGCCGCCGCGCAATGACCGCCGCGAGACCTGAACCGAGCAGCAGCATGGAAGCGGGCTCCGGGACCGGTGTGGGATTGAGCGTTCCCGTCGCGACGTCGCTCCCTTGACCGTTCTGACCGACCCGCTGAAAGCGCACGAACAGCGCCGACGCGATCTGCGCGTCGGACAACCCGCCGAATGGACCGTTCACCGTGAACCCGAGCGTGCCGCCCGGCGCGATGCCGTTGTTGGGGGAGCCGCCACCGAAGTTGTTTCCTGTGAGGAAACCAAAATCGAGTACGGCGTTGTTGTAGCCCGCTGGGACGTTGCCCAGATTGCCGTCGGTGAAGTCGAATTCGAGGACCGACACGCCGGAGAAGCCATCGATGCCGTCATTGCCCAGGCCGATGTCGCCGGCCACCAGGTCCAAACCGAACCCGGTAATCGCAGCCGAGTACGGCGAGGTGTTGGTCAGCGAGAGGTTGAGCGTGTTGCCGGCAAGCGTAAAGTCGGCAACGCCGGTGGCATCGCTGCCAGTCGAGGTGCCGAACAGGATGATCGTCGCCGCTTGCGCCTGCGCCGGCACAAAGAGAAACGAGAGGAGCGCCAGGGAGCTGATCGAGAGTAGTCGTCGCATGATTGGTGAAGTCCCTCCTTGGGAGTTGTGTTCACCGAGCCCATGCAACCTGTGAGCCGTTCTACCTGTCGTGTCCCAGAGGAATCGGCACCCCGAACCGGCCGTAGTCGCCCTGCTGATGAACTTATCGCCTCAGAACTCAGACAATCTCCCCGAAGTCTTCTTGCCCCGCGAGTTGTTCGGTTTTGCACGGAAGTCGCCTTCTGGCCCTCCACATCAAGGTGAGCTACACTCGACGCCGCTGGACGCAGCCCACGGTCCAGCTGCAGATGACGAGCTTGTTATCATCCACACCTATCGGTGTTGCCATCGCGCGGCGACTCGTGCGGGTTGCGAGTTGCTATGCGATTCTTGGCGGCACCGTTTCCCTGGCAGGATGGGTCATCGACTGGCCGCGGCTGTCTGATTGGGACAACAACGGCATTTTCATCCAACCCAATGCAGCGGTGGCGGCGGTTTTTGCCGGCTGTGCCTTGTGGTTGCTGCAGGTCGAACGCCGCCGCGCGTCGTTTGCTGCCGCGGCAGCGGTCTTCGCGATCGGGGTCGCGACCCTGGCCGAACATCTTCTCTCGATGAACCTCGGGCTCGATCGATGGCTCCTGTTCGGTCGAGCCTGGGGCGGGACGGGAACCCTGTCACCGGGGAGAATGGGGCCCCCGGCATCGTTCTGCTGGACGATCGTCGGCCTGGCGCTGCTGCTGATTTCAAGCGGCCGGCGCCACCGGCGCATCGCGACGTTGCTCGGGGCCCTCTCGATCTTCGTGGCGACCCTGTCTCTCACCGGCTACCTGTTGGGGGCTGAACTCCTTTATTCGCTCCCATGGCTGACGGTCGTCGCGTTTCAAACGGCGACCCTGATTCTCGCGTCGGGCCTCGGCATCTTGTTCGCGGTGCCCGAGGTCCAGCCCGCGCGGGGCTTTCTAAGCGCTTCGGCTGGCGGCGTGGTCATACGCCGGTTGTTCCCGTGGGTCGTCAGCGTGCCACTGCTCGTCGCTCTGCTCGTGAAATGGGGCGTCGACCACCAGTGGTACGACTTGAACATGGGCCTGGCGCTGCTGGTGCTGGCGGTGACGACCGGATCTGGAGTGGCGGTCTGGTGGGGCAGCGCCGCCGTCGACCGGTATGAGCGGAAATTGGCGGCCGCCGCCGCCGCGACACACTCCGCGATTGCCGGCCTCAATACCCAGCTCACCACCAGCGTCCGCGAGCTCGAGGCGGTATTTCGCGCGGCCCCCGCAGGCATTGCCGTCTCGCGCGACCGCGAGTGCGCCGACGTGCGCGTGAACGATGCGTTCGCGGTCATCATGGGCACGGACGCTGACTACAATCCGTCACTGACCGGGCCCAACGCCGGCCGGCTGCCGTTCGTCGTTCTCGACGAGGCTGGCCAACCGGTGCCGGCGGAAGCTCTGCCCTTGCAGACGGCGGCGCGAACCGGGGAGGCGGTGCTGGATCGAACACTGCGGTTGCGCCGAGCCGATGGCCGCATCGTGACCATTCGCGGCTCGGCCGTGCCGGTGCGTGACGCCAGCGAGAGCATCGGCGGAGCTATCTCGGTGTTCCTTGACGTCTCGGCCGAGCGCGCCGCGGCAGAGGAACGTGAACTGCTGCTGACGAGCGCTGAGTCGTTGCGAGTGGAGGCTGAGGCGGCGAACCGAGCCAAGGACCAGTTCCTGGCCGTGCTGTCCCACGAGTTGCGTTCGCCATTGAATGCCATGCTGGGATGGGTGCACATTCTGAAGCGCACGGCCGCCGACGATGTCAATGTCTCCAAAGCGGTGAACACGCTCGAACGCAATATCCGGGCGCAGACACAAATCATCAACGATCTACTGGACATCTCGCGCATCGCGTCGGGCAAGTTCGAGCTCGACCGTCTTCACCTCGAACTGGAGCCAATCGTGCTCGAGGCGGTTGAGTCGCTGCGTCCCATGGCCGTTGGCAAAGGACTCGAACTCGTGTTGGAGCTCGGGGATGCTCCAGTGCAGGTCAACGCCGATTCGGCGCGCCTGCGGCAGATCGTCACCAACGTGGTTCACAACGCCATCAAGTTCACTCCCGATGGCGGCCGAGTGGTGGTCGCCGTCGCGGCCGACCAGAGGATCGTCAGGATCGACGTGACCGACACCGGCCTTGGCATCAGCAGCGAATTGCTGCCGAAGGTCTTCGATCGTTTCGTCCAGGATAGCTCCAGCACGACGCGCCAGCACGGCGGACTCGGCCTGGGGCTGGCCATCGTCAAGCAGCTTACGCACCTTCACGGCGGCACCGTTGAGGCGTCGAGCGAAGGACCTGGCCGCGGCACCAGAATCACGATCTCGCTGCCGAGGTTGGCGAGCCACGAAGTGTCACCGGCCCGCCCACTCGCGCCGGCGAGTGGCCGGACTCTGGAGATGCTCGACATCCTGGTGGTTGAAGACAATGACGACTCGCGGGAGGCCATGGGGCTGGCCCTGGCCCATACCGGCGCGACGGTCCGGCTGGCGGAATCCGTCGCCGCTGCCATCGCCTGCTATGAGGTCCGGCCGCCCGACATCCTCATCAGCGATATCGGCATGCCCGGCGCCGACGGTTACTCGCTGATCCGCGCCATTCGCGATCGGGAAGAGGGCAGTGGTCGCCGGACGCTCGCGATCGCCATGACCGGCTTTGCGTCCCGGCTCGACCACGAAACCGCCCTGCGTGCCGGCTTCGACGAACACATCGGCAAGCCGGTCGAGTTCGAGGCGTTGCTGGAACGGCTCACCGTCCTGAGGGCCTCCCAGCACTAGGTGTCGGTGGCCGGCAAGTCGAGCATGAAGTGTGCGCCGCCGGCGCCTGATACCAGTGTCAATTCGCCGCCATTGCTCCGGGCGAGTTTGCGGCAGATCGCCAGCCCAAGGCCGACGCCGTCCGGCTTGGTGGTGTACATCGGCTCGAAGATGCGCTCAGCATCCTTCGGCGGAACGCCTGGTCCGGAGTCGCGGACGGAGATGCGGAGACGCCCGTCGCTGACGATCGCGTTGATCGCCAGGGTGCCCTCACCGCTCATCGCCTGGACCGCATTGGTCACGAGGTTCCAGATAATCTGTCCGATTTGATCCCGATCTATCAGCAGGCTCGGCAGCGAGTGGTCATACTCCCGCTTGACGTGCACGGTCTCCGGTATCGCGGCACTGGTCAGCAAATCATCGAGCAGCCGCGCCGTCGCCACACTCGACCGCACCGGGGCATCTGATCGCGCGCGATCGAGCAGTTCGGAAATAATCCGGTCCGACAGGCGAATCTGCTCCTTGAGCAGCCGCGTATAGTCCTTGAGCTTCGGCGACGTGTCCGGCAGGGTGTCGAGCAGGAACACGACAGTGCTCATGACTCCGAGTGGATTGCGGAGCTCGTGGCTGGCACTTCCCGATAATCGGCCCAGCGCCGCGAACCGCTCGCTCCGGCGAAGCTCGGCGTCCAGTTGATGCAGCCGCTCCACGGCCGTGCTCAATTCGCTGGTTCGCGCGTCGACCTCGGTCTCCAGGCGCTGTCGCGCGGCGTTGACGCTGATCGCCATGGTCCCGACCGCCCGGCTCAACCGCCCGACTTCGTCCACGCGGTCGGTCGCCGGCAACGCCACGTCCTGGTCCCCCCGAGCGATGGCCTCGGTCACGGCAGTCAGGTCGACGAGCGGCGCCGTGATCCAGCGGCTGACGCTGAAGCCCAACCAGGCGCCAGCCAGCGCGATCAACGTCCCCGAAAGTACAAAGGGAACGACGACGTCATGCGCGCGAACCAAGGCGACCTGCTCAGGAATGACGACGGCGTACCGCCATGGCGTGCCTTTCACCGGGGCCGACTGGCCGATCCAGGTGGCCCCGCTTCTTGTGAATGCCACCGGGCCGTCGGCCACTCGCGGAAGATCAATCGCCTCCGACTCCAACCACGACGACCCATCGAGGTTGCCAAGCAGCAGTCTGGCTTCCGGTCCGAGCAGGTTGGCGGCGATGCGCCCATTCGCGGCGGAAACGCCCAGCCGGCGGGTCACGCGGATGCTGCCGATCGGTCTTCCGGTGGACGCGACTGCGATACTGCTCTGCACGTAGAGCGTCCCCTGATGTTCGATCAGCGGTCCGATCGCGCCCGCTGCCGTCGGTTCGAGCTGGTGAGAGCTGGGGAGGGGAGGGGGCGGACCGACGACCCGCGACCCGCCGGCGCTGTCAACGAGTTCCACCGTCACCGAGTCGGGTGCGGTTCCCTGTAGCGGTGCCAGGACGCGGGCCGCGCCCTCGACCGCGGGGCCGGCCAGGTGGGCGAGTGCCGCTGCGATCTCGGGTCTGGTGGCGACGCTCCTCAGACGCTCGAGTTCGGCGATCGCGCCCAACTCAGTGATGGTCACGATCTGCGTAGTGGCGCTTCGCAACCGCGAGTACGAGGCATCGAGCGCCGAGCGGCGGACCGACAGATAGGCAAAGAGCCCGAAGGAAACGACCGTCAGCAGGGCTGTGAACGCGAACAGCCAGGACAGCGTCCAGCGAATCGACGAACGGTCGAACTTTGTGGGCACCGGGCGCTTCCGTGAGGTGGGGGGCCATGATTCTACCGGCCTCAACTGCAGCCGTCAATGCGTCGCCACGGCGGGTCCGCCCTCGTGCCGGCCTCGCTTCGGGCTCGGCTGTCGCTGGACGGCGGACTTCTTGCAGCGGCGCGGATAGTGAGTTTCACACCAACCGGCAAACCGGCGAGACTGGTAGTGTTGGGCGGCTCGGCCGGGGCCCTGCAGGCGTTGATGACGCTTGTCTCGTCGCTGCCGCCATCGCTGCCGGCCGCGCTGGCTGTCGTCATTCACACGCCGGCCGACGGTGAAGGACGCCTGCCTGCCATCTTGTCCCGGCTGACCCCGGTCCCAGTCGCATTTGCCCGCGATCGCGAGCCCGTCCGGCCCGGGCGGATTGCCATCGCTCCACCCGGCTGTCACCTGCTGATCGAGCAGCATCGCTATCGCTTGTCGGATGGCCCGCGGGAGAATGGGTTTCGTCCCGCCGTCGACCCGCTGTTCCGCACGGCCGCGGAGCATTTCGGCAACGGCGCGATTGGCGTGATCCTGTCAGGCGCGCTCGATGACGGGGCCCACGGCTTGAGCGTCATCAAGGCTCACGGCGGAGTGGCCATCGCGCAGCATCCCGATGATGCGGCGGTGCCCGGCATGCCGCAGAGCGCCATCGCGTACGTCGATCTCGACCACGTCGCAGCAGCCGATGAGATCGCGCCACTGCTGGTGGCGATCTGCACGCAGCCGTCTCTTCAAGGAGCCAGGATGAAAGCGACCAAGCACCGCCGGTCCGCGGCTGATGAGTCTCCCCAGACCATCCGCGCCATGATCGATCGGCACGGCCTGGCATCGGGCCTCACCTGTCCTGATTGCGGCGGCGCCCTGTGGGAGATCATCGACGGCAAGCTGGCCCGGTACCAGTGTCACGTGGGGCACAAGTATTCCCCGGCGGGCCTGGACGAAGGGCAATGGCACGCGACCGAAGAGGCGGTGTGGGCTGCCATTCGCATGCTCGAGGAGCACGCCGAGTTGCGGCGCCGGCTGGGGCGGCAAGCGGCCGAAAGCGGGCTCCGCGCCGTCGCAACAGGCTACCGGGACACGGCAGCGAGGGCCGAGCGGCACGCCGTGGCGTTGCAGCGGCTGATTGCCGATCGGGGGGTGCCGACGGCAGAGCTTCGCCCACCGCCGTCCGCCCGGCGTCGCGCCGGCTCGAAGCCGGCGCCGCTCCGGGGGTAGAGTAAGGCGTTGGCCAAGCGAAGCAAGCGCTCATCCAAACAGTCCCGCTCGTCGACACCGCGCCCCGGCGCCGACCCGCTCGACGGGCCGGGCCTTCCAGTCGTCGCGGTCGGTGCTTCCGCAGGAGGGCTCGAGGCCTTCAGCCAGTTGCTCGACGCCCTGCCGTCCGATCTCGGGATGGCGTTCGTGATGGTCTCGCACTTGTCGCCCCAGCATCACAGCGCCATGGCCGCCCTGTTGACCCCCCACACCTCGATGCCCGTGACGCAGGTGCAGGATGGCACGCGGATCGAGCCCAATCACGTCTACGTGATCCCGCCGGACCGCCGGCTCACAATCGAGGGCCGGTGTCTTCGGTTGCAGCCGCGCCCCGACGACCGCTCGCAGTACACGCCGGTCGACGGCTTTTTCAGCTCATTGGCCCAGGCCGCCGGCAGTCGTGCGATCGGCGTCATTCTCTCGGGTTCGGCCTCGGACGGCGCCATCGGCATCCGCGACATCAAGGCGGCCGGCGGACTGACGCTGGCGCAGGAGCCGGCCTCCGCCAAGTACGACGGCATGCCCCGGGCGGCGCTGGCCACCGGCATGGTGGACCTGGCGCAGCCGCCCGAGGCGCTGGCGGCGACGCTCGCGGAAGTCGCGCGGCATTCGTACACGCGGGTGGCGCGCCGCGATCACGCCGAGGAACTGGCCATTGACGCCGGCCAGCTCGAGCAGATCTTCGAGCTGCTCAAGCCCGTGAGTGGCGTCGATTTTCGGTATTACAAGTTGCCCACCATCAAGCGCCGCCTGCTGCGGCGCATGGCCCTCAACCGGCTTCACGACATCGGCCACTACCTCCGCATGCTGGAGGACTCGCCGACGGAGGTTCGCGCCCTGTATCAGGACCTGCTGATACACGTCACCCAGTTCTTCCGCGATCCCGGGTCGTTCGAGTCGCTGGCGACGATCGTGCTGCCCAGGCTGCTGGACGAGCCGCTCGTGCCCGATCGTCCGTTCCGCGCCTGGGTGTCGGGCTGCGCCACCGGCGAAGAGGCGTATTCCCTGGCGATCGAGTTGCTGGAGTACTGCCGTCGCCACCGGTTGGATCGGCGCATGCAGATCTTCGCCACCGACGTCAGCGAAAGCGCCGTCGACCACGCCCGGGCCGGCCTTTACGGCGCGACCATTACCGGCGACGTCCCGGCCGATCGCTTGCGGCGCTATTTCCAGAAGACCGACGGCGGGTATCGGGTGGCCAAGGCGGTGCGCGACCTGGTGGTGTTTGCCCGGCAGGATCTGACGCGCGACCCCCCGTTTTCGCGGCTTGACCTCGTGCTGTGCCGCAACGTCCTGATCTACCTCGACACGGCCCTGCAGCGCCGGCTGATTTCTGTGTTTCACTATGCACTTAATCCGCACGGCTACCTGATGCTCGGGCAGGCGGAAACCGTCGGCACTCAACTGGGGTTATTCACGGTCGTGGACAAGAAGAGCCGTTTACATCGCAAGAAGGCGGCAGACACGCCGCCGCTGGTGACCATGGCGGTGCCGTTTGCCGGCGCCACGATCCGCCAGAAGGCCGGCTCTGAACCGCGCGCCGATGACGCGGGGCTGCAGAGCGAAGTGAACCGCATCATCTTCGATCGCTACGCTCCGCCCGGCGTCGTGGTCGACGCCGACCTGCAGGTGATCCAGTTTCGTGGCCAGACCGGGATGTTCCTGGAGCCGGCACCGGGCGAGCCGAGCCTTCATGTCTTGAAGATGCTGCGCGAAGGACTGCTCCATGGCGTCCGCGCGGCCCTGCAGACGGCCCGGCGGACCCGGGAGACGGTGCGCCGGGAAGGCCTGGAGGTCCGCGGCGACCACGGCTGGACGAAACTGGCGATCGAGGTTCTGCCGCTGGTCGCCGGCGGACGCACGCACTACCTGATCCTGTTCGAACCGGTCCGTCCGCAGCCCTCGCGGCGGGCCGGCAAGACCGAGCGCCCCAAGGCCGCCGACCCGAAGTCGGCGCGCGAGCAGAAATCGCAACTCGACTTGTTGCAGCAGGAACTGGCGGCCAGCCGCGAGTACCTGCAGGCGATCATCCAGGAGGTGGAGGCCGCCAACGAAGAACTGCAGTCGGCCAATGAAGAGATTCTTTCCAGCAACGAGGAACTGCAGAGCACTAATGAGGAACTGGATACCACCAAGGAAGAGCTGCAAAGCACCAACGAAGAGCTGCACACCGTCAACGACGAGCTGCACGGCCGCAACGACGAGCTGACCCGGGTCAACAGCGACCTGTTCAACCTCATCGCCAGTGTGCAGATCGCCATCGTGATCGTCTCGCGCGACCTGCGCATCCGCCGCTTCACGCCGATGGCCGAAAAGCTGTTGAACCTGATTCCCGCAGATCTCGAGCGTTCCATCACTCATATCAACCCCAACCTCGACTGTCCCAATCTCGAGGCGCTGATTGTGCAGGCCATGGACGAGGTCACAGCCGTTGAGCGCGATGTGCAAGGACGGGATGGCCGCTGGTTCTCGCTGCGAATTCGCCCGTACAAGGACCTGAACAACAAGATTGATGGCGCAGTCCTTGCTCTCTTCGATATAGATTTGCTGAAACGCGGGCGCGAATAATTACGCCGTGCAGTCGCCGGAACTTCAGATCCCGCGTTCCCTCCCAGCGCGGGCCAAGGTTCTCTGCCGTGCGAGAGGGACAGCACTGTGAAGAGAAAGAACCGCGCCGACGTCTTCTCGGAAATCACGCGCCTGCGCGAAGCCGAAGCGCGCCCGGCCGACCGCATCGAGGAACTGCTGCACGAACTGCAGGTGCAGCAGGAAGAAATCAACGTTCAGAACGCGCAACTGATCGCCGCGCAAGAGGCGATCGAAGCAACCCGTGATCGCTACATCGACCTGTTCGATTTCGCCCCGATCGGTTACCTGACCCTCGACGCCAAAGGCACGATCCTCGAAGTCAACCTCGCCGGCGCGGCGCTACTGGGCGCCGAGCGGGCACGGGTTGCCGGCATGCCGCTTCTCGGTTTCGTGCAGCCCGATCACCGCAAGGCCTTCATCGACTTCGTCCGCAGGTGCCGCCAGGGCGGGGCTCCGCCGCAGCCGTGCGAACTGGCGCTCAGGAGCCACGATGGGGCGACGCGCGTGCAACTGCTCGGCGCCGTCAACCGCCATGCCGGCGCACAGGAGGGATTCCTGACGGCGATGGTGGATGTCAGCGAGCAGCGCCGGTTGGAACACGATCGCCGGCAGGCCGACGAGGCCCGGGCGCGCGCCACCCGCGATCGCGAGATTGCCCGCGCCAGCAGCGACGCGAAGGACCGCTTCCTGGCGACCCTCAGCCACGAATTGCGCACGCCGCTCAATCCGGTGCTGGCGGCCGTCACCGACCCGGACCTCACCGCGCAAACCCCCCCGAACCTGCGGCCGTTGCTGGCGATGATCCGGCGCAACGTCGAACTTGAAGTCCGGTTGATCGACGACCTGCTCGACGTGACTCGCATCGCCCGCAACCGGTTGGTCCTCGAACGACGCGACATCGACGTGCACGAGGCCATTCGCGACGTCGTGGGCATCGTCGAGGACCAGAGCCAGCAGCGCCGGCTCCGCGTTTCGCTCGCGTTCGAGGCGACCCGTTCCTTCGTGCACGCCGACCCGACGCGGCTGCGGCAGGTGCTGTGGAATCTGCTCGGCAACGCCATGAAGTTCACCGCCCCTGGCGGCCGAATTGCCGTCACTACACAGGCGGCTGGTGACGACCGCATCGAGATTACCGTCAGCGATTCCGGCCGCGGGATGGATGCGGAGACGCTGTCCGAGCTGTTCCTGCCTGCCGATCAACGGACGCCGCGGCCGCTGCCGGATGGGGCGGGGTTGGGGTTGGGTCTCTGGATCTGCCGCAATATCGTCGAGGCGCATGGCGGCACCATCGCTGCCGCCAGTCCCGGTCCGGGGTTGGGCAGCACATTCCTCGTCGAGTTGCCGGTGATGGCGGCGCCGCCGGCCGTACCCGCGGAGCGCAGCGAACCGGCCGAGCGGGCCGGACTATCGCAACCGATGGCCATTCTGCTGGTCGAAGATCACAAGGACAGCGCCGACATGCTGTCCGCGATTCTCCGTCACCACGGCTACACCGTCGACGTCGCTCACACCTTCAAGGAGGCGGCGGCCAAAATCACCGGCAGGCCGTGGGACCTCGTGATCAGCGATCTGAATTTGCCTGATGGCACCGGTCTCGACCTGATGAAGGCGGCGCCGGCGCCGGGCGTGCGCGGCATTGCCATGAGCGGCTTCGGCACGCCTGACGACGAGCGCCGCAGCGCGGCGGCCGGTTATGCCGCGCATTTGACGAAGCCGCTCGACATCCCGCGCCTGTTGCGGACCATCGCCCGCGTGACCGGCCGGTGAGCCATGGATCGTTCCCCAGTGACGGCGGCGGCGAGAGAGTCAGAGACACAATTCCGTTCGTTCTTCGAGTCAATGGATCAGGGCTGCATCCTGACCGACGTCATCCTGGATGAGCACGGCGTGCCGGTGGACCTTCTGTATGTGGAGGCGAACTCTGCCGCCGTGCGGATGACCGGGATGGAGGGGAGCCGCCGCGTCGCCGCCGTGAACCAGGACGTCACGCTCCGCAAGCAGGCGGACGCGGCGCTGCGGGCCAATGCGGATCAATTACGGCGCGGGCTGGCGACGATCCAGGAAGACGAGCGCCGGCGCATCGCCCGCGACATCCACGATCACCTGGGCCAGGAGGTGACGGCCCTGCGGCTGAATCTCGAGGCGCTGCGGCTGCGGATCGACGCGTACCCCGCTCTTGCCGAGCAGGTCGTCCAGGTGCGGTAGCTGTTGGAAGAACTGGATCGGAGCATCGACTTCGTGACCTGGGACCTGAGGCCGACGGTCCTTGATCATGTCGGGTTGTCGGCCGCTCTCGCTGGGCTGGTCAGCGGCTGGTCCGGACGCCACCGTATCGCAGCCGACTACGGCGATGCAGGCGCCGCCGGCCGAACGCCGCGGCCTGGGCATGTCTTCGGTCGCTATCGCGCGTGGCGCGTTCGTGAACCCGGGTTCTGCGCCCGGTCAGGACATCAGCCTCCGACGAACCTCCTTCACTCTGGCGAGCACCTCTTCTGACGCGAGTTCGGGATGCTCTTCGAGTAACGCGAGCACGTCGGCGAGGTCGTGTTGAGGCTTGCTGGGCTGTCGCGCCGTCGCGTCAGCCGCCGCCAGCTTCAGCAAGATCAGGTCGGCGACGCTCGCCACCCGCAGCCGCACGCCGCCGGCCAGGTTCACCACACTGGCGTGCGCGACGGCACCGGCGATCCCGTCGCCCTCGGCCGAGAACTGCACGGCGGTCCGCTGGTTCAAGGGCGCGGACCCAGGCGCCCGCCAATTGTCGCTGTGCTCATGGCGGCCGGTGTGGTCGAAGCCCGCGGCGATCAGTGCGTCTCTGGGAATGTCCGCATAGGCGGGTACTGCGAGGTCGATGTCGAGCGTGCTTCGCGGCTCCGCAGTGTGGAGCTGCACGGCGACGCCGCCAATCAGGGCGTACGCCACACCCTCTCGGTCGAGCAGCTCGGCAACGTGCCGTAACGGCCCTTCCTTGGAATCGCCCTCTGGCAAGCCCATGGTTTCACTCCAGAGTCGATCGAGGGCATACGACGTGGCGAGGCGCTCGTGGGCGGTCGTCGGTGCCTTCATCCTGAGGAAAGTCTAGCACTGCGGCCACGGCTGCGGTCCCGCGGTGCCCTGACCGGTCATCTACCCGCGCATGGCGCGTTCGTGGACCAGCTTCAGCGCCTGCCATCCGGCCGAGACGGCGCCCTCCTGCCAGTCGGGTTCCGAGTGCGGCGTCACGGCGGCGGATCCCAGCAGGATGCGGTTGTCGACCTTCGACAGGATCTGCCGGCGCGCTTCGTTGCGGCCGCTGGCATAGCCGCCCATGTTGTATTTGACCTTCTTCCACCACACCGCGTACGCGCTCTGGAACTCGGCGCCCACCTGCGGATGGACCTTGCTGACATTGCTGAGCACGTGCTCGATGCGCGCCGCGACCGGCTGGTCGAGCAGGGTGCCGATGGGGCCGTTCGTGTACAGCCCGAGCAGCACGCCCTTCTTCGTCATGTAGTCGGCTGACGGGTACGACAGCTGGCCGAGCGGCAGGTTCGAGTAAAGGTGGCCGCCGAAAATGCCGTCGTCCTCTTCCCAGAACCGGCGATTCATGGCCAGGCCGACCTTGGCGCTGTTGCTGTAGTTGACCGCCTTGATCGCCTCCATGATGTCGCTCGAGATGTTGATGTCGAGTTCGGCGACGAGGTTCAGCGGCATCGAGACGACGACGTAGTCGGCCGAGGTTTCGACTTTCTTGCCGCTCTTCGTATCGAGGTAGGTCACCTTCACGCCGGTGTCGCTTTGGTGCACGGCCTGGATCTCGGCGTTGAAGGTGATCCGCTTCGGCCCAATCGCGCGCTGGAAGGCTTTCGCAATCTGGTCCATACCGCCGATCGGCTGGAACATCGGCGACGCCGTCGTCCCCTCGATCGCCGGCACCGAGCGCAGGCGGAAGCCGAACCCGGCCTGCAGCAAGTCCGCCAGCTTGTAGGGATCGCCTTCGCCGCGGTTTGCAAACGCCTTGTAGGTGCGGGTGTTCGCATCGAGGTAGCCCTGGCCAATCAGGTAGTTGGTGAGGCGTTTCTGATCGTCCGCGGTCAGGGGCGTGTCGAGCTTCTGCTGATCGATCGCCTTGACCAGCAGTTCGTTGACCTGCCCGGCAAGGTCGGCCTTGACCTCGCGCAAGCGAATCTTCTTGCCGGCGAGTGCCCCGGCACTGGCGCCCTCGTAGTAGAAATACGACGCGTCCGATTCGTTGATGAAGACCTGCAGCGGGACGCCGAGTTCCTTGCAGTAGTTCAGCACGCCGCGGTGCGAGTGCGGAATGCGCCAGGGACCGACGTTGATGTACTGGCCTTCGTCGAACGTGCACACCTGGCGTTCGCCGCCTGGTTCGGTATGCTCCGAGCCTTTGCGCACCGTCCACTGCAGGCCGCCGACGCGCGACCGCGCTTCGAGCACCTGGAAGTCGTAGCCCAGCTTGTTCAGCTCGTACGCCGTCACGAGGCCCGACAACCCGCCGCCGAGGATCAGGACCTTGGCCTTCGCAGGCCGGCCGCTCAATTCGGGCCGCTGGCCCGCCGAGCCCGCCATCAAATCCCACGACGTCATGGCGCTCATGACGAGCGACGACCCGCCGATCATGCCCAGTTGCTCGAGGAATCCTCGACGCGTCAAGGCGGCCGGAGCCACCGAACGATGCCTGCTCATGGCCTGAGGGTACAACAGAAGATGCAGACCCTCGAGACTGTTAACAGCCTGTTAAGAGTTCGACGTGGTGAGTGGCGTGTGCTTGATCGGCAATTGACGCACGCGAATGCCGGTCGCGGCGAAGATCGCATTCGTGAGAGCGGGCGCGAGCGGCGGCACCGGTGGTTCGCCGAGACCGCCGAGCGGCGCGTCGGATCGAATGAACGCGGTGGTCACCGCCGGCGCATCGGCAATGTGGATCATCGGATAGTCGCGAAAGTTGGTTTCGACGACCCGTCCGTTGGCGATGGTGATCTCGCTCAGCAGCGCGGCCGACAGCGCGAAGATGATGCCGCCCTCGACCTGCGCGGTGGCGCCATCCAGGCTGACGATGTCGCCGCAATCGATCGCGGCGTAGACATGCTTCACCTTCAGCTGACCTTGGGGTGAGACCGCGACATGCACGACCTCGGCGGCAATGCTGCCGAAGCTCTCGCAGATGGCAATGCCTCGGCCTTCGCCGGCCGGCAGCGGCGTCCCCCAGCCCGACATCGCCGCCACCTTCTCGAGCGCCGCCTCGAAGCGCGGCTGCTCGCCAAGCAGCCCGCGACGGAACTCGTACGGGTCCTTGCCGGCGGCGTGCGCCATTTCGTCGATGAACGATTCCTTGAAGAAGCCGTGCTGCGAGTTGAGCACCGATCGCCACTGGCCGGGCCTGATCGGATGTGCGGCGCTCTTCTCGTCGGTGTCCTTGCCGGCAATGGCGTACGGCATGATCGTCGACTCGCCGTCGCCGCCGCCGGTGTAGTTCGAGTGTGCGGCGAGCGGCGTGCCGTTCGCATCCAGGGCACCGGCATGCCGCGACATGGCGGCGCCGCGGTAGTAGTCGTGCTGCAGGTCGTTCTCGCGCGTCCAGATGGTCTTGACCGGGCTCGGCGCCACGGCCTTCGCAATGCGCGCCGCCAGATCGACGTAGTCGAAGGTGTATGGCAGGCGCCGGCCGAAGCCGCCGCCCAGCAGGAAATTGGTCAGGTGGACGTTCTCGGCATCGAGGCCGAGCGCCTTGGCGGCGACCGCGCGCGCGTTCAGCGGATCCTGCACGCCGGTCCAGACCTCGGCCCGGTCGCCATCCACCTTTACGGTGCACGCCATCGGTTCCATGGTCGCGTGCGCGAGGAAGGGGACGCGGTAGTCGGCCGTCACCACCTTGGCCGCGCTCGTCGGTACTGCGGGCGCCGCACCCAGCGCCTGGTCGAACGCCGCGAAGATCGACGCGGTCGAGACGCTGCCGTGTCCGGCATCGCTGAATTCCGGCTTCAGGGCCGCCAGCGCGCGGCGGGCGCGCCAGAAGCTGTCAGCCACGACGGCCACGGCTTCATCCAGCTTGACGACCCTCTTCACTCCGGGCATTCCCTCGGCGGGAGCGGCGTCGACCGACAGCAGCTTGCCGCCCTGGACCGGCGCGATCTCGACTGCGGCGTACAACATGCCGGGCGTCGAGAAGTCGATGGCGTACTTCGCGCTGCCATCGACCTTGGATGGGATATCGAGACGGGGAGCCGAGGTGCGCCGGATGGTGAAGCTGTTCGGGTCCTTCAGCGCCGGGCTGGTGGGCACCCGCTCGTTGGCGGCGGCGCGCGCCAGCTCGCCGTAACCGCTGCTGCGTCCAGAGGCCGCATGGGCAATGCGCGAACCCTTCGCCCCGCACTCGCTGGCAGGGACTGACCATTGCCGCGCCGCGGCCGCCAGCAACATCTCTTTCGCGGCGGCGCCCGCCACCCGCATGCCCCATTCCCCAGTGCCACGCACGGCCGTCGAGCCGCCGGTCACTTGCAGTCCGACCCACTCCATCAACTTGTAGGCGCCGTAGTCGACACCGCGGCCGAGCATGGCGGGAACGTAGCCGCCGCCGAGCGCGCGGACCACGTAGCCGTTGGCGTACTCGTTCAGCGCCGGCGCTTCCTCGACGCGGACGAGCGACCAGTCGGCCTCGAGTTCCTCGGCGGCCATCATGGCCAGCGCCGTTGGCGCGCCCTGGCCCATCTCGCAGTGCGGGATCAGGATGTGGACCTGGTTGTCGGGCGTGATGGTGATCCAGGTGGTGAGCTGCCCCCTGGCGGCCGCATCGGCCGCGACCAGGGAATGCCGGCTTGGCGCGAACGTGAAGCAGCCGGCGCCCAACAGGAAGCCGCCGCCGGCCACGGTGCCGGCGCCGATGAAGGCCCGTCGCGTCCACTTGTTCACGACGTGGCTCCCGCGTCAGCTGCCGCCGCGTGAATGGCCGCGCGCACGCGGACGAAGGTGCCGCAGCGGCAGATGTTGGTGAGGCTGGCGTCGATCTGTTCGTTGGTCGGCTGCGGCGTGTTGGCCAGCAAGGCCGCGACCGCCATGATCATGCCCGACTGGCAGTAGCCGCACTGGGGCACCTGATTCGCGACCCAGGCTTGTTGCACCTTGTGCAGCACGCCGCCGATCGCGAGGCCCTCGATCGTCGTGACCGACTTGCCCTCGGCGGCGGATGTCGGCAGCACGCACGAGCGGACCGGCCGCCCGTCGAGATGCACGGTGCAGGCGCCGCAGGCGGAAATGCCGCACGAGAACTTGGTCCCGGTCAGGCCCAGGTTCTCCCGGAGCGCCCACAACAGGGGCATCTCCGGTTCAACATCAAGCGCGTGCGGTGACCCGTTGACCGTCAGGTTGATCGGCATGTCGCATCCCCTTGGGCCGCGCCCGGCGCGACGCCAAGAGAATACGCCATCTACCGCCACCGGCGGCGAGCCTACGCGACTTGCGCGAGTGTCTCTGGTTCGAGCGCCAGCGCCAGCACTTCATCGATGGTGCTGACCGCGTGGAAGCGCATGTGATCACGCACCTCCGCCGGCACATCGTCCAGGTCCGGCGCGTTGCGCGCCGGCAGGATCACTTCGGTCAGGCCGGCCGCATGCGCGGCCAGCACTTTCTGCTTCAGGCCGCCGATCGGCAGCACGCGGCCCTGCAAGGTGACCTCGCCGGTCATGCCGACGGTGCTTCTTACCGGCCGCTGGGTCAGCAGCGACGCCAGGGCGGTGACCATCGTCACGCCCGCACTCGGGCCGTCCTTGGGCACCGCGCCGGCCGGCACATGCAGGTGGAACTCGGTGCCGGCAAACGCGCCGTCAGGAATGTTCAGCGGCACCGCGTGGCTGCGGACGTAGGTCAGCGCAATGCGCGCGGATTCTTTCATCACGTCGCCCAGTTGTCCGGTCAACACCAGGCCGGCGGTGCTGCCGGCCATCGAGGCTGCCTCGACGAACAGCACGTCGCCGCCCACGCCCGTGACCGCAAGGCCGGTGGCCACGCCCGGGGTGGCCGTGCGCGCCGCCACTTCGTGAAACACCTTGGCGCGGCCCAGCGCTTGCCGCACCGCCGTCTCGTCGATCACCACCGGTTTGTCGGCGGTGCCGGACGCGACCTTCGCCGCCGTCTTGCGCAGCAGGGTGCCGATCTCGCGTTCGAGCTGGCGGACGCCGGCTTCACGCGTGTAGTCGCTGACGACGATGCGCAACACTTCGTCGGTCGTGGTCACATCGTCGGCCACCAGGCCGTTGCGCTCGACCTGGCGCGGCCAGAGATAGCCGCGGCCAATCGCCACCTTCTCCTCGACGGTGTAGCCGTCGAAGGGGATCACCTCCATGCGGTCGAGCAGCGGACCGGGAATGCGGTCGGCGACATTGGCGGTGGCGATGAACAGCACGTGCGACAGGTCGATTTCGACATCCAGGTAGTGATCGCCGAACGCGTGGTTCTGCGCCGGGTCGAGCACCTCGAGCAGCGCCGCCGACGGATCGCCGCGCCAGTCGGCGCCGAGCTTGTCCACTTCGTCCAGCATGATCACCGGGTTCATGGTGCCGGCATCGCGCAGCGCCCGCACCAGCCGCCCGGGCAGCGCACCGATGTAGGTGCGGCGATGCCCACGGATCTCCGCCTCGTCTCGCACGCCACCGAGCGACATGCGCACGAACTGGCGGCCGGTGGCCCGCGCGATCGATTCGCCAATCGACGTCTTGCCGGTGCCCGGAGGGCCGACCAGCGTGAGGATGGCGCCCGAGCGCTTGTCGTCGGTCAGGCCGCGGTCGGCGCGCAGCTTGCGCACCGCCAGGTACTCGGTGATGCGCGACTTCACGTCGTCCAGGCCGGCGTGGTCGGCATCGAGCACCTGCCGCGCATAGGCCGGATCGAGGCGCTCTTCCGAGCGCTTGGCCCACGGCACCGCCAGCAGCCAGTCGAGATAGGTGCGGATCATCGAGGACTCGGCATTCGAGTCGCCCATGCGCTCGAAGCGCGCGAGCTCGCGTTCCGCCTGTTCCTGGATCTTCGCCGGCATGCCCGCGGCGGCAATCTTCTTGCGGTACTCGTCCGCGACCGAGGCCTCGTTCTGGCCCAGTTCCTTGCGAATGGCGTCCATCTGCCGGTTCAGGAAGTATTCGCGCTGCTGCTTCTGCGCGCCCGAATCCACGTCCTCGCGAATCCGCTTGCGCAGTTGCAGCTCGGTCAGCCGTTCCTTCTGCAACCGCACGGCCAGCGTCAGCCGTTCGACGACGTCGATGGTTTCGAGGAGATCGATCTTCTGGTCGACCGTCAGGTCGGGCGAGTAGCCGCAGGTGTCGGCCAGCGCGCCGGGTGACGTGATCGATCGCACGAACGCGCTGATGCGGCCATCGTCGCCCCGCAACTGCAGCAGCTCTTCGACGACCGCCCGATACTCGCGCTCCAGGTCGTTGGTCAGTGACGCCGGCGGCGTGACATCGGGATATTCGTCGGCCTCGACATGCAGGTTGCCATGGCGATCGGTGGACGCCGCGCCGGGCACCGCGCGATGCAGGCCGCGCAGCGACACGGCCACGCCGCGCCCTGACAGTTGCACCCGCTCCGAGATCTCCGCGACGACGCCGACCTTGGCGTAGTCGTGTCCACGCCGCGGTACCAGCAACACGCGGGTGTCGTCGCCGGGATCGATGGAGAGGGTGACGGCGACGCCGGGGAAGACCACGGTGTCGTCGAGTGCGATCAGTCGAAAGGTAGCCATGCGATCGACCTTACGCCGATTACTTGATGATGTCAACTATTGAGGGAATGAACTATAATCCGGCTGATGTGCGCCAAGGCGAAGGGACCGCAGTCGTGCGAGGCGTGGCAGCTGCTGGTGCGGTTCTCGTTCACGCAGCGCGCCAGCCTGCCGGCGATGGCCGCCGAGCTGGACCTGTCGCCGGCGCAGTGCCACCTGCTGACCCTGATTGACCCCGACCGCCCGTTGCCGATGGGGCAGCTGGCCGGCGCGCTGGCGTGCGACGCCTCGAACGTGACCGGCCTGGTGGATCGGCTGGAGTCGCGCGGCCTGGTGCAGCGCCGCCCGTCGCCCGAGGATCGCCGCGTCAAGGTGCTGAGCCTCACGCCGATGGGCGCCCGCCTGCGGGCGGCGTTGCTCGAGCGCATGACCTCGGCGCCGCCGACCCTGGCGCGCCTGTCGGCCGACGAGCAGCAAGCGCTCGTCAAACTGCTGCGCCGCCTCATCGAGTAGGCCGGGCCGTCGCGCGACATAATGGGCGCATGCAGACCCAGCGATTTCTCGTCACCGGCGGCACCCAGGGCATCGGCGCCGCCATCGTCACCCAGGCCCGCGCCGCCGGCCACCAGGTGGTGTTCACCGGCCGCAACCAGTCCCAGATGGATGAGTTGTCGCGGGCGACCGGCGCCCACGGCCTCGCCGCCGACGTCAGCAGCGATGGCGACAACGCCCGCACCGTCGAGACCTGCCTCGGCATCATGGGCGGCATCGACGTGCTGATCAACAACGCCGGCGTCGGCTACGTCGCCGAGATCGGCGACATCGATGTCAACAGGATGCGGCAGCTCTTCGGCATCAACGTCTTCGGCATGGCCGACCTGACCAACCGCGTGGCCCCGCTGATGAAAGCCCAGGCCAGTGGCGATATCGTGACCCTCGCCTCCACCTCCGGCATGAAGGGCGCGAAGGGCGGGACCGTCTATGCCGCCAGCAAGTGGGCCGTGCGCGGCATGAGCCAGTGCTGGCAGGCCGAGCTGCGGCCCCACGGGATTCGCGTCGTCTGCATCTGCCCCTCGGAAGTGCAGACCAACTGGATGGGGAAGACCGGCCGCAACAATCCCAACAAGCTCTATGCCGAGGACATTGCCGCGACGATCATGGCCGGCCTCGCCATGCCGCGACGCGTGCTGTGGACCGAGCTGGCGGTGTTCGCCAACAACCCGTGGAAGGAAGACTAGGAGCTGCCCAATGAGGATCGCACAGGTTGCGTCGCTTGCCGTTGTCTTCGTGTCCGGCGCCGTGGGCGTTCTCGCGCAGCCGGCGGCTCGGCCGGCCGCGCCCAGCGTCCAGGTCGGGCAGCAGGACGGCTTTTTCACCGCCAGCGACGGCGTGAAGATTCACTACCTGCTCCACGGCAACGCCGGATCGTGGGTCGTGCTCGTGCACGGCTACTCCGACTCGGCGCAGCGCATGTGGTTCAACACCGGGATCGCGCCCGAGATCGCCAAGCGTCACCGCGTGGTGGCGATCGACAATCGCAATCACGGTCAGAGCGACCAGCCACAGCCCGGGGGTTCCGGCCGCGCGCAGGACGTCGTCGAACTGATGGATCACCTCAAGATCGACCGTGCCCACATTCACGGCTACTCGATGGGCGGCGGGATCACGGCCCAGCTGCTCGGGCTGATTCCGAATCGCTTCATCACCGCCGGCTTTGGTGGTTCAGGCATGACCGAGACCAACGCCGCCTACCGGGCCGCGGCCGAGGCCATGGACGATGCGCTGCCCAAGGCGACGGGTACGGATGCCGAAGGCATGGAGCGCTTCCGTTCGCGAGTGGCGGCGGCGCGTCCGGCCGGCACGCCGGCTGCCGCACCCGCCGCGGCGGCTCCCCCGGTCGACCTCACGAAACTGACCATTCCCATCCTTGCGGTGAACGGTTCGTTCGACAATCCGTATCGCAAGACCCATCGCTTGTGGCGCGAAGCCCGCGTCTTTCAGAACGTCATCCTGCCGGGGAAGACGCACTTGACCGCCATTGCCGCCGGTGCGCCGCCATCGCAGGAATACGTGGACGCGATTGCCCGCTTCATCAACATGTACGACGCCAGATGAAGTGGAGCCTCCGCTTTACGGTCTGCGTCAGAGGGGAGCAGGTCCACTTTCGCCGAGAAAGGTGCGGAAGCGGTCGAGTTCGGCCTCGAGCTCTCGCGTGAACGCGCGTTCGCGCGGGGGCCGTCCGGCCACGTATCCCAGCGACGCCTGCACCTGCCCGTTCCTGGCGCTGACATTGGCCCAGCCGATGACGCGGTCACGCCACAGCAGCGGCAGCGCGTAGTAGCCAAGCTTGCGTTTCGGTGCCGGCGTATAGGCTTCGAACCGGTACGGCCAACCCCACAGCAGCTCGAAACGCCTGCGGTCCCAGACGACCGGATCGAACGGCGCCAGCAGCCGCACCGACTCTGGAGCCGCCACCAGCTCCGGACTTTCTCCCGCAGGCCAGTACCAGGTGTGACCATCGACCACGGCAGTTGACAGCCGCTGCCGGGCCCTCGCCTGGGCGGCACGCACTTCGTCGCTCCAGTGTGGAACCGCGTAGCGCAGCCGCGCGATCACATACGACAGGCTGGCCGCCGGCAGCGGCGCGTACTTGCTGACCACGATGTCAACCAGCGCATCGAGCCGCGCGCGCCGGGCCAGGGCCCCGGTGACGCCGGCACCCGTGTCCTGCGGGCCGTACAGCCGAATGCCGGTGTCGCGACCCACCACGCGCAACAGGCCCTTGTAGTGCATCCGCTCGAGCATGTGCGTCGTCGCACTCGACGAGCCCCCCCAGTAGTTGGTCACCCGGCCGTGCGCGAAGTGCGCGTCGACATCACGAGGATGGACGATGCCCCGCTCACGCACGAAGGCCAGCAGCGCCGCCGCGCGCTTGTTGCCCGCGTTCGGCAACAGGCCGGAGCGCGGGTGCATCAAGCCGTGCAGCTTGCGGGTGACGAAACCGTAGTTGATGAAGAAGTCTTCCTCGATCGGCAGGCGGCGGTACTTTCGCTCCAGGTCGCCGGCACGGTAGTCCTTGACGCGCAGTCGCAGCGTCAGGTCCTGCGCGCGTGCGGGCGCACGGATGGGATCGGCCTGGACGAAGCCGAGGGTGTCGATGGCCCGCGTCAACGTGGTCGGCGGAAACAGGCTGCGGGTCACCGCAAAATGACGCAGTCGGTCGAGAGATGACAGCATGGGTCTCGCCGATTGTAATGGCTGTTACCTTTTCACCCGCTGTGCGGTCTAATAGGCCATGAGGTGGCAATCCTGGTTCGCGGTGACGGCGGTTGCCGCCACGGTCGCGAGTGTCCCGTTCGAGGCAGTTCGTGGCGGGTTCGTCCCTGCGCCGGCAATGGCACCAGAACTGGCGCCACCCAACATCCTGCTGGTGATCGCGGACGACTTCGGCATTGACACCAGCCCGTGCTACGAGACGGGAACAGACAAACCGTCGATGCCGACGTTGGCCCGTCTGTGCAGAGAGGGACTGGTCTTCGACCGCTACTGGACGCCGCCCGAGTGTTCACCCACGCGTGCCACGATCCTGACCGGCCGATATGGCTTGCGGACAGGCGTTGGCGCCGCAGTATCGCGCACCAGCGCCGGCTTGTCGGCCGACGAACTGGGCCTGCAGCGTTACTTGACTCAGAGCGGCACTGGCATGGCGTCGGCGGTCATTGGCAAATGGCATCTGGCCACCGACGCGAATGGCTGGCTGGAGCACCCCGCGCGAATCGGCGTCACGCACTACGACGGATTATTGACCGGCGCGCCCGACAGCTATTCACGGTGGTCGCGGACAACCAACGGACAGCCAAGCATCTCCACAACCTACATCACCAGTCAGTTGACCGATTTGGCGGCTGGTTGGATTGCGGCCCAGTCGACGCCCTGGTTCTTGTGGCTCGCGTACTCGGCCCCGCACGCGCCCTTGCACGTGCCACCGGCCTCGCTGCACGATCGCGGTGACCTGCCGGGCACCGCCGCCGATATCGGCGCCCGTCCGCTGCTCTATCACTTCGCGATGGCGGAAGCGATGGACCGCGAACTCGGCCGCTTGCTCGATGGACTCGATACCGCGAGCCGGGCTCGCACAGTTGTGATCTTCGTAGGCGACAATGGCACAGCGCCGGGCGTCATCCAACCAGCCACTGAGCGCAGCCGAGCGAAGAGCACGCTCTACGAGGGCGGCATTCACACTCCGCTGATCGTATCGGGAGCCGGCGTCACGCGCGTCGGTCAGCGCGAGTCGGCGCTGGTCAGCAGCGTCGACCTGTTCGCGACCGTGGCCCAGTTGGCCGGTTCAGCGGTCGACGTGTGGCGCGACAGCCAGAGTTTCGCAGGCTTGCTGGCCGACGCCAACGGTCGCCGCCGCAGCGAGGTCTATACCGAATATTTTGGCTCCGAACGTCCGGCGTCCCACGGCTGGACCATTCGCGACGAACGATACAAGTTGATCGTGTTCGACAGCGGCGACCGTCGCTTCTACGATTTGATCGCTGATCCCGGCGAGCAGACCGATCTCGTGGCTTCGACCAATCCGATCGTGGTCGAGGCGCTGGCTCGGCTGTCCCGCCGTGGCGCTGAAATCCGCGTCGGCGAGTAGCGCCAGTCAGGGCGATCACCGGCGCGCTGAAGCCGGCGGGCAGGACCGAGCGCATCGGGTGCTACACTAGCGGCAGCCCCCCCGAAAGGCCCAGCAAAGCAATTGTCACTGTTGACCAAGGTCGTCCTTCACGTCTGGAGTGACGGCACCTGTAGCCTGCTCACCGTTCCGCTGAGTTGGCACCCTGAAGACCCGCTGCCAGCGGATGCGATCGACGAGCGGTACGATACGCCCGCCAACGCCATGATTGCGCTCGCCGAGGCCGGACGCGCGCAGAATCCGGCGATGCACTGGTATCGCGATCCGGCAAAGCGGGAGCGTGCCGAACCAGGCGAAGGATCTGATGCCGGCGCCTGACGCCCAGTTGGTCAGAAGCCGAAGTTGATGCCGGCATCGACCCGGCGCGTGCCGGCGACGTTGGTGGCCCGGCCGTAGAACGGCGACGTCAGCGTTCCGCTGTATCCCGTGTAGTTGGCGCGGTTGGTCAGATTCTGCGCGTTCACGAAAAACTGAATCCGGAACCGCTGCCCCTGGTCGAACGACTGCACCGTCGGCGCCCCACCCGTCATGATCACCCCGATGCCCGCCGGACCTCCCACCGGCGGGCCAAACGTGAACCCGTAACCGATGTTGGCGTTGAGCGTCAGGTGGCTGGCGCCGCGCTCGGAATTGCGATCGATGCCGGCCGGCCGATCGTTGAAGACGAGGTCGCCGTTGTCGTCGCGGCCTGTCCTAATCGTGTACGGCGAGCCGCTCGCCACGTTCACGTTGATCCCGAAGTTGAGGTTCTTGACGATCTGGTTGTTCAGGTTGATGTTCAGCCGGTGCCGCACGTCGTTGTTGGCCGGCCCCCATTCGAGCTCCTGGTCGCCGAGGGGCGCCAGGCTGAACGCGCCCTCGGTGTTGTTCCGCAGCGAGGCCACGGTGTAATTCAGGAACAGCGTGATGCGCTTCAGGCTGACGCGCGGCGTATTGCGGCCCTGGGGGAACAGCGCGCCCTGGTTGGCCGTGAGGTTGACCTGCAGCTGACTCTGTCGCGACTCGGCATCGGCCACCACCTCGACGACGTTGCCGAAACGCGCGTCGGGACGCACGCCGGCCACCGGGGCGTTCTGGTTCAGTCCCCGCAGCAGGTTGCCACCACGGGTGTGCGCAAAGGTCGCGCTCGACTGCAGCCACGGTGCCAGCCGCCGGTCGATACCCAGGCTGACGCGCGTCGACTGCGTGAGCTGCACGTCATCGCCCAGCAGGTAGCGATTCACCGGTGAGGCGCTCGCACTGAGGCCGAGCGGGTCGGGATACGGTGGATTGACGACATCGACCTCCTGCTGGCGGAAGCCGTCGATGCGCAGCGTCTGCTCGTAGGTATTGGTCGGCAGCCAGTCGTAGAAAATGCCCCAACTGGCCCGCAGCGTGGTCTGCCCGGCCGCCCCCGGGGCGAAGGTGACGCCGACTCGCGGCGCGATGTTGTTGGCATCGCGGACGTGCGTCTGCCCCTCGTATCGCGCGCCGGCGCTGAACGTCAGGTTCCGCCGCACGCGCACATCGTCTTGCACGTAGACGGCCCCCTGTACGTTGCGGTAGTCGAGGTTGGGATCGCCGATCCGGCGCGTGTAGCTGCGAGGCTGTCCCAGCAGGAACGCGTCGAGGCTTTCGAACGTGTAGGTGCCGAGGTAGTTCGACGAGTCGTTGGAGCGCGCGTCGGTCGCATCGATCTGGATGCCGGTGCGGAATGAGTGAAGCCCGCGGACGTAGTCGAGGTCGCTGCCGGCGGTGAGGGTCTTGGTGTGCTGGCCGCCACGCACCTGCGCGCCGCCGCTGTTGAACGCGTCGTTGACGCGAATAGTCGGCGACTCGACCGCGGAGGTCGAGTTGCTGTCAGACCAGCCGTACTGCAGGCGCGTCCGCAGGAAGCCGCGGCGTCCGAGCGGTCCAATTTGCTGCGCGCGGAAGAAGCCAGTTGTCGTCACGGTCGAGAACGCGCGCTCTTCCTGGTCGTACTGGCCGATGCCCAGGTTGCGGTTGTCCATCTTGTTCATGGTGCCACCCAGGCGCAGCGTGTGATCGAGCGTGATCGCGTAGTCGACGTTGACCGTGGCGAAGTAGCTGTCGCGCGGCGCCCTGAGCGCCAGCGCCTCGGCCCGCGTCTGGCCGCTGCCGAGCGCGACGTTGATGTTCGGGGTCTCGTACGAGTCGGTGCCCTGGAAGAATACGTTGAACGAGGCCTTGTTCCTGATCAGCGTGCCGCCGCCGCCCAGGTTGATATTGCGGTTCTGCTCGGGCCCGCGCGCCGGCACGAACGGGCTGCGGCCGGTCAGCCCGTCGCCGCGCATGCGATAGCCCACGTTCATGCGCAGCGGACCCATGCCCGGCTGCGTGATGATCTCGATCTGGGTGCCGCCGGCGCTGTGATACTCGGCCGCAAACGAATCGCGCGAGATGCGAATCGACCGGATCTGCGCCTTGGGGGGCAACGCGCTGCCCTCGAAGCTGTCGACGCTGATCACCGCGCCCGGTCCGGCCATGTCCTGCAGTTGCTGCCGCAGCACGTCGGGGTCGTCCGAGAGCGCATCCAGCTGCTCGCGCGTGAGCGTCGTGCCAAACGAAGGACCGCGGCGGTCGGCCGCCGCCTGCTGCTTGTCTTGCCCGACCAGCACGGCTTCCTTGAACCCCTCGACCGGCAACAGCACGACTTGCCGGTTGTCGCCGCTGCGGATCCGAATCTCCGGCAGCTGGCGCGTCTCGAAGCCCGCGAACTCGGCCTGCACCGAATAGCGGCCGGGCAGCAGCTTCGGTACGACGGCGACGCCGTCGGCGCCCGCCTTTACCGCCTCTCGCGTGGCGTCCTTGTTCGAGGGATCGAGGCCCGCGACCGTGACGCTGGCGCCGGGCAGCACCGCTCCCGTTGAATCGACCACGGTGACGCGGAGCGTCGCGTTGGGTGTCTGGGCTGCCACGACAGCCGGCGAGGCTCCGGCCAGGAGGTAGAGAACGACGCCGGCCAACGCTGCGCGCATAGGGACCTCCCGCCGTCGCCAGGCAATGGCGCGGCAAGCCTGGACTACTTTGCTGTCGTGTCGAAACGCCGCGGATCGACTTTCGCGTTGATGCGGAAGCGATCGAACGTCGTTTCCTCGGTGGTCTCGGCGCCCGCGGCACGGCGAATGCGGAAGGGCAGTTGCAATCCGTCGACCGTCCGATAGTCGGCGAAAAACATCCGCTGCTCGGGTGCTGCCGCAGGCGGACCACCGGCGCCCGGCGCGCCGCCACCTCCCGGGCCTCCCGGTCCACCTCGTCCTGGTGGCGCCGGCGCCGTCCAGCTGAGCATGATCGGCAACCCGTTCTCGGCCACGAACAGGCGCGCCGCGAAGTTGGCCGGCCCCTTCACGTCGATGACGTCCGCCTTGCCCTGCGGCGCCTCGGCTTGTCCGACGTAGGTAAAGGTCAGCGGAAATCCGGGATAAGACGTCGCGAACATACCGAGCATGAGCCGGGCAAAGTCCTGCTTCGCGGTCATCATGCGAGCGCGCAGCATGCCGTCCTGCTGGCCCGGCGGCGGCGCCGGGGCGCCTGGCCGCGGCGGTGGCGGCACCGGCCGCGGAATCAACACGACCGCATCGCCGACGAAACCCGAGGTCGAGGGGCCCGCGTCCTGAGCAGGAAACTCGTCGCGGCGCGAATACTTGTCGGGCAGTTCGGCCTGGATCTCGAACTCGATCGGCACCAGATTCTCGCCGCGCACCTGCCGCGTGCGGCCGGTGGCGATGAAGGTCTTGACCGCGGCGATCTTCTCGTCGCCGCCAAGCGCCTTGCGGGCCGCCGCCATCACCGATTCGGCCGTGCGGGCCTGGGCCGATACCTGTGCGGCGTCACCGGCACCGGTGGCGACGGCAAGCGAAAGCGTAAGCAGGGCTGGGACAAACCGTCGCATCGGCGCGCTCCTTTGGCGTCAACCATCCATTAGACACCGGAGGTGCCGAATTGGTCGGGAGCGCCCGTTAAAACCCAAACCGAACAGAGAAGTCGACCTGCCTGGGGTTGGCGACCGACGTGGCCTGCATGAAATAGGGCGACGTCATCACGCCGCTGAAGCCGGTGTAGTTGTCGCGGTTGGTCAGGTTGTTGACCGACAGGTTGAGCGTGATGCCTTTCGAGCGTCCGCCCCCGCGCGGCCCGCCACGTCCGCCGGCGCCAAACCCGCCGGGCCCGCCCTCGGGGGCGGCGCCGATCGGAATCGTGTACGATAGGTTGGCCGACAGGGTGTGGCGCCAGGGCAGACGCACACTGCTGCGGGGCGTGTACAGCCCCTCGACGTTGCCCGGGGCAAGCGGGCGATCGTTGAAGATCGAATCGCCGTTGTCGTCGAAGCCGGTGGTCACGGTGTAGGCGCCGCCACTGTTGGCGTCGTAGTTGATCTGCGCATTCAGGTTGCGCAGCGCCTGCGTCGAGACCGAACCGCGAATGCGATGCGTGACGTCGCCGGGCGCGATCGACCACTGGTCGTCGAGCGATCCCGTGGGCGGCACGCTGAATGCGCCATCGCTGTTGTTGTAGCGGCGGCTGAAACGATAGTTGAAGCGCACCACCGTGCGGCGCGGGTTCCATCGCGCCTGGGTGGCGTTGCGGATGCCGCCGGCAAAGTTGACATTCAGATCCGGAGACACCTCGTAGCTCTCCGACGCAGCATCGGGAACCACCATGATGATGTTCGCGAAGGCCGGGTCGGGCCGCACGCCGTTGACTGGCGCGTTCAGGTTGAGCCCGCGCAACTGGTTGCCATAGCGGCCCATCGAATAGCTCAGGCTGGTTCGCACTTTCGGCGAAAGCGTGCGATCGATCGCCGCGCTGAAGCGGTGCCAGCGCTCCATCTTCAGGTCGCCCAGCAGGTACTTGTTCGAGGGCGTCGTCGATCCGACCACGCCAGGATCGGGGTACGACGGATTGACGATGTTGATCTCCTGCTGGCGGATGCCGTCGATGCGCAGCGTCTGCGCGTAGGTGCTGGCGCCAAGCCAGTTGTAGAAGATGCCGTAGCTGGTGCGGATGGTGGTGGTGCCGGCGCTGCCCGGCGCCCACGTCAGCCCCAGGCGCGGCGCGAACCCCGACAGGTCGTGGACGTGCGTTTGCGCTTCCCAGCGCAGGCCTGGACTAAAGGTCAGGTTGTCGCGCAGCTTCAGGTCGTCCTGGATGTAGAGACCCGCTTCAAGGTGCGAATAGGTGATGAGCGGGTCGCCGATGCGCCGCGTGTAGTTGCGCGGCCGCCCGGCCAGGAAATCGGCCGTGCTCGAGAACACGTAGGTGCCCAGGTAGTTCGAGACATCGTCCGAGCGATACCGGCGCCCCTCGAGCTGCACGCCGGTGCGGATGGTGTGGTTGCCGCGCACGTAGTTGAGGTTCGAGGCGAACTCGAAGTCCTTCTGGTTGCTGCCGCCCTTGGTCTGCGCGCCACCCGTGGTCACCCCGTCGAGCACCCGGACCGTCGGCGCCTCGAGCTGCGAGGTGTTCTGTGAACGGTTGAAGCGCAGTTGCAGCCGGGTGTTGAGGTACGACCGCCGGCCAATGGGGCCCGACTCCTGCAGCCGCACCTGGCGATTGACCGACTCGCTCGAATAGGCGCGCTCGGCCAGGTCGAAGCCGCCGATGCCCAGGTTGCTGCGCGACGTTTCGTTCTGCGAGTACTGGATGCGGGCAATCTGATCCTTGGTGAGCGAGTAGTCCACCATGCCCTGCACGTTCCAGCCATTGTTCGGGCGGCGGCCCAGCAGCACCGATTCCTTGCCCGCCGCCGTGGTGTAGGTCGCCACCGGCGTGTCCCACTGGCGGCGCCCGCCGAAGAACACCGAGAACGAGCTCTTCTCGGGGACGATCGTGCCGCCGATGTTGCCGTCGTAATTCTGCGTCCGTTCGGGGGCCTTGACGGCGACGAACGGGTTGGTGCCGTTCAACACGCTGTCGCGCAGGCGGGTCGAGAGTCCGCCGCGCAGCACGCCGACACCGGCTTGCGTAATGATTTCGATGCCGTCGCGGTCGGCCGAGTGATTTTCGGCGGGGAACGTATCGCGGATGATGCGGATCGAACGGATGAAGGCCTTCGGCGGCAGCTCGCCGCCGACGAAGCTGTCGATCTTGATCACGGCGTTGCCGCCGGCCATGTCGTTCAGTTGTCGCGCCAGTTCATCGGGGTCGTCCGACAGCGAGGCAATCTCCTGCTGCGACAATTGCGTCGTCAGCGACCCGCCGTTGGGGTCGGCGGCGGCCGACCGTGCATCGCGTCCGACCGTGACCGTTTCCTGGACGCCGCTCAACTCGAGCACGATCACGTGCTTGCTGTCGCCCGCCCGCAGGCGCACATCGGCAAGCTCGCCGGTTTCGAAGCCGCCGAACTCGGCGCGCATCAGGTAACGGCCCGGCCGCAAGCCTTCGACCGTCGCCAGGCCGCGCTCGCTCGCGGTGATGGGCGGCACGGCTTGTGCCTTGGTGGCCTCTTCCAGGCCGATCACGGTCACCGTCGCGCCCGGCAGCACCGCGCCGGTGGTGTCCACGACCGTGACCAGCGCCCGGGCGTCCCTGGCGGCCTGGGCGTTCGCGACGCCGGGCAGTGCGGTCAGTAACAGGAGCACGAGGGAGAAGAATAGAGACATCGAGGACGCCGGGAATGACATTCGCATGTGGTTACTGGCCCGCCCCACCCTGTCGTTTACCGGGACCAGGGCAATGGTGGCTTAGACGAGCGGCGCCGGCCGGGCGTTGGGACGGCACGCACAAGCGGCTATAGTCTCGGCATGCGCCGAACGCTTGTGCTCCTGTTCCTGGCCCTGCCGGTCCTGCTGTCCGGTCAGGCGCCGGTGTATGACCTCGTCCTCAAAGGCGGCCGGATCGTCGACGGCACCGCCAGCCCCTGGTATGTGGCCGACCTGGCCATCAAGGGCGACACCATCGTGCGGATCGCCCAGTCGATCACCGATCCGGCGTCGCGCGTCATCGACGTCAAGGGGCTGATCGTGGCGCCGGGCTTCATCGACATTCATACCCATGCCCGGCGCGGCATCTTCGAAGTGCCGACGGCCGACAACTACGTGCGGCAGGGCGTGACGACGCTGATCGAGGGGCCTGACGGCAGTTCGCCGATACCCCTCGCGCCGTTCCTGGCGAAGGTGCAGGCGACCCGCATCACGCCCAACTTCGCGGCCTTCATCGGCCAGGGCACGGTGCGCAGCGAGGTCATGGGCGAAGTGGATCGCCCCGCCACGCGCGCCGAACTCGAACGCATGCGCGCGCTCGTGACCCAGGGCATGGAACAGGGTGCGCTGGGTCTCAGTTCCGGGTTGTTCTACGTGCCGGGCAACTTCACGCCGACCGAGGAAGTGATCGATCTGGCGCGAGTCGCGGGCCGCATGGGCGGCATCTACATTTCGCACATGCGTGACGAGGCCCGGGGGCTGACCGACAGCGTGCGCGAGACGATCGCGATTGGCGAGAAGGGCGGGTTGCCGACGCAGATTACCCACCACAAGGTGGTCGGCAAGAAGTACTGGGGGGGCTCGGTCGAGACCCTGCGCATGGTGGACGAGGCGCGCGCCCGCGGGGTCGACGCGACCATCGACCAGTATCCCTACACCGCGTCGGCCACCAGCATCGGCTCGGCGCTGCTGCCGGCCTGGGCGCTTGAAGGCGGCCGCGAATCGACGCTCAAGCGCCTGCAGGATCCGGGCACGCGCGCCAAGATCCAGGCCGAGAGCACGGCGATCATCCGCGACGAGCGCGGCGGCGGCGATCCGAAGAACGTCTCGGTGTCGGCGTGCCAGTTCGACCCGAAGCTGGCCGGCCAGAACCTGGCGCAGATTACCCAGGGCCGCGGCCTGGCCGTGTCGCTCGAGAACGCCGCCGAGACCGCGATGTGGATTGTGGAGCAGGGCGGTTGCGGCGGTATCTTCCACGCCATCGGCGAAGAGGACCTGCAGCGCATTCTGGTCCACCCGGCCACGATGGTCGCCTCCGACGGCGAGGTGCCGGTGTTTGGCCGCAACGTCCCACATCCGCGCAGCTACGGCACCTTCGCCCGGGTGCTTGGCTTGTATGTGCGCGACAAGAAGCTGCTGCCGCTCGAGACCGCGGTCCAGAAAATGTCGTCGTTCCCGGCGCAACGCCTCGGGCTGAGCGATCGCGGTGTGCTGCGCCAGGGCCTGAAGGCGGACATCGCGGTGTTCGATGCCTCGACCGTTCGCGACACCGCCACCTTCGAGAAACCGCACAGCTACGCCGAGGGGTTCAGCGTCGTGATCGTCAACGGCGAGGTCGCCTTCGAGGGCGGCAAAATGACGTCCGCGCGGCCGGGCCGCGTCCTATACGGGCCGTCGAAGAAGTAGCCATGCGCCGTCTCGCATTCGCCGTCGGCCTGCTGTTCGCATTGGGCGATGCCGCCACGGCACGCCAAGGCTCGTGGATCATCACCGGTGCCCAGGTGGCCGACGGCAACGGCGGGCCGCTGCGCCGCGCCGACGTGCGCATCGTGGGTGACACCATCACTGAGGTCGGCGATGTCCAGCGCCGTCCCGAAGACCAGGTGCGCGATGCCAGCGGACTGGTCCTGGCGCCCGGGTTCATCGACGCGCACAACCACTCCACCGAGGGGCTCGACACTGACCCAGATGCCGCGACCCAGGTATCCCAGGGCATCACGACCCTGTTGCTTGGACAGGACGGCAGCTCGCCGTTCCCCATTCGCGACTACCTGGCACGGCGCCGCGAGCGGCCGGCCGCCGTCAACGTCGCCGTGCTGGTCGGCCACGCCACCATTCGCCGCCGCGTGATGGGCGACGACTTCCGTCGCACGGCGACGCCGGCCGAGATCGCGCAGATGGACGCGCTCGTCGAGCAGGAGATGCGCGACGGCGCGCTCGGACTGTCGTCGGGCCTCGAGTACGAGGTGGGCAGCTACGCGTCGACCGAGGAAGTGGTGTCGATGGCGCGGGTGGTCGCGCGGCACGGCGGCTTCTACATTTCTCACATCCGCGACGAAGCCGACAAGTCGTTCGAAGCCATTCGCGAGGCGATCGCGATTGGCGAGAAGGCGAAGCTGCCGGTCCAGATCACCCACCTGAAGCTCGGCACGGTCGGCGTCTGGGGCAAGGCCGCCGAGGTCGTCGAGACCATCAATGCGGCGCGCGCACGTGGTGTCGACGTCACCGCCGACGTGTATCCGTACCTGGCGTGGAGCTCGAACCTGAAGGTGCTGGTGCCCGACAAGCAGTGGACCAATCCGGCCAGCGTCAAGGAGGCGCTGGACGATATTGGCGGCGGGCGCAACGTGCAGATCACGCGACTGCCGAAGTTCCCGCAGTTCGTCGGCAAGCGCCTCGATGAAGCCGCCCGCGCCGAAGGCGTCAGCGAAGTCGATCTGTTCATCCGCATTGTCGCGGATGACGACGCGGGCATCATCGGCCACACGATGATCGCGCCCGACATGCAGTTGTTCCTGAAGCAGCCGTGGGCGATGGTCGCGAGCGACGGCGGCGTGACCGCGAGCCATCCGCGCGGTGCCGGGACGTTTCCGCGCGTGCTCGGCCGGTTCGTGCGCGACGAGAAATGGCTGGCCCTGCCCGACGCGATTCGCAAGATGACGACGATGCCCGCGGCCCGGCTTGGCTTGAAGGATCGCGGGCTGATCGCCGTCGGCATGAAGGCCGACCTGGTGCTGTTCGACCCGGCCACCGTGATCGATCAATCAACCTTCGAGAGCCCGAAGCTCCGGGCCCGCGGCATCCACTCGGTGTTCGTCAACGGCGCGTTGGTGTGGAGCGGCGATCAGCCGAGCGGCCTCCGCCCAGGACGCGTCCTGATTCTCGCAACCAGATAGCCCCCAACGTATGCAGCCATTGCTTCGGCAGGCGATTGCCCGGGTCGACATCATGCAGGGCGATCGCAGCACGGGCCACGGCACGGGCTGCCTGGTCGCGCCCGACCTCGTCCTCACCGCCATGCACGTCGTCGCCAACCGCCAGGCCTCGCCGCCGTCGCTGCTGGCCGGTACCATCGTGCTGACGTTCCCGACACACCGCTGCGAGGCCACCGTGGTCGACGGCCGGTGGGATCCGCGATCGGACTGGGCGCTGCTGCGCTGTGCCACGCCGCCGCCGGGCGTGCGACCCGTGCCACTCGCCGACAGCGTGACTGATGGCGAGGCGTGGGAGACATTCGGGTTCCCCGACGCGAACTCGCGCGATGGGATGGCGCAACTCGGCACCATCGAGAACGCCCACGGCTCCTTCGAGAACGTGGCGGCGTATCAGTTGTTCAGCCGCCAGGCCGCGGCCGGAGTCGGCGCGCCGGTTAAAGGACTGTCCGGCGGGCCAGTGATCGTCGATGGCGCAGTGGTCGGCGTGTTCCGCTCGTCGCTGATGCGGGAAGGGCAGTTCAACGTCGCAGGGACGTTGTACGCCTGCCCGGTCGAGACGATCCTCGCGCGTTGCGCGGACCTGTTGCCGATTCCGGATCCCTGCCGCGGATTGCCTGGCCTGCCACGGCAACCGCTGCCGCCGGCGCCGTACCGCTTCCTGGAACGCTTCACCGCGAAAGATGCCGAGATCTTCTTCGGCCGCAACCGCGAGATCCGCGACCTGTACGATCGCGTGACCGCCAGCGACAGCGCCACGGTCGTGTTGCTCTACGGCCAGTCCGGCGCCGGCAAGTCGTCGTTTCTCGACGCCGGCCTGCTGCCACGTCTCGGTTCGTCACATGCCACGCTCTACGTTCGACGCGACCGTTCGAAGGGCCTGCTGCGCACGCTGCTCGACGCGATGGCGCAGGCGTTCCCGGCCACCCTGGCCAGCGACTCGTGGGCCGTGGCCTGGCTCAAGATCGAAGCGAGCACGGCACGTCCGCTCGTCGTGATTCTCGATCAGGTTGAAGAAGCATTCACGCTGCCGTCGGCGGATGCCAACGAAGTGGCGAACCTGGTCGACGCCGTGAGGACGCTGGTCACCCATGTCCCGCGACCCCAGGGCCGCCTGATCCTTGGCTTTCGCAAGGAATGGCTGGGCGAGATCCAGAAGCCGCTCGATCAACATGGCCTCGATTACTCCAAGGTCTTCCTCGAAGCCCTCGACGCCGACGCGGTCACCGAAGTGGCCACGGGCCTGACGCACACCCGGCGACTGCGTGACAAATATGGATTGACCGTGGAAGACGGACTCGCGGCGCTGCTCGCGAGCGACCTGACGGCTGACCGCGATTCTCCGGTCGCCCCGACCCTGCAGGTGTTGCTCAGCCGTTTGTGGCTGGAGGCGACCACGGCCAGCAGCGGATCACCGGCTTTCACCGCCGAACTCTACTCGCGAATCACCCGCGAGGGGGTGCTGCTCACCGACTTCCTGGATCACCAACTGGTCGCGCTCGCCGGGGCGGCCCGCGCGGCTGGCGGACCCGTCGCTGACGTCGTCGAGTCGGGTCTCGCGCTCGACGTCTTGCGGTTCCACATCTCGAGGCTGGGCACGGCCGAAGAACGGTCGCGACAGCAATTGATCGACGAGTACCACCGCGACGACGACGTGGCGTGGCTCGTCGGCGAATTGAAGCGGCTCTACTTGCTCACAGAACCGTCGGGCGATGGTGCCGGTACCGGCGCCACGCGCCTGGCGCACGACACCCTGGCGCCGGCGGTGCGGACGCGCTGCGATGAATCGTTGTTGCCGGGGCAACGAGCGCGGCGTTTGCTCGAGGGCCGCGCAGACGAGTGGGCCGATGGCACGGTCGGCACGCCGCTCGATTGGCGCGACCTGATGCGGGTGGAACAGGGCGCCACCGGCATGCGGGCGCTGTATCCGGACGAGGAGCGGATGGTCGAAGCCAGCCGCGCCGTTCGTCGGCAGGACACCGCGCGGCGCCGCACGTTGAAGCTCGCCGCGGTCGCCGCCGTAGTGGTGGTGCTGGGCACGAGCGTGGCGGCCTGGTTCTATCGTCTTCAAAACCTCCAAGACGAGGCATGGAGCGCGCTTATCAGTCTCGCCAGCACCATTCCCACGGTGCTCGACATGCAGCCGTCACTTGGGCTGGTCCTGGCGATCGACGCGGTCGACCGCAGTCTGACCCTCAACAACGGCGTGGTCCCGATTGCCGTCCAGGAGGGCCTGGCGAAGGCGCTCGAGGTCGGTCGGGAGCGATTTGCATGGACGCTCCCGGCTGCCGGCACCGCGACGGCGATATCACGCGATGGACGCGTTGCGGTCGGCTTGACGGCGGGTGTGATTCACATCTATCGGCCGGGTTCGATCGACCCGGAACAGATTATTCCTGCCGGAGGCAGTCCGATTGACGCCCTGTCGTTCAGCGACGACGGTGAGCTGATCGCAGCGGCTCGTGGATCGCAAGGTATCGCCGTCTGGCGCCGCAACGGCCAGCCGGTGGGCGGCTTGCCGCAGCCATTGACGAACGAGCGCGCCCAAAACGTGGCGTTTGTACCGGGCAGCCAGACATTAGTTGCCTTGACCGGGCCGGTGGACGGCCCGAACCTTCTCCACATCTTCGACCTAAACTCGCGATCAATCGACACGACCGCCCCGCAGCAGGGCCTCGAGGACCACCTCCAAAACCTGTCGCGGGCAATCCGTAGCACAGGTGCAGGGGACCGCGATCGGCCGCTTGAAGTGATTCTCGACGGCGACAACCAGATCGTCGTCGCGACTGAGTTTCTCGACGACATCTACGTGAGCCGCGCGGCCGGATCGAAGTGGACCTCGACCGAGAAGCTGGATGTCGTGCCTGGTGGGACGCTCATCGACGTCCAGGGCCTGGCGCTCAGACGCAACGCCGCTGGCCGTGCGCAGCTCGCCATCGCCGCCAACCCCCTGACCGTCGTGGACTTGCAAGGCACCCCCTTGGTTGCGTACACCGGGGGGCCGTCGTTGTCGCTGGTCGAATTTGGCGCCAACCTGCTGATCACCGCCGGCGGCGATGGCATGGTGCGCGTGTTCGATCGCATGGGGCCGGTGCTGGCGCCAGTGTTGGCGGCCAACGACATCGCCTCGCTGGACGTAAGTGCCGACGGCGAATGGGCCGTGGTCAGCGGTGGCGGCGCATCGCCCCGTCTCAGCATTCTTGACCTGGTCGTCGTCGGCGTCAGGGCCAGTGTGAGTTGGGAGCTGGACCTGCCGTCTGACCCCACCATTCGGAGCGTGATGGCGTTTCTGCCCACCGGGCAGCTGGTTGCCGCGGGGGCCGACAGGGCCGTGCGGGCCTGGGACCTCCAGATCGCGCCGGGGCAATCGGCGCTGAGCACCCGACCCGCTTTCGAACTGTCGCCCTCCCCGCAGTGGACCGAGGTCAAGGTTGATGCGGCCGGTAGCATCGCCATCCTGGGCGCGGCCAATGGCGTCCAGGTGTTCGGCCCTGACGGCACGCCGAAGGGTCGCTGGTACGAGACGGATTCGGTTACCGCTGCGGCGATGTCCCTTGACGGACGGCTGCTGGTCACCGGTTCGCGCGCCGGCACCGTGACGCTCTTCGACGTTCCGAGCGGCAAGGCGACCAGCCAGTTGTGCTGGTCACCGATGGGCAGCCGCAGCTCGGGGTGTCTGAGCACGGTTCGGCCGCGCGACCAGCCCCTCCCCACGGTCTCGGCCGTCGCGATTGATCCCCTCAGCGATCGAGTTGTCGCCGCGTTCTCGGACGGCCAGGTGCGAGCCTACCGCCGCGACGGCACCGAGATCGACGGCGACGCCGGAGCCGGCGGCGCCGAAATCACGGCGCTCTTCTTTCATCCCAACGGCGAGATCATCGGCGGCACCAGCCGCGGTGAAGTGCGCACGATCTTTCCGACCGCCGAGCACCCGGCGCGGGCGGTACGGGTGTTTGCCGGCCCGATCAAGACCTTTGCCCTGCACCCCTCGCGATCGCCCTTGTTCATTGGCGGCGCCCAGGGGCTGCGCGCCATGGATTGGCCGAGCGGGTCGCTGATGGATCTGCCGATGTCACAACTGGCAACGGCAGTCTCCGCGCTGGCGGTCAGCCCCGACGGCCGGCTGCTCGTGGCGGCGAAGGAGCAGGGCGGTTTCCTGTTCTGGCGCGCGGGCTGGCAGGAGTGGTTCAGCGCGGCCTGCGATCGCCTGAAGCAACACGAACTCTTCACGACCCTGGCCAAGCCTGGTGTCGCGGTCGATAGCGCCGCGACCTCGATCGACATCGAACCCTATCGGGCCTACGACGCCTGCCGCCGGCGCGCCTGGTCGCAACCATAGCTCCCGGTATAGGTCTCAGGACGGTCCTCATCCGATCAGCCAGATAGGTCACTCAGATATGCAGACATTACTTCGGCAGGCGATCGCCCGAATCGACATCATGCAGGGCGAGCGCAGCACGGGCCACGGCACGGGCTGCCTGGTCGCGCCCGACCTCGTCCTCACCGCCATGCACGTCGTCGCCAATCGCCAGGCGTCGCCGCCGTCGCTGCTGGCAGGTACCATCGTGCTGACGTTTCCTACCCATCGATGCGAGGCCATCGTGGTCGAGGGCCGGTGGGATCCGCGATCTGACTGGGCGTTGCTACGCTGCGTCACGCCGCCGGCAGGTGTCCGACCGGTGCCGCTCGCGGACAGCGTCAGCGACGGTGAGTCGTGGGAAACATTCGGGTTCCCCGATGCCAACTCGCGCGATGGGCTCGCGCAGCTTGGCACGGTCGAGAACGCGAACGGCACGTTCGAGACAGTGGCGGCCTACCAGTTGTTCAGCCGCCAGGCGGCGGCCGGGGTCGGTGCGCCGGTCAAGGGATTGTCCGGCGGCCCGGTGATCGTGGATGGCGCGCTGGTCGCGGTGTTCCGCTCGTCGTTGATGCGCGAAGGGCAATTCAACGTCGCGGGGACGTTGTATGCGTGCCCGGTCGAGACGGTCGTCGCGCGTTGCGCCGACTTGCTGCCGATCCCCGATCCGTGCCGCGGTTTGCCGGGCTTGCCTCGTCAGCCACTGCCACCGGCACCGTACCGATTCCTCGAGCGCTTTACCGCGCGTGACGCCGAGATCTTCTTCGGGCGCAATCGCGAGATCCGCGACCTGTACGATCGGGTGACCGCCAGCGACAGCGCCACGGTTGTGTTGCTCTACGGCCAGTCCGGCGCCGGCAAGTCGTCGTTTCTCGACGCCGGCCTGCTGCCGCGGCTGGCGTCGTCACACGCCACGCTCTACGTCCGGCGCGATCGCTCGAAGGGCCTGCTGCGAACGGCACTCGACGCGCTGGCACAGGCGTTTCCATCGGCGCCTGCCGAAACACTCGCATCAGCCTGGAAGGGCATCGAGTCGGCCACGTCCCGTCCGTTGGTGGTCATTCTCGATCAGATCGAAGAAGCGTTCACGCTGCCGTCGACGGAGACGACCGAGGTCGAGGACCTGGTGGCCGCCGTGAAGACCCTCGTCACCCTTAACCCGCGTCCGCAAGGCCGACTCGTTCTCGGCTTCCGCAAGGAATGGCTGGGCGAGATCCAGAAGCCACTCGACCAGCATGGCCTCGATTACTCCAAGGTCTTCCTCGAAGCTCTCGACGCCGACGCGGTTACCGAAGTTGCCACGGGCCTGACGCACACCCGGCGGCTCCGCGACAAGTACGGGCTGACCGTGGCGGACGGACTGGCGGCCAGCGTCGCGAGCGACCTGACCGCCGATCGCGAGTCGCCGGTCGCCCCGACCTTGCAGGTGTTGCTGAGCCGTATGTGGGGCGAGGCGACGAAGGCCAGCGGTGGATCGCCTGCCTTCACGGCCGACCTCTACTCACGCATCACCCGCGAGGGCGTGCTCCTGACCGACTTCCTGGATCACCAACTGGTCGCGCTCGCCGAGGCGGCACGCGCGGCTGGCGGACCTGTCGCTGATGTCGTCGAGTCGGGTCTCGCGCTCGACGTCTTGCGCTTCCACGTGTCGCGGCTTGGCAGCGCTGAAGAACGATCGGCGCAACAACTGATCGATGAGTACCACCGCGACGACGACGTCGCGTGGCTGGTCGGCGAATTGAAGCGGCTCTACCTGCTCACCGAACCGTCGGGCGACGGCGCCCACACCAGCGCGACGCGTCTGGCGCACGACACCCTGGCGGCGGCGGTGCGGACGCGCTGCGATGAGTCGCTGCTGCCCGGTCAGCGCGCGCGCCGCCTGCTCGAGGGCCGCGCCGGCGAGTGGGCCGATCGCAAGGTCGGCACGCCGCTCGATTGGCGCGACCTGATGCGGGTGGAGCAGGGCGCCACCGGGATGCGCGCACTGCATCCGGACGAAGAGCGGATGATCGAAGCGAGCCGCGCCGTTCGGCGGCAGGACACCGCTCGCCGCCGCACCCTGAAGTGGGTAGCGGCCGCCGCCATGGTGGTGGTGCTGGGTGCGAGCGTGGCAGCCTGGATCTACCGGCAGCAGAACGTCGCGGACCAGGCATGGCGAGCCCTGGTCGGTGACGCTGGGGCGATCCCCACGGTCCTGGCCGCGCAGCCGACACTTGGCCTTGCCCTGGCGATTGATGCGCTCGACCGCAGCCTCGACCTGAACCGCGGCACGGTGCCGGTCACGATGCAGCAGGGCCTGACCCTGGCCCTCGAGTCGGCGCGGGAGCGATACGAGTGGCAACTCCCAGCCCCGGGCGCTGCCATCGCCATGTCTCGCGATCGCCGTGTGGCCGTGGGCACAACCGCCGGGGAGATTCGGGTGTTCAGCCTGGATACCGCCGATCCACCGCAGGTCATTGCCGCCGCCAACGGTCCGATCGGGGCCGTGTCGTTCAGCGACGACGGCGAGTTCATTGCCGCGGCGTTGGCCGGCGAGGGAATCGGTGTGTGGCGTCGCAGCGGCCAGCGCGTCGCTGAACTGCCGTCGGCCCTGGCCGCGTACGCGCAGAGCGTCAAGTTTGCTCCCGGGGGCCACACCCTGGTTGCGCTCACCGGACCGTTGATTGGTCCGACTGAACTGCACCTCCTTGACCTTGACACGCGGGCCTCCGACAGGACGCCCGCATCCCTGTACGGCGGATCGGCGAGGACTCATCGGCCATTGGACGTTGCCCGCAATAGCGACAACGATCTGGTCGTCGCGACGGAGTTTCGCGACCAGGTCTACTTGACGACGGCCAGTCACGGGCAGTGGCAGGCGACGGTCGAGGTCGGCACCTTTGACCCGTCCCTGAGGTTTCTGGCGGTCGGCGATCTCGCGCTGACGCGCCGGTTCGATGGCCGCGTCTTGCTGGCCGTGGCCTCGCATGCTCAAGTGACCGTCGTCGATGTGGATCGGCGGGCACCGCTCATGACTGTCGACGAGCCCAAAACGGAATTCACTCAAGTGCGCTTCGGCGCGGAGGGGCGATCACTGATCACCGGCGCCGTCGATGGCCAGGTGCGCATCTACGGCCGGGCGGGACAGCCCGGGCCGGGTCCCGTCTCGCTATCCTTCAGAGTCGACGCCCTGGTTGCCGCTGAGGACGGCGAACTGGTCGCCGTCGCCGGGTCCGGTGGTGTGCCGCTGTTGAGCGTCATCGACCTGGTCGGCGTTGAAGCCAAGCTGGAAACAAAGGCCCGCTGGGATTGGATCGTGCGGCCGTCGCCCGGGCACCTGCGCAGCGGCCTGGCGTTCCTGCCGGGCGGCCGTCTGGCCGCCGCCGGCCCGGACCAGTCGACGCGGATTTGGGAGATGGACCTGAAACCGGGACGTTCTCTGATCGGTGCCCGAACGGTCTACGAGCTTGCGCCTGACCCGCTGTCAACATTCGTGCTCGCCGACAAGGCCGGAGGCACCATCGCGGTCATCGGCGATAGCCGCGGCGTTCGCCTGTTCGGCCCGGACGGAGCGGCCAAGGGCGGCTGGCGATTGCAGGCGGGCGTCACGGCGGCCGCCATGTCCCCTGACGGCGGGATCCTGGTGACCGGTTCGAGGTTCGGCACTCTGGATGTCACCGAGGTACCCGCCGGCACGCTGATCAAGCAAGTCACGGTCCAGCCGGCTCCTGGCCGCCTGATTGCGGACAACCCGGTTCACGCGGTGGCTTTTGATCCCGAGGGCCGACGGTTTGCCGCCTCGTTCGCCGATGGGCACATTCGCAGCTATGCCCGCGACGGTTCCGAAATCGCCGACCTGCCTGGCGAGCCCGAGAGCGAGCCGACCGCGCTGGTGTTCCTCCCCGGCGGTGACCTGATCTACGGCACCAGTCGCGGCCTTGTGGGACGCGTGAGCCCTGATGCCCGCCGGCCGGGCTTTACGGTCAGGGTATTTCCCGGTCGCGTCAGTGGCCTGGCCGTGCACCCATTGGAATCGACGCTGTTTGTGGCCGGCTTGCAGGGATTGCGCGTCCTCGATCTCGAGAGCCGAGCGCTGATGGACTTGCCGATGTCCAGGATGAACTCACCACTCGCCGCCGTGGCCGTGAGCCCGGATGGGCGATTGCTCGCGGCCATCGGCGCAGATGATGGTGGCTTCTCCTTCTGGCGGGCAGGCTGGCAAGAGTGGCTGTCAGCGGCGTGCGATCGTCTGCGGCACCACGACGCCTTCGCAAGCTTGGCCAAGCCAGGCGTCGCGATATCCACGGCGTTGGGTCTCACCAGCGAACCCTATCGGGCGTTCGAGGCCTGCAGCCGGCGGGCGCCTGCCGGGCCGCCGTAGAGTCCCACCGCCACTTGCCATGGAAATATAATGTTGGTAATGTTTCTGTAGCCATGATGATTGGTGCCGCCGAATCGGCCCTCTCCCAGCCGGTTGACGATGGGGTCGTCGTCACGAAGGCGGTGTTGCGCGCAGCCAATGCGCTGGGGGTGTCGAACCGGTTGCTTGCGGGTGTGCTTGGCTGCTCCGAAGCCACGGTCTCGCGCATGGGGTCGGGCGCCTATCAACTCTCGGCAGGGGACAAGCCCTTCGAACTGGCCGTACTCTTTCTCCGTCTGTTCCGCTCACTTGACGCCATTGTCGGCGGTGATGCCGCGATCGCGCGCGCGTGGCTGCAGAACGACAACCTCGTCCTCAACGCGCCGCCGGTCCGCTTAATCACCTCGGTGGCCGGCCTGGTGACCGTCGTTGGCTACCTGGACGCCCGCCGCGCTCTCGTCTAGTACGCGCCGCATGGCCGGCACCTGCTGGCGCATGGTCGAGGCCCAGCATGTCGTCTCGACGCTGCGGCTCGTGGATACGATGGCCGAGCAGCAGCGCCTCGAGCAATTGCTCGACGAGAGCAAGCCGCCGCTGCCGCCCGAGTGCCGATCGCTTCACTACCTGCTGGCGACGCCGTTTCGCTATGGCGCGCCCTACCCGAATGGCTCGCGGTTTCGCCGCGCCGGTTTCACGCCCGGTGTGTTCTACGCATCGACGTCGGTGGCCACGGCAGTGGCCGAGGTGTCGTTTCGGCGGCTGTTGTTCTATGCCGAGTCACCCGCCACGCCGTGGCCGGCCAACGCCGCCGAATACACCGCGTTCTCAGTGCCATTCAGGACCAGCCTGGGACTGGATCTGGATCGCCCGCCGCTCAACCTGCCCGCTGGTCAATGGCGGCACCCAACCAACTACAGCTCCTGTCAGCAGCTGGCCGACAATGCCCGGGTGGCGGGCGCCACGGTGCTGCGTTACGACTCGGCCCGCGCGTCGGGACGCAACGTGGCGCTGTTAACGGCGAAGGTGTTCGGGTCGCGCGAGCCGAAGGAACGTCAAGCCTGGCGGCTGCACCTTGGCCCGCCCGGCGTGCGCGCGATCTGTTCGTGGCCCGAGCAACGGCTCGAGTTCGACCGGCAGGCCTTCGCCGCCGATCCGCGCATTGCCTCGTTGAACTGGGAGAGGTGAGATCGGGGATCGGGGATCGGGGATCGGGGATCGGGGATCGGGGATCGGGGATCGGGGGGATCGGGGGGATCGGGTAGTCCCCGACCCCTGATCCCCGATCCCCGTTCCCTAACTAGAATTCGTATCTGAGTGCGAATTGCATGCAGCGTCCGGCCTGCGCGTCGCAGGTGGCGAGCGTGCCGTTGTAGCGGCCGAAGCCGGCGAGGTCGGGCGTGTTGGTCAGCTGGCCGACGTCGAACTTCGGCGTGTTGGTGGCGTTGAATACGTCCCAACGGAAGCGCAGGCGGTGGTCGGCGATGCCGATCGAGAACGCCTTGCTCATGCTCAGGTCGATGTTGAAGTAGCCGTCGCCGCGGAACACGTTGCGCAGGCCGACTTCACCGGGCAGCTGGCGCCGGAACTTGGCGATCGCCCCGACCGGATCGACGAACGGGCTCGGCCGGTTGTCGACCTTGTTCTTGGTGGTGCCGGTCTCGGGCAGGTCGTTCGGGTCGACCAGCATCGCGTTGCCCTGCAGGTTCCAGTTCGTGCTCCAGCACGATCGGCAGTTGGCGACGTTGAACGGGAAGCCGCTGGTCCAGCGGACCAGGCCGGCAATTGACCAGTCGCCAATGAAGTGGTTGACGATGTTGCTGACGCCGCCGCCGAAGCGCTTGCCCTGGCCGAACGGCAGTTCCGCGAGCCAGTTGGCGTTGACCTGGTGACGCACGTCGAAGTCGGAGGTGCCGTAGTTCAGCTCGGGATCGAACGAGTTGAGCAGGAAGCCCGAGTTGCCGCCGTTGTTGAAGTTGCCGAAGCCGCTGCCGCGCTCGACCTGCGAGCCCATGTCCTCGGACTTCGACAGCGTGTAGTTGATGTCGAACTGGATGCCATCAGCAAAGCGGCGCCGCAGCGTCAGGTTCAGGCCGTTGTAGTTGGAGCGGCCAATCGAGCTGATCGCGGCCAGCGAGTCGTACTGTTCCGCGAAGTAGGCATAGGGCCCGAACTTGCTGCACGACGGCGAGCACGACGTGTCGAGGTCGTAGAGGGCCGTGATGTAGTCGGGGCTGTTCTGCATGTATGCGCGGGTGACGGCCTGGGTCGCGGTCAGGCCGTTGGCGGCCGCGCCCGGGAAGATGTTCTGCCAGTAGGCAATCGCCGGCAGGGCCGTGTAGGCCGAGGCCGGCGAGTTGGCGGTGATGCCGGCCGCCTGCGCGGTGCGGATCATCTGCTGCGCCGCGGTGAAGTAGTCGGTGCCCGAGGCCGGGTCCACCAGGTTGAGCGGCATGGCCAGGTCGCGGCGCACCAGCAGGTCGCGGCCGAAGCGGCCGACGTAGCCGGCTTCAATGGTGAAGTTGCGGCTGAGGTCGAAGCCGACGATGGCGCTGGCCATGTGTGCCGAGGGCGTCACCAGCGTGTCGTCGATGCTCTGGGTGATCACGCCGGCGCGGATCGGCGGCGTCTGCGGGAAGCCGCCGGCCGGGGCCGCCGGCATGGTCGACGGCATCTGGTCGATGCCGCGGAAGCGGGCCGCCGGGTTGGTCTCGTAGGCCAGGCCGAACGGGCTGCTGATGGTGGTCGACATGCCGTAGGCGAAGCCCTCGTCGAAGTTGGTCGCCAGGCCGACGCCGACGCGGTCGAACACCTTCGAGTAGCCGCCGCGCAGGACCAGCCGTTCGGTCGGCGTCCACGCCACCGCGAGGCGCGGCGCGAAGTTGTTCTTGTCCCAGTCGTAGAAGCCCTTCTTGCCGTTCTTCGGTCCGGCCAGGTCAAAGGTCACAATCTCGCTCGCGTTCGAGGGAATGCCCTTCAGCGCGTTGGCGGCGCGGGTGTTGAACCACTCGCCCATGCTGATCGACGGCGCGACCTGCAGGCCGTTGACCTCGTAGGGGGGGGAGTAGACGCTGTAGCGCACGCCCGCGGTCACGGTCAGGTTCGGGCGCACCTGCCACGAGTCCTGCATGTACAGCTCGTACTCGTCCGACGCGATCTCGCGCGCCACGGCAGTGCCCGGCGCCTGCGGCGTGCCGTCGACGTTGTAATTGGCGCGCTGCGTGGCCTGCGAGAGCACCCCCAGCATGTTCAGCCACGCATCGGCGTAGCCGGCCTGGAAGCCGGTGGCGACCGCGGGGATGCTGCAGCCCGGCACCGTGCAGAACGAACTGCCCGGCATGTTGCGTCGGCCGACACCCGCGACCCACGACGGGTTGATCGTGGCGGTCAGGTACGACGACTGGAAGCGTTCTTTCGGCACCCGCGTGAAGCGGATGTTGGTGCCCACCTTCATGGTGTGGCGGCCCTTGAACCACGACAGGTCGTTGACGAAGTTCTGGGTCGGCGTGGCGCGCGTGTCGGTGAACGACGAGCCGAAGCCCTCGTACGGCGAGATGAACCGGAACGTCACGTAGTTGGCCTGGGTCAGGCCGGCGTTGTTCTCGTCGATCCGGGTGAGCCCGTAGCGGAAGCTGTTGGTGATGGTCGGCGACAGCACCGCGTCGTAGCCGAGGGCGCCGCCGTAGTTGTTGAACAGCCGCTGGCGCAGCGGGTTGCCGCCCTCGAACTGTGGCGCGGTGTTGATGGTGTCGTCCTGCTTGCCGAAGCGGCCGAAGAAGCTGTGGTTGTCGGCGGCCTTGTAGTCGACCCGGCCAATCAGGTTGAGAAACTCGTTCTCGATCGGCGCGGCGAAGCGGTAGTCCATCAGGTTGCGGCCGTCCCGGCCGGGGTCGTTGGGCGAGGGGTACTTCTTGAAGTACTCGAGGGCCAGCGCGCTGGGCCCGATGCCCAGCGGGTCGATGGCCGCGATCTCCGCGGGCGTCATGCCGTAGTAGCCGGCCTGCACGCTGTGGTTCGCGGTGACGCCACGGACGCTGCCGCCGGGGCAGAGGGCCGCCACCGCGCACTGGTAGATCAGCACGCCGTCGCGCATCGAGTTCGACGGCACGTTGCGCAGCACCGGGGCTTCGCTCTGCTCTCGCAGGCTCTCGACGTTGCCGAAGAAGAACAGGCGGTTGCGGCGAATCGGACCGCCGAACGATCCGCCGAAGATGTCCTTGTCGAGCTTAGGCGCCTTGCTTTCCTGGCCCGAGGCCAGCTGCGACAGCTTGAGGAAGTACTCGTTGCTCGACGTCGCCGTCCGGCGCATCGTCCAGTAGGCCGAGCCGTCGTACAGGTTGGTGCCGCTGCGGGTGACGAGCGAGACCTGCGGTCCGCTCGACCGTCCCATTTCGGCGTTGTAGTTCGAGGTGCTGACGCGGAACTCCTGCAGCGCTTCCTGCGTCATGCGGATCGCCGAGGTGTAGGCGGTGGCCAGCTGCGGGTCGTTGACGTCGATGCCGTCGAGCGTCACGCTCTGCTGGTCGGCGCGGGCGCCGGCGACCGACCCGTAGCGCGGGTCGACCGTCGCCGGGTTGGCCGTCGGAATGAACAGCGCGCCCGGCTGCAGGCTGAGCAGGTGGACCACGTTCTGCGCTTCCACCGGCAGGCTGCGAATCTGCTCGCGCGACATCACGTTGCCGACGCTCGCGTCGGTGATGTTCAGGCGGGTCGCTTCCGACGTCACGCTCACCGTTTCAGTGATGCCGCCCAGCTCGAGCGTAATGCTCTGCCGCGACACCGTGTCGACCTGCAGCTCGAGGCGATCCATGACCGCGGTCTTGAATCCGCCCAGCTCCACCTTCAACGTGTAGGCACCAGGCTGGACGTTGCCAAACCGGAACCCGCCCCGTTCGTCGGTGACGGTAACCTGCGACGCGCCGGTCCCAATGTGAGTCACGGTGACCGTGGCTCCCGGCAGCACCTGTTTCTGCGCATCGAGCACTTCGCCAGTGAGCGCCGCTGTGCCCGTCTGGGCCCAGGCAGCCTGGCTCACTGCGAGTTGAAACAACACGGCCAGAGCCGCGATAGTCAGTCCTCCGCGCAACGACGGGCGGGGCATTTTCACGACGACCTCCCAAGCACCAAAACAATCGACACGACACGCTCGTCCCCGGTGACAGCGTGTTCGTCACCGGGATTCGGCAGTTGGCACCAACTTGATCCCGCATAAAATGGCCCGGCGAGGAAGCAATGTCAAGAAATGTAAAGACGTTGATGACCGCTGTTTTTCTCATGGTTCCGCTGGGCGCCGCGCTCGCCCAGCAGCCCTTCGACTCCGCTTCGGGCACGCCGACGTTCCGCTCAGGCGTGGACTTGGTCACAGTGGACGCCGCCGTCCTCGGGCGGGATGGCCAGCCCGTCGCCGACCTCGGCCCTGATGACTTCCGGCTCGAAGTCGACGGCCGGCCGCGGCGCGTCCTGTCTGCACAGTTTGTGTCCCAGGCGGCTCGCGGCGCGCGTCCGTCGCGCCTCGCCGCAGCCCATTTCACGTCGAACCAGGACGATGAGGCGGGCCGCCTGGTGGTGGTCGCGGTCGACGAAGCCCATATTCGCCGGCTCGAGGGCCGGCCAGGGCTGCGCGCCGCCGAATCGTTCATCGACAAACTGGATGCGGCCGATCGCATTGCCGTCATCGGTCTCGCACGCCTCGGCGCGCTCGAGTTCACCCGCGATCGCCTGGCGCTGCGCCGGCGGCTGGCGGCGCTCACCGGCCAGACCGATCCGCTTTTCCAGCAGTTCAATCTCGGGCTGAGCGAAGCCCTCGAGATTGCTGATGGCGGCCGTGCCAGGCTCGCCGATGCGGTGTTGCGCGAATGTGGCCGCGCGCTGACCGACTACGTCAATCTCGCGCGGGCGGCGGACGATGCGGTCGGCCGCGACGCGTGCCCCGAGCAGGTGGAGCAGGAATCGCGCGCCATGGCGCAGCATGCCCACATCCAGGCGCGCATCTCGCTCAGCTCGCTCGAGGCCTTGATCGTCAGCCTCAAGGACATCCCCGGCCCCAAGACCATCGTCGTGTTGTCGGAAGGCCTGGTGGCCGACCCTCGGCGCGTCGACCTGGCCAAGGTGGCGGCCGAGGCCACCGCGGCGCGCGTGACGATCTATGCGTTGCACCTGGAGGTGCCGGTCTTCGAGGCGGCGCAAGATCGGGTGTCGCCGACGCTGGTGCGCGACCTCCAAGTGCGCGGCGACGGCCTGGCGCGAGTGGCAGGCGCCGCGCGCGGTGCGGTGTTCCGGCTGGTGGGCAGCGACCCGCGACCGTTCGAGCGCATCGCGCGGGAGCTGTCGGGCTACTACCTGCTCGCGTTCGAGCCGCTCGAGACCGAACGTGATGGCCGCGCGCATCGCATCCGGGTGTCGCTGGCCAGGGGCGGCGGGGAACTGCGGGCCCGCCCGGGCTTCACGCTGCCGGCCGCGCCGGCGTCCGCGCAGGCCCGCGACGCGCGGATCGTGTCGCTGCTGCGCGCGCCGACGCTCTCGACTGAATTGCCGGTGCGCGTGGCGACTTACGCGTACGCCGAGCCCGGCTCACCAAACGTGCGGGTGGTCGTCAGCGCCGAGGCCGGCTTCAGCGATCGCACGGCGCCCAGCGCGCGGCTGGGCTTTGTCCTGATCGACGCGGGCGGCGTGATTGCCGCCACGGCTGTTCACGAGGTCGGTGATGGCCGTTATTCCTTCAGCGCCCGGGTGCCGGCCGGCGCCTACCATCTGCGCGTCGGCGCGATCGATTCGCTGGGCCGCCAGGGCAACGTCGAGCGCCCCTTCGATGCGCGCGTCGTGGCGTCGCGTGGTGTTCGGGTCAGCGATCTGATGCTGGCACCTCCGCCGATCGCGCCGCGGGATCCGCTCGATCCCGCGATCGATCGCATCAACACCGCGACCGTGATGGCGTACCTGGAGTTGGTGGCGTTGCCCGGTCAGCCGCTGCCGGATGCTGTGCGCGTGGCAGTCGTGCCCGAGGGAGGGGGCCCGAGTCTCTCGACCGTGACCGCCGTGCTCGCTCGAGGGCCTGACGAAGGAGCCGACAGACTGTGGGCGGTGGCGCGTGCGGAGCTTCCGACCGCGGCGTTGGCGCCGGGCCGCTACCTCGCGCGTGCGGAGGTGCTGTCGGGCGGCACTCTGGTCACGCAGGTCGCCAGGCCGTTCAGCATTCCTGACTGATCTAGCACCCCTGGCACCCCTGGCACCCTTGGCACTTTCGGACGCTTGCCTGCCTAGAGCCGTTCGATCTTCGCGTAGAACCCGCTGGTCTTCAGCGTGATGGTGACCGGTTCCCACGTGAGGTTCTGCCAGAACCAGCCGTGGCGTCCGTCGAACGGCGCGACGAAGGTGCCGTGATCGCTCGCCGCCTCTTCGCCCTTGGCGTAGCTGGCTTCGCCGCCGGTGCCGTCGCCGTACTCGCCGTGCATGTCGAACTCGACGGTGCCGCCCGCGACGGTCCAACTGAACACGTAGCTGCTGCCCTTGGTCATGGTCGCCTTGATCTCGGCACCTTCACCGGGCTTCAGCGTCAGGGTCATCTCGTCGCTGCGAAAGGTCGCATCCGGCCGGGTGACGGTGGCGGCGGCTTCCGGCGTCACCGGGATCGACATGTCGACCGCCGACGCGGGCGGACGCAGCAGGCCGACGGCGGTGCCAATGCCGATTGGGTCGATGCCGTACTCGGCCGGCAACACCGTCGTGATCAGGACGATGCCGGCAACGACGACGGCGACACCGATCGCCCGAATGAGTTGAGCGACGGAGGGCAACGGGGCAGTCTCGTGAGTGGGCATGCGACTTCTACTGGGTGACATAGCCGACGAGTTGATAGCCGGCCAGGATGAAGCCGCACGTCATGACGATGACGTTGGCGGCGAAGGCGTGGTGATGAAATCGAGGCGACCGGCGCCAGAAGCCCATGGCGATCAGGATGGCGCTCAGCCCGAGAATCTGCCCGAGCTCGACGCCGACGTTGAAGGCGATGATGTTCGGCACCAGGCCGTCGGCCGACAGCGAGAAGTCCTGCAGCTTGGTGCCGAGGCCCAGGCCATGGAACAGGCCGAAGATCCACACCGCCAGCTTGGTGTCGGGCTGGTAGCCGAGCAGCCGTTTGAACCCGCCCAGGTTGTCGAGGGCCTTGTAGACCACCGACAGTCCGATGATCGCGTCGATCAGGTACGGGTTGACATGGGTGCCGCTCATGACCGCATAGAGCAGCGTGATGCTGTGGCCGACCGCGAACAGCGTGACGTAGAGTGCGACGTCCCTCAGGCGATACAGGAAGAAGATCACGCCGAACAGGAACAGCAGGTGGTCGTAGCCGGTGACCATGTGCTTGGCGCCGAGATAGATGAAGACGGCCAGCTGCCGGCCCTGGGTGATCAGGTCCTTGTCGCTGGCGGCGACGCCGTGCGCGGATACCTCGCCCGCGAGGGGGGCCATCAGCAGCAGCACGATCGCCAGGGCGAACTTCACAGGCACGCGTGACGATTCTACCTTTTGCCGGGCTCCTGCTAGGATGGGCGAGATGTCACATCGTGCACTCTGCGCCGTCGTCTTCGGTTCGTTCGTGCTGGCCGGATGCGGCACCGAGCAGCCGGCCACTGCTCCAGCAGCCACCGCGGCCGCGCCCGTCGCTGCGGCACCGGCTGCCGCCGACGCGTTCATGGCGCGGATCGCCCAGCACTGCGGGCAGGCGTTCGCGGGCCGGGTCGTGGCCAACACCCCGCCGGCTCCCAATGACGCGTTCGCCGGCAAGGACCTGATCGTGCACGTGCGTGAATGCAAGGAGGGCGAGCTGAAGGTGCCCTTTCACGTGGGCGACGACCGCAGCCGGACCTGGGTGCTGACTCGCACCGAGACTGGCGTGCGCCTCAAGCACGACCATCGCCACGAAGACGGCACCAGCGACGACTCGACGATGTACGGCGGCGATACGACCAGCCCCGGCACCGAGATCCGCCAGGAGTTCCCGGTCGATGACTACTCGATCAAGATGTTCGCCAGCCGCAACAACGCCGGCTCGCAGACCAATACGTGGGCCATGGAGATTGAGCCCGGCACGCGCTTCCTCTACGAGCTGCGCCGCCCGAGCGGCCGGTTGTTCCAGGTCGAGTTCGACCTGACCAAGCCGGTGGCCACGCCGCCTGCGCCGTGGGGACACAAGTAGCCGCAGCCAGCTCTGCCGGTCCCCGACTCGTGACCGGTCTGTTATAGTCGAAAGGTCGTGTTGCTCCGCTCCACCGCGCACCTGCTCGTCGTCGTGATGCTCGCCGCCTCGGGCCGGTTGTTGGCCTGCGGGTGGGAGTGTCTGGACGAGCTGGCGGCGCCCGCCGAAGCGTCGTGTCATCAGGAATCGGCGCCGGTCACGGCCCTCAACAGCGACGGCATGCATGCGTGCCTGCCAGACGTGACCGAGCCGACGGTCACGGTGGCGAAGACCGTCAAGGCGCAGTTGCTTGCGGCGGCGCCAGTGGTCGCGCGGTTCGTCATGCCCGACCCATCTGACGGGTTACGCCAACATCGTCTTCCGGCCTCTCGCTTCCGCCTCGCCTCTCCGCATACGCAGGCACCTCCCGTCCTTCGCATCTGATCGTCCCCGTCGCTCCGGTTCCGGCAGCGCTAAAGCGCTGCCCTTCTGGCACGGGATAAGGACGGATTCAGATGATCAATCGACGTACGTTTGTAAAGGGCCTCGCCGTAGGCAGCGCCGCCGCGGGCATGGGCCTGTGGCCGGCGCGCGGCCTCGCGCAAGTGGATGCGCGCAAGAGCCCGGCGACGCTGACGGGCACCGAGTTCGACCTGCGCATTGCCGAATCGCCGGTGAATTTCACCGGCGCCGCGCGGATGGGCATCACGGTGAACGGCACCATCCCGGCGCCGCTCGTGCGCTGGCGCGAGGGCGACACCGTGACCATGCGCGTCGCCAACGCGCTGGACGAGGACACCTCGATCCACTGGCACGGCATGATCCTGCCGGCCAACATGGACGGCGTGCCCGGGTTGAGCTTCCACGGCATTCACCCCGGCGAAACCTACACCTACAAGTTCACCGTGCGCCAGGGCGGCACCTACTGGTACCACAGCCACTCGGGCTTCCAGGAACAGCGCGGCCTGTATGGGCCGCTGGTCATCGATCCGGCCGAGCCGGAGCCGTTTCGCTACGACCGCGAACACGTCGTGCTGCTCACGGACTGGACCGATGAAGACCCGAAGCGCGTGTTCGGCAAGCTCAAGAAGCAGGCCGACTACTACAACCGCGACCGCCGCAACTTCGGCGATTTCCTGAAGGACGTCAGGGAGAAGGGCTTCAAGGCCACGGTCGCGGATCGCCGTGCGTGGGGCGACATGCGCATGTCGCCGACCGACCTGGCCGACGTGTCTGGCCACACCTACACGCACCTCCTGAACGGCATCACCCCCGCCGGCAACTGGACCGGACTGTTCAAGCCGGGCGAGCGCGTCCGGTTGCGGGTGATCAACGGCTCGGCCATGACCTACTTCGATGTCCGCATCCCCGGATTGAAGATGACGGTCGTTGCCGCTGACGGTCAGTACGTGCATCCGATCACGGTCGACGAGTTCCGCATCGGCTGCGCGGAAACGTTCGACGTGATCGTGGAACCCTCTGGACAGGACGCGTTCACGATCTTCGCGCAGGCGATGGATCGCACGGCCTACGCCGCCGGCACCCTTGCCGTGCGCGAGGGCCTGCAGGCGCCGGTGCCGGCGCTCGACGCGCGGACCGTCCTGACGATGGCCGACATGGGCCACGGTCCCACGGGCCACGAGGGACACGACATGCCGGGCCCGGTGGGGGAGCCGCATCCTTCGTCCGAGAACAACCCGCTGGTCGACATGCAGGCCATCACGCCCACGGCTCGCCTCGACGATCCCGGCATCGGGCTCCGCGATAACGGCCGCCGCGTCCTGACCTACGCCGACCTGAAGAGCGTGTTTCCCGATCCCGACGGCCGCGATCCGTCGCGGACGGTCGAACTGCATCTGACCGGGCACATGGAACGGTTCGCGTGGGGGTTCAACGGCGTGAAGTTCGGCGATGCCGAGCCGCTGCGCCTCACCTACGGCGAGCGCCTGCGCATCGTGCTGGTGAACGACACCATGATGACGCACCCGATTCACCTGCACGGCATGTGGAGCGATCTCGAGGACGAAGCGGGCAATTTCCTGGTCCGCAAGCACACCATCGACATGCCGCCGGGCACCAAGCGCGCCTACCGCGTCCGCGCCGACGCGCTGGGGCGATGGGCCTTTCACTGCCATCTACTGTTCCACATGGAAGCTGGCATGTTCCGCGAAGTGCGGGTGGAGGAATAGATGGGTGCTACCTTCCTGATGCGCCTGATACTGCTGGTGCTAGGGTGCCTGGTGCCGGCAGCGGCCATGGCGCAAACCACGCCCATTCCGCCGCCGACAGACGAGGAGCGCAAGGCGGCGTTCCCGCCCGACCTGCAGGGCCACGCGGTGCACGACTCCGGCCTGCACTACATGGTGCTGGGCGACCAACTCGAGTGGCAGGTGTCCGGACTCGGCGTCGGCGCGCTGTGGGATGTGAAGGCCTGGGTCGGCGGCGATATCAACCGCATCTCGCTTCGCACGGAAGCCGACTACCAGGACGGCAGGTTCGACGATGCCGAGGCCCACGTGTTGCTGAGCCGCAACATCTCTCGCTGGTGGACGGTGGTGGGTGGCGTCCGGCAGGACTTCGCGCCGGGTACTGGCCGGACATGGGCGGCCGTGGGGCTGCAAGGGCTGGCGCCTCAGTGGTTCGAGGTCGAGGCCACCGTCTACCTGGGCGAATCGGCGCGCACGCAGACCCGGCTGGAGGTGGAGTACGACCTGCTGCTGACCGAACAGCTGATCCTGCAGCCGCTGGTCGAAGTCAACGTGATGGGGAAGGGCGATCCCGAGCGCCACATCGGCGTCGGCCTGAGCACGCTGGAATTCGGCGCCCGGCTGCGCTACGAAATCAAGCGCGAGGTCGCGCCGTATGCGGGCCTGGTCTGGCACAAGAAGTTGTTCGGAACCGGTGACCTCGCGCGCGCGCAAGGAGAGGGCACTGGCGGCTGGCGATTCGTGTCAGGATTCCGGATATGGATGTAGCGTTGACCCGGCGGGGGTTCATCACGGCCCTGCTGTGCGCCACCGCCTCTGCGGTCGCGGCGCACGAGAAGTTCAAGATTGTGGGCGCCATCGTCAAGGTGCAGGCGACGCAGCTTGACGTGAAGGCGGTCGATGGCGCGACCTACGAGATCGACATCAATGACGCCACCCACGTGATGCGGGGCCTGAAGAGGGTGCCGCAGTCGGAACTAAAAGCAGGCCAGCAGGTAGTCGTCGATGCGCTGGGGCACGACATGTTCGACCTGGAAGCGGTGCTGATAACGTTGAAGTAGAGTGACCACTCCATGTGGTGTCCGCCTTTAGGCGGACCATGCCGACGCGGTCCGGCTGTCGAGGGTCCGGCTAACCGCCTGCGCCAAAGGCTACGGCGTGTCAAGAAGCCGGACACTACATTGCTTCGCGCGCTCGAGCAGCAGCTCGCGCTGGCGGGCGTTGCGGGTCAGGGTGGCCGCGCGCTCGAATTCGGTGCGGGCTTCTTCAAACCGTTCGAGCTTGAACAACAGATCCCCGCGCACTCCCGGCAGGTAGGGGTAGCCGTTCAGCGACGGCTCCGACATCAGCGGATCGACCAGGGCCAGGGCCGCGGCGGGACCAAACGCCATCGAGTGCGCGACCGCGCGGTTCAGTTCGACCACGGGTGATGGCGTCATGCCGGCCAGGGCGTCGTAGCCGGCCGCAATGCCATGCCAGTCGGTATCGCCGGCGGTGGCCGCGCGCGCATGACACGCGGCGATGGCCGCCTGCAGCGTGTACGGGCCGATGCTGCCCAGCGCTTCGGCCCGCGCCAGCGACGCCAGCCCGCGCTGGATCAGCATCTGGTTCCACCGCGAGCGATCCTGATCGAGCAACAGGACCGCCTCGCCGGATGGCCCGACCCGGGCTGCCGCTCGCGACGCCTGGATCTCCATCAGCGCCAGCAAGCCGTGCACTTCGGCTTCGCCGGGCGCCAGTTCGGCGAGTACCCGACCCAGCCGCATGGCGTCTTCGCAGAGTGCGGGCCGCATCCAGTCGTCGCCCGCGGTGGCCGAGTAGCCTTCGTTGAACACGAGGTAGATCACCTCGAGCACCGACGACAGCCGCGCCGCCATCTCGGGCCCTCGCGGCACCTCGAACGGCACCTTCTTGTCGGCCAGGGTCCGCTTGGCCCGGACAATGCGCTGCGCGATGGCCGGCTCCGAAGCCAGGAAGGCGCGGGCGATTTCCTCGGTGGTGAGGCCGCCCAGCAGCCGCAGGGTCAGCGCGACGCGCGCTTCGGTGGACAGGACCGGGTGGCACGAGATGAACATCAGCCGCAGCAGGTCGTCACCGACGTGGTCGTCCATCGCCGCTTCGAGTTCGGCGGCGCTCTCGTCCTGCCGCGCCGCCGCCTCGTAGCCCAGCTCTTCGTGCTTGCGCTCGACCCGCTTGTTGCGCCGGAAGTGGTCGATGGCTCGCCGCTTGGCAATGGCCATCAGCCACGCGCCGGGATTGTTGGGCACGCCCGACGACGGCCACTGCTCGAGGGCCGCCACCAGGGCGTCCTGCGCGACCTCTTCGGCCACGCCGACGTCGCGGACCATGCGCGTCAGGGCCGCGATGATCTTCGGCGACTCGATGCGCCAGACGGCATCGATCGCGCGATGGGTGTCGTCAGTCGTCAGACGATCTCCCGTTGCACTTCAGGCGGGAAGTCGTCGAACTCCTGCACCTGGCGCAGCTCGACCACTTCGTTCGGTGAGCCGGGAATCCGTTTGGCCCACTCGAGGGCTTCTTCGCGCGACTTGACCTGGATCATCCAGTAGCCGCCGACGACCTCTTTCACCTCGGCGAACGGGCCGTCAGTGACCGTGGCCTTGCCGCCCTCAAAGCTGACGCGGGCGCCCATCGACGGCGGATGCAGGCCGTCGAGTGCCAGCAGCACTCCAGCCCGTTTCAGGTCGTTGTTGTAGGCCATCATCGCGGCCACTTGTTCGGGGGCGGGCATGGTGCCCGGCTTCGCCGATTCGTAGCCCTTCGGGATCATCAACATCATGAATCGCATGGAATCTTGCTCCTTACCCATACGTCGCCCGGGGAGGGCGCGGATCGACAGAGACGCGTAGGGCTCGGCGCTGACGCGCCTTCGTGGGGCTCGCGCCTTCGGCGCTCGTGGGGCGGCGGCTCCCGCCGCCGTGGGGAGCTTCCCCAGGAGGCCGCCGCAGCGGCCGACCCCTACGAGGCGCGAAGCGCCGAGCCCGACGCCGCTACTTTGCGAGCAGCGTGAACTTCTGCACGCGGCGCCCCGTCGAGGCTTCGCCGACGTAGAGGTTGCCACGGCTGTCGATGCTCATGCCGTGGGGACGCAGGAACTGCCCGACCTGACGGCCACCGCGGCCGAACTCGCCGATCACTTCCATGTCGCTGCGGCGCAGAATCCACACCTTGTGGTTCGTGCCATCGGCCATGTAGAGGAACTGCTGGGCCGCGTCGTGTGACGGCACCAGCACGAAGGCCGATCCCGACGAGCGCGTCAGCGGCGCGATGATCTTCTCGCTCAGGAACGTGCCCTTCTGGTCGAACACCTGGATGCGATTGCCGCGGCGGTCGGCCACGTAGATCTTGCCGTCGCTCGTGCCGGTGATGCCGTGCACGGTGGAGAACTGGGTGTTTGGCACCTTCGGATCGTTCGCCGGCTTCTGCGTGTCGTCTGGCGGCTTGCCGTAGGCGCCCCAGTGGCGGAGGTACTTGCCGGTCGCGCCGTCGACGACGACGACGCGGCGGTTGCGGTAGCCGTCGGCGATGAAGGCTTCGTTGGTCTTGGGGTCGACGTAGATGCCGGCGGGTCCGCCCATCAGCGTCGTGTCGTTGCTGCCGGCGACCTTGTCGAACTCGCCGATGGTCAACACCAGCTTGCCCTCGCGCGTGAACTTCATCACGCGGTGATGCGCGTGGCTGCCGACCCACACGAAGTTGTTGTGGTCCACGAAAATGCCGTGCGGGTTCTTCGGGAACTGCGACGGGTCCTGCTTCGCCGCGTCGCCCCAGCCTTGCACCAGCTTGCCTTGTGGGTCGAACTCGAGCACCACCGGCGCCGGCGCGCAGCAGGTGCCCATGGGCGGCGTCTGCATCTGGTAGAGCTCTTCTTCGGTCAGCGTCTCGGGCAGGTGCGTGACCCACACGTGCTGCCTGGCGTCGACGAACACGCCGGTGACGGCGCCCAGGATCCAGTTGTTGGGCAGTTCGAGCGGCCACGACGGATCGACCTGGAAGCGCGGTGCCGCCGGCTTGGCCTGGGCACTTGCGACATCACGCTGGGAGGCGATGCCGCCGATCAAAACCGTGAGAAGGACAATGAGTGAGAGGTGCCATTTCGTTCGCATGGCGAGACGATAACATGGCCGCCCGACTCATCTGTATCGCCATGTCACGGAATGGCCGTGCCAGCGCGAGCGTGGCACGTCGGTTGCACCGTTCGGAGCCATGGCCCGTCTTTCCCTCGGCTCGTGGTCGCCCCTGGTCCGTGTTGTCGCGGCGCTGTTTGTCGTCGCCGGACTCGCGATCGCGTGGGTTTTCGTTGATTTGGTCGCCAGAATGCCGGGTCGCGACGAGCTGCGGGCCTTCCAGGTCATGCCAAGCGCCACCGTCCTCTTTGACGCCGCTGACCGTGCAGTTTTTACCATCGCCAAGGAACACCGCATCGAGGTCCCCCTCGAGCAGGTATCGCCCAACCTGATCAAGGCAGTGGTCGCCATCGAAGACCGCCGCTTCTTCGACCACGACGGCCTCGACCCCATTCGCATTGCCGGCGCCGCCGTCGCGGTGATCCGCGCGGGCGAGGCGGTGCAAGGCGGCAGCACCATCACGCAACAGCTGGCCCGGCAGTCGGTCGGCCGCCAGAAGACCCTGCGCCGCAAGCTGCGCGAGGTGGTGTTCGCCGCGCAGCTCGAACGCTATTTCACCAAGGACGAGATTCTCGAGCTCTATCTCAACAAGGTCTACTTCGGCGACGGCCTGTACGGCGCCGAGGCGGCATCGCGCGGCTACTTCGGCAAGCCGGCATCGGCCCTGACGCTGCCCGAGGCCGCGCTGCTGGCCGGCCTGCTGAAGGCGCCGTCCAACTACGCGCCGACGGTCGACGCCGCGAAGGCCGAATCGCGGCAGGGCATCGTGCTGAAGGCCATGCTCGATTCGAAGACCATCACGAAGCACGAGTTTGACGCTGCGATGCAGGCCGAGGTGCAGATTCACGACGGCCTGCGCGCCGGCGAGCCGTTCGGTCACTACTTCAAGGAAGAAGTGCGCCGCCAGCTGGTCGAGCGGTTTGGGTGGCCAACGGTCTCGGAGGGCGGGCTGCAGGTCTACACCACCATCGATCCCGCCATGCAGCGCGCCGCCGAGGCGGCGATCACGCGCAGCCTTGCCGAGATCGACGAGACGCTGCGGGCCGGCGCCGGCGATGCGCCGTTGCAGGCCGCCCTCGTGGCTTTGGATCCGAAGACCGGCGCCGTGCGGGCGCTGGTCGGTGGCCGCGACTTCGCAGCCAGCTCCTACAACCGCGCCATGCTCGCGCGGCGCCAGCCCGGTTCGGCCTTCAAGCCGTTCATCTACGCCGCCGCCGTCGAGGCCGGGTATGGGCCCGACGACTGGCTCGACAACCTCGGCGAGCCGGCCAGGATCTCCAATGTAGCGTGGGACCCTGCCGACGAGCACTCGACCGAGGATTCGGTGACGCTGCGCGACGGCCTCCGCCTGTCGAGCAATCGCGCCGCGGTCCGCCTGCTCGGTGAAGTCGGTCTGTCACGCACGCTGAAATCGGCGAGGGGATTTGGCTTTGCCGACCTGCCGAACGTGCCGTCGGTGGCGCTGGGCGCCGGCGAGGTCACGTTGGCCGCGATCACCTCGGCGTACGGCGCCTTTGCGAACGGCGGGCAGATGACCACGCCGTCGCTGATTCGCAAGGTCATCGATGCCGAGGGCGTCGTGCTCTTCGAGTCGGCAGAAACGCCCCGCCAGGTGATCAAGCCGATCACCGCGTACCTCATGGCCGACATGCTGCGCGGCGTGATCGACGCTGGCACCGGATCGGGCGCGCGGCGCTACGGGTTCGCATTGCCCGCGGGTGGCAAGACCGGCACAACCAACGACTACAAGGACGCGTGGTTCGTGGGCTTCACGCCGTCGGTCGTGACGGGCGTGTGGATGGGGTTCGACCAGCCGCGCTCCATTCGCCGGGGCGGGTATGCGTCGGAACTGGCGGTGCCGGTGTGGGCGCGCTTCATGAAGTCCGCCACGCAGGGCCACAAGGCCACCTGGGTGAAGCGTCCCGCGGGCGCCGATCGCGACGGCCGGCTCGCCCGGGCGGAGCGCCCGCGCGACGCCGAGCCGGTCGCCGAGGTCGCCCAGGCCGACGACGAGCGTGGCGAACTCCAGGAAAACCCAAAGAAGAAGCGCGGCTTCTGGTCGCGGATCTTCGGCCGGGGCGACGACAAGAAAAAATAGCCCCCCTGGCACCTCAGCCACCTGAGGCACTCTAGGCACCTTATACTGTGCGCCATGAGCGCACCCCTGACCCGTCGGTGGAAGACCCTGTTGACTGTGGGCCTGCTGGCCCCGGCCCTTGCGGCCGTCGTCACGCCCCTGGTGCTGCGCGCCGAACGGCAAGCGCCGGCGCTGGCCGCCGAAGTGACCTTCACTCGCGACATCGCGCCGATCCTCCAACGCAGTTGCGAGAACTGTCATCGCGCTGAAGGCGTGGCGCCGATGTCGCTGCAGACCTACGAGGAAGTTCGGCCGTGGGCCCGCGCCATCAAGCAGCGCACCGGTCTCGGCCCGAAGGCGGGCGTCATGCCGCCGTGGTACGTCGAGAAGAACATCGGCATCCAGAAGTTCAAGAACGACCCGTCGCTCAGCGCCGAGGAGATCGCGATGGTGGCGCGGTGGGCCGACAGCGGTGCGCCGCGCGGCAACCCGGCCGACATGCCGCCCGCGCGTGTCTGGAACGACAGTTCCAAGTGGTCGATCGGTACACCCGACTTGGTGGTGAGGACGACCGACATCCTGGTGAAGGGCACCTCGCCCGACTGGTGGGGCGAAATCCCGCGCGTGCCGACCGGCCTGACCGAAGATCGCTATGTCGCCGCGCTCGAGATCAAGGAAGTCAACGACGCCGGCTCCGGCGGCACCGGCCGCGAGACGGTCGGCGGCCGCTTCGTGTTTCACCACATGATCTGGAGCACGCGCGTGATCGGCGAAGAAGGCGCGCCGGCGGATCCGCTGGCGGCCGCTGACGACAGCACCTCGTGGCCGGTGCACGAGGTCGGCCGCGAGGCCGACTTCTTCGACGCCAAGTCGGCTCGGCTGCTCAAGGCGGGCTCGAGCATCGTCTCCGACTCGGTCCACTTGCACTCCAACGGGCGCGACACGACGGCACACCTCGAGATTGCCTTCAAGTTCATGCCCCGGGGGTACAAGCCGGAGTATCGCCGCGCCACGTACGCGCTGGGCAACGGCGTTGACATCGACATCAAGGCCATGGAGCCCAATCAGCAACTGCATGCCTACGCGCTGCTGAAGGAAAACACCAAGATCCTGTCGTTCGAGCCGCACCTGCACGCGCCCGGTGCACGCATGTGCCTCGAGGCCATCTGGGGTTACAACATCCAGACCATCAACTGCGTCGGCTACGACCATAACTGGGTGCGCGGCTACGACTACGACGACGACTCGGCGCCGCTGCTTCCCAAGGACACCATTCTGCACATCGTCGGCTACATGGATAACTCGCCGTCGAACAAGAACGTGCCCGATCCGCGTAACTGGCAAGGCTCGGGCAACCGGTCGGTGGCCAACATGTTCATCGACCTTGGCAATCGCGTGTTCCTGACCGATGAGCAATTTCAGGCGGAGATGGCGGCACGGCGCGAGAAGTTGAAGTTGACGCGCAACAGCATGGTGATCGGCTGCCCGCTGTGCAACATTCCTCCAGTACCGGCAACCGCAGCGAGGCCGCAGCAGTGATGTCCGTCGGAATGGTCCGGCTGAAGCCGGACGCCACATCGAAGACGGCTCGCAAGACGAATGTGGTGTCCGGCTTTAGCCGGACCGCCCTCGCCGCCTTTGTTCTCATCGCGTCAGCCGCGAGCGCGCAGTCGCTGTCGTACTCGCGCGGACAGAATGTGTCGCCGGCGTACGAGGGGTGGGAACAGGCCGCCGATGGCACGAAGTACTTCGTGTTTGGCTACATGAACCGGAACTGGGAAGAAGAGATCGACGTCCCGGTTGGTCCCGACAACGGCTTTAGCATCGGCCCTGCCGACCAGGGGCAGCCGACGCGCTTCCTTCCTCGCCGCAACCGGTTCGTCTTCCGTGTGCCGGTACCGGCCGGGTTCTCTGAGAAGGACGAGCTAATCTGGACGCTGACCACACAGGGCAAGACCGAGAAGGCCTATGCCAGCCTGCGGCTCGACTACCAGATCGACGACGTGGTCCGCGCCTCGGAAACCGGTGCGCTCGGCGCTGGCTCGAGCAGCCCGGAGATCCGCGCCAACAAGCCGCCGACGCTGGAAGTGCAGGGACGCAAGGCCCTGACCGCTAAGGTCGGCGAAGCGGTCACGCTGGTCGTCGAGGTTGCCGACGATGGCGTGCCGAAGCGACGGGGGTCTGGGCTGGCCGGCGCTGCCGTCACCAACACCGGCTCGCGCCGCGACACTGCGGCCGACACGCCAAGTGCGCCAGTGACCGTCAATCGCGCCTGGCAGCCGCCCGCCCGCGTCACCGTCGGCAAGAACGTCGGTCTGCACGTCTCGTGGTTCGTCTATCGCGGGCCGGGCAAGGTGACCTTCTCACCCGAGCAGGTGATGTCGTGGGAGGACACCCGCGCCGGCGCCAATTCGCCGTGGGCGCCGATCTGGGCGCCGCCGCCCATGCCGGCCGATGGCGACGTGTCGGTCCAAGCCACTTTCTGGGAGCCCGGCGTCTACGTGCTGCGCGCGCGCGCCGATGATGGTGCGTTGACCGCTGACGGCCACGTCACCATCACCGTCACACGCTGAAAACGCTACGGCGCAATCCGGACGTCGTACGACTTCGTAAACGTCTGCCCGTCGTCATCCCGGAAGGCCAGGTTGACCGTGGCGATGGCTTCCTTGCGCAGGCTCGGCAGGTCGTACCAGACCTCGACGCCAATCTGCACGCTGGAGTTGGCGGCCGCGAACCGATTGCCGCTGACCTGCGTGATCAGCGGAAACGAGTACTCGGTCTCGCCGCTGGGCGGCGGCGTGATGATGCCGCCCGAGGCCTGCTTCACTTGCACGGTCACGCTCGTGATGTCGACCGGAAACTCCAGGCCGTCTTCGTCGTCGGCCTCGCTGTTCAAGGTGGCGGTGATGGTGAAGGCCGAGTGCCAGTCGTAGGGCAGGATGTCGTCGGGCTGGTTGTTGCCGCGCACCACGCGATAGGTGCGGCCGTCGGTCGAGGCCTGCGCGGTCGCCGGGTTCGGCGTTACCGCCATCTCGAGGAAGTCATCCACTTCCAGCACGTCGTCCGGGTCGGTGGGCGACTGGCAGCCCGAGGCGGCGACGACACTGGCGAACACTACAAACGCTTTCACGAATCGAGTCATCAGACTATTTCTCCTGCGGTTAGAACGTGGTGCCGACGGCGAAGCGGAAGCCGCGCGGTTTCTGAAAGCTGTCGCGATAGATGTTCCAGGCGTAGATCAGCCGGAACGGAACGTTGATCACCGGCAGCGTGATGCGCAGCTCGACGCCGCTCGAGGTGCGCAACTGCCGGAGGTTGAAGGCCTGGGATTCGCCGAAGGCCTGGCCGGCGTCGTGGAAGGCCAGCGCGCGGACCTGCGGCAGGATGTCGTAGTAGTACTCGACGTTGAACAGCGCGAAGGCGGTGCCCCCGGTGGCAGCGTTGTTCTCGTTCAGCGGACCTACGGTGCGGACATCCACACCACGAATCTGCGTCTCGCCGCCGAGGAAGTAGCGCTGGTAGTAGGGCAACTCGGTGCGGCCGTAGTTCCAGATGCGGCCGGCATTCACCCGCACCCCCAGCGACGTCCGCCGCGACAGCGGCACGTACTGAATGGCCGACACCTCGGGCTTGACGAACCGGCTGGTGCCGCCGAGGATGCCGCCGGCGTATTGGTAGCTGGCGGTCAGGCGGCGCCCGCTGCGAGGGGCATAGGGGTTGTCGACCGTGTCGTGGACCAGCGTCGGCGTGAGGCTGCTCTCGATGAACCGGCCGTCCTCGACGAGCAGGCTCGACACGCTGGACCCGCCCTGCAGCGACTCGCGGAGGGCCGCGGTCATGGCGGTATCGACGACCTCGTAGCTGTAGGTGGCGAACAGCCGCGTGAAGCGGCGCAGCGGCGCGCCCGAGGTGAGGTTGAAGCCACTGCGCACCTCGCTGTAGTCGATGGCATTTGATGTCAGCGCGTAGTCGATCTTGCGCGAGTAGACGCTGGCACCGGCCGTCATGGCGCGGCCCAGCAGGAACGGTTCGCTGAACGACAGCTGATAGTTGCGGCTGCGCTGGCCCGCCTGCAGCGATGCCGTCAGGCTCTCGCCGCGACCCAGGAAGTTGGCGGTGGTGAACGAGAAGCTGGCGAACAGGCCCTCGTACTGCGAGGCGCCGGCGCCGAAGTTCAGCTGGTTGCGGTTCTGCTCCTCGACCGCCACCGTGACGTTGACCTTGTTGTCGCTGCCGGGCGCGCGATCCACCGCCAGCGCCTTGTCGTCGAGCGGCTTGAAGTAGCCCAACTGGTTGATGCGGCGGACGCTGAACTTGAGCGCCTCGGTGTTGAAGACGCCGCCTTCGGCCAGGCCCATCTCGCGCCGAATCACTTCGTCGCGGGTCTGGCTGTTGCCGGTGAACTCGATGCGGTTGACGAAGTACTGCTTGCCCTCCGAGACGCGCAGCGTCACATCGACCGTCGGGTCGCTGGCCGCGTCGCGTGGTTTCAGGTCGGGATAGGCGGTGAACTCGAAATAGCCGCCGGCGCCGTATAGCTCCCGCGCTTTCTCCAGCCCCTTGGCGATGCGCTCCTGCCGGTAGGTATCGCCAGGCTTCAGGTCGAACAGCGGCGTCAGCACCTCGCTGCGCAGCACCGTGTTGCCTTCGACCGTGAAGGCGCCCACGCGGTAGCGCTCGCCCTCGGTGACTACGACACGCAACTGCACCCAGCGTGTCCGGCCGTCCGGCGAGTCATCGAGCACGCGCAACGACGGCTGCCCGACCTGCGCGGAGATGAAGCCGTGGTCGCGGTAGTGATCCACGACACTCTGCGCATCGTCCGCGAACTTGTCTTCGTTGTAGGTCCCGCCACCGCTGACCAGCGACAACAGGCCGCGTGCCTTGTTGGTCTTGAGGGCCCGCGCCAGGGCGGCATCGCTGAACGCGGTGTTGCCGAGGAACTCGACGTCGCGAATGGCCACCTTGGGGCCTTCCGAGACCGTGAAGACCACGTGCGCACGCTTGGGTCCGCCGGGCATCTCCTTCACCGCCTGCGTCACTTGCGCGAACTGATAGCCCCTCTCCGAGTACAGCTCGCGAATGGCGGTCGAGACCCGCTTCAGGATGCTGGCGTCGACGAACGCATCCAGCCTCAGGTCGATGCCTTTCTCCTTCAGCCGGTCGTTGATGTCGCTGCGCGTCACCCGGTTGGCGCCGTCGTAGTCGACGATCTTGATCCGCTGACGCTCTTCCATGTGGAAGACGACGATGGTGCCGGGCGCGCCGTTGGCGAACTGGTAGTCGACCGTTTCAATGGCGAGGTCGTCGAGGAAGCTGGTGCCCCAGAGGCGCCGGAAGTCGGCCAGCAACACCTGCTCCGCGGCCGCATCATGTGGCACCCACACGTTCCGCGACGGCTCGCTGGGCTTGAACTGGATGTAGTGGAGATAGGTCTCCGGCTCCACCAGCGACGTGCCGCCCTGCTTGTCGAAGCAGAGCAGCATGGCGATGACCATCTTCGGCGAGCCGGGCTCGGGCGACCGGGCCGGCGTGGGCACGGGCAGTCCGCAGATCGTTACCGGATTGGTTTGTGCGGCGGCCGGGGCCGCGAGCACGGCGAGCAGGGCCAGCGAGGCAAGCGTGCGCATTCAGAACCTGATGCGAAAGCCGAGTTCGCCGGTGATGCGGGTTTGCCATTCGCCCTCGTCGCCGCGGGTGAGCCGGGCGCCGTAGCCCGCCTGCACGAATACGCTGGCGCGTGACGACACTGTGGCCTGCAGACCGCCAAGACCCAGCAACGTGCCGGCATCGGTGGCGGCTCGCCTGGTCAGCTGGGCGCGATACTCGGCGCCGGTATAGAAGCTGACCATGGCCTGCGGCGTGAGGTAGAACTGCACACTGCCGAGTGCGTGCAGGGCCGCCGCACCAGGGCCGGTCGTCACATCGTCTTCGGCATCGCCGAACGTGGTGGAGCCGATCAGGCCGCCGCGCACGGCGATGTGCGAGGTGACGAAGCGGCCCAGATCGATATGCAGGCTCGCGTGCGTGGGAAACGTCGTTTCGTTGGAGGCGTACTTGTCGACGAAACCGGCGAGGCCGATCGAGGAGACGCCGCGGCCTCCGACGACCCGTGGTTCGACATCTTCTTGCGCCGCCGACGGCGCGACGAGCACGAACCAGGTGAGGGTGGCAATGATGATGGTGCGCATGGACTGATCACTAAGACGGCGCGGCATGTTTCTAGTTGGAGCGCGCGGGTGCTTTGTTTGTGAAGATTTGTTAAGCGCGCGATCGCACCATGTGGCCGACACCGCGCACCGTGACAATCAGCGACGAGTGCGGGCCGAGTTTGCGGCGCAGCCGGCTGATGTGCACATCGAGCGAGCGGTCTTCGGGATTGAGCTGGCGCGCGAACACCTCGGTCATCAGGCGATCGCGATCGACGATGGTGCCGGCGGCGCGCACCAGGCAGGCGAGGATGTCGAATTCGAGAGAGGTGAGGTCCAGCGGCTGCCCTTCGACCGAGAGACGGCGGGCGGCGGGTTCGAGCGTGATGCTGGCGAGGTGATCCACGGCGGATCGCTCCTTTGGCTACCTGACGCCCGGCTGGCAGCGGGCGTCAGGTCTGGCAGCGGCAGGTCACGCGTGATTGGCGGGAGCGGCGCCGGCGTTTGTTAACTCTTTGTTAAGGTCGCACGTCTTCGGTTCGGAAATCGGCGGGCACCCTGAACAGGTCGGCCGCCGGCTCGCTGCGCACGATGTTGGTGAGGCGATAGACGGTCTCGCCAAACCGCGGGTCGAACCGCCGCGTCATCACCACCACCCGCAGTTCGGGCGACAGCCAGCGTTCGTTCACCACCTCGATCGGCAGCGCGTTGCCGATGGTGCCGGCCGGAATGGTCATCGTGGTTCGCACACCTTCGGCGCGAACGCCTTCGATCTCCCGGGCCTCGAGCACTTCGCTTCGCACGGTGCCCTCCCACGCCAGCGGCGAGGCGGCGACCGCACTCGTGACCATCACGGGCGGCATCGGTTCGCCATCTGCGACCACTTCGAACGTGCCGGGCGGTGGCGGTGGTGGCATCACGCGGCGGCCCGCCTGGAACGCCGGCTCGCGCAACACCTCGTCGGGTCCGGGACGTCCCACCATGCCGGCCGACCCATACGCGATGCCCGCGCCACTGCCAGGCATGGCCAGCCGGGCGCGTGACGGCTTCATCCGGTAGGCGACCTTCTGCTCGTAGTTCAGCGTCAGGTGCACGCCGCTCTTCGGATCGGTGATGGTGACGATGGGCTGCGTGTTCGGCGCCATGAAGTTGCCGAGCGGGATGCCGCTCTGCTCGCGCCTGGTGCGGCCTTGCGCGTTGCGCGCGATCACGGCCGATGTCCGCCGCTCGATGCGATTGCCATCGGCCAGCACCTGCGTGACCTCGGTGACGGCCTCGGCGGAGTAGGGCGCGTCGTAGACCGCGGCGCCCATGTCCACCGGATCGAGGGCAATCACGCCGAAGCCGCGCTGCTCCGGGCTGTCGACGATCACTTCGTCGAGCTGAAACAGCGTCCGTTCCTGGTCCTGTGCGTGACCGGTCAATCCGGCGACGGCCAACATGCCGGCCGCGGCGAGTGTCCTGTATGTCCTGATCATTGCCTCTGCTCCTGTCCAATGCGGACCTGGCGAATGTCTCGCGGCAGGCCGTCTTCACCAACCAACACGTCCACGTCGACGACACCGCCGGCGTCGGGCTCGAGCAGCACGAGCCCCAGCGCCTGGAGCGCTTCTCGCGGCAGCCGCAGCCGCACCATCTGCAGCGGCTCGCGCGACTGCAACGGGCCCGCGTCGAACAACATCAGGGCCGCGGGCAGCTCCACGTGCTGCACGTAGGCAACGACCAATTCCGCGACGGTGTCCTGCCGCGGTGGCCCGACCGCGAGCCGTCCGGGTTGCGACGTGACCGGCGGTGGATACCCGGCGGCGCCCATGGCCCTGGCCTCGAGGGGGGCCGGCACGAGTTCGGGTGCGTCCCACGCTTGCGAGGCCAGCGCCATGAGCGTGATCGACGCGGCCGCTGCCAGCGCATACACCGTGATTCTTAGGCCCGTGGCACCTCTGGCACCTTTGGCACCCCTGGCACCCCTGGCACCTTTGTCACCCCTGGCACCTTCGGCGAGACATCGGGCGAGCACCAACTGCTCAAGATCCCGCCTCGGCGACAGGTTTCGCTCCTGATCGGCATAGGCGCGCCACGCCGCGTCGAGGTGCGGGTCGTCGAAGGGGCCGGTGGTCATATCGCACACCTTTCGGGATGGCGGGCCCGGCGCAGTTCGGGCCGGGAGACCCGCGTGAGCTGACGGCGGAGAATCTGCCGCCCGCGATGCAGCCGCGAACGGACCGCGGAGATGGAGATGTTCACGACCACCGCGGTGTCGGCATAGCTCAAGCCGTGCAGGTCGCACAGCACGATCAACTCGCGGTACCGGGCCGGCAGGCTGGCGAGCGCCCGCCGCACCTGGGCGGCGACCTCGGCGTCGACCATGGCCCCGGACGGATCAGGCGTGTAGCTGGCGGCCTCGTTACGCGGACCCAGAACGTCGAGTGAGAGAAACCTCCGCTCGCGCCGCAGCCGCTCGCGGCTCAGGTTACGGACGATGCCGTACAGGTAGGTGGTGAAGGAGGCGCGCGCCGGATCGTAGCGCGCCAGGTCACGGAAGAGGGCAACGAACGCTTCCTGGGTGATGTCCTCGGCCGCCGGTTCCGACCCGGTCATGGCACAGCCGAAGCGGTAGACCACCTGGTGGTAACGCCGATAAATCTCTGCGAAGGCCTCGTGGTCGCCGGCGGCCGCGCGGACGAGGAGCGCGGGATCCGGTGAGTCCGGGCGTGAAGAGTCGGACATTCGGGGAGTGATTGCCTGGCAGGGCGCGTTCGTTTCGCTGAATTTGTGTCACTGGCGAAGGGTTAGACGGCTGGTCCGTCTGGCTGGCCTGTTCGGCGGGTGCGGTTCTTGCACCACAATCAAGGCATGAAGCCGAACGCGAACGTCACCGTGACGCGGAACCCGGGGAGCGAGACGAGCGAGTTTGTGCTGCAGGTCGATGGCGAGCGTCTTGGCTCGCTCGACTTTGCCCGCCCGGAGGCCGGCGTGCTGCGCATTGACTACGTCGAGGTCGCCCCAGAACTGCGCGGAACCGGCCTGGGACGCCGATTGGTCGAAGCCGCCGCCGATTGGGCGCGCGAAGAGAACATGCAGATTGTCCCGATCTGCGGCTACGCCCGCGCGGTGATCACGCGCGACCCGGTGATGAGCAAGTTGTTGCGTTAGTTGGCCACAGAGCACTCAGAGGACACCGAGCCAGACGCTCGGGCCGCAGATTACGCAGATTACGCAGATGGGTGGCGCGCCCACACAGAGTACGGCCCGCGGAGCGGCCGTAGGCCGCTGCCACGACTCAAGCGCCCCATTCAAGAGAGCTCAAGACCTGCCCATGCTCTCTCGAATGGGGCGCTTGAGCCGTGGCCACGCGCCGGCTTCGCCGACGTCCGCGGGCCCCCACCCTATCTGCGTAATCTGTGTCATCTGTGGCCCCTGCTTCCCGCGCGACGCCGGGGCGGTGTAGCGTATCGGGATGCCCCTGATCACCGTTTCTGCGTTGCCCGTTCGCGAGATCTTTCCCGGTCTGCGTGCCCGGCTTATTCACACCGATCGCGAAACGCACTCGTGGGTCGAGGTCGACGCCGGCGCGACATTCCCCGAGCACCAGCATCCGCACGAGCAGATCGTCAGCGTCCTCGAAGGTGAACTCGAGCTGGTGGTCGAGGGCACGGCGCATCGCCTGACGCCGGGCCTGGTGTTCGTCATCCCGCCGGATGTCAGGCACTCGGGCCGCGGTATCACGGCGTGCCGGGTGCTCGACGTGTTCTCGCCGGCGAGAGACGACTACCGATAAATCAGGGATCAGGGGCCGGGGATCAGGGACCGGGGATCACTCCGGGCGGCCCATGGTGACGCGCACCGTGTGCGTGGCGCCGTCATCGACCAGGGGAATGGCCAGGTGGTTGACCGTGGCGCCATCGAGCTCGGCGCGGACCACGCCGGTCCAGACCCGCTGCGGGTTGGTGACCGTGATCTCGTAGCGTGACGAGCCGTGCCGCCACTCGATGGTGTACTCGGTCCACGACGATGGCACGCAGGGATCGATGGCGAAGGTGTCACCACGCCGCCGCAGGCCCAGGATGCTCTCGAGCCCGGCGCGATAGAGCCACCCGGCCGATCCCGTGTACCAGCTCCAGCCACCGCGCCCCGCATGGGGCGGCCGCGCGTAGACATCGCCGGCCAGCACGTACGGTTCCAGGCGGTAGCGGGCCACTTCGGCGTTGGTGCGCGAATGGTTGATCGGGTTGATCATGTGGAACAGCTCGACGGCTTCGTCGCCGCTGCCCAGCCGGGCAATGGCCATCACCGTCCACACGGCCGCGTGCGTGTACTGGCCGCCGTTCTCGCGAATGCTCGGCGGGTAACCCTTGATGTAGCCGGGGTCCTGGTCCGACTTGTCGAAGGGCGGCGTCAGCAGCAGGATGACCTTCGACTGGCGCGCGATCAGCGAGGCGCGCACGGCGTCCATGGCGCGCTCGGCAAACCGCTTCGGCACCGCCCCCGAGAGCACCGCCCACGACTGCGCGATCGAGTCGATGACGCACTCGTCGTTCTGCGACGACCCCAGCGGCCGGCCATCGTCGTAGTAGCCGCGGCGGTACCATTCGCCGTCCCACGCTTCTTCGAGTCGTGATGACAAATGCCGGGCCTGCTGCCGATAGCGGGCCACCAGCGCCCGTTCGCCGCGGGCCTCGCAGATCGGCATGAAGTTCTGCAGCACCGTGTAGATGAAGAAGCCCAGCCAGACGCTTTCGCCACGGCCTTCGGCGCCGACGCGGTTCATGCCGTCGTTCCAGTCCCCGGCGCCAAACAGCGGCAGGCCGTGCGCGCCGCTGGTCATGCCGCGTTCGATGGCGCGGCGGCAGTGCTCGAACAGCGAGCCGGTTTCGCCCGACAACGTCGGCTGTTCATAGGCCTCGGGTTCGCCCTCGGGCAACGGCGGCGCCGTCAGGAACGGCACCTGCTCGTCGAGCACGCCGGTGTCGCCGGTGGTGCGGACATACTCCGCGACCACGTATGGCAGCCAGAGCAGATCGTCGGAGCAGCGGCTGCGCAGACCGCGCCCGGCCGGCTCGTGCCACCAGTGCTGCACGTCGCCTTCGACGAACTGGCGGCCGGCGGCGCGCAGGATGTGCTCGCGGGTCAGGTGCGGCGCGGCCAGCATCAGCGCCATCACGTCCTGCAACTGGTCGCGGAAGCCATAGGCGCCGCCCGGCTGGTAGTAGCCGGCGCGCGCCCAGATGCGGCACGACAGGTCCTGGTAGAGCAGCCAGCGATTCATCAGCAGGTCGAATGAATCGTCCGGGGTATGCACCTTGATCACGTCGAGGGTGCGATCCCAGAAGGCCTGCACGCGCTCCAGCGCGGCGGTCGCCTCGACCGGTGGCGCGTGCGCATCGATCAGCTTGCGCGCGTGCGCCAGGTCGCGGCCCTCGCCGAGGAGGAACACGATCTTGCGGGTTTCACCAGGGTTGAGCGCAACCCGAATCTGCAGCGCCGCGCAGGGATCCAGGCCGGCGCCGAACTCGCCGGTGAGGCTCTCGTCGTTCAGCGCCGAGGGGTGCGCCGGCGAGCCGTTGCGGCCGATGAACGAGCGGCGGTTGCCCGTGGCCGAGATCGGCCGTTCGCTGGCGGCGGCGAAACAGACCCGCCCGGCAAACTCGGTGTTGTAGGCATTGGTGGCCAGCACGGCGCCGCGCATCGGGTCGTAGTCGGTGATGACGTGGCGCTGCTCGGTCTCTCGCGGCGGCCCGATCACCCAGTCGTTGTAGGCGAACACGCTCAGGTGCCGCAACGACGGGGTGGTGTTGACCAGCGTCAGCTGCGAGTACTTCACCGGGTCGGTCGCGTCGACGAACACTTCCAGGGACTGGTGCACGCCCTGGAACGATCGCGAGAAGCGCGTGACGCCGGCCGAATGGCGAATCAGGAAACGTCCGCTCGATCGGTGCCTGGCCATGGGGCCCGGCGTTGGCGACCACGCCGCGCCGGTATCGTCATCACGGATGTAGATCGCCTCGCCGCTGGGGTCGGTGACCGGATCGTTGGCGAACGGCGTGAGGCGGTTCTCGCGGCTGTTCTCGGACCAGGTGGTGGCGGATCCGCTCGAGCTGATCACCGAGCCGAAACTGGGATTGCTGATCACGTTCGACCACGGCGCCGGCGTGTCCTGGTCGCCTTCGAGCACGATCGCGTAGGTCTTGCCGGTGTCGGCAAACCCGCCCAGGCCGTTGCCGAGCGCCAGCGCCGGCGTGCTGACGCTCATGCTGGGCCAGGCGGGGGCGACGAGTTCGGGAGCGGCCGGGTCGACCTGCTTGTCGGCCAGCGCCGCCAGCGGGGCCGACGCCAGGGGCGCCTGCGGTGGCTTGGCCAGATGCGCGCGCAGGTCGCCGCCGCTGGTGTCCATGACCGCGCGGGCGACGGCGTGGAAGAGCATGCGCTCGGCGTGGCCCATCATGTCGGTGCGCAGCAGGAAGACGCCGCCGGGCTGGTGCTTCCACATGCGCCACGGGCCCTCGTCCAGCAGCGACGTCAGGTTCGACTGCACCTCGTCCATGTAGCTGACGGGATGCTCGTTCAGCACCACCAGGTCGGCCTTCAACCCCTTCAGCCGCCAGTACTCCTGCGCTTCGAGCGCTTCGCGGACCAGGCCGAGCTCGTGGTCGAGCACGCGGACCAGCAGGATGGGCAGGTCGCCGGAGATGCCGTGCACCCACAGGTTGTTCTGGCCCATCTCGTTGGCGGCCAGCACGTCGGCCGGCGGCCGCAACGAGCCGTCGGTGCCGGCCACGCGCGACGCCAGCCGTTCGAACAACACCGCCTCGTCGCTGGCGACGTCCATGTGGCGGCGGGTGCTTTGCGAGTGGGCGAGGGCCAGCGCCAGGGTGCGCCCGGCCGTGCTCGGGTCGCGATAGGTCTGGGCCAGCGCGCGCGCCGTCTCGCGGTCGGGCGCGATGCCGGTCGCGAAACACAGCCGCGCCGATTCTCCCGGAGCAATGCGCACGCGCTGGCGGAGGCTCAGGATGGGATCGAGCACGTAGCCGGTGGTGCCCGACAGCGGCCGCCCGTCGAGCGAGATCGGATTCTCGAGCGTTCGCCCGCGGCCGATGAAGCGGGCGCGATCGGTTTCCCACTCGAGCGGTCCTTGCGGTCGGCCCTCGAGGCTGATCACGTGCATGGCCCAGGTGCCGGCGTCGCGCGAATCGCGCGGCCGGCGGTGGCACAGCAGCGCCGAGCGCTCGGGCATGTACTCGGTCTCGACGAACAGCTTGCCGAACGCCGGGTGCGCGAAGTCGTCGCGCATGGTGGCCAGCGCCACTTCCACGTAGCTGGTGACGTCGATCTCGCGGATGCGGTCGCTGTGGTTGAAGAGCTGCAGGTAGCGGATCTCGACATCGTGCTCGGGGGCCACGGCCACCTCGAGCCGGGTCGCGATGTCCTGGCTCTTCGCTTCGAAGACCGCCTTGTCGGGCATGAAGGTGGCGAGATAGCTGTCGGCTTCGCGCCGCACCGGGTGGTAGGTCGGCGACCAGACCGCCTCGCTGCGGATGTCGCGCAGGTAGATGAAGTGGCTGCCCGGATCGGTGGTCGCATCCTGCCGCCGCCGCGAGACCGCCATGCGATCGGTGAAGCTGGCGCCGCCACCGGCGTTGGTGACCACCGTCACGTACTTGCCGTTCGACAGGAACTGCGAGTGCGGGAACACGGTATGCGGTGTCTTGTAGCGGCGGATTGGCACGCCCAGCGCCGGCGGCGTGACCAGCATCTCGTCGAGCGGCCGCGGTTCGGTGATCGGCTGTTGCCGCGGAATGCGTTCCTGCAACAGCAGTTCGGTCGCCCGCACGCGCGGGTCGCTGTGAAAGCGCTCGACCATCCGGTCGCGGGTGATCGCGTTGGCGAATGCCACCATCGACATGCCGGCGTGATGCGCGAAGAAGGCCGGCACCACCACGCCCTGGCCGGCCTTGTGGGTGGGGCTGGCGCCGCGCTCGGTGAAGTCGATCGCTTCATAGAAGCCGTAGTCGCCGAGCAGCCCGGCTTCGGCCAGCCGGTGCAGGTTGCGGGCGCTGCGCGCCGGATCGATCAGCACCGCCAGCGCGGTGGCGTAGGGCGCCACCACCAGCTCGTCGCCCAGGCCGCGCTTGAGCCCGAGGCCCGGGACCCCGAAGGCCTTGTACTGGTAGTTGCCCAGGCGGTCGACCGCGGTGTACGCCGATTCGGAAATGCCCCACGGCGTGCCGCGGGTCGCCCCGTAGTCGATCTGCCGGCGCACCGCCATGCGGCACGAGGTGTCGAGCAGCGTGGCGGGATAGCTGCGCATCAACAGCAGCGGCATCAGGTACTCGAACAGGGTGGCCGACCACGACAGCAGCACCGGCGAGCCGTGCACGCTGGTGATCAAGCGGCCCAGGCGGAACCAGTGCACTTCCGGGACGTCGCCCTTGGCGATGGCGATGAAGCTGGCCAGGCGCGCCTCCGAGGCCAGCAGGTCGTAGTACGACGCGTCGAGGCGGCCGGCGCCGAGGCTGTCGGCCAGGCGATAGCCAATCGCGAACAGCCGGCGCTTGCGGTCGTACAGGAACCCGAACTGCATTTCGTCGAAGAACGCCGAGGCGCGGGCCGCCAGCGACTCGAGGGCCGCCGCGTGCTCCGCGCTGGTGCCGTCCTGGCGGGCCAGCCCGCGCAGGCCGGCGGCCAGGGTCAGGAGCGCCCCGGCGAGATTGCCGCTGTCGACCGTCGAGACGTACTTCGGCGCCAGCGGTTCCAGCGTCCGGGTGTCGTACCAGTTGAGCAGGTGCCCCTCGTAGTGCTCCAGCCGATCGAGGGTGCCCAGGGTGTTGCCGATGCGCTCGATCAGCGACCCGGTCTCGATCAGGTCCAGGTCGTGCGCCGACAGCGTCGCCAGCAAGCCCATGGCGATGTTGGTCGGCGAGGTGCGATGCGCCACGCGCGGCTCGGGATCGAACTGGACGTTGTCGGGTGGCAGGAACCGGTGCTCGGCGGTGACGAATGTGTCGAAGTACTGCCACGTCTTCGCGGCCATCGCGCGCAGGTACTCGCGGTCCTCGTCCGTGATCTCGGGCCGCAGCGATGGCACCGGCCGGCTCAGGACGAAGGCAATCAACGGCGCCGCGACCCACAGCGCCAGGATCGCCAACGCGATCGGCAACGCCGCCGGCCGGGCGGCCATCACCAGCAGCAGGGCGATCGCGGCGACGATCGGGCTGGCCCGCATGGCCTGGTAGAACTCGGGGGCTTTCAGCGAGCCGTGCCGTTGCGCGACGGCCGCCGCCGTCTCCCATTGCAGCAGCCGGCCCTGTCCGCGGACCAGCCGGGTCAGCGTGACCACGACGGCGTGCAGCATGTCCCACGCCTGGTGCGCCAGGAACGTCAGTTGCAGCGCCACGCGGGCCAGGTCGGCCTCCATGTCTTCGCCCGACGCGCGCAGGTAGACGCGCACGCCCTGGCCGCGCTGGGGCCCGCCGAGCAGTTGCAGCACCCTGGCCAGTACCGGGAAGGCGATCGCGGCCAGCGCCATCAACGTCCACGTCAGCGGCTGGCCCGGCAGCACCGCCCACCCCGCGATCAACAGCGCGACCAGGGCCGGCGCGACCAGGCTGCGACGCAGGTTGTCGAGAATCTTCCAGCGCGAGACGAGCGGCAGGCGGTTGCGCGCGAAGCCGGTGCGGGTCGGCACCCACGGGAACAGCCACCACAGAATCTGCCAGTCGCCGCGGACCCAGCGGTGCTGGCGCTTGGCGTGCACCAGCACGTTCGACGGGTAGTCGTCGACCAGCTCCACGTCGGTGACCAGCGCCGCCCGCGCATGAAGGCCCTCGAACAGGTCGTGCGACAGCAGCGCGTTGTCGGGGACCCGGCCCTCGAGCGAGGCCATGAAGGCATCGACGTCGTAGAGGCCCTTGCCGGTGTAGATGCCCTCGCCGAACAGATCCTGGTACACGTCGGACACCGCCGTGGTGTACGGATCGACGCCCGTGTGGCCGGCGTAGGTGCGCGCGAACAGCGAACCCGCCGCGCTGGCCATGGTCACGCTGACCCGGGGCTGCAGCACGCCGTAGCCTTCGACGACCCGCTGCAACGCCGGATCGACCACGGGCTGGTTGAGCGGGTGCTGGATGATGCCGATCAGCTCGCGCGCGGCATCGCGCGGCAGCTGCGTGTCGGAATCGAGCGTCAGGCAATAGCGCACGCCCGGCAGCAGTTCCTGCGGGCCGACCCTGGTCGAGAAGCTGGTGTCGGTGGCGCCGCGCAGCAGGCGGTTGAACTCTTCGAGCTTGCCGCGCTTGCGTTCCCACCCCATCCACACCTGTTCGCGCGGGTTCCAGAGCCGATCGCGATGAAACAGGAAGAAGCGCGGCCCGCCCTCGGCGGCAAAGCGCGCGTTCAGGGCGGCAATGCCGTCACGTGCCGCCGCCAGCACCACCTCGTCGCCGGGCACTTCCGGCTGATCGGCATCGGGAAAGTCGGTGAGCAGCGCGAAGTGCACCTGCGGGTCGAGGTTGCCGATGGCCACCACTTCGAGGTGCTCGAGGCGGTGCTGCACGTTCTCGACCGAGGTGATGATGGTCGGCACCACGACCATGGTCCGCGCCTCTTCGGGCACGCCGCCGGTGAGGTCGAGCCGCGGCAGCCGCCCCGGCGGCACCGTCATCGTGACGACCCGCTGCGCCATGGCGAGGGCCAGGTCGCTCGCCGGAATCGCCAGCAGCAGCGCGGCGATGACCAGCATGATCGGCGACCCACCCGCCTCGCGCGCATACCAGAGGCCACCGGCCACCAGCCACGCGGTCAGGACCGTGATCGAGCCGAGGTAGACCGGCGTGGCGTGTCGCAGGACAAAGCGGCGCACGCGCTGCCCGAACCGCGGCCGGTAGGCCAGGTCGATCTCGAGTCCCTCGCGACCGTTGCCCACCAGGTGGTAACCGACATGCGCCGCGGCCCGCGAGGTCTTGCGTTCCGCCGCCTGCCGCGCCGACTCCAGGGCCTTCAGCGCCACCCGCACCTGCGCCTCGCCACTGACCTCGGCGAGTTCTTCGACCGCCTGGCGCTGCCGGTCGCGGCTCAGGAAGTCCATGCGCGCGAACATGCCGCCGGGATCGCGGCGCAGCACGCTGTCGACGAGACTCACCGATTCCACGTAGTGCCGCCAGTCGATCGTGGCGCACAGGCGGAGGCTGGTGATGGCGTTGGCCACCGACGCCTGGCTGGTCGCCTGGCGCTGGTGCTCGACGCGGACGATGTCTTCGGCGACGGTATGGCGGGCAATCAGGTGCGCTTCGAGCGCGGCTCGCAACGGCGAGCGGCGCGCGTCGTACTCGCGCGCGCGGTGCAGCATCTGCACCAAGTAGGCGTCATGCGAGTCGATCGGGATGATGACCGCGGCCTCGGCGGAGCCGGCGTCGATGCGGGCGACGTGCACGTCGGCGGCCCGCCGCGCGGTGCGGCCGAGCAGCAGCTCCGAGACGAGGCGGCGCAGGTTCTCGACCAGGGCGAGCTTGAGCATGATCGGCCAGGCCCACAGCTCGCCCAGTGTTAGCGGCGCGACGCGCTGGTAGCTGTTGAGGAACTGGGTGAGCTGCGGCACATCGAGGCGGCTGTCGCTGTGGCGCAGCAGCTCGACGGCGATCGCGTAGATGCGCGCGTCGCCGGCCTTCTCGCGCGTCGCGAGGGCCGGCAGTTGCCGGTAGAACTGGCGCGGCAGGTGCTCGCGGATCCCGACGATCTCCGAGGCGATCAGGTGATAGTTGTCGAGGAACCACTCGGTGGCCGGCGTGACGAACTCGCCGTCGTGCACATCTTCCGCGAGGGTCTGGTAGGCGTGGCGCAGGACGCGCGCGTTATGGCTGAGCCGGCGGTAGATGCCGCGGGCGCGCCGCCGCTTGGGATCGACCGTGAAGCTCGCCGCCAGGGCAAGCGCACGCTCCTCGAGCCGCTCCGAGCTCAGCAGCTCGTCGCGGAACGGCTTGTCGCTGTCGCGATCGTCTCGAATCCAGGTGTGGAAGAACAGATGCCCTCCGGCAATCCAAAAATCGGTGCCAGAGAGCATCCCCTCAAACGTTTGGCAACCGGTGTCTTCGCCCCGCTGCCGAACATCGGCAAGGGCGAGCGCCCGGATGCCTCAGTTGTATCACGGCGCCGGGCGCGGGGCAGGCGGCATCAACAGCCCGGATGGCCGCAGTCGCACTTCAGCTCCGAGACGTCCTTCGCGGTCTCACAGTGGGCGCCGCAGTACTTTCCGAACTTGCCGTTGTCGGGCACGATGCACTTGCAAGCCGGGTGGGCGCACTTGTGGTCGTCGTTCATGACTGCCTCCGTTAACGGGTGTAGGACTCGATCGCCCAGCCGGCCGAGCGCAGGCGCTCGGCAATCGTGGCGTGACGCTGCAGCGCTGAAGACTGGCTTGGAAAGGTCTCGACGGTGCCGCGCCGGACGTCCCAGTGCGGCAGCGTAATCACGCTGAAGCCGCGGGCGCCGGACTTGGCCACGCCGCAGGTGAGCAGGCGATTGTTCATGCGGAACTGCCACCGAAGCATCTCGCCAGCCCGCGCAGTGAGGGGATTGGTCTTCGTCTTCATGACGGTCTACATATCAAGACTGATGCCATGTCTCGGCGGGCACTTCGCCCGTGTTTGGGCGCGGGCGTTTCGGCCGATACCGAATGTGGGAACCGAGCTCTCCAGTTCAACGCGGACAGGGGCGGGTCAGGCCACGCTGAGCAGCTGGCGCAGTTGTTCGATGTCGGCGGGCTTGACCAGGTGGTGATTGAAGCCGGCGGCCGCCGAGCGCTGGCGATCCTCTTCCTGCCCCCAGCCGGTGAGGGCGATCAGCATGATGCCGCGATTGGCGCCGTTGGCGCGGATGCGGCGCGCCACTTCGTAGCCGTCCATGCCGGGCATGCCGATGTCGAGCAGCACCACGTCGGGCCGGAACGAGTCCACCGCCTGGAGCGCCGCCCGGCCGCTGTGCACCAGCGACACGTCGGCGCCCAGCACCCGGAGCAACACGCTCAGGCTCTCGCCCCCGTCGCGGCTGTCGTCGACAATCAGGATGCGGCGTGACGGCATGGTCTGCGTGCGGCGAGCCGCCTCCTGTGTCGCAGCCGAGGCCTGGATCAGCGGCAGCCGGACCACGAACTCGCTGCCCAGTCCCGGGCCGTCGCTGCGGGCCTCGACGCGGCCGCCGTGCATGCCCACCAGGCTCTTCACCAGCGTCAGCCCGATCCCGAGACCCCCCTGGGCCCGCCGCGTCGAGCGATCGACCTGCATGAACATGTCGAACACCAACGGCAGGACGGCAGGGGCGATGCCGATGCCGTCGTCCTTGATCGAGACCACCGCGTGGTCGTGGTCGCGGTCGATGGCCACGGTGATGTGACCGCCGTGATTGGTGTACTTGGCGGCGTTGTTCAGCAGGTTGGCGAAGACCTGCGTCAGCCGCACCGCGTCGCCGGTGACGAACACGGGTTCCTGCGGCATCAGCAGGCGCAACTCGTGGCGCATGCCGTCGAGGATGGGGCGGCTGGTATCGACCGCGTTCTTGACGACCGCCGACAGGTCCAGCGGCTCCTTCTTCACCTCGATGACGCCGCGGGTGATGCGCGACACCTCGAGCAGGTCGTCGACCAGCCGGTTGAGGTGCGACACTTGCCGTTCCATGACCGCGCAGGCGTGCGCGGCGCCGCCCTGGGCCGCGGCGCCGGAGAGCTTGAGGATCTCCAGGCTGTTGAGGATCGGCGCGAGGGGATTGCGCAACTCGTGGCCGAGCGTGGCGAGGAACTCGTCCTTGCGGCGATCGGCCGTGCGTAGCGCCTGTTCGTTGCGGAGCCGCTCGGCCAGGTGACCGCGGATCTGGTACTGCCGCTGGCGGGCCCGCACGGCCGTCTGTGCGGCGCTCAGCAGCGTCGAGACCCGTGTCGGGCGTTCGAGCAGGGTGACGTTGCCGAGGGTCCGCCACGCCTCCGTGGCTTCTGGCGAGTCGGCGCCGTGACGCGTGAGGATGAGCACCGGCAGGTCCGACCATGGCGGCTGCTTGGCCAGGACCTCGACCAGCGCCCCTTTGAGCCCACCTGTCAGGGCCTCTTCCGGGACCAGAACACCGGCCGCGCCGGATCCGAGCGCGCCGACGAGCGCGCTCAGGTCCGCGAAGGTCGCCGAGGGGATACCGGCACCCCGCAGCAAGTCGGCAGTGATCTCCGCGTCCTTCGGGGTCGGTCCCAGAATGAGGAATCGCAGGTCGAGGGGCGAGCTCGGACTCATGCAGTGTGTTCCGTGGCCAAGAGCGGTTCGCCCCCCTCGTAGACGGGCACTCCCGTGAGCACCCCGCGGAAGTTGCGCAGCGTGTCGCCGACGCGAATGCCCTGCGGTCCCATGGCGAACTCGCGAATCGTCCGCTCGTGTACGCCGCCTCGCTTCTTGACGACCGAAATCGCCTGGCGCACTTCGCCCCGCGATTCGAAGTAGCGCAGCAGGATCACGGCGTCGGCCAGGTAACTGGCATCGACCGGCATCTTCATCTGCGACGCGACCACGCCCTGGTGCGCGCCGATCAGGATGGTCGCAACCCCTTGCTGGTTCATGTACATGAGCATCTCGTGCAGCTGCGCCGTGAGGAAGCGCTCCTCGGGCATGGCGTTGAGATAGCCATTCAGGCTGTCAATGACGACTATGGTGGCGCCCCAGTCTTCGACCGCATCACGCACCTGGTGGGCGAACTCGCCGGGGGAGAGTTCGGCCGGATCGACCTGGACCACACGCACCAGACCGGAGGCATTGTGCTCGGTCAAGCGGACGCCTAGGCTCGTGCAGCGGCTGACCAGGGTATTGGGACTCTCATCGAAGACGAACATGATCGCCTTCTGCCCGCGCCCGGCCGCCGCCACGCAGATCTGGGCGGCGATCGTCGACTTGCCAGTGCCGGCGCCGCCGATGATCAGCGTGCTCGTGCCTTCTTCGATACCGCCGCCCATCAGCGCATCGAGCTCGGCCACCTCGGACGGCAACCGGCCGTGCTTGATGACCTGCCGGTGCTCGGACGCCACCAGGCGGGGGAACACGTCCAGCCCGCCCTTCTTGATCAGGTAATCGTGATGGCCGCCGCGAAACTCGCTGCCGCGGTACTTGACCACGCGCAGCCGCCGGCGCTCGGCGCCGTACTCCGGGTTCAGTTGCTGCAGTTGAATCACGCCGTGCGCGATGCTCTGGACGTGCAGGTCGTGCTCGGTCGCAGTCATGTCGTCGAGCAGCATGACCGTGCAGTTGCGGCCGGCGAAGAACTGCTTGAGCGCCAGGATCTGCCGGCGATAGCGCAGCGGGTTGCCGGCCACCAGGCGGAGTTCCGACAACGAATCGAAGACCACTCTGGTCGGCTTGAGACGGTCGACGTCCTGCAGGATGAGCTTGGTGGTGGTGGTCAGCTCCACTTCCGAGGGGTGGAACATCGTGTACTGTTCGTCGGTGTTAAGAGTGTCCTCTTGGGGCATGAGCTCGCGGACCGAGATGCCGGTCATGTCCCAGCCATGCGAGTCGGCGACCGACTGCAGTTCGTCGGCGGTTTCGGACAGGGTGATGTAAAGGACGGGCTCGCCCCGCCTGGCGCCGTCGATCAGAAACTGCATGGCCAGCGTGGTCTTGCCGGCGCCGGGAACACCCTCGATCAGGTACAGGCGACTGCGGGCCAGCCCGCCCATCAGGATGTCGTCGAGGCCAGGGGTGCCGGTACTCGCGAAGCGGACCGGGTCAGTATTGGTCGCGGCCTTTCCATTCCGTGGCATTTCGATCCTCAACTGTGAACCTCCGGGGCACACATATCCCACGCTGTGTCTACCGGTGGAACAGGCACAGCCGCCGAAGGTGCTCTGGTGAATGGCAGAGCAAATTTCTTGCCTGCCAACCCGGCCGCACGACCCGCCGGTCCTGAATTAATATTGAGGTTCCCCATGCCCAACATCCTTCAGAGCCTTCCCGTCGGCGAGAACGTCGGCATTGCCTTTTCAGGCGGCCTTGATACCAGCGCCGCGCTGCATTGGATGCGCTCCAAGGGCGCCGTGCCATTTGCGTACACCGCGAACCTGGGGCAGCCGGACGAAGCCGACTACGATGAAATTCCGCGCAAGGCCATGGCCTATGGCGCCGAGAAGGCGCGGCTGATCGAATGCCGCGAGCAGTTGGTGGCCGAAGGCATGGCCGCCCTGCAATGCGGGGCGTTCCACATCACCACCGCCGGGCAGACCTACTTCAACACCACGCCGCTCGGCCGCGCGGTCACGGGCACCATGCTGGTCGCGGCCATGCGCGAAGACGACGTGCACATCTGGGGCGACGGCAGCACGTACAAGGGCAACGACATCGAGCGGTTCTATCGCTACGGCCTGCTGGCCAATCCCAGCCTGCGCATCTACAAGCCGTGGCTCGACCAGCAGTTCATCGATGAACTGGGCGGCCGCAAGGAGATGTCGGAGTACATGATCCGGCACGGCTTCCAGTACAAGATGAGCGTCGAGAAGGCCTACTCGACCGACTCGAACATTCTGGGCGCCACGCACGAAGCCAAGGACCTGGAATTCCTCAACAAGGGCATCACCATCGTCCAGCCGATCATGGGCGTGGCGTTCTGGCGTGACGAGGTCGCGGTAAAGGCCGAGACCGTGACGATCCGTTTCGAGGAAGGACTGCCGGTCGCGCTGAACGGCAAGACGTTCGCGACCGCGCTCGACATGTTCATGGAGGCCAACGCCATTGGCGGCCGTCACGGCCTGGGCATGAGCGATCAGATCGAGAACCGCATCATCGAGGCGAAGAGCCGCGGTATCTACGAAGCCCCGGGCCTGGCGCTGTTGTTCATCGCCTACGAGCGGCTGATCACCGGCATCCACAACGAAGACACCATCGAGCAGTACCGCAACAACGGCCGCCGGCTCGGTCGATTGCTGTATCAGGGCCGCTGGTTCGATCCGCAGACGCTGATGCTGCGCGAGAGCGCGCAGCGCTGGGTCGCGCGCCCGGTGACCGGCGAGGTCACGGTGGAACTGCGCCGCGGCAACGACTACACGATTCTCGACACCTCGAGTCCCAACCTGACCTACAAGCCGGAACGCTTGACGATGGAGAAGGGCGAGGAGGTGTTCTTCACGCCGCAGGATCGCATTGGCCAGCTGACCATGCGCAACCTCGACATCGTCGACACGCGCGAGAAGCTGATGATTTACACCCAGCAGGGGCTCATTGCGCCGTCGAGTTCCAGTGGCTTGCCGCAGTTGCCGAAGTCGTCGAAGGAATAGGTCTCGTTCACGACCACGTCGTGAGGCGCGTTACGCCCGAGCTCTTGGGGCTTGCCAGCTCACGCTGGGTGCTCGCCGGGGGGAGGCTGACGTAAGATGGGCGCGATGAACGATGGTGCAACGGCCAGTGCCCCGGCCGACTTGCTGGGACCGCTCAACCCGGAAGAGCAGCGCTACGCGCCGAAAGCACTCTTCGCCGCCGGGCACATTGAGTGGCTCCGCCAGCGGCCCAGGGTGGCCGTCGTCGGCGCGCGGAAGGCCACTCCAGACGGCCTGAAGCGGGCGGCGAAGCTAGCCCGAGTCTTGGTCGAGCACCGCGCAATTGTCGTAAGCGGTCTGGCCGAGGGCGTCGACGCGGCGGCCCACACCGCGACCATGGAGGCCGGCGGACGCACCATCGCCGTCATTGGTACGCCTCTGTCAGCGGCGTATCCGAAGGCGCACCATGAACTACAGCAGCGGCTGATGCGTGAACACCTTGTGCTGTCGCAGTTTCCCGAAGGTCACCCCACGAGCCGCAAGAGCTTTCCGTTGCGCAATCGACTGATGGCCTTAATCAGCGATGCCTCCGTGATTGTCGAAGCCAGTGAAGGGAGCGGCAGCTTGTCACAGGGCTGGGAAGCGCTGCGGCTCGGCCGGCCGCTGTTCCTGATGGCATCCATCCTCGATCGTCGAGATTTGGCTTGGCCAAAGACGATGATCGAGTACGGGGCCATGGTGCTGCGGTCGCCGGATGAGCTTCTCGCGGTGCTGCCAGAGTTTGTGGATGACCCCCTCGCGATCTTCGCGTGACACCCTTCGCTGTGCCTCGTGGCTGATCTACGCGACCCGGGCCAATAGCGATGCGGCGCGGCGAGCGAGAAGTCTCATCATCAACATCAAGACCGACCGGGTAGATGCGAAACGCGAGCGGCCCGTGGTCGAACTGGTCGTCAATGCCGCGGTGCAGCGCCTCGACTTCGCTGCGCGTTCCGTCTTTGACGGAGACCCGTGCCTGGTGCCGGTGCCGCGGTCGGGACTGACCAAGGCCCACACTGTGTGGCCGGCCCGGAGAATCGCGGAGGAACTGGTTCGCCAGGACTTGGCGCAGATGTGGTGCCGGTGATTACCCGCGCGATGGCCGTAGCCAAGAGCGCTGGCAATCCCGACCGGCCTCCCTTGGCGCAGCATCTGGCGTCGCTCACGGTCCAGAAGTCGTTCCGGCCGCCAAGTCGACTGCTCTTGGTTGATGACGTGGTGACGAGCGGTACCACGCTAATGGCATGCATGCGGCGGCTGGCTGATGCGTTCCCAGGCGTCCCGATTGCCGCATTCGCACTCGCCAGGGTGCAGAGCCAGGGTGAATCGACTCATGTCTTCGACCCGATCGTGGAAGAAATCTCTGTCGCTGGCTCGCATTGCGTCAGGGGTTCTGTCGCCACGTAAAGCCGGGCTTCGACACCAAAACGTGACGCCCGTCTCGTCATTCTTCTCGCAACGCGACCATCGGGTCGACGCGCGAGGCTCGTCGTGCCGGGAAGAGGCTGGCAAAAACCGCGGCGCCGATGACACTGGTCAGCGCCAATGCGAGCATTCCGGGATCGTGCGCGCTGGTCGAGAACAGCAAACCCTGAAGCATCCGGCCGCTGGCGAAGGCGCCGGCGAGTCCGGCCATCGTGCCGATGGTGAGTATGATGGCGACCTCGCGCAGAATCATGCCGAGGATGTCCGAGCGCTCGGCGCCGAGCGCCATGCGAACACCGATTTCCGCTCGCCGACGCGTAACGGCGTATGTGAAGGTTCCGTAGAGCCCGATCACGGCCATGGCCAGTCCAAGGCTGGCGAAGACCCCGGCCAGCCACGCCAACAATCGTTCGCGGTTGACCGTCGCCGACGCCTCGTCGCGCATGTCGCGGAACTCGACCGCCAGACGTGGGTCGATGCCGCGTATGGCGGCGGCGACGGTGGGTCGGATCGCCGACGTGTCTTCGGCACGCAGCGCGAACCGCAGCGTCGAAATGGGCGCCGTGGTTCCCCGCTGGGTGAACGCGCCGTAGCCGAGGGCGACCGGCGCCAGGTCCTTCAGCGATATCAGCTTGGCATCGGCCGCGAGCCCCACGATCTCAAGCGTCTTGCCATTGACGATCATGGTGCGACCGATCGGGTTCGCGCTGCCAAAGTGTCGCCTCGCAAAGGCCTGATTCACAATGGCCACCGAAGGCGTGCCGGGACCGTCCCGTTCGTCGAAGTCGCGGCCCGCCAGGATCGGCGTACCGATGGTCGCAAAGTAGTGCGGGAGGACACTGTTGAACGGCGTGAACGATCGCCCGTTCATGCGGACATCATTCTCCCCTGTCTTGTAGATGCTGCCCGGGACCTCAACCTGCGCTGCGGCCATGCTGTTGCTGAGCGGAGTAATCATGCCCCCCGACACCATGGTCGCCCCGGGAACCAAGCGGAGGGCGCGCCGAATTGCCTCGATACGCTCGTAGCGACTGGACGGGTCGACACCGCTCAGCGTGCCCGTGACCTGCGCAATGAGGACCTGATCGGCATCGACCCCGGTTGGCGCCGTGACCAGGCCAACAAACGATCGCACCATAACTGACGCTCCGGCGACCAGGACCAGCGAGAGACTAATCTGAGCGGCCACCAAGAGGCGAAGTGTGCGCGTCGATTGAGCGCCCTGCATACCGTTGCGGCTCGATGCCTGGATCGATAACTGGGGAGCGAGTCGGGACGCCCGCCAAGCTGGCCACAGTCCACTCATCAGGCCACTCAGAAGTGCCATCAGCGCGGCGAATGCCAATAACCGTGCGTCCAGCGCGATGGCGACTGGAGACTGGGTTCCGATCGAGGAGGTGAGGAAAGGCGTCATGGTGTCGGCAAACACCAGCGCCCCGGCTACCCCCACCACGCCGCCGACCGATGCCAGCAGAACGCTCTCGACGACCAGCATCCGCAGAATGCGACCGCGGGCGGCCCCGAGCGCCAGGCGAACGCCCAGTTCATGGCGGCGATCCGCGAACCGGGCCAGCACCAGCGCCGCGAGATTGGCGCAGGCGATGACCAGCACGAGCCCAACGGCCCCGAATAACACCAGCATCGGCTGGCGATACTGCTCGCGCAGAAACGACACGCCTTGACCACCTGGAACCGCCGACGCCGGGTGGATCAGGTAGTTCGCCGCGTCAGGTCCCGGCGGGGCGGTCGAATCGCGCAATTCCGGAATCCACGCGCGGATCGCCGTCGTCGTTGCGGCGAGGGACTGGCCCGGCTTCATGCGGCCGTAGAGCGCCAGCCAGGCCTGATGCAGCCCCAGTGGTGTGTTGCCGACCCCGCGCCTGATCAGCGGTGCGCCAGACAACGGTACGAACACATCGGCACGTTGGACGACGTCGAACCCGCTGAAGGCGCGCGGCATCACGCCGACGATGGTGAAGGGCTGGTTGTTGATCCAAATCGTTTGCCCCACCGCGTCCGGTGTGCCCTGATAGTCGCGTTGCCAGAGAGCATGGCTGATCATTGCGGCCGGTTGGGCACCGTCACTGTCGTCGTCGGCTCGCAGGCCTCGCCCGAGCGTGGGTTCCACGCCGAGCGTGGCAATGCCACCGCCGTTGATGTAGACGGCCTGGACAAAGCGCGCTTCGCCACCGCGTGCCAAGTTAACGCGACCGTTGCCGGCCGCGAGGACAGATTCGGCAAACGGTTGGTGATTGAGCACATACTCCCAAGCGCGTGACGACAGCTCCAGATCGACGTCGCCGTGATCCGGGTCCTGTGTCACGACTCGGATGAGTGTTTGGGGGTCTCGAACCGGCAGGGTCTTGAGCAGCAGCGCATCGACCACCCCAAACAGGGCGACGTTGGCGCCAATGCCCAAACCGAGCGAAGCGAGCGCCACCGCGGTGACGACTGGCGTGCGAAGCCACTGCCGAAGGGCGTTGAGGAGGTCGCTGAGCATGGGCTCTTTATAACCTGCAAGCGTCGCCCGCGCACGGACTTCGTCAGGCGGCTGGGGTCACCGCCCTCACGCCTTGTGCTGCAGTGAAATGGCGGACGTTCCAGGTCAGGACTTCATCGCACTTGCCCTTGCGCGCGCAGGCGGCGATGCCACCGTCCTAGATGCGACCGCCGCTGACATTGGCCGCGGCGAGTTCACGCAAGGCGCGCCAGGTGTCGGTGGCTGTCAGGGCGATGGTCTCGGCCTCACCCCAATTGCGGTCGACCACCGCCAACGCGTCCGCCGACGAGAGCCGATGCGGTGGCGGCAGTCGGGTGAGGACGGCTACGCTTCGAGGACCGCGTGAGCCGCCATGACCAGGGTGTGCCCAGCGGCGCGCCGCCGCGACAGGTCGGCCACCGTCGCGCGGTGATGCTCGTGCTGCGTGAGAGCAGCGGCCACCAGGCAGTTGGCGTCGAGCAGGACTCGCATCAGTCCCCCAGGCGGGCCGACGGCACCGAGCGCAGGCGGACCGCATCGACCGTGGCCTCGACCTCGTCGTGGGTGAGGACCGGGACAGTGTCAGCCGGTGTGGCTACCCAGAAGCCGCCGTGTTTGGCGACGGTGACCCGTGCGGCGGCCGGCTCCAGTTCAATTCTGCCATCGACCACCCGCACCTCGATCTCCGCCCGGGCCGCAGTTCGGCGCGATCGCGGGCCGCCTTCGGCAGCACGACCCGTCCGGCAGAGTCCATGGTTGTAATCATGGCAATCAATTTACCATGCCATATGGCAGTGTTACTGCCGTCGGCGGCCCCGCCGATTCTAGCGCCGCCTCCGTTTGTGATGCGCTCGCCTCGACAACAGCGAGGAAGCGTGCGAAATGGCCCCCGCCCTACTGCTTCATGAAGACAACAATCACCAGCGTTCGCTCACGGTCGTCATCCCGTCCATTGCGGCCTCGCTCGCCGCTGTTGAGCTCCTGACGGAAGCTGCCGAGCCGCACGAAACCGGCCGGCGGTGTGGCGCCCTGTCTCAGGTAGAGGATGGTGCCGGCCGGGAGGTTGGCAGTGCCCCCGGGACCGGCTGGTCCCGCGGGGCCGGTCAGGCCAATTGGACCAATGGGACCGGTTGGCCCAACGGGACCCACCGCGCCGGGATCACCTTTGTCGCCCTTTGCGCCGGCAGGGCCAATCGGTCCGGCCGCTCCCGCCGCGCCTGTGGCACCCGCTGCCCCAGGCGCACCCGCAGGCCCCGCATCCCCGGTGTCCCCTTTGGGACCGGCTGGGCCGGTGGCGCCCATCGGTCCAACCGCGCCGTCGTCGCCGCGCTCGCCCTGTGGCCCCGCGATGCCCTGCGGCCCAACCGCACCTGCCGGCCCTTGCGGCCCCGCGGCACCGTCCCCGCCTCGCTCACCTTGCGGACCCACGGGCCCCGCCACGCCGGCCGGTCCCATTGGACCCGCCGCGCCGTCGGCGCCGTTGGCGCCGGGGGTACCAGCAGGTCCCGCTGGTCCGACTGGCCCCACGGGCCCAACCGCGCCATCGGCGCCGCGCTCGCCCTGCGGCCCTACCGCACCTGCCGGCCCTTGCGGCCCAGCGGCGCCGTCCCCGCCTCGCTCACCTTGCGGCCCCGCGGGCCCCGCCACGCCGGCCGGTCCCATTGGACCTGCCGCGCCGTCGGCGCCATTGGCGCCGGGGGTGCCAGCCGGTCCCGCCGGCCCAGCCGGCCCTACAGGCCCCACGGCGCCGTCGGAACCATTGACTCCCGGCGCACCGTCGGCGCCTGCCGGCCCCATAGGCCCCATAGGCCCCGTGGGTCCCATCGGTCCGGGAGGCCCTTGCGGCCCCTGAGGACCGGCGGGGCCTTGCGGTCCGGTCGCACCCGTCGCGCCTGCGGAGATCGGAATTCTGACTTCAATTGTTGCCGTGACTGCCGCCGTTCGACCCCACGCATCGGTGGCGGTGACGCGCACGCTGTGGACACCGATGAACAGCGGGACCGAAAGCATTGGGGAGGCGCCCGTCGAGACCGAAGCGCCGCCGTCGACGCTCCACGAATAGCTGACCGCACCCTGCGCGTACGACACAGCTGCTGTCACGTCGACCTGGGCCGAACCGACCAGGTCGGCTGCATACGGACCGCCACTCGTCAAACTGACCGCAAGGGGAGACACCACCGGCGGCGGGCCCACGTTGACCGTGCCCGTCGCCGTAGCCCACATGCCTTGCGAATCGATGGCCATGACCGTGTAGGTGCCTCCGGTTGGCATGTCCACCGTGACCGGACTGCTGCCGCTGCCGACAATCGTATTTCCGGAGTAGACGCGATAGGTGTATGCGCCCGTGCCGCCGGACGATGAGAAGCTGATCGCGACTGGCAAGCCGATCGGCTGGCCCGTTGAACTGTACCCGCCTGGCGCCGTGACGGTCGGCGCGCTGACGGCGATGGTCGGGGCAGTGCCGTTGTCAAAGTAGACGAGCGCGTAACCGTTGCTTTGAATGACCAGGTCTTCGCGGGTGGTCCTGCCCAGCCGGGCACCGAAGGCGCGGGCTGGCGTCGCGTTAAGTGTGTTGAGCGTACCGGTTCCGGTACCCGGTGTGCTGCTGGTTGAGAGCCCGATGTAGCGTGCGCCGTTGTTGCCAGCGATCATGAATTCGGTGAAGAACAAGCCATCAACGTTGATGGTGGCCACCGCATCGCCGACGTTGCCCGCCCAGTAGTTACCGGCTCCGCCTTGCAGAAAGAGGGAATTGCCTGGAGCGCCGTTGGGCTGCGACTGGGTCTGGGCGTAGTACAGCACCTGCCAGCCGAGGCCGCTTCCCAGGTTCGCCGGCACAACTGCGTAACTCTGATTCGCGTTGAGCGAAATGGTTGCGCCGTGGCCCGATGTCGTTTGGCGCGCTGCGAACGTCGGGTTGACAAACGCCGGAACGGTGAGACCGGCGCTACCGGTGTACCCGTTGCACGCGTTGAAGAACTGGTTGTTCGCTGGCCGAAAACCAATCAACGAGCGACTGGCCGTGCAAACCTGTACTCCACCGCCCAGGAAGCTTAGCCCCTTGAGCAGGTGTTCGCCTGCGATCGGCAGGTTCGCCCCAAATGCAGGTTGAAAGTTGGGATATAGCCACGTATGGATGAACGTGGGGTCCTCGCTGAACGACGGCGCGGCGGCGTCGTATCGAAACAGCCGGCCCGCGAAGTTGGTGCCGAGAATCGCCAGTTCCTGCCGGCCGTTCGCGTCCAGGTCGACGATTGCGTAGGTTCGGTCCCACAGGATGTTTGTGACGAAGCCGCCGACGGCGAAGCTGTACCAACCGGTGCCGTCGTCGCCCAGGTTCGGCCAAATGCTGAGGAAACCTTCGGACGTGGCCTTGTTACCGTCCAGCATCAGCAGGTCTTTGTCACCATCGCCGTCGGCGTCCAAGACATCGAGCCGGACACTGTCCCCGTAGGGTGTGAAACCGACACTTGAGACCTGCTGGGTAAAACCACCCGCGCCGTCGCCTTTGTGGACAACGATACGGTCTGGTCGCTCGGCCGTGATCACGTCATCGATGCCGTCTCCCGTCACATCCCCGACCGCCATTGCCACGACCACCGTGCCCGGCTGGCGGGGCAATGCGATTGGCTCACCGAAGTACTGCAGGCCGGAGGGCAGTGGCTGTGCCAGGGCCGTTGTCGCGGCCGACATGAACAGCAAAGTGGATACGAGACGAGTCCAACGGATCATCGTGAATGCTCCCAATCGAGGCCCTGACGAAAACGACCCAACGATTTGTCATGGTCATGATGCCGGCTTGCGGAAGACCGCGGCAGGGCCGACCGGGGGAGACTCGCCCCCCCCGATCGGGGGGGGCGAAGTGAATGGACCATTGCTTTATACTTCCCGCCAGATTGATGAGGCTGACGACCAGCACCTTCCGGATCGCCGCATGGCTTGGCGCGGCGATCGTGGTCGCCTACACCGTATGGCTGGCGGTCATGGTGTCAGACCTCGACGTCCGCCGGCGCCTGGGGTTTGCGGCCACGTCGGACACTCAACCTTGGACGATCGACGTCGTCGCTCCGGGACGGCCATTCGAGCTTGGTGATGAGGTCGTCGCCATTGACGGCCGCCCGCTCGGGCCCATGGTTCCGAACGATGCGCTTGCTCACAAGCGCCCTGGCGACACCTATCGGGCCACGGTGTTACGTCACGGCGAAACGAAGGAGTTTCTGGTGACCGTGCTCGGTGAACCGGTCGCCATCCCTTGGGCCGCGTTCGCCAGTGCAATCGCCCGCACTGCTACCTTTCTCGTGTGTGGATTGCTGATTGCGGTCAAACGACCCGACGACCAGACGGCCCGATGGGCGGCTTTGGCCTGCGGGCTGCTGGCCATCAACTCCGCGACGCTGCTCAGCGTGCATTTCGGACGCGTCGGATGGAGCGTGCCGACACTGGTCCACTTCGTCGCCACCCTCTCGGCGTTGTCCGAGTGGGCCGGGTTCCGGTTCCTCATGCGCTTCCCGGAGCCGATTCGACATGTGCGGATCTGGCGGCGCGTGTCCTGGGTGGCCCTTGGATACGCCATGGCCTTGATCGTCATGAGCCGTGTTCACAACGTGAGCGACGTGATTCCGGCCGAGTGGATCGCCTGGCGCTGGGCGGTGATCGTGGCTCGCGTTGCCGCGGTGCCTGTCTCGGTGCTTCACTACCTGACTCTGGTGCTCCTGTTGGCGCTGATCCTGTTCAGACTGCGCTCGTCGGCCGGACGGCAGGATCGTTTACGCCTCGCGTGGCTCCTGATCCCGATCGCGGTGAGCACGATCCTGGCCATGTTCGGCAACTCGATACTCCCTGCAACTCGGTCGCCGTTCTGGGAGCACGGCAACCTGCTGGTGGCGCCAGCGATTGCCTACGCTGTGCTCGCCAAAGGCGTCCTGGGCTTCCGCATGGTGCTGCGCCGGACGGCGCAATACCTGTTGGCGCGCCCGCTGGTGGAACTGGCGCTGCTCGGCCCAATTGCGCTGGCAATCGTCCGCGCGATTCGCGCGCCCGAGCGGCCCGCGCTGGCGCTGCTCGAACCGGCCTGGCTGCTGCCTCTCGCCGTCGTCGGCGTCGCCGGCTTCCCGTTTGTACGCGGTCCGCTCGCGCGTTGGATCGACCGGCGGTTCTTTCGAGAAGCGTGGGTTGAGGATCGCGTGGTCGATCAGCTGCTGCAGCGGGCGCGTGCGTGCGCGACGGTCGAGGCCCTGGCCGACGAAGTGCGCCGCGGCATCACCGACGCGTGGCATCCCGAGGAACTGCGATTGCTGGTGCGCGCGCATCGCGACGGCCTGTTCCGCGATGCCGCCCATGACGTCGAGCTGCAAGGTCAGGCGCCGCTGGTCAGTGTCCTGACGAAGGGCCAGTTGGTGGACGAACCGGTCGTGCCCGAGGTGCCGGCGACCGAGACCTGGGCGCTCGCCGTGCCGGCCGTGTCGCCTTCGGGAGAGCTGCTTGGCGCGGTGCTCGTCGCCGGCAAGAAGTCACACTTACCCTACTCGCGTCGCGATCGCCAGGTACTGCTGGCGCTTGGCGCACAGATCGGCCTGATGCTCGACCACGCCCTGCTCGAGCAGGAGCGCGTGGAAGTGGTCGTGGCCGAGCGCACGCGCATTGCGCGGGAACTGCACGACACGCTGGCACAGGGTTTCGCCGGGATCGGTCTGCATCTGGATCTTGGCATCCGCGAGACCAGCCACGAACAGTCGCAGTGGCACATGAGCGAGGCGCGGCGACTGGCGCGCGAAAGTCTGGCCTCGGCGCGGCGGTCGGTGCACGACCTGCGCAGTGCTCCTGAGGGGCGCGTCGAGGTCGGGCCGTTGCTGCGGAGCATGATGGAGCGTCTGGCGCCCGCATTCGAGACACACTGCGAGATCGATGACGCGTCAATCGCGATGCTGCCCGATCAGATGCGGCATCACCTTCTGAGGGTCGCCCAGGAAGCCCTGACGAACATCGTCAAACACTCCGGCGCCACGCGGGTCATCGTAAAGCTGTTCCGCAAAGACGATGGGCTGGTGCTGGAAGTGGTCGACAACGGGCGCGGGCTCGATGCCGAGGTTGGGGCAGGCGGCTACGGCCTGGTCGGCATGCGCGAGCGCGCGAAACTGCTCAACGCCGAGTTGGAGATTAGCGGCACGCCGGGGAAGGGCACGGCCGTTCGACTACGTGTCCACGCGGCGCCGTGACGACACCACGATTCGGCCGCCGACATCGCCCGACCGCGTCCTAGCGGGTGGGCGCCATGGAGCGAACAGCCGCCACCACCTCGTCGGCGGGGCATTCCTTGAGCAGGTAGCCGCACGCCCCGGCGTCGCGCGCCCGCTGAAAGTCGCGATCGTCACCACAGACCGAGACGATCAGCACGCGCGCGTCGGCCGCCATCTCGCGGATGCGCGACAGCACCTCCCAGCCCGAAATGGTCGGCAGGCTCAAGTCCAACACCGTCACATCCGGGCGGAGCCGGGCAAATGCGTCGATTGCCGACTCGCCGTCGGCGGCCTCGCCGACGACAACCATATTGGGCGCGTGCTCGAACAGCAGGACGTAGCCGCGACGCACTCCCGGGTGATCATCAACCACCAGCACGCGAATCATTTGCCTTCCAAGCCATGGTGATGATGGCCCGATGGCATCGCGGGCACCAGGGCCGGTCGGGGGGACGCCGCTCCCTACCACCGGGGGGTATCGCGTCGAGGAAGGTGGAGAAGACCGCGCTCGAGTGCCAATGAGACCGCGGCTGTCCGATCGGTGACGGCGAGCTTGTCGAGTACGTTTGAGACGTAGCCCTTGACCGTGTTCTCCGAGACGCCGAGGGTGACGCCGATTTCCTTGTTGCTCTCACCCCGCGCCATCGCGCGCAACACATCGGCTTCTCGCTCAGTGAGCGCGGTGTAATTGGCCCGTTCGGCCAGGGCCTCGGCCGCCCCCGGCGAAAGGCGGCGGCCGCTTCTCGCCACGGCCCGAACGGCGGCGATGATCTCGTCGGCGGTCGATTCTTTGAGGAGATAGCCCAGTGCGCCGGCGCCGAGTGCCCGGTGCACGTCTTCGTCGCCGCCGAACGCCGACACCACGAGGACGCGGGCGTGCGGGTCGATCGCGCGCACGCGCGCCAGCACGGTCCAGCCATCGAGTTTGGGCAAGCTGAGATCCAGCACCAGCACGTCCGGCCGGAGCCGGGAAAACTCCGCGACGGCGGCCTCGCCATCGGCAGCTTCACCAATCACCGTCATGCCTTCAGCGGCGCGCAGCACCATCACGAAACCCGACCGCACGACGGGGTGGTCATCGACCACCATCACGCGCAGCGGCAGCTCGCTCATGCTGGCACCGGCGCGGCGACGCGAATGACCGTGCCCCGGCCTGGGCCACTGTCAACCTCGAGCGTGGCATGGATCTGCAGCGCGCGTTCGCGCGTGCCGGTCATGCCGTAGGCGGCGTGGCGCGGGCCGTTCGGTTCGAAGCCACGGCCGTCGTCGCGGATCTCCAGCCAGACTCCGTCGGCCTGCACACGAATGGCTATGTCGGCTCGTGATGCCTCTGAGTGCCTGATGATGTTGGTCATGGATTCCTGCGCGATGCGAAACAGCCGCTGGCTGACCTCTAGCGGCACCGGCCCGGAGTAGTCGCCAGTCACCTCATCATTGACATCGAACTTGGGCGCCAGCTGGCTGGCCATCGCCTTGATCATCTCACCAAGGTCCGTACCCGTCCCGGTCATCATTCGCAGCTCGTCTACCGACCGCCTGGCCGCAGCCAGGCTCTCAGTCGCCAACTTCCGCGGCTGCTCCATGTGCCAGCGCGCCTGCTCCTGCGCCGCCTGCCGCATGCCGAACTCAGCCGAGTGAGAGGGCGGCCTCTAGCAGAGGCTTGGCCCACTCGGGCGTCGCCAGGAGGGCAGCGCGATTGCTTTCGACAGGGTAAAGCAGCTGGCCTTTCGCCAGTTCCATGACCAGCACAGGGTCGGGGACCGAGTCGCCGAGTGCGACCTCGATGGTGTTGTCGTACACCCTGATGTGCGCCGCGAGCGGCATCAAGGCAATCAGGTCGCGCAGGGCTTGCGGATAGCGCGCGCGAATCTTCGTCTCAGGAATATCATGACCGCCCCGCGAGACGCGCGCCTGCACACGGCGCAGATGGCTCTCGGGAGAATCAAGCCCACAGAACCAGATGATAACGTCGTGTGTGCGGATCGCGGCCTGAATTTTCTCGGCAATGGTGCGACCGCCAAGCGTGGTCTCGAACGCGTACGATCGGCCCTTGGCAATCGCCTCGTCGAGTCGTCGTACGCCCTCGGCCCAGGCGTGTCCATTGGCCGTTTCCTGATCGCAACCCGTGGCATCGATCAGTTCGCGCGCAAACGCATCAGGGTTGAACCATGTCAGACCTTCACGCGTGAGCAGATGACCGCCGATCGAACTCTTACCCGCGCCGTTCACGCCAGCCAGCACGTACAGAACCGGCCGTGCCATCAGGAGCCGTTACCAGCCTTGACCTCGCCCCGAAGAGTCGTCGGGCGTTTACTGATCGCGCGCAACCGATCTCCGGCATCGGGCCTATTCAGGCTGGCGAGTCGCTCATCAAAACGGCGGCGCAGCGACTCGAGTCCCGCTTCGGTCTTTGACGCGCTTGCCTCTACAACGGCGAGGAGGCGGGCGTAATCTTTGGCAGAGACAATCACCGCCTCCGGTTCTGAGTGGTTCGTCACCACAACTGGGCCGCTGGCGGCGAGAGCACGCATGACGCCCTTCCAGCCGCGCGTCTTGACGTCCGAGGCAGGAATCCGCAGTAAGTCCGAGAAGGCGGCACTCATGAGGGTATTTTACCCTAATTGGCTCAAATACCCATTAAGCCCAATTTGGATGCCGTCACGGTGTGCCGGAGGCGCTCCTAGCGCCCCGGGCACCGGTCGACTACTGCTTTTGCCAGATTGTGATGGCCAGGTTGAACTTCCTGTTGCCCCCTCGGCCGTCGACGTCGACACGCTCTTCCCGGAACGTCCCGATCTTGATGTAGCCCGGAGGCGGCTGCACGCCTGGTGCGAGGAGCAGGTATGAGCCGCTCGGCGCGGCCGTCCCGGGATCGCCCTTATCGCCCTTCGCGCCGGCGGGCCCCGCCGGGCCTGCCGCACCCTGTGCCCCCGCCGGTCCCATGGGACCCGCCGCGCCCGGGGCTCCGGCCGGACCGACCGGTCCAATTGCGCCGACTGGACCGGCAGCACCGGTGTCGCCTTTTGCGCCCGCGACGCCGGCCGGACCGGCGACCCCGGCAGGCCCTGTCGGACCCACAGCGCCATCTACTCCGTTGGTGCCCGGGACGCCGGGAGTGCCCGCAGGCCCGACCGGTCCAATCACACCGTCGGTGCCACGTTCACCTTGTGGGCCGGTCGGGCCTACTGGTCCCGCGGGACCCGCCGGGCCCGCATCGCCCGTCGGTCCTTGGGGGCCTACCGCGCCAGTCGATCCCATGACGCCGACCCCGTCGGCGCCGCGTTCGCCTTGCGGACCGCTTGGGCCCATCGGCCCAGCAGGACCGGCGACTCCCTGAGGGCCAACCGCACCGGCCGGTCCCATTGGTCCGACCGCACCGTCAGCGCCGCGTTCGCCCTGCGGTCCAACCGGACCCACGGCGCCATCGACGCCGTTGGCGCCCGGGATGCCGGGCGTTCCGGCTGGCCCTTCAGGACCGATTGCACCCACGGGTCCCACTGGCCCCATCTCTCCGGCTGGGCCTGCCGGGCCCGTCGCGCCAGTCGGGCCGACAGGACCAAGCGCACCAGGGGGGCCGGCATCACCGGTGTCGCCCTTAGCACCAGTTGCACCGATGGGTCCCGTCGGACCGATCGCACCGTCGGCACCGGCATCGCCCCGGTCACCTTTTGCCCCAGCTGGTCCGGCCGGTCCCATTGGACCGATCGGACCCTGCGGTCCCATGGGTCCTTCCGGTCCGGCTGGTCCCGGCGGGCCGGTCGCGCCCGGAGCTCCGGTTGCCCCTGTCGCACCCGACGCCGTCGGCAACGTCACCTGCACTGTCGTTGTGGCCGTTGCCGTGCGGCCCCAGGCATCGGTCACCGTCACCTGAACGGGGTGCTGACCGATGAACAACGATGCGGTGAACGACGCGATACTTCCCGTGGGAATCGACCCGCCGCCGTCCACGGTCCACGAGTAGCTGACGGCGCCCTGCGGCCCGATCGGCGTGGCCGCCACGGTCGCCGACGCAGACCCAACAGGGTCGGCGCTGAACGGGCTGCCGCTCGACAGCGTCACGCCAAGCGGCGCCACCGGAGGCGGTGCGCCGAGGGTCACCGTTCCGGTAGCCGTCGACCACATGCCCTCGGCGTCAACGGCCATCACGGTGTACGTGCCCGCGGCGGCGAAGTTGACCGCGACAGGACTGCTGCCACTGCCGATCAAGCTGCTCCCCGAATAGACGCGATAGGTGTACGGGCCCGATCCACCGGTGGTGGTGACCGGTAGGGAGACTGGCAGGACGATGGGCTGCCCGGTCGGCGAGTAGGCGGTGGGCGCGGTCACGTCCGGCGCGTTGATGGCGAGTGCCGGGGCGTTGGCCATGTCGTAGTAGACAAGGGCGTACCCGTTGGCCTGCACGACCAGGTCGTCGCGCAACGCGGTCCGGCCGAGCCGGGCGCCAAACGTCCGCTCCGGCGCGGCGTTGAGTGTGTTGAGCGATCCGGTACCGGTCACCGGAGCGGTGGTTGTCGACAGGCCAACATACCGAGCGCTGTTGGTACCGGCGATGATGAACTCCCTGAATCCGGCGCCGTCGGCGTTCACCGAGCCCACTGCTTCGGCGGGGTTACCGGGGTAGACGTTGCTCGGATCTTGCAGAACCAGGGTAGGGATGCTGGCGTAAGACCCGATGATGGGGCCGACGGCGTAGACCAGCACCTGCCAGCCGGTGGTGGTCGGCACGAGGGCATACGTCTGGTTGACCGACAAGGCGATCGTCGCGCCGAATCCGGCCGTTGTTGGCTTCGGCCACCGCGTGCTGGCGATGCTCGGAGACGCCATGAACCCCGCCGTGTAGTTGCACTGGGTGAAGGTGGCGGTCTGGGCTGGTCGGAAGCCTACCAACGAGGGGTCGCAACTACTGACATAGGTGAGCCCCGAGAGGAGGTGTTCACCGCCAATGGCCATGGTTGCGGGAGGGGTGCGCGCCCAGTTGCCGGGAACGACGAACGACGGCAGCGTGGTGTCCTCGAGTAGGGCGGGCGCCGCCGGGTCGTAGCGGAACAGCCTGCCGCCGAGGTTTGTTCCGAGAATCGCCAGTTCCTGCAGGTTGTTTCGATCCAGGTCGACGATCGCGTAGGTTCGGTCCCACAGCACGTTTGTGACGTAGCCGCCGACGGCCTGGCTGTACCCGCCGCCGCCGACGTTCTGCCAAATGCTGATGTAACCGTCGAACCTGGTCGTGTTGCCGTCCAGCATCAGAAGGTCCTTGTCACCATCCCCGTCGGCGTCCATGACATCCAGCCGGACACTGTTCCCGTACGGCGTGAAGAGGACATTTGACACCTGCTGGGTAAAACCACCCGCGCCGTCGCCTTTGTGGACAACGATGCGGTCTGGTCTCTCGGCCGTGATCACGTCATCAATGCCGTCTGCCGTGACATCCCCGACTGCCATTGCCACGACCACGGTGCCCGGCTGGCGTGGCAGCGCGATCGGCTCACCGAAATACTGGAGTCCTGACGGTAACGGCTGTGCCATCACTGCGCTGGCGCCACAGGCTATGAACAGCGCGGCAAGCAGCGATCGAGACCATCGGATCATGTCGACAAACTCCTGGGAACGGCCCACCGCCGAGGGCGGCGTGGGCATTGGTCCGACGCGATTGTCGAGCCGGGCTGGGGGGGCTGGCAATACTACTAAGGTGGTAGGGCGGTGGTCAGCGAGTCGGTTGCCGGCCTTTGGTGGCGGGCGAGTGGCGCGGTAAGCTGTGCCCTCCGGTATGCACCGCGGCACTGCCCTTTCCGCTCCCGACCTGGCCCGGCTCAACGCGGCGCTGGTCGATCTCTATACGCTGCGCGACAAAGCCTCGCTCGTCAGCCACCTGCTGGCCATGCTGCCCTCGCTGATCGACGCCGACCTGTTCAGCTACATCGAGGCCGACCCCGCCGAGGGTCGGTTTGCGGCGGTGCGGACGCCGGTGCCCGACTCGGAGGCGATGCTGAACATTTTTGCGCCCATGGCGCCCGACCATCCGGTCATTCGGCATGCGGCTGCGACCGGCACCACGCAGGCGTATCGGGTCGGCGACTTCGTGTCGAAACGCGCCTGGCGGGCAATGCCGATGTACTCGGAGTTCATGCGGCCTGAGCGGATCGAACACCAAATGGGCGTCTCGCTGCCGCTAAGCGCGTCGACCATGACGTTTGTCGCGACCCACCGCTCGGGGGGCCGCGACTTCAGCGATCGCGATCGCGCCATGCTGACGCAGTTGGCGCCGCACCTGTCGCGCGCGATGCTGAATGCCGAGGCGCTGTCGCGCGTCGAGCACGGCGGGGAAGTCATCGAAATTACCGGCTCGGGCCGCATTCGCTTCACCACCGCGGTGGCCCGCAAGTGGCTCGGCGACTATTTCGGCGCCGCCGCGGGCCGCGCCGACCACGTGCCGCCGCAGTTGCTGGCCGCCCGGCCACCGGGCGCCGGCCGGCTGGTGACCATCGAGCGTGCCACCAGGCGGCTGCTGGTGCGCCGCATCCGGCGCGGCGACATCCTGGTCCTGATCCTGGTGGAAGACACGCTCAACGTGCCTCGGCTCAAGCTTGCAGAACTCGGCCTGTCCCCACGCGAGGCTGACGTCGTCACCTGGGTCGCCCACGGCAAGACCAATGACGAGATTGCCCGCATCCTGAACATCAGCCCGTGGACGGTAAAGAAACACCTAACCCATGCCTTTGAAAAACTTGGGGTCGACACCAGGACCGCGGCGGCCCTGCGGGCTCGTGAGCTATCGCAGTCGTCCCGGCGCGAAGGCTAAATCAAAAGAGGCGCCCACCGCATCTTTATCGGAAGGCGGCCCGTGCGGTCGCAGGCTCGATCACCAGGAAACCGAGCGCCGAGCCCAGGCCGAACGCCACGAACAACGCGCCCCAGCCTGTGTGGGCGTCGGCGATCGTCAAGCCGGTCGCGATCAGTAGAAGGGCGAAGCTGTAGTCGGCCGCGCGAATCCAGTGCGCGACGTGGGCGCGCTGCGCCACCAATTCCGCCGGATACGTCCCCGACGTGAACCACAAGTGCAGGCGCAAATTGCCGGCCACGACAATCGACACGATCGTCGCCAGAAAGATCAGGACGCCGTAGCGGCCGGTCCACTTGTGGACCTCCCAGGCGGGCCATGCCATGGACCAGTACGCGAGCGCCGCGATCAACTGGTGGGTGCCCCACCAACTGCTCGCGGCTCGGCCGTCGGTGCGTGGATGCCCGTCCGAACGTAGAGGCGCGTCTTCAGGCGCGCCTGATAGGCGGGACGGACTTGTCCACCGAAGCGCATCGCGCGAAGGTGGAAGTCCCGCCCCTACGAATACGGTGTTCAGGGCGAGTGCGAGTTCGGTTGTACTGGCGAATCGGTCATCGGGTCTTTTCTGTGTGGCGCGCTCAATCACGTTCCACAACGCTTCCGGTACCGCCGCGTCCGGTTCGAGACTCGCCGACAGCACGCGCGCGATCGTCGTCGGCAGCGCACCGCTGCCGAAGGGATGCCGGCCGGTCAGCAACTCGTAGAACAGCACGCCGAAGGCGAATTGATCGGTCGCCGGTCCCGTGGGGGTGCCGAGCAGTTGTTCCGGCGCCATGTACGGCGGCGTGCCGGCCATCACGCCCGGCTCCGTGAGGCGGGTGACCGACGCGAGGTCCTGCGCGGCGGTGTCGAATTGCGCGAGGCCGAAGTCGAGGATCTTCACGCCGCCGCTCGTGGTGCGGACGATGTTCTCGGGCTTCAGGTCGCGGTGCACGATGCCGCGGCCGTGGGCGGCGACCAGTGCCTGGGCAATATCTCGGGCGGTGGCCACGGCGCGGTCCAGTGGCAGAGGTCCGTCGGCCAGTTCCTCGCGCAATGTGCGTCCTTCCAGGTACTCGGACGCGATGAACGGCTGATCGCCAATCTCTTCGAGCGCGTAGACCGTGGCAACCGAGGGATGCGACAACGCGGCGGCCGCCCGCGCCTCGTGCCGCAAGCGCGAGCGCATGCGGTCGTCGCGGAACAGGTGCGGCGGCAGCGCCTTCAACGCGACCAGGCGATGCAGCCGCGTGTCGTCGGCCAGATAGACCACGCCCATTCCGCCGCGGCCGAGAATGCGCTGGATGCGGTAGGCGCCGACCATCGTGCCCGCCTCCAGCAGCGCGGCCGGTTCGAGAAAGCCGTCGCCGGCTTCGTGCGCGGACAGCAAGGCGATCACTTCGTCCTGCACGTCGGCCGGCTCAGACGATCCGCGGACGAATGCGGCTCTCGCGCCGGGCGACTCCGCGAGCGCACGGTCGAACAGCACGCCGACCCGTTGCCAGCGGTCACCCGTCATTCTTGGTGGACTTGAATGTCTTGATGATCTGAGTAATCTGCGTCATCTGCGGCCCTGGGCTGTTGTCGGCGTCATCCGCGTTCGAGTTCTCGGCGTAGCCAGGCGCGGGCCAGTGTCCAGTGCCGTTTCACCGTGGCGGGAGAGATGTCGAGCGACTCGGCCACTTCTTCAACGGTCATCCCGCCGAAGTATCTGAGTTCGACGATCTTGGCTTGTTGCTCATCGAGCGCCGCCAGCTTCTGGAGCGCGGCGTCGAGCGCGAGCACGTCGACGCCGGCCGGCTGGGTCGCCGGGACATCAGCCAACGCCGATTCATCCAGGGTGATGCGCTGGGCATCCTGGCCACCGCGCTTCTCGGCGTGTCGGGCGCGGGCGCGCTGCACCAGGATCTGCCGCATCGACAGCGCGGCAATGGCAAGAAAGTGGGTGCGGTTCTTCCAGGGATGGTTCTTCTCGGCGTTCAGCCGCAAGAACGCTTCGTGCACGAGTGCGGTCGCCTGCAGCGTCTGCCCCGGGCGTTCGTGCCGCAGGTAGTTCGCCGCCAGGCGCCGCAACTCGTCGTAGACCTGCGGCATGAAAGACGCAGGATCCACGGCTTAGCTCTTCTCGATAGTGACCGACTTGACGACGATTTCCTTGGCCGGGCGATCCTGTGCACCGGTCTTGACCTTGCCGATGGCGCGGACGACCTCAATGCCTTCGGACACCTCGCCGAAGATGGCGTGCTTGTTGTCGAGCCACGGCGTCGGCGCCAGCGTGATGAAGAACTGGCTGCCGTTGCTGTTGGGGCCGGAGTTGGCCATCGACAGAATGCCGTCGCGATCGTGGCGCAGGCCGGGGCCGAACTCGTCGGCGAACTTGTAGCCGGGGCTGCCCATGCCGTTGCCCATCGGGCAACCGCCCTGGATCATGAAGCCGTCGATCACGCGGTGGAAGATCAGCCCGTCATAGAACGGCCGCGTGACCTTCTGGCCGGTCTTGGGGTCGGTCCATTCCTGCGTGCCGGTGGCGAGGCCCACGAAGTTGGCCACGGTCTTGGGAGCCTTGTCGTCGTAGAGCTTGATCTTGAAGGTGCCCTCTGAGGTGTCGAATGTCGCGGTAGTCATTTCTCCATCATAATGCGGCCCATGCGAATTCTGCTTGCGGCCACCATAACGCTGGCCGTCTCGGTGACCGAGGCCCAGACGCCCTTCATCGGCGTGGTCGAGACCGGCGTCGAGAGCGGCCGGCAGCTCAAGGGGCAGGTGGCGCTCACGGTCGAAGGCAAGCCCGTCGGCAAGCGATTCGTGATCCGCCACCCGGCCTTCGCCAGGGCTTCGGCGGGGCAAGGGCCTGTCTGGAATGGGTCGCTCGTGGTCGGCGCCCACGGCGGGTCTGGCGGGAACGCCGTCGATCGGGCCGGCAAGGTTTACGCGACGAGTGAAACCGCGCTGGACGATGTGATCGGGCAGTACGCGTTGAGCCAGGGGTTCGCGTATGCCAGCGTCGATCGCGAAGGCGCCATGTCGTCGCCCGCCGGTCTTCAGCTCACCTACGAGTTCGCCGGTCTGGTCACGCAAGAGGTGACCCGCCTGGCCGGCCGCGCGCCGGTGCGGACCTATCTGGTGGGGCTGTCGATGGGCGGCGGCATCGCGCGCCTGGCCGCCGAGGATCCGCAGAAACGGTTCGCCGGCACGCTGATCATCGCGGGGGCCGGTGGCGATCTCGTGACGCGGCTCGATCGCCTGACCAAGATGAACGGGCTATGGCGCCTGATCGATCCGCGCGCCCACATCGGCATGTCAGCGGCCGACACCAGGATGGTCGCGTACGCCGCCGCCGTCGGCACGCCCGTGGAGGCGCGCCGGCTGTGGCCGTACACCGGGGCGGGCGCGGCCGTGGCGCTCGCGCAAGCGCAGACCGCCACTGAAGAGACGACCGGCGACGTGCAGGTGCCGACCATCGAAGTGGTCGGGACGTGGGATGACCTGGTGATCCGCGAGATCCGCGCCTATCGCGATCGCGTGAAGCCGCAGGACCGCCATCGCCTGTATCAAGTGAATCGCGTCTGGCACATGTCGGGCGATGACGATGGCGTCATGGGGTTCCAGTTCGCCGCCGACACGCGCCTGCGGCTCGACAAGGATGTCGCCGATGCCATGGGTCAGGGGCCCTCGTACATCCCAACGGTGCGCGAGGCGTTCGATCACCTGGTGCGCTGGGTGGAGAACAGCGTTCCCGCCCCAGCGAGCCAGACGATCGAGCCCGGTTCGAAACTACGTTAGCGTCGGATGGCGCCGGTGCCAGTCGGTGGCCTGCTCGTAGGCCAGCGCCACGCGGCACACAGTAGCCTCGTCGAACAACCGGCCCGTCACCATGATCGAGGCCGGCATGTTGTCGATGAACCCGCACTTGATCGCAATGGCGGGATGACCGGTCAGGTTGGTGATGGTCAGGCTGGCGCTGCCAGGCGCCGGGCTCAGGAAGACGTCGTACTGCGACATCAGCTTGTCCATCTCCTGCATCAACAGCCGCCGCGCGCGCATGGCGCGGATGTATTCCACCGCGGGGATGAAGCGCGAGCTGCGGAAGGTGTTGGGCCAGTCACCGGGTGACTGCGCCGTCAGCGTCGCCAGCTTGTCCTTGTCGCGGGTGAGATCGTCGAAAGCGGCGGCCGCCTCGGCGCTCAACACGAAGCTGATCGAGCCGGTGGGGAAGTCCGGCATCGCGATCGGCTCCAACTTCGCGCCGGCCTTGCGGAACACGTCGAGCGCCGCCGCATACATCGCGCGACGCGACTCCGCGGCGGTCCGCTGAGCCTCGGTCGGGTTCGGATTGTTCGGCGCCGCTTCCAGTTCCTTCTGGATGTAGCCGACCCGAAGTGACGACAGTGGCCGCTCAGGTTGCCATTCGAACGGCGCGTCCGTCACGGTGTCGTCGCGGCCGTCCGATCCGTAGATCGCGTTCAACACCAACACGCAATCCTCCACCGATCGACACATCGGCCCAATCTTGTCCATCGTCCAGCTGAGCGCCATGGCGCCGTGGCGGCTGACGCGGCCATAAGTGGGGCGCAGGCCGGCGACGCCGTTGGTCACCGACGGCGAGATGATCGAGCCCAGCGTCTCGGTGCCGATCGAGAAGCCGACCAGTCCGGCCGCCGTCGCGGCACCGGGACCAGCGGACGACCCGCTCGAACTGCGTTCGGTGTTCCAGGGATTGCGCGTCGAGCCGCCGAACCACACACCGCCTTGCGCCAGCGCGCCCATCGAGAGCTTGGCGACGAGCACGGCGCCGGCATCGCGCAGGCGCTCGACGACCGTCGCATCCAGGTCGATGACCTGATCCTTGTAGGGCGTGGCGCCCCAGGTGGTCTTGATCCCCTTGGTGGCCAGCAGGTCCTTCGCGCCCCACGGAATGCCGTGCAGGGGACCGCGATACTTGCCGGCCTTGATCTCCGCATCCGCGGCAGCGGCCTGCTGCTGCGCCAGCTCCTCGGTCAGCGTCACCACGCACTTCAGCGTCTCGCCGTGCTTCTTCAGCCGATCGAGATACAGCTTGGTGAGCTCGGTTGACGTGATCCGCCTGGTCTCGATCAGCGTGGCCAGCGCCGTGACCGGCAGGAAGGCGATCTGCTCAGGGGTGAGGTTGGTGGGAACCGCCGTCCTGGTCACCTTGAGTCGCGCGCCGGGCGTGGCCTTGCCGGTCGGCTTCTTGCCGGGCAGATACGGCCTGAAGGTGACGGCCGGCTCGGTATCGAGCGGCACGTTCAGCTTGCGCAGTTCTTCAAAGCTCTGGAGGTTGCGGTTGACGCTGTTGAGCGCCATCTGCTCCTCGGCCTCGGTGAAGTCGACGCCGAAAATGCTTTCAGCGGCATCGAGGCGCAGGCGATCGATGCGTTGCGGGGCGGCGGCAGGCGCCTGGGCCAGGGCCGGAGCGGCCGCACCGGCGGCAAAGGCAGAAGTCAGGGCGGTGAAGAAGCGGCGTCGGTTCATGGCCAACATTCTCGTTCATGTGGCATGACTTTGGCTCTGTGGGGAGCCGGAGACGCGTGAAATGTTGGAATCGCGAGGAAATGCTTCGACCGGCCGCCCAGCCGTGACGGCAGTCCGATCTGACCGTGTCGGTGAGCCGACACGACGGCCCACGTACCTGCCGTTTGGCCAGCCAGACTTCGGCGACGAAGAGATTGCCGCCGTCACCCGGGTCATGCGATCGGGGTGGGTCGGCCTGGGTCCAGAGACCATGGCCTTCGAGCAGGAACTGGCAGAGAGTTTTCGCGTTCCTCACGTCGTGACCGTGAACTCGTGCACGTCGGCGCTGTTTCTGTCGCTACTGGTTCACGGCGTCGGGCCGGGAGACGAGGTGATCGTCCCCAGCCTGACGTGGATCAGCACTGCGAACGCGGCCAAGCACCTGGGCGCCACGCCGGTGTTCTGCGACGTGGATGCCGACACCATGTGCGTGACCCCCGCCTCGGTGCGGGCGAGGCTCACGCCGCGAACCAAGGCCGTTGTCGTCGTCCACCTGGGCGGCCTCGCGGTGGATGTTGATGCCATCCGCCGCGCCATTCCGTCGCACATCGCCATCATCGAGGACGCGGCGCACGCATGTGGCGCGCGATTCTCGGATGGCGCGGCGGTGGGCGCGTCGGGCAACCTGACCTGTTTCAGCTTCTACGCGAACAAGAACCTGTCGACCGGCGATGGCGGCGCCATCGCGCTCGGCAACGGTCAGCTTGCTGATCGCCTGCGGTCGCTGCGGCAGCACGCGCTGCCCAACGATGCGTGGAAGCGCTTCACCGATCCCCGTGTGACCGGTGCCAACGCCATCGGCGATGTGGGCTACAAGATGAACTACACCGACCTGCAGGCGGCCATCGGCCGGGTGCAGTTGCGGCGGCAGCCTGAATTCGCCGATCGCCGGTTCGCCATTGCCCTGGCCTATACCAAGGCTTTGTCCAAGCTGCCCTGGCCGGTTGCGATCCAGGACGGCGTGCTCGACCTCGGCCATGCCCGTCACTTGTTCCTGGTCAAGTTGCCGATCGAACAACTGGGCCGCTCGCGCAATGACGTGCTGCGCGGCCTGCGCGACCTGAACATCGGCGCCAGCATTCACTACCAGCCCATTCACACAATGCCGCTCTACGAGAACCAGCGGGCACTCCTGCCGGTAACTGACGACTTGTCCAGCCGCATCCTGACGCTGCCCATCAGCGCGTCGATGACCGCCGACGACGCGCGCCAGGTGGTCCAGGCGCTCGTGCAGGTCCTGTCGGTCGCTTCGTCTCCAGTAGAGGCCGGACTTCCACCTTCGCGCGAGGCGCTACGGTGGACAAGTCAGTCCCGCCTGCACAGGAGCGCCTCGTGATGGACTACGGCTTCGGCGGCGGCTTGTCGGCGGCCTTCCCGTCACAAGTGATCATCGACGTGACAGAGCTGTGCAACCTGTCGTGCACGCACTGTCCGCATCCGGCGTTCAAGCAGTCCGATTTTTACGCCGGCCGCTCGCTCAGCCCCGAGCTGGTCAGCAAGGCGATTGGCGAAGTGGCCGGCGCCGGCAAGGGCCACGTGCAGTACGTCCGCTTCGCCAGCGACGGCGAGCCGCTGCTGAACAAGGCGATCTACCCGATGCTCGCCGAGGCCGTCGAGCGGTCCGGCACTTTCGTGTCGCTGACTACCAACGGCACGCTGCTGACACCGCCGCGCATCGAGCAGTTGATCGCCACCGGTGTTCACCTGGTGGACATCAGCATCGATGCGTTCTCGGCCGAGACCTACGCGAAGATTCGCGTGCGCGGCGACCTGGCCGTGACGCGAGGAAACGTTGAACGGCTGATCAAGCGCGTGCGCGAGTCGGGCTCGAACATGCGGATTGCCGTGAGCTACATCGAGCAACCCGAGAACGCCCACGAGACCGCCGACTTCGAGCGGTTCTGGACTGACGCCGGCGCCACCTCGGTGGCCATTCGCCGTCTGCACTCGGCGTCCGGCGCGGTGATCTCCGTCGCAGAGGTCATGCGAAAGAAGGGCGCGATCAAGCAGCGCACTCCCTGCGTCTACCCCTGGGAGCGTGTCGTCGTCACCCCCAGGGAGACGCTGGCCTTCTGTCCGTCCGACTGGACCGGAGGGTCGTCGCTCGTCGACTACCACACCAACACCATCGCTGAGGTGTGGCAGAGCCGCCAGTACGAGGCGCTGCGCCGCGCGCACCTGACCAACAACTACAGCGCGCACGCGTTCTGCGGCCAGTGCCCTGACTGGCAGGAGACGCGCTGGCCCGGCGAAGGCCGGACCTACGCGACGCTCGTCGCCGACCTGAAGGAGACCGCCGCATGAGTCCCGCAGAGCGCACCGTGACACCACTGGTGTCGGAGATTGAAACGCTGGTGGCGGGTGTCCACGGCTGGTCGCCCATCGATCAGCTGTTCGGCCTGTCCATGCTCGCGCACACCACCTCTCACCTCGCCGGCGACATCGTCGAAGTGGGCTCATGGTTCGGCCGGTCGGCGATCGCCCTGGGCGCTGCGGTGCGCGATACCCACGGCATGCTGCACTGCGTGGACTTGTTTCCCGAGCGCGCCGACTGGCAGCAGAACGCCGACGGCAGCTACTCATTCGAGACCGAGATCGACGGCCGGCGTCATGCCGGCTACCAGGAACAGACCGTGTGGGGTGCGCCGTTCGAATCGCAGATGGCGCCGGTTTATGCCAAGAGCCCGAGCGTGCTGGACGGGTTTCTCGAGAACATTCGTAACAGCGGTCTCGACCGGTTCGTCGTGACGCACCGCGGCACCGCCGCGACCTTTGTCAGGCAGGTGCCGCCATCGTTTCGCTGCCGCTTGATCTTTCTGGATGGCGATCACGGCTACAAGGCCGTGCGCGACGACATTGCCCTGCTGGCACCGCTCCTGGTGCCCGGCGGATGGTTCTGTTTCGACGATGCGTTCTCGAGCTACGACGGGGTCAACCGGGCGATCACCGAGCTGGTGATCGAAAGCCCCGACTTCGACGTGAAGCGCCAGATCACCCGCAAGTGTTTTGCGGCCCGGAAAGCGTTCAGGGTCTGAGGTCGCCGGCCGTCATGAAGCGCGTCGCCATTCTGCAGTCCAACTACATCCCGTGGAAGGGGTACTTCGACATCATTCACGACGTCGACACGTTCATCTTCTATGACGATGTGCAGTACACGACCAACGATTGGCGGAATCGCAATCGCATCAAGGCCGAGACGGGGCCGCAGTGGCTGACCATTCCGGTCGGCAAGCACATGCATCGCCGGATCTGTGACGTGCCGCTGCCGTCAGATGGGTCGTGGGCCGAGAACCACTGGCGTCGCATTGAGCGCGCCTATCAGGCAGCGCCGCACTTCGCCACGTATGGCCCGTTCTTCGAGGCCATCTACCGGGAACGGCGCTGGTTGTCACTATCGGAATTCAACCAGGCGGTCATCCAGATCGTGTCAAGCGACCTGTTGGGTGTAACGACCAGGTTCGAGCAGTCGACCGACTACGCGTTGTCAAGCGCCAAGGGTGAGCGGGTGATCAACCTGCTGAAACAGGCCGGCGCCACGCACTACGTCTCGGGCCCAGCGGCGCGCTCGTACCTCACCGACGACATGCTCGCCGCGGAAGGCATCGTGGTGACGTGGAAGGACTATACCGGCTACCCGGAGTACGCCCAGCTGCATGGTGAGTTCCGCCACGACGTGAGCATCCTCGACCTGTTGTTTCACACCGGGCCGGCGGCGGCCGAGTTCATTTGGGGCTGGCGCGATGCCGAGCGCGCGGTGGCTGCATGACGATGTCGATCGCATCAACCCGGGGTGGCGACAAACCTTCAGGTGGTGGCGACAAACCTTTAGGTTTGTCGATCACGGCGCCGGATCAGTGGCTCGCGCCGGTGCGCCTCGAGACCACCGCCGTGCTGTTTGTGATCGGCTTCGGCGATGGCCACGTGCTCGACGCCCTCGATCGCCGCGGCTGGACCGGCCACGTGATTGCTCTCGAACCCGAGGCATCGAGCGCGGCTGAATGCCTGAACCGCAAGGCCGTTCGTGACTGGCAGAAGGCCGGCCGTCTGACCATGCTGGCGGGCCCCGACTACACCGGTCTCGACAAGGTGCTGGCGACGCTGTCGCTTGATACCGAGAAGCCGGTGATGGCCGGCAACCCCGAGGCGGTCCGCGCGCATCGCGAGGCGTGCGTGCATGCCGCGCGGACGGTGTCGCGCGCCTGGTTCGGCGCCCGCGCCAACGACGAGGCCAAACGTAAGAACGCGGGACGATACCTGCAGAACACGCTGCGAAATGCCCAGGCGATTGTTCGCGAAGGCGATGCCGCTGCGCTCAAGGACATGTTCACTGGCGTGCCGGCGCTCGTGGTCGGCGCGGGGCCGTCGCTCGACCGCAACGTGGCAGACATCGCCCGCTACCAAGATCGGGTGGTCATCATCGCCGCTGATACCTCGCTGCGGCCGCTCCTGGCTGCCGGCATCGAACCTGACATCGTTGTCGCCACCGATCCCACGGAGACCAACGCCCGGCACCTGAACGATCTGCCATCGTGCGGGCGAACGCATCTGGTCGCGGAAGGGAGCGTCGATCCCGAGTCGCTCCCGCACTTCGAAGGTCGCACCTTCTTCTTCCGCATTGCCGATCACCATCCCTGGCCGTGGCTGCGTCAATCGGGTCACGACCGCGGCCACTTGCGGGCCTGGGGATCCGTACTGACGACGGCATTCGATCTGGCCCTGACGATGGGCTGCGAACCGATCGTGTTTGCCGGCGCGGATCTCGCGTTCACTGATGGCCGGCCGTACGCGCGTGGTACCACCTACGAAGAAGTGTGGCGCCGGGCCGAGATGTGGGGGCAGCCAATCGAGGATTGCTGGGCGGCGGCGATTGCCGGTTGGCCAGATACGCAGGAGGCTGGCGTCACCGGAGACATCGTTCGGACCGCGCCGCACCTGCGTTCGTTTCGCGACTGGATTGCAGCAGAAGCGGCGAAGGCAACAGGCCGCACGATCATCAACGGCACCGGCGGTGGGATCCTTCTCGGGCCTGGCATCGCGCAGCAGCCGCTTGCCGGCGCGCTTTCGAGTCTTCCAGTCCTCTCTGCCGGGGTGACCCGTCGCATCGCCGAGGCCCGTCGCTCCAGTGGAGCGGGTGGTTTGGTGACCCTTGGCGAGCCAGATGCCGCCACGCTCGCGGCCTGGCGAGCGTTCTCTGGCCCTGCCGCCGAACAGACACCTGCTGGGACAGTCGAATCTGCAGTCAAAGAGCCCGAGGTCGTTCTCGACTGCCTGCCCGACGTCGATCTCTATGCGGCCATCGAAGCGGCCTGGCAGCAGATGAGTCTCGACATTAATCGTCTCGTCCTGCGCGATCGAACCGGCAGCCTGGCGGGTGCATCGGTGCGCCGGGCGCTATTCGCGTTCCTCGAGCGGCATCCCGAGGTCACCGCCCGTTTCGGGCGCTTCTTCGATCCGAACGACGAGCTGTCGTGGATCGATCGCCGTCCTGCATCGGTGTTGTTCCCCGGTGAGGATCGCGACAAATGGCAAGACCATCATGCCGACGTTTCCAACCGCCTGGCACCGCTGATCGTTGAGCGGCTGTCACCTTCGTCTGTGCTTGATATGGGTAGTGGCGCCGGTCACTGGCGACGCGCGCTGATTTCGTGCGGCGTCAAGGACGTGACTGGCGTCGAGACAGAGCTCGGCAGCTTCATGCCGACGCGCACGTACGACATCTGCCTGTGCCTTGGGGTGGTGCAGTCGCTGCCCATGCCATCGGCCGAAGCCGTGATTGCGGCCTGCGCCAAGGCGAGTGACACGGTCGTGTTCGCGGTGCCAGCCGCTGCGATTGGCGTTCCCGGCTTCTTTAGCGAGCGGCCGGCGAGCATCTGGGCCGGCGTGTTCGCGGACCAGGGGTTCGCGGCGCATGACGAACTTCGTCCGGCGATTGAAAGCCGATGGAACGGTTATCAAACTTCGTATGACCTGGTCACCGTCTATCGTCGGGTGACCGCACCCGGCGAGACCATGCCCGTGGCCATCCGGAAGGCGCTGGTGGCGTCGGCGGGCCGGGTGGACGACCTGGTGCTGCAGTTTCTGTTATCCGCCAAGACTATCGAGTGGTCCAAGCGCGAGCCCGAGCGGCGAAATCTACCACGCATGGACACTTGCGACCTCGTGATCGCGCCCGCTCGCATGGAGCCGGCCGATGCTGCGGGCGGACGTTGCTATCGACTGCGAACCGCGGGCGGGGCGCTCGGCCTGTCAACTGCTGCAGACTCCATCGCGGTGATGGAAGACGGAGTGCCCGTCACGTTTGTTCTCCTCGACGGCACCGTCGCCTTCCAGTCCTCCGATGGCAGCGACCCTCGGGGCAATGGCCGGCGCTACACCGTTGCCGTGCCTGCTCACGTCGCCTGGCTCGAACAGCAACCGCTCGCCACCATCCTGGAGCACCAGCTGTGAGCGGCCATCCCGGTATTGACGCCATTCGCCCGCGTGCTTCGTCTTTGACCATCGAGGTGACGAGCCATTGCTCATTGCAGTGCGTCGGCTGCGCCCGCACCCTGGCCAAGGCGGCCGGCACCTGGCAAGACCGGCACATGAGCGCTGAACTGTTCGCTCGTATCCGCGATCACCTGCCGCCGCTCGACCGGCTGACCCTGCACGGCATTGGTGAACCCACGCTGAACCCGAACTACCCCTCGATCGTCGCCATGGCGGCGGCGACCGGACGCTTCGCGGTGATTGGCGCCAACTCGCACGCGATGGCGCGCACCTCTGACTACTACCGCCGCTTGATCGAACTGGGCCTCAACGAGCTCTACGTGTCCGTCGACTCGCTGACGCAGGAGGTGGCCGATCGCACGCGCACCGGCACGCGCGTGAACCTGCTGCGCCGCCGGCTCGAAGCGTTCGCCGCCATGGGCTTGCCGGTGTTCATCACGCTGGTGGCGAGCCGCTTCAACCTCCACGATGTCCCAACGACCCTCGATACCCTGAACCGCATCGGCGCGTTCCCGGTGTCGGTGCAGGAGTTCGTCGATCTGGGCTTACCCGAAGGGTGCCTTTCGACAGGCGACCGGCGGGCGCTGGGCGCGCTGCTGGACGAAGGCGATTCGCGATGGCCGCGCCTGTCGATCTCGCGGACGTTGTCACTGGCGACGCACTGGCAGGCACCGGCAATCTGCGCCGACCCATGGTCGGGATTCGGCGTCACCGTCGATGGCTACCTGACGCCGTGCTGCCTGATGTGGGACCCGGCCGCGCTCGGTTACCTGAACCTCGGCACCCTGTCGCTCGAGTCAGCGCTCGAGTCGGCCGCCTATTGCTCGTTCCTGTCGGCCTACTTGTCGTCGGCGCCGTCGTTTTGTGACGGCTGCCAGAAGAACACCCGCGAGGTCGAGACGAAGTTCATCCAACTGATGCGGCATCCGGCCGCGCGCCCGGCGGAGTTGTCGACCTCATGAGCGCCACCACGATTCCGGCGCGCGTTCGCGAGAATGCCGCCAGGCTGGGGGACGAGGCTTTCTGCCGCTTCCTGCAGGAGGACGGCGACCAGACGATCTCGTGGCAGCAGTTGGCCGTCGGGATGGACCAGTTCGGTGCGGCTCTGCTGGCGGCGGGAGTCAAGGCCGGCGAGCCCGTCATCATCTTCCTGCCTCACCACCCCGCGCTGTACAGCAGTTTCCTCGGCGCGATGGAGCGCGGCGCCATCCCGTCGTTGATGCCGCTGCCGAGCCACAAACAGGACCCGGAGCTGTACTGGCGGGAGCAGCGCGCCCTGTTGGCGCGAATCGGAGCGCGCGTGGTGATCACCACGGCCGCCGTGTCCGCCGAACTGGCCGGGCGGCTCGATCTCGCGCACGTCACGATTGTCGACGCCGATGCCGCGATGGCCGGCCTGTCGTGGCCGTCCGAATCCTCCGGTTCCCAGGCCGACGACCTGGCCCTGCTGCAACACAGCTCCGGCACGACCGGCCGCAAGAAGGGCGTCGCGCTCTCTCATCGTGCAGTGCTCGACCAGGTCGACCGCTACGCCGGCGCCATCGGCTGGTCGGCGAGCGAAGTAGTGGTCAGCTGGCTGCCGCTGTACCACGACATGGGACTCATCGCGACGTTCCTGATGCCCGCGATCTGTGGCGGAACGCTGGTGGCCATCGATCCGTTCGAGTGGGTGGCTCGGCCGTCGCTGCAACTGGACGCGATCGAACGCTTCGGCGGCACGCGCACGTGGCTGCCGAACTTCGCGTTTCTCCATCTCGCCCGGCAAGCCGAGCCGGGTCGGCAGTGGTCGCTCGCGACCATGAAGTCGTGGGTGAACTGTTCGGAACCCTGCACGCCGGCAGCGTTCGATCGTTTTCTTGAGCGCTTCGCTGGCGCCGGCGTCACCGTCGATTCGCTCCAGGTCTGCTATGCCATGGCGGAGACGGTGTTTGCCGTCTCACACGCGCCGGTGTCCCGCCGGCTCGTGATTGACGGCCACGAGGTGATGTCCTGCGGGCGCCCGTTGCCGGGCACCTGGGTCCGCGTGGCTCTCGCCGACGGCCGCGAAGCCGCCGACGGTGATGTGGGCGAGATCCTCGTCCGCAGCGAGAGCCTGTTCGACGGCTATTTCCAGCAGCCTGCGCTGACCGGCGAACGGCTGCTCGACGGCTGGTTCCGAACCGGCGATCTGGGCCTGGTTCGCGACGGCGAAACCTACATTACCGGCCGCCGCGACGATGTGATCGTGGTGCGCGGGCGGAACCATTACGCCCACCACCTCGAGGCGATTGCATCAGAGACGCCTGGCGTGGCGCCCGGCCGCGTCGTGGCCTTCCGGCTGTTCAACGACGATACCGGCACCAACGATATCGTGATCGTTGCCGAAGGTGACGGCGCGGTGGAGGCCCGCCTGGTCGAGCGTGCCATCAGGCAGCGCGTGCAATCGGTCGCGGGTGTTCTGGTTCCGCGCGTGCAAGTGGTTCAGCGCGGGTCGCTGATCAAGACGACCAGCGGCAAGATCAGCCGGCGTCACAACGCTGACCGGTTCGGAGCGGCGGCATGAACGACCGCATCCTGCAAGGCGTGTCGGCAGTGTTGTCCGACACGTTCAAGGTGCCGGCCGCACTGGTGACGCGTGGCCTCGAGGCCGCCGACGTGCAAGGCTGGGATTCACTCGCGCATTCACGGGTGATCCTCGCCATCGAGCGTTCGTTCAGTGTGCGCCTGCCGGCGCGGCGCGCGTTCGTCGCCGGGAATGTCGGCGCGTTGTGCGACCTCGTCGCCGTCGCAGTCGACGAAGCCGGAGAGCGGCCGTGAAGCCGTCGCTGGTGGTCTACGGCAATTGCCAGGCGGAGTGGGTCGCGCTGGGGCTCCAGTCCCTTCCAACCGTGGCCGATCGGTTCGACATCCACTACGTCTACAGCTTCGACCACCCGGTGAGTGGGCTGGCGAACCCCGACGCTTCGCTGCTGGGACGCTGCGCGGTGCTGCTGGAACAGCGGGGGGCGTGGGACCGGTTCCGATGGCGCGATGCGGTGCCCGCATCGGCGCAAGTCGTGACGTTTCCGGCATTGACAATGGATGCGTTGTGGCCGCTGACGACGTTCTCGGATCCACGAAATGTGCCGGTGTTGCCGGACTATCCCTTCGGCGTGTTTCCGTACGGTGACCGGTTGATCTCGGACTGGATCATGAACGGCGTATCGCGTGACGAGACCCTGCAGCGCTACCTGGCCTGGTCGCTGGCCGAGAGTGAGGACCTGGCGCGTGTCATGGAGATGGGCCAGGTGCGCCTCGAGATGGCCGACGAGCAGTGCGATGTGAAGATGGCCGACGCCGTACTGGAGCGACTGCCGCACGAGCCGCTGTTCTTCACCTGCAACCACCCGCGTCCTGCGTTGCTGTCGATGCTGGCCGGCCGTGTCCTCGAAGAATCGGGCCTCACCAGTGGCTCCGTCACGGCCGCCACTCAGTCGATTCGCGCGCTATTCGATGATCGTCAACCGAACGCCAACATCCAGGTGCCCATCCATCCGGACGTGGCCGGTACGTTTGGGCTCGCCTGGTATCGCACCGATCTCAAGTACTGCTGCTACACGCTCGTCAATGCGAGCTACGAGGACTACTGGCGTGCCTACACCTGGCACTGAGTATCCGCGCGTCCTCCACGTCATTGGCTCATTCAATGGCGGCGGTGCCGAACGGGTGCTCTTGACCGTGTTGCACGGGCTGATCGGATGCCCGCAGGCTCTGGCGGTTGGCGCCGAGGGTTCGCTCCTGCCGCTGGTGCCCGGCGCTATCCCGGTGTTCCGGGCCACGAGCGAACGCGAACTGGCCGACGGGATGATCGAGTGGCGCCCGGACGTGATCCACACCTGGCTCGACGACAGCCTGCTGACAGCGATCGTCCCAGCGGCGTTGCTCGGCATTCCCCTCGTCCACCGCCTCTGCAACATCTCGAGCGCGATGGCGGCCCACGACGACCGCGACGCCCGACACCATCGGCTCATGGCAGGTGCGCTCCAGACCGCTACCCGCGTGTGCGCGCTGTCGTCCGCGGCGGCAGACGATGCCGTGGCGTACTACGGCATCACTCGGCCCCAGGTCATCACCAACGGATTTCCCCTGGCTGGCGCCCGGAGCGAGGTGACGCACTCCGCCGGACTGACCGGACGCCCGGTGGTGCTGGCGGTCGGACGCCTGTCAATCGAGAAGGGGCATGCGGTCCTGATCGAGGCCATGGCGCGACTCTCTCGCAGTCATCCCCTGGCCGAATTGTGGATTGCCGGTGTCGGTCCTCGCGACGGTCACCTCCGCCAACTGGCGCAGGCGCTTGGTATCGGGTCGCGCGTGACATTCCTGGGTTTTCGGGAGGACGTCTCCTCGCTGCACGCCGCCGCCGACCTGTTCGTCTGCCCGTCGCTGACCGAGGGGTTTGGCAACGCTGTGGCCGAGGCCGTCATTGCCGGAATGCCCGTGGTCGCCTCGGACTTGCCCGCCATTCGGACGGACGTGCTCGCGGGACAGCCAGCGGCCTGGTTGGTGCCACCGGGCGATGTCGGAGCGCTGGCGGCCGCGCTCGATCGTGGCCTGTCGGACGCGGCCACCCGCACCACACTCGTGGAAGCCACCCATGCGGTGGCAGGACGGCTCCGCGTCGATCGGATGCTGGAGGACTACCGGGTGCTCTACGCCAACGTGGTGGAGGACGCGCGTGTCGCTGCCTGAGCCCGAGTCGGTCTCAGCCATCGTCGGTCGGCTCGTGTCGGCCGATGGAGCCGCCTGGTCGCTGCTGACCGGTCACCACGATCTGGATCAGGTTGCCGAGCGCCTTCGCCGGATCAGTCGCCTGCCGAAGTTGCCCGACGTCCGGCACTTGCATCTACCGGCCGATCGCCTGCCGCTCGTCGTGGCGCACGGCCCTGGCTTCACCGAGGCGATCGCCCAGATCGTGGCCAATCGGGGACGCGTGCTGCTCATCGCTCCGTTCCGGTCGGCGGTCAGGTTGATTGAAGCCGGCGTGGTGCCGGACGTCATCGTCCTCGCCGATCGAGACACCTGGCCTGTTGCCGCCACGCTTGAACAGTGGCGCGCGTTGCCACCCGACCAGTCGCGCCGGCTCAGCGCGGCGACCCTGATCGTCGATGCATTCGTGCCGGCGGAGATCGTGCAGCGATTCACCCGGGCGTGCACCTTCGACTCAGGCCTCGGGTGTGGCACGGCGCTGCCGTTTCACGGGTTCGGCGTACTGGTCGCGGTCTCGCTGGCGCTGATGCTTGGTCATCGTCTTGTCGCCATCGCGGGTGTCGACCTGGAACCGGCGTCTCGGCTGGGGGCCCTGCTGAAGACGCTTGGCGAGGCGAGCCACGTACGCCTGGCCGCTGTCTCCGGGGGCCTCGCTTCGGCGCTCGAGTCCGGGCCGCAGGCAGGGCCGCGCGAAGAGCGGCTGCAGACCGCTCTCACACCGTCGCACTTCGCCTGTGCCAGGCGGGTGGCAGCAACGGAGCTCGACGCGCTTGCGGGTCTCTGCAGCCAGGTCGAGCAGGCAGCCCGATGGTCGCCGGACGATCCGCGGGTGATTGGACTGGTCGAGAACATCTGGGGTGAATGGCGCGTCAACGCGACCGTCGCGGCAGCGGTCCAGCGCGCGGACCTGCGGTGGCTGACGGAAATGTGGGAACTGGCGGCGCGGTCGATCGCGCCAATCGACGCTCGCCGCGCCACCAGAATGACCGCGCGATTGATCCTGCCGGAGCTGGTTGCCGCTCTCGGGGCACATCTGCGCGATTGCCGCTCGTGCCTTGATCGCAACCTAAGCGCTCGGGACGAGGCGGTGGCATGAGCGCCAGCGTCCACGCATGCCGGCGTGTGCTGGTCCTGCGCACCAGCCGCTTTGCCGGGACGGCCATCGAGTGGGCCACCGCGACGTGGCCCGGCGCCGAAGTCGAGTTGCTCGCACCCGAAGGCGCTCACATCACGCTCACCTCGGTGCTCACATCCGCATGGGGCCGCCACGCGCTGTTGTGGCGGCCCGATGCGGTGGTGGTGCAGTGGTGGAACCCGGCGGGTCGGGGGCATGAAGCGGTGGACCGCGCCGCGTTGCTGCTGCAGCCTCGCGGGTTTCACGTGGTGATGGAAGACGGCGGGCACGCGTGGGTGCCGGCGACCCGCCGACTGGCGAGACCGCTGCGTCAGGCCGGTCGGCGCCTGTTTGGTGTTGCCTTGGTGGCGACCGTGGTGCTGGCGACGACGGCGCTGTGGGTGCCGACGTGGTGGCGGCAGCGCCGCGAGCGTCGGCGCATGAAAGGCGCGGCGTAGCCGTGCGCATTGGTTTCATCGGCAACCAGAACAACTACCCGTTCATGCTGGCGCGCGGACTTCGCGCGCGTGGTCACGAGGTTCGCGTGGTCATCGATCAGCAGCATCCGCTCGACCGGCCCGAGTCTCGCTATCGCGACGTCGCCTACCCCTATCCCGAGTGGATTCGGGAGATTCCCGACGTGCAGATGGCCGATCTCGTGTTTCACACCGAGCGGTGGCGAGCGGCATTAGACTTCGTCCGCGACTGCGATGCGCTGGTGTTGAACAAGTGGGGCTACGATGCCGCCAGCCGGTTGCCCATTCCCGCGTTCTGCCTGACGACCGGCGGTGACGTGGAGTTCTTCGCCAATCCGAACGCCGCCGAGGCGTTCGCCTGCAATACCGACCGTCTCGAGCGGCCCGGTGATTGGGTTCGCAGTGCGATGGCGCTCGAACGGGTCGACTGGCGGTCGCTGGCCAGCCTGGTCGATCGCGCGCCGGCGCCGGTCTATCGTGCCTTGTACAAGCAGCTGTTCCGGATGTTCGTGCGACGGCAGCGCGCGGGACTGGCCAAGGCGGTCGGCCTGAGTGGCCTGCCCGACGGCGTGTCAGTCGAGACGGCGCAGGTGCTGCGAGAGTGCCGGGCGCCTGGCGTGCCGCGCCTCCACCTGTTGATGGCTGACATCGACTGGATTGTGCCGACGCCCCCGCCGGCCAATCCGGTGCTGCGGGTGTTCAACGCAGCCCGCGTCCTGTGGCAGCGGCCGTTTCCGCCGCTGGTCGGTGAATGGGAGAGCAAAGGCACCGACGTGATGCTGAAAGGCGTCGCGCTCTGGCATCGCCGCAGCGGCCGTCGCGTGGACATGCGGCTGGTCGAGAAGGGCGGCAGTGTTGCGGCAACCAAGGATCTGATCCGTGCGCTCGGCATCGAACACCTTGTCTCGTGGCAGCCTGAGCTGACCCAGGCCGGCGTGTTCGCGGAGTATGCGGCGGCTGACATCGTGACCGAACAATGCGGATCCCACGTGCTGGGCATGGCCGGCTACGAGGCGATGGCCGCCGGCCGGCCGGTGATTGCGAACGGTCGCCCCGACCTCTACGCCTCGCTACCGCCGGGGCCGCCGCCGGTCGCGCAGGCCGCCACCCCCGAAGAAGTCGCAGCGCAGTTTGATCGACTCTCGGAACCGGCGGAGCGCGCCCGGGTCAGCGCGGCGGGACGACGGTTCGTCGAGCGGCATCTCTCGGTTGACGATGCCGCGCGACAGGTTGAAGAAGTGCTGTTGGCGGCAGTTCAGGCAGTCAGTTGAACGACGTAGTGGCCGCTGGTCACCGACAGATCCAGGTCGGAGACGGGTTGAACGTCCGGATGCAGCCGCGTCTTGACGTCCGCCAGATAGTCAGCCTCAGCCCACAGGCTCGCGTCGAATCGGCGGACGGCGAAGCCCGCGGCTTCGAACGCCTGGCCCATCGGGCTTGACCGCCACCGGTTGCCGCATTCGCCCATCCGTGAATCGAACAGCCGCTGAAAATCTGCTGCTGACAGCGTCATGTACTCGAGCGGCTTCGAGAAGTCGCGATGGTCGCGGAAGTCGACTTGGTGCAAGCCCAGGCTGCCGGGCCGTCCAATGTGCGCCATGCCGCGAAAGGCACGCGGGACATCGGCCAGGTGTTCGAGCACGGCGTTTGAGATCACCAGATCGGCACTGCGGGCCGGCAGGCGATCCAGTTCTTCGGCGGCGCACTCACGAAGGTCGATGACTTCTGGAATGAACGCCTGCGCGTCGAGGACGCGCGCGATCGGTGTGCCCATATCGGGCTGCAGGCTCTCGACACGAAGCCACAGCTCCGTCAACACCAGCGGGTGATAGTTGGGATCCCACCGGGCCGCGAACCGGTCGGCCACGGTGACACGGGCCCCGCCGCAAGCCAGTAGCAAGGCCGGACCCAACGACGGGCCGGGACCGATCTCAATCAGATCGAGTCCGTTGACGACCGGCAATCCGGAGATCGGGCTCCCGAGCGCCGCGCCGATGGCGCGCGCGTAGTTCAAGCCGACTTGCATGGCGTAGTCAACGTCTCGGGCGATCGCTTCGCTGCTGACGTCCTGGGCGCGATAGTTCACGGGAATGGTTGCGGCTTCCGGCATGCCTCCACCAGAGCAATGTCCGTGCCCGGTGCGGGCGCGGCTGGTGACTGGCACCTCGCTTGCTCTAGTCGGCCACGAGAACGAATGAACCGAGCAAACAGCCCGGAAATGACGGCGACTGCAGCGGCATTGACAGGCCCGTCGTGTAGGACCGCCGACACGAGCGTCGGCCTCCCGACACCGATCGACCTGCCTGAGGGGCCGCGGGTCCTGATGCCGCGGTGCTGTCGTACTCCGCAGTTCGCGGATGCCGTGCAGCGCGTGCGCGCTCTCTATCCGGGTTCGCACATCACCGCTCTTGGCCCCGAGGTGACGCTCGCTGAGTTGCGCGGCGCCGGGGCCGATGAGGCCATCCCCTACGCCGGCGCGAGGTTTGCGATTCTCCAGACCCCCGCCCGCCTCCTGTCGCTGCTCCGGGCTCGCCGGTTCGACGCGGTCGCCATCCCGCAAATGTCAGAGGACTTTGCCGGCCACGCCAACGTGTACCGCTTGATGCTGGCCCTTCGAGCGCCGGCCGTCCTGCTGGTGCCGTTCGATCAACCCATGCGGTCGTTCACGCGCACGGCGTTCACGCGCTTCGTCGCTTGGGAGTCGTTTCTCGGCCTGGCGCGCCGCCACGATGTGGCGATGCTGTTGCTGCTGCTGTCGGCCGCAGCCCTCAAGGGGCTGTGGCGCCGCGCCCGGCCGGCTCGGCGTGCTTCGGCTACGGCCCGCCGCCGGGTGCTGCACATCATCAGCACGCTTGGCGTGGGCGGCGCCCAGCTCCAGTTGGCCGAGTTTGTGGACCGCACTCCGGTCGATCAGTTTGACATCGACATCCTCGTGCTAGGCCGGGCGGACGGCTCGTTTTCCATTCAGCGCTTCGCTCGCACGGACATTCGCATCGACTACGTGAGCGCCTGGCCGGTGATGACGGCGTCAGTTCTGGAGATCGCCGCGCGCTGCCGCCGCGAGCGATACGACGTTGTTCATACCTGGCTCTTCTACGCGAACTTCGTCGGCGCCGCGGCTGCGCGCCTGGCTGGTATCCCGTTTGTGATCGCGGGTGTCCGGAATCTGAGCCTCTGGAAGCGGGCCTGGAACACCCGGTGGTGGTACCGCACGGCGGACGTCCTGGCGGCTCGCATCCCTGACGTCCTGACGGTCAACGCCACGCCGCTGGTGGCCGATCACCAGTGGTGGGCGCGCACTCGCCGGGTCATTCCCGTGGTACCCAACGGCCTGGACCCTTCGCGCATCGTTGGCGACGCAGTCGGGGCGCGCGAGTGGCTGCGCACCGAACTCGCCCTCTCCAGCGACGCCATCGTCGTCGGCACCGTGGGACGCCTGGCTCCGGAGAAAGACCAGGCTGTCTTCCTGCATGCCGTGGCCGCGGTTCGCCGTCTCAAACCAGCCGTCACAGCCGTCGTGGTCGGCGACGGCGAATGCGGCGCCTCGCTCAAGGCGCTCGCGCGGCAACTGGGCATCGAGGACGCCGTTACCTTCATGGGTCGCCGGTCCGACTCGCGGCGCATCATCGCCGGCCTCGACGTGTTCATGCTGACGTCGCAGAGCGAGGGGTTCCCCAACGTGCTGCTCGAAGCAGCGTTCCTCGGCACGCCGGCCTTATCGAGCGATGTCGCAGGCGCGGGCGACGTGCTCGAGAGCGAAGATGATCGCTTTCCAGCGGGCGACATCGTCGCCGCCGCGGCGCGGCTGTCCGATCGGTTGCACCACTTGCCGGCCGCTCGCAATCGAGCCAACGCGGTTCGCACCCGCGCCTACCGATTGTTCACGGCCGACAAGATGGCAGCGCGGTGGCTCGAACTGTACGGCGGAACGCCGGCGGACCAGGAGTAGACGCGAGATGTGTGGCATTTGCGGAATGGTGGGCCGGCCCGAGCGTAACGCGCTCGGCCGCATGGCCGCGGCGATGGAACATCGCGGACCAGACGATGACGGGTTCTTCGTGGATCCGTCGGCCGGCCTGGGCTTCAGGCGCCTGTCGATCATCGACGTGGCCGGCGGCCATCAGCCGCTCACCAACGAGGATCAGTCCCTGCACCTGGTCTTCAACGGCGAGATCTACAACCACGCTGGGTTGCGCGCCGGCCTCGAGCAGCGCGGCCACAAGTTCCGCACGCACTCCGACGGCGAAGTCATCCTGCACCTCTACGAGGAGAAGGGACCGGCGCTGGTCGCCGAGCTCAACGGGATCTTCGCGTTCGCGTTATGGAATCCGCAGACCGAGGAGCTGGTTCTCGCCCGCGACCATCATGGCGTGAAGCCGCTCTACTATTCCGAGCGCGGCGGGGAGTTCACGTTCGCGTCCGAGATCAAGTCGATGGTGGCCAGCGGCCGCGTGTCGAAGGAGATCGATCCCGAAGCGGTCGCGCAGTATCTCGTCTACCAGGCCGTGCCCGCGCCGTTGTCGATTCTGCGGGATGTCCGCGCCCTGCCGCCGGGCCGAGTGCTGGTCCACCGCCGTGGCGAAACCAGTGTGCGCACCTACTGGACGCCACCGCGCGAGGTGGACGAACCGATTGCCTGCGTCGAGCAGGCCAAGTCGATCACGCTCGGCGGGCTGCGCACTGCCGTGAAGCGGCAGATGATGTCGGAGCGCCCGCTCGGCGTGTTCCTGTCAGGGGGCGTGGATTCAAGCGCGCTCGTCGCGCTGGCGTCGGAGTTCGTGTCGCATCCGCTGAAGACCTTCTCGGTCGGCTTCGTCGGCGCAGACGAGGAGGTGCTGACGGAATGGCCATGGGCCCGCAAGGTGGCCGAACGCTACGGCACCGATCACCACGAGTTCGTGCTCACCGAATCGATGTTCCGCGAGGCGCTGCCGCATGCGTTCTCGGCCATGGACCAGCCGACCGCGGACGCCATCAATTCCTATTGGGTGTCGTACGCCGCGGCGCAACATGTGACCGTTGCGCTGTCGGGGACCGGCAGCGACGAGCTGCTCCTGGGCTATGCCCGCGATGCCCACCTGCTGCGGCACTACGAGCATGGCAGTGCACTCGCTGCGTTGCCGCCTTCGTATGTCCGGCGCATTGCCGGCATGCTCGGCAAGATGCCGGCAGGGCACCTATGGCCATCGGTGGCCGCGCGTGCCGAGTCAGTGCGCGCATTCGCGTTGCTGGACGAGCAGTACCTGTCGCCGTCAGGCTTTGCCATCTACACCCCGGACCAACGGGATGCCGTACTGTCGCCAGCGCTGCGGGCCGCTTTGGGCCCCGCGCGCGGTGCCGCGGCGTTCCTGGCCGAGGATGTGCCGGCCGACTTGCAGAAGCCGGGCGACTGGCTGCTGCGCCTGGAACAACGTGGCTATCTCTCCACCGTGCTGCTGCGCGACATCGACGCCATGTCGATGGCGCATTCGCTCGAGGTGCGCGTGCCGTTCCTGGACCCGGAGTACGGCGCCGAGCTCGCGCGCATCCCGTGGCAGATGAAGTATCGCGACGGCATCGGCAAGTGGGTGCTGAAGCAGGCGCTGAAGCCGCTGCTGTCGGACGACATCCTGTTCCGCGAGAAGATGGGTTTCGGCTTGCCCTATGCGGTGTGGATGCGCCGATCGCTCGAACCGATGGTGCGCGACTTGTTGAGCACCGATCGCATCACGCGGCGTGGCGTCTTCGACCCCGAGGCCACCACGCAACTGGTGAACCGGTTCTACGGCGGCGACGACAGCATCTGGCGCCTGGTGTGGACCCTGTTGGTGTTCGAAGGCTGGGCCAGCGAAGTGCTCGATGCACAGGCGGAGGCGTGGAATGTCCTGGCAGCCTGAGCGCATCCTGCTGTTCCGATCGGGCCGTCACCTGAGGACCGCGATCGATGCCTTGCGCGCCGATTCACCTGGCTGCGAGGTCACCGTCGTGGCCACGCCGGCCGCCGCGAGCGCGCTCGACCAGAACGGCATCGACGCGGACCACCGCATCCTCTACGACCGGACGGCGTTCTATCAGCCGTGGCCGTTCATTACCTCTGCAGCGGGTGCCCGCGCCTGGGCCGGACGCTTCGATCGCGTCTGCGTGCTCTGGAACGATCCCAGCGGCGCCGGGCAGGTGAACGTGGATCACACTGCCCTGGCCGTTTCTCCTCTTGGCTTCACCGCCATCACCGCGGACGGCTCGCTGATCGCCTACCGCACCGGCACGATCGTCCGCCGCGAACTGGCCCGGGCGGTGTCGTCGGCCGGCGTCGCGGTGCTACTCGGCCTGTTGCTGTTCCTTCCTGCTCGCCTGATGAGGTCGTTCCGCGCATGATCCGCGTCCTTCACGTCATTGAATCGCTCGCCGCCGGCGGCATTGAGACGACCTTCCTCAACATGCTGCGCGCCTGGCGGCAGGACGAGCCGTGGGCCGAGCATCACGTGCTGGCGTTTGCCGGCGGCCCGCTCGAAGCGCCGTACTGGGAGCACGCCGATTCGCTCACCATCACGGCCTCGCAAGACGAACTCGAACGCGCCGTGCTGGCGCCGTACGACGTGGTCTACTTCCTGTTCGAGCGGTGCGCGTTCCGGCTGCTGCCGGCGGTCGCCGCACATAGCCGCGCCGCGATCGTCTACGGCAAGGGCTACGACATGGGCGGCATGTTCCGCCTGAACGACGGCCTGGCCTGGCAGCCCGACGAGTCGCTGATGTGGGGCAGCGATCGCACCACCTTTACCACTGACGACCTGTCCGGTGGCTTCGACCTGCCCGATTCACGACGGGACGTGCTGGGCAAGGCCGCCTCGATTGCGCCGTTTCTCGAGATGGCCGAGGTCTATCCGTTCACCGCCAATCGCGTGGTCTGCGTGGCCAACCTGCACGCGCGCAAGCGTCTTGGCGACCTGGTGACGGCGGTCGCCAGGCTGCGCACGGAGATTCCCGATGTGTGTGTGCGATTCGTCGGCGCGGATGACGGGCACGAGGCCGCCAAGTTGATGGGCCTGGCTCGCGAGTTGGGCATGGAAGGCGCCTGCGAACTGGTGGGACGCCGCGCGGATGTCGCGGCCGACCTCCAGGCCTCGCGGGTGTTCGCGCTGCCATCGGCATGCGAGGGTGTTCCGACGGCCATGCTCGAAGCCATGGCCGCCGCACGGCCGGTCGTGATGACCGATGTCGGCCACATCCGCGGCGCCGTTCAGGACGGTGTCGAGGGGTTCATCGTGCCGGCCGGCGACGTCGATGCGTTAACGGCGCGCTTGCGGACGTTACTGACCGACCCGAAGTTGGCGGCCACCATGGGCCGCGCGGCGCGGTCTCGGGTCCACGTGCACGATGCGCGCCTGGTCGCGGCACGACTGCGCAAGGCACTGGAGCAGACAGTGGAACGAGTCGCGAGTGGAGTAGCGGCATGAGCCGGGTGCTGAACCTGCCGCAGCGCCAGCAGTGGCCGGCCACGCCGGCCGTGGTCGAGATCTTCGAACGCATTGGCCGCGACCACGCGCTGACGTCGAACCAGCTTCCGGATTCGGCCCACGACTCGGCCGCCTTGCCCCGGTTGTGGGCGATCTACGAAAAGCACTGGCGCCGGTTCTGCGGCGCGCATCTCGACCCGCAGTTCCACGGCCTCACCCATCCCGCCCGTCTCGCCGGCGCGGTGGTCTCCCGCGACGCCGCGCCCATTGTCATCGTCGGCACCGGGCCGTCTCTCAAGGCATCGCTGCCGGCCTTGCGGCGGATTCGTGACGCCGTGCACCTGTTCACCTCACCGCGCGGCGTCGATGCGCTGGCCGAGGCGGGCATCGTGCCCGACCTGGTCCTGATCGAGCACCAGACGCCGCTCGATGCGCATTTCTCGGCGCGCGACGTCGTGCATCGGCGCACCGACTCGCTGAGCCGCGTTCCGTTCGTGGCAGCCGATGCGCGCACGCCCGCGCCGCTGCTGGCCGGCATTGCGAGCGATCGACTGTTCGTGCCGGAGCCGTTGCCCACGTGGGGGCTGTGGCCTGCTACATCAGTGGCGCTGGCGATCACGGCCGGCGCCCGCTCGATCGCGCTCCTCGGTGTGGACCTCGGCTCCGTCAGCGGCCCCGATCCCTCGCAGGCGCCGTTGCTGGCGCTGCTCGAGTTGTTGGCGGCGCATGCCGGTGTGCCGTGCCTGGACGCGGGCGATGGCGGCGCCCTAAAAAAGCATTGGTTCCCGACACCGCTCGACTTGTTGACCGGCGGCACGCGGCGTCCGCTCGACCTGGTGACACGCCCCTGGGCGTCGGCGTCCGTACGCTATGCGCGTGCCTCGGCCGCCTGGCAGCGGGTGCTGCCCGTCATCGAGGATGCGGCATCGACCGTCAGCGCGGCGTGCGCGGTTCGCGACGGCGATGGCTCGGCCAACACCCGATCGAAACTGCAGGCCGGCCTCGAGGCGCTGCTCCAAGCTGGCGCGTCGGCGGCGGCCCGGCAGGAACTGCAGGAGGGCCTGGGCATTTCATTCCTGCCTCGCTACTGGCGCACGCCACCCGACCTGTCGATCGGCCCGCAGTTGTGGCGGCCGGCGGCGTTGGCCGCGCACGAACTGTTGCGCCAGCATCACCATCTCGGTGCGCGACTCAGGAGGGCGGCATGAGTCCGCCCCTGGTGTCAGTGTTGCTGCCGGTCCGCAACGGCATGCCGTACCTGCCGATCGCGATCGAGAGCCTGCTGGCCCAGACCTTCGGCGACTTCGAGATCATCGTCGTCGACGATGGCAGCACCGACGGCACGGCCGGGTATTTGCGTGGACTGAGCGACCCGCGACTGCGCGTGCTGTCGCCTGGCGGCCTCGGCCTGGCGGCTGCGCTCAACCTCGGCCTGGCTGAAGCGCGCGGCCGCTACATTGCCAGGCAGGATGCCGACGACTGGTCCATGCTCGAGCGATTCGCGACACAGGTCGGGTACCTCGACGCGCATCCCGATGTCGCGCTGGTCGCCACCTGCGCCGACTACGTGGATGGCCACGGCCAGCCGATCGAGAGCGCCTGGACGCGCACCGTTCGCGAGCAGCAGGATCCCGCGCAGACACCGGAGCAGCTCCTGGCGATGATGCCGCTGACCTGCTGCATCACGCATGGGTCGGTGATGATGCGTGCCGAGGCGCTGCGCGCGGCCGGGGGCTACGACCAGGCCATGGTCCCGGCCGAAGACTACGACCTGTGGCTGCGGCTGCTGCCTGCGCACAAACTGTTGAAGTTGCCGGATCGGCTCTATGCCTACCGCGTACACGACGACCAGTCGAGCACGGTCCGGCGGTCCGACCAGATGGCGCGCGTCATCGAGGCCAAGCTGCGTTACGTGCGCCGCCAGGTTCCGGGCCTGCCGCGGCCGGTGCGCCTCGTGCTGCCGTGCAACGATCGTGGCGCCGAACTGTTCCGCCGGGTCGGTCCTGCGGAGGGCTACGACCCCGGCATTCGCGCCACCGCGGCGTCGCGGGTCGCCGACGTGGTGGTGGTCACCGATTTCTCGAAGGTGCCGTACTACGCCATGGCGCTGGCCGCGGCCTCGGAGTGCCAGCAGTTCGGCAACCTGTTCGTAAGGAACCAGGCGCAACCGGCGTAAAATCGAGGCTGCGTCATGCCAGCCACCCTCCGCCCCCGCGAAGTCGACGCGCTCGCCCGCGGAATGCATCCCGATCCGTTCGCCGTGCTCGGGCCGCACGATGTCGAGGGCGGCGTCGCCATCAGGGTCTTCCGCCCGCACGTCCGCGGAGTCGACGTGGTGCTCTTCGGCCAACCCGACGGCATTGCCCTCACCCGCATCCATCCCGAAGGCCTGTTCGAAGGCCTGGTGCCCAACGAGCGTCGCGACGAGCTCGACTACCGCCTGCGGTTGATCTGGCCGGACGGCTCCTCCACCGAAACCGACGACGCCTATCGATACGGCCCGGTGCTCACCGAGTTCGATCTCCACTTGCTGGCCGAGGGCACGCACTACCGCGTCTACGATCGGCTCGGCGCGCGTGCCATCACGCATGGCATCCGGCGCGGCGTGCATTTCGCCGTGTGGGCACCGAACGCACAGCGGGTGAGTGTCGTCGGCGACTTCAACGGCTGGGATGGCCGCGTCCACCCGATGCGCGCCATCCGCCCGGCCGGCTATTGGGAGATCTTCCTGCCCGATCTCGGCCAGGGCGATCGCTACAAGTACGAGGTGATCGGCGCGAGCGGCCAGGCAGTGCTGAAGTCCGATCCATGTGGACGGCGTTTCGAGCAGCCCCCGCAAACGGCTTCGATCGTGTGGCACGACGATCCCTACGCGTGGACGGACGGCGACTGGATGGCGCAGCGCGCCAAACAAGGGCAGTGGCTGCGCAAGCCCATGTCAGTGTACGAAGTGCACCTGGGCAGCTGGCAGCGTGCCCCCGACGGCCAGCTGCTGACCTACTACGAGATCGGCGAGCTGCTGGTCCCGTACGTGAAGGAGATGGGGTACACCCACGTCGAGCTGTTGCCGATCATGGAGCACCCCTTTACCGGATCGTGGGGCTACCAGGTGATTGGCTTCTTCGCCCCGACCAGCCGGTTCGGCACGCCCGACGACTTCAAGGCGTTGATCGATGCGTTTCATGCCGCCGGCATCGGCGTGCTGCTCGATTGGGTGCCCGGCCACTTTCCGAAAGACCAACACGGACTGGCGCGCTTCGACGGCTCGGCCTTGTATGAGCACGCCGACCCGCGCCAGGGCGAGCACCAGGATTGGGGCACGCTGGTCTTCAACTACGGCCGCCACGAGGTGCGCGCCTTCCTGCTGAGCAACGCGCTGTTCTGGCTCCGCGAGTTCCACATCGACGGATTGCGGGTGGATGCCGTGGCCTCGATGCTGTATCTCGACTACTCGCGCGAGGCCGGCCAGTGGGTGCCCAACCAGTTCGGCGGCCGCGAAAACCTCGAGGCCATCGAGTTCGTCAAGAACCTGAATCAACTGATCGCGCACGAGTGCCCAGGCGCCATTGTCTGCGCCGAGGAGTCGACCTCGTTCCCGGGCGTGACGCACGCGGTTGCGGCCGGCGGCCTCGGCTTCACCTACAAGTGGAACATGGGCTGGATGCACGACATGCTCGACTACACCAAGGAAGAGCCCATCCACCGCAAGTGGCATCACAACAAGATCACGTTTTCGATGATGTATGCCTACAGCGAGCGCTTCATGCTGCCGTTCTCGCACGACGAAGTCGTGCACGGCAAGAAGTCGATGCTCGACAAGATGCCGGGTGACGTGTGGCAGAAGCACGCCGGCCTGCGCGCGCTCTACGGCTACATGTACGCGCATCCCGGCAAGAAGCTGATGTTCATGGGCGGCGAGATCGGCCAGTGGCGCGAGTGGAACCACGACTGGCAGCTCGATTGGGAGGTGCTGGGCGATGCCCGCCATGCCGGCCTGCAGCGCTGGGTGCGCGACCTCAATCGCATCTACCAGCAACAACCCGCGCTGTGGGAGGCCGACAACGATCCCGAGGGCTTCCAGTGGATCGATCCGGACGATGCCGAGCGCAGCGTGATCGCGTTTATGCGCCGCGCCGCCAGTCCCGACAAGAGTTTCCCTCCCGACAAGAGTTTCCCTCCCGACAAGAGTTTCCCTCCCGACAAGAGTTTCCCTCCCGACAAGAGGTTCCCTCCCGACAAGGAGTGCTCTCCCGTCGTGATCGCAGTAGTGAACTTCACCCCCGTGCCGCGCCCTGACTACCGGATCGGCGTGCCCGCCGCGGGCAGCTATACCGAGCTCCTCAACAGCGACGCCGAGACCTACGGGGGCAGCAACATGGGCAATGCCGGCGGCGTCGAGGCCGAGGCCATTCCCGCGCACGGCCACCCCTGGTCCATTCGTCTCATCGTCCCACCTTTGGGATTCCTGCTCTTGAAACCGAACAACTAAACCGGGCGCCTTCTTCAATCTCCCGTATTTCGCGCGGACGTCGCCGCGCCCTATCCCTGAAAAGGCTCAACAAATCCCGCCTCACCTTCGTGCGGCCCAGGCGGCACGGTCTTCGCTATAGCTGCAGCGGATGCGTCGCTTTGGGACGAACGGCGTGACGAGTGGCAACGTGCTTGACCGCAGGACGCGGCAGGTCGATAGTGCCCTCATGACCCCTAATCCCGGACGTGTGCCCGTTCGCGTGATCGTTGGTGTCGCCACGGCGCTCGGCTTCTTCTCGGCGTTCGCGGCGTTCTATTTCATCTCCACCTTCACCGACAAGCCCGCGGGCTTCCCGCTGCTGCTCGCGCTCAATCTCAGTTATTGGTACTCGTGGGCGGTGCTCACGCCAGGCATCCTCTGGTTGACGCGCCAGTTCCCGTTCGAGCGCGCCACATGGAAGACGGCCATCCCGGTGCACCTGGCCGGCGTGGTGGTGGCGGTGCTGTTACACGTCGCCATGGCGGTGGCCTCGCGCATGGCCACCTACTGGGTCGTCGGCGAATCGGTCGATTCGTGGCTCATGGAATTCCGGGAGATGTTCTTCCTGAACTTCGACTGGGAGATGATGACCTACTGGACCATCGTCGGCGTCGGCCACGCCATCCGGTATCACTACCAGGTGCGCGCCAAGGAGTTGAGCGCCGCGCAGATGGAGACGCGCCTGGTCGAGGCGCAATTGCACACGCTGCAGCGGCAAATGCAGCCGCACTTCCTGTTCAACACCCTGAATACGATTGCGGCGCTGATGCATCGCGACGTCGATGCGGCCGATGCCATGATCGCGCGCCTGAGCGACCTGCTTCGCATGTCGTTGCAGCGCGTCGGGGTGCAGGAAGTGGACCTCAAGGAAGAGCTCGACTTCCTGTCCAAGTACCTGGAGATCGAACAAACCCGCTTCGGCGACCGTCTCTCTGTAGTGTTCGACATCCAGGCGGACACGCTGGACGCATTGGTCCCCAACCTTTTGCTCCAGCCGCTCGTCGAAAATGCCATCAAGCACGGTATTGGTCCCAGGCCCACACCTGGCCAAATCGTGGTCCGGTCCCGGCGCGTCGGGGCCATGCTCGAACTGGACGTGCAAGACAACGGTGTGGGGCTCTCGGCGGCGCGGTTGACTGACTTCAATCGCGGCGTGGGGCTTTCGAATACCCGGTCACGGCTCGACCACCTGTATGGGTCGCTGCACCGGTTTGAATTTCGGCAGCCTGCCGAGGGCGGGTTGCTGGTGCTCATTGCCATTCCGATGGCGGAGCTTGCAGTTGAGGTCGGTGAGAGCGAGGCCGTGGCCTAGGGTCTCTGGCCCGCGTGCGCGCGGGCGGATTAAAGGACGGGTGGTTGCGTGACCAAGATTCGCACGGTGGTAGTGGACGATGAGCCGATGGCGCGCGAGCGCATTATCGGCATGCTCAACCAGGAAAAAGACATCGAGGTCGTCGGCGAGTATGCCGATGGCACGTCGGCCGTGTCGGCCATTCAGTCGCAGCATCCCGATCTGGTGTTTCTCGACGTGCAGATGCCGTCATGCGACGGCTTCGGGGTGATTCAGCAGCTGGGCGCCGAGCAGCAGCCGCCGGCGGTGGTGTTCGTGACCGCCTACGACGAGTACGCGCTCAAGGCGTTCGAAGTGCACGCCATCGATTACCTGTTGAAGCCGTTCGGCCGCGACCGCTTTACACAAACGTTGCAGCACGCGCGCGAGCACCTCGAGCGCCGGCGGGCCGGCGACCTGGGCAAGCGCCTGATGGCGCTGGTGCAGGACATCAAGCCCGAACCGCAGCGGCTCGACCGCCTGGTGGTCAAGTCGGGCGGCCGCGTGTTCTTCCTGCGCACCCAGGAGATCGACTGGATCGAGGCGGCCGGCAACTACGTGCGCCTGCACCTCGGTGAGGAGTCGCACCTGTTCCGCGAGACCATGAACAACATGGAAGGGCGGCTCGACGTGCAGCGCTTCGTCCGCATCCACCGCTCGCGTATCGTCAACACCGACCGCATCAAGGAAATGCAGCCCTGGTTCAACGGCGAGTACGTCGTGGTGCTGCAGAACGGCACCCGGCTGACCCTGAGCCGCGGCTACCGCGAGAAGTTGCAGGAACGTCTCGGTAAGGGTTTCTGAAACCAGGAGGGCAGCACTTTAGTGCTGCCGTGCCGCCATGAGGTGACGCCGATGACCGCGGACGAAAAGCGTGAACACCACGGCGAAAAGGAACTGGCGGCCTTCATCCGGGCTGGCGCCGAGCGCCGGCCCGATCAGGCCTACGGCGACTACTACCGCGGCAAGAGCGCCTCGTGCGCTCTCGGCGCGGCCTACGAGGGGATGTACCGGCTGCCCACCGACGCCTCGGGGCAGCGGCCCACCAAGGATCTGGAGTGGTTCTTCGACTGCCTCGAAGGCTCGGTGCGCAAGTGCCCGGGCGGGGATGGCTGCAAGAAGACCCTCAGCCTGGCGTCCATCCTGGTGCACCTGAACGACGAACACCGCTGGTCGCGCGAGCAGATCGCCGCCTGGCTCGACACCCTGAAGTAGCATCCGGCTTCAGCCGGATAGACAAATGGCAGGCGGGCCGCAACGCGCCCCGTCGGGCTCGCGCCTCCGGCGCTCGTAGGGCGCCTCGCTCCGCTCGGCGTGGGGAACGTTTTCCCCACGAACGAAGTGAGCCCCAGGATGCGAGCACAGCGAGCGACCCCGACGAGACGCGAAGCGTCGAGCCCGTACAAAGAAGAAGGCCGGTGGGATTCTCTCCCACCGGCCTTTTCAACTGTTACGCCGCGGTGCTTACCAGCGGACGTTGATGCCGAAGCGGGCGACGCGCGGCGCGATGATGCCGCTGATGTCGTTCGCCACCGCCGACGCCTGCAGGCGGCGACGGGCGAGTTCGGTGTTCGCGTTGGTCAGGTTGAACACATCGATCGCCGGGCGCAGCGTGAGGCGGCCGAGCGTGAAGCTCTTGTCGACGCGGAAGTCGACCTGGGTCAGGTTCGGCTGGCGAACGTCGCCGAGCGGATCCAGGTTGACGTCGGCCTGGCCGCCCGAGTTGGCGCGGTTCGGGGTGCGAATCGCCGCCGGGAACGGGTAGCCCTGGCGCGAGTTGATCGAGGTGGCCATGTTGATGCCGAGGGGCAGGGCAACCGTGCCCGACACCTTGACCAGCCACTTGGCGTTGACGAACACGTTGTCAATGCCGCTGCCGCCCGCTTCGGGGGCGTAGATCTGCTCGCCGGGGCAGCTGGCCACGGTGCAGGTCGGGTCTTCGTACGACGCGGGCGAATCCCACACGTCAACGGCGTCGTTGTAGGCGTAGCTGGCGTTCATCGACCAGCGGTTCGACATGCGCTTGGCGAAGGTCAGCTCAATGCCGTTGAAGTCGCGCCAGCGGTCGGGCACGTTGGTGTACTGGAACGCCGCGGGCAGCGCGCTCGAGGGCTCGTAGTAGGTGATGGTCTCGCAGCGGCCATCGGCCGGGCAGCCGGTCGGGGTGAACGACACCGCGCGGTAGTTGGCGCTGGTCCAGTTCAGGCGATCGTTCCAGAAGAAACGATCGTACTTGCGCCAGATGTAGCTGGCGCCGACGGCCATGACGTTGCCGATCTGGCGGTCGATGCCGAAGATCATCTCGCGGGTGCGGTCGTTCTTGACGTTGGGGTCAACCGTGCCGGCGGTGCGGAAGTTGCCGGGGTTGGCCGGGTCATAGGCCGCGGTGCGGAAGAGGATGGTGTTCAGGTCGAGCTCGTTGGCGGTGACGAACTTGTCGCCATTGAGGTCGTTCCAGGGGTAACGCACCTGGACGGCGCCGGTGGCCGCGAGCACGCTCGACAGCTGGCCGGGGGCCATCTGGCCGTAGTAGGTTGCGAACGACGCCGAGGCGACCGTCTTGCCGTCGCCGAGGAAGTCGTAGGTCAGGCCGATGCGCGGCGAGAAGTCGTTCCAAACCACGTCGGCGTCAGCACCCGGGAAGTCGATGGCCGGCAGCTGGGTCGGGATCAGCGGGTTGGCGGGCACGGTCGCGGCCACCGCGGTGTCGTCCTGGCGGTCGAAGCGGAAGCCCAGGTTCAGGGTCACCTTGCCCTTGGTGAAGGTGTCCTGCAGGTAGAACGCGTGGGTGCTCAGGTGCGATTCGGCGTTCTGGTCGCGCCACATGTCGGCCGAGTTGGCAACGCCGTTGGTGAAGCGGGCATCGACGAAGCCGCCACGGTGGTTCAGGCTGATCGAGTGGGCCGAGCGCCAGCGGTAGCCCATCTTGAAGGCATGGTCGCCGCCGAGCGTGTTAGGCAGGAAGTAGCTGCTGGTGATGTCGAAGCTGTTGGTCGGGCGCAGGAACGTCGACGCCTGGAACGAACGCGACCACGCGCCCGTCGAGGTCTCGAACGCGGCCTGCACGTCGCGCAGTTCGTCCTTGTTGAAGTCGAGGGCGAAGTTGTTGCCCAGGTGCGACCACATCACGTCGACCAGCAGACGATCGCTGAACACGTGTTGATCGCTCGCCTTCCAGAACGGCGAGGGACCGGTCAGCCAGCCGAACTGGCCGAAGTCGCTCGACACGGCCTTCTGGCGGAAGGTGGTCTCAATCGGGCGCGTCACCGAGGCGTCGCGCGCGTTGCGCACCTTTTCAGCCCAGGTGTTCTGGAACGTGAGCTTGTTGTTGGTGAACGGCGCCCACTGCACCTTCCAGTTGTAGTTGTTGAGCTCGGTCAGGTCGGTCTCGAGGCAGGCCCGGACGTCCTTGGTCGCCGTCGGACGGGGCGGGCCGCAGGCCGCGTCGGTCTTCCAGAAGCCCACCACGCCGACCTTGATTTCCTGGGCGCCGTAGCTGCCCCAGTACCACGCCTTGCCGGCCTTGATCGGGCCGCCCACTTCGAAGCCGCGGTCCATTATGTTCTGGATCGGGGCGCCCGAGCCGGCGCCGTCGGCGCGGATCTCGTCGTTGATGTTGTCGGCCTGGAACTGCTCGTCGGTGTAGAGGTAGCGGGCCGAACCCTTGAACCGGTCGGTGCCGCTCTTCATCACGAGGTTGATGCCGACGCCGCCGGTCTGCTGCGTGACGTCCGCGCCGCCCGTGGTGATCTGCATTTCTTCGAGCATGTCGAAGTCGTAGTAGATCGGCGAGGCGCCGGTCGCCGACATGTCGGTGATGTCCACGCCGTCGATCGACCACTTGTTGTTGCCGGTGGTCGCGCCGCGCGAGATGTAGCCTGACTGCTGGCCCGACTGGCTGCCGCCGACGTTCGAGCGGTCCATCGTGATGCCGGGCGTCCGTTCGAGCATGACCCAGGGGTCGCGCGCCGACGGGATGCTCTGCATCGTCTCGAGGTCGAAGGTGGTCTTGGTGCCGGTTTCACGCGTATCGACGAGCGGGCTCTCGCCCGTCACCGTCACGGTTTCCTGCACCGTCGACAGTTCCAGCGACCCGTTGACCTGGGCGCGGAAGCCGATGGTGACGCGAATGTCCTGCTGCACCATGGTGCGGAAGCCGGGCAGCTCGAACGTCACCGAGTAGGTGCCGATCGGCAGCTGCGGCGCCGAGAAGGTGCCGGTTTCCGAGGTCACGAGCACACGCGGCTGAATCAGTGCCGGGCTGGCCACCGTCACGGTGACGCCGGGCAACACGGCGCCGGAACGGTCCGCAGCGCGACCGAAGATTTCACCGGTCTGCTGCGCAGCGGCGGTCGACGTGCCCACGAGGAGCATCATCACCGACGCAACGAGCGCATTTCTAAACGTCATTTCCCAATCCTCCAAAGCGCCGGGGAGCCCGGCGCATTTCTCTTCACACAACAGCCGTCCCGTCTTGTCGGCGGTTCGGCCCAACCAGAGAGGTGCACACCACCAAGAGCAGCATCTATGCCACTCGTCACTCATTTAGACCCTCGGTTTGGCCCAATAAAACCGCCGTGAAATGGCCTCCGTAAGTGACTAAGGATACGCATCTCCAAAATACTGGATGCCGTCTCTCCAAAGCACTGAATGATCGTTCAGGATGAGCTGGATAGGAGGGAACAGTTCACACTGTAGACTCGTCGAAGTGGGGCAGGGCAGGGGCAAGGCAGGGGCTGGTAGGGCAGGTAGGGCGGTTAGGTCGGGCGGGGCCGGTCGGTCGGGTGGGGGATATGGGACGAGCGTTTCTCGGGGAGTTCGAACAGCGGGTCATGCTGGCCATCCTGCGCCGCGACGCCAGGGCCACGCCGATCGAGATCCGCCGAGAGGTCTTGCGCGCCTCCGGTCATGAGCCCTCGCGCGGAGCGTTCTACACCACGCTCGATCGCCTCGATGCCAAGGGCCTGGTGCGGTGGACCACCGCGGCCGGCGGCGATGGCCGCGATGGCCTTCCGCAACGAACCTTCACGGTGACCCCTGACGGCCTGGCGGCACTGCGCGCCTCGCGCAAGGCCCTGCTCGAGCTGTGGACGGGGCTCGACGAGATTCTGAGCGAGTCATGAAGGGATCAGGGAACGGGGATCGGGGAACGGGGGACGGGGATCGGGGCCTCGCAACGCCGCCACGACTCGCCGACTGGATCCTGAGGCGGGTTCTGCCGCTCGGCAAACGTGGCGACAGCATCCTCGGCGACCTGCTCGAGGAGTTTCGCACGCTGCAGGCAGTCCCCGATCCCCGATCCCCGATCCCTGATCCCCGCCGCTGGTACTGGCAACAGACCCTCCGGCTCTTGTTTCACTACCTCGTCAATCCCGCGCCGGTCACCCGACTCTCTTACCCGAGGTACTCATCGATGTGGTTCGAACTCTCTGCCGACTTCAAAGCGGCGTTCCGGGGCTTGCGGCGCGCGCCAGGCACGTCGGCGCTGATCGTCCTGACGCTCGCCGCCGCCATTGCCGGCGCGACGATCGGCTTCACGTTCGCCGACTTCGCGTTACTGCGCGGACTTCCGGTGGACGATGAGGATCGCGTCGTGTCGGTGTTTGCCACCGACACGGAGGGCTCGAATCCCCGGGCCCGCGTGTCGGGACCGGACTTCCTTGATATCGAGGCCCGCGCCACGGCGATCGAAAAGCCGGCGGCCTTCACCATGGGGGTCGCGCCGCTGATCAAGGATGGCCAGTCACAGACGTTGGCGGTGTCCTACGCCACGGCCAACCTCTTTGCCGCCATGGGGCAGCCCGCCGTCCGTGGCCGCACCTTCGGGAGCGGCGACGATCGGCCGGGCGCCGAGCCGGTGGCCTTGCTGTCGCATCGCTACTGGCAGCAGACCATGTCAGGCCGCGACGCGGTGCTGGGGCAGGCGCTCCAGATTGGCCGCCAACACTTCACCATTGTCGGCGTGCTGTCGCCGGATATCGAGTTTGGCAACCTCGCCGAGATCGACGTGTGGCTGCCGCTGCACATCGACCCAGCGGGGACCCGCGACGCCCGCAACCTGCGGTTCTTCGCGCGGCTGAAGCCCGGCGTCGAGTTCGAACAGGCGGCCGCCGAGATGGCGGCCATCGGCGATTCCCTGGCCCTGGAGCATCCCAACTCGAACGGCGGGTGGCGGATGCGGCTGGCACGCGTTGGCGAACTCACCGGCGGCGAAGGCTTCTGGGTGATCATCGCGCTGTTCGTGCTGTCGATTGGCCTGCTGATCGCCATTGCCACCGCCAACGTCTCGAACCTGGTTCTGGCGCGGACGCTGTCGCGTGCGCGCGAGCTGGCCGTCCGCACCGCACTCGGCGCCAGGCGCGGCCGGCTGGTGCGCCAGTTCGTGACCGAAGGCTTCGTGCTGTGCCTGGCCGCTGCGCTGCTCGCGCTGCCGTTGGCCTGGGCCGGGCTGCAGGCGATCGGCGCCGTCTCGCCCGAGGTGGTGTTCCAGCAACTGCGAATCGACCTGCACGAGATGTGGTTCGTGGCCGCGGTCACGCTGGTCTGTCCGCTGGTCATCTCCATCGCGCCGTTGCGCATGCTGTCGCGGCCCGACATGCGCCAGGTGCTGGCCGGCAGCGGCACGCGCGGCGCGACGGCTTCGACCCGCGGCCGGGGCGCGCTCGTCGTTGTTCAAGTGGCGCTGGCGGTCGTGCTGCTGACCGTGTCGAGCTTGTCGGTGCGCAGTGTCCGCAGCATCTACTCCGCGCCCACCGGCCTCAATGACCAGGGCGTGCTGGTGCTGGGGCTCGACTTCAACGACGTCCAGTACCCGGATGCGGCGCAGGTGACCGCGGTGGCGCGCGAGGTCCGCGACCGGCTGGCGCAACTGCCCGGCGTCGAGGCCGTCGGCATGATCAACGCGCTGCCGATCCTGGGTGATCGTGTGAATGTGCCGCTGCTGCTCGATACCGCCACCGGCGATCCGAACGAAATCAAGCCGACGGCGGTCGTGACCAGCGTTTCTCCAGAGACGGGGCCGGCGCTGGGCGTCGGGCTTGTCAGCGGAACGTGGTGGGACGCCTCCGGCGGCGAGGTGGCGGTGGTGAGCCGCGCGGCCGCGGACCGCTATTTCGGCGGCGCCGCCGAGGCCCTTGGCCGCCGGTTCAAGGTCACCGAAGGCGGCGCGACCGTGAGCGCGCGGATCATCGGTGTCTCGACGGACATCGCCAACACCGATCGCACCTCGGCGGCGCCGCCTCGCGTGTGGCTACCGCTGGCGGGCCAGACCCGGCGCCTGACCTACGTGGTACGCGCGCAACAGCCAGCGGAGCTATCAGCAGGCATCCGGTCTGCGATCGCGCAGAGCGCGCCGGCGATCCCGATCGAATCGATGCTGACGCTGACCGAGGCGCTGCGCCAGGCGGCTTCCAGTGACTACGCGGTGATTGGGACCCTGAGCGGCTTCGCCGTGCTCGCGCTCTTGCTGGCGACCACCGGGTTGTTCGCCGTGGTGTCCTTTGCGGTGTCGCAGCGAACCGCCGAGTTCGGCACCCGCATGGCCCTTGGCGCCAGCGCCGGCGACGTCATCGGCCTGGTGGCGCGCCAGTCGCTGCGGTTGCTGCTCATTGGCGTGGGCATTGGCCTGACGCTCGGCGTTGGAGTCGGGTTCGCGATGGGCGGCGCGCTGAACGGCCTGTCACCACTCGACCCGATGTCGATAGGCGCGGTGATTGTGCTCTTGGTGACGGTGACGCTGCTGGCCACCGCGCTACCGGCGTGGCGCGCGTCCCGAATCGATCCGGTGGTGGCGCTGCGGTCCGAATAGGCGCCCCGCCTTCGACCACGGCGTGGGGCTCGGGCCTGCGGCCCTCGTGGGGCACGCGGCTTACGACGCTCGTCGGGTGGGTGGGGACGGGGAAGGTGCTCGCCCGTGGGCCCCACGAACAACGTGAGCCCCACGAGCGAAGCGAGCCTTAGGAGCGCGAAGCGCGACCCCTACCGCGGCGAAGCCGCGGCCTCAGCTTACCAATCGAACTTCACGCCGAACTTGGCGATGCGCGGTCCGAGGACCGTCGTCGCCTTCTCGAAGCCGGCGCCCGAGCGCCAGTCGATGTTGACGGCGGTGTTCGAGTTGGTGGCGTTGAACAGGTCGAAGAACAGGCCGAGCTTCGCGCGGTCGGCGGCGAAACGCAGCTGCTTCTCGATGCGGAAGTCCACCACGGTCACGTTGTCCTGGCGGCGCGTGCCGATCGGTTCGGCCAGGATGATCTGCGCGCCGTAGTTCAGTTCGCCCGTGCGGGTCTGGAAGAAGCGGCCGTAGGGCGCGCCGCTCTGCATCTTCAGCACCGGCGTCACGCGCACGCCCCAGCCGGCGTCAATCGTGCCCGACAGCTTGGCGTTCCAGTCGGTGTACTCGTTCTGGGTCTTCTCGTTCGGGTTCGAGGGGTAGCTGCCGAACAGCGAGAAGTTGGCCACCGCCGTGCCGAAGCGGTTGTTGAAGTAGAGGTTGCCGAACTGGTTGGTCCAGGTCTTCGAGAACGACGCGTTCATGGACCAGCGGTTCGAGTAGCGCTTGTTGGCCGAGAACTCGAGGGTCTTGAAGGTGCCCTCGTAGCCGTCGATGTTGCGGGTGGTGTTGCTCGCCGCGGTGGTGGTGTCGCTCAGGTTGAACGCCGCGACATTGGCATCGTCGCCGTTGCCGTAGACGCCGTCCGGACCCGGATCGACCACCGTGGTGGGGATGTTGAAGTTGCTGTACGGGCGCGAGGCGTTGACCTGCTGCCAGCCGTCGTTGTCCTTCTTCCACACGAAGCCGGCGCGGACGCCGAGGTCGGTGATGACCGCGCGCTCGACGAAGAACGACGCTTCGTCCGCGTACGAGTTGCGGAGGTTCGGATCGATCGAGGCGCCGGCGGTGCCGCCGAAGCGCTGCACCTGCGTGCCGGCTTCGCCTTCCTGGAAGATCCGGTCGCCGTTCAGGTCGTTCCACACGTGGTCGGCGAACTGGTTGGCGGTGTTGACGTTGACCGCGTCGGCGAGGTTGACGCCGGGGTTGAAGTAGAAGCGGCCCCAGTTGGCCTTGAGCACGGTCTTGCCGTCGCCGGTCACATCGTAGGTCGCGCCCAGGCGCGGCACGAAGTGATTGAACGCGACGACCTCGTCAATGGCCGCGAAGCTGCGGGCGGCCGGCACGAAGCGGCCGGCGGCCACCTCCTGCTCCGGCAGGTAGACCAGGTAACGGTCGAAGCGGACGCCGAGGTTCAACGTCAGCTTGTCGAGCGTCCAGGTGTCGGTGACGAACGCGCTGGTGGTGCCGAGGGCGCTCCAGCTGTTGCCGTTGGTGGTCAGGCGCACTTCAACCGGCGTGGTCGCCGACAGCGGGCCCTGCAGCGAGCCGTTGACGAAGTGGACGACGTTGTCCTTGTAGTACGAGTTCCACAGCGTGTTGCCCTTCTCGTCCATGTACTCGGCGCCGACTTTGATGTTGTGCGAACCGCCGGCGAAGTTGTCCTTGAAGTAGTTCATCGCGCCGGTGAACTGGTTGCGGCGGCGCCGCAATTCCCAGTCACGGCCGCCGCCCAGCACTTCGCGGGTGGTCAGCGATTCGTAGCGGGTGTTGGTGTTGTTGCTGTCGAGGCCGAAGTTGTAGCCGAACTGGCCGCCGCGGATCTCGACGAACATGTTCTGGTTCAGGGTGCCGTTCCATTCACCCTTGTAGACCCAGCTCGGCGAGGCCTGCAACACCGTGGAGTCGGCGGTGATGTGCACCGGCGAGGCGACGCGCGTCGCATCGACGCGGTTCGGCTGCTCCTTGGTGCCGTGCTGCAGGTAGCCAATCAGCTTGTTCGACTGGTTGACCTGGTAGGTCAGCTTGCCGGTGTAGTTGAACAGCTTGGTGTTGAACGGCGTGCCGTCCAGGAAGCTGCCGCCGGCGGGCGCCGCGACCGAGGTCTGCTGGTTCAGGTAGGAGAAGTGCCCCCAGATGCGATCGCGGATGACCGGGCCACCGACGCCAAGGTTCAGGTTCTTGTACTCGGCGAGGCGGTTGCCGTCCTGACGGATCGAGGCGCCGGGCGACGGGATGATCTGGTCCGCGGCAAGGTTGCGGCCCTGGATGTCCTCGTTCTCGTAGTCGTAGTAGAGGCTGACCGACGGACGGTTGCCGCCGCTCTTGCCGACAAACTGCGTCAGCACACCGGGGTTGGCCATCTCGGCCGAGTTGCCGGCCGCGCCGATGAACACCTCTTCGAACGAGCCGTAGTCGAGATAGAAGCCGGCCGCGGCCGTGCCTTCCGTGGTGTTGATGCCTTCGATCAGCGGGCGGTTCTGGCCCGAGTAGCCGTAGGCGAAGTAGGTGGTCTGCGTGCCGGCCGTGGCGCCGCCGACGTCAACGCGGTTGAGCGTCACCGACGGGGTGGTCGACAGCAGCGACCACATGTCGCGGGCGTTCGGAATCGACGACAGCATCTGCTGGTCGTAGTTGGTCTGGATGCGCGTCGCCGTCGTGTCGATGACCGGCGATTCGCCGCTGACCGTCACCGTTTCCTGCAGCGTCGCCACGTTCAACGTGACGTTGACCTGGGCGTTGAAGCCCAGCGTGATGCGCAGGCCGTCGCGAACACTGGCCTGGAAGCCGGCCAGTTCATAGGACAGGCGATATTCGCCCGGAGGGACCGCCGGGAACCGGTAGAGCCCCGCCTCGTTCGTGACCGCTGTCAGCGCTCCGATTTGGGCGGGGCTGGTCGCGGTGACCGTGACGCCGGGCAACACGCCGCCCTGGCCGTCTTTCACCTCGCCGCTGATGCTGCCCGTCGAGCTTGCGCCGCCGCCCTGCGCCAACGCCGATGTGGCGAAGACCATGGTCGCCACCACGGCCCAAACAACGTTAAACCACCGCTTCATTTCTAACCTCCAACACAGAAAGGAATCCAGGGCCGCAGATGACGCAGATGACGCAGATAACGCAGATCAATCAGACAAAATTCAATCTGAGTCATCTGCGTCAACTGTGGCCCTGGAGCACCACGAAACGCGATGCCATCGGTGTCACAGCAAGGGCAATGCCCAATCGGTGTCGACGGATTGTTGGAGTGCGATTCAGGAAGATGGCGGGGGAGTGCGTCTCGTCACATCCAGGTAGCCATTCATCACTGGGCCAGGGATGGCGTTCGATTCCGGACGGTCAAGCAGTCCAACGTTGCGGAGCGCAATCCAACCATCCGGACAACCAATACGAGGGCGGAGGCCAGCAGCGATGCGTGACCGACCGGGGAACCGCTACTGGAAATAAGGAAGCGCTGTGACGACCGACCAGACGATGGCCACGAAGGTGACGAGCAGGCACACCACGGCCGCCGCCAGGTGGTCGACCCGTTCGGGCTTGAGCGGATCGAGGACCATCGACATCAGGTAGCCGCCGGCAAAGCCGCCGAGGTGGGCGCTGTTGTCAATGCCCGGCATGATGAAGCCCATCACGCCCATGATCAGCGCGTACTGCAGCGCGGTCGTCCCGACGTGGCTGCTGCCGGTGCGCTTGCCGTAGTACACGAGTGCTCCCAGCAGGCCGAAGATCGCGGCCGATGCGCCGACCGTGACGCCGGCGCCGCCGAAGAACGGCAGGTGCACGGGCAGGATGTAGAGCAGCGTGCTCAACCCGAAACCGGTGATGCCGGAGATCGTGTAGATGATGATCATCCGGCCGGGCCCATAGAGGTTGGCGATCTCGGGCGCCAGGTTGCGGATCCACAGCACGTTGAAAAAGATATGGAGGATGCCGCCGTGCAGCCAGCCGGCCGTGAGCAGCGTCCACCACCGGCCGAGGTCGACCACCGGAAACGCGCCGCTCGCGCCGAGCAGGATCAACATGGGGGTGTTCGGCCCGAGCCCCACCTGCATGCCGTCGCGCGACAGGATCAGCGAGAGCACATACAGGATGATCGTGCCGGCCGTGACGATGGGCACGAAGCCGAGGTCGTTGCCGAGGCTGCGCAGCGCCGGCCCGAATCCCCAGAGACCCGGGTTCCGCCGCCCGCAGTTGTAGCAGGTGCTGTCGTTGACGCCCACCAGCACGCCGCACGACGAGCAGATGACGGACCCCTCGGTTTTCCGTTTGAACATCTGCTACGAAGTATAAGGAAAGACAAACACGAAGATCACGAAGAACACGAAGTTATCTTGGGCTGGCCTTTCACAGATTGCCTTCGTGAGCTTCGTGGCCTTCGTGTTAGGCCCGGTTACGCTTCTCGCAACCCTCGCGTCCCGGCGGCGAAGCACGCCACGCCCACGCTGACCAGGATCGCGCACGGCAGCAGCATCTCGCTCAGCGTGAACTGGCGCCAGATGCCGCCTTCAATGGCCAGGATGACCCAGCGGATCGGGCTGACCATGCCGGCCGTCTGCATCCACTGCGGCATGACGAACTGCGGGACCATGGCGCCGCCGAGCATCGACATCGGCATCAGGATCGCCCAGCCCGCGCCCGAGGCGGTCTGCTCGGTCTTGCCCAGGGTCGCCACCAGCATCATGAAGCCGACAAAGCACACCGCCGCCGACACGCCGGCGAGCGCCAGCATGGGCAGAGACGAGGGCCGCACGCCGAACCCGAAGGCCACGGCCAGCAGGATCACCTCCACCAACATGATCGTCGCAAAGCACGCCAGCGCCTTGCCGCCCAGGATCTGCGCGCGCGTCAGTGGCGCCATGCGCAGCCGCACTAGCGTGCCATGCGTGCGCTCGGTCACCAGGCTGATGCCGAACGTCATGACGCAGCCAATCAGTCCCCAGACAATGCCCTGGGGAAAGGTGACGTCGAACGCGTTCTCCGGCCCGCGCCGCTCGCGCGACACCGCGGTCGACGTGATCTTGATCGGCTGCCAGGGCTCGCCGCCCCCGCCACCGCCACTGAATCGCGTCAGGATCGCGGCGCCCGCCTGTTTCATCAACAGCCCCTGAATCATGCCCGCTTCGGCCTGCCGCACCGGATCGACGCCGAGCTCCACTTCCTTGGACGGTCCCGACAGGAAGCGCGTCGAGGCATCGCCAAACCCCGGCTTGATCACCAGGAACGCGGCGCGGCGGCCGAGCCGCACCGCGGCTTCAGCGTCGCCGCGCGACATCGGCGTGAGATCGAGTGACGGTGCGAGCCCGGCGACAAAAGCCCGCGATGCATCGGTCTGATCGTCATCGACGAGGGCGACGGCGACCTTGGCGGACTCGCCGCCCGACCGGGCGTTACCGCCGAAGGCGAAACCGAACAGCACCATCAGCACGATCGGCCACGCGAAGGTGAAGAACATGCCGCCCTTGTTGCGCGGCATCAGCCGGAGGTCCTTGAGAGCGAGTGCGATGACTTGATTCATGGGGTCAGTCCCTCAGGCTGCGGCCGGTGAGGCTCAGAAACACTTGCTCGAGCGTGGGGCGCTCCATCTGGAACGCATGGATGGTGCCACTGGCAGCCATTCGGTTGAGCTCGGCCAGCGGGTCGGCCGTCTGCACGCGCCGTTCCTCACCGCCAGCCTGCACGACCAGCGTCGGCGGTCCGCCGTACTGCGCCAGCAAGTCGGCGACCGTGCCAGATGCCAGCAGCCGGCCCGCGTCGACGATGGCAATGCGCTCGCACAGGCGCACGGCCTCTTCCATGTAGTGCGTGGTGTAGATGATGGTGCGGCCCTGCGCGTGCAGGGTCTCGATGTTCTCGAAAATCTTGTTGCGCGACTGCGGGTCGACGCCGACGGTCGGTTCATCGAGCAGCAACAAGTCGGGGTCATGCACGAGGGCAGCGGCCAGGTTCAGGCGCCGCTTCATGCCGCCCGAGTAGGTGCCGGCCCGGCCGTCCTTCCGGTCGGTGAGGCCGACGAAGTCGAGACACCACGCCACGCGGTCCGCCAGGGTCGCGCCCGACAGCCCGTAGACCTCGCCGAAGAAGCGGAGGTTCTCTTCCGCGCTCAACAGGTCGTACAACGCCAGCGACTGCGTGGCGACGCCAATGCGCCGGCGCACCGCCGGGTCGGCGGGGTTGCCCAGGCCTTCGATCGCAATGGTGCCGGCATCGGGCGCCAGCAGGCCGACGGCCAGGCTGACGCTGGTGCTCTTGCCGGCCCCGTTCGGTCCCAGCAGCCCGAACAGCTCCCCGCGGCGAATCGACAGCGAAAGGTCGTCGACCGCTACGGTCCTGCCGAAGGATTTGCGCACGTTTGTCAGGGTGAGCATGGTTACTTCCCTTGACGGCGCGGGGGCGACCGGCGTTCGGCGAGCCGGGTCGAGCGGCAGGAATTGCGTGTGGAACGGCTACAATTGACCCATCGCCATCGAAATCATCGTCATCTTCTTCCTGATCCTTGCCAACGGCGTCTTCGCGATGTCGGAGATCTCTGTCGTTGCGGCGAGGAAAGTCCGCTTGCAGCAGCGCGCCGAGGACGGTGATGAACGTGCCAAGACGGCGCTGACCCTGTCCCATGACCCGAGCCAGTTTCTGGCAACCGTGCAGGTCGGGATCACCATGGTCGGCGTGCTCGCCGGCGCCTACGGCGGCGCCACCCTGGCCGAGAAGCTGGCCGTGCCGATTGCGGAGGTTGCGGTGCTGGCGCCGTACGCGGAGGGCATCGCCCTGGCCCTGGTCGTCGCCGTCATCACCTACCTGTCGCTGATCATCGGCGAGCTGGTGCCGAAACGCATTGGCTTGAACAACCCGGAGGCGATCGCGTCGTGGGTCGCGGGGCCGATGATCGCGCTATCGCGCATCGGCTCGCCCGCAGTGGCGCTGCTGACCGCCTCGACCAACCTGGTGCTGCGCATTTTCGGCATCAAGGGCAACGCCGAGCCGAACCTGACCGAAGACGAGATCAAGGCGCTGATCAGCCAGGGCGCGGAAACCGGCGCGGTCGGCGCGACCGAAGAGAACATCGTGCAGCGCGTGTTCCAGCTGGGCGACCAGCGGGTCTCGGGGATCATGACACCGCGTCCCGATATCGAATGGATCGATGTCGATGCCAGTGAAGAAGAGCTCCGGGAGTTTCTGGCCTCGCACTCGCACACGCAGTTTGTGGTGTGCCACGGCGGCCTCGACGAAGTCGTGGGCATCGTCCGCTCGGCCGACCTGCTGCCGATGGCGTTTCGCGGAGTCAACATCGACCTGCGGACGCTGACGCGCGAGGCCCTGTTCGTGCCCGACTCGATGCCGGCGGTGCAATTGCTCGAGTCGTTCCGGTCGTCGCACAAGCACGTCGCGCTGGTGATGGATGAATACGGTGCCGTCGAGGGATTGGTGACGGTCACCGACCTGCTCACCGCCATCGTCGGGGACCTGCCTGGCGATGCCGCCGAAGCGGTCGGCGAATTCGTGGCGCGCGCCGATGGGTCTTGGCTGGTCGACGGCTCCGCCTCGATGGAGACCGTGTCCACCCACTTCAACCTTGGCGACCTTCCCGAAGAGGAAGCCGGCACGTACCACACCATTGGCGGGTTCGTGATGGCCCGGCTGGGCCGCGTGCCGAAGGCGGCCGACACGTTCGAGTGGGGCGGGATGAAGTTCGAGGTGATCGACATGGACGGCCGGCGCATCGATAAGGTGCTCGTCATCAGAACCAGCCGGGAAGGCACGACCTGACGGGAGGGCAATGCTTGGCGGGACTGGTGGTCGCCGTCCTCGCGGCGACGACGGGGGCCGGCGCCATTCAGTCGCTCGGCGTGCTTCGCATCACCGTGGCCGTGGCGGCCGGCGACCAGGCGGCCCAGCCGGTGCCTCGGTACCTGCTGCTCATCAGCGACAATCCGTCGAGCGCGCCGCCGCGCCGCCTGCTGACATCTGGCGACGGCGCCATCGAAGTGCGGCTGCCGCCCGGCAACTACACGGTTGAATCGGACCGCCCCGTCGCCATCGACGGGCAGGCCTACCAGTGGATCCAGATGGTTGACGTCGTGGCCGGCCAGGACACGGTGGTCCTGCTGACTACGAGCAATGCCGAGATCGGCCCGGTTACCGCTGACACCGAGCGTCTCGCCGCGCCGTTGGCCGATGCCCCGGTGGTGACGTCGAGCCTGTGGCGCGAAGGCGCGGTCGACGTCTGGACGCCGACGATTCGTGCCTCCGGCGCGCTCGTGCACAGCGACGGGTTGGTGGTGGCGCGTCACCCGGCCCTCGGCACCAGTACCGCGTTCGCGGTCCAGCTCTCGCCAGAGGTGAAGGTGGCGGCAACGCTGCTCGCCTGGAACGCCCCGCGCGAACTCGCGGTGCTCCGCATCGATGCCGCGGCGGCGGGGTTGGTGCGGCCGGTGCCGCTGGGGTGTGGGCCGGCGATGGCCCCCGAAGTGGCCCGGCAGGAGATTACCGCGATCGAGGTGCCGCTGGGCGAGGTGTGCGCCGCCGTGGCGACCGCCGAGTCGAAGCTGCGCGAGACTGGTCCGCCGCCGACACGCTTGCCGGTGGAGCCGGTGAAGCCGTTTCCGCCGGCCGCGCTGAAAGAAGCGGCGGCGCGCCGCACGGGTCCGCACCAGCTCTCGTCCGATGGTTTTGATCTGGCCTTCATCACGCCGTTGCATGTGGCCGGCTCGCAGGGCCGCAGCCAGGTGATGGATTTCAGGAACTGGTCCGACTACGTGGCGGAGAGCCCGCCGGTGCTGCTGATTCGCGCGACCCCTCGATTGGTGGAAGGGTTCTGGGCTAAGGTCGGGCGAGCCGCCGCGATGACGCAGGGGATAGCGCTGCCGGCCTTCAAGCGGCCCAAGTCGGGGTTTTCGCGGATGCGCGCGTTGTGCGGCGAGGCCGAGGTCGTGCCGATACACCCCTTCAAGCTGGAGCAGGCCTTGTCGGACACCGAGACGATCTACGAAGGTCTCTACGTGTTCGATCCCGGCGCCTTCTCGCCGTCGTGCGGCACGGTCACGCTCGAGCTGTTTTCAGAGAAGGAACCCAACCAAGCCGACACGCGCATCGTCGATGCCGGGGTCATCGCGCAGATCTGGCAGGCCTTTGCTCCGTATCGTGCGTCGGGGGAGAAGGGGCAATGACGCTGGACGCCTTGTTGCGTGGCCCCGCGCCGCTGCTGGCGCTGGCGCCGATGCAGGAGGTGACCGACGGCGCGTTCTGGACGCTGGTCCACAAGTACGGCGGTGCCGACGTCTACTGGACCGAGTACTTGCGCGTCCATGCGACCTCCACGCCCGAGAAGTGGATCGTCGATGCGATCACGACCAACACCACCGGCCGGCCGGTGATCGCGCAGATGATCGGCAACGACGTGCCGTCGTTGGTACGCACGGCCAGGTTCCTGCAGCAACTGCCGATCGCCGGGATCGACCTCAACCTGGGGTGCCCGGCGCCGATCGTCTATCGCAAGTGCGCGGGCGGCGGCCTGCTGCGAGAGCCGGCGCGCATCGATGCCATTCTCGGCGCGTTGCGCGACGCAGTGCAGATCAAGTTCACCGTGAAGACCCGGCTTGGGTTTGCCTCGGTCGACGAGTTCGACCAGTTGCTCGAGATCTTTGCCCGGCACTCGCTCGATGCGCTGACCGTGCATGCGCGAACCGTGGCCCAGCTGTATCGGCTGCCCGTGCATTACGACCGTATTCGCCAGGCGGTGGAACGCATGCCGTGCCCGGTGATCGCCAACGGTCACGTCTACTCGGCAGGCCAGGCCCAGGCGTTACTGGCCGAGACCCGCGCGCACGGGTTGATGATCGGGCGCGGCGCGATTCGCAGCCCGTGGCTCTTCAACCAGGTTCGTCAGCAATTGCGTGGCGAGCCGGTGACCCTGCCCAGCGGCCGCGAGGTCAACGACTACATCCGCGCGTTGTGGGACTCGCAGGCCGGCCTCGACCGTCCAGAGCACAAGCAATGCGAGCGGATGAAGAAGTTCCTCAACTACCTGGGCGAGGGCGTGCCCGGCACGTTCCTGCACCAGATTCGGCGGTCCCAAACCGCCGACGAATTTCACGGCATCTGCCGCGACTTCCTCGACCACGACCGGCCCATGGCCCTCTTGCCGAGTGATGCCCAGACGGCTTGACGACGATTGCCGGCGGTCTATATTTTTGGTATAGACTTGGGTTGGAGGTCACGTCATGAACAAACTCGCCAAGCTGTTCCAGAACGGCCGCAGCCAGGCCGTCCGTCTGCCGCTCGAGTTCAGATTCGCAGGGACCGAGGTGCGAATTTCCCGGCACGGCCGTGGTGTCTTGCTCGAGCCGGTGGTCAACAACGTCGACGACTGGTTCGCTGAACTCGATCAGTACTCGGACCCTTTTTTGCCGGAAGGCCGCAATCAGCCGGCCGCGCCGGCGGCGCGGCCCGATTTCGCATGATCGAGTACACGCTCGACACCAACGCCTGCATCGCGCTGATCAACGGGTCGTCCGTGCCGGTTCGGCGCCGGTTCAAGGAAGCCCTGGCCAGCGGTTCGGTGGTGTGCGTCTCGACGGTGGCTCTCTACGAATTGTGGTACGGCGTGGCCAAGAGCGCGAGGCGGGACTACAACACCGAGCGGGTGCAGGCGTTTCTCGGCGGTCCCATCCACGTGCTGCCCTTCGACGAAGCCGATGCGCGCGCGGCGGGGGAGGTGCGTACGCTGCTTGAACAGGAACACCGCACCATCGGTGCCTACGACCTGATGCTGGCCGGCCAGGCGGCACGGCGCGGCATGACCCTCGTCACCGCCAACGTTCGCGAATTTGAGCGGGTGGATGGCTTGATGTGGGAGGACTGGTCGACCTCGCTCGCGACGGCCTCGGCTCACGTGTGAATGCCGGGTGCTTCGTGGCCGGTGCGCTCGACGTATTCCACGTATGACCCGAGATAGGCGTGCGGGTGCGAGTCGGTGCCGGTTTCGCCGCCCAGTTCCAGCACGCGATTGCTGATTCCGCGCAGGAAGGCGCGGTCGTGCGACACGAAGATCATCGTGCCCTCGAACGCCTTGAGCGAATCGACGAGCATCTCCTTGGTCGCGAGGTCCAGGTGATTGGTCGGTTCATCCAACACCAGGAAGTTCGGTGGGTCGAACAGCATCCGCGCCATCGCCAGCCGTGACTTCTCGCCGCCTGACAGGGCCCGAATCTTCTTGTCGACATCGTCCCCGGAGAACTGGAACGCGCCGGCGAGCGAGCGCAGCGCCCCGACACCCTCGCGCGAGAAGTCTTTCTGGAGCTGCTCGAAGACCGTCAGGTCGGCGTCCATCGTGTCGAGCGATTGCTGGGCGAAGTAGCCCATCTTCAGGCTCGCGCCCAGCCGCACCTCGCCGGCATCCGGCGCCAGCGCTCCGGCCAGCATCTTGAGCAGCGTGGTCTTGCCGGCGCCGTTGCGGCCCATGACCGCCCAGCGTTCGCCGCGGCGGATGGTGAGGTTGAAATCCTCGTAGATCACGCGCTTGCCGTAGGCCTTGCCCAAACCTTCGATCACGGCCACCTGGTCGCCCGAGCGCGGCGGATCCTTGAAGGTGAACTTCACCACCACGCGCTGTTTCGGCAGTTCGAGCTTCTCGATCTTGTCGAGCGCCTTGATGCGGCTCTGCACCTGCGCCGCCTTGGCGGCGTGGGTCTTGAAGCGCTCGATGAAGCGTTGTTCCTTCGCGAGCATCGACTGCTGGCGCGCGTAGGCGGCTTCCTTGTTGGCCTCGCGGGTGGCGCGCTCGCGCTCGTAGAAGTCGTAGTCGCCGGAGTAGACCGTGATCTCGCCGCTGTCGATCTCGGCGATCTTGGTGACGAGGCGGTTCATGAACTCGCGGTCGTGCGAGGTCATCAGCAGGGCGCCCTCGTGCGATCGCAGGAAGCCTTCGAGCCAGATGATCGATTCGAGATCGAGGTGGTTGGTCGGCTCGTCCATCAGCAGCACGTCGGGCTTGCCCAGTAGCACGCGGGCCATCGCCACGCGCATCTTCCAGCCGCCCGACAGCGCGCCGACGTCGCCGTCGATCCGCTCATCGTCGAAGCCCAGGCCGTGCAGCACTTCGCGCGCCTGGCTTTCGAGCGCGTAGCCGCCGAGGTGGTCGTACTCCTCCTGGACCTCGCCGAAGCGGGCGAGAATCTTGTCCATGTCGCCGGCGCGCGCCGGGTCGCCCATGGCGTGCTGCAGTTCTTCCAGCTCGTGGTGCAGGTCACCGGCGCGGCCGCTGCCGGCAATGGCTTCGTCCAGCACCGAGCGCCCCGACATCTCCTCGACGTCCTGCCGGAAGTAGCCGATGGTGAGCTTCTTCGGGACCGAGACGTCGCCCTCGTCCGGGGCTTCTTCGCCCATGATCATCCGGAAGATGGTGGTCTTGCCGGCGCCGTTCGGTCCGACCAGGCCGACCTTTTCTCCCGGGTTCAGCTGGAATGAGGCGTCGACGAACAGCAGTTGCTTGCCGTACTGCTTGTTGATGTTGGCAAATGCGATCAAGGGGGTACCAGTATAGCTTGCGCGGCCGGTCCGACTCGGCTGCGTGGTATAACAGGATCGCTTAGGGTGCCCACCAGGGCCTAACAGGGAAGTCCGGTGCGACACCGGCGCGGTCCCGCCACTGTAAGGAAGGAACGCCCGCTTCGAAGACCACTCGGCGTGTTGCCGGGGAAGGTGAAGCGGGTTGCGGTTTCACGCCGCATCCTCCAAGCCAGGAGACCTGCCCCAAGCGTCAACCATCGACGTGCCCGGGGAGGCCACGCGCATGTGCTACCTGTCTCGTTCTGTACTTCTTTTCCTGTTCATTTTTATCGTCAATGTAGCGTCCGGCTTCTTGGGCGCCGAAGCCTCGGCGGAGGCGGCTAGCCGGACCGAGCCTGACCTGGCAATTTCCGGAGTGATCTCCGACCCCTCCGGTGCCGTCGTCTCCGGCGCGACGGTGGAAGCGGTGGTGTCGGGTCGCGCGGTGGCAACCGTCACGACCGGGGCCGATGGCGGCTATCGCCTCGACGTGCCGGCCGGCGTGCCGGTGGAGCTGCGGGTGCGCCGCGAAGGCTTCGCGGATTCGGTGCTGGCGATTGCCGGCGCGATCGCGCCCGTCACCCGCCACGTGACGCTGCAAGTCGGCGCCGTGTCGGACACGCTGGTCGTGACCGCGTCGCGGGCGTTCGAGGGCCGCGCCAGCGTGACGGAGTCGGTGACCTCGTTCACCCGCGCCGACCTGGACGCCCTCGGCAGTTCATCGCTGGCCGATGTCGTCCGCTTCGTGCCGGGTGTCAACGTCGAGGCGATCGGCCGCGAGGGCGCAGTCACGTCGATGTTCTCGCGCGGCGGCGAGTCGGACTACAACCTGGTGCTGATCGACGGCGTCCGCGTGAACCAGAGTGGCGGCGTGTTCGACTTCAGCCGCATCAACGCCGCCGAGATCGATCGCGTGGAAGTGGTGCGCGGCGCGCAGTCGGCGCTGTGGGGGTCCGATGCGATGGGGTCGGTGGTGCAGGTCTTCACCAGGCGCGCCGGCGCCGGAGATCGCCTCCAGTTCTCCGGGTCGGCAGAGGGCGGATCGTTCGGCACCTTCCGCAGTGATGGCCGTGTCCACGGCGGCGCCGCCCGCGCGGTCGACTATGCCGTCGGCGCGTCCCACCGGTCGTCGTCGGGAGCGTTTGCCGACCTGCTGCCCGAGGCCGACCATTTCGAGCAGACCGCGGTCGATGGCACGGCCGGCGCCACTATCGGCCGGCGCGCCGCGGTGCGGGGCGGCCTGCGCTACACCGAAGCGAGCGGCAAGTCGGTCGGCGCCATCTCCTACGGCGCGCGCGATACCGGTGGTGCCTACGACACGACCGACCTCTCGGGTCACCTGGATCTGTCTCATTCGATCGGGGCCCGCTACACCGGAACCGCCTCGTTCAATGCCTTTCGCTACGACAGCCTGTCGGCCGACACCATGGGCGACCCGGCGTTTGCGACCTATGCGGTGCTCGCCGGCACCCCCAACGCGATCTTTCCGAACGGATCGCGCCTGGTGCGGCTGATCGATGCGAACGAGTTCAATGCACTGGTGGCGGCCGGTGCCACACCGGGTCCGGGCCAGTTCCTGGCGTCACGGAGTTCCTCGGACTTTCCCTTCCGCAGCGCCCTGGAGTTTGGCCGCACCGCCTATCGCTACCAGGGCGACTACGGGTGGGCCGGCCAGCGGCTGAGCGTTGGGTATGACGGGGAACGAGAGTCCAACCCGCTGGTTGACGGCGTCGCCTTGTCCAATCACGCGGGCTTCATTCAGCAGCACCTCGCGATTCGCGATCGCTGGTTCGCGACCATCGGCGCGCGGGTGGATCGCAAGGAGACCTTCGACACGTTCGTGAGCCCCAAGCTGTCGGCCGGCGGCTACATCGTGCCGTTCCGCCGCGGCGCGGTCTCGTCGTTGAAGGTGTTTGGCAACCTCGGCCGCGGCATCAAGTCGCCGTCGCTCAGCGAACGGTTCGGCGGTCCGTTTGCGGATCCCGCGCCGGACCTGGAAGTCGAGCGCGCCAGGACCGGCGACGCCGGCATCGAGGGCACTTTCGCCGACCAGCGCTTCCGCGCGCTCGTGACCTACTTCAACAACGACTACACCGACCAGATTGCCTACCGCGGCGGTTCGGCCGGCGACGGCATTGCGGAGTACATCAACATTGACGGCTCGAAGGCGACGGGCTGGGAGATGGAGTGGTCGCTGCAGCGGCCCGCGCGCGGCGTCACCGCCTCGGCCACCTACAGCTACATCGATCACCGGGTCGTCACGAATATCAGCACCAGCCAGCAGTTCCAGCCTGGCCAGCCGCTGCTGCGCCGGCCGAAGCACTCGGGCACCATCCGCGCCGCCTGGGTACACGGCCGCGCCTCGGTGTCGGTGCACGCGCGGGTCGTTGGCGACCGGCACGACCACAGCTTCCTGTCGCTGCGGACGGTCCCGAATGCGGATCGCCCCACGGCGATGACCACCGACATCACGGTCAATCCCGGCTACTCGGTCGTGGGGGCAGCGTTCGACCTGCGGGCCCACCGCGTCGTAACGCTGTTCGTGCGAGGCGACAACCTGGCCGACGCAGCCTACGACAGCGTGCTGGGCTATCCCGCCATGCCTCGCGCATTCGTGGCCGGCGCACGCTTCAATCTCGGAGCGCGCCGGTAGTGAGTGCGACCCATGACGACAAACCGCCTCGCTTACGTGGCGACAAACCGTCCCCAGTTTGTGGCGACAAACCTTTAGGTTTGTCGTGAGGCGACTCGTCCTGCGGATCCACCGATGGCTGGGGCTTCTGGCCGGCCTCTATGTCGTTGTGGTGTGTGCGACCGGAGCCGCGCTCGTGTTTCGCATCGACATGCAGCGCGCGCTGCATCCGCAGCTGTTCACGCCGGGCGGCGGCGGACCACTGGCCGATCCGGTCGCCGTTCTGGAGAGCGTCCGGCGCGCCTACCCCGGGCACTCCCTGTCCGGAGTGGATGCGCCGACGACGCTGAGGCCGACTTACCTGGCGTATGTGACACAGGACCGCGAGTTCAAGACGGTGCTGATCGATCCGGTCAGCACCGCGGTGCTCGGCGAACTGCCAGAACACCCGGCCATTCGCACCTTGCAGCAGCTGCACTACAACCTGCTCGGCGGCCGGACGGGACGCACCGTCAACGGCGTGGGGGCGGTCGCCATCCTCGTGCTCTGCGCCAGCGGCTTGGTGATCTGGTGGCCGGGCCGCCGCCGATGGCGCAGCGGCTTCACCGTCGATCTCAGTCGCGACAAGCGGCGGGTGATCTGGGAACTGCATCGCGCGGCCGGCATCTGGAGCGTGGCGTTCATCGCCCTGACGGCGATCACCGGGCTGTCGTTCGTCTTTCCGTCAGCGTTTCGCGGAGTCGTCGGCTGGGTGTCGCCGATCACCGTGGCCCGCGCCCCGCAGTCGGGAATACCAACCGAGACTGTGACGCCACCCTCCTGGCCGCAGATGATCGACCGTGCGCGGACGCATGTCGAAGGCAAGCCCGTGGCTCGAGTGGTGTTGCCATTCGGTGATCGCGGCACGTTCCTCGTGATGTTTGCGGAAAGCAGCCCAACACCTGCAGGGTCGGCGTTGACGTCGATTCATCTCGATCGCCACACCGGCGAACGGCTGGCGACGGCCGCGGCGACCCAGTCCTGGGGCGATGCCGTGATGGCTCGCATGATGCCGCTGCACGTCGGCAGTGTCGGCGGCCAGGCGGGCCGCGTCGCGTGGTTCGTGCTGGGCCTGTCACCGGCCGTGTTGTTCATCACCGGGCTGATCACCTGGTGGTGGCGTCGGGTGGTGCCGTCGCGCCTGTCTTGACGGGCCGCAGATTTCGCAGATTCGAATGAACGAGAACCCGCGCCGGCCTTCGGCCGGGCAGCGGAGACACGGGCACGAAATCGAGAGACCGTCTGCTGACGGGTTGTCTCTCGATTCTCGTGCCCGCGACGCCGCTGGTCAGCCGGGCGTAGCCCGGCGACGCGGGTCCTCTAATCTGCGTAATCTGTGTCATCCGCCGTCGCGCTTCGCGCTATGGCGGGACAAGTCTGTGGCTGTATTCTCTTCGCCATGCGCACCAGGACATCGGAGTCACGCAGAGCATTCCTCGCAGCATCGGCGGCCACCGCCGCGCCTTTCCGGGCCGGCTGACGACCGATGCCGGTGCCAAGGCGCTCACCCTGAACGTGCCGCGCCCGGGCGTGATCGGCGAGCCGGGCATGGACGACAACCCCGGCTCGGACGAGTTCGGAACCATTACCTTCAAGGACGCCACCAAGGCCTACAAGATGGGCGATCGGCTCGAGTTGATCGTGCCGCATTGCGACCCGGTCGTGAACCTCTACGACTACGTCTACGGGATTCGGAAGGACCGCGTCGAAGCGGTGTGGCCGATCACCGCGCGCGGACACTCTCAGTAGCGTCCGCGGTGAGTTCCTCCAGCGTCAGCAGCGCGCGCGGCGGGCGCGATTGCAAGGTCATGCGCGTGCCGGTCAGCGGATGCGTGAACGCCAGCCGCTCGGCGTGCAGCAGGTAGCCGCCGTCTCCGGGCAACCCGGGCTGGTGCTTGATCATGCCCCCTTCGCAGTAGAGCGGATCGCCAATCAATGGGTGCCCGGCATAGGCCAGGTGAATGCGGATCTGGTGCGGGCGTCCAGTCGTGATGTCGACGCTGAACAGCGTGCGGTCGGCGCCGCGCTCCAGCACCATGGCGACGCTGCGCGACGGCTTGCCGGTCTCACTGGCGGCTTCGACCTCGCCGAGCAGCGGGTGAGCGACCGGGCCGATCGGGGCATCGATCACGAACATGTCGGTATGGGTCGTGCCACTCGCCAGCGCCCGGTAGGTCTTCTTGACCTCGTCTCGCCAGCCGCGCGTCAGCGCCGAGGCGGCCGCGTGCGTGCGCGAGAACAGCACCAGTCCCGAGGTACACCGGCCCAGGCGATGCAACGGGTTGGCTTCCGGGTAGCGTTCGCGCAGCAGCGTCATCAGCGTGTGCTGGAGGAAGCCGCCGGCCGGCATGGTCGGCAGCCCGCTCGGCTTGTCGACCGCGACGATGGCCTCGTCTTCGTGGATGACCTCGTAGCGCAGCGGCACGTCGGGTTCGTCCCAGGGGGGACGATGCCAGACCACCACCTGCCCGGGGCGCAGCACCGCCGCGGCCACCGCGCCGGCGCCATCAACCTCGATCTCGCCGCGATCCAGGCGGGCCGACCACTCGGCCGCCGTCGAATGCGCACGCGTCGAGGCGAGATACTCGAGAACAGTCTGGCCGGCCGCGCTCGGTCCCACCTGTTCTCGATAGGACCAGCCCCGATTGATCGCCATGCGGAGAGTATTGCGTCCGCGCCGTTGCTACCGGGCCCGCGCCAGTTCCACGACCAGCTCGTACTGGAAGCGGGTGAATCGGTACAACTCGCTCTCGAGAATGCGTTCCTGGTCGCTGTGCGCACCGAAGCCCTTCGGGCCGTCTTCCGTGTCGATGGCCGGACCAATGCCGTAGCACTGCGGCCCCACCGCTCGGATGTTCGACATGTCGGTGGCGCCGGTCCCCATGGTCGGCAGCGCGATGGTGTTGTAGTGCTTCTTCACCTGCCTTTCGATCATCGCGTAAGCCTCGGTGTCGAGACGGGATCCGCCGGCCGGGCGATAGCGCTCGCGGCCCCACCGCACCTCGACGCTGGCATCGTTGATGACCTTGCGCACCTGGTCGAGGAACGCCTCCTGGTCTTCGTCGGGATGCAGCCGCACGTCGATGGTGGCCTTGGCTTCTGACGGTATGACGTTGTAGCGGAAGCCGCCGCCGACGATGGTCGGCACGAGCGAGGTGTGGAGCATGGACCAGTGGTTCGGCTGGTTGTCGAGCAGCCAGTCGGCGGCCGGCCGGTTGATCTTGGGATCGGGGCTGAGCACGTCGCGATACTTCTGCGCCACGTCGGGCGCGACCATCGTCGCCAGCTTGCGGAAATAGGCGCCGGTCGTTTCGTTGACGCGCAGCGGCGGCGTCCATTCCACCACCTTGCCGACGGCCGCTGACAGCTTGGTGACGGCGTTACCGCGCGAGGGCACCGAGCCGTGGCCGGCCGGTCCGCGCGCAATCAGTTCGACGAACCGTGGTTCCTTTTCGGTGGTCCCGATATTGGCCTGCACCACCTGGCCGCCGCGGCGGACCACGCCGCCGCCCTCGGCGAAGCAGAACTCGGCGTTGATGGCGTCGAGGTGGTTCCTGGCCATGAACTCGGCGCCGATGTCGGGAGCGCCCTCTTCGCCGGCTTCGGCCAGCATGATCACGTCGCGGTCGAGCGGCGTCTTCTCGCGATGGAGGCGCAGGATCAGCATCAGCGCCGCGGCCAGGTTGTCCTTGTCGTCCACGGCGCCGCGGCCGTACACGTAGCCGCCATCGCGAACGGCGCCGAACGGCGGGAACGTCCACTTCTTGACGTCAACCGTCACGACGTCGGTATGGCCCATCACCAGGATGGGCCGTTTCTTGCCGTTGCCTTTGATCCGCGCCACGAGGTTGGGCCGCTGCGGATCCTTGGCAAACACCTGGTAGGGGATGCCTTCCTTGTCGAGCACCTGCTTCAGGTACTCCACGGCCCGGGTCTCGTTGCCCGGGGGGCTCTGGGTATCGAGCCGGAGCAGCGCCTGGAAGTGCTGCATGGTTTCGGCCTCGATGGCCGCCTGGCTGGCAGGAGACTGCGCGGCGGACGTGGTGATCGTGCCAGCCACCGCGAGGGCCGACAGGGCAAGGCGAAGGCGCGTCGTCATGGCACGCAGAATACCACCGCCGGGGTGGGATGCAGGCAGGGCCAGGCGCGCCAGCGGCATGAGGCGGCGATTGTGCTAGCGTCGCTGAGACATGACGCCATCGTTTGACCTCCTGGTGACTGGCGCCGAAGTGGTCGTGGGCACCGCCACCGGCCCCGCCACTGTGGCGATTGCCGACGGCCGCATCGCGGCCATCCTGGCTCCCACCGCGCGGCCGCCGTCAGCGGCAGTGATCGACGCCACCGGCCTGCACCTGCTGCCGGGCCTCATCGATACTCACGTGCACACGCGCCACCCCGGGATTGTCGAGCGCGAGGACTTCCGATCGGGTACCGCGGCCGCGGCCGCCGGCGGCATCACCACGCTGTTCGAGATGCCGATTTCCAAGGTGCCGGCCACCAGTGGCGCTGGCGTGCAGCGGCGCGTGGCCGCGATGACCCCCGAGGCGCATATTGATTTCGCCCTCTACGGTGGCGCGGGTCATGAGAATCTGTCCGCGATTGCGGAGCAGGCTGCCGCCGGGGTCGTGGCATTCAAGACCTTCCTGCAGCCACCGCCGCCCACCCGCCTCGACGAGTTCTTCGGATTGTGGTGCACCGACCATGCAGCGCTTCGCCGCGTCATGGCCGCCGTCGCCGCCACCGGCCTCAGGCACTGCTTCCACTGCGAAGATACGCCGATGTTCCAGGCGTTGCAGGCCCTGCTCGCCGAAGCGGGACGCCGGCGCGGCCGGGCTCACGCCGAGAGCCGCCCGCCCATCGTTGAAGAAGTGTCGGTGGCGATGGTGCTGGCGCTGGCCGCCGAGTGTGGCGGGCCTGTCGGCGTGGTGCACTGCTCGAGCGCGCGCTCCGCTCAGCTGGTGGCCGACGCGCGGGCCCGCGGCATTGACGCCACGGTGGAGACCTGTCCGCCGTACTTGTTCTTCACGGACGAGGCGCTCGATCGCATCGGTCCCTTTGCCAAGTGCAACCCGCCGCTGCGATCGGCCGACGAGGTGCAGGCGCTCTGGCGCGCTCTTGATGCGGGCCACATCCATTACCTCGGTACCGACCACTCGCCGTTTCTGGAGCACGAGAAGGTTGCGGCGGCCGACGACATCTTCAAGGCGCCCCCGGGATTGTGTGGCCTCGAGGTGATGGCGCCGCTGATGCTCACCGCCGTGGCCGACGGGCGGCTCACGGTGGCCCGCATGGTGGAGCTGTGTTCGACCCGGGCGGCCGAGCTGTTTCGATTGCCTGCCAAGGGACGCGTGGCCGAGGGCGCCGACGCCGATCTCACGCTGGTGGATCTCGGCGCGGACTGGACCTACGACAGCCGGCAGGCGATCACCAGGTCACGAGCCAACATGGCCATCTACGACGGCGTGCGGATGCGTGGCCGCGTGGTCTCCACCTTCGTCCGTGGCGTGCGCGTCTTCCACGAGGGCGTCATCACGGGTCCCGCGGGGCACGGCCGGTTCGTGAGGCCGGCATGACGCCCATCCTGGGCATCGTCTCCATCGGACAGTCGCCGCGCCCTGACCTGGCCGAGGCGTTTGGCGTGGAAGCGCCACACGCCGAGGTACGCGTTGCCGGTGCGCTGGACGGTGTTACCCCCGAAGAACTGGATGCTCTCACGAGTGTCGAGACGTCACTCGAGTATCCACTGCTCGTTCGCCTGGCGTCGGGCGCACACATCGAGGTGCCGCTGAATTGCCTGGTGCCGCGCGTCACGCTGGCGGCCCACAGGCTGGCCTCGGCTGGGGCCTCGGTGATCGTGTTGGCGTGCGCAGGCGCCTTTCCCGCCGTGCCATGTCCGGTTCCCGTCCTGCTTCCCGGCCGCATCGTGCCTGCGGTGGCGGGCGCGATCAGTCGCGGCAGGCGCGTTGGCGTGGTCACCCCCAATCGGGCGCAGGCTCCGTACGCGGAACAGAAGTGGCGGGGCGATGGCTTTGATCCCGTAGTCACATGGGCATCGCCGGCGCAGGACCACGAAATGGCTCGAGCGGCTGATGAGCTGCGCGATGCCCGCCTGGAGCTGATCGTGATCGACTGCATGGGACATGCAGACGGGGCGCGTCGGGTGATGGCCCAGCGGTCCGGCGCACTCGTGATCGCCGCGCAGTCGGTGGTGGCGAAGGTCGCCGGCGCGATGATCTGACCACGCGTCAGGCCAGCCGGAAAGCCTACGGCGCTTCGTGCGCGATGCGCCCGCCCACCAGCGTCATGCGGATCGTGCCCTTCAACAACGCCTCGGGGGTGGTGGCGCCCACCACCAGCGGATCGAGATCCATCACGGTGATGTCGGCGGCGCGGCCCACGGCCAGCGTGCCGCGGTCGCCTTCGGCAAACGCGGCATACGCTGCCCACGTCGAGTAGCCGCGCACGGCCTCCTCGGGCGTCATGCGCTGCGCGGGGTACCAGCCGCCGTCGGGCTGCAGCGCCTTGTCGCGGCGGGTGATCGCCGCGTGCAAGCCGTAGAAGATCGAGTGGTCCGAGCCGGTGAGGTCCGAGCCAAAAGCCAGGCGGACGCCGTTCTGCCGGAACGTGCGCCACGCATAGGCGCCCTTCACGCGGTCGGGCCCCAGCCGGGTCTCGGCCCACGGCTTGTCCTCCACCGCATGCGGCGGTTCCACCGATGCGATCACGCCGAGCGCGGCGTAGCGCTTGAAGTCGTCGGGATGCGCCACCTGCGCATGCTCGATGCGATTGCGGTTGTTGCGCACGGTCGGATTGCGGTCTTCAACCGACTGGATGAAGTCGAGCGTCTCGCGATTGCCGGCGTCACCGATGGCGTGAATGCCCACCTGGAAGCCAGCGCTCATCAGCTCGGCCACCAGGGCCTGGTCGAATCCGTAGTTGCCCCCGCTGACACCACGGTGGCCCTTCTGGTCGGCGTAGTCGTCGATCAGGCGCGCGCCGCGCGAACCGAGCGAGCCGTCATAGTAGGCCTTCACCGATCGCACGGTCAGCATGGCGGCCGGGTCGAGGCGGGGCCCTTTCGTCAGCCAGGCTCGGCTGAGCGCCGTATCGCGCGCCGAGAGCATGGCGTAGACACGCACCGGCAACTCGCCCGACGCATCGAGCGCTTCGAACGCCGTCATCAGTTCCGCGTCGGCGCCGGCTTCGTGCACGGCGGTGAAGCCGTCACGGGCCATGCGCTTCAACCCCGCCAACACCCAGGCGCGCGCTTGGTCCGGTGTCGGGGGAGGGACCGCTCCCTCGAGCAACGCCACGGCGCGATTGAGCAGCGTGCCGGTGGGCTCGCCCTTCGCGTCCTTCAGGATCTCGCCACCCACGGGTGGCTTGGTGGCGCGGGTGATGCCGGCCTTTTCAAACGCAAGCCGGTTGCCCCAGACGGCGAACCCATGCAGGCTGTCGAGTACCACCGGGTGGTCGGGCACTTGTTCGCTGAGCAGACGCAGGGTGGGGTAGCGGCTGGCCCATGCGCCTTCATCCCAGCCTCGGCCAACCACCCACTCGCCCTTCGGCACCTTGGCCGCGTAGGCCACCGTGCGGGCGACGGCTTCCTCTTCGGTGGCGACGCCGGTCAGGTCCAGTTGCGTTTCGGCCTGGCCGAGTTCGCGGACGTGGACGTGCGCATCGACCAATCCCGGTAGCGCCGTGGCGCCCTTCAGGTCGACGACGCGCGTGGCCGGGCCGCGGTAGGCCTGGGCCTGTTGCGCCGTGCCGGTGAAGACAATGCGGCCGCCGCGAATGGCGACGGCCTCGGCATCGGGCCGCCAGCCCTCGGCGGTGTGCGGGGCGCTGGCCGCGGGCGTGCCGTCGGCGGCGGGGTCGTCCCACGTGAATGTGTAGACACGTCCGTTGGTGAGCAGCGTATCGGCGGGCTCCACGGCAGGTGCGCTGGTGCACGCGGCGGTGAGCACGAGCGCGCACAGTGCGCCCCTGGCAATGCGGGTCGTCATGCGGCACAGGATATCGCACGCGCTTGCCAGATCGGCCGGCGGAAGCATCGGTGGGGTTTGGCGCTACCATATCGCGTCGACCTTCTAGCAGCCGGTGATCACCATGCATCCACGAACCGTTGCCCTTGTCTTGCTTCTGCCGTTGACCGCTGCCTTGTCCGCGCAGGCGCCATCCAGTGGACTCACCAGGCTGCTCGAGTCGCGGCTGGCGGACTTTCCGGCCCGGACCGGCCTCTACGTCAAGCACCTGGGCACCGGCGAGGAAGCGTCCGTTCGCGGCGACGAGTCGTTCAGCAGCGCCAGCGTCATCAAGATCGCGATCATGATCCGCGCGTTCCAGATGGCTGATGCGAAGACGCTCGACCTGAACGAGCGCGTCAAAATCGGCCGCGCCGACCTGCGCGACGGCAGCGGCGTGCTGCAGTTTCACGACCTCGGCTTGACGCCGACCTACCGCGACCTGATCACCGAGATGATCATCACCAGCGACAACACCGCCACCGACCTGATGGTGCAGAAGATCGGCGGCGTGGCGGCGTTGAACAAATGGCTGGCGGCCGCGGGCTTTACGCACACGCAGATGATTGGCCGCGGCCACGAGTATCGAAAAAAGTTGCTGACCCTGGTCTACCCCGAGTTCGCCAACCTGACGCCCGAAGAGACCACGGGGTTGCAGTACGCCTCGCAGGACAGCGCGCTGTTTGCGCTTTACGCCGACCTGTTTTCGGGGCCGCGCGTGAAGTGGGTGGAGATGGTTCGCGACCCGGCGACTCGCCGCACGCTGGCCGGACATCGCAGCCGCCTCACGGTCCAGGACCGTGCCTATTGGCTGGGCGACATGACGCCGCGTGAAACCGGCCGGCTGCTCGAGGCCATCGACCGCGGCACGCTCACGTCGAAGGCCAGTGCCTTCGAGATGAAGACCATCCTGGGCCGGCAGCAGGCCGGCAGCCGCCGCCTGCCACACTTCCTCGACGTGCCGGTCGCCCACAAGACTGGCGACAGCGCCGTAATCGCCAACGACGTGGGCCTGGTGTCGGCGCGGTCAGGGACGGTGGTGATCTCGTTCTTCGTCAACGGCGTCACCGGGTCGTACGGTGAGGCCGAAGACCGAATGGGCCGCGCCGCGCGTGAGATCGTCAACTACTTTGACGGCGCCGCGCCGCAACCGACGGCTGCTCCGAAGCCGCTGCCGCAGTACGAGCGGACGGTGCTGCTCGAGTCCACGTCGGAGACCTCGGCCAATGTCAGCATCGGCGACGTGAACGGCGACGGCAATCCCGACATCATGTTGGCCAAGGGCCGCCACTGGCCGCTGGTCGATCGCGTGTTGCTCGGAGACGGCCGCGGCGGGTTTCCCACGGCGCACGATCTCGGCACGGCCTCCGATCGTTCGTACTCGGGTCATCTCGTCGACCTCGACGGCGACGGCGATCTGGATGTGGCCATCAGCAACGACAAGGATGCCAAGCTGGTCTACCTGAACGACGGCACGGGCCACTTCCGCCCGGCGTCAACCTTTGGCGAGCCTGACTGGCCGACGCGTAACGCCACCATCGTCGACCTCAATGCCGACCGCTTGCCCGACATCGTCGTGGCCAACCGCACCGGCGACCGGCCCGGCGCCAGCTACATCTGCTTCAACAAGGGGCGCGGGCAGTTCGATGGCGCGTGCGAGAAGTTTGCCACCGAGTCGGCGACGACGATCACGGCTGCCGACGTGACGGGCGACGGCCTGGTGGACCTGATTGTGCCGCACCGCGACGGGGGCCAGAGCCATATCTATGTCAACGGCGGCCAGGGGACGTTCGCCGGTGCGGCCCGCGTGCCGTTCGGGCCTCCCAATGCCAACATCCGCATGTCGGCTGCTGCCGACCTGAATGGCGATGGCCGGCAGGATCTCGTCACCATCGACGAGAAGACCGGCGTGGCGGTGTACTACGGCGAGGCGGGCAATCGCCTGTCGGCGGCTGTGCCGATCGGCCTGGGCGACAAGGCGCCGTACGCGCTCGCGCTCGGCGACCTCGACGCCGACGGCAAGACCGACATCGTCGTCGGCTACATCGAGGCGCGGCCGGCCGTGTTTTTCAACGATGGCTCCGGCCGGCAGTTCACGCCCGTGCTGTTCGGCGACGCCAGGGGGACCGCCTATGGCCTGGCAATTGGCGACGTCGACAAGGATGGCCGGCTCGACATTGCGGTGGCGCGATCAGAAGCGGCCAACGTCCTGTATTTCGGTGGCGCGGCGGGCCAGCAACCGCGCAGTCCGGCGCCGGCTCGGCGCGTGATTCAACCCGCCGGCTACAAGCCCACGCCGTCGCCGCTCGTGCCTGCCATCCTGGTGGGCGATACCTTGTACTTGTCCGGCAGCACGGGTGGCGATCCCGTGTCAGGCCAGCTGGTGCCCGGCGGTCTCGAGCCCGAGATGAAGCAGATCATGTCGAACCTGCAGACCGTGCTCGCGGCGGCCGACATGACGCTTGGCGACGTGGTGGCCGTGACCGTCTACCTGGTTGACATGGCCGACTTCGCCCGGTTCAACGAACTCTATCGGTCGTACTTCGCAGGCGGCACCTTGCCGACGCGCTCGACCGTGGCCGTAAAGGAACTGGCGCGCGGCGCGCGGCTCGAAATCACCATGACCGCCGTCCGCAGCAAGTAGCCACCACCTCACCCGGGACAGGAGTTTCCTCATGAAGCGAATCAGTGCAGCGGTTGTGATGGTGTGGGTCTTGTCGGTCCCGGCGTTGTTGGCGCAGGCGCCGGCCAATCCGTTATGGCATGAACAGAAGGTCAAGAATTACCTGCCTCACATGACCTCGCCTGAAGTGGCCGACCTGCTGACGCGCACCGACATGGTGATTCTGCCGGTGGCGTCGCTCGAACAGCACGGATTGCAGGGGCCGATCGGCACCGACTTTCTCAGCGGTCTCGAGCGCGCCAAACTGATCGCGCAGAAGACCGAAGTGCTGGTGGCGCCGATTCTGTTTCCCGGCAACTCGCCGTATCACATGGCATTTCCCGGCACCATTACGCTGCCGGCCGAGACCATTCAGCTGGTCTACTTCCAGGCGGCGCAGAGCCTGCTCGCGCACGGCTTCAAGCGCTTCCTGTTTCTGAACAGCCACGCCGGCAACGCCGCCATCGTGCAGTACGTCGTTGACCGGATCAACCAGGAGACGGCGGGAATTGCCGTGGAACTGGATGCGGCCGCGCAACCGTTTCTCACGCGCGCCAGCCGGCCCGGGCCGCCGGCGTTCGACCGGCACGGCGGTGTCAGCGAGACCTCGCGGTCGCTGTACCTGACGCCAAACCTGGTGAACATGAACGAGGCCCGCACCGCACCGCTGACGCTGCTTCCGCATCTTCAGAAGATGCTGCCGGACGTGGTGGCCGGCGACCCGACCGCCACGCGCGTGTTCCTGGCCGAGGCGCTCAAGGCCGCCTCGACGGGGAAGGGCACGTCAACCAAGGACATGACCGAGACCGGCGTGTGGAGCGCGCTCGACGTCAAGACCGCCACCGCCGAGCGCGGGCGCGAGGAGACCGAGGCGTCGGTGAACGCCGCGGTGGCGTTCATCGAGCGCTGGAAGCAGCTGCGGCCGCTCGCGGTCAAGTGACGCGCCTGCCCGCGCCGTGAGCCGGGCCCGTGCCGCCACGAGGCCCGTTTTGCGGTACGCTTGAGAGTTCCATGCCTCTAGTAGTGCTCGACCAGATCTCCCACGCCTATGGCCACCTCCCGCTGCTCGACAAGGCAGCTTTGCAGGTGGAGCCCGGCGAACGCACTGCCATCATCGGCCGCAACGGCACCGGCAAGTCCACCCTCATGCAGATCATCGGCGGCGAGTTGCCGCCCGACTCGGGCACCGTCTGGGTGCAGCCCGGGGCCCGCATTGCCCGGCTCGTCCAGGATGTGCCGCTGTCGGCCAACCTGCCAGTGTTCGACGTGATTGCCGAGGGCCTGGGCGACCTCGGCGCCCTGATTGCGAACTACCACCATGCCGCGGTCGAGGTGGCGACCGACTACAGCGACGAGGCCATGACCCGGCTCGGCAATTACCAGCACGAGCTGGAAGAGCGCGACGGCTGGAGCCTGGAGCAGCGCGTCGAACTGATCGTGACCAAGCTCGGCCTGCCATCGGAAGCCATCGTCGACACGTTGTCGGGCGGCTGGAAGCGCCGGGTGCTGCTGGCGCGCGCGCTGGTGAGCCAGCCCGATGTGCTGTTGCTTGATGAGCCGACCAACCACCTGGATATCGAGGCCATCGAGTGGCTCGAGACCTTCCTGATGGAGTACGCCGGCGCCGTGATTTTCGTCACGCACGACCGCACGTTCCTCGAGAAGGTGGCGACGCGCATTGTCGAGATCGACCGCGGCACGCTGACCTCCTGGCCCGGCGACTACCTGACCTTCGAGCGCAAGAAGGAAGAGTGGCTCGCCAACGAGGAACTGCAGAACGCCAAGTTCGACAAGAAGATGGCGCAGGAAGAAGTCTGGCTGCGGCGGGGCGTCAAGGCGCGGCGCACCCGCGACGAAGGCCGGGTGAAGGCGTTGATGGCGATGCGCGCCGAGCGCGCGGCGCGACGGGCGCAAATGGGCAACGTCCGCATGCAGGTGGACCAGGCCGATCCCTCGGGCAAGATGGTGTTCGAGGCCAAGGGGCTGAGCCACGCGTTTGCTCGTGGCGACAAACCTTCAGGTTTGTCGGCCCCGGTCGTGAAAGACCTGACGCTGCGCGTCATGCGCGGCGATCGCATTGGCCTGATTGGTCCCAACGGCGCCGGCAAGACCACCTTGCTGCGCCTGCTGCTGGGCGACATGCCGCCGCAGGCCGGCGAGGTGCGGCGTGGCGCCAACGTGCAGGTGGCCTACTACGACCAGCAACGTGAACAGCTCGATCCGGATCGCACCGTGGTCGACACCGTGGGCGACGGCGCCGATACCGTGACGGTGAACGGTGTGCCGAAGCACGTGCATGGCTACCTGGCCGACTTCCTGTTCTCGCCCGAGCGCGCGCGGTCGCCGGTGCGGGCCCTGTCGGGCGGCGAGCGCAACCGCCTGCTGCTGGCGCGCTTGTTCACGCGTCCGGCCAACGTGCTGGTGCTGGACGAGCCGACCAACGACCTCGATCTCGAAACGCTGGAACTGCTCGAGGCGCAACTGGTGGAATGGCCCGGCACGCTGTTGCTGGTCAGCCACGATCGCCGCTTTCTCGACAACGTCGTGACGAGCACGCTGGCTTTTGAAGGCAACGGCAAGGTCCAGGAATATGTCGGCGGCTACGAGGATTGGCAGCGCCAGTCGAAGCTGCCCGCGCCACCCCAGCACGTAGGGGCGGGTCTTCAGACCCGCCCGTCCGCGGCCGAGCCTAAAGGTTCGGCCCCGCGAAAGAACGCGGCGAAGGCGAAGCGCTCCTTCAAGGAAGAGAAGGAGTACGCCGACTTGCCGAAGCGGATTGCGGCGCTTGAAGCGGAGCAGGCGCAGCTGCAGGCCTCGGTGGCGCGGCCCGAGTTCTACAAGGAAGGCGCCGAAACGATCAAGAAGACCATGGCGCGCGTCGAGGCGATCGAGCAGGAATTGCTCACCGCGATGGCACGCTGGGACGAGCTGGATTCAGTGGGACGGTCCGCCTAAAGGCGGACACTACATTGGCATGGAGTCCGATGTGGCGTCCCCCTTCAGGCTCAGAATGTGGCGTCCGGCTTCAGCCTCAGAATGTGGTGTCCGGCTTTAGGCTCAGAATGTGGTGTCCGGCTTTAGCCGGACCTCACGCGAACTTGCTCATCCCCTCAATCAGGTCCCACTCCTCATCCGTAACAGGCTGCACCGACAACCTGGGGATGCGCACCAACGGCATCGCTGCGAAGCGCTTGTCGGCCTTGATCTCGGCCAATGTGACCGGCCGTTTGAGCGATTTTCCCGCCGCCAGCTCGACAACGACGAGGTTGGCGTTCTTCGGATCAGGATAGGCCTCGACTGCGACCGTGGCCGTGCCGATCACGGCCTTCTCCTTGCCGGTGTGGTAGAAGAACACGCGCTCGCCCTTCTTCATGGCGCGGAGGTTGCGCTGGGCCACCGGGTTCTTCACGCCGGCCCACACTGTCGTGCCATCGGCCTGCAGTTGAGCGAACGAGTAGTTCTCCGGTTCTTCCTTGACCAGCCATCTCATGCGGCAAGAATGACAAAAAGATTACCTGCACCGCAAGATCCCCGCGATCGAGGACCGCTGAACCCTGCTACGATCGCTGAATCCCGCTAAACCTAAGCTCAACTGGAGTCAGCGTGAATCATCGTCTGCCACTCGTGCGCCTGTTCTCGTTCTTCGCCGGCGCCTTGCTCGTGTCCGTCGCACTGGCCGCCGAGGGAGCGCCTGCTGACCACGCCATCGCCAACGCCGGCCACGCCGATGTCAATAACAGCGTTGCCTTCGCCCGCGAGCATTTCGAGGGGGCATCGCTCGGCTCGCTCGAGTCGGAAGTGTTCGACCTGGCGCTCAATGCCGCCAGTTGCGCGGTCCGCGCGGGCAAGATCTCGAACCCGAAGACCCTGACGGTAATCGACTACTCCCGTCCGTCGAACCAACAGCGCCTGTGGGTCATCGACCTCACGACGCGCGAGTTGCTGTACGAGGAACTGGTGGCGCACGGGCAAGGGAGCGGCGGCGCCACGGCGACGATGTTCTCCAACCAGCCCGACTCGCATCGCACCAGCCTCGGCCTGTTCAAGACCGACAACACCTACATCGGGCGCAACGGTTACTCGCTGCGCCTCGACGGCCTGGACGAGGGCTTGAACGATCGCGCGCGCGAACGTGCCATCGTCATGCACGGCGCGCCGTATGTCAGCGAGGCGTTCGTGCGCGCCAATGGCCGGCTCGGGCGCAGCCACGGCTGCCCGGCCATCCGCAGCGACATTGCCCGCGAAGTACTCGACAAGGTCAAGGGCGGCGGGCTGGTGTTCGCGTATCACCGCGACGCCGGCCTGACGAAGAAGTCGAAGTTTCTCAGCAGCGGCTGCGGCGCCTAGCCTCGCTTGCGTGGCGTCCGCCTTCAGGCGAACCGATCCTCCACCCCGGCCGTATCGCTCGCCATGCGGCGAGGCAATGACCAACGCGCACTTGTGGTGTAGATTGATCACGGCAGACCGTGCATAGGTTCCTCCTCACCGCCTGCGCGCTGATGATCGTCGCCGCAGGTCCGCTGTCGGCACAGAACGCCGGCGACGAGCAGCGCCTCAAGGCCGCCTTCGTTTTCCGCTTTCCCCAGTTCGTCGTCTGGCCCCCCGTTGCAACCACCGGGCGCAATCACCTCGAGATCTGCGTCAGCGCGCCTGGCGCCGCGGCGGCGGCTTTGCGCGACATCACGTCTGGCGAGTCGCTCAACGGCAAGCCCTTCGTCGTCCGCGATCTCAGCTCGGTTCGTGACGTCGCCTCGTGCCACGTGCTGGTGGTGTCAGGCGAGCAGCCCAGCCGTAGCCTGATGTCCCGAGTCGCGACGCTGCCAATTCTGACCGTCGGCGACAGCGACTCGTTTCTCGATCGTGGCGGCATCATCCAGTTGAAGCTGGTGGAACGCCGGGTCCGGTTCGAGATCGATCAGCGGGCGGCCACCCGAGCGGGTCTGACCCTGAGTTCGCAACTGTTGAGGTTGGCGTCCAACGTGCGAGGCGAGCGATGAAGCGTTGGTACGACGCGTTGCCCGTGCACCGCAAGCTCGTGGCCATGGCCCTGGCCACGACGCTGCTGACCCTGCTCGCGGCCACCACCGGCTTGATCGCCCTCGATGTCTGGCGCTATCGCATCGCTGCCGCCGACGACATCCAGTCGCTGGCCCAGGTGATTGCCGAGAACAGCGCCGCGGCCCTGGTCTTTGGTGACGAGATGGCGGCCACCGAAACGCTGTCGACGACGCGGGTGAGGCCGACGGTGACCCGGGTGTGCTTGTACCTGCCGGACGACACGCTGTTCGCCACCTACGCGCGCACCGGCGGGGCTCCGTGTCCGGCGCGACCCGAGGCGGCCGCGAGCGGGTCGCTGCTATCGACGCGCGTCCCGGTCACGCGCAACCAGCGCGTGCTCGGCACGGTCATCGCCGAACGCGATCTGTCCGACCTTGGTTCGAGAATTGCGGTGACGGCCGGCGCCGGGCTGCTGACCCTGGTGCTCGCCGGCATCCTGGCCTTCGCGCTGGCCCAGCGGCTGCATCGCGGGGTTTCGGCGCCCATCGCCGAGCTGGCCGAGGCCGCCCGCAACATCGGCACGCCGTCCTATGCCATCCCCGAAATTCGCGCCAACCCCGATGAGATTGGCGAGCTGGTGAAGTCGCTCACGCCGCATCAAGGACGAGTTCCTCGCCGCGGTCTCGCACGAACTGCGCACGCCGCTCAACGCGATTGTCGGTTGGGTCCAGATCCTGAAGATGGGGCACCCCGATGCCGAGACGCTGCACAAGGCCGTGGCCACGATCGGCCGCAATGCGCACGCGCAGGCCCGCGTGATCGAAGACCTGGTCGATGTCTCGCGCATTGTCACGGGCAAGCTCCACTTGCGGTTCCAGGCGCTCGACCTGCGAGGGCCGGTGGAGGCCGCCACCGAGGTGAACCGCCCCACGGCGCACGCCAAGAACCTGGTGGTCGAGATGCGGCTGCCAGACGAGGCGTGTTACGTGAACGGCGACGCCGATCGCCTGCAGCAGGTGATCTCGAACCTGGTGTCGAACGCGGTGAAGTTCTCGCCGCCGGGCGGGCGCATCGAGGTGTCGCTGCGGAAGGTCGAAGGCGCGTTCGAGATCCGCGTGAGCGACACCGGCATCGGCATCAGCCGCGACTTCCTGCCGCACGTCTTCGAGCGCTTCCGGCAGTCGGACGGATCCATGACCCGCGAGTACGGGGGCCTGGGCCTGGGGCTCGCCATCGTCAAGGAGCTGACCGAACTGCATGGCGGCGCCGTGCGCGTGGCCAGCGAGGGCGCCGGGACTGGCAGCCAGTTCGTGGTGCGGCTGCCGGCCCTCGTGGCATTTGAGAGCGGGTTGGCGAGCCCGGCCGTCGAGGCGTCGCACTCGGCCTCGGCGTTGGCCGGGTTGCGTGTCCTCGCCGTTGACGACAACCCCGACGCGCTCGATGTCGTCTCGGCGACCCTGTCGGCGTCTGGTGCCGCCGTGCGAGTCGCGCGGGGGGGCGCCGAAGCTCTGGCCCGGTGGATCGAAGAGCCGGCCGACGTGCTGGTGTGCGACCTGGCCATGCCACAGATGGACGGCTTCGGCGTGCTGGCCGCGATTCAGTCGGCGCACACCGGCAGCGTGCGGGCGATTGCGCTGACCGCGCATGCCTCACAGGAGTACGTCGACCGGACCTTCGCCGCCGGCTTCGTGGGCCACCTGGCCAAGCCGTTTGGCGCGACCGAGCTTGTCACCGCCGTGGCCCGGGCCGCGGCCGGAGAGTGACCATGCCCCTGCGCCTGTTGCTGTGTCTCGTGCTTGCGAGTGCTGTTCCGGTCCTGGCCGCCGCTCAGGATACGTTGGCCCAGGACCTTAAGCGGCTGTCGCTCGAGGAACTGCTCAATATCGAGGTGACCGTCGTGACGCGGCAGCCCGAGCCGGTCCGGTCGGCCGCCGCCTCGATTTCGGTGATCACGAGCGAGGACATTCGACGGTCGGGCGTGACGACCATCGCCGACGCCATCGCCATGGCCGATGGCATGCACGTGGCGCGGTTCAACAGCGGCTCCTGGAACATCACCACCCGCGGCCTCAACGGCAGTACCCCGAACAAGCTGCTGGTGATGGTCGATGGCCGGAATGCGTTTTCGCCGTTCTTCACCGGCGTGTTCTGGAGCACGCTGGACTACGTCCTCGAAGACATCGAGCGCATCGAAGTGGTGCGCGGACCCGGGGCCACGCTGTGGGGCGCCAACGCCGTCAACGGGGTCATCAACATCATCACCCGCAGTTCGCGTGACACCCGCGGCACCTTTGTGTCGGTGGGCGGCGGCAACGAAGATCCCGGCCTGGTGACGGCGCGCCATGGCGGCGGCTCCGACACCACCAGCTACCGCGTCTATGCCAAGGCAGCCTTGCGGGCCGACCAGCAGTTCTCGACTGGCATCTCTGCCGCCGATGCTCGCCGGCGCGGACAGGTCGGCCTGCGCGTGGACTCGACCAGGGGCGGCAACCAGTGGATGTTCAAGGCCGATGCCTTCCACGGCCGCGACGACTTCATCGATCGGCGCGATGGCGAGTGGACCGAACTGAACCTGCACGCCCGCGTCTCGCGCGACCTGCGGTCCCGGGGGCGGCTGGAGCTGCAGTCGTACTACCGACGCGAGTACCGGAACGTCGAGCGTCAGCTCACGCACCACCTGGACACCGGCAATGTCGACGTGCAGTACTCGGTCAATCCGAACGCGCGCCACGCGCTCGTTGCCGGCGCCGGCATCCGGGTGAACCACGACAACACCCACGGCAGCCCCACGCTCGGCTTCGAACCGATGTCGCGCACGTATCCATTGTTCAGCGCGTTCGTCCAGGACGAGTTCGCGGTGCGGCCCGCATCGCTCTACCTGACCGGCGGGGTAAAGGTGGAGCACAACGCCTTCAGCGGCGCCGACGTGCAGCCCAACCTGCGGGCACGCTGGCTGCTGCCGCGCCGGCAGATGGTGTGGGGTTCGGTGGCGAGGGCGGTGCGGCGGCCGACCCGGTTTGACGATGACATCCGCATCACCACCGACACCGGCCTGTTGCTGGTCCAGGGCAGCGACGCCTTCGAGTCGGAAGAGATGCGTGGCTGGGAGGTGGGCTACCGGGCCCGGCCGGTGCCGGCCATGGCGTTCGACATCTCGACATTCGGGCAGCGCTATCCAAACCTGCGCAGCCAGGAGGCCCCGGCGGCCGGCGCCATCCCGGTCACGCTTGGCAACACGCTGATCGGGAAGTCGCGCGGCGTTGAAACCTCCACCACCATCCAGCCCCACAACTGGTGGCGCGTGCAGGCCAGCTACACCTGGCTCGATACCGAGATCACGAAAACGGCCGGCAGCCGCGACGTGAGTGGTGGCACGAACGAAGCGAACGACCCGTCCTACCTGGTCACGGTTCGCGGTGGCTTCGACCTGTCCAACAACCTCGATGTGGACCTGTGGTGGCGCGCGGTTGGTGCCCTGCCGAACCCGGCCGTGCCGGCCTACCGCGAGCTGAACGCCCGCGTCGCCTGGCGCATGAACGACCGGTTCGAGTTTGCGCTGGTGGGGCAGGACCTGCTGCATGACCAGCATCCGGAGTTCGGCACGTCGGTGCCGCGGCGCGTGGAGTTCGAGCGCAGTCTCCGTGCGATGCTGACGCTGCGGCTGCCCTAGCTGGCAAGCAACGTGCATTGGCACGGTCGTGGTCGATCCAGCCAGCCCATCCGCACGAGTGGCGTTGCTGCTCGTGGACGTCATCAACGACCTGGACTTCCCGGGCTCCGCCTCCCTCGTGCGTCATGCCGAAGCCATGGCGCCCCGACTGGCCGCGCTCAAGCAGCGCGCGCGCGATGCCGGCCTGCCCACCATCTACATCAACGACAACTTCGGGAAGTGGCGTTCCGATTTCCGCGCCCTGATCGACCACTGCATCAGCGACGAGGTGCCGGGCCGGAACGTGGCGAGGGCGCTCGAGCCTGACCAGGACGACTTCTTCGTGCTGAAGCCGAAGAACTCGGCGTTCTACGGCACGACGCTCGACATCCTGCTGCGCAGCCTGGGCACGCGCGCGGTGATCCTGACCGGGATTGCCGGCAACAACTGCATCCTGTTCAGCGCCAACGATGCCTACCTGCGCGACCTGCGCCTGTGGGTGCCAGGTGATTGCGTGGTCTCGAACACCGACGAAGAGAACGACTACGCGCTCGCGCAGATGCGCACCGTCGTCAAGGCCGACACCCGGCCCTCGACCGAACTCGATCTCGCTGCACTGGAGTAGGGCATGCATCTCATCCAGATCCTGTTGCCGATTCATCGGCGCGACGGCACCGCCGTCGGCCCCGAGCCGTTCGCGCGGGTTCGCGACGAACTCGCCGAGCGCTTCGGCGGCGTGACGGCGTATACCCGCAGCCCGGCCACCGGGGTGTGGCGGAGCGGCGTCGAGGAGGTGGAGCGTGATCAGGTCGTGATGGTGGAGGTGGTGGTCGAGGTGTTCGACCGCGAGTGGTGGGCACGGTATCGCGAGTCGCTCGAGGACCGGTTCGGGCAGGAAGAAGTGCATGCCCGCGCGCTGGCCATCGACCGGATCTGACCGCCTGGAGCACAATAGGCGCGTGCTGCCACTCGTCTGCCTCTTTGCCATGCTGCTCGCCACATCCGCCGTCGCGCAAGAACCCGCCGCACCTGCCCAACCCGCCCAACCTGCCCCACCAGCCCAAGAAGAAGTGCCCGAGGTCGAGGAGTTTGTCGAGGTATCGGCGACCCGCACCGGCAAGCGGCTCGAGGACCAGCCCATACGCGTCGAGGTGCTCGAGCGCGAAGAGATCGAAGAGAAGATGCTGATGACCCCCGGCGACATCGTCATGATGTTGAACGAGATGGGCGGCATGCGCGTGCAGGCCACTTCGCCGTCGCTCGGTGCGGCGAGTGTTCGCATCCAGGGCATGCGCGGGCGATTCACGCGGTTTCTGTCCGATGGCCTGCCGCTGTTCGGCGAGCAGGTCGGCGCGTTGTCGCTGCTGCAGATCCCGCCGATGGACCTCGGGCAGGTCGAGGTCATCAAAGGCACCGCGTCTTCTTTGTACGGTGCCGGCGCCATGGGTGGCGTCGTCAACTTGCTGTCGCGGCGACCTGGCGCCGAGCCGCAACGCGAGTTCCTGCTGAATCGTTCAACCCGCGGCGCCACCGATGCGGTGGCGTGGTTCGGCCAGCCGTTGTCGGGCGGCTGGGGGCTGACGTTCCTCGGTGGTGGTCACTGGCAGGATCAGGTGGATGTGAACAGCGACGAGTGGGCCGACCTGCCGGGGTACTCGCGAGGCGTGATGCGGCCGCGCTTGTCGTGGGACAACGGGCAAGGCAGCACCTTCTTCGCCACGGCCGGTGTGACGATCGAGGACCGCACCGGCGGGACCATGCCGGGGCAGGGACTTCCGGCCGGCCGCGGCTCGTATCGCGAGGCGCTCGAGACCCGCAAGTTCGACGCCGGTGTCGTCGGCCAGACGCTGCTGCGGCAGAGGTTCGTGGTGAGCGCGCGCGCGGCCGTCGCACGGCAGCGTCACGATCACCAGTTTGGCGAGCACCTCGAGCGGGACCGGCACGACACCCTGTTCGGCGAAGCAACCGTGCGAGGCGCGGCGGGACGGCACACCTGGGTGATCGGCGCGGCCATCGAGCGCGAGGCGTACCGCGCCACCGACCTGCCGCACTTCGACTTCACCTACACCGTGCCTGGCGTGTTCGTGCAGGACGATGTGGGCGTGACGAGCTGGTTGTCGATCAGCGCGAGCGCCCGGCTCGATCACCACAGTGAGTACGGCACGTTTGTCAGCCCGCGCGTGTCGGCGCTGGCGCGGTCGGGCACCTGGAACGCGCGGCTCTCGGCCGGCACCGGCTTCTTCGGCCCATCGCCCCTGACGGAAGAGACAGAGGCCGCCGGCCTGACGCACCTGACCGTTTCGGCGCCGCTACGTGCCGAAGAGGGACGGAGCGCGTCGTTCGACGTCAGCCGGACCGACGGTCCCTTGTCGACCTCGGTGACGTTGTTCGCATCGCGGGTCGAGCATCCCATCCATGTTCAGCAGGGGACCGGCGGGATGGTACTGACCAACCTGGCCGACCCCACGACCAACACTGGCGTGGAACTGCTGGGCACCCTGCGGCAGGCGCCGTTCTCGTTGACGGCGAGCTACACCTACGTCCGCGCACGCGAGCGCGTGGGTGGTGTCGCCGAGGACGTGGCGCTGACGCCGCGCCACAGCGCCGGCCTGGTCGGCATGTGGGAGCGCGAAGACGTCGGCCGTGTCGGCGTGGAGTGGTACTACACCGGCGTCCAGCGTCTCGAGCACAATCCCTATCGAGACGAGAGCAAGCCGTACATGATCGTCGGCCTGCTGGCCGAGAAGCAGGTGGGCCGGGTGCGCGTGTTCATCAACGGCGAGAACCTCACCGGCACACGCCAGACCCGTTGGGATGCGCTGCTGCGTCCCGATCGCGCGCCCGATGGCCGCTGGACCGTGGATGCCTGGGCGCCGCTCGATGGCCGCACGGTCAATGGCGGCATTCGGCTGATGTTCTAGTCAAAAGGGGGAACCGGATGGTGGGCAAATGAGCTCGATTCTACGCAGCACTGATCTCCTCCGACCCTTCATGCCGGCGAAGGACTTCGAGCTGTCGAAGCGGTTCTACGAAGCGCTAGGCTTCGAGAAGGTGCTTGATAGCGAGGTCGCGATCTTCAACGCCGGTTCCGGCGGCTTCATTCTGCAGCGTTACTACCAGAAAGATTGGGCCGAGAACTTCATGATGCAGCTGATGGTGGACGACCTGGACGCCTGGTGGTCGCACATCGCCTCTCTCGATCTGCCCGGTCAGTTTGGCGTCCCGCCCCCGAAGGCCACCGGCGATGCAGCCATGGGGGCTCCGGATCGCGTACGTGGTCGACCCAAGCGGTGTGCTGTGGCATGTGGCCCAGCGGCGTGAAGGCGCCGTGCAGGACCGCTCGCCCGGCGAGTGAGTCGTCAGCCCGCCGCGATTCCGGGTGTTGCGGGATCATGAATTTGTTGGGCGCCGGTACGCTGCGACGTGGCGCCCCGGTGAACGCGACACGCAAGGGTGGGGCGAGTGAAGCAATCTGCCGGGTTGTTGATGTTCCGCCGCCCTCCGGGCCGGCCGCTGGAGGTGTTGCTGGCACATCCCGGGGGGCCGTTCTGGGCGCGGAAAGACCTCGGCGCCTGGACCATTCCCAAGGGCGAGTACACGGACGAGGAGCCCCTGGCCGCCGCGCAGCGGGAGTTCCAGGAGGAGACGGGTTTCGTCCCAACCGGCCCATTTATCGAACTGGGGACGATCACGCAGAAGAGCGGCAAGATTGTGTCGGCGTGGGCGTTCGAGTCGGATTGGGATCCGCGCGGCCTGCGCAGCAACGACTTCGAACTGGAATGGCCGAAAGGGTCGGGGAAGGTCCAGACGTTCCCCGAAGTCGAGCGGGCGGAGTGGTTCACGATAGACCACGCGCGCACGCGCATGCTGCCGGCGCAGGTGCCGCTGTTGGATCGCCTGTCTGAATGCCTTGACGTGAGAGGGTAAGGGGCCCACCAATCGGCACGAGAGTCCATCAGCATATGCAAGCAGCCTGGTACGAGAAGCAAGGACCTGCCCGAGAGGTTCTGAACACGGGAATGATGCCCGATCCGGATCCGGGTCCGGGTGAGGTCCGGATTCGGATCGTGGCGTCCGGCGTCAACCCGGGCGACATCAAGAAGCGGCAGAATGCCTTCGGCTACGGGATGCCCTGGCCACGGGTGATCCCGCACAGCGACGGTGCGGGCGTAGTGGATGTGGTTGGTCCCGAGGTTACCGCCGACTGGGTGGGGCGCCGGGTCTGGTGCTACGGAGCGCAGTCCTATCGGCCCTTCGGAGCCGCAGCCGAATACGTCGTCGTGCCGCTGGCGTTGGTGGTCCCGCTCCCGGCCGGCACCTCGTTTGAACAAGGCGCCTGCCTTGGCATTCCCGGCATCACCGGCCATCGCGCCGTCCATGTCGCTGGTCCGGTTGACGGCAAGATCGTACTGGTGCGGGGAGCGGCGGGCGCCGTGGGTGTTTGCGCCGTGCAATTCGCGCGTCGCGCCGGTGCCACCGTCATCGGCGTCGTGAGGTCTCCCGGCGACGATGCCATCGCCGCCGGGGCCGGTGCTCACCACGTGGTCCGCGCCGGCGACGGCCTCATTGCCGATGTGCGTGCGCTCGCGCCAGGCGGCGTCGATCACATCGTCGAAGTCGCATTCGCGACAAACGTCGCGACGGACCTGGAGCTCCTAGCTAACGGCGGCTCGATCGGTGTCTATGCGACGGATGTCGATACGCCGGCGATTCCGTTCTGGCCGCTGCTGTTCAAGAACATCCGCGTGTGCTTTCTCGGTAGCGACGACTTTCCCGGGGACGCAAAGATCGCGGCGACCATCGCCATCAATGACGCGCTCACCGCGGGATGGGAAGGGTTCGCGGTTGCGGAGCGTTTCGCGCTCGAGGACATCGCTCTCGCCCACGAGCGCGTCGAGTCGCCCCTGCAGCACGGGCGAGTAGTGGTGTGCTCTAGGCGGCCGGAGGGTTGCAGTCCGGGTCAGCGCGTGATGCGCCCGCCGACCGGTAAGCGGCTCGGCACGCGTTCGGGGATGGTGCGATCGAAATTCGGGTCGTTCAGCGCCTCAAGGAATGCCACCAGGTCACGCTGTCCGCGCCCGCCCATGCGCAGGCCGCGCGCCAGCGGATCGATCTGATCGCGGGTCACCTGCGGGTTCAGGCCGCGCCCTCCACGGCCCCCTCGTCCGCCACCCCCACGACTGACGCGCTGGTAGAAGTTGATCACGTCCGGCAGCGTCGCGAACACGCCGCTGTGCATGTAGGGAGCGGTCGACCCGAGATTGCGCACCGACGGCGTGCGAAACGCGTAGGTCTGGTCGACGCCGGCGTCTGACTCGGCCAGGGCCGCGTTGTCGGGCACGCCGAGCACGTGCGGCGCGAAGTCCGAGAACATCGGCCCGTTGTGGCACTGCACGCAGCCGGCCGTCGAGAACCGGTCCATGCCGCGCAATTGATCGGAGGTGAGCGCGGTGGTGTCGCCGCGCATGTAGCGATCGAACGGGGCGTTCATCGCCACCAGCGACCGCTGAAATGCCGCCAGCGCGCGTCCGAGGTTCTGTTCGTTCACCGCGTCGGTGCCGCCAAACGCGCGCGTGAAGAGCCGGCGATATTCGGGCACGGCCTTGAGCCGCGCCACGACCATGGCGACGGCCCGGTCTTCGGGGAACGCGCCGCCGCGCATTTCGTCGATGGCCTTCAGTGGTTCCAGCGATTGCACCTCGAGTCCCTGCACTCGCAGGTCCCAGAACATCGGTGCGTTAGCCGGCGTGGCGGTCGAACGTGCGGCCAGGCCATTGAACGCGACGTTCAGGACGGTTTGGCTGTTGCGCTTCACCGGTGTTGCCGCATGACCGGCCGCGAATGTGCGCGAGGGTCCCAAGCCCACCCCGTTGGCGCCGATCGAGAGCGCCAGTCCATCGGAGTAGCCGAAATCGGGATGGTGGCACGTGGCGCAGGCCACGTCTTTCGGGCCCGACAGGATTGGATCCCAGAACAGCACCCGGCCGAGCGCCACCCGTTCCGGCGTCGTCGGGTTGTCGGCCGGCGCGGGCACCGTGAGCGGCAAGGCCGCGAGTTGCGGAGACTGTCCAGCGCTGATCGACGCGCTCGTCGTCGACACGAACGTGGCGAGTCCGGCCGCCAGTACCACCCAGGTGTTGCGCATGGTTCTGCATATCTAACCTTGATACCGCTTGCAAAAGCGATGGGGCCGGGTTAATGTGCAACCACATGGTTGTAAGTCGACACGAGAGCGACGAGGCCCTCAATCAACTGTTTCGTGCCCTGGCCGATGGTACGCGCCGCGACATCCTGGCGCGGTCGCTCACGGAAACACCGTCGGTCTCGACCCTCGCGGCGCGCTACGAGATGAGTTTCGCCGCCGTGCAGAAGCATGTGGCCGTTCTCGAGCGCGCGGGTCTCGTGCAGAAGCGGGCCCATGGCCGCGAACAACTGGTCTCCACCAACCGCGCGCGGCTCCACCGCGCGGCCGAGCTCCTCGACTACTTCGAAAACCTCTGGCGCCAGCGCATGGCGCAACTCGACGATGTGCTGATCCCGAAAGGAAAATGACGATGCCGCTGACCGCTGTGACCAAGGACGCTGTCACACTCACCCTCACGGTCGTGGGCGACTATGCCGTTCCTCAACGACGCCTGTGGGGCGCCTTCGCCGATCCGCGTCAACTCGAGCGCTTCTGGGGACCGCCGGCGTTTCCGGCCACCTTCACGCTCCATGACTTCAAGGTTGGCGGCCGCGCCGAGTACTTCCTGGCTCTGCCAGACGGGGCAAAGTGGAGCGGCTCGTGGAAGTTCACCGCGGTGAATCCCATCAGCTCGTTCGCCGCGCACGACGGCGAAGACAACGCCGAGGACGAGAACATGCCGGCGGCCATGACGTTTTCATTTGCCACCACGCCGACCGGTTCGCGGCTGACCATCGTCACGCAGTTCTCGAGCGTTGAAGCCATGGAGCAGACCATTCCTGGAATGGAAGAAGGCCTGCGCGCGGCGATGCCGCAGCTTGACGCGCTGCTCGCCGAACCGGGCGTGTCGACTGCGCCCGCTTAGCGGTTCCGACGCTGCCACGCCGCAAGAGGGAACAGTGCGCGCTGGTGACCAGCCGAAGGCTGCCACCGCGACAGAAGGGGATCCGCACTGTAGCTGCGGCCAGGCAAAGCCGGCAGCCTTCTCGGAAGAATGGGTGCCGGCTGGTGACCAGCCGAAGGCTGTCACCGCGAAGAAAGGGATTCGCACTGAGGACGGCGCAAGGCGCCGGCCATTGAGCCCGAAGCCTTGCTCGACGCCAATTGAGCGAGACGCTAGTTGAGCGAAATTGGCGGAGAGAAAGGGATTCGAACCCTTGGTACAATTTCTTGTACACACGCTTTCCAAGCGTGCTCCTTCAACCACTCGGACATCTCTCCGTTCGAGGGTCTTCTAGTTTAGCACTGGTCGGAAACCGGGCTGGCCTAGGCTTTTCGCGTCGCGCGGATGATCGCGTCCATGTGGTCCAGGTACTTCTCGAGCGCGCGGCGGCCGGCGGCGGTCAGCTTGTATCCCGTTCGCGGGGTGCGGCCCTCGAAGGTCTTGGTGCACGACAGGTAGCCGGCATCCTCGAGCTTGCGCGCGTGCACGCTCAGGTTGCCGTCGGTCGCGTTCAGTGCCGCCTTCAGCTCCGAGAACGACAAGTCGTCGGTACCCGCGAGCGCGCTGACGATGCCCAGGCGCATGCGGTCGTGCAGCAGGCGATCCAGTTCGGTGGCAATGCCGCCGGCGTGCTTCAGCGGCCTGTCGGCGGCCGGCCGGGTGTGCGTGACCGCATCGTGTCGAAGTTTTCGGGCCGCGCTGCTCTTAGCCACCGTGGTTCCTCGCAATGTAAACGCCGAATCCCAACTGCAGCCCGCCGAACCCGAGGGCGAGCCAAACGTTGCCCCACTCGGGCGGCGTCAGCAAGGCCGCCACGCCGAACAACATGAACAGGGCGCCAATCCAGCGCACCGCCGGCACGCTGACGATGCCGCCGGTGAGCAGGCCCGCGCCGTAGAGCAACAGCCACACGGCCGGCATCACCGAGAAGGTGCCAACCGCCCACAGGCCATAGGTGATGGCTGCGCCGGCGACAAACGGCGCCGCCAGGCCGGCTGCAAATCGCCGCGCGTTGGCCCCGGTCAGCGTCGCGCCGGCGTGCCGCGCCTTGCGCGCCATGGCCGCGAGTCCGACGGCGCCAGCGATGGCGGCGGCGCCGAGCCATGTCAGCAGCCAGCGATCGGGTGTTGGTTGCCACGAGCCAACCACGGCCGCGGCGAGCGCGATTCCGCCCATCACGCACCCGCCGGTTCCGGGGATGGCGGTAAACGTCGCCCCTCGCTCCATCGTCTGGCGGATGAAGGTGAGGTTCTCGGCCGCGTGTCCACCCAGGGACACGGGCAAATCGGGACGCGCAGGAAGTGGCACTGCTGGAATGGTATCGCGGGAAGGCGGCACGTAAAAGCACTTTGCAATGAAAAGAAGACGCCTGACCTTTTGTCCTCCTGAACTCCTGTTGTATACTGACCGGCGAATGACGTTTTCCTCCATGCGAAAGCACACCGGTGCTAAGCGGGCCAAGTGGGTGACCACTGGCGCGGGGGGCGGACGCTCGTAAGTTCGTTCTGAACAGTTCTGAGTTCAGAGGTTTCATGCCCACCCGCCGCGGTTACCCGCCGGCGGGTTTTGTGTTTTCAGGGGACAGTAATGAGCGCGATCGAAGTTGGCGTCCTTGGCGCGACCGGCGTGGTCGGGCAGCAGTTCGTGTCGCGGCTGGCCGGACACCCGTGGTTCAAGCTGACGTGGCTGGCCGCAAGCGAGCGTTCCGAAGGCAAGGCGTACAAGTCCGTGGCGCCGTGGCGCCTGGCGACCCCCATGCCGGCCGAATCCGCGGACCGCATGGTGGATGGTTGTGTTCCCGGACGCGGACCCCAGGTCGTGTTCTCTGGTCTCGACGCCTCGGTGGCCGGTGAGATCGAAGGCGCGTTTGCGGCGGCCGGCCACATCGTGGTCAGCAACGCCCGCAATTTCCGGATGGATCCGCTGGTGCCGCTGCTCATTCCCGAGGTCAACGCCGACCATCTGGCGCTCTTGCCCGAACAGCGCGCCGCCAAGGGCTGGACCGGCGCGATCGTCACCAACCCCAACTGCTCGACGATTGTCCTGGCCATGGCGCTGGCGCCGCTGCGCCAGTTCGGCATCCGCTCGGTGATCGTCTCGACCATGCAGGCCGTGTCCGGCGCCGGCTATCCCGGCGTGCCATCCCTCGACATCCTCGGCAACATCGTTCCCTTCATCGGTGGCGAAGAGGAGAAGATGGAAACCGAGACGCTGAAGATCCTGGGCCGCGATGGCGGCCGATCGCCGTACGAAGCGGCTGTCAGCGCGCACACCAACCGCGTGCCCGTCATCGATGGCCACACCATGACGGTGTCGGTCGGGTTCCAGTCGACGCCGTCCATGGCCGACATTGCCGAGGCCATTCGCCGCTTTTCGGGCCGCCCCCAGGAGCTGAAGCTACCGACCGCGCCGCAGCCGGCGCTGATCCTGATGGACGAGCCGAATCGGCCACAGCCGCGGCTTGACGCCGACCTCGGCGGCGGCATGGCCGTCACCGTCGGCCGGCTGCGCAGCTGCCCGGTGCTGCATGCGAAGTTCGTGACGCTGGGCCACAATACGGTGCGCGGCGCCGCCGGCGCCGCCATCCTGAATGCCGAGCTCATGCATGCTGAAGGGATCTTCTAGGTCATGAAAGTCATGAAGTTCGGCGGCACGTCAGTCGCCGACCGTGCCGCCATCGAGCGCCTGATTGCCCTGGTGCGCGCCGAGCGCCAGGCCGAGGCGCAGAAAGAAGGCGGCGATGCGCGGGGACCGATCGTCGTCGTGTCGGCGCTCTCCGGGGTCACCGACCGCCTGCTTGGCGTCGCGGCGCTGGCTGGTTCCGGAGATGTCGAAGGTGCCCGCACGAGTTTGCAGGATCTCCGTACCCGCCACATCACCGTCTCGGAGGTGATCACGGACGCGACGCTCCGCCAGTCGGTCGTCGAGGCGCTCAACCGCGAGTTCGATGAACTGGAGCGTGTGGTGCACGCACTCGCCGTGCTGCAGGAAGTGTCGCCGCGCTGGCTCGACACCCTCGCTGCCACCGGCGAAGTACTGAGCAGCCAGATCGTGGCGGCCGCGCTCACCGCCCACAAGCTCCAGGGAGCCTGGGTCGATGCCCGCAAGGCCGTCGTCACCGATGGCGAACACACCGCCGCGGCGCCATTGTTTCACGAGACCACCGCGGCGTTGATGACCCACGCCGATCCGCCGCTGGCGGCCGGCCGCATTCCCGTGCTCGGCGGATTTGTCGGCGCCACCGTCGGCGGCGTCACCACCACGCTGGGCCGCGGCGGCTCCGATTTCTCGGCGGCGATTGTTGGCGCCTGCCTGGGGGCCGACGAAATTCAAATCTGGACCGATGTCGACGGCATGCTCACCGCCGACCCGCGCATCGTCAAGTCGCCGCAGGTCGTTCCGCACCTGTCGTTCGCCGAGGCGTCGGAGCTGGCCTATTTCGGCGCGAAGGTGCTGCACCCGGCCACCATTCAACCCGCCGTGGCCCGCAACATCCCGGTGCGCATCCTCAACTCGCAACGCGCCGAGGCGCGCGGCACGCTGATCACCGGCGATCGTCCGCCGAGCGAGCGGGCCCTCACGGCCGTCGCCTCGAAGAAGGGCGTCACCGTCGTCGACATCACCTCGACGCGCATGTTGATGGCGCATGGCTTCTTGCGCCGGCTGTTCGAGGTGTTCGAGCGGCACAAGACTCCTGTCGACGTGGTGACCACGTCCGAAGTCAGTGTGTCGGTGACCATCGACGATGCGAGGCGCCTGCCGGCCATCATCGAAGGGTTGTCGGGTTTCGCAGGGGTCGAGCGGCAAGACAGCATGGCCATCGTGTGTGTCGTTGGCGACGGCCTGCACGACGACCCGACGCTGGCGTCGCAGGTGCTGGCGTCGGTCGGCGACGTGCCGCTGCGCATGGTGTCGCAGGCGGCGTCGCGACGGAACATCACGTTCGTGATCGGCGAAGACGAGTTGCCGACGGCGCTCGGCCGGTTGCACGAGCGATTCTTCGAAGAGGTCCGGCTGAAGCCGGACACCACATTGCAGCCGGACGCCACATTGAAGCCGGACACCTCATCGAAACCGGGCGCCAGATCATGAGGATCCTGCTGCTCGGCCACGGCCGCATGGGGCAGTTGGTGGAATCGCTGGCCCCGTCGTACGGCGCCACCATCGCCGGAGTGATCGACGAGGCGTCTGGCCCGGATGCAATTGCGCAGGGCGCCTTCGGCGAGGTCGACGTGGCCGTTGACTTCACGCTGGCCGATGCCGTCGTGAAGAACCTGCCGCAATTGGCGGCGCGCAAGATTAACGTGGTGATTGGAACCACTGGCTGGCAGGCACACGAGGCGGCCATGAAGGAACTGGCTGCGAAGGCCGGCATCGGCGTACTCGCGGCGTCGAATTTCTCGCTGGGCATGAACGTGTTCCAGATGGCCGTGGAAGAGGCGAGCCGGCGGTTCGCCAGGCACGCGGAGTTTGGCGCGTGGATTCACGAGTCGCATCACCTGCTGAAGAAGGACGCGCCGTCGGGCACGGCGCTTACGCTGAAGGCAGGGATGGAAGAGGCCGGTTACGCCCGGCCCATCGACGTGTCGTCCACGCGCGTGGGGTCGGTGCCCGGCACGCACACGGTGGGCTTTGACGGCCCGTCGGAAACCATCGAACTGACACACACGGTTCGCGACCGCGCCGTGTTCGCGCGTGGCGCTCTCACCGCCGCCAGCTGGTTGAGCGGCAAGCGCGGATGGTTCTCCATCCGCGACCTCTTGAGTGATACAGGCCGGGAGTCGGGAGTCGGACCCGCCTCCGCCCGCTGAGTTGGCGGCGGGCTATGGCGAGGTCTCGCCGAAGCGGCCTTCGGCCGCGAAGACGGAAGTCGGGAGTCGAAATGAGAACCATGTTTACGGGCGTTGGAACGGCACTCGTGACGCCGTTTACGAAGAGCGGCGCACTGGACGAGCCGGCGATCAAGAGACTGGCGCGACGGCAGATCGATGCCGGCATCCACTTCCTGGTGCCGTGCGGCACCACCGGTGAAACGCCCACGCTGTCGGCGGCGGAGCGACTTCGCGTAGTGGAGCTGGTGCTCGAAGAGGCAACCGGCCAGGTGCCCGTCATGGCCGGTGCCGGCGCCAACGACACGAACGAAGCCGTGGCGCTATCGAAAGAGATGCATCGCCTCGGCGTGCAGGGCCTGCTGCAGGTCACGCCCTGGTACAACAAGCCCACGCCTGAAGGGTTGTGGGCGCACTTCTCGGCGGTCGCCGACGCGACCCCGCTGCCGGTGATGCTCTACAACGTCCCTGGCCGCACCGGCTGCAACATCGACGCCGCCACGCTCGCAAGGCTCGCCACCATTCCGCGCGTGATCGGCGTGAAAGAAGCGTCCGGCAACATCACCCAGATGATCGAAATCTGCCGCGCCGTGCCCGAGAACTTTCTCGTGCTGTCGGGTGACGATGCGATGACGTTGCCGCTGATGGCGATCGGTGGCCGCGGCCTGATCTCGGTGGCGTCGAACTCGGTGCCGTCCGAGATGGCGCAGCTGGTCGAAGCTGCCGAACGCGGCGACTACACGACCGCGCGCCGGCTGCACCAGCGGCTGGTGCCGATCATGCTCGGCAACTTCATCGAGTCGAACCCGGGCCCCGTCAAGTACGCCATGGCCGCCATGGGCCTGTGCGAAGAGGTCTACCGCCTGCCAATGGTGCCGCCGCGCCAGGCATCGAAGGACAAGATGGACGGCTGGCTGCGAGACCTCGGCATCGAGATCGGGCGGGTCTGAAGGAACAGGCGGGTCTGAAGACCCGCCTCTACATTGCTTATGACACTCAAAGAGAACATTGAATCGTTGGTGGCCGCCGGCACCGGCGCCAACAAGGCGGCCGCGCGCGCGGCGTTCGACGAACTGAAGTCGGCGCTCGAGGCGGGCACCGTGCGGTCCGCGCAGCCCGACTTCTCCATGCCCAGCGGCTGGCGGGTCAATACCTGGGTGAAGCAGGGCATCCTGCTCGGCTTTCGCTTCGGCGACATCGTCGACATGTCTGCCGGCCTGCCGTTCTTCGACAAGGACACGCAAACCCTGCAGAGTCCCGGGGTGGCGTCCGGCATCCGGATCGTGCCTGGTGGATCGGCCATTCGCGGCGGCGCGTTCGTGGGCCGTGGCGTCATCTGCGTGCCGCCCATGTACATCAACATCGGCGCCTATGTCGGCGATAGCTCGCTGGTGGATTCGCATGCGCTGGTGGGGTCGTGCGCGCAGATCGGCGCGCGCGTGCACATCAGCGCCGCGGCGCAGATTGGCGGCGTGCTCGAACCCGTCGGCGCACTGCCCGTGATCGTCGAAGACGATGTGCTGGTTGGCGGCAACACCGGCATCTACGAGGGCGCGGTGATCAAGCAGCGTGCGGTGATCGCGGCCGGGACCATCCTGACTGGCTCGACGCCGGTCTACGACCTGGTGAACGGCGTCATCATCAAGCCGTCGGCGGGGCAGCCACTGGTCATTCCCGAGGGTGCGGTGGTGGTACCGGGCGCGCGCGCGGTCACCGTCGGCGCCGGCAAGGACTGGGGCCTGTCGCTGGCCACCCCGGTCATCGTCAAGTATCGCGACGGCAAGACGGACGCGAGAACGGAACTCGAGCAGTGGATCCGGTGAGTCGGGGATCGGGGATCGGGGATCGGGGATCAGGGATCGATCCCGTCGAGCTTGCGCGACAGCTCATCGACATCGAATCGACTACCGGGAACGAAGGCGAGGTCGGCGCCTGGCTGGCGGCGTTTCTGCGCGGCCGTGGGTATTCGGTCCTGGAACAACCGCTCCCCCCGATCCCTGATCCCCGATCCCCGATCCCTGCGAAGCCTCGCACCAACGTGATTGCCGCGGTCGGCGAGCCCGAGGTGGTGTTCTCGACACACTTCGACTGCGTGCCGCCATTCTTCCCGAGCCGCATCGAAGGCGGCCTGCTCTATGGCCGCGGCGCGTGCGATGCCAAGGGCATTCTGGCGGCGCAGGTGGCGGCGGCCGAGCGGCTGCGGGCAAACGGCGAGACCCGGATCGGCCTGGTGTTCGTGGCCGGCGAAGAGCGCGGCAGCGATGGGGCGAAGGCCGCCAACCGGATCGCCTCGAAGTCGCGCTTCCTCATCAACGGCGAACCGACCGACCTGCGGCTGGGGTCGGCGACGCGGGGCGTGTTTCGCGTGCGCCTGACGGCCGCCGGCAAGGCCGCGCACTCGGGGTATCCCGAGCTGGGCGAGTCGGCCATCGACAAGCTGATCGACTGTCTCGTCTCGCTGCGGACGGCGGCGTGGCCGTCGGACCCGCTGCTCGGCCAGACGCACCACACGGTGGGCCTGATTAACGGAGGGGTGGCCCCCAACGTGATCTCGCCGCATGCCGAAGCCGAGGTGTTCTTCCGGACGGTCGGCGACCACGACGCGATTCGCGCCACGCTGGCGTCGGCGATCGACAACCGGGTCACGGTGAATGAGATCCTGGAGTTGCCGTCGGTCCGCCTGCACACCGTGGCTGGTTTCGAGACCGCGGTGTTCTCGTACTTCAGCGACGTGCCGTTCCTGTCGAACTGGGGGACGCCGTTGCTGCTGGGCCCGGGGTCGATCCACGTGGCGCACACCGATCGCGAGCACGTCTCGATGGCCGAGCTCGATCAGGCGGTCGACATCTACGCGAAGTTGGCGGCGACGCTGCTGTCGAGCGCCTGAATCAGCCGCGGTTCGAAGTGCCGTCCCGACTGCTCGCGCAGCTCGTGGATCGCGACCTCGACACTGCGACCCTTGCGATAGGGCCGATCGTTGGTGATGGCATCGAAGGCGTCGGCCACCGCGACAATGCGGCCCGCGATGGGGATGTCCGAGCCCTGGAGCCCGCGCGGGTAACCTGACCCGTCGAATCGTTCGTGGTGCGAGATGGCCACGGTCTCGGCCAGCTGCAGCAGCGGGCTGTGGCTGCCGCCCAGAATGCGCGCGCCGATGCTGGTGTGGGTGCGCATGACCCGCAGTTCGCCCTCGGTGAGCGGGCCGGCCTTGCGCAGCAGCGCATCCGGAATGCCGATCTTGCCAATGTCGTGCAGGGCCGCGGCGCGACGCAGCAGGCCGGCTTCTTCGGGCGTCATGCCGATGCGCACGGCGAGCGCGGCCGCCAGGTCGCCGACGCGCAGGTTGTGCTGGTTGGTCTGATCGTCGCGGTACTCGGCGGCGAGCGCCAGCCGTTCGATCATTTCGACCCGCGTCGATTCCAGTTCGCGGCTGGTGCCGATGGCCGATTCCAGCAACGTCCGGTTCTGCTTGCGCAGGTCCTGGAACAGCATGCGGCTCTCGAGCAGGTTGCGGACGCGCAGCATGACCTCGACGACATCGAACGGCTTGGTCACGAAGTCCTTGGCGCCGCCCCTCAGCGCCTGCTGGCGGGAATCGCGCGAGTCGTCGCCGGTCACGACCAGCACCGGCAGCCGCTCGTTGTTGATCAGCGGGGTCAGCATCTCGAGGACGCCGAAGCCATCGCACTCCGGCATGTGCAGGTCGGTGATCACCAGGTCGGGGGGCGACGACAGCAGCAGCGCCGGCAGCTCGCGCGCGTCGGTCAGGGCGGTCACGCCCATGAAGCCCGACCGGTGCAGCATCGACGTGAGCAGGGCCAGGTTCTGAGGCTCGTCGTCGATGATGATGATGGTGGCGGCCAGGCTGAGCAGGCTTAACCGATAGGGCTCCCCGAAGAGCTCCGCGTCGCCGCTGGTCGCCGGAGGAAAGTGGATCATGGCCTGAGCGGAAGAACGCAAGGATACTGCCGCAGGGGTCGTTCGGCCAAACGTCTCGCGGTCAACAACTTAGGTTTTGCGGACGAGGTGCCAGCGGGGCGTGCGCGCACTGGGCGCACACTCCAAAGCGGTAGATGCTACACTGAGGGTTCGGCCCGGAACCTCGGCAATCTCAGGGCGGCGAATCGCGTCAGGGCCGGAAGGCAGCAGCGCTAAGTCGTTTCCGTGATGTGTTGAGGACCTCCGGGCCGAGTTTCCCCTTCCAATGGCCTACCAAGTCCTAGCCCGCAAGTGGCGACCGCAGACGTTCGAGGATGTGCTCGGGCAGCAGGCGGTGACGCGCACGCTCAAGAACGCGCTCAAGAGCAAGCGAATCGCCCAGGCCTTCGTGCTCTCGGGGCCGCGCGGCTGCGGCAAGACCACCACCGCTCGCATCCTGGCGCGCGCGCTCAGCTGCGCGAAGGGGCCGACGCCGGAACCGTGCGGCGTCTGCGACGCGTGCATCGAAATTGCCGAGGGCCGCGACATCGACGTGCTCGAGATTGACGCTGCCACCCACACCGGCGTCGACAACGTCCGCGAGGTGATCGTCGAGGGCCTGGCCATCGCGCCGGTCCGCAACCGCTACAAGGTCTTCATCATCGACGAAGTCCACATGCTGTCGGCATCGTCCTTCAACGCCTTGTTGAAGTCGATTGAAGAGCCGCCGCCGCATGTCATCTTCATGATGGCGACCACCGAGCAGCACAAGATTCCCGACACCGTGCTGTCGCGGTCGCAGGTTTACGAGTTCCGCACCATCTCGGCCAAGGTGGTGGCCGACCGGCTGCGGCTGATCGCCGGCGAGGAGAAGATCGAGATTCCCGAGGCCGGCCTGCTGTTGCTGGCGCGCGCGGGCGAGGGCAGCATGCGCGATTCGCTGAGCGCCTTCGACCAGGTGCGCGCGTTCGCGGGCGATACCATCGCGGTCGAAGATGTGGTCACGGTGCTGGGCCTGGTCGGCCGCGATCTGGTCTTCGACATGCTCGAGGCGGTGGTCAGCGAAGACGCGCCGGCGGCGTTTGCGCTGGTCGAGCGCGCCATCGAGCGCGGCTACGACCTGCGCCTGCTGTGCCGCGAACTGGCGCGCGCCACGCGCGACCTGTTGATCCTGTCGGTGGACCCCAGGCGCGCTGCCGACCCGGACGTTGCCGCCGATGCCGAGAAGGACCGCCTGCTCGCCATGGCCGGCCAGTGGTCGCGCGAAGACTTGCTGCGCGCCTTCGACCTGCTGACCCGCACCGAACAGGAAGTGCGCGTCTCGGATCAGCCGCGCTACAACCTCGAGATGGGGCTCCTCAGGTTGATGCATCTGCGAAAGCTCGTGCCACTCGGCGAGTTGCTGGGGCTCGCGGAAAAGACACCGGCTCGTCCCGCGTTGGCGCCTCGAGCACCCGTCGCCGCGCCCGCCCGGCCGACCGCGCCGGTTCCGCTAAGAGCCGCCGCGCCCGTTCCCGCGAAACCGGCTCCGGCCGCGCCACCACCCGCAGCGAAACCCGCGAGTGCGAGTGCCGGCGACGGTTCCCTGAAAGACGCGTTCTTGAGCGAGATCAAGTCCGCCAAGTCGACCTTTTACAACCTGGTCGTGGCGTCGGCGTACAGCATCGAAGCCACGCCCGACAAGATCACGTTTGCCTTCCAGCCCAACAAGAAAAACGCCAAGGCCCAGTGCGAAGATCAGAAAGCCTGGTTGGGCACGTTGGTCGAAAAGGTGGCCGGCCGTCCCATTCCCATCGCGATTGTGATTGCCGAGGCCGACGCAGCGCCGGCGCCCGCGCCGTCAACCCTCGGCCCGCCGGTCGCCGCGCCCCGTGGGAGTGCCGACGATGTCAAGGCAGAGGCCATGGCAAACTCGACGGTGCAGGCCGTGCTCGAAATCTTCCCAGTCGACAAGACCACGATCGAGGAACGATGAACATCCAGAACATGATGAAGCAGGCGCAGGAGATGCAGGAGCGCCTGCAGCAGGAGATGACGCACACCTCCGTTCAGGCGACTGCCGGCGGCGGCATGGTCACCGTGACCGTGAACGGCCACAAGCACCTGCAGAAGATCGTGCTCGACCCCGAAGTTGTGTCGAAAGACGACATCGGCATGCTCCAGGACCTGATCGTCGCCGCCGTCAACGACGCGCACCGCAAGGTGGACGAGGCGCTGAAGCAGAAGATGGGCGGCATGCTCGGCGGCATGGGCCTGCCCGGACTCTGATGGCGTTACCCGCGTCCCTGCAGGACCTCGTCGAGCAGTTCAAGCGGTTGCCCGGCGTCGGCGCGAAGAGCGCCCAGCGGCTGGCGTTCCACATCCTGCGCACGCCCCGCGAGGACGCCGAGCGGCTGTGCCAGGCCATTCGCGACGTCAAGGACCGCGTCACCTATTGCACCACCTGCAACAACATCACCGATACCGACCCGTGCCTGATGTGCGGCGACGACAGCCGTGACCACCGCGTCATTTGCGTCGTCGAGGAACCGCAGAACGTGAACGTGGTCGATCGCACCGGCGGGTTCAAGGGCGTGTTCCACGTGTTGATGGGCGCCATCTCGCCGTTGCAAGGGGTCGGCCCCGACGACCTCAAGATCCGGGGCCTGCTCGAGCGGATTGGCACCGACCGCGTCGACGAAGTGATCCTCGCCACCAACCCGACCGTCGACGGCGAGGCCACCGCCATCTACCTGGCGCGCCTGCTGAAGCCGCTCGGCGTGCGCGTGACGCGCATCGCCACCGGCATTCCCGTGGGCAGCGACATGGACTACGCCGACGACCTGACCGTCGGGAAGGCCATGGACGGGCGCCGGGAAGTGTAGAATTCGGCTAGCTCATGCTTCCCGCCGCATACCAACTGCCTGCGGCCGTCGTCCTGCTGGTCGGCGGGTTCCTGGCGTGTTTTTTCGGCTACCGCCTGTTCAAGGTGGTGCTGGCCCTGTTTGGCTTCATCATCGGCGCGCTGGCGGCCAGTTCGGTCTTCGGCGCCACTGACACCACGCCCATGGTGATTGCCGCACTCGTCGGCGGCATTGCCGGCGCGGCGTTGCTGCTGGCCGCCTACTTCGTCGGGGTGGCGCTGGTCGGCGCCGGCATCGGCGCGCTGATCGCCAACCTGATTTGGACGCAGGTCGAGGGCGACCCGCATCCCTTCGTGGTGATCCTGTTTTCGGTGGCCGGCGCGGTGCTGGCGACGTGGCTCCAGCGCTACGTGATTATTCTGGGCACGGCGTTCGGCGGCGCGTGGACGCTGCTGGTCGGCGGCCTGGCGATCATGGGCGACAGCGGTCCCTTGAAAGCGGCCGCGCAGGGTGACGTGTGGGTCGCGTATCCGCTGAACCCGGCGCCCGGCATGACGTGGCTGCCGTGGGCCTGGATCGCCCTCGGCACCTTCGGCACGGTGGTGCAGATGTTCTGGACCGGCGGCGACAAGGGCCGCGTGGTCAAGCCGAACAAGAAAAAAGGTCTGCCGAAGGAGTAGCCTCCGGCTTCAGCCGGAGCTCTCAGCGGCCTTCAGGCCGCTCAGGAATGCATCCTCAATCCGGGCTCCAAGGCACCAATCCCCGCACAACGTAATGCCTTCGTGATGCACGGCGCCGACCGCCAGTGGCGGATCGGCCATCGCGTACCGCCAGCGATGCGCCACCGCGTGAAACGCGCGCGGCAGGCCGTTGGGGATCAGGTCGTGAAACGCTTCCATCAGGAACGACCCCACCACCTCGGGGTCATCGTCCACATGCGCGGCGCTCCAGAGCGGCGTGGCGTGCAGGACCCACGCATCCACTTTCCACTCGCGCTTGGGTTTCGACTGGTTGCGCGCCATCCAGCCGATCGGACTGCCGTTGACGAAGGCGCCATCGAATCGCGCCGGCACCCGTTCTTCGAACGCCGCCATTACCGCCCAGCACGGACGGGTGACGACCGTGTCCAGCTTCGCCACCAGTTCGGGAACATCCCCGACCAATGGCTTGGCCTGGTCTGCGGTGACCGCCAGGATCACACGATCGAACTCCCCAAGCGCAGGTTCCAGAAACAATGTGGTGTCCACCTTCTTGGGCGCCGTAGCCTTGGCGGAGGCGGCTAGGCGGACCTGCTCCACCCGTTGGCCATAACGCACATCCAGCGGCTCGGCCATCGCCTTCGCAATTGCGCTCATGCCCGGCAGGCCCACATATCGATCGGTGCTCGACGCCAGCTCTTCCCAGCCTTCGCTGTCGAAGCTCACCAGGCGCCCCTCCCACTTGCCGGCGACCCGGTCGGCCAGCCAGCGGTCGACGACCACCTGGAAGCGAGGGTCGCGGACGGTGAAGTACTGCGCTCCGTGATCAAAGGCGAGTGTCGCGCCACGCGCGCTCTTGGGCATGTCGATGCCGCTGATGTGGCGGGTTGCCGCGCGTCCGCCAGGACCGCGCGCTCGCTCGAAGACGACGACCTCGTGTCCCTGGTCGCGGAGTGCGTGCGCGGCTGACAACCCTGCGATGCCGGCGCCGACCACGGCTACTCTCACGGTTCAGCCCTTGTACTCGCCCGCCCAGAGGCGGTCCAGAAACTGGCCGTAGGGGAGAATGGTGATGTTTCCGACCTGCCGGCGGCGGGTCTCGAGCGACACGCACAGCAAGTGCTTGAATTGCTTCTCGTCCGCGAGCCCGCGCAGAGACCGCAGGTCGTGCGGACCGATGGCGGTCTTGGCTTTCACTTCGACGGCCGTGTGGCCTTCGATCAGGAAATCCACTTCGTATCCGGACGTCGAGCGCCAGAATGAGATCGGCTCGCCCGAGACGTAGGCGCTGTAGGCCTTGAGCTCATGCAACAGGTAAGTCTCGAACGCAAAGCCCAGCTCCGGCCCTTGCGGCGTGGCCGCCCGCCCCTGGAGGGCGCCGACGACGCCAACGTCAAAAAAATAGTACTTGGACGACACGATGGGCTTGCGCTTCGTGGACGCTGCCCATGCCGGCACCTCGTGAAGCAGCAACGTGTCCTTGAGAATCTCGAAGTACTCGTACACGGTCGTGCGCGGCACCTGGGCGTCGCTGGCGATGTTGGTGAAGTTCACCAGCGTAGCGTTGGCGAGCGCGGCCACGCGCAGAAACCGGCTGAATGCCGGCACGTTCCGCGTCGCGCCCTCGGCGACCACTTCCTGCTGCAAGTAGGTGCCGGCGTAGGCGGCCAGATCGGCCGAAGGGTCGTCGGACAAGTAGATTGACGGGAGCAGTCCCCGGCTGAGCGCCTTGGCGAGATCGAAGCGCGCGCCCAGTTCATGACGGGTCAGCGGATGCAGATGGCGGGTTCGGGCGCGCCCGCCAAGCAGGTTGACTCCGCCGCCGCGCAGCCGTCGCGCGCTCGACCCGGTCAGCAGAAAGCGAAGGCCGCGCGCCTCGATCAGCCGATGGACTTCGTTCAGCAGCACCGGCAGGCGCTGGATTTCGTCGATCACGATGATCCGATCGGCCGGGGTCAGTTCCTCGGCGAGCCGTCCCGGATTCTGGCTGAGTGAGAGGTAGACGGTGGAATCGAGCAGGTCGAACACCTTCGCGTCGGGCAGGGCCTGGCGAACCAGGTGCGACTTTCCGGTTTGCCGCGGCCCCAGGAGGAAGTGCGACTTGCCCACCATCCAGAAGGCGAGATCGGCAGCGCGACCGACGAGTCCGCTCCGCTGCGGCAACATGATGCTAGACTACAGTGTCGTCATTTATCATGTCAAATGACGATAAAAGCGACGGGACCGCGGCCACCTGTTCTCCAGTCGGGTCGAGCTAGCCGAAGGGCCATAATCACACCGTCCAGTCGCCCATGACTTCAGTCAACGCTTCGCTAGAAACTGCCGGCGGACGGTCGAGATGGCCGCCGGAGGTGCTCGCCCTGCTGGCCTGCGTGGCCTTCACGCTCCTCTATCTTGCCTTCGGGTGGTCAGGGTGGGGACCACCGGCCGCCGAAGAATCCCTGATCGGCGAAGCCTCGCGGTGGTGCGAGCGGGTCAGTCCCGGCCTGTTTCGCGAGCCCGTCAACGCGCTGAGCAACCTGGGCTTCATCGTCGCCGGCATCTTGATGTTCCGCATGCTGGCGCGCGACCGGCCCGAGCAGTGGCGGCTAAACCAGTTTTATGGCCTCACGCCGGTGGCCGTGCTCTACGCCGGCGCCACCGTCTGGCTGGGCCCTGGCTCCATGCTGATGCACGGCACGCACACCTTCTGGGGCGCGTGGGCCGACAACCTCAGCATGGTGATGTACATCGTCATCCCGTGGCTGATCAACGTCGCCGAGATGGGGCGATGGAGTGCCCGCCGGCTCTTCACCGTCTACGCCGTGCTCATGACCGCCTACGGCATCGGCTACGCCATGTGGGGCCCGAAGATGGGCATCAACCTGGAATTGTTTCCGCTCTCGATCGTGTTCTGGGGCATCTCGGAAGTGTTGTACCGCTTCTGGTCGCCGCGCGCGCGCTGGCTGTCGGGCTTTTCAGGGCTGCTGATTGCGGCGGCGTTCGGCATCATGCCCTGGGAGATGCTGGCCGAGCCCGCCGAGTACTGGTGGGTGATCCTGTTCTGGGTGCCGGCGCTGCTGTCGAGCGCACCGCCTCGCGGCCGCCGCGTCTACGTGCCGTGGAACTTCATCGGCGTGGCGACCTTCATGACCGCCTACGCGATCTGGTTGACGGGACGTCCTTCACATGCCTTCTGCCAGCCCGACTCGTGGATCCAGGCGCACGGCATCTGGCACATGATGTGCGCCTTCGCGACGTTCTGCTTCTTCAAGTTCCTGCGCACGGAGCGGCGCGTCGAGACGCCGTCACCGGCCTGACAGGACGCGACCCAGGCTGCCGAAGTAGCCGGTCATCTCGAGATAGCCGGCGCCGGTGAGCGGCTGGCCCGCTCGCGTGCCGCTCACGTCGATCACGCCTTCCCAGTACGCCACCCCCGTTGAGCGCTCGAGCGCCAACTCCTGATCGGCCATGGGCGTCGTGACCTTCAGGTCGAGCCGCTCAGACGGAACACTGATCGCCCATTCGATGGGGTAGGCGGCGCCGTTCTTCGACTTGAACGTCGCGCGGCCGGGCGTGAGCGAGAACTGGTTCACCGCGAGATGCGTGGTCTTGCCGTCGGTGCCGACCAGCGTGCCGCTCGACCGCGGGTCCCGGCTGCCATCGTCCCGCCGCAGTTGATACAGCATCAGCTCGCGGCCATCGGACAGTTGCATCGACAGCCAATCCCACCCGCGCTGGCCGGGTTCAAGGAAGCTGGTGCCGAACTCGTGGTCCATCCAGCTGTCGCCGGTCACCTCGAAGCGCTCGCCGTCCACGGTGATCGAGCCGCGCGTCGGCATGCGGGTGAGCGAGTAGTAGTGCGAGGCGTTGCCGGCCTGCGCGCCCTTCTGGCTGATGCCGTTAATGCCGTGGATGACCGGCGCCTTGCCCTCGTCCAGGGTGAGATCGATCGCGGCCTGCGGGCTGGCTGCCTTGAGCAGGTGCCGGATCCCGGATCCCGGATCCCCGATCCCGGCGAGGGTCGCGGACCAGTCATCGTTCCAGACGCGATACTGACCGGTCGCGGCTCCGGCCAACCCCGGTCCGCCGCGCGAGAGCTTCTCGGCGTAGCGATACCGCCGTCCCGACGGATCGCTGATCGCGAGGTGCGTCATGAACAGGTCGCGAATGGCCCACGCCGACGGGTTCGACGGCGACGGGTCGATGCCGACGCGGAAGAAGGTGACCTGGTAGCCGAAGCGCCGTCCGTCCGCCGCCTTCACGTTGCCGGTGTAGTACCACCACTCGATCTTGTAGTCGGGATGCGAGGCATGGTCCCGCGGAAACGCGTAAGTGTAGCCGGCGGTGGCTTCTTTCCACGCGGATTGCGCCGACAACAAGTGCCAGGAGGGCAGCCATTCAGGGCTGCCGACAAGGAGCCCGGCAACGAGCATCAACCTGACCCTATTCATCATGCGATAGCACCAGTTGCGCAGCTCGCCGAGCGGGGTAAATCCCGGCAATCGCCGTCGCCACGATAACTGCGATTGACGACTGAACCAGGAACGCCGTCGGCAGGTGAAACTGAATCGTCCACCCAAAGCTCTGCACGTTGATCACGTAGATCAACACCATCGACAGCGCGAAGCCCATCGTCAAGCCAATCCCCTGGCTGACGGCGCCAATCAGCGCCGCTTCGATAATCACCATCTTGCGCACCTGCGATCGGTCGGCGCCGGTCAGGCGCAGTAGCGACAGTTCCCGGCGGCGCTCGAGCACCAGCGTCAGCAGCGTGCCGGCGACGCCGAACATGGCGACGATGATGGCGATCAGCTCGAGGGCGTAGGTGATGGCAAACGTGCTGTCGAAGATGCGCAGCACTTCGTTGCGAAGCGTGCGGTTGCTGAAGATGAACGCGCGATGCCCTTCGTCCAGGCTGGCCAGGATCTCGGAGCGCACGGTCTCGGTATCGGCGCCGTCCGCAAGGAACGCGGCCACTCCCGACGGCGCGAGATCGCCGAAGTAGCGCCGGAAGGTGCCCACGTCCATGATCACGACGCCGCGGTCGTTCGAGTAGTCGTAGTAGACCGCCGCGACCGAGAAGTCGCGCAGGCCCTGGGGTGTCGGCAGGCTCAGCGTGTCGCCCTCACGCTTGCGATACTTGTTGGCGAACGCTTCGGAGATGATCACGCCGTCGGTGCCGATCGCGGCGCGCACGGCATCGCGCGCGTTCGCGGGGCTCTTGAACATCAGCGCGCCGTGCTCCAGCACCACCTCGAACGTGCCGGCGCCCAGCACCGTGAGGTTGTTCTCGTAGACCAGGTCGACGTTTCGGAAGCTGTCGATGGCGGTGACCGCCGGATGCCGCTGCACGGCGGCAATCACTTCGGGCGACAAGGTCTGTTCCTGCCCGACCGTGGGCCTGATGCCGGGGCCGATGAACAGGTCGGCCTGCAGCGTTTGACCGACCCAGTAGACCACCGTGTCGCGGAAGCTGCCGATCATGATGGCGATGGCCACCATCATCGACAGGCTGACCGCCAGCGCCGCCACCGAGATCGACAGCCGCGGGATGGCCGAGGTCAGGTTGGCGTGGGCCAGCAGGCCTTCGACCCCCAGCCGGCGTCGAAGCACGCCGCGTCCCAGCCGCGCCAGGCCGTACATGATGGCCGGCACCAGCAGCCCGGCGCCGATCACGATGGCGAACGAGGCGAGGTAGCCAAACAGCGGCCGCCCGTTGACCGGCCCCAACTGTGCCAGGCCAAAGGCCAGCGCCAGCACCGCCAGGGGCGCAATCAGCATGCCCGGCGTGAGCCGCACACGCATGTCGAGCGTGTCGTGCCCGCGCATGGCCGCCGTCGGCTCCACGCGGCTGGCTTCAAGGGCCGGCACGGCCGCCGCCAGCAATGACAGCGGCAGGCCAATGGCCACCGCCAGCCAGACATGGCCCCAGTCCATATCGGGCGGTGCGCTCGCTGCGGCAATGTAGATCGTGCTGACCGTGGCCGCGGTCATGCCGACCGCCACGTCGGCGAGCAGCCGCGCCAGGCCCAGGCCGATAGCGATGCCGGCGACGGCCAGGGCCGCGGCCTCGCCCAGGAACATCACCAGCACCTTGCCGCGCGTCAGCCCCAGGGCTCGCAGCGTGCCGATCTCCTGGCGCCGCGCGACCACGGAGATAGTGACGGTGTTGTAGACGAGGAAGAGGCCGACGATCAAGGCGATCCAGGAGAGGGCGGTAAGGTTGGTGTGAAAGGCCGCCAGCATGGTTTCCACCTGCTCGCCGCGGCGGCTGGGCCGCTGCGCGGTCAACCCGGCGGGCATGCGCGCCACGATCGCGTCGAGCGATGCCTGCAGGTCGGCGCCCGACGGCAAGAGCACATCAAGCCGGTCGATGCGGCCGAGCCGATCGAACGCGAACTGCGCCGCGGCAATGTCCATGAGGATGAAGTTGCCGTCGAGCACCCGCGCCGGTCCTTCGTCTTTCAGCAACCCGCGAACGATGTAGGTGCCGAGCCGGTCGCCGAACATCAGCGGCATCTCGCTGCCGATGACGTAGCCGCGCCGCTTGGCCAGCTTCTCGCTGATGACCACTGACCGTTCGTTGGTCAGGATCTCCAGAAACTTCTGCGCCGTGAAGTCCTCAGCCCCCGACCCGTCCAACCCGCCCGACCCGCCCAACTCGAGCAACTGGTACTCGCGAAACGGCATGTCGCGCAGGATGTCGATGCCGAGCACTCGCACCGCTTCCAGGTTGCGCAACACCAGCGGCCGCGCGTTGCTGGTCACGAGCGCGGCGTTGCCTTCGACGACCGGGCTGACCATGCCGTAGTCGCGGAGCCAGCCGAGCGAGGGCAGGACGGTTTCGTCCACGCCGGCGGTACCGACGATCTCGACCGCCGTCTTGCCGGCGACGGTTTCAAGTGCCGTCTCGAACCCGCGCACCGAACTGGCGTTGGTCAGCTGGATGGCGACGACCACGGCAATGCCCAGCGCCACGCCGAGCACGGTGGTGGCCGTGCGCAGTTTGTCGCCCGCCAGGGGCCGCAGGATGAACTGGTAGAACAGGCGCACGTGCGTGGCGACAAACCTTAGGTTTGTCGATCCCCTTCGAACTTGCCGTCGCGCATCCTGAGCACGCGCGTGGCCGCGGCGGCAACGTCGGCCGAATGCGTGGCGAGCAGCACGGTGATGCCCATCTCGCGATTCAGCTCCGAGAGCAACGCCAGCACGCGGCCGCCGTTGTCTGAATCGAGGTTGCCGGTAGGCTCGTCGGCGACCAGCAGCGCCGGCTGATGTACCAACGCGCGGGCAATGGCGGCGCGCTGCATCTCGCCGCCCGACACTTGCTGAGGGAAGTGCGACAGGCGATGGGCAATGCCGACCCGATCGGCAAGCGCTCTCGCGCGGGCGTCGGCCTGGTCTCCCTTCATGCCCGAGAGCAGGCAGGGCAGGGCGATGTTGTCGCCGATGGTCAGCGTCGGCAGCAGGTTGAAGAACTGAAAGACGAAGCCCACCTGTTCCCGCCGCACGTGCGTGAGGTCGTCGTCTCCCAGCGTGGCGAGGTTGCGGCCGTTCAGGGTGACGCTGCCGGCCGAGGCCCGGTCCATGGCGCCGCACAGGTGCAGCAGCGTCGACTTGCCGCAGCCCGATGGCCCCATCAGCGCAACGAAGTCGCCTTGTGCGACGGCAAACGACACGCCGGCGAGCGCCGTGACCCTGGCGTCGCCGCTGGTGTAGGTTTTCTGGAGGTCTTCGGCGACGAGAACGGGCATCGGACTTCCATTATGACGCCCGCTCGTCGTGGCAGGGTCCGAACTCCGGGCGGGTCGAAAGACCCGCCCCTATATTCTCGCTCACGTAGAGGCGGGTCTTCAGACCCGCCTGCCCGGATGGCCCGCGCCATCAGATGCGCATGGCGTGACCCGGATCGATCAGCGACGCTCGCCGTGCCGGCAGCCAGCTGGCGGCGACCACCACGATTAGCAGGACCACCGCGGCCGTCACGAGCGTGACGGGATCCTGCGGTGTCACCCCGTACAGCAGCGTCTGCGCAAACCGGCTACCCGCGGCCGCGCCTGCGAGGCCGATCGTGCCGCCGGCCATCGCGAGGACCAGCGATTCCCACACGATCGACCGCGCGACCCGCTGGGGCGAGGCGCCCAGCGCCATCCGCAACGCGATCTCGCGGCGCCGCTGCGCCACGGTGTAGGCGAGCAGCGCATAGACCCCGCCAGCTGCGGTGACCAGGCCGCCCACCGCGAACAGGGTGATCAGCAGCATGGCGAAGCGGTCCATCTGCACCGCGTCGCCGAGCAGCCGGTCCATCGAGGTCACCGAATGCACCGGCTGATCGGGGTCGACCGACAGCGCTGCGGCCCGCGCGGTCAGGGCGACGGTCATGGGATCCAGGTGGGTCCTGGCGATCACGTTCAACACGAGATACGGATTCTGGGCGTGTGGAATGAAGATCTCCGGCACCGGCTCGCTGCGCGGTCCGCCGTCGCGTGCATCGCGCACCACGCCGACCACTTCGTAGGGATATGGCCCGCGCTGGTAGTCGAGCACCAGCGTGCGTCCCACCGGATTCTCGTTGCCCCAGGCGCTCTTCGCCAACCGCTGGTTGACGATCACCACTCGCGCCGCTTGCGCATCGTCGGCCTCCGAGAACTCGCGCCCGTCAACCAGGGGCAGGCCCAGCGTGGCGAAGTAGCCCGGCGTGGCCATGCGAATGCTGGCCTCCGGCACGGCATTGCCTTCAGGGCGGGCATTCTCGGGCCAGTACGGCCGGGTGAACTCCGAGCCGACGGTGCTCATCGGCAGCGAGGTGACCGCGGCCACCGACTGCAGTGACGGCACCTCGCGCAGGGCCGTGAGCACGCGCCGGTAGTAGTCGGTGGTCTGGGCGTTGGTGCGGTAACGCGCGGCATCGGGCGCGATTCGCAGCACCAGGAGGTTGCGGGTGTCGAAGCCGACGTCGACGCGTTGCAGTTCCGCGTAGGTGCGGGCGAGCAACCCCGCGCCGACCAGCAGCATGACGGCCGCGGCAATCTCGGCCACGACCAGTCCGGCGCGCAGCCGGCCAGACGCCCCGGTCGACACCGCCACCCCGTCCTTGAGCGCGCCGGCAATGGGCGTCCGGCTGGCGCGGAACGTGGGCACGGCGTTGCCGATGGCCGTGGCCAGCAGCGCGAGCACCACGGCGAACGAGGCGACCCGCGCGTTCAGGCCCACCTCGTGGAGGCGAGGGATGGAGGCCGGCGCGATCGACAGCGCCGCCTCGATCCACCAGGTGGTGAGCACCATGGCGATCACCGTAGTCACGATCGCGCTCAGCGCGCTTTCGGCGATCAGCTGCCGGGTGACCCGGCTGCCGCCGGCGCCCAGTGCCAGGCGAATGGCGATCTCGCGGGCGCGGGCCAGGCCGCGCGCAATCGCGAGGCTGGCGACGTTGGCGCAGAGCAGCAACAGCAGGCAGAACATGGCGCCGAACACCAGCAGCAACTCGAGGCGGCTGGTCCGCGACACCTCATCCGCGAGCGCCGATAGCCGGATGCCCCAACCCGCGTTGGTGGCGGGATGCGCGGCGGCAATGCCGCGTGCCAGCGTCTGCATGCGCGCCTCGGCGCCGGCGATCGTCATGCCGTCCTTCAGTCGCCCGGTCACGCGCAGGAATCGCGCATCGCGCGGATAGCCGTTGGGAAAGCGCGGGCCGCGATACGAGGTGCGCATGTCCCAGGGCGCCCAAAAGGCGGCCGTGGCGTCGGGCACGCCGAAATCGTCCGGCATGATGCCAATCACGAGCCAATCCACGCCTTCCACCGAGATGCGTTTGCCGACCACCTGCCGATCCGACCCGAGGCTTTGCCACAGGTGATGGCTGAGGACGATCACCGGCTCGCCGCTCGATGCCTGCCGCGACGTGATCGAGGCCGCCCCTTCGTATTCGTCCGGGCGGAACGTCCGGCCGAGCAAAGGCTGGCGGCGATAGACGTCGAAGAACCCGCTGGTCACGTGGACGCCGCTAATCGGCGTACCGCCGTCGCCGGCGCGGAGCGTGGCCGTCGCCGTCATGGTGGCCGTGATGGCATCGAAGGCGTCGTTCTGCGCGACCCAGTCGAGAATGTTGCCGGGCGCGCCGCCCTCGCGCAGGCGGTCCTGGCTGATGTTGGCCTCGAAGATTGCGACCAGCCTTTCGGGCTGATCGTAGGGCAGTGGCCGCAGCAGGGCGGCATCGACGAATGCGAACAGGGTGGTGGTCGCCGCGACGCCGAGTCCCAACAGCAGCGAAATGCCGAGGGTGACCCCTGGCGATCGGACGACCGAGCGCATGGCCTGGGCGAGATCGTGACGGGTGCCAACGAAGATGCGATCCCATAGCAGTGCCAGCCACGTCGCGGCCATCGCCGCGGGCCCTCGTGCCCGGGCCTCGTTCAGCAGCCGCCGGGCATCATCGTGTCGCTCTCGCTGGTCGGGGCTCATGTGCGCGCCTTTCGCAGCGCGCGGCTCGCGCGCGCGTGATGGACGATGGCCTCGAGGCGGCGGACTTCGGCATCGAGGACCCGCTTGCCGAGCGGCGTGAGGCCAAAGTAGCGCCGCCGCTCATCGTCTTCATCGGCGGCGGGCCGCTTGTCCGACTCGGCAATGAAATCGCTCTTCTCGAGTTCCCGAAGCAGGCCATACAGCGCCGCCGGCCAGAGGCGGACCTGCCCCTCGGTGCGCTCGGCCACCTCTTGCATGATGCTGTAGCCGTGGCGGGGGCCATCGGCCACCGCCAGCAGGATGTGCAGCGCCTTGGGCTTGAGGGGCAAGAGCCGCTCGAGGCTGCGAGGCTTGTCGGTCATGAGTCGATATATATATTACATAGTTCATAGTCGTCAATCCGTATCCGTATCGGATTCACACAAGACGTGTAGAAATTGCATCTGGTAGCGGGCCGGTGTCGTCGACGTGCGATGGTCTCTCCCGCAGTGACGCCGCCGAAGACGTTGGCAGCACTATTGCTTTTCGTGAGGCGTCCTCCCCCGGAAAGTGCCGATCGAATGCAGTTGAACAACGAACCGCCGTCCACCGACTCGCGCCGCGAATTTTGTCTTGCGTTGAAGGCGGCGCGCGAGCGTCGGGGGATCACGCTGGGCGAGATAGCGGATGCCACCAAGATCGCCGCCTCTCACTTCGCCGACCTCGAGCGTAACGACTTAAGCCACTGGCCCAAGGGTCTGTTCCGGCGATCGTTCTTTCGCGACTACGTCCGGATGATCGGCCTGCCCGAAGCCGAGACCTGCGCGGACTTCGTCCGGTTGTTCCCGGAAGCGGAAGCGCCGAAGCCGGTCGAACCGCCGGCGGCCGGGCTGGTCCCGGATCGACGCCAGGCCGTTCGTGACATCGCGCGGTCGGCGGCGACGGCCCTGGCCGCGGCGTGGCGGCACGGCGTCCACGCGCTCGCGAATCTGTTCGCCAGCGACGATGACCGGATCACTCAGGCCGGGGACGAGACCGGTACGCGGGCGTGGGTGACCGACGCTCGCCGCGTCGGCGCGCCGCGGGTGCGCGTGCGAATCAAGCTGCCCCGCTAACGCCTGGCCATCTCAACGTCGAAATTAGCGGTTGATTATATTAGGCCACACTGATATTCATGGAGGTGTTCACGCCAGCACCCAGCCAACGAACGAGGGAGCCCATGACGATTCAGTATCTCGAAATTGTGACGACAGAAGTAGACGCGGTCTGCACGGCCTACGCCACGCAACACAACACGTCTTTCGGTGAGGCTGATCCCATGCTCGGCCATGCCCGAACGGCGCCGCTGGCGGGTGGCGGGCTGGTCGGCGTACGAGCGCCGCTGCGCGCAACCGAGCAGCCGGTGGTGCGGCCCTATTGGCTGGTGACTGACATCGCGGCGGCGGTCGCGGCCGTGGCGAACGCCGGAGGAGAGATCGCCCACCCGCCGCTGGAGATCCCCGGTCATGGCACATTTGCCATCTACCTGCAGGGCGGCAATGATCATGGTTTCTGGCAGGTGTAGCTGTCAGCCAGCCGACTAGGCTCGAGGAACGTGCCCATGGGATTCGTGTTCGGAGCGGAGCAGTGCCGGGTGGAGAACCGCGATCACCTGGGCAAGCCCGCCCTCGTCGCGGTTGCGATCCGCACCTACGACACCACGGTCGAGGACCTGTGGGATGCGATGACCACCCCGGAGCGGTTGGCCCGCTGGTTCCTGCCGGTGGAGGGGGACCTGCTGGTCGGAGGCCGGTATCAGCTCAAGGGCAACGCCGGCGGCACGATCAGCCGCTGCGACCCTCCCCAACGGCTCGATCTCACGTGGGAATTCATGGGCGGGACGAGTTGGGTGAACCTTCGACTCGCACCCGATGGCCGAAAGGCGCGGCTGACCCTCGAGCACATCGCGCACAAGGGTGGGATCGGCGAGGACCATCTGAAACAGTACGGGCCGGGCGCCGTTGGCATTGGCTGGGACCTTGCCCTCCACGGGCTGTCGCAGCACCTGGCCAACCCCGGCGTGGCTATTGACCCTGTCGCATTCGAGGCGTGGACGCAGTCGAGCGAGGGCAAGGCATTCATTCGCGCCTGCGGCGATGCATGGGGCGCCGCGCACGCCGCGGCCGGAGAGGATCCGGCCGTGGCACGCGCACAGGCAGACCGGACCATCGCGTTTTATTCGGGGGCATGATGCAGGCGTTCGAGATCCTCGGCGATCCCGTGCGGCGGCGGATCCTGGAATTGCTGCTCGAGGGCGAACACGCCTCCGGCGAGGTGGTTGAAGTCATCGCACGCGACTTCGGCATCACCCAATCGGCAGTCTCGCAGCAGCTCAAGATCCTGCGCGAGAGCGGGTTTGCAACCGTCCGCGCCGAAGGCACCCGCCGCGTCTATGCCGTCGATCCGCGTCCGCTGGCCGACGTCGACGCCTGGCTGGTGCGATTTCGACGGCTCTGGGATCCTCGGCTCGAGGCCCTGGCGACGGAGATCGCGCGGGGGAAGCGCGCCCGGCGAACCCGTCGGTGAGCCCCGAGACGGTCCATCTAGAGCAGCAGGTCCTTGAGCACCGGCGCCAGCACTTCGGGAGGGACGAGGGTGCCGTATCCCGGCAGCGTGTGCCGCGTTGCCCAGGGCATGACGGCCGCCAGGGCGTCGGCCGCCTCGACCTTGAAGGGCTCGCTCTCCGCGCCAGCGAGGACCCACGTGGGGACCGCAACCGTCGCAGCCAGCTCCCTGGGCACCGCGCCATCGCCCATCACCGCGTTGTCGTACACCAGAGTATGAGCGACCGCTTCCATCACCGCCCAGTCGGGGCCGTGCTTCAGGTCGGCGAGCGCGTCGGGCGGAATCATGTCAGCGAGAAAAAAGGCCACGGCGTCACCGCGTCGTCCGCTGGCAATCAGGTCACTCATCTGCCGAGCGTAGCCGGCAAACTCCAGCTTCGCGCCGGCGTCGCTGCCTCCGAAGGGTGGCTCATGCACGACGAGCCGGGCGATCTGGCTGCCGAGCCGCGCCGCCGCTCTGAGCGCCAGCACTGCGCCCGACGAGAAGCCGTACAGGCAGGCGGCGTTCCCGGTCATCTCGACCAGGGCTGCCAGGTCGTCCACTTCGCGGTCCACGGAGTACGGCCCGACGTCCGTGCTCTCGCCCCGGCCACGTCGGTCGTAGGTGACGACGGTGAAGTCGGACGAGAGGGCGGCCGCCAGCGGCTGTCCTCCCCGGTACCCGCGGTACGCCATGGCGCCATCTACCAGGACCACGACGGGACCGCTTCCCGTCATGTCGTACCCAATCACTGTTCCGTCGGTCGATCGGAGTTGAGGCATCTCGTGCGTCCTTTCAAGCTATTTCGCTGTCGCGAATTGGTGAGTATCGATGGATGTGACCACCCGCTCGTGGGCCGCGGGGCCGAGTGTACGGCTGGCCGGTCGAAGCGCCCAGGATGCCGCGGCGATGCCCAGGACCACCAGCGGCACGGTTGCCGTGGCCGCGGAGTGTCCCATCGCGAGGTGCGAGCACGCCGCCGCCGACAGGTCGAATGCGATGCCGGCGTAGGCCCATTCCTTCAGGCGAGGATATCGCGGTACGAGGATGGCGACCCCGCCGAGCATCTTCCAGGTCCCCAGGATGACGGCGAAATAGGCGGGGTAGCCAAGCGCCGCCAGGCCCTGCATGGTGCCGTCGGCGCGGGAGAGGTTCGCCGCCCCGCCCACGAAGAAGAAGGATGCGGTCACGATCGTCGTCGCCCAGTAGAGCGCGTTGCGGCTAGTCATGGAAATGGCCCCCTTGATGAATGTCGGTCACATCGCCTGCGCTTGGTTCGTCACAGCTATGACGGAACACGATGCGAGAATGTGACCGATGAACGGGCCTGAATGGCTGGTGGAGCGGTTCGAAGAGAACCGGAACCACCTGCGCGCGGTGGCGTACCGGATGCTCGGCTCGACGGCCGAGGTGGACGATGCCATCCAGGAAGTGTGGCTTCGTCTCAGCCGCTCGGACACCAGCGAGGTTGAAAATCTCCGTGGCTGGTTGACCACCGTCGTGGCGCGCGTCTGCCTCGATATCCTGCGTTCGCGCACATCGCGGCGCGAGCAGAGCCTGGACGAAGTGGCGGAGCCGGCCGAGCGCCGCAGCGACGGCATCAGCCCCGAGCACGAGGCGCTGCTGACCGATTCGGTCGGCCTTGCGTTGCTCGTGGTCCTCGAGACGCTGGATCCGGCCGAGCGGACGGCCTTCGTGCTGCACGACATGTTTGCCCTCTCCTTCGACGAGATTGCGCCCGTCGTCGGGCGGACGCCGGCGGCGGCCCGCAAGCTCGCAAGCCGGGCACGCCGCCGCGTCCAGGGGGCCGGCCCCATGCCTGCTGCCGATCGGGGGCGACAACGGGAGGTCGTCGCGGCCTTTCTCGCGGCCTCGCGCGGCGGCGACTTCAGCGCGCTGCTGGCCGTGCTCGACCCGGACGTCGTGCTCAGAGCCGACGCGACATCGGTGCAGATGGGGGCTGCGGTGGAAGTACGCGGTGCGGCCGGCGTGGCCGAGATGTTCTCGAAGCGCGCGCAAGCGGCGCAGCCGGCGACGGTGGACGGCGTGGCAGGATTGGTCTGGGCTCCGGGAGGCCGGCCGCGCGTTGCGGTCCGCTTTGCGTTTGAAGACGGACGGATCACCGCTATCGATCTGATCGCGGACGAGGAGCGTCTGGGCCAGCTCGACCTTTGTGCTGCTCGACCGTTGAGCCGTGGACAACACGGGCCCGCCACGCTCATCCGGATCAGGGATACTGGCGGGGAGACGCGTGTCTGATCACGCCGAACGGTTCCGGGTCCTCGCTGAGGAGGCGCGGTCGCTGAAAGGGAAGTGGCATGGCCAAGCTGGTGTTCGGAATGAATCAGTCCCTCGATGGCTACGTCGACCACACGGCGTTTGCGCCCGATTCCACGCTGTTCCGCTACTTCATCGACGAGGCGCAACGGCAGGCGGGCAGCATCTACGGACGCCGTATGTACGAGATCATGCGTTACTGGGACGACGACCAGCCGGGATGGAGTGCGGATGAAGAAGCCTTCGCGGCCGCGTGGCGGAAGCAGCCCAAGTGGGTCGTGTCGCGGTCGCTGAAGTCGGTCGGGCCTAACGCCACCCTGGTCGGGGATGATGTCGAAGGCGCCGTGCGTGCTCTGAAGGCCGAGCGTGACGGAGAGATCGAGGTGGCTGGCCCCGTGCTGGCGCACAGCCTCACCGCGCTTGGCCTGATTGACGAGTATCGCATCTACCTGTACCCCGTGGTGCTGGGTCACGGCCAGCCGTATTTCGCCGGCCCCCGGCCGCGGCTCCGCCTGGTCGCCCATGATCCGATTGGCGAGGATGTGATCAGGCTGGTCTATGCGCCCGGGTAGTATAGACAGCGTGAGAACTCGATGAGATTCGCCGTCGTCGTCATGGCCCTGCTGGCGTCGGTGACCATCGCCTCCGGCCGGCAGCCGCTGTTCAAGTCTGGCGTTGACGTGGTCTACCTGGATGTCACTGTGCAGGCGCCCGATGGGTCGATCGTTCGCGGCCTCGGGAAAGACGACTTCGTCATCTACGACGAAGAGGAGCCCCAGGAGGCAGCGATCTTCTCTGCCGAGCCGGCGCCGATTAGTGTCGGCGTGTTGATTGATACCAGCGGCAGCATGACCGGTGAACGCATGGCCGCGGTGACGCGCGCCGCCGACGCGCTTGGACGCTCGCTGCAGACCGGCGACCAGTGGAGCATTTCCACCTTCGACAGCATGCGGCGCACGATGATCACCTGGCGCCCGTACCATCCGGGCATCGTCAACTCGCTGAGGGCCATGCCGACCTCCGGCAGCACCGAGCTGTTCAAGGCGGTCACCGAAATGGTGCCCTACATGAAGGAAGCGCAGCATCGCAAGCGGGCGATGTTGCTGATGACCGATGGCATCGACAACTCGATCATCTCCGCCAGCCGCGACGGCCTGCGCGACCCCTTCGAAGCGCCGGGGCCGCTCGAAAGCTCTGCCCGGGCGCAGTCCGCGCTGCGGGAAGGCGAAGTACTGCTCTACGCGCTCGGCGTCAACGTGGCGGGGCGAGCCGGGGCGGTGCATGTGCCGTCGCTACAGCGACTGGCCGAACCGACGGGCGGGTCGGTCATCATCGCGTCGACCATTCGCGAGGTGGAAGCGGCGGCGCAGCGGGTGGCCGAGGAACTGCGCCAGCAGTACACCCTGGGGTTCTATCCGCAGAGCGCCGGCGACAAGACGTATCGCCGGCTGCGGGTCATGACGAGACATCCCGACTACCGCGTTCGCACGCGCGCCGGGTATTTGGCAGCCAGTCCGAAGTAAGGGTCGGATACTAGCCGCGCAAGATGATTCCCGGCGGCGTCGTTGCCGCTTGTCGCGCCGGCAACCAGATCGCCAGGCCGGCGACGGCCGCCAGGGTGGCAATCGCCACGCCGTACACCGATAGATCGAGGCGGTCGACGCCAAACAGCAGGGTGCTGAGGGCCGACGATCCGGCGACCGCGGCTATGGTGCCGAGGGCCAGGCCGGTGGCCACAATCGCCAGGCCGCGGCCGACAAAGAGACGGACGACATCCTGGCCGGACGCGCCGAGCGCCATCCGGATGCCGACTTCTCTCCGGCGTTGTGCCACGACATAGGCGATCACGCCGTAGACGCCGACGACACCGAGCAGTAATGTCACGCCTGAGGCGATCATCAGGATCATCAACGTGAGCGATCCCTGGGCGGTCGCGCGGCGATAGACGTCGTCCACCGTCTCGACGCGTGAGATAGGCAGGGCGGGATTGACGGCCCAGAGCGCCTGCTGAATATCGCGCAGCAGTCCCGCGTCCCTCACGCGATCGCTGCGGACCGCGTAGACCATCGCGCGTTCAACCGTGATCCGTGACGGGGCATAGTTCTCCTGCAGAAACGGCCAATAGACCATTGGTGTCGGAGGGCGCGTGGGACCGTCGTCGTGTTCGTTGCCGACCACGCCGACGATTTCGCGCCAAGGACCGGTCGGGTTCGCTCGCACGCGCCGGCCGAGGGCGGCTTGCGCGTTCCCGAACGTTTCCCGCGCCAGGCTGTCCGAGATGATCGCGACCTCGCGTCGTTCGAGGATGTCGGGCCAGGCGAAGTCGCGGCCGGCGACGACCGGATTGCCCATTGTCTGGTAGTAGCCGGGCGACACCCACTTCATGCGGCGGACCGGCGGCATGCGCCCGTCTTCGCCGATCACGCCCTCCACGAATACAGGATCCCGGCGATTGGCGCCGTCGGTCGTGATGGAGGAGGTCAAGGCGGCGTCTCGCACGCCAGGAATGCCGGCAATGCCGCGGATGATCTGCTCGTGCAGGCGCGCGGTCGCCTGCGGGTCCGGCGACACCGCCTCGGCGATGTTGATCCGGAGGGTCAGCACGTTCTCGCCATCCGCGAAGCCCGGCTGCACGTCGCGAATCGCCACGAACGTGCGCACCATCAGCATGGCGCCGACCAGCAGCACGAGGGCGATGGCGACTTGCGCGACGACCAGCGCATTGCGGGTGCGATGACGGCCATGCGCATCGCTCGATCCGCGGCCATTTTCTCTCAGCGCCTCCGGTAGATTGGGCCGTGTGAAGCGGAAGATGGGCAGCGCGCAGAAGACCAGGCCGGCGAGCAGGGCCAGCATCAAGGCAAATGCCATCGTCGGGAGATCGATCGCCATTTCTCCGATCAACGGGATTTGCTCCCCGGCGGTCCGTTGCAGCACTCGCAGGCCGGCGTGGGCGATCCCAATCCCCAGGAGCCCGCTGCCGAGCGACAGCGTCAGCGCCTCGCCCAGCAGTTGTCCGGCGACGCGTGCGCGGCCGGAGCCAAGCGCCAGTTGGACCGCGAATTCCCGGCGGCGATTCTCGCCGCGGAGCAGGAACAGGTTGGCGACGTTCGCGCAGGCCACGATCAGGAGCAGGCCAACGGCGCCGAACACGATCCAGAGCATGCCGGTCACACCGCCGGTGAGCTCGTCGCGCAGCGGATGGATGTCTGGCGCCAGCCGGAAGCGTTCATACATGTCTCGCGAAAATCCGGCCGGGATCGGAAAGCGATCGGGCATGCCCGGAATCAGCCGGGCCAGGTCGGCGGTGGCCTGATCAATCGACACGCCCGGTTTGAGGCGCGCGACCCCCTGGTAGCGGAACAGGCCAATCTGCGTTTGCGCGCGATTCAGGCGGAGCGGCAGCACCAGGTCCGGCGCATGCTGCAGCAAGCGAAAGCGATCCGGCAACACGCCGATCACCTCGCGGGCCCGTCCATCGACGACGAGCGACTGGCCGATCGCCGCGGCGCTGCCTTGAAACGCTCGCAGCCAATACGCGTGGCTGATGACCACGGTCTCGCGGCTGCCCGGTGCGTCGTCTGCCCCGGTGAAGAGTCGCCCGGCCGACGGCCGCACGCCCAACACAGGCAATGTGCCGTCGGTGACCATCAGGGCGGGCAGGTCCTCGGGTTCGCCGCGGCCGGCCACGCCGGCCCTGGAGTTCATCCAGAGGCCGATGTCCTCGAACGACGTTGCTTCGTCCCGGTAGGTGAAGTAGGTGAATGCGCCCTGATTCACCGGGCCGCTCATAAATCCCGGTGCCACATGCGCCACGCCGACGAGGGCCTCGGGCTGCGGAAACGGCAGCGGACGCAGCAGCAGGCCATTGACGATGCTGAAGATGACGGTGTTGGCGCCGATCGCGATGGCGAGCGTCACCACCGCTGTCAGCGTGAAGACGGGTGCGGCGGCCAGGCGCCTCAGGTGATCGCGCGTCCGCATCAGCAGCGCATGTTTGGCCACGTCGGCCACCACCCGCCACCCGCCTCCCGTATCGTCGACGAGCGATTCGACCTCCATGCCGTAGCGCTGCCGCCACCGGCGCGGATACAGCAGCATCGCGAGACGAGTCCAGCGATTCATGACTGCTTGAGCCGGAGCAAGCCGACCTGCATCACCGGAGCGAGCGCCGCCAGTTGGTCCTTCAAGTGCGTTCGGCCGAGCGGCGTCAATCGGTACGGACGGCGGCGATCCTCGGCGGCCAGGGCCTTGATGAAGCCCCGGTTCTCGAGACGCGTGATCGCCGCGTAGAGCGTGCCGGCGCCGAGTTCGACGCCGGCGAACGTCTTGACGTCGGTGAGGATGGCGTAGCCGTGCTTGTCGCCTTCGGCGAGGCTGGCCAGGATGAGGAGTGTTGGGTCGTTCATATTACGTACGGAAGAGTATACCGCCGTACGTAATATACAAGTCAAGTGGGGCTGGCCAATCGCTTCATCTGCGGGCGGTCGGGCGGTTGGCTATGTTCAAGGCTTCGGTACATTCGGCTCCGGGGAAGCCGTCAATGATCTCGAGCACATTGCGGGCTATCTCGTTGAGCCCACGCCCAGCCGGGCTCCAGGCTTGGCATGGGCCGATGAGCGACAGCTCACCGGTCGAGCTGCGTAGCGGCACCTTGACGTCCCCAAGGCGCGCGATACAGCATTGGTGCGTTCAACGCCACAATAGATGAGGTAGGGTTGCGCGGGCTGTCGCGTCTGTATGGACTCAATTCAAGCCAATGAGGCTTCCGACATTGCGGACAACCATTACCGCGGCCTGTTCGCGGCGATGCAGGAGGCACTGCTCGTCGCCGAATTGATCGAGCGTCCTGGCGAGCCCATCGATTTTCGTTACATCGACTTGAACCCGGCGGCGGAGCGGATGCTCGGCGTGTCGCGCGAGCAGATCGTCGGCCGGACCGCCCGCGCCATCATTCCCAACATCCAGGAAGAGCTCGTCGACCTGAGCCTGCGCGTCGTGCGCACGGGCGTCGCGGAGCGCCGCGAGGTGTTCGAGCCGCTGTTTCAGCAGTTCCACCAAAGCGTGTACTTCCGCCCCGCGCCCGGACAGATCGCCGTCGTCTTTACGGATGTCACCGAGCGCAGGCGAACCGAGCAGGCGCTGACGGACGCGGCTGCGGCGCTGGCGGAACAGCGCGAGCGCCTCGAGGTGCTGGTCTCCAGCATCGACGACCACCTCGCCAGCTACGATCGCGAATGGCGGTTCACCTTCGTCAACGCGGCGGCGGCGAGGGTATTAGGACGCTCGCGCGAAGAGTTGCTCGGCCGCTCGATCTGGGAACTCTTTCCAGGCGCGATCGGCAACCAGTACTACCGCGACCTTCATACCGCGGTGCGCGAGAACCGACCGCTTCGCTCGGAACACTACTACCCGCCGTTCGGGCAATGGTTCGACAACCACATCTACCCGTCACCCGCGGGCGTGACGGTGTTTGCCACCGACATCACGGCGCGCAAGAAAGCCGAAGCGGCGCTTCGCGAGAGTGAAGAACGCTTCCGCGTGATGGCGGATGCGCTCGAGCTGATCGTCTGGGTCCACCGCGCGGACGGCTCGCACGAGTTCGTCAACGCGCGATTCCAGGAGTTCTTTGGCGTGACGCTGGACGGCATCCGTGACATGCCCTGGCGCGAGTTGATTCACCCTGACGACCACTCGGGCTATGTCGGCGCGTTTGAGTCTGCCCTCGCCAACCGCACGGCATTTCATAGCGTCGGGCGCGTCCGCCGCGCCGACGGCGAATGGCGCTGGGTGGAGTCGTGGGGGCGGCCGCGGTTCTCCGGCAACGGCGAATTCACTGGCCTGGTCGGCGCCAGCAGCGACGTCACCGAGCGGCTGGCCGCCGACCAGGCGCTCCGCGACGCCGATCAACGCAAGGACGAATTCCTGGCAACGCTCGCGCACGAGCTGCGCAATCCCCTGGCGGCGATCAGGAGCTCACTGGCGGTGCTGCGCGCAGACGCACCCGAGGCGAGGCCGGCGGCCACGGCGTTCAGCATCGTCGACCGCCAAGTGGCACACATGATCCGCCAGGTCGACGATCTGCTCGATGTCAGCCGCATCACGCGGGCGGCAATCGACCTGCGCGCCGAGCGAACGGACCTGAATCAGATCGTGCGGCAGGCGATTGACGCGTCCGAAGCCGCCCCGGATCGCATCGGCCACGTGCTCGACGTGACCATGCCGGCGACTGCAGTGTTTGTCGATGGCGATCCGACGCGACTCTCCCAGATCGTTGCCAACTTGCTGAGCAATGCGTTCAAGTTCAGCGACCCGCGGACCGAGGTTCGCATCACGTTGCAGGCGGAGGATGGTTTCGCGGTGCTCCGCGTCCGCGACCATGGCATCGGCGTGCCACCCACTGAACTCGAGCGCATTTTCGGGATGTTCACGCAGCTCGACACGTCGCTCGAGCGCTCCAAGAGCGGCCTTGGCATTGGACTCGGCCTGGTGAAGGCACTGGTCCAGCGGCACGGCGGCACCATCGTCGCGCGCAGCGATGGACCTGGAACCGGCAGCGAGTTCATCGTCAGGCTTCCGCTCTCGGCGGGACACGCTCAAGCGGTCAATAGCGCGGCGCCTGACGTCGCGCCGGTGACATCGCGTCGTATCCTGGTGGTCGACGACAACCACGATTCGGCCGATGCGCTTGGGCTGATCCTCGAACTCTCCGGTCACACCGTCTGCATCGTGTACGACGGTATGGCGGCCATCGACACCGCCCGCACGTTTGCACCCGATGTCGTTCTCCTGGATGTCGGAATGCCGGGACTCAACGGGTATGAGACGGCTCGCCGACTGCGCGAGCAGTACGGCACGATCCGCCTGGTGGCGGTGACCGGCTGGGGCGAGGACACGGACCGCCGCCGCTCGCACGAGGCCGGCTTCGACCTTCACCTCGTGAAGCCGGTGGATCCTGAACGGCTCAACGCGCTCCTGTCGCAGTAACACTCTCGGAACACCGTAAGTTACTGAAACTAGGTGGCTCCTCGGGCCCGCCTTCGCCTAGGCTACGGCGCGCCAGGCTGGACTCGCACTAAGTCGCGAGGCCGAAGGCCGATGCGACGATGAACCCGAGGCTAGGACGAGGAGGCCAAATTCGCTTCACGAATTTGGCTCCTCGGGCTGGACTCGAACCAGCAACCCTCCGGTTAACAGCCGGATGCTCTGCCATTGAGCTACCGAGGAATACAGGCAGGACTTCTCGCGAAGAGAAGAACCCCCATCGTAGGACAGATGGGCCGGTTCCCGCAAGGTTTTCGACGAAAACCCGCAAAATGGCGGCTATCCTCTGGCCATGGGGCACAGCGACGAGCGGGACACTCGGGCCAACGCCATGATCGAACTTCTCGGCCTCGAGCCGCATCCCGAGCGCGGTTACTACCGGCAAACCTACCGCGCAGCGCTCGACGTGAACTCCGCCGCTCATGGGGCGCCGCGGGCCGCGTCCACCGCGATCTACTTCCTGATCACGGCGCGCGAACCGGTGACCTATCTGCATCGGCTCCTGTCTGACGAGATCTTTCATCTCTACGAGGGCGGTCCGCTGGAAATTGTCCGGCTGTTTCCCGGCGGCGAGTGGGATGTGGCGCGGCTGGGGATGAGTCTCGAGGCCGGTGAGCGGCCTCAGATCGTCATGCCGGCCGGCACCTGGTTCGGCACGGCGCTCGTCGACGGGGCGTCGCATTGCCTGATTGGCTGCACCGTCGCGCCAGGATTCGATTTCGCGGACTTTGAACTGGCCGAAGGGCCAGAGCTCGAGACCCGCTACCCAGGTGCCGCGAGCAGAATAAAGGCGATGACCCGCTAACCTGGAGGACAACACCCGCCGGGCAATCGACATCCGCGAAGGGCAGGCCGTGAACGCGGACGCGTTCAAGCAGCTCGTGAAGGCCGCCGTGGTCCACAACCGCCGCGAGAAGAATCGCTAGACCGACGGCACTTCGATGTGTGCCCGGTGCCCCGGGCTCCTGGCGAGCGGCTTGTCGCAGGTGATCACCGGCGCGTCGAGCGCCTCGCCTCCTCGCGGATGACGACCGCGGCCGGCGTCTTCAGGATCACCCGCTTGCGGCGGTGGATTCGTGCCAGCATCTCGTCGCGAGTTGGGCGCCGGGTGAGGCGTGCGAGTTCGGCCAGCAGGTAGTCGGAAAGCGTCTGTCCGGCGTCGGCGGCGCGGACCTTGAGCTTGCGGTGCAGCGGGTCCGGCACATTGCGAATCTGGACCACCTTGGACATGTGGCTAGCATGCGCACATGTGCTGCACATGTCAAAGCGCGCCGCCGGGCCGGAGCGGTATTCTCTATCCCATGCGGCACGCGCTGGCTTTGGCCCTTGTCCTCGTGCTCGCCTACGTCGTGAGGAATGCCCAGACCGGGGCGTTCCCCGGGCGATACCCACCGGGCCACTGGCCTGCCCCGCCGTAGCTTGGCGGAAGAGGGTTCCAGCTTGCCACGCCGTCGCCTCCGGCGAAGGCGGGCCCGAGGAGCCACTGTTCGTCGTTGTTTCGTTCAGGACTGCGCACCCGTGAACAATTAACCTGCCAGCGCACATTCGTCTTTAGGGACGGCGGAAGAGAATTGCGAGCGTCGCGTTGATCCCTCTACTGGAGACGCCGACGAACCCGAATCGTGTCGTTGGGCTCGAGAAGATCGTCGTCGATCGCGTCCATGTCGACTAATTTGTCGTTGACACGCCGGCTGATCTTGATGCCCTCGGGCGAGCCGGTCTCGGAGAGACCGCCAGCAATGGCAATCGCCTGAAGAACCGTCATCTTCCGGACCAGCACATACGCTCCCGGTCTCCTGACAAAACCGGTGATGTAAAATCTGTCCGCCGCCGGGACGTACACGGTGTCGCCGTCCTGCAACGTTAGGTTGGATTCGATGCGACCCTGTTTGAGGTCGTCAAGAGCCACACGCACAACTTCAGCGGTGCCTTTGTCTCCGGCGATCGCCGGCGTCCCCACGCCGGTGATGGCAGGATCCTTGTGGCGCTGCACGATGGCCACGTCGCCGGCGATCGCGGTCAGCCAACCAGCCTTCGCAATCACCTCCAGCAAGGTCACATCTCCTTCGACTATGTACTTTCCGGGGACACGAACCTCGCCGAGCACGAAGATCGAGCGAGTCGGCTCTATTGCGATCGTTACGGGCACCTGCTGAACGCCGTTCCCTTCCACCTTCGGGCTCGCCTTGCCGCGGGTTGAGGGCGATTCCCTGACGCCTTCGGAAACACCGGCGTTCGTTGGCTCGTTGTGGGGGCGATCGACTGCGGGCGCTTTGCGCTCATCCGGTGCGCGCCGCGATGACTCGTCGGCGACCGTGGCGGCGGCCGGTTCGGTCTTCGCGACCGCACGCACCGGCGCCACCGATCCCACGACGAGGGCCGCAGCCACCACGGTGCCGGCGGCCAGCACGAACCCGGCGCGGCCGCGGTGCAGGCGTTCGTCCAACACTGCGGTCACGCGGGTCGACAGATCGGTGCGGTTCGCCATGCCGAGCATCGGCGGGACCGGCATTGCCGACATGCGCTGCGCCAGCGTCACGAGCTGCTCGGCGTAATCGGTCCGCTCCTCGCTAGCCACGACCGCGTCATCGCACGATCGTTCCGCTTCCAGGCACAAGCGCCGCCACGCCGACCAGACCATCGGATGGAACCAGTAGAACGCCGCCACGGTGCGAGCGATGACTTGCATGAGCCAATCTCCTCGTTGAATGTGCTCGAGCTCGTGCATGAGCGCGCACCGCAGCTCGGCCTCGGGCCATTCGCGCGCGTCAGGTGGCAGGACGATGACCGGACGGCCGATGCCAAACGTCATAGGCCCTGGCACGCCCTCGTGCTCGAGCAACTCGACTGGCAGGGAGACGCCGCGCGCGTCCGCGAGCCCGGCGAGTGTCGCGCGCCGCCACGCCACCGGTAGGCCGGTTCGGCGGAGCATGGACAGCCGCCACAACGCCGACGCGACCGGAAGCAGAAAGGCAATCACTCCCGCCAGCCACGCCAGGCGCAACCACTGCCAGGCCGACAGGGCCGGGAGCGATCGCTCGACCACGTTCGGCGCGATCGGCGCACCATCGATTGGAGCGGGCGTGACGGCGATGCGACTGACCGGTTGCCAGGTTGTTGAGGCCACCGGCACATCGATCGTCAACGCCGGAACGCTGATCATCAGGACGGGCAGCGCCGCGAGGCCGATGAAGGATGTCGAAATCACGAGGTGACGCACGGACGCGCGGGCCTTGTGCGCGAACCGCGCCGCGATTAATCCAATCGCGAGCAGAAGTGTTGCTTTGACGAGGAGCGACAGCTCGAGGGAGCCCGACAACAGGAGCGCCGCGCTGGACAGACTTGCTACCATCACTTCCTCCGGTTCCTGCGAACCTGCTCGATTTCCTTCCGGAGCGCGTCGAGCTCGTCGTCGCTCCAGGCTTCCTGCTTGAGAAGGGCGGTGGCCGCCTCGCTAGCGGAGCCGCCAAAGAAGATGCGCGTCAGCTGGCCCACCGCTTTCTTCTGCGCGGTGGTGCGCGAGGTCACGGGAGAATAGACGTACCGCAGGCCCTCGGCGCGATGCGTGATGGCGCCCTTCGCTTCGAGCTTGGCCAGCATCGCGCGCACGGCGGAGTAGGTAGGAGGATCGGTGAGGCGCTGACGGATGCCTTCGGCGTCGGCGCTGCCGCCCAAGGCGTAGAGAGCATCGAGGATTTCGCGTTCGCGGCGGCTGAGTTTAGCGTCCATATGCTACGTTCGCAGCAGCTTAGTGCTGCGAACGTAGCATGTCAAGGCCGGCGCGATGGAGCCGACAATCGGGATACACCAGGCGGTATTCTCTATCCCATGCGGCACGCGCTGGCTTTGGCCCTTATCCCCGTGCTCGCTTACGTCACGGTGAACGCTCAGAGTGGCGCGTTCCCTGGGCGCGAGTGGCCCACGGCGACGCCTGAATCACAGCGGTTGGTCTCCGCTCGACTCGACGCCATCGATCGCGACATCAAGGCCGGCGTCTACGGTCTCACCGATCACCTGCTGGTCATCAGGAACGGCCGCGCCGTCTTCAACCGTCGCTATCCGCAAGACTACAAAGCCATCAGCCGCGGCCGGACCGGACCACTCGGCTGCGGCGAGGGCTGCGCCGACCCGGCGTGGCAGCACGAGTTCAACTACCTCCATCCCAACTGGCATCCGTACTTCAACGGACGGCCCGTCCACACGCTGCAGTCGGTGACCAAGTCGATTGCCGCCACCGCGATCGGCGTCGCGCTGGCGCGTGGCGAGGTCAAGACGCTAGACCAGCCGTTCCTCGAGTTCTTCCGGGATCGCGATCTGTCGGCGGTCGACCCGCGCTTGAAGAAGGCCACGCTGCGCGACCTGCTGACCATGCGCTCGGGCATCGAGTGGCACGAGAGCGATCGCCCGCTCGACGACACCAACACCACCGTGCAACTGGAGAAGAGCCGCGACTGGATCGCGTTCACGCTGTCGCAGCCGATGGATGCCGAGCCTGGCACGAAGTGGGCCTACAACAGCGGCGGCAGCGCCCTCATGGCCGGCGTGGTCCGCGCCGCCACCGGCCGCCACATCGACGACTACGCGCGCACGCACCTGTTCGAGCCGATCGGCATCACCGATTTTCATTGGAAGAAGACACCGACCGGCCATCCGGACACGGAAGGCGGCTTGTACCTGGCCGCGGAAGATCTCGCGCGCCTGGGCCTGCTGTACCTGCATGACGGCGTGTGGAATGGGCGTCGCGTGCTGCCTGCCGGCTGGGTGAAGGACGCGACCGCCCGCCACGCGAAGGCAGTGGCGCCGGGATGGGACTACGGCTACCAGTGGTGGATTCGCACCGCGGCCGGCGAAGACGTCTGGGTGGGCCGGGGATTCGGCGGCCAGTTGCTGCTGGTCATCCCATCGCGGCACATCGTCGCCGTCGTCAACGCCTGGAACGTGTTTGGCACGCCGGCACGCGGGATCCTGCAGCCCTTGCTGGACGCGTTGCTGATGCCGTGAGCCCATTTGACGCTGATTCGCACATTCCTGGTTGGAGGCCAACCATGCGCGTGAATCAGCGCCACATTTGTCGCATAGCCACATCCGTCGCGATCCTGATCCTGTCCGCACGACCCGTGTCCGCCCAGGACCGTCCCTCACCGGTACTCGACCTCGGCGCCGGCTGGGTCGGGTTCGCAGACGATGGCATCGTCAGCGAGTTGCCGGTGGCGGCCGCCGCCAGGTGGTACGTGACGCCTCGGATCAGCATCGGCCCCGAGGTCACCTTCATTGTTGCCGACTCCCACAGCCATCAGATCGTGACCGGCAACCTGACCTTCGACTTCCTGGCCCCGCGCAACGGCGTGCCTCGCGTCACGCCGTTTGTCTTCATCGGCGGGGGACTGTTTCGGACCAGCGAAGGGTTTGCCAACCGGCCGCCGTTCTCGGCCACCGAAGGGGCCTTCACAGTCGGGGCCGGCGTGCGTGTGCCGCTGAGCGACCGAGTCGCGGCGGGGATGGACGCGAGAATGGGATGGGAGCCGCACCTGCGGCTCACCGCCTTCATCAGCATCGGATTGTGACCAGGCGCCGGGAGGCGCAGCGGGCGTCGCGGCCCTTCTCGACAAGGCCGCGCGCTTCGGCCATGGCCGGACTCTCCTGGTTCGACTCACCGCAACCATCGACGGCGCGCGCGGCGCTCACGCCTGGCGGCGAGACACTGTGCGGGCGTAGCGACCGGGCGGCTGGCCCACATGCCGGCTGAACGCCGTGCTGAACGTACTCGGCGAGGCATAGCCGACGCGCTCGGCGACTGACGCGAGATCCAGGCTCTGGCTGCGGAGGAGGTCCTTCGCCACCGCCATCCGCCACGCGAGCAGGTACTCCATCGGCGGCACTCCAACGGTGCGCGTGAAGCGCTCAAAGAACGCCGATCGCGATAGGGCCGCCGCCCTCGCCAGCGCCGCCATCGTCCACGACCACGCCACCTGGGCGTGCATCTGGCGCATGGCCGGCGCGAGGTGCGCATCGGCCAGCCCGCGGAGCAGTCCGGGCGGCGCGGCGTCGCCCGGGGCCGATCGGAGCGCCTCGATCAGCAGCACCTCCACCAGGCGCGACAGCACAAGGTCGCGGCCAGGCCGCCGGTCGAGCGATTCCTCGCCGACCAGGCGGACGAGCGTGGTCAGGCGTTCGACGCCGCGAATGTGGATCACCGCCGGCAACAACGACACCAGCAACGAGGCGTCGGGCGAGCCGAACACGAAATAGCCGCCAAGCAGCCGCACGTCGGGCCGGCCCCCGCGTGTGCCATGGCGGACTTCACCCGATGGCGATGGCGCGGCGGCGGGGTCGAGGTGCTGCGGCGTGACCGGTTCGAACCCCGACAACGTGAAGCCCGGCGTCGCCGGCAACAACACGAAGTCGCCGGCCTCGAGCGTAATCGGCGCATGCCGATCAACCGCCAGCCGGCAACCGCCCTCGAGCACGGCACAGAAACTGGGCTGACCGAACGGCGAATAGCGCACGCCCCAGCGGCCGGCGCCGCTGATGCGCTTCGAGAACACGGTCCGCGGCTGCAGCAGGGCAATCACGTCAGTGAGCGGATCGGTCATGGCTGGACTCTCGCAAACAACAGACGGACTCCGTATGGTAGATCGTCCGGCATCTGGCCGCTATCGTAACTCACATGAACACTGTGCTGATTACCGGATGCTCTTCTGGCTACGGCCTCGCCACCGCACTCCACTTCCACGCCCAGGGCTGGCACGTGGTCGCGACCATGCGCACGCCGCGCCCCGGCGTGCTGCCACAGTCGGACCGCATCACGGTGCTGGCGCTCGACGTGACGAAGGCCGGCAGCATTGCCGCCGCCATCGATGCGGCCGGGCCCATCGACGTGCTCGTCAACAACGCCGGCATCGGGATGATCGGCGTCTTCGAGGCGACCCCCATGGCCACGATCCGAGAGGTGTTCGAGACCAATACCTTTGGCGTGATGGCCATGACGCAGGCGGTGCTGCCGGCCTTCCGCGCGCGGCGCTCGGGGGTGGTCGTGAACGTGACCTCCAGCGTCACCCTGGCGCCCATGCCGCTGGCGGCGGCCTACACGGCCAGCAAGACCGCCATCGAAGGCTTCACCGGATCGCTCGCGCACGAACTGGCCGCGTTCAACGTGCGGGCCAAGCTGGTCGAACCCGGTTATGGCCCGAGCACGCGATTCGGCGACAACGTTGGCGCGCGCATGGACGGAGTGTTTCCCGAAGCCTACGCGCCCTTCACGAATCCAGTCCTCGCGGCGTTCGGCGAGGTCACCGTGGTGACCACCCCCACCGACGTCGCCGAGGTGGTGTGGCAAGCCGCAAACGATGTGTCTGACCGGCTGCGGTTCCCCGCGGGGCCCGATGCGGTGGCGCTGGCAGCCCGGCGATGAGAGGCGGGTCTGAGAGGCGGGTCTAAAGACCCGCCTCTACGTTCGGGAGCACGGCAGGTCTAAAGACCTGCCTCTACATACGCCGGCACACGCTTGCGGCGCGTCTCGCGCGGCGACTGCTTCGCGTTCTCGCGCACGCGGTCGAAAATCACGATCGTGTCGTTGACCGAGTGCCGATGATGGTCAGGAGCGCCGCCACGATGTTCAGCGACAAGTCGTAGCCGGCCAGCGACAGCAAGGCCAGCGTCACCAGCACGTCGTGCAGTGTCGCCGCGATGGCCCCCATCGCAAACGCAAACCTGAATCGGACAGCGATGTACAGCGCTGTCGAGCCCGAGCTTGATCGTTTCCTGGATGAGGAACAGCGTCCACAGCGAGAGCGCGACGACCGCGATGATGACGAGCACCCGGTTGCGGGTGCTCGCGCCGAACACTGACGATTCCGTACGCATGACAATTTCTCCTGTCTGAATGACGTCACACCTGCGGGATGGCCCGGCTAAAGCCGGACGCCACATCGCAGTTGCGCGAACGCGACTCGAATGGGGGCCGCCTAGAAGCGGACACCACGCGGCGGGTCAGATCAGGAGTGGGGTATGACCGATGGTGTGGAGCTGGGCGAGCCACTTGAGTTCGGATTGGCTGGGCTCCTCGGAATCGGCGGTGACTGCGCGGGCCTCGGCTGAGGGCCGGCCGCCTTCGCCAAGGCTACGGTGGACAGGTCCACCCGCGCCGAGGCTGACGATGGCGGACAACAAGGTCCGGCTAAAAGCCGGACGCCACATCCGGGCGCGCGGCCACTGTCCACAGCAAGGCAGACAGGCCAATCGCCAGCCGGACCATGCGCCGCACCCGATCATGGTGGTTCCGGCCGTGAGAATTGGTCAAACCAGCGCGGCATTGTGGCCGTTGTTCGGGGCTAGCATGGATCCTGGGGTTGATTGATGACACGTCGGCAGGATCTGCGACGGCTCGGTACGCGCACGGCGGTGGTGACCGCCACGGCCGTCGCTCTCATCGGCATCGTCGGGATCGCGGTGATCGTGATGGAGGTCCTGCTGCTCGTGTTTGCAGGACTGCTGTTCGCCGTCTTCCTCAGCGCACTCGCCGACGCGCTGGCCCGCGTGTCCGGCATGAGCCGCGGCGTGGCGCTCGCGGCGGTGGTTCTGGGAGGGCTCGCGGCGACGCTTGGCACGGTTGGATTGCTGTGGCCATCCATCTCCGAGCAGGCCGACCAGCTGGCCAAGGATCTGCCTGCGGCGTTTCGTGAACTGCGCGGGTGGATCGATCAGCGCGAGTGGGGGCGGTGGCTGCTCGGTCAGGCCGAGCCCGAACAAATGCCCGATGGCGGCACCATTGTCAACCACGCAGCCGGTGTCCTGATGACGAGCGTCAGTGCGGTCGGCGCCGCGGTGATCATCCTGTTCGTTGGCTTCTATGTGGCTGCGCAGCCGGCAACCTACCAGGCCGGCCTCCGGCGGCTGGTGCCGGTGGCCGGACGGCCACGATTTGACGAGGTGTTGCTCGAGGTGGTCGGGGTCCTGCGCGGGTGGCTGATCGGGACGATCCTCTCGATGGCGCTGGTCGGCGTCCTGACGACCGTCGGCCTCTGGTGGCTGGACGTGCCACTGGCGCTGACGTTCGGACTGCTCGCCGCGGCTCTCACGTTCATTCCGAACATTGGCCCGGTGATCGCCTTGCTGCCGCCCGCCCTGCTGGTGCTCGCCGACGACCCAGCCCGCGCTGGGTACGTGGTCGCGTTGTATCTGGCGATTCAAACGGTCGAGAGCTATGCGGTGACGCCGCTCATCCAGAAGCGCACCGTGTCGATGCCGCCGGCGCTGACGATTACGTCACAGATCGTGCTGGGCGTCCTCGCGGGCGGAATCGGCCTGGCGGTGGCGACGCCCTTGACGGCGGCGGTGATGACAGCGATTCGGATGCTCTACGTCGAGGATCTGCTGGAGCGGGACGAAACGCCTGTGATTGCGGTGAGCGTCACTGGTCCCTGACGAGCGCCGGCGAATTAACAACCCTAACCACCTCTTAACGCAGGGTTAACTATCGCGCGCCGCCGGTCGGGGTAACGTGCCCGCATGCCCATGCTGCTTGCGCTTCTTCTCGGCCTCGTCGTCCAACCGCCGGCTCCTGCCGTTCCCGATCTTTCCGCGATGCTCGACGCGCTGACCGTGCAGTTGCAGGAGCGCTACATCGATGCCGATGTCGCCGAGCGTATGACCGCGGCGATTCGCAAGGATCAGGCGGCCGGCGTCTATGCCGCCATGGGGTCTCGCGTCGAGGTCGCGCAGGCGCTGACGCAGAGCCTGCAGGGCATCAGCCGCGATCGGCACCTGCGCGTGTTCGACAGCCCGCCGCCGCGGCCGACCATGGCCACGCGGCCGGCGGTTGGGCGCGTCGAGGTGCTGCCCGGCAACATCGGCTACTTCCAGGTGCCCAGCTTCGTCGCGTCGCCAGAAGAAGCGTCGCCCGTGTTCGCGACCGCCATGCAGACCGTGGCCGGCACTTCGGCGCTGATCCTCGACGTGCGCGGCAACGGCGGCGGTCACCCCGGCACGGTGGCGCTGTTGGCGGCGTACTTTGTCGGACCCGAGCCCGTGCTGCTGGCCACCATCCACAACCGTAGCCAGCAGTCTCGCAGCGAGAGCCGCACCCCGGCCACGGTGGCAGGGCCGCGGTATGGTGCGTCCCGTCCGGTCTTCGTGCTGATCGACCGCCGCTCCGCATCAGCAGGCGAATCGCTGGCGTATTTCCTCCAGGCCCTGAAGCGCGCCACCATCGTCGGCGAGCAGTCGGCCGGCGCCGCCAATCCCGGCGGCGTCATCCGGCTGCCGGGCGACTTCGCGGCATTCCTGCCGACGGGCCGCGTCACCAATCCGGTGACGGGTTCGAACTGGGAGGGCACCGGCGTGACGCCAGACACGGTGACGGCCAGTGCCGATGCGCTTGATGCGGCGATGAAGGCCGCCGCCGAGGCCATCAAGCGCCGGGGCTGAACCGGCGGTGGGAATCGCGTGTAGGATGGGCGCGTCATGACGCCTACACGCCCGAATCGACGACAGTTCATCAACGCCTCCAGTGCGGCTCTCGCGGCCATCGCCGCCGCGCCGGAACTGACCACCGGTGTGCAGGCCGCATCAAACGCGGCGCAAGCGGCTGGCACCGTCGGCCGGGATCCCGACCTCATCGTTGTCAACGCGACCGTCTACACGATGGATGCGCGGGCGCCGCGGGCCGAGGCCTTTGCCGTGTCCGGCAGCCGATTCGTCGCCGTCGGATCGACCGCCGACGTCAGGAACCTGGCCGGCAAGAACACCCAGGTCTTCGATGCCAGGGGCCTGACCGTGGTGCCCGGCTTCATCGATTGCCACAACCACGCCATTGGCGAGGTGCTGCTGAACGAGGTGCTGGTCGGCAACCCCTTTGAAGTGGAGTTCGTCAGCATCCGCAGCATCATCGGCAAGCTGCGCGAGAAGGCGCAGACGGTGCCTCCCGGCACGTGGGTCGAGGGCTTCTTCTTCGACGACACGAAGGTCAGCGACAAGCGCGCGCTGACCATCCGCGACCTCGATGAGGTGTCAACCGAACACCCGGTGCTCGTCCGCCACCGCGGCGGCCACACCTACTTCTACAACAGCAAGGCGTTTGCCATGGCCGGCATCACCAGGGACACACCCAACCCGCGGGGCGGCACCTACGACAGGGATGCGAACGGCGAGCTGAACGGCCGCGTCACCGACGTGGCCTCGGCGCCGCTCAACAAAGTGGGGACGCGGCGGACCTATACGCCCGCGGAAGCCGAGCAGCGGGCCCGCGACGGCGTGGCGCACATCTCGAAACAGTTCGCGCGCTACGGGCTGACCAGCGTGCACCACCAGAGCGGCAACCTGCAGGCCATGCAGGACGTGCGCGCCCGCGGCGAGCTGAAGCACCGCATCAGCTACGAGGCCAACGGTCGCGTGCTCGACTCTCTGTTGGCGGCGGGCATCCAGTCGGGCTTCGGCGACGAGTGGCTCCGGTTTGGCGCCACGTTCGAACACATGATTGACGGCTCGTTCTCGGAGCGGACCATGGCGCTCAGCACGCCCTATCCCGGCGTGACGCCACCCTACCAGGGCAACGTCATCGAGACGCAGGAGACGCTCAATGCGTGGGTCGAGCGCATTCACCGCGCCGGCATCCAGGTGAACTGCCACGCCAATGGCGATGTTGCCATCGACATGTACCTGACCGCCGCGGAACGCGCCCTGCAGCTGGTGCCGCGCGCCAACGCGCGGCCGAAGATCACCCACTGCACGCAGCTCAACCCGTCGCTGGTGGCGCGGATCAAGGCGATTGGCGCGGTCCCGGCGCTGTTCACCACCTACGCCTTCTACAACCCCGACAAGTTCGTGTTCTACGGCGAAGAGATGATGCAGAACTGCATGGCGTTCCGCTCGCTGCTGGACGCCGGCGTCTATGCCTGCGCGGGCTCGGATTTCCAGCCGGGCCCGTTCGCGCCGCTCATGGGCATCCAGGGCATGGTCACGCGCCGGGGCTGGGACGGCAAGGTGTGGGGCGCCAACCAGCGCATCAGCGTGAGCGAGGCGATTGCCGTCAACACCTACAACGGCGCCTGGGCGTCAGGCGAAGAGGCGATCAAGGGCTCGATCACCGCCGGCAAGCTGGCCGACTACGTCGTCCTGGCCAGCGACCCGCACACGGTGGATCCTGAGAAGATCAAGGACATCCCGATCGTCCGCACCGTTGTTGGTGGAACGATCTCGCACCAAGCGTAAGATACTGCCCGTGGAGTCCTTTATGAAACTGCCTGTTCGCGTAGCCGTTGCCGTCTGCCTGTTCACGATTGGTGTCTCGGCCCAGACCCCTCGGCCGCAGCGGCCACCCATGACGCCGGAGCAGCAGGCCGAAGCGGCCAAGCGCCGCGAGGCCGAAATGGCCGCGCCGCGGCCGATCGACGCGCTCGATAGCGTGTGGACCGAAGAGCTGACGTGGATGGAAGTGCGCGACGCCATCAAGGCGGGGAAGACCACGGCGCTCATCCTGACCGGCGGCGTTGAATCAAACGGCCCCTACCTGGCGACCGGCAAGCACAACTTCATCCTGAAGGTCATGGGCGATTCGATCGCCCGCAAGCTGGGCAACGCGCTGGTGGCGCCGATCGTGACGCTCGAGCCCGGCCGGCCCGACGGCGAACGCGTCGCCCCGGGCAGCGTGTTCCTGTCGCAGGCCACTTACCGCGCTGTGCTCACCGACATGGCCACCAGCCTCAAGGGCATGGGCTTCACCAACGTGATCCTGATGGGCGACAGCGGCGGTAACCAAACCCCGATGAAGGAAGTGGCGGCGGCGCTCGACGAGAAGTACAAGGCAGCCGGGGCGCGATTCCACTTCATCCCCGAGTACTACGATTACACCTCGGTGCAGAAGATGCTGCAGAGCAGCGGCATCGCCGAGCAGATCGAGATCGGCGCCAGCCAGGGGTCGGACCGCATCCACGACGAGTACGGCATCGACGCGCTGATGGCGCTCTACGACCCGAAGTCGATTCGCATCGACGAGCGGATCAAGGCCAACAAGACCACCATCAACGGCGTCAGCCTGCTGCCGATGAGCAAGACGCTCGAGATGGGCAAGAAGATCGTCGAGTTGCGCACCAAGCTCACGGTGGACGCGATCCACAAGGCGATGGGCAAGTAGCACCAGTTCCGTTGCGGCGTTATCGCGGCACCGGCGCCCACAGATTGTCGGGCCGGTTCGCGGCGTAGCCATTGGGATTCGACCATTGCGGCCGAGCGCCCGGCGCACCCGCCCCGCCGACGATGTCGCTGCCAAGCCACTGTTGGGTGGTGTTTCCGGTGGGCAGATACGCGACCATGTCTTCTCCGAAACCGCCCGAGACATGACGTCCGCACTCGGTCGTCGTGCACGCCTGCTGCCCGCGCGGCTTGGTGATCAGGCCCCACCGCGGATCGCCGGTCGCGAGCGTGCGCGCGACATCGCGCACGAAGCGATGACACGCCGCGGGATCGCCGCCTTCGCACGCGCCCCAATGCGCTGACGTCCGCTGGACCTGCCGCACGCAGTCCAACCGATCATCGGCAGGATTGGGCTTGGGTCCACACGCACCCAGGCCCGGGGTCGCTGGCGTAGCGACCGGACCAGGCCGCGGCGGGGCAGGAAACGCGGCAACCGGCGCGGGTGCCGCGACCGCAGGGCGCGCGGCCGGCGCCGGCGTGCCAGGTCGCGACGCCGGCCGAAACTCGCTCAGGTCGTAAGCGCGCTCGAATCCCTCGGGGTAAAACTGACTTGGGGCCTCCCGGATGACCGCCTGCTTCCCGCCCGGCACCGGCCTGACGTAGACCCCGACCAGCCATTTCTCGGGCCACCGTACCGCCCGGTATTCCACGGGATCGCCTGGGCGTTGTGCCAGGGCGGCGTTTGCCAGGACGAGAGTCAGCAGCATTCCGACGACCATTCGCGCGCGCGTCATGGGACACCCTCCATCCACTCACGCGTAAAGGGCGGGTAAAAACGCTCAGGCCGGGGCGATAATGGCCAGCGATGGACCGCGACGCCGGGCAAGGTGAGATTACCCAGCTGCTGATCCAGAGCAGCAGTGGCGACAGTGGCGCCATGGACCGCCTGGTGCCGTTGGTCTACAACGAGCTGCGCGTCCTGGCGGCGAGTTACCTTCGGCGCGAGCGTCTTGATCACACCCTGCAGCCGACCGCGCTGGCCAATGAGGCGTACCTCCGGCTGATCGACCAGCGCGCCGTGCAATGGAACAGCCGGTCGCACTTCTACGGAATTGCGGCGCAGCTGATGCGCCGGATCCTGGTCGATCACGCGCGCGCGCACCGCGCCGAGAAGCGCGGCGGGCAGGCCGAGCGGGTCCCGCTTGATGAAGCAGTCGCCTGGACCGGCCCCCACGACGTCAACCTGATTGCGCTCGACGATGCGCTGCAGGGACTGGCCGCGCACGATCCGCGGAAGGCTCGCGTCGTGGAACTCCGGTTTTTCGGGGGCTTGTCGGTGGATGAATCCGCTGAGGTCCTGGGAGTCGCCGCCATCACGGTGATGCGCGACTGGAACCTGGCGAAGGCCTATTTATTTCGCGAGATGACGCGGCTGGCGTAACGGGTGCCGTTCGGCCTGGGCGAGCCGCTGCCGATCGGCCGCGCCCAATTTGCCGCCGCGATCGAGTGAGGTCCAGATGTCGATTCCCCGCTCGATGTCGCGGCGGGCATCGGCGTCGCGCCCGGGCAGGCGCGCCAGCGCGGTGCCGAGTTGGACCGCCGCCAGCGCGGCCTCCGATTGAACGGCCGGCGAAGGATTCGTCACCCCGGCCATGGCGTCGCGGATCGCCAGCGCCCGCTGATAGGCCTGGGCGGCGCCGCCCGCGTCGTTGATCGACAGCAGCACGGTGCCGATCGCCGCCTCCGCCAGCGCCAGGTCGCCCCGGGCTTGCGCGTTGCCGGGCGCATCTTTCACCAGCACGCCAATTCGCGCCGCCGCGGTCCGATAGTGCGCCAGGGCCTCGACCGGACGGTCCAGCGCCGCCAGCGCATCGCCGAGTCCCTTCTCGCCAACGAACATGTCGCGCGCCGACTCGGCGTTGGCGGGGTCGGCGGCGATCAAGCGGGCGGTGAGCTGCACTGCCGCGGTGTATTGCTGCAGTGCGCCCGCGGCATTGCCCGCCTTCAGTGACAGCCGCCCCGCCTTCCGGGTCATCACGCCGAGCTCGCGATGCGCGCGCGCGTTGCTGCCGTCCTGCGTGAACAGCTCCTGGAAGATGGCCACGGCGCGCAGCGTATAGTCGCGGGCCGCGTCAGCCTGGCCGGCCGCGTCGAATTCATCGGCGGCCCGCGAATAGGCGATGCCGAGTACCCGGTGTTGTGCCGCCGTGGGCGCGTCGCCATAGAGCGACTCCTGGATAGCCACCGCCTTGGTGACGTGGGCGATCGCGCCGGCGAAGTCGCCGTTGACGCGGAGTGCCGCCCCCAGGCGCTGGTGGCTGCCGAAGAGCGCCGCGCGCACGTTGTGATCGTCCGGATCGAGCAGCGCGGCGCGCTCGCGGATCGCCAGTGACTGCTGGTAGTTCACGAGCGCGCCGGCCGAATCGCCCAGGTTGGCAAACCCGGAATTGCCGAGGACATCGGCGAGCTTCTCGTGCCCGGCCGCGAGGTCGAGCAGCCGCTGCAGGTCGCGTGATTCGCCGGCCCGCTGTGCCGTGAGCACGGCGATGCCGCGGACGAAATGATCGCGGGCGCCGGGCAGGTCGTTGGTTTCCCACAGCAGGTCGCCGACGCGGTCGTGGCCACGGGCCAGGTCGCCGCCGAGGTCGGTGCTCGCCGGGTCGGCGGCGAACAGCGTCTCGCGCAGCGCCAGCGACTTCTGCAGGCTGCCGAGGGCCTGGCTGGTGTCGCCGAGGTTCTGGTAGTAGGTGTTGCCCTGGATATCGCCAATTTTCTGGTACGCCGTCGCCAGCTCGCGCTGCAACGAGACGTCACCGGCCGCATCGCCGGCCAGGCTATCGAGATACTTCAGGGCGTCGCGGACCAGGCGCTCGCGGACCGGCGTCGAGCCGGGCAGCTTCTCGATGGCATCGTGATAGTCGAAGACCACCGCGCGGGCGAGCTCGCGCACATCGTTGAACCGTCGCACCGCCCGCCCCCGCTCGACCACGATCATCGAGATGCCGATCGCCGCGCCGATGACCATCAGCAGCATGGCCGCCATCGCCACGCGGTGCCGCGCCATGAACTTGCCGGCGCGGTACGACCACGTGCCCGGCCGCGCCAGCACCGGACGTCCTTCCAGGTAGCGCGACAAGTCGTCGGCGAACTGGTCCATCGACTGGTAGCGGCGCTCCGGTTCCTTGCGCAGCGCCTTCAGGACGATGGCGTCGAGGTCGCCGCTGATCGGCTCCTGGCCGGGGCGCGGCGTTCGCTTGCAGACCATGCTGGGCCTGGCCGGTTCGTCGACGCAGATCGCCGTGGTCAGGTGGTGGAGCGCGTCGCTGTCGACCTGGTACGGGCTCTGGCCGGTGAGCAGGCGATAGAGCACCACGCCCAGCGAATAGACATCGCTCGCCGTCGTGACCGGGGTCCCCTTCACCTGCTCGGGGCTGGCGTACTCGAGCGTCATCAGCCGTCCCACCGTGGCGGTGGCCTCGGGCGCCGTGCCATCGGCGGCCATCAGCTTGGCAATGCCGAAGTCGAGCAGTTTCGGCCGGCCGCCGGACGCAACCAGGATGTTGCCCGGCTTGACGTCGCGGTGCACCACCAGGTTGCGGTGCGCAAACGCCAACGCGCCGCAGACGTCGCGGATCAAGGCCAGGCGGGCGCGCACGGACAGTGCGTGGCGATCCGCATACGCGGTGACCGGCTCGCCGTCGACGAACTCCATCACGAAGTAAGGCAGGCCGTCGGCGGTCGCGCCGCCGTCGATCAATCGAGCGATGGCGGGGTGATCGAGGGCGGCCAGAATCTGGCGTTCCTGCACGAAGCGCCGGATCAGGCCTTCGCTCGCCATGCCCGCGGTGATGATCTTGACCGCGACCTCCTTGTCGTAGTGCTCGTCGTCTCGCCGTCCGAGATACACCTCGCCCATGCCGCCCGAGCCGAGCCGCGAGATCAGGCGGTACGGGCCGACGCGTTCCGGCATGGGCCGTTCGAGCATCCGTGGGAGCCCGACGGGGGCTTCGATGAAGGCCGGCGCGGCGTCAGCCGCATCCAGCAGCGAGCGGACTTCGGCCGCCAACCCGCTGTCCGACCGGCAATTGGCGGTGAGGTAGGCGTCGCGTTGGTCGCCGGCCAGCGCCTGGGCGCCGTGAAACAGGCGCTCGATCTCGGTCCAACGGGCGCCGTCCATCCGCCGAAGTATAGGCCATGAGAGTTCCCGTCCCGGGTTTGCGCGTGAGTGGATGGAGGGCGTACTGATGACGGGCATTCGACTGGTTCTGAGTGTGGCGGTGCTGATGGGGACCGTGACGGTGCTGACGGGCGAGGCGCGGCAGTACACGCCCAGCCAGGCCGACAGCGACAACTACCGGGGCAAGCCGTGCAAGGACCCCTGGATCAACATTGCCTATCGGCTGGCCGACAACTCCAGTCCGCAGGGTGTGGGCACCCGTGGCGCTTGCGACATCAATCGCTACAACCGTGGGTCGTGGCCGAACTACCAGGTGCTGAACGTCGCGATTGCCCTGGTTCGCTCCAACATGGCCCGGGCGGGCATCGCCGAGCGCGTCTACAGCACCAAGACCGGTTATCGCATCGACGTGCTCGAGAACGGCGTGCTCTTGGACCACTTGCTGATTGGTCACGACGGCGCCACGTTGATCGGCCAGGACGGTGCCAGCCTCATTGGCACCGGCGTGGGCAGCCTGATCGGCAAGGGCGGGGCGGGCATTGTGGCCGGCGGTGGCGGCAATATCTACGGCTTGCAGGCGACTGGCCGGGTCGTGAAAGAGATCGCGCCCGGCGTGTTCTTCGTCAAGAAGGCGCGCTGATGTGGATGTGGCGCCTCGCCGCCTTCGGGTGGGTCGCGAGCGCGGCGTGGCACGCCGCGCTGCGACTGCGCTACCTCACCTGGTGGTGGGTCGCAGGACTGCTGCTGATCGGGCTGGCGGTCGTGTGGCTGCCGGCGGTGCTGCGGATGGCGTCGCCGCAGCCGCTCACCGCCGGGTGGATTCCATGGAGCGTGGTGGCCGCGTGCCTGGCTTATGCGTTCGTGAATATGTGGTGGACGGCAGGCGACGCCGAACGGCGTCCGGCGATCGCGCTGTCTGGCCACCTGGTGGCGTTCTACGCGCTGGCCGCCACCGTGCTCTGGCCGTCGGCGCCGGTGGCCGGCGGGGCCCCGCGGATCCGTTAACGAGGAGTGACCGATGATGGTTCAACGATTGTCCAAGATGCTGGTCGTGGTGGGATTGATGGTCGCGCCACTGTCTGGCGCCGCCTGGGCGCAGCAGGAGGGCGACAAGATCGAGTACCGGGTGCAGAAGCGTCCAGAGAAGTGGATGCCAGGCGTCTTCATCAAGGTGGTTCCGAACGGCCTCCAGGCGCTGATTCACGAGACGCCCACGGAGTTTTTTCCGGAAGGCTTTGAGCGCGTCTACGACCTGACCGAGATCCGGCCGCTGGCGGCGCCCGTTGCCGTTCCAGCGACACCGAATCAGCCGGGCATGCCCGCGGACCCGAACGGGCCGGCGATTCTCCCCATGCCAGAGCCCATGCCGGAGGCACCAGCGGACCTGCCTGGCGCCGCGCCGGTTGCCAACGCTCCCGCACCGGCGGCGCTGACATTCGAGCCCGGCGAGCAGTTGGAATATCGTGCCGTGAAGTGGCCCGAGAAGTGGGAAGTCGGCACGGTCGTCAGGCGGATCCCCAACGGCAAGCAAGTGTTGATTCGTGAGAAGCCGACCGAGTTCAATCCTGATGGCTTCGAGCGCGCCTACGACTTCGCCGAGCTCAGACCGCTCAAGACACCAGGCGGCGGCGACCAAGCCGCGTCGTGCGGCGACGAGATGAGTGGTGACACACAAGCGCCGCCAACCGCCGCGGCCGGCGGCCCAATGTCGCAGGAGGACGTGTTGTCCTTCCTGCGCACGCGCTTCGCCGGCGTCGATCCGTTTCGTCACCCGAAACGGGAGGAGATCCTGGAACAGCTGCGCGTCGAGGCGCTGCGGCGCGGTGTCAGCTTCCGCAACGAAACGCTCGGCGCGTTCTCGAACGAACTCGGCAAGTTCGGCGCGCTGTCGAATGTCCGCGCGGCGTTGACCGACAACTTCGGCGCGCCGGCGCGGCTGCAGGACCTTTACGGCGAGTGGGCGCTGTTCAAGGTCGGCATCGCGATTCCGAAAGAGAAGAACGGCCGGATTGCGCCTGGACGAGAATTCTTCGGCGACGGCGGCGGCATCATCATCAACCCCGACCGCACCTATGTGTGGCATGCCACCGCGACGCCGATCAAGGGGTCCTGGCGTCCGGCCACGCCAGACGAGTTGGCCAAGTCCGACAAAGGCGGCGAAGGCATCGTCGTGCTGAACGGCAAGGGCACCTGGTCGTGGCTGATCTTCAAGCGGGACGAAGGTGGTCCGGAAGGCACGGGCATCAAGGTCGTCGACCTTGACACCCGCAACCTTCGAGAGCGAGGCACCCGCCGGTAGGGCTTCTTGGCGCTGTCGCTAGCCGGCCATGCTCCTGAGCGACGATGCCAGCATCAACCCGCCGGCGAGGAGCAACAACCACAGCACGCCGCGCTTGAACGCCACCGGGCTCATGCCGATGTAGATCTTCGACCCGTAGATCGACGGGATGATGAGCGAGCCGGCGACGACGCCCATTTGCGGCAGGAGGCCGGCGTGCGCGCGGCCCGAGGCCACCAGCGATGCGAAGGTGGCCGCGAGCACGACCAGGTTGAAGTTCTGCAGGACGGCGCGATGCGCGTCCTTGGTGTAGCCGCGCAGGGTGCACCACAACGCCGGCGCCAGGCCGCTGAAGCCGCTGAGCGGCGCCATCACGCCGCCGAGCAGGCCAACGAAGGCGTCAGCCAGGCGGCCGCCTCTCTTGAAGTGGGGCAGGTTGTCGGTGGCCAGCATGGCCGCGCAGCACACCACCAGCAGCGAGCCGAGCACCAGCTTGAAGCGATTGGCATCGAGCAGCGGCAGCAGCATGGTGCCAATCGGAATGCCGATGGCACTGCCCAGCACGAAGGGCCACAACAGCTCCAGGTGCCAGCCGCGCCGGACCCGAATGACGGAAATGACCTGGCCGGTGAGCCCGCCGAACACCGCCATGACCGCGGCCAGCGCGGGATCGACGCCCCACACCCAGATCGCCATGGCGACCATGGCGAACGCGAACCCAGAAATGCCCTGCACCAACCCGGCGACCGCCGCGCCGAACGCCAGGACCCACATTTCACTCATTGCGTGACCAACCCTCTAGGGAATCAGAACAATCCGTATTTCTGATGGAAGAGGTGCCACCACAGCCCCCGGGAGATGGATATTTTACGCCGAACGGCTGTGCTGGAAAAGGGCTGCCTTTGTCCAGGCGCTATTCCGCCCGGAGCGCCACCGTCGGATCGACGCGCGCGGCGCGCGCCGCCGGCACGTAGCAGGCGCTGAAGGCCGCCAGCACCAGCGGGACCGGCGTCACCAGCAGCATCCAGGGATCGATGATGCTCACGTCGACGTCCATGTAGGTCCGCACCAGCACCCGCGCCGCGAGGCCGCCCCACAGCCCCAGCACCAGGCCTTCAATCACCGGCCGATAGCCATCCTTCATCACCATCAGCTTGATCTGCGCGGCGGTGGCGCCAAGCGACATGCGCACGCCGATCTCGCGGGTCCGGTGCGTGACGACGTTCGCTTGCACGCCGAACAAGCCGACCATCGACAACAGCAGCGTGAAGCCGCCGAGATACAGCGTGGCCATGCCCCCTGAGCGCAGCAGTTCGAACGGTCCTCCCAGGACGGCGCGGCCGGTGCCGATGGCGTCCACCGCCAGGTCGGGATCGGCCCGGCGAATGGCTTCGCGCAACGCCGCGACTGCATCGGCGGTGTCGCCAGCGGTGGCTCGCGCGGTCACCGTGAGCGCTTCATCAAAGTGCTGGGTCAGGGGCAGGTAGACCAACGGACGCCGGCGGCCATAGACCATCGCCACATCGGTGTCGCGCGCGATCCCGACCACCTGGGCCAGCACGTCGCGGCCGCCGCGCCGGAGCGCCAGTGAACGGCCCACCGCGTTCGTCGAACCGAACATCTGCTTCGCGGTCATCTCGCTGAGAATGACCACCGGCGCCGCCGCCGGTCCGTCGCCATCGTCGAACGCGCGTCCGCGTACCATCGGCGTGCCCAGCGTGCTGAACAGCGACGGCGTCACCGCCAGCGCCGCGATCGGCGGGCGAGTGAGCGCCGCGGCATCTTCGGGCAGACCGATGGCCGCCTCCATGGCCGGCATCACGCCAAACGGCAGGCCGGTCGACACCGACACGGCCGTCACCGCGGCCCGACCGCGCATCTCCGCGAGCACCCGATCGACGGTCCGCCGGATGCGCGGCTCGTCCCATTCGCCGTTGCGGAAGTTGAGCGCGGCGACGGCGATGCGGTCCATCTCCACGCCGGTGTCGTGGCGCGCCATCTGCATAGTGCCGCGAATGAACATCGTGGCGACGATGAAGAAACCCGTGGCAATGGCCACCTGCCAACGGATCACCATGCGCTGGCGGCGGGCCCGCGGCCGCACGCCGCTGGCGCCCTTCGCCAGCGCACTCCGAATGTCGAGCGTGCGCGCCAATTGCACGGCCGGTTCAAGGCCGAACACGGCGAGCGCGAGCAGTGTCGATGCCAGGGCCACGCCCAGCGCGGGCCCGTTCAGCGTCGGGCGGATCGCCAGCGTGGCGCGGATCTGTCCAATGCCGAACGAGTACTCGGTGGTCATCAGGGCCGACAGGCCCAGGAAGATCACGTACGACGCGGCCATGCCGGCTCCGGCCAGGATCAGGCTCTCGACGCACTGTTCCCAGATCAACCGGCCCCGCGATGCGCCCATGGCCATGCGCACGGCAAGTTCGCCCTGCCGCGCGGTGCCGCGTGCCAGCACCAGGTTCGCGAGATTGGTGCACGCCACCACCAGCACCAGCGCGACCAGCGCCACCAGCGTCAGCCCGAGGCGGCTGTTGGTGTCGCCGCCTTCTCCCGTCTCGCTGATCGGCCTGGCCAACCATCGTCGCGAACTGGGTCCGGCTCCACCCTTCGCCGGTGGCAGCGGGTACGACTGGTCGAGACTGGCGGCGATCGCAGTCAGTTCAGCCGAGGCGCTGGCGGCCGTGCTGTTCGACGCCAGCCGGCCAAAGGCGAGCAGCCGCCTTCGCTGGCGCGGGTCGGCGGCGGTGCCGGACTCCCCGGTGACGAGATCGGGCGAGAGCGGTATCCAGAGGCGCGTGGTGCGCAGTCCGCCCAACAGGCCTCGATAGCGCGGCGGCGCCACGCCGACCACCTCGTAGGGCTGGCCGTTGATACGAATGGTGCGGCCGATGGCGTCGGCCGCGCCCGCGAATCGATTGCGCCACAGTTCGTCGCTGAGCACCGCCACCCGCGCGCCGCCGGCGTGATCGGCCGGGTGAATGACGCGGCCCAATTGCGCAGTGACGCCGAGGGTTGCAAAGTACGCGCCGTCCACGGCCTCGGCGGTCAGGACTTCGGCATTGGTCGTCGTGGTCACCGACGGCAGTAACGGCAGGCTGGCGGCGACGGCACTAAACGAGGTTTGTGCCGTCCGCAGATCCTCGAAGTCCGGATCCGAGACCGAGCTGACCTGCGTCCGCCCGCCCATTGGCGTCGCGATGAACACGACGCGCTCCGCGCCAGCGACACCGAGGTCTGACACGAACATCGTATCGACGATGGAGTACACCGCGGTTGTGACGGCGACCCCGGCCGCCAGCGACACCACTGAGAACAGGGTGAACAGCGGCGCGGCGGCGAGCCGGACAAGAGCCTGCCTGAGCAGCACAGAGCATTCTACGTTTCCAACACCCTCGCAGTTCGCCGCATCCGTTGGTCACGTGATTGGTCCCTGGCCAGGCCCCAACGGCAATCCTCGGCGAGACCTCGGGTGTCGATCAGGACTCGGCACGGGCATATCGGCCATAACCGAGCGCATGAATTCACGTCGAACGATACCAACCGTCGCTCTTGGATTGTCCCTGTGCCTGGCACCGGCGCTCGAAGCCCGGAACTGGCCGACCTTCCGCGGCCCCAACGGGTCGGGTCTTGCCGCCGGCGCGCTGCCCACGCAGTGGGACGGCGAGAAGGGCCAGAACCTGCTCTGGAAGACACCGTTGCCCGGCCTTGGGCATTCGAGCCCGGTGGTGTGGGGCGATCGCGTGTTCCTGACGCTGGCGATCAGCAGTGCCGCCATTCCCCATCACAATCCCAAGGATGCCGACATCGAGCCGTCGAACGACCAATCCAGTCACGAGTGGCGGGTCGTCAGTCTCGACAAGCGCAGCGGGACGATCCTGTGGTCGCAGACCGCCCACACCGGCATCCCGAAAGTGAAGCGGCACGTCAAGGCGACGCAGGCCAACGCGACGCCGGTCACCGACGGCAACGTGGTGGTCGTGTCGTTTGGGTCAGAGGGCCTCTACGCCTACGACATGGACGGCCAGCTGCTGTGGAAGCAGGATCTCGGGATTCTCGATCCCGGTTACGCGGGCCAGCCCGACCTGTCGTGGGGCTTCGCCAGTTCGCCGATCATTCACCAGGGCCTGGTCATCCTGCAGTGCGACATCCAGAAGGGATCGTTCATGGTGGCGTTCAACGTCAAGGACGGCTCGCGCGCCTGGCGAGTGGAGCGAGACGAGATTCCGGCCTGGAGCACGCCGGTAATTCATCGCGGCAAGACCCGGACCGAACTGGTGACGAGCGGATCGAAGTACTACCGCGGCTACGATCCGATGACCGGGAAGGAACTGTGGCGGCTGCGCGATGGCGGCGAAGTGAAGGTGCCCTCGCCGGTGATTGCCAATGACTTGTTCTACTTGAGCGGCGGCAATCCTCGAGGGCGAGAATTCTACGTGATGCGCCCGAACGCCAACGGCGACGTGTCGATTCCGCTGGAGCAGGAATCAAGCGCCAGCATCGCCTGGCGCAAGCAGAAGGGCAGCCCCTACACGCCGACGCCCATCGTCTACGGCGGCTACCTCTACGTCTGTAACGACAACGGCGTGCTGACGGTCTACCACGCCACCACCGGCGCGCAAATCTACCAGAGCCGGATTGGCACCAGCAACAGCACCTTCAGCGCGTCGCCCATCGCCGGCAACGGCCGCGTCTATTTCTCGAGTGAGGATGGCGAAGTGTTCGTCGTCAAGGCGGGGCCGGCCTACGAACTGCTGGCGACCAATCGCATGGGCGAGCCCCTGATGGCGACCCCGGCCGCCTCGGACGGGACGCTGCTGATCCGCGGGTCGCGCCACCTCTTCGCCGTGAAGTAGACAGCGAAGCGCTAGAACGGGCGGCGGGGAGACAGCTGCAGCTGCACCCCGTCGCGCGAGACGGTGGCGTTGACGATGGGCGATTGCGCGCGTGCGTCGCCCTCGAACTCGACTTCGTAGCTGTCCGCCATTCGCAGGTGGTCGATCGAGACACGCTCGGCGATGCCCTGGAGCAACTCCGTCAAGGCCGTGTCGGTGTTGATCGAGTGCGACACGCCGCCGGCGTTCTCGACCAGGTTCAGCGTGAGGTCGGTGACGGGGCCAACCTGCTTGTCGCGCACGATCACCGCGTGCGCGCTGCCGCCGCGCGCGACGAAGTCGTTCATGAAGCGGTTGTAGACGTCCAGCTGGAACTCGCGCTGGTTCTCGCCGCGGTCGGTGGTGACGATGACCACGACCGGCCACTGGGTGGGGGCGCTTTTCAGGAAGCGCCGATCGGCCTCGACCAGGGTATCCAGAAACGCGTTGGCGCCGCCGGCCGATGCGAACAGGCCAATCTCGGTCTTCAGCCTGGCGCGGTCGGTGCCCGGCTGGGTGCGGACGCGGATCTGGCCACCGCTGCTGATAAAGGCGATCTCGTGCTCGGCCGGCACTGACTCGGCAAAGGCGTGGAGCGCCGCACGGAAGCTGTTGACCATCGGCCCCATCGAGGTGCTGGAGTCGACCATCAGCACAATCCGCAACGGCGCGGTGCCGAGCGCCACTCGCGTGACTTCGCGCGGCGAGCCGTTCTCGGTGACGCGCAGGTCGGCACGGGTCAGGTCGAGGACCGGCGCGCCGGCGGCATCGACGGCGCGCACGAACACCCGCTTGGTGACGCGCTGCGCCGACAGGCCGAGGGGCAGGGCCGCGACGATCAGCGCCGCGATCGCCATCCGCGCCGGGGGCGTCATATCGCGTCGCTAATCGAGGTGAACGTGAATCCCGACAGTTTCAGCGCCGGCACCATCAACGGCGATCGCCGCTCCGGGGCGCCAATCGCCTCGACGTTCCACGGCGCCAGCATCGCCAGCACGCTCTGGTTGAAGCGCAGGTTGCGCACCGGATACTGGATGCGGCCCTTCTCGACCCACCACAGACCGTCGCGGGTGAGACCGGTCAGCATCAGCGTGCGGGGATCGATCTGGCGCACGTACCAGAATCGCGAAATGACCAGGCCGCGCGCCATGCCCTTGATCATGTCGTCCATCGACGTCGGCGGCTGCGTGCTCTCGATGATGTAGTTCACCGGGCCAGGCGTGGCCTCGCGCTTCTTCTCCTGCGCCCAGAAACGCGGGTAGCTCAGGTTCTCGAGCACGCCGCCCTTGATCAGCGACAGCCGCGACGCGGGCACCCCCTCGCCGGTGCTCGGCGCGGCGGGAATCTCCGGATGCATGGGGTCGCTGTAGATGTTCAGGCGCTCGTTGAAGATCGCTTCGCCGACGCGGGTCTTGCCATCCTTGCCCGAAAACGCGCTGCGGCCCTCGTCCGCGGTCCGCGCATCGAGGCTGCCGGTCAGGAAGCCCATCAAGTCGGCCACCGCCTGCGGCTCGAGGATGACGGGATAGACGCCCGGTTCGATCGGCTTGGGCGCGCGCGAGCGTACCGCCTTGCCGACGGCCTGCTCGACGATGCGCTGCGAGTCGAGCTTCGCGAGATCGAAATGATCGCCGGCGTAGTAACCAGAGCCCGTGCCGTCGGCGCTGCGGGCCGTCACGCTCAACTCGGCCTGGCTCGACCGGAAGTAGCGCCGGTTGCCGTTCGCGGTCGCCGACCCGGTGGCTGAGGCGTTGGCGCTGTGGAAGCCGGCGCCCGTGACATTCTCCTTGCGGCAGGCGGCCAGCGCTGCATCGAGCGATTTGGCCCGCGCCGCCAGGTCGGGTTCCGCGGTCGATGCCGCGAAGCCACGATCTTCACCGTAAGTCACGGCCCCGAGCGTTGGCACATACTCGCGATGCACCGGCGAAACCCGGGCAATCTGCACCGCTTCGTCCGCCAGTTGCCTCAGGGCGTCCGGACTCGAATCGTTGCCGGTCGCGGCGCCGCGGCGGCGTCCGACCCACACCGTGATGGTGAGGCCCAGGTCCTCGGCCCGTCCGCTGGTGGTGATGCGGTTGTCGGCAAAGCGTGCGTGCGACTGCACTGAACTCTGCACCGAGACGGCGGCGTCTTCGGCGCCGGCGGCCTTGGCATGCGCCAGCAGGGTCTCGCAAATCTGGAGCGACTCGTCGCGGTTCAACATTACGCGGCCCCCGTGTTCAGGACCGTCACATTGCGGAACCGCGCCGGGGGACAGCCGTGGCTGACCGCGTTGGTCTGCCCGGGCTCGCCCTTGCCGTCGGCCGACGTGCCCCACAGTTGGTAGGTCGCCGGTCCGCCCAGCCCGTCGCACGACGCCCAGAAGTCCGGCGTCCGCGACTGGTAGGCGGCATCGCGCAGCATCGGGCCCAGTTTGCCGTTGGTGATCTCGCGGATCACCGCGCCGCCGAACTGGAAGTTGTAGCGTTGCTGATCGATCGACGAGACGCCGCGGCCGACCACGTAAATGCCGCGCTTGATGTCGCTGAACAGCTCCTCGAGCGCCACCTCGGTGGGCGCCGGCTCGAGCGACACGTTGGGCATGCGCGGGAAGGGCACGCTCGACCAGTCGTCGGAATGGAGGCAGCCGTGCGAGCGTTCCTGCCCGACCAGCGGTGCCAGCTCACGCGTCGTCTGCCAGTCCACGAACATGCCGTCTCGGACGATGTGCCAGCGGTCGGACTTGACGCCCTCATCGTCGTAACCGGTGGTCGCGAGGCCGCCCGGCTGCGTGCGATCACCGACCAGGTTGACGATTTTCGCGCCGAAGCGCAGCTTGCCCGCGTCGGTAGGCTTCAGGAAGCTGGTGCCGGCCATGTTCGCCTCCCAGCCGAGCGCGCGATCGAGTTCGGTGGAGTGGCCGACCGATTCGTGGATGCACAGGAACAACTGCGACGGATCGACGACGATGTCGTAGCGGCCGGGGACGACCGGCTTGGCCTTGAGCTTCTCGACCACCTCGTGGCCGGCCTTCTCGGCATCCGCGAACCACGGGTAGTCGTCGACGTATTCATAGCCCATCAGCTTGGCGCGATCGACGACCGGCCGCGTCTGGAAGTCGCCGGTGGCGCGATCGGCGGCCGTCGTGCTGAACTGCGGGTAGGTCCGGACCAGCCGCTGCGTGATGCGCGAACCCTCGGTCGACGCGAAGTACTTCTGCTCGTCGACGAACAGAATCTGCGAGTTCACGAAACTCACGCCGGGGACGGCCATGGCGGTTTCGTTCAGCTTCATCAGGAACGCGGTCTTGGTTTCGAGCGGCACCTCGAACGGGTCGCGCTTGATCGGGTTGGACCAGGTCGCCACCACCTTGTCAGCGTTGGCGAGCACGACCTTGCGCGTGACGAGCTGCGCGTTCGCCTTCGCAATCGCGACGGCTTGATCGGCTGCGGCCCGGGCCGAGGCGGCGTCCACCCGGTTGGTGGCTGCAAAGCCCCACGCGCCGTTCACCAGCACGCGGAGTCCAAGTCCGTAGCTGGCGGAGCGGGACACGTTCTGCACCTGCCGTTCGCGCGTCGCAATCGATTCGCGGCGGTAGCGGTTGATGCGAATGTCGGCGTAGCTGGCACCGAGCACGGTGGCGCGCGCCAAGGCGGCATCCGCGGCTTCGGCCCGCCGCGCCTCGTCGGTCGAGCCGGGCTGGAATGCCTCGGCCCAGTCGGGGACGTAAGTGGCTGCCAGCAAGGCACTGCCAGTGGCGAGGAACTGGCGTCGGGAGACGGGTGGGGTGACCATGGGCCGGGATTATACCGGCTGAGAGAAGTCTCAACCCTTGGCCGTCTATAGATGAGATAGAGGCCCGACGGCTCGTTTACGGCAGGCGTAAGCGAGGCATTTGCTGCCAAGTCCAGGGGGTGTGTATGAAGACACGCGCGTTGGTGGGAGGGTTGGTCCTGACGCTGTGGTTCCTGCTGATCGACGGCGCTGCGGCCCAGGACCTGTCGCCGCTGGAAAAATTGGAGAACACTCGGGTCGCACTTAGGGACTATGCAGCTGCGGTACGGGACTGGAAGTGGTGGTCGAATGTCAGCCTTGCCATTGTTGTCTTGATTGGCTCGCTCGGCGCTGCGACCGCGGTTCTCCAGAGGGCGACTGTGAAGTGGAAGGGCATGGCGACCGCGGTCGCCGGTGCCATTGTGAGTCTGGCCACGGTCTTGAGCACGACTATAGTTCCGGCCGACTACAAGACGCTCAGCCGCCAAGCCGCGCGCGGGAAGCGGCTCGTCGCTCTGGCAGAGGGCTGGCTCGACCGGGGTCTGACGGCGAACAATGACAGCGTTCGCCGTGAGGCTCTGACGGCGATTGAGAGGCACTTCCAAGAGTTGGCGGCGCTTGACGCCGGAAGCCAGGCCGTCGCGTCGGCCGACTCGCCGCACTGGCCATTCTCGGAGAACCTAGTCGCCGTTGTACACGCTGCTCAGTCCCGGACTGATTGCGGTTGTCTCGGCAAGGTTCCGAAGGCTGGCAAGGGCTTTACCTACGCCTGCGGCACCGCATCGGCCGGCTCGTTCACAGAGGCGCACGACCAGGCCGTGCACCACGCCTCGAGGCAGATTGCCGCGAACCTGGCCTCGCCGGTCCAGAGTACCGGAGCGGACAGAGCGGACGCATTGGTCGGCTACGTCAGGCGGGTGTCGACTGAGATTGAATCGTGCCCGGAACCCGGCCGCGCCATGGCCGTCTCTGTCCTGATCCGTTTTCCACAATCGTTTGCCACTCAGGCTGCCATGGCGGCGTTCGTGTCGAAGCTCGATTCACCGGCGACCGACTCTGGTCGCGTGCCCCTTCGGCTTAGGGTCGACCAGATTCGCGTCGAAGACGACGGCTCATCGGGCGCGACGGGCTGGGTGTTCGACATCTTCGTCGACCGCCAGTTAGTCAAGCGTCTGCCGAATTTCGAATACGACGACCGGTTGGCGACACGAGTGCTCACGTTTAGCGGGACGCGCTCGATTTCGGCCGATGTCGAACTGCCGGCAGGCCGCTACTGGATGGTGGAGGTCCGGGGCAAGCGAAGCTTCGGCAACGATGTCGCGGATGGCGCGGTCGCGCTTACTGGCGTGGGCAGCTCCGCCGAGATTCAGGTCCGCCACAAGAACCCCAAAGAAGGCGCCTTCGTGTTCAAGGTGTCAGTCGACCGCAGGTAGTTCTGGAAAAGGGCCGGCGTGTCCGTCTAGTTCGGCAGGACACTGCAAGCCTCAAAGCTAAGGTGAGAAACCGATATGGTCACGCGCCTGTTCGTTGTGCACGGCATGGGGGAGTTCGGCGCCAAGTGGGTGGACTCCCTCCAGAAGCAATTGTCGGCGACGTACGCCGCCTATCCGAAGCTGGCGAGCGTGCCGCAGGCAAAGCGCTTCACGATTCATCCCATTCGCTATGACGATGTGCTGAGTGACCTAGTGAAGAAGTGGCAGACCGACTCCACCGCCATTTCCAAACTGGCCGCGGGTGTGGGCGCTGGCACTGCGGAGGCGATGGTGGGCTGGCTCAAGTCCGCCGGCCAGGGGTTCGAGTGGACGCATGCCGCTGACGTGCTGTTGTACCGGTGCTTCTCAGACGTTCGTGAAGCCATCCTGGTGACGGTCGCCAACCAGATGGTCAAAATCATCAACAAGGATCTCAACGAGTTCCAGGACTGCCGCTGGGGCGTACTGGCCCATTCCTTGGGCACGTCGGTCGCCCACGACGCGCTCCACTCGCTGTGGACTAGCCAGTTTGATAATGGTGCGAAGTTCCCGCCGGCCGATGTGAAAGCAGCGTTCGTGATGATGGTGGCCAACGTCAGCCGGCTGCTCCAAACCGATGTCGACGTGTTGGATTCGGTCGTCCAGCCCGGTACCGGTTCTGCCAAAGACCGCGGCTGCCTGAATTTTCTGACCGTTAGGCATGCGCTCGACCCGTTCACCGTGCCCCGGAAGTTCGATCCGGTGGACTGGCCCGACGCCCTCACCGTGGAGCAGGGGCGCTACCAGTCGATTCGCGTGCAGCACTTCCGCGAGCGGAACGTTCACGGATTCGGGCACTACCTGCAGCACCCGGCCGTCCACATTCCCTTGCTCCGCTTGCTCGCCAACAAGAAGTCCGTGATCTCTGCGACCGAGGAGACGGCGGCGCTGGCGGCGTTCACCGACATGGGCTCGTTGCCAAAGGAACTCGTGATCGCCGAGTTGAAACGGCTCGAGTTGCTTCAGCCTGCCCAATCGGACGACTGGAAAGTGATACGGCCCATCTGGGATGCCTTCTTTGGTGATTGAGCCATGACCATCATGAACACGCGATCGCTCGTCGGTTGTCTCGTTGCCACCGCATGGCTGCTTTTAGGAACCGTTGACGCCTGGGCACAAGCGGCGTGCGTCAGGAATGCTCCCGCAGCAAATGCCATCGAGGCGTTCGCGCATGTCGAGGCGCTGACCGAGAGCGGCTGCCTGGGTGGACCACAGTGCGATTCGCAGATTTGCAAGTCGACCCTCACGTTGCTTAACGCGTCGTCTCCTCCGGCCGACCAGGTGTCCTTGGTGCTGCGGGATATCTTCGCGGTTGCGGCCGGCGGGAACAGCGAGCCCCGCCACCGCTTGTGGGCGCGGATGTCGCTGACAATCGAGCAGTACGTCCGCGAACACGAGGCGGCCGCCGCGGCATGGCGTCGGGAAGAGCTCACGTTCTTCAAGGATGATGCCGACTTCGAGATCGACGTTGAGACGTTCGTGACCGCCTGCGACTCCCCGGCAGCCTGCGCGCAGGCCTCAGCCGACGCCCAGACCGTGATCGAGCTCGCGACGCTTTTTGGCCGCGTCTTGACCAAGGCCAACGAGGCAGGTCGTAACCAATTTGCCAGGCGTCTTGAACAACTGGATACCCAATGGCGGGCCTACCTGAGCTCGTCTCGCGGTCAGTATCCGTGGGAGTTGCTTCTCAACAGTGCGCTCTACCGGAAGACCGCACAGTTCGACGCGCCGCCTGCTGCGCAGTGGATCTTTGCACATCCAGGCGCGGCCTACGAGCTGACGGCCAACTCCGCCGACCGCCAGCCATCCGAGGTGTTGCTGGTGGAGTTGATCGGCCGCTATCGCTGGACGTGGAGCGAGAACAAGATGGTCCAGCGCTTCGGCGGATCGTTGACGCTGGCTTGGCGTGATGCCGGCGAGGGCCGGAAGAAGCTGGGTTATGGAGCCTTGGTGTACCTGCCCAGACAATCGACCGTCGGCTACGTGTGGCGGCCGCAGAAGGACCACCCCGACGAGCACGTCTTGCTGCTAAGCGCTGACTTGGTGAAGTTCGTGCGCGGCACGCAAGGCATCAAGGAGCGCCTCCTGGGTACTCGCTGACGTGCTCCGCGACACATCTTGACGGCCGCGGCATCCAACATGGATGCGTCGGCTCCATTACGCCTGGATCATCGCAGCCGTGACCTTCGTCACGCTGCTGATCACCGCGGGAGTTCGCGCGACACCCGGCCTGTTGATGGTGCCGCTCGAAACCGAGTTCGGCTGGAGCCGAACCGCGATCTCGGGTGCCGTCGCCATCAACATCGCCCTCTTCGGATTGATCGGCCCGTTCGCGGCGTCGGCGATGGACCGATGGGGCCTGCGCCGGCTGGTCCTGATCGCCCTGGCCCTGCTGGCCGTTTCCGTGGCCCTCACCACGCAGATGCAGCGCCAATGGCAGATGACGCTGCTGTGGGGCGTGTTTGTCGGCATGGGCACCGGCGTGACGTCGATGGTGCTGGCAGCGGTGGTGGCGACGCGCTGGTTCGATGCCCGCCGCGGGGTCGTGCTCGGCGCGCTGTCGGCGGCCAACGCCACCGGCCAGTTGGTGTTTTTGCCGGTGTTGGCGCGCCTGGTCGAGCAGAACGGCTGGCGCGCGGCGGCCTGGGTCGTGGCCGGCGGCGCGGTGGTCGTCTTTGCGATCGTCGCCGCGTTCATGCGCGATCGTCCCGAAGATCTCGGCCTCAGGCCCTATGGCCAGGCGGCCGGCGCGGCCGGCGCGGCCACGCCCGCGCTCAGTCCGTTTGCGGCGCTGCGCATGGCGGCGCAAACGCGCGCCTTCTGGATCCTGGCGGGTACGTTCTTCATCTGCGGCGCCAGTACCAACGGGCTGATCGGCACGCACCTGATCGCCGCGTGCCACGACTATGGCATTGCCGCCACGCAGTCGGCGCAGCTACTGGCGATGATGGGCCTCTTCGACATCGTCGGCACGACGGCGTCCGGATGGTTAACCGATCGCTACTCGAGCCGTCACTTGCTGTTCGGCTACTACACCCTGCGCGGAATCTCGCTGCTGTTCCTGCCGTACACGCTGATCAACGGTTCGAGCGCGCTGGTCGTGTTTGCGGTGTTCTACGGCCTCGACTGGATTGCGACGGTGCCGCCGACGGTGCGGCTCACGGGCGAAGCCTTCGGGCGCGAGAACACCGGCGTGGTCTATGGCTGGATTGGCGCCAGCCACCAGTTGGGGGCGGCCAGTGCGGCGTTTGGCGCGGGCGCGATTCGATCGTTCACCGGAGAGTACAGCGTCGCCTTCTGGATTGCGGGGGTGTTGTGCGTGATCGCCGGCACGGCGTTCCTGGCGGGCCGCAGCGGCCTCACCCCGCGCGTGCCGGCCATCGCCGGCTAACGCGTCACCCTATCCACGCGCCGCTGGTCGCGAGCCATTCCTCGCGAGCCACTCTGCGCGCGACTGTCCCCAGATGTCGATACGCGACTGGTGATACGGCTCGGGCAGCGTGCCGGGGCCGAGATTGCGCGAGCCGAGTTTCTGCGCGACCACCTGCGACGCCACGTTGTCGGGGGCAATGCTGTGGATGACGTCGCTCCAGCCGAGATGCTCGAACGCCCAGCCGGTGGCGGCCGCTGCGCCCTCGGTCGCGTAGCCCTTGCCCCAGCAGTCGCGGACAATCGCCCAGCCGACCTCGGTGCCCGGCCAATCGGCGGGCATCCATGGACCCAGGCGGCCGACCCAACGGCCGCTGGACTTCTCGATCACCGAGAACATACCGAAGCCGGTGCCATGCCACGACCCGATCATCGTCATCAGCCCGCGCCACGATAGCGAACGTCCCATTACGCCGCCGATGAATCGCGCGGCTTCTTCATCGGCCATCATCGCGGCCCATGCGTCCAGGTCCTCCGCGCGCGGCACTCGCAAGACCAGTCGCGCGGTTTCGAGTTGGAGGTCGTCGACATTCATGCGCCCGGTTTGTACCACATGCCGGCACTCGGTAGAGCTTCGGCCTGCGGTTTGCAATGATCGCCGTGTCAAGCGGTCGGTAGGGCGTTGGATTTCCAACTCCGTGTACGCGACTACCGATCGTTTGTAAAAACTGCGGACGAAGGCCCCCCAGCCCACCACCGTCCGTTCGAATTGACCCGCTCTCGAGAGGTTTGTCGATGACAAGCATGGATGCTGTACGCACGCTCGTCCTGATCCTGGCGATGACGACTCCGGCCTTCGCGCAGCTCATCGATACGCAGAATTTCAACGTCGGCTCAAAAGTGCAATTGCAGGGCTGCGTGATCAAAGGCGAGAACGACGGCACGTTCGTGTTCAGCCGCGTCACCGTATGGCCCGTCGCGTCGTCTCCGAATGGCGAGCATGGCCCGCGCCACTTCTGGCTCGAGAACGCCGGGCCGCAATTGGCGGACTTTGTCGGACAGACGGTCCAAATCACCGGCGAGATCACCGAGATTCGCGAAGCCGAGATTGAACGTGAACCAGGTTCTTCGCCGGTTGGTGGCCGCGTCGGCATAGAACTGCCGAGCGGCGACATCTTCACGTCGCCGGGGCTGGCCGGTGTCCCGGCGAGTCAGATCGACAGCGCCGTTGACATGAAGATCACCTTGCTGAAGGTCCGCATCGAATCGCAACTGACCGTGATGAAGACCTGCCTGGGATTCTGAGCGGTCAGGCCAGGCGGCGCAGAGCGGCCAGGGGGCGGGTCAACGACCGCCCCTTGCGCGGCATGTCGTCCCAGGCGTTGCCCACCTTGTTGAGCCGGGCGGACATACTGCGAAGAGTGAACGATTGCGGCGTGACCCTGCCGCTCTCGATCTCCGCCCAGGTGACCGGCGCCGAGACCGGCGCGCCCGGCTTCGCGCGCACGGTGTAAGCGGCAGCGAACGTGGCACCGTGCGAGTTGCGCCCGGTGTCCACGTAAATGCGGCCGTCGCGATCCGCCTTGCTGAACTCCTGGGTAAGCTGCCCTGGCGCGCGCTTCACGAACGCGGCGCCGACGGCGCCGGCGAAGCTCGAGACTTCTTCGCCACTGGCCTTGCCGTCGAGCGGCACCAGAAGGTGGAACCCCTTCGAGCCCGAGGTCTTGATCCACGAGGGCAGGCCGATCTCGTGGAGCAGATCGCGCAGGCCGAGGGCCGCCACCCGCACTGCACCAGGATCGTCTGCAGCGGGATCAAGGTCAAACACGCAGACGTCGGGATGTTCGAGCCGCGGGACTCGCGACGTCCACACGTGCACGGTGATCGTGTTCTGGTTGGCCAGCCACTGCAACGATCGCGCGTCGGTTACCACCGGGTGAAGGACGACGCCGCCCTTCTTGGGCACCTCGATGCGCTCGAGCCAGTCGGGGTATCCGGCGGCGACGCTCTTCTGCCAGAATCCTTTCTTCCCGATCCCGGATGGAAACCGCTCCATGGTCACCGGCCGTCCCTTGACGTGCGGCAGCATCAGCGGCGTGACCGACGCGTAGTACTCCGCCAACTCACCCTTGGTGATGCCTTCGTCCGGAAACAACACCTTCTCGGGGTGGCTGATCACCATCGTTCCCTCGTGACCTCGCGGGCCTGCTTGTCGAAACGGACGCCGAGCAACCGGGGATGGCGCAGCTTGCCGTGCCGCGTCCACTCAGTGAACGCCACCTGCACCACAATCTGGGGCTGCACCCAGTGCGTGCGAATCCTGGGGAGCCCGGTTGCCACCGTGAACGGCGAGGCCGGCAATTCAATCGCGTCGAGGCGGCGGCGCAGGTCGAGCAGCAGCTGATTGTCGAAGCCGGCGCCGAGCTTGCCGGCGAAGACGAAGTCGCCTTCGTGGAAGTAGCCAACCAGCAGGGCGCCCAGGCCGACGCGCGAGCGTTGCGGATCGGTGAAGCCGCCGACCACCAGTTCCTGCGACGCCTCGTTCTTCATCTTCAGCCAGTGTTTCGACCGGCGATGCTCGTAAGGCGATCCTGCGCGCTTGGCAATCACGCCTTCCCACCCCTCGCGCTCGGCCCGCTTCCACGGTTCGCTGTCGCGCAGCCGCGTGACGCGCCGCAACGGCGGCGCGAAGGGCAGGGCGTCGAGCAACGCGCGGCGCGCTTCGAGCGGCAGCGCCGTCACGTTACGGCCATCGAGCCAGAGAATGTCAAAGACGTGATAGCTGCTGTGCCCGTCCCACGCCACCTCGCCGTCGAGAATCACCTGCGCCGCCGGCAGCCCGGCCACCGCCGCGGCCACTGCCGGCATGTGCTGGGGCAGGTGATTGCGCGAGAACAGGTCGACGCGCGCGCCATCCTTGTAGGCGAGCAGGCGAATGCCGTCGAACTTGCGCTCGAAGACCCAGTCCGGGCCGCTGAACCGCTCCTCGGTCAGCGTCGCCGCCATGGGTTCGAGCCACTCGGGCAGCGCGGTCTTCGCCATGGCGAGAGGGTAGCGCTATCGCCGCAGCCGGGTAAACAGGTAGCCCAGCACGAGCACGATCAGCACGACGCCGATGACGCCGGTGAACAGGCCGGCCTTGAAGATCAGGCCGATGGCGTCGCAGCCAGAGGCGGCGACGGAAAGGGCGACCAGCAGTACCAGGCGTACGACGGTCGTTGATTGCATGGTCATGGAGACGGCCGCCTCAGTCGGCCAGGTGTTGACGGTCGGCTGATGGCGCGCAGACCACCAGTTTCCAAATCGCGGGCACGTTGACCGACTCAATCGACAGGGGCTCCAGCCCGCTGGCCGCCAGCAACGGCGATAGCGCCAGGTCGCTCTTGAAGCCGAGTGGCGCCGACAGCGGCGCCAACAGTCGCTCGAACCACGCCGGCGCCGGTTCCCGGCGAAAGTGATTGAGCAGCACCACGCGTCCGTCCGGCCGGCACACCCGCCGCAATTCGCGCGCGACCAGCAGCGGGTCGGGTACCACCGACATCACATACGGCGCATAGACCAGGTCGAACGACGCATTCTCGAACGGCAGACGCGCCGCGTCAGCCTGCATCAGTTGGATGCGGGTGGGCGCGTCCATTCGGGCGACGCGCCGCCGGGCCCGCGCGAGCATGGCCGGCGAGTAGTCGACGCCGACGATGGCCGGCCCTGGCGGATAGAGTGGCAGCGTCAGCCCCGTGCCGATGCCGACTTCGAGTAACTGGTGACCCTCCTGCAACTCCATCGCACGCAACGCCTGCCGGCGGCCGGCCTGGAGCACGCTCCCAAAAGCGAAGTCGTAGACGTGCGACCATCGCTGGTAGGCCCGGGCGACGGTGGCATTCTCGGTGGTCACTGCCGCAATGAATGCAAAGGCAACGCCATGGCCACCGCCGAGCTGCGTCTGCGGCTCAGAAGGGCAGGGCCAGGACGTCGGCGTGCTTCCGACCTTACGTGGCCAGGCCCGGCAGGAAACGGCGATGCTGCAGGCGGATGGCCAGCAGGTCTTTCGGTTCGATGCGCAGCTGGCCGATGATGCGATGCACCTCGGCTTCTTCCGCGATCGAGATGCGTTCGTCGCTGGCGGCCACCGCGAACAGGCACCGCGTCAGCACCAGTTTCTCGTCGTAACTGGCCGTGTCGGTGAACTCCTGGGTCACGGCGAAGTCGCCAGTGGCGGCGCCGAACATCAGGCTGCTGGCCTTGGCCAGGCTCACGACCAGCATGGCCTGGTCGGGGGCGAGGCCGCCGTGCTCGCAGAGCAGGGCCTCCATCGCCCGGGTCTCCGCGTCGCTGATGTCCTGGTCGGCGCGGGCCACGCGACCGAGCAGGTAGGCAAACCGCGCCAGGTACTGCGCGCGGGCTGGCTCGAGACGATCGAGGGCGGTGACGAGTTCGCGCAACGGGGCGGCTTCGGTGGCCGCGACCGGCGCAGGTGAGAGGTTGTCGAGGCCCAGCCAGGCCTGAAGCGACTTGATCACGCACCATTATCTCCGCGCAAACCCGCTTGGCGGTATACCCTAGGCCCGCGAGAGCCCCATGCTGACCCGACGAGACTTCACGCGTGCCGGCGTCGCCGGCCTGGTATGGCCCGCGCTCGGCGCCGGCGGCCTGTTCGCGGCGCCGGTGGCCGGCGTGCGGCTCGGGGTGCAGACGTACAGCTTCCGCGAGCTGCGGCCACCCACCGGCGATTCAATCGACGTCCTGATCGCGGCCATGGCGGCGTGCGGCCTGGACGAGTGCGAGTTGTGGTCGCCGCAGGCCGAGCCGCGCTTCACCGGCGCCGGCGCGCGTGCCGACCTGCGCCGCTGGCGCCAGGCCACCCCGCTCAGCTATTTCACGGCGGTGCGCCGGAAGTTCGAGGCGGCGCGCATCACCGTGTTCGCCTACAACCACAGTTTCAACGACACATTCACCGACGAGGAAATCGATCACGGTTTCCTCGCGGCCCGCGAACTGGGGGCAAAGGCCATCACCGCCTCGACGACGCTGAGCGTCGCGAGGAGACTGGTGCCGTTCGCCGAAAAGCACGGCCTGCCGGTGGCCATGCACAATCACTCGCAGGTCAACGATCCCAACGAGTTTGCCACGCCGCTCAGCTTCACCACCGCGCTCGGCATGTCGCCGCTGTTCATGATCAATCTCGACATCGGCCATTTCACGGCCGGGAACCATGATGCGTTGGCGTTCCTGCAACAGCACCACGCGCGCGTTACCTGCCTGCACCTGAAAGACCGCCGGAAGAACCAGGGCGCCAACACCCCGTGGGGCCAGGGCGACACGCCGATCCGCGACGTGCTGTTGTGGCTCAAGCAGTCGCGGTCCACCATCCCGGCCTACATCGAGTACGAATACAAGGGCGAGCAGGGTGCCGTCGGCGAAGTGAAGGCGTGCCTGGACTACGCCACCAGGATTCTGCAGGCCTGAATGAGCACCGAAGGGATTACTCGAGCATGACCTTGCGCACCCGCCTGCAGTTGTCGGGCCTGATGTTCCTTCAGTACTTTGTCTGGGGCGCCTGGTACGTGACCATGGGCACGTGGCTGGGGGAAGCGCTGCAGTTTTCAGGCGCGCAGATCGGCCTGGCCTATGGCACGACCGCGCTGGCCGCGATGATCTCGCCGTTCTTCGTCGGCATGATTGCCGACCGCTGGTTCGCCACCGACCGGCTGCTGGCCGTGCTGCACCTGGCCGGCGCCGGGGTCCTGTTGGTGGCGTCGTACCAGACGTCGTTCTGGCCGCTGTATGCGGCGCTGCTTGCCTACACGCTGTGCTACATGCCGACGCTGGCGCTCAGCAACTCGCTGTCGTTCCGTCACATGGGCGAGCCCGATCGCGACTTTCCCGGCGTGCGCGTGCTCGGCACGATCGGCTGGATTGTCGCCGGCCTCGCCGTGGGATCGCTCGGGCTCGAGGCGACGGCGGTGCCGTTGCAGATCGCCGCGGCCGCATCCCTGGTGCTGGGCGTATGGTCGCTGGTGCTGCCGGCCACGCCGCCGCTCAAGGGCAGCGTGCGCATCACCTGGCGAGAGGTGCTCGGCCTGGACGCGCTGCAACTGATGCGCGACCGCTCGTTCGCGGTCTTTGTCATCGGCTCGTTCCTGGTCTGCATTCCGCTGCAGTTCTACTACGCGTTCGCCAACCCGTTCCTCAACGAGATTGGGGTCGCCAACGCCGCCTCGAAGATGACCCTGGGGCAGATGTCCGAGATCGGCTTCATGCTGCTGATGCCGTTCTTCTTTCGCCGGCTTGGCGTGAAGTACATGCTGCTGGTGGGCATGGCGGCCTGGGCGGCGCGCTACGTGCTGTTTGCCTATGGCGATGCCGGCGGCTTGATGTGGATGCTCTACGGCGGCATCCTGCTGCACGGCATCTGCTACGACTTCTTTTTCGTCACCGGCCAGATCTACGTCGATCAGCGCGCCCCGGCCGACATGCGCGCGGCGGCGCAGGGGTTCATCGCCTTCGTGACCCTCGGCGTCGGCATGTTCATCGGCTCGTGGCTGTCGGGATTGGTGGTTGATGCCTACGTCACCAGTGGCACCGCCATGCACGACTGGCGCGGCATCTGGCTGGTGCCGGCGGGCGCGGCGGCCGCGGTGTTGGTGCTGTTTGCGACGCTGTTCAGCGAGCCGGCACGCGCGTCTACCGGACGCGCGTAAGCCGCGTGCGAGGTGCGCATGCCGCCTATGATGGTGACATGGGCGAGCCGCTCCTGCGGATTGGACAACTGGCCGAACTCACGGACGTCAGCGCCGATTCGATCCGGCACTACGAGCGGCTGGGCCTGTTGCCGGTCGCCGCGCGAACCGGTGGCGGCTATCGGCTGTATCCGCCAGGAGCCGTGCAGCGGGTGCAGTTGATTCGGAGCGCCGTGCGCGTCGGCTTCTCCCTCCGTGAACTCGGGGCGTTCCTGGCGGTGCGGCGGGCCGGCGGCGCGCCGTGCCACCAGGTGCGGGCGGCGGCCGAGCGCATTCTCGAGTCGGTTGAACTGCAGATCGCCGAGTTGCGCGCCACCAGAGCGTCGTTGAGGGGGATCGTCCGGGTCTGGGACGAGCGCCTGGCCGTCACGCCCCCCAGCCAGCCGGCGCACCTGCTGGAAACCCTGTCACCTGGCGCCACCCGCCGGCCGGTGCGGACCGCGAACCTCAAGCGCACACGCTGACGAAGGCGGCCAGTTGACCCTGGAACGGTTCCAAGGTCTAGGATGGACCCATGATGCTCAATTCGCGCCTTCCCGTCGTCTTCGCCTTCGCCCTCTTGATTGCGGCGCCCGCAGCGTACGCGCAGCACTCGGCCATGCCGGCGGGCATGACTCACGAGCAGCACATGGAGCAGATGAAGAAAGCCGGCAAGACGGCCATGGGCTTCGACCAGGACACGACCACGCACCACTTCCTGTTGGCGGCCAACGGCGGGGCCATTTCGGTGGAGGCCAATGCCGCTGACGACCGCGCCGGCCGCGATCAGATCCGGATGCACCTCAAGGAGATCGCGGTGGCGTTCAAGCAGGGCGACTTCGGCAAGCCGCTCGCGACCCACAGTGAGCAGCCGCCGGGCGTGCCCGTGATGCAGCGCCTCAAGGCCGAGATCACCTACACCTACGCGGACACCGAGCGTGGCGGCATCGTGCGCATCGCCACGGCCAACGCCGAAGCGTTGGCGGCGGTACACACGTTTCTCAAGTACCAGATCACCGAGCATGCCACCGGCGACCCGCTGACGGTGCCGGGGCCAGGCGGGGAGCTGCGCTGAGGCGCATCACGGTCGTCTTCGTCGTGCCTCAGGTGCGATTCGGCAGGGTTTCCGACATCCGTTGCGCCGACACTAGTCCTGATATGAAGGTGAGTGCCGCAATCACCCAGAGCGCGACGATGATTCCGAACGCGTCGGCGATGACGCCGGCGAGCACGGCGCCTACCGCGTAGCCGAGATCGCGCCACAGCCGATACACACCGACCGCCGAGGCGCGCCACGCCGGATGGACGACGTCGCCAATCGCCGCCAGCAACGCGGGGTAGACCATCGCCGTCCCGATACCGAGCAACAACCCGCCAGCGACGAAACCGGTGAACCCTCGCGCCAGTGCGACGACGCCAATGCCGGCGGCCTGGACCCACATGCCCCAAACGATCAGCGGCTTGCGCCCGATGCGGTCGGAGAGTGCGCCGGTCGCCAGTTGTCCGACGCCCCACTGGCCGGATAGACCGCAGCCAGCAGTCCCACCTGGGCGAGGTTCATGCCCGAGGCCATGAACACCAGCGGAAACAGACCCCAGGCCATGCCGTCGTTCAGGTTGTTGACGAGCCCGGCCTGGCTGACGCTCGAGAGGGTTCGGTCGCCCAGCGTCGTGCGCCAGAACACGTTGCGAGCCGACGGCGTGTCGCCCACCGGGACCGGATCGGTCAAAGTGGCTTCGTGGCTGATGTGATGACGAGTCTCGCGGACCAGGAATGCCGACAGCGCGAAGCCGACGGCCACGTAGACCACGCCAAGGTAGAACGGCTGGGGCCGTACGCCGTAGCGGGTCGCGACCCAGCCCGTGGCCAGCGCGCTGGCCGCCACCGCCAGGTAGCCGGCGAACTCGTTGATCCCCATCGCCAGGCCGCGTTGCTTCGGCCCGGCCAGGTCGATCTTCATGATCACCGTGGTCGACCAGGTCAGCCCCTGACTCACGCCCAGGAAGAGGTTGGCGACCAGCACCCAGTTCCATGTTGGCGCCCACATCAACATGAACGGCACCGGCGTCGCGACCAGCCAGCCGGCGACCAGCACGTGCTTGCGTCCCCACCGATCCGACAGGCGTCCGGCGCCGTAGTTGGTGAGCGCCTTCGCGACCCCAAAGACGACAATGAACGACAACATCGCGGTGCGCGCGGCGAGGTGGAATTCCTGCTCGGCGATGGCCGGCAGGACGCTGCGTTCGAGGCCCACCATCGCGCCCACAAACGCGTTGACGACGACCAGCAGCCAGAACTGTCCGGCGTTCGCGCGCAGGCCGAGCCGGATGGCGGCGCGGCCAGACTGCGGTGCAGCGTTCATGGCCGGGCGGCTTGGCGCGGGGTCTTACTGGCGGCGACGCGCCAGCCGCGCGCGCGCCATTCGGTGACGCCCTGCTCCAGGGCCTGCGCGCGGTAGCCCCGGGCGCGCAGCAGCGCGACCGCATCCGTGGCCATGACGCAATACGGCCCGCGGCAGTAGGCCACCACCTCGCGATCTCTGGGGATTTCGCGGAGTCGCTTCTTCAACTCGCCCAGCGGGATGGAGACCGCATTGGGAAGGTGGCCGGCGTCGAACTCGGTGCCGGGGCGAACGTCGACCACCGTCACTTCGCCCGACCGCACCTTGCGGATCAGGTCCTGTTGGCCGACACCGTCCATCACCCCGCGGCGGTCCAGGTAGTCGCGGCGTACCTGGTCGATTTCGGCCATCCGCGCTTGAGCCAGGGTTCGTAACCGCAGCACGAAGTCGGCGACGAGTGTGTCGGTGAGGCGATAGGTGACATACAGCCCGGCCTTCTCGGTCGCAACCAGGCGCGCACTGCGCAGCACCTGCAAGTGCTGTGAGGTGTTGGCGATGCTATGGCCAATCTCCCCGGCAATGGCCTCGACCGTGCGCGGCGCCTGCGCCAGCAGGTCGAGAATCTCCAGGCGCACCGGGTTGGCCGCGGCCTTGCCGACCTGGGCGATCAGTTCGTAGATGGCGGTCTTGAAGCGGGTTGGGCTGGTCGCGGCCATGTATTCAAGTAACTTCTTGAATAGTAGCCGATCCGGCCGTCCGGCTGTCAATCCGCAACGCGCACCCGGCCAATGGTCGCGTATGATTCGGGACGACCATGGTTGGGCTCGACCTGATCGCGCGAAGCGCCACCATCGCGCTCCTCGCGGCGATGGCGGCCATCCTGCTGCGCGACGCCCGTCGCATTCCCATAGCCGGAGCTGCGGTCGGCTTCTTCATCACCATCGCCGCGCACATCGTCCTGACCTCGCCCGACTACCCCGGCATCAACGGCGTTGACCTAGTGCTGATGGCGGCTGCGTTTGCCGTGCCGGGGGCGTTCGTGCTGTTCAGCCGCGCGTTCTTCGACGACGAGCGACAGGGCGGCTGGCTGAATAAGGCGATGCTCGCCGCCCTCGTGGCGTCGGGCTTCATGCGCGGCACGTCACTGGCGCCGGTCGGGACCGCATTGTTCTACGGCGGCAGTCTCGCGTTGGTCGGGTACGGCCTGGCCCGGGTCGTGCGCGGCCTGCCCGGCGACCTCGTTGAACCCCGCCGGCGGTTGCGTGTGGTACTGACGATCGCGGTCGGCGTCACCATCGCGCTGGTCATTGCCGGCGAAATACTCCTGGGCGGCGAACGGCCGCCGCGGTGGGTCGATACGGTGAAGAGCTGTGGCGCACTCGGCCTCGCCTGGTGGTTTGCGACGTGGCTGTTGTCGCCGCGCACCGATCTGTTCGCATCGCCAGCGCCGGCCGATCGGGCCGCCGCCCCGCCACCACTCGCGGCAGGGGCATCGTCTGAAGATGTTCGCTTTCGGGACCGCCTGCTCGCCTTAATGCGCGATGAGCGCGCTTACCGACAGGAGGGCCTGACCATCGCCGTCCTCGCCCGCACGCTGGACCTGCCTGAGTACCGCCTTCGCCGGGTCATCAACCAGCAACTGGGCTATCGGAACTTCAACGCGTTCGTGAATGACTTCCGGATCGATGAGGCATGCCGCATGCTCGCGGACCCCGTCCACGAACGGCTGCCGATCCTGAACCTGGCCCTCGACCTCGGCTACGGATCTCCGGGGGCGTTCAACCGCGCGTTTCGCGCCAGGACCGGGCAGACCCCCACCGATTACCGCAGGTCGCGACTCGGCTCGTCATCGCCGGCGGCCTGAACCGCTGGCCGAATCGTGAAAAGCGCGGCCGAATTCGACAATCGACCGGCGTGGGCGGTTTCCGGCGCGACTTTTCCGGGCCCTCTCCGTAAACCTCTTGTCATGAGGCTTCTTTACCTGCTGCCCCTGGCCGGCTTCGTTGTGCCGACGCTAATCATCGGCTACGGTGTGGTCATCCCGTCGAGCTCGATTGCCGGCGTGAACGAACTCACGATCGGCTTTGGGACGACGATCCTCGGCGCCTGCCTGGCCTATGTGGCCGGCATCCAGATCGTGATCAAGAACCCTCCCGGCACATGAAAGCCGTCCATCACGCGCGGTCGCGCGGGGAGAACAGAATGAGTTTCTACAGTGAGCGGGTCTTGCCCCGGCTCGTGCACCTGTCGATGCGGCAGGCAACGTTCGAGCCATATCGCCGGCGGGCGGTGGCGCAGGCCGGCGGTCGCGTGCTGGAAATCGGTGTCGGCAGTGGGCTGAATCTCCCGCTGTATCAGGCGGCGACCCACGTCATTGGCCTCGATCCATCGCCGCGGCTGCTCTCGATGGCACGGGTGGCGGCAGACGGCCTAGGCCAATCGGTCGAGTTCATCGAAGGCGTGGCCGAAGTCATTCCGCTGCCAGACCAGTCGATCGACACCGTGGTGTCGACCTGGACGATGTGTTCGATTCCTGACATCGGTGGCGCGTTGAGCGAAATGCGGCGCGTGCTCAAGCCCGACGGCCGGCTGGTGTTTGTCGAACACGGCCGATCACCCGAGCAGGGCGTCGTCCGCTGGCAGGATCGGCTGACCCCGCTGTGGCGATGCGTCGCCGGCGGCTGTCACTTGAACCGGCCCATCGCGCAGCTCATCCAGGACGCCGGCTTCCGAGTCGAGCGCCTCGAGACCGGCTACATGGACGGGCCCAGGCCGATGACGTTCATGTACGAAGGCAGCGCGCGACTCGGTCTTGGCTGACGGCAGCTGGCGGTCTGCTAGGCTTGCAGTGGATGTTTCGCATTCTTGGCGCGGCGATGGTGGGCTTGCTGATGCTCTCCGCCGGCGGCGCGCAAGCCCAGGATCATCAGGCCCGCGAGGCATCCGGCACGTCGTGGCAGCCGGCCGCCACACCCATGGAGGGCATTCACGCCTCCGCCGGCGGCTGGACGTTGATGGCGCACGCCAACGTCTTCGCACAGTTCCTGTACGAGTCGGGAGACATCCATCGCACCAGCCGCCAGGCGGGCAGCATCAACTGGTTCATGGGCATGGCCCGGCGCCCCCTTGGCAACGGTCGCATCGGCATGCGCGCCATGCTGAGCGCCGAGCCGTGGACCATTGCCGGCTGCGGCTACCCGGATCTGCTGGCGACCGGCGAAGTATGCGACGGCGACACGCTCCACGACCAGCAGCATCCCCACGACCTGTTCATGGAACTGGCCGCCGACTACGAGCGGCCGCTGACTGACCGGCTGAGGCTGCATGTCTATGCCGGACTAGCAGGCGAGCCGGCGCTTGGTCCACCGGGGTTTCCGCATCGCGCCTCGGCCATGCCCAACCCGATCGCGCCGATCGCGCACCACTGGCTCGATGCCACTCACATCGCCTACGGCGTCGTCACGGCCGGCGTGTCGGGTTCGCGATGGCGCGCGGAGGCGTCGGTGTTTAACGGCCGCGAGCCGGATGAGGAGCGCTTGGGATTCGATCTGGCTCCGCTCGACTCGGTGGCGGCCCGTGTCTCGGTCGCTCCGAACGAGCGGTGGTCGCTGCAAGTGTCGGCGGGACACTTGCGCGAATCGGAAGCCGGCCTGGGCAGTCAGCCGCGGCAGGATGTCGACCGCGCCACGGTCTCGGCCATGTACTTCCGGCCCACGTCCGGCGTCGGTGGCTGGGCGGCCACGGTCGCCTATGGCGTGAACCACGAGATCGGCGCCATCCCCGGCGGCCTCCTGGAGCAGTCGACACACGCCGTGCTCGCCGAGGCTAGCCGGCGATCAGCGGGCGGCCGTCACCAGGTGTTCGGGCGGATGGAAGTGGTCGGCAAGCCCGCGCACGATCTGCACGTGCACGAATACATCACCGAGATCTTCACGGTGGGGAAGGCGCAAGCCGGATACCTGCACCAACTGCCGGCCATCAAGGGCTGGGCGCCGGGTTTCGGCGCGCATCTGAATCTCAGCCTGCTGCCCGAACTGCTGGCGCCGCGCTATGGCGGTCGACTCGCGCCCGGTTTCGGCGTGTTCGCCAACCTCCGCTCGACGCGCTAGTGCCCGCGGGGGGCCGGATGGCTGGCTGGTGGGACAAAGGTGGGAGCTGAGTAGTATGATCGGCGCATGAGGCAGAAGACGTCGCTCACGCTATCGGAAGAGGTGCTGGCGGGCGTCGCGAAGGCCGCGCGCCGCGGCGAGAGCCGATCCGAGACCGTCAATCGGCTGTTGCGAGAGCGGCTGGCGGATGAGGCCGCGAGAATCGCGCGGGCTCGGGAGGTCGCACAGATTAACCGGCACGCCGATGCCCTCAATGCCGAGGCTGCTGATGTCCTGTCGTACCAGGGAGACCTGTGAAGCGTGGCGATCTGTACCGCGTCGCGCGGCCCGGAGGGGCTGACCCGAAGGCGTACCGCGTCTTCGCCATCGTCGGCCGCCAGGCGGTGATCGATTCGCGGTTCTCCACCGTGGTGTGTGCGCCCGTGTATTCCGCACGGCACGGGTTGAGCAGCCAGGTAGGGGTCGGGGTGGAAGAGGGCCTGAAACATGACAGCGCTCTTCACTGCGACGAATTGGTCAGCTTGTCCAAGGACCGCCTGACCGCCTTCGTCGGCCGGCTCTCGCCGGCGAAGATCCGCGCGCTGGATCAGGCCCTGGTCGCCGCACTCGACATCGATGTTGATGCGCTGATGTCCTGAGTCTGTGTCGTAACGATCCGCCGTGACACCCGGTGTGCCGGCGTCACTTGGGTCGGCGCGGCCCCGTCTGGTCGACCGCCGCGCGCACGGCCGCGGCCAGCGTCTCGGCGGGACCCTGCCCCCAGTAGTGCAGGAAGATCACGGTCGGCTGAGTGCCGGTCATGTGATGGTGAATCGCCACGATCTCGATGCCGTTCTCGCGCAGCGACTTCAGCACCGGCGTCACTTCAGTGTCAGTCATCGCGACATCGCCAGCGACCACGGCGGCGGCGTCACTCCCGAAGAACGCCGCCCAGGTGTTCAGGCCCATGCGCGCGCTGATCGCCGCGCCCATCTCGTTCACCTTCAAATCGGGGCGGCCGATGGTGATCTTGTAGACCTGGCCGTTCTGTTCGCCGGCCGTGCCGATAATGCCGGCGAGCTTCGCGGTGTCGAGGGCGCCTGCGGTGACCGCGGAGGTCATCGTCGGCGCGGGCTCGGCGCGCACGGCGATCTTGCCGATCAGGTCGAGCGCCGGCTTGATGCGTTTTGCCAGGTCCGCGGCCGACCCGTGTCCATGCACATGCATGTAGAACATGCGCGGCGATTCCCAGAAGAAGTGATTGTGGAGCGCAGTGACATTCAGGCCACGCGCGAGCACCGCCGACATCACGGGATTGACTTCGTCCTGCGTCAGGACCAGGTCGCCCATCATCACGTCCATGCCGGTGCCCCTGGTGAGCGCGATCCAACCGCCGAAACCAAACGGTGTCGGCGTGGCGACGCCGGCGACGGTAACTTTCAGGTCGTTTCGCGGGATGTTGACTTTGAGCACGCCGTCCTTGAAATCGCCGGTGCGGGCCAGCGTCTCGAGCACATCCTTGTAGTCAGGCGGCATTTCCTGCGCGGCGGCGCGGGTGGCCAGCAGGGACAGCAGTGCGAAGGCGATGAGCGATTTATACATGGCGATTCTCCTGGACGCTGGGGCCGGGCGCATCCGACCAGTCTAGCCGACCCACCGTCTCGGTTTGACACCCTGGTCCAGACGACGACATACTGCCGGAGGTGTCAGCCCTTCGGATTACCCGGGTGATTGCTGCGGTCGCTGCATTGGCGGTGGCTCTGGCGAGCCTGTCGCCCGCGCCGCATGTGCACGACGATGGCGACGACCAACTCGTGCATCAGCACGCTATTGCTGATGGCCCAGGCCACCACGACGACTCCACCGGCGACCACGATGGCGGCGTCACGCAACCCGACCACACGACCGCGAGGATTCTGACGCTCTCGCTCGATCTCGGCGTCCAGATCGCGGCGATTGCTCCTCCAGCCCACGTCGTAGTGCCGGCGGCGCCTGCCGGTACCAGAGCCGTCCCGCCGATTCGCTCGACCCTGTTACCCACGCACGACCCGCCGCTCAGGTTCGTCTCGTCGCCCGCCCCGCCATCCGCGGCCTAGCCACCTCGTACGTACCCGTTCGTTCAATCGATCTGAAGGTTTACGTTCGGCCCTGATCCGGCCGGAGGGCTCTGCCATTGGCTGCCTCGATTTGTCTCACGTCTTGTCGTCCCGGAATCGCCCTGCGGTTCGTGCTGGTGGCACTGCTGCTAGTTGGCGGTGCGCAAAGGGCCAACGGCCAGCCCGCGGCACCACGGCCCCTCGGTGCCGACATTCCGGTGGCGCCGGTCGCCGCATACACGGCAGAAACACGCGAGCCGGCGGTTGAAGAACCGAAGGGCAACCTGTCCCTGCGTGACGCGCTGTTGCTGGCCCTGCGCTTCAGCCCGGACCTCGCCAGCTTCGGATGGGAACTGCGCGCCAGAGACGCCCGCCTGTTGCAGGTCGGCCAGCGTCCGAACCCGGTCGCGGGCGTGTTGTTCGAGGATCTCGGCGGTCCCACCGGAGCCAGCGGGGCCGAGTCGGTGGTCCAGACGCAGGCGACGCTTCAGCTCAGTCAGTTGATCGAGCTCGGCGGCAAGCGCGCGGCCCGGCAGAAGGTGGCCGGGCTCGATCGCGACTTGGCGACCTGGGATTTCGAGGCGGCTCGCATTGACGTGTTCACGCGCGTGACCAGCGCCTACCTGGATGTGCTGGCCGGGCAACAGGCCGTGGCCTTGGCCGAGAAGAGCCGCACGCTCGTGGAGCAGGTCCAGCAGACGGTCAGCGCCAGGGTTGAAGCCGGTGTGGTGTCGCCGATCGAGCAGACGAAGGCGGGAGTGGCCCTGGCGATGGCTCGGGTGGACGAGCAACGGGCACGGCGCGCGCTCGAGGCCGCCCGCACCGGGCTCGCCGTGTTGTGGGGGCGGCCGGCGGCCACCTTCGCCTCGGTTGAAGGCGACCTGTCCCGCCAGCCGGCGGTGCCGGCGTTCACGCTCCTGCAACAACGCCTGTCGCAGAACCCGGGGGTCGCGCGGTGGACCACCGAGATTGCCCAGCGCGATGCCGCGCGCGCTCTCGAACAGGCCCGCCGTATGCCCGACATCACCGTGACCGCGGGCTACCGCCGGTTCACCGACATCGACAGCAACGCCTGGGTGATCGGCGGCTCGATCCCATTGCCGCTGTTCGATCGCAACACGGCGGCCATTCAGGAAGCGGCCGATCGCACGGCCAAGGCCTATCAGGAGCAACGCGCCGCGGAGGCCCGGGTCACGGCCCAGCTGGCCGCGGCCTACAGCACCCTGGCCAGCGCCCAGGGTGAGGTGGCGCTGTTGGCCGCCGAGGTGCTCCCGGGTGCGCGGTCGGCGTTCGCCGCCATTGAAGAAGGTTATCGGCTTGGTCGCTTCGGCTACCTCGACGTTCTTGATGCGCAACGCACCCTGGTCACCGCCGAAGGCCAGCACTTGCGGGCGCTGACCGAGGTGCACAAGGCCGTGGCCCAGGTCGAGCGATTGATCGGCATGCCAATAGCCGACGCGGCGGGGCCGTCCAGCCCGCCAGTGAAGTAGGGAAAGAGATAGTCCATGCAAAAGACAGGTTTGCTCGCTGCCGGCGCGATCGTGGTCGCCGGCCTGGTCGTGGTGATGATGCTGCTGCGTGGCAGCTCGGGCGCGCCCGAGGCGGAGGCGCCGGCCGGTCCACTCGACTATCCCCGCGGTCCGCACGGCGCGCGGCTGTTGTCAGGCGACGACTTCCAGGTCGAGATGACGATTTACGAGACGGGGGTGCCGCCGCACTTCCGGGTCTATCCGCTCGACACGGCCGGCAATCCCATTCCCCCGAGCGAAGTGACGCTGACGGTCGAACTGCACCGCCTGGGCGGGCGCGTCGATCGCATCGGCTTCGCCCCCGAAGCCGACTACCTGCTGGGCAACGGCCTGGTCGAAGAGCCGCATTCGTTCGACGTGAAGGTTCGGGCCGTGCGCAACGGCCGGACGCAGGAATGGACCTACTCGCAGGTCGAGGGCAAGGTGCAACTGTCGGACGAAACCCTGAAGAGCGCCGGCATCGCGATCATGGCGGTCGGCCCCCGGGCGATGACGACGATGCTCGAAGTGCCGGGGGAGATCAAAGTGGACGAAACCCGTCTCGCGCACGTCGTACCGGGCCTGCAGGGGGTCGTCATCGATGTCCGCAAGGGTGAGGGCGACACGGTGCAGCGCGGCGACCTGCTGGCCGTGATCAACAGCCGCGAACTCGCCGATTCGAAGAGTGCGTACATGGTGGCGGCGCATCACACCCAGTTCGCGCGCACCCGGCTCGAACGCGAAGAGAGCCTGTGGAAGAAGAATATCTCCGCCGAGCAGGACTATCTCTCGGCGCGGCGTGACTTCGAAGAGGCGGAACTGGCCGAACAGGTCGCGGCTCAGAAGCTGGTCGCCCTGGGCCTGCCGCCGGCCTCACTCGCCGGGCTCGAGAAGGCGCCGGCCGCCAGTTTGCCACGCTACGAGATTCGCGCGCCGATCAGCGGCACCGTCCTCGAACGCGACCTGACCGTTGGCGAGGCCGTGCCGGCCGACCGCGACATCTTCGTGATTGCCGACCTGTCGTCGGTCTGGGTCGAGGCGACCATTACCGCGAAGGACCTGGCGCAGGTGCGGCGCGGCCAGGAGGCGACCGTGACCGCGCGGGAACTGGACGCCGAGGCCAGCGGCCGCATCGCGTTCATTGGGTCGCTGGTCGGCGAGGGCAGCCGCAGCGCGACCGCCCGCATCGTGCTGCCGAATCCCGGGCTCAAGTGGCGGCCGGGATTGTTCGTGTCGATCAAGCTCGTGCAGTCCACCGCCACGGTGCCGCTGGCCGTGCCGCTCGAGGCCATCCAGACGTTCCGCGACTGGCAGGTGGTGTTCGTGCGCTACGGCGACTGGTTCGAGGGCCGGCCGCTGGAACTGGGCCGTAGCGATGGCACCTGGGTCGAGGTCTTGAGCGGTCTCACCGCCGGCGAGCGGTTTGCCGCCACCAACAGCTTCGCGGTGAAGGCCGAAATCGGCAAGCTCGGGGCGACCCATGATCACTAGACTCGCCGCGGCGGCCAGGCTCACTCGAGGCCTCGCATGATTGATCGGATCCTCCAGTTCTCGATCGCGCAACGCTGGCTGGTGATCGCTACCACGCTTGGCCTCGCCGTCTTCGGCGCCTACAACTACCAGCGCCTGCCGATCGATGCCGTGCCGGACATCACCAACGTTCAGGTGCAGATCAACACCGAGGCGCCGGGCTACTCGCCGCTCGAAGCCGAACAGCGCATCACCTACCCGGTGGAAACCGCCATGGCCGGTCTGCCGCGCCTCGAGGAGACGCGATCGATCTCGCGCTACGGGCTGTCGCAGGTCACGGTGATCTTCGAGGACGGCACCGACATCTACTTTGCCCGCCAACTGGTGAACGAACGCATTCTCGAGGCCCGCGGCAACCTGCCGCCGGGGCTCGCGCCGTCGATGGGCCCGATCGCCACCGGGCTCGGCGAGGTATTTCTGTGGACGGTCGAGGCGCAAGACGGCGCCCGCACGGCCGATGGCCAGCCGTACTCGACCATGGACCTGCGGACCGTGCAGGACTGGATCGTCAGGCCACAGCTGCGCAATGTGCCCGGCGTCGCCGACGTGAACACGATTGGCGGCTACACCAAGCAGTTCCACGTCACGCCCGATCCCGCTCGCATGGTGTCGTATGGCTTGAGCTTTCGCGACGTGCTGGCGGCGCTCGCCGCCAACAACGCCAACGTCGGCGCGGGCTACATCGAACGCCGCGGCGAGCAGTACCTGGTCCGCACTCCGGGCCAGGTCGCGACCATCGCCGATATCGAGCAGATTGTCGTCGGCCACGCCAACGGCACGCCGATCTACATGTCCAGCGTCGCCCAGGTGCTGCTGGGCCAGGAGCTGCGCACCGGCGCCGCGACGGAAGACGGCGTCGAGATCGTTCTCGGCACCGCCTTCATGCTGATGGGCGAGAACAGCCGCATCGTTTCGCAGCGCGTGGCTGACCAGATGGTCGAGATCAACCGGACGCTGCCTCCCGGCGTGGTCGCCAAGACCGTCTACGACCGCTCCAAGCTGGTCGACGCGACCATCGCGACCGTGCGGGAGAACCTGATGGTCGGCGCGCTGCTGGTCATCATGATCCTGTTCCTGTTTCTCGGGAACATTCGCGCGGCGATCATCACGGCCTGCGTCATTCCGCTGTCGATGCTGTTTGCCATCACCGGCATGGTCGAGCGCGGTGTCAGCGGCAACCTGCTGAGCCTCGGCGCGCTCGACTTCGGCATCATCGTCGATGGCGCGGTGATCATCGTCGAGAACTGTGTGCGGCGGCTGGTCGAGCGGCAGCGCGAACTGGGACGCGTGCTGACCAGGGCGGAACGGTTCGAGGTGGTGTTCGACGCCTCGCGCCAAGTGCGCAAGGCGACCATCTTCGGCGAGCTGATCATCATGATCGTCTACCTGCCGATCCTGACGCTGACCGGGATCGAAGGGAAGATGTTCTACCCGATGGCCTTCACCGTGCTGGCGGCGCTGTTCGGGGCGATGGTGCTGTCGATGACCTTCGTGCCCGCCGCGCTGGCAATCTGCCTCACGGGCCGCCTGTCGGAGAAGGAGAACATCCTGGTCCGCTGGGCGACCCGGGCCTACCGTCCGGCGCTCCAGGTCGCGCTGCGCAACCGGCTGGCCACCGTGGCCACCGCCGTGATGCTGATGCTGGTCACCGGCGTCATGGCGACCCGCCTGGGCACCGAGTTCCTGCCGAGCCTGGACGAGGGCGATCTGCTCGTTCACGCGCTGCGCATTCCCGGCACCAGCCTGACGACGGCGGTGGAGATGCAGCACGCGCTGGAGCGCAAGCTGAAAACCTACCCCGAAGTGGACTACGTGTTCTCGAAGCTGGGCACCGCCGAGATCGCCACCGACCCAATGCCGCCGAGCGTGGCCGACACCTACGTGATGCTGAAACCGCCGTCGGAATGGCCGGACCCGGGCAAGACCAAGGCGGCGCTCGTGGCGCAGCTCGAAGCCGACCTCTATCATCTGCCCGGTAACAACTACGAGTTCATCCAGCCGATTCAGATGCGGTTCAACGAGCTGATCGCCGGCGTACGCAGCGACGTGGCCGTCAAGGTGTTCGGTGACGACACCGAGGTCCTGAGCGAGGTCGGCGATGCGGTCGAGCGGGTGCTGGCCGCGGTGCCCGGCGCCGCCGACGTCAAGATCGAGCAGACGACCGGGCTGCCCCTGTTGACGGTGCACCTCGATCGCCCGGCGATGGCGAGGCTCGGCCTCAATGTCGCGGACGTGCAGGAAGTGATCGAAGTGGCGATCGGCGGCCGCGTCGCGGGACAGGTCTACGACGGCGACCGTCGGTTCGACATCATCGTGCGACTGCCCGAGCATCTGCGCACCGACATTGACGGTCTCAAGCGATTGCCCATCCCGCTCGCGGTCAGCGGACGTGGCGATGTTGCGCCGGCGGCGTCCCGCTCTGATCGCTACATTCCGCTCGGGTCGGTCGCGGAGTTCGAGATCGCCACCGGCCCGAACATGATTGGCCGCGAAAACGGCAAACGCCGCGTGATCGTCACCGCCAACGTCCGGGGCCGTGACATCGGCTCGTTCGTGGACGAAGCCGAACAGCGCATCAGGGATGAGGTGACCATCCCGCCGGGTTACTGGACGGCGTGGGGTGGCCAGTTCGAGCAATTGCTGTCGGCCCGCGAGCGCCTGATGGTGGTCGTGCCGATGGCGCTGCTGCTGATCTTCGGGTTGCTGTTCGCCACTTTCGGCAACGTCAAGGACGCGCTGCTCGTGTTCACCGGCGTGCCGCTGGCCTTGACCGGCGGCGTCTTCGTACTGTGGATGCGGGACATTCCGTTCTCGATCTCGGCGGCGGTCGGATTCATCGCCTTGTCGGGCGTCGCTGTTCTCAATGGGCTGGTGATGCTGACCTTCATCAATCGCTTGAGGGCCGATGGCGCCTCGGTGGATGACGCGGTCTTCAACGGCGCGCTGGCCCGGCTGCGGCCCGTGCTGATGACCGCGCTGGTCGCGTCGCTGGGCTTCCTCCCCATGGCGTTGGCCACCGGCACTGGTGCCGAAGTGCAGCGCCCGCTGGCCACGGTCGTGGTCGGCGGCATCTTGTCGTCGACGTTGCTCACGTTGCTCGTCTTGCCGGTGCTGTACCGGCTGACCACGCGCGAGCCTGCCTCAGCCGGCCTTCGCGAGGAACCGTGAGTACTGAAACGACTGCGCCGAGCCACATGGGGTTCGATGGTTGTGAGTCACCGACTCGATGAGAGTCAACCCATCGCCGAGCTCATCAGCGAGTACTTCCGGTGAGTAGCGGCAATCCGGCAAGCCGCTGCATTTCTCCGGGCCATCCGGCGCAAACGTCGCGATGATTGCGGTGCCGCCGGCTTTGAGGGTGTGGTGCAGGTGGCTGACATACTTGCGGGGTCGTGGAAACGCCGTTCCAATGCTGTTGGCGGTCCATCGAAGTTGCAGCTTCAGGGTGTTGGGGTGGCCGAAATCTTGAGGGCGAGCTGGAGTTGCTCTTGAATGGCCGCTGAGGACGGAACTCCGCCCGGGTAGAGCCGTCAGGTCGGTGCCGGGTGCGGCGCGGCGGGCTCATCCATGCCAAACAGATCGCGGCCCTCGTAGAGCACCGTCGGCGTACCGTAGCCGCCGCGAGGATCCGAGGGCTGGAGGGTGTGGGCATCGATGAACCGATAGCCGGCGGGCAGGCCGAGCGCTGTCAGGGCCTCGTCCAGGTTGGCTCGCATGGTGACGGTGTTCGCGCAGCCGTCACGGGTGAGAAAGACCAGGTGCTGCATCGCATCATCCCGCGCGACGTCCGCCCTGGGCGGCTTCACGCAACTGCCGAAGAGGCTCACGATCCCGAGCCAGAAGACGAGGTGAACTGACCGGCGAGTCCCACCCGGATAGCTTACACTCACAGCCCAGTCGAGCCGGGGCTGAACGGATCGACCCGGTAGAATCAAACGGAGTGAACCATGCGTGAACGACTTGCCAGTGTCGCCGGTGTCGCGACATCGCTGACAACCTTGGTGTGTTGAACGCTGCCGATTGTGTTCGTGAGCCTAGGTCTAGGCTCCGTCATCGCGTCGGCGGTCGAAGTGGCACCCTGGCTGAGCACCATCAGCCGAAACAAGGGCGTCGTGATTCTCGGGGTCGGCCTCCTGCTGCTGTTCAACTATTGGGTGGCGGTCGTCAGGCCGAGGCAGATGAACTGCGCCCCTGGCGATGTCTGCCACGTCGACAGTCCGGCCATGCGGTTCAATCGGCGAATGTTCTGGGTCAGCGTTGTGATCTACGGTGTCGCCGTCACGGTCACCTACGCGGCGCTGTGGTGGGTGCGTTCACAGCCATGAAGTATCCCGGGTTTCTCTTCACCATCGCGGTCCTGCTCGGCGCCTCTCGCAACGTCTCGGCTTCCGGGCACGGGCCGGTGTTCGGCGCGGCGACTCCAACCCTGGGCCGCGGCGGCTGGAGCGTCGATCAGGCGTTCACCATGCGCTTCGGCGAGCAGGCGGCGCGCGAACGCATGCTCAAGACCATTGTGACCTTCGGGATCACTGAAGTCCTGCAAGTCTCTGGGTCCGTGCCCCTGTCGGTGTCGAGTTCGTCATTGCCTGGCGCCCGCATGATGAGCGCCATGTCTGGTGACCGGGAGTTCGAGGCGCTGGTCGGCTACCGCTTTCAACGGCGTCCCGTCGGCGTCGGCGGCCGGCAGGAGAGCACGCTCTACCTTGGCGGCACCGCGCCCACGGAGTCGGATCGAAGCGGTGTCGGTGCGGGCGCATCCGTGGTGGTCAGTGCCGCCACTGGCTATGCGGGTCGGACGCACTATGCCTGGGTCAGTGGCAACCTGCAAAAGTACGCCGCGCGAAATGGCGGCCGTCTCGGTGCTTCGGAAACGGTAACCGCTGTCTACGGCTACCGGCCGGCATTCTTCCGTGCCGACACGGGGCGCCCCGACTTGCGATTCTTCGCGGAAGCGACGTTTGAAAATCGCCACCCGGATCGCTTGAATGACGTCGTGGCGCGGCCGTCCGTGCGCACGGTCTTCGTCGGCCCGACCGCGTTGCTGGTCTACAAGGCGATCGCCGTCTCGGCCGGCCTGCACCTGCCGGTGTACCAGCGCGCCGGAGGCGTCAAGGAACGCGCGCGCGTCGCGGTGAACTTCAGTTACTTTTTCTGGTTGAAGTAGGAGAATCAGGCATGGTCAAGCACACCGTTCTGGCGTTCATGCTGGTTGCGGCCGTCAGCGTCCCCGCGTCCGCGGAACTGCGCCGCGTCGAGATCAAGACACTCGGCATGGATTGAGAGACCTGCGCCCACGCCGTGCGCGTGGCCATGCAGAAAGTCAGCGGCGTCGAGTCGGTGCGGGTCAGCCTAAATGCCGGCCTGACCGTATTGGAGCTGAAGGCCGGCAACACCGTCACCCTGGCCGCCCTTCGGACGATTATCAAGAACAACGGCTTCGTCTCGAAGGAGGCCGTCATTCTCGCGCGCGGCTCGGCGACGGACACGAAGATGTTTGAGGTCAGCGGCACCGGCGAGCGCCTGCCCGTGACGGCACCGCCAGTGGCCGTGCCCGGCGATCAGTGGCGACTGACGACAGTCACCCAATAGGCGGCTAGCGAACTCTGACCCGATCGCCGTCGCGCAGGGTGCGGAGCGTCTGGAACGGGCCCGAGACGATGGTGTTGCCTTCGGGCACGCCGTCGACCTCGATCGACAGGCCGCCGATGATGCCGGTCGTCACCGGCATGAACGCGACCCCGCCGTCGCGCACGACGAACACGCCAGTCTTCCCGTCCTGTTCCACCACCGCCTGTAGCGGCACCGTCAACGCGTTCTTCTTTTCGGCCACCAGGATCTCGGTGTCGCACGTCAGTCCGGGGCGCAGGGTCGCCGCCGGGCCGTCGAGCTGCACCTTCACGCGGAACTCGCGGGCCGCGGCCTGGGTACCCACTTGCGGCAACGCACTGGCGCCAATCTCGACCACCCGGCCGGTAAATTTCTGCAGCGGCAACGCTTCGAGCGTGATGGTCGCGGGAAAGCCGTTCGAGAGCCGCATCACGTCGGCTTCGGCGACCTTCACTTCCGCGTTCACAGCGCTCAGGTCCGACACGGTCATCAGGATGGTGCCGGGCTGGTTCTGCACACCCATCACCACCATCTCGCCCTGCTCGACATCCAGCCGCGTGACCACGCCGTCGATCGGCGCGGTGATCTCGGTCTTGGACAGGGCGTCGTTGGCGCGGGTGCGCTCGGCGCGGCCCTGGGCAATGCGCCGCTCCGAGGCGCCCAGCGCCTGCTGGACCCGTTCGAGCGCCGCCGCGGCCGCGGCGACCTGCGAGGTGGCTGCGCTCGCGGCCATGCTCGACTTGTCGAATTCCGATTGGGGCAGCAGGCCGGCGCGTTGCAGTTCCTGCGCGCGTGTCAACGAGGCGGCCGCCTCCTTTTCGCGGGACTGGGCCTCGGCCAGCGCGGCCTCGGCAGCACGCACCTGTGTCGCAGCCGCCCGGGCATCGGCCTCGAGCGCCCCAACTGACGCCGCCGCGGCGGCGGCGGACGAGGAGGCCTGGACGGGGTCGATGCGGGCCAGCACCTGGCCGGCCGTGACCCGGTCGCCCTCCTTCACCAACAGTTCGACCAGCCGGCCCATGACGGCCGACCCAATGTCGGCATAGCGGGTGGCGACGATCTCGCCCGAGGCCGTGACAAACGACTGCAACGCATCGACCCGCGCCACCGGCGCGGTCTCAACTTCGATGCCCGCATTGCCCGAACGCATGGCGAACATCGCCCCGGTGCCGGCTACTGCCAGGATCGCGATGCCGATGATGATCCGACGACTCATACTCACCCTTGGACGCACTTCAGGGACGTCACGTCCCCAACCCGCGTCTAACATACCTGTTATGTGGCTGGAGTCCTTGCGGCAAGGCGCGAATGCGCTGACGGCCTTCCCCATGCGCTCGGCCCTGGGGGGGCTGGCCATTGCCGTGGCCGTGGCCACCATCGTGACCGTGGTGACGGCGCTTGACGGCGTGCGGCTGTACGCCGAGGCCACTACGGCGCGGACCTTCGGGTCCGACACCTTCGTGATTGCGCAGGTGGCGGCGTCGAGCCGGGTGTCGCGGCGCGAACTGCGCGAGCAGTTGATTCGCAATCCGCCGATCCGGCGGTCCGACATCCAGTTTCTCGACCGCTATGCCGGCGACCTGGCGTTGTATGCGCCGAGCGCGCAGGTCCGGGCCGAGGTGGTCGCCGGGTCGCGCCTGGTCGAGGACGCCACCGTGACCGGCACGACTGCCCAACTGGCCAACATCCGCGACCTGGACCTGGAACGCGGCCGCTTCCTGCTGCCGCGAGAAGACCTCGCCGGCGACGCCGTGACCGTGATCGGCGCCGACATTGCCGATGCGCTGTTCCCGAATGCCGATCCGCTCAACCAGACACTGCGGGTCAGCGGCCGCCAGTTCACGGTGATCGGCGTGCAGCGCCGCCAGGGGAGTGGCGGTGCAGGCTCGCTGGACAAATACGTCTGGATGCCGCTGCGCGCCTACGAGCGCGCCTTTGGGGCTCCCCGTACCTTGCAGGTGTTCGCGAAGGCGGCCCCCGGGCAGGCCCCGGCGGCCGGCGAGGGGCGGGCGCGGGTGTCGATGCGCGCGCGCCGCGCCCTGCAACCCGGCGCCGCCGACAACTTCGACGTGCTGACGCCCGATGCCGCGCGCGGCTTCGTGGCGAACCTGTCCCAGCGCATTGGTGCCGCTGCCGGGCCGATCTCGCTCATGGCGCTGCTGGCCGCGGTCGTCGTCGTCACCAACACCGTGCTGGTGTCGGTGACCCAGCGCACGCGCGAGATTGGCGTGCGGCGCGCGCTCGGCGCGCCGGCGCGCCGGATTGTCCAGGAGATCCTCGCCGAATCGCTGTTGTTGTCGATTGCCGGGGGCACGGCCGGGGCGCTGGCCGCGTGGTCGCTGCTCGCGACCCTGGAATATGCGCTCGACCTGCCATTGCACGTCGCGCCGCAGACCCTGGCCGTGGCGCTTGCGGCCGCGGCCGGCAGCGGCATGATTGCGGCGTGGTACCCGGCCCGGCGCGCCGTGGCGCTCGACGTGGTCGCCGCGATTCGGGCGGAGTGACCCATGGAGAATCCTCGCCGCGCCAGCCTGTTCGCCGCCATCGCCGAAGCCACTGTGCTGGCGGCCGACTCGCTACGCGCGCAGAAAGCACGCTCGGGCCTCGCGATTCTTGGCGTGGTGATCGGCATCGTCACCGTGGTGCTGGTGTCGTCGACGCTGGTGGGCCTGCGCAACAGCGTGGCGTTGCTGTTTCGCGAGCTTGGCACCGACAACATCTTTGCCTATCACCTGAACGGCGAGCCCTACTCGGCGCCGACCGAGGCAGACGTGAAACGGCCGCAGCTGATCGCCGAGTACGCGCCGCAGCTCGAGCGGCTGGGGCCGTCGATCCGCGAGGTCGGCATTCAGCTGATCGTGCCGGCAGTGACCTCGACGCGGGTGATCACGGCTCGCAACGGCGCCAACGAGCTCGACACCGTGTTGATCGAGGGGGCTTCGTCGAACTTCTTCGACGTCGTCGGCGCGTCGTTCAAGGAGGGGCGTCCGTTTACCGCCACCGAAGAGCGCGCCCGCGGCCAGGTGGCCGTGGTCGGAGCCAATGTGTCACGCGCGTTGTTTGGCGGCGACGGGGCGGTCGGCAAGTCGTTCCTGCTCGGCGGCGACCGCTACTTCGTGGTCGGCGAGCTGGCGCCGCGGCAGGGGACGTTCTTCGGCGAGAACCGCAACGACAGCGTGGTGGCGATCCCGGTGCCGACGGCGCGCCGCAAGTTCCCCGAGGCTCGCAACATGATCCTGTACATCCGCGCGTTCCCGGGACTGCGCGAACAGGCGCGGCAGGAGGCCGAGACTATTCTGCGGTTGCTGCGCAACGTCCCGACCGGCGCCGAGAGTAACTTCGCCATGAACAGCGCCGACCAGATCATCGCGCAGTTCGATCGCATCGGCTTGCAGATCTTCATTGCGACCGTGGCGCTGGCGGCGATCAGCCTGGTGATCGGCGGCATCGGCATCGCCAACGTGATGGTGATCAGCGTGACCGAGCGGACGCGCGAGATTGGCGTGCGGCTGGCGATTGGCGCGCGGCGCGCCGAGGTTCGGCGGCAGTTCCTGATCGAAGCCGCCATTCTGAGCGGGGCCGGAGGGGTGGCCGGCGTCACGCTGGCGACCGTGATCGGCGTGTTGGTGGCGTTTGTCGCGCCGACTTTCCCGGCGGCGCCGCCGCTGTGGGCCGTCGTGGCCGGCCTGGTGACCTCGGTGGCCGTCGGCGTGGTGGCGGGCTACTGGCCGGCCCGCAAGGCCTCGGGGCTCGATCCCGTGGAAGCCCTGCGCTACGAGTAAGGTCAGTGGCGCGCGGCCAGCCGGGTGAGCCCGCGTCCTTCGGCGATCTTCGCCTTGATCTTGGCAATGAATCGGGCGGCCTCGGCCGGTGGATAGCCCGCGGCCCGGAAGGCGTCCTGCCACTGGCGGTCGCTCAGCCGGCCCAGCAATCGGCAGGCCCATTCAACATCGGCCACCGTAGTGCGGTCTTCGACGAACTTGCGATAGACGCCCCTGTAGGCAAAGTCGACCAGGCCGTTGCTGACATTGGCGATGAACGGTCCCTTCTCGAAGGCGTCGATGTTGTTCTTGCGCGGCGCCAGGAAGGTGGTGTCGCCCAGCGCGGAGCCGATATCGCGGACGACATACCACTGCTCGACCAGGTCGCCGGTGCGGCGATGGTAGAGCGTGTTGTTGCTGTTCTTCATGTCGGTACTGTTGAACATCATCAGCATCACCAGCAGACCCTGGTAGGGCTTGGAGCCGATGAAGGGATTCTCCTCCCATTGCCAGGCGCCCTCGTCCTTGAGATCCTCGTGCTTCAGCCGGAAGCGTCCGCCTTCCATGGCGCGCTTGCCGAAGGTGTCCGTCAGCCAGAACGCCGGCAGGTGGTACACAGGCGGTTGCGGGTAGCCGACCGCCGACAGGATCCGCGAGAGCGCCACTTCCACCGGTGCTTCCGAGTCGAGGCCGCCCGGGTACGGCGTCTTCACGCTCCACTCGCGCCCGCGCGAGTCCTTCACCGTCATGCCCAGGTTGACGCCGGAACGTTTTTGCTCGACCAGCGCATAGGTGTCAGCCGGGTCGGGGGCGTTCTCCCGGCCCCAGGGACTGTGAAACAGGTCGCGGGTCGCCAGGTCGGTGGGTTCAGTCCAGAGGATCGCTCCGGGGACGGGCGCCGATGGCTGCAGTGCGGGGCGCTTCGCCTTGGCGCAGGCGCTTGCTGACACCGCTGCCGCCAGAACGACCACCATCATTGTCAAGCGGGTCATGGACGCTCCTTAGGGCACAAACGGCGCCGGCGCGTGGCGGCGCGACAATCGCGACAGGTTCAGCGCCTCGTTGAGGCTGAACATCGTGCGCCACCCTTCGCGGCCGTGGGCCACGTCAATGCGCAGGAACGCGTCGCGGCGGGTATGAAAGCGAAGGCCCGCGCCGTACGAGCGCCTGGCCAGGTCGAGATCGCCAACCCGCGCGGCCACATTGCCGGCATCCATAAAGCCCGCCACGTCGAGATGCGTGGTCAACGCCACCCGCAGTTCGACATTGGCCACCAGCATGTGGCGATCGTGGAAGCGATAGTCGGAGAACGACCGCAGCGACTGTCCGCCCCCCAGGCTGGGCTGCAGGTAGAACGGCACCGACTGCCCGGGCTCCGTGGCAGACGCTACCAGCCATCCGCGAACGGCCAGGACGATGCGCGAGTCGGTCAGGGGAAGGTAGCCGGCGCCTTCGCTCTCGTAACGAGCAAAGCTCGAATCGCCGCGGTCACGATCCCCGAAGCGTGACGCCGACAGCCGCAAGAGACCGCCTCTCGTCGGGTGTTCGGGAAAGTCCCGGCCGTCGGCCAGCAGTGAGACCTCGCCGTACGCGAACGACGGCTCGTGGGCCACGGAGTCGGGCAACGACGGTTCCAGCCATCCCACTTGCGCGCCGAGGGCGACCCGTCGCGCCGGCCGCACGGTTGCGTAGGCGCTGACGTTCTGGGTCTGCAGTCGATAGCGCGACAACGCCGTGTTGGGCGAGTCGGGGCCTTCGCCGAAGAACTTCACGCTTCGAAAATCCTGGAAGCGGTATTGGGTCCCGAGCATCAACCGGCTGCCCAGCAGCTTGGGCAGTTCGACGCGCGCTTGGGCCATCTTGTAGCCGCGCCACGAGACGCCGCCCGAGGTATCGAACATGACCGCGTCGTTGTTGGACCAGAGACGGTAGCCAGGGCCGAGGGTGATCCATCCGGCGCCGGGCACGGGGCTCTTCGAGTTGACGTAGAACCCGTTCCCGCTGCCGTCGCCGCTGAGGTGACGATCGGCAAAGACCGTCACCCGCTCCAGCCAGTTCGGCTCCGCGACGAAGCCTTCGGGCTCGCGGGAGTCTGGAACCGAAGGGACATCTTGTGGCGTGGGCTGGCCTTGCTGGGCAAAGGCTGATGCTGGGTTCGCGCTGAGCAAGGCCGCCGTCAGGCCGGCCACGGCCAAAACGTGCGAAAGCGACCGGCGAGCGCGGTTCATGCCACCGCTACTGCACGTTACGGGCCAAGCCCTGAGGTTCAGCTGGGGGCGCCTCCCCGGAACTCCTGTTAATATCGCGGGCATGAGTATTGCCGACTTCTTCAAGGGTGAGTTGATCGACGTCATCGAGTGGACCGATGACTCGCGTGACACGTTGTCGTACCGGTTTCCCGACGAGGACAAGGCGATCAAGAACGGCGCGCAGCTGATCGTGCGCGAGTCGCAGGTGGCGCAGTTTGTCTATCTCGGCGAGTTTGGCGACACGTTCGTGCCCGGCAAGCACACGCTGACCACCGACAACATCCCGATCCTCACCAAGCTGAAGTCGTGGAAGTACGGCTTCAACTCGCCGTTCAAGGCCGACGTTTACTACGTCATCACCCGGCTGTTCACCGGCAACAAGTGGGGCACCTCGAACCCGGTGATGCTGCGCGACGCCGACTTCGGCGTGGCGCGCGTGCGCGCGTTCGGCACCTACGACTTCAAGATTGTCGACCCCAAGACGTTCCTGCGCGAGGTCGCCGGCTCGGATCACAACTTCCGCCTCGACGAGTTCGCCGACACCATGCGGTCGCGCATCGTCAGCCTGTTCACCGATGCGATTGCCTCGGCCAAGATCCCGGTGCTGGACGTCGCCTCGCGGTACACCGAACTTGGCGACGCGTTGCTGCCGATGATTAACCCGGCCGTGACGGCGAAGTACGGCCTGGCCATCACGAGCTTCATTGTCGAGAACGTGTCGGTGCCGCCTGAAGTGGAAGCCGCGCTCGACAAGCGCGCCAGCATGACCGCCATCGGCAACCTGAACGATTACGTCAAGTACCAGATGGCCCAGGGCCTGGCGACCGGGACCGGTGGGGGCGCCGCGGGCACGGCTGCCGAACTGGCGATGGGCTTCGGGATGGCGCAGCAGATGATGCAGCAGGGCTTCGCCGGCGGGTCGGCGACGCCGACGGTGGCCGCCGCGCCCGAACTGCTCGGCCCCGCGGAGGCCGCCGCGGCCCTCGGCGTGAGCCTGGCCGACGTGATGACCGTGCTCGAATCGGGCGAGCTCAAGGGCAAGAAGATCGGCGCGTCGTGGCGCATCACGCGCACGGCCCTCAACGCGTACCTCGCGGAGTAGATGATCGACGACTCGACGCCGCCCGGCGGCGACCGCGAGGTTTCCGCGCTCGACAAACATGCCTGCCCGGCCTGCGGCGCGCAGGCGGAGTGGAACCCGTCGAAGCAGAAGCTGGTGTGCCCATTCTGCGGCACCGAATCGCCGTACGCCATCGATCGCGACCTCGGCAAGGTGTCCGAGAAGGACCTCGCGGCCGCGCTGCGTGATCTGCCCGCGGCCGAACAGGCGTGGCAGTCGACGCGCCGCAGCGTGCAGTGCCAGAGCTGCCGCGCGGTGATGGTCTACGAATCCGAGCGCGTCGGCCAGAATTGCGAGTTCTGCGGATCGCCCGCGCTCGTCGCCTACGACCAGATTCAGTCGCCGATCAGGCCCGAGGGCGTGCTGCCGTTCCGCATCGATCGCAACCGTGTGCGCGACGACATCCGCCGCTGGTGGCGCAGCAAGTGGTTCGCGCCGGGCCGGCTCGCGAAGGCCGCGCTCGTCGACACCGTCCACAGCCTCTACATCCCGTACTGGACGTTCGATGCCCACGCGCACTGCCCGTGGGAAGCCGAGGCCGGACACTACTACTACGTGACTGTCGAAGGCCGCGACAACAAGGGCCGTCCCGTGATGCGGCAGGAGCGTCGTGTGCGGTGGGAGCATGCTGCCGGCGTGATCGAGCACGACTTCGATGATGAGCCGGTGCCGGGGACGCAGGGGCTACCGCTCGACTTGCTGCGGGAGGTCGAGCCGTTCCCAACCCGGGAGCTGGTCCCGTACGACACCGCCTTCCTCTCCGGCCACGTCGTCGAGCATTACCAGGTGGTGTTGACCGACGCCACGAGCCAGTCGGTGGAGCAGATGCACGCGACGCTGCGACAGTTATGCGCGGGCCAGGTCCCGGGCGATACCCATCGCAACCTGGTCATCCATCCGACCTTCTCCGGACAGACGTTCAAGCACATCCTGGTGCCGATCTGGCTGCTGACGTACGTGTTCGGACGAAAGACGTACCAGGTCCTCGCCAACGGATCGACTGGCCGCATTGCCGGGAAGTACCCGCTGAGCGGGTGGAAGATCTTCTTCGCGATCCTGCTGGCGCTGATCGTGGTCGCGTTCTTCGTCATCGCCGGCCAGGGATGAACGGTTCCGGCCACCGCAAGGCGATCTTCATTCACGGCAATGGCGGCTGCACCGCCGCCGACGCCTGGTTGCCGTGGCTCGAGCGCGAGGTGAGGGCGCTCGGGATCGACGTGATCAACCACACCTTCCCCGACAACGTGAAGGCGCGCGCCGAGGTCTGGCTGCCGTACCTCGAATCGCTGGATGCGGATGAGCACACGATCCTGATCGGCCACTCGTCGGGGGCGGTGGCGGCCATGCGCTATGCGGAAACGCACCAGCTCCTGGGATCGGTGCTGGTGAGCGTCTGCTACACCGACCTCGGCGATGCGTTCGAAGCCGCCAGCGGTTACTACCGCGATCCGTGGCACTGGCAGCGCATCCGCGACAACCAGCAATGGATTGGCGTCTACCATTCAACCGACGATCCGCTGATTCCGATCGCCGAAGCCCGGCACGTCGCCGCGCAGTTGAAGTGCAGTTACTTCGAGTTCACGGATCGCGGGCACTTCATCAATTCGCATCAGTTTCCCGAAGCGCTTGACTTCATCCGGCGGAAGCTCGGCCCGCAGCGCTAGGGTTTCAGCGGGTTTGGCCGATCGTTGAACTCGGGACTGGCGGCCTCGGTCTCGCGATCATCCTCGGCGCGCGGCATCGTCGACGGCCTGGTGGGGTTGATGCCCTCCTCAACCGGTGACCCCGGACGCGACGTGTGGCTACCGTCCGCCTCGGGGATGTATTCGTCTTGCGATGGGTCAGGCACTCTCGGATCGCGCATAAGGACCTCCACGACCGGGAGTGCAAGAGCCGGGCCGCATCGATCTCGGCCGTAGCGTACAGTCGAGCCGGGACATGGTTGAATAGGGACCCTATGGGCTTCCTCCACGAACTCCGCCTGGCCTTTCGCGCCATGACCCGGGCCAAGGGCCTGTTCCTGACCGTGGTCCTCACGCTGGCGCTGGGGATTGGCGCCAACGCCGCCATCTACAGCGTGGTCAGCGGGGTTCTGCTGCGGCCGCTGGCCAATCGCGACGAGCACCGGCTGATCTATCTGCGTCAGAGCGCGCCGGGACGCAATGTCGAGAACACCACGTTCTCGGTGCCCGAAATCCAGGACCTGCGCGGTCGCGTGAAGTCGGTGGCGGCCTTCGGCGAGTTCTCGACCATCGGCTTCCTCATGGTCGGCCTGGGCGAACCACGCCAAGTGCGGGCCGGCGTGGTCGACGGACGTTTCTTCGAGGTGATGGGTCTGCGCCCGGTTGTCGGCCGCGCCATCTCCCCTGTCGACGATGGTCCCAGCGCCGCCGGCGTCGCCATGCTGACGCATCGCTTCTGGATGACCACCTACAACGGCGACACCTCGGTGGTGGGGAAGGAAGTCCGGCTGGGGACGCGCACCGCGACCATCATCGGCGTGCTCGAACCATCCGTGCCGTATCCGGCCGATACCGAAGTGATCGCCAACATGGTCACGAGTCCGCATCACATGTCGGCCACCATGGTGACTGGCCGCGAGCACCGCATGACCGAGGTGTTCGGCCGCCTGGCGCCCGACGCCGACCTGGAATCGGCGCGTGCGGAACTGCGCGGCGTGCATGCGTCAATTGTGAGCGGCTACCCCGAGGCTTACCCGGCCAAGGCCGACTTCCGCATCGATGCGCGGTTGCTCCGCGATCAGATCACGTCGCAGGCGCGCACCGTCCTGCTGGTGCTGCTGGCCGCGGCCGCGTTGATCTTCGTGATTGCCTGCTCGAACGTCGCCAACCTGATCCTCGCGCGCTCGGTTCGGCGCGAATCGGAACTGGCGGTGCGGGCGGCGCTCGGCGCCAGCACAGCGGCGTTGCGCAAGACGCTGTTGGCCGAAAGCCTGGTCGTCTGCCTGACCGGCGCCATTGTCGGCGTGCTCATTGCCCAGCCCATGGTGTCGGTGCTCGGCCGCTACGCGTCGCGCTTTTCGGTGCGCGCGCTGGATCTCACCCTCGACGCCAGCCTGCTGTGGGTCGGGGTCGTGTTGGCCGCCGTGGCCTCGGTGCTGCTGGCGTTTGTTCCGCGGCTGCCATCGTCCGACGCCTCGCACGGCCTGGCGCAGGCCGGCAACAGCGCGCGGCTGACCGGATCCACGAACCTGCGGTTGAAGGCGTTCGCCGTGACGCAGATCGCGGCCTCGTTCCTGCTGCTCGCCGGTGCCGGCATGCTGGTGCGCACGCTGATGACACTGCAGGCGGCGCGCCCGGGCATCCAGACGAGCGGCGTGCTGGCGGTCAACGTACCGGTGTCGTCGTTTGGACGCACCCGCGAGCAAGTGCTGCAGTTCTATCGCGAACTGCGGCGCCGCGCGGCCGAGGTCCCCGGCGTGCAGAATGTCGCCCTCGGCACGGTCGTGCCGTGGCGCGATGTGACCAACGTGGGCGGCGGCATGCAGTTCTCGGTCGAGGGCCGCGTGAAGGAGAACGGGGAAGAGGATCCGGTGGCGCGTTCGCGGGCGGTGGGGCCCGGCTTCTTCGCCACGCTCGGGGTGCCCCTGCTCGATGGCCGCGATTTCACGGACGACGACCGCGCCGGTGCCGAGCGGGTCGTGATCGTCAGCCAGACGCTGGCGCAGCGGATGTTCGCGACCGCCGATGTCGTCAACCGCAAGCTGTTCTGGACCGACCCTATCGGCAAGTTCATCAACCTCAGCCCCGAGCCTCGCCGGATCATCGGCGTCGTCGCCGATGTCGATGACGCCAGCATCACGCCGCAACCCACCATGACGGTGTATCAACCGTTCGAGCAGGAGGGTGGTGGCGGCCGGTTGTTCGTGCATGCGGCCGGTGATCCTTACGCGCTGGTGCCGACCATCACGCGCATCGTGCGCGAGATGGCGCAGGACGTGCCGGTCGAACGGCCGGCGACCCTCGACGATGTGCGGGCCGAGGTGATGGCGCCCGATCGCTTGAACGCCATTGTCTTTGGCGGGTTTGCCATGGTCGCGCTGGCCATTGCGGTGGTGGGCGTGGCCGGTGTGCTCGCGTTCTCGGTCAGTGGCCGGACGCGCGAGTTCGGCATCCGCATGGCCGTGGGATCGCAGCCGGGAGAGATCCTGCGCCAGGTGCTTCGCGAGGGCGTGCTGATCGGCACCTTCGGTGTCGTGGCCGGGCTCGTGCTTGGTTTCGCGGCGTGGCGGCTGGCCGGCGGCATCTTCCCACAGGTGCAACTGCCGGGGGTCGTGCCGATTGTCGCGGCCGCGCTGCTGCTGATCGTGTCGGCGATCGGCGCTTCCCTCATGCCCGCCTCGCGCGCCTCGCGCGTGGACGTCATGCAGGCCCTACGAACGGACTGATGCGTGCCATGTGGCGTCCGGGCTTCTGTCACTGGCGTCCGCCCTTGTGTCATGTGGCGTCCGGCTTTAGCCGGACAATGCGTTAGGCTTGCGGAGTGACCCGTTTCGAATCGGCCCTCGTGTACGCCAACCAGGTTCACCACAGCCAGCAGCGCAAGGGCTCGGGCATTCCGTACATGGCCCACATCCTCGGGGTGACCGCGATTGCCCTCGAGTACGGTGCCACCGAAGACGAGGCCATTGGCGCGTTGCTGCACGATGCCGCCGAAGACGGCGGTGGCGAGGCACGGCTGGCCGAGATTCGCGCCCGGTTCGGCGATGCCGTGGGCGACATCGTGTTCGGCTGCAGCGACAGCCTGGTCGAGCATCCTGAAGACAAGCTGCCGTGGCGCGAGCGCAAGGAACAGTACCTGGCGCATATCGAGGTCGCCAGCCCATCCGTATGCCTGGTTTCGGCAGCCGACAAGCTGCACAACGTCCGTTCAATCGTCCGCGATTTCCGCATGCATGGCGACGAGGTGTGGGAACGATTCCAGGGCAAGCGTGACGGCACTCTCTGGTACTACGATGCGGTGGCCGACGCGCTGGCGGCACGCTATCGATCACCCCTGACCCGGGACTTATTGGGCGAGGTGGAGGAATTGCAGCACTTGGCCGATAATCCCTGATGTGAACCTCGTCGTCCGGCGGCTGTCCTTCTGCCTCGTCACGCTCGCGGCGCTCCCGTTGCCGGGATTTGCACAGTCCGAGCCTCGCTACGACGTCGGCAACCCCACGCTGCAGCAGATCTGGGTCGATCCGGTCCGCGGTAACGACCGCTCCAGCGGGCGGAATGCCAACGAGGCGGTCCGCACCCTGATCGAGGCCTGGAACCGCGTGCCGGCGAACACCGCGGCCAGCCCGTTAACGACCAGCGGCTACGAGATTCGGCTGCAGCCCGGCGAGTATCCCGCCGACGGCATTCCGCACTACATGGAGCGACGCTACGGGTCGCAGGCGGCCCCCATCGTCTTTCGCGCCGTCAACGGCGCAGGCACGGCCACGCTGCGCACGGGGCTGAACATCGCACACGTCGCGTATCTCTACTTCATCGATCTCGACATCGTGCCGACTCCGGCGGCCGACGTGTTTCACTGCGAGGATTGCGATCACACCCTGCTGCGCAACGTCACCTTCACCGGCGGCGCGCGTCCGGTCGAAGGCGTCGATGCCGCCGTCGCGCACGAGACGCTGAAGGTGAACCAGTCGACCCACTTCTATATCGAGGACTCGCGCATCGGCGGCGCCGGCGACAACGCGATCGACTTTGTCGCGGTCCAGAACGGCCACATTGTCCGCAGCCGGGTCTGGGGCGCCAACGACTGGTGCGGCTACGTCAAGGGCGGCTCGGCCTCGATCCTGGTCGACAGCAACGAGTTTCACGACTGCGGCGTCGGCGGGTTCACGGTGGGGCAGGGCACCGGGCTGCAGTTCATGACCTCGCCGTGGCTGCACTACGAAGCCTACGACATTCGTGTCGTCAACAACATCGTCCATGACACCGACGGCGCGGGGCTTGGCGTCAATGGCGGCTACAACGTGCTCGTAGCCTGGAACACGATGTACCGCGTCGGCACCCGCAGCCACGTGTTCGAGGCGGCCTTCGGCCATCGCAGCTGTGACGCGGCCGACGTGGCGGCTGAAAGGACGGCGTGCGAAACCCGGCTCGCGAGCGGGGCGTGGGGCACCCTGGTCGTCGACGATGGCGACAACTACGTGCGCATTCCCAACAACCACGTGTTCGTGATGAACAACGTTGTGTTCAACCCCGAAGGCGCCGGCAGCCAGTGGCAACACTTCCAGGTCAACGGACCGTACGAAGGGGGGCCGACCGGGACCGGCGCGCCCAACTCGAATCGCACTGACAACGACCTGCGCATTGCGGGCAACGTGATCTGGAACGGGCTGGCAGGCCATCCGCTCGGGACGGGCGATCAATCCGGTTGCCAGGGCGATCACCCCACGTGCGGTGAGCCCTACATCCTGGCCAACAACGCCGTCAATACGCAGCAGCCCACGTTCGCCGACCTGGCGGCTGGGAACGTGCGCCCCACCGGTGCCCTGGCGGGCGCGCGCAGCGTGGCCGTGCCTGACTTTTCGTGGACCGACCTGCCGTCTCGCCCCCAGGCGCCGGCCGGCGCCACGTCGAACCGGATTGCGCTCGATCGAAACGGCCGGCCGCGCGGCACCAACGATCCGCCCGGGGCGGCGCTGCCGCAGTAGAAATAACGAATAACGAATAACGAATTCAGAATAACGAATTCAGAATAACGAAAGGCGTTCGTTCTTCGTTCTTCGTTATTCGTTCTTCGTTCTTCGTTCTTCGCTATTCGCTATTTCCCCTGAAGCGTTTCAAGATACAGGACGAGCGCCTCGATGCGGCGTTTGGCCGCCTCGGCGTCGTTCGAGCCGGTCGAGGCGAGGAACGCGGCGCCCCACTCGGGCATGTCGCCGCCGCCGTGGCCCTTCACTTTCTTGCTGCCATCAATCACCTGGAAGACCATCTCGCGCGGGTAGGTGCCGCCGTTTCGTGCCGTGAGCCCCGTGAGGTCGGCCGGCTTCGGCTTGAGCGAATTGGCGAGGGGCCCCGTGCCCTTGGCGTCCTTGCCGTGGCAGGCGACGCAGTACTGGTCGAAGTTATTGGCGCCCGCGATAACGAGCGACGGGCGGCCTCCCGGTTCCTGGGCGGTGACGATGGGGGCGCTGCTGAGCGCGCCGGCCATCACGAGGGCGAATCCGAGTCCACAGAATGTCAGGCGCATGGCAGTTCTCCTGTCTCGCCCTAGTGCACGAGCGGTGCCATCCCCAATTTCAGCGGGTTGCTGGACATTTCACCGGGACCAGGCGCTGCCGCCGGGGAATTTGCCGCGCCCCGGGAAAAAATCACGGCGCGCTCGCGGGGGGAACGCGCCGTTTGGTGGCCTGTTCGAAGGCGTACGCCAGCTCGATCAGCTTTGGCTCGCTGCACTGGGCGCCGACGAAGCCCACGCCATACGGAGCAGGCTGCGCGTTGAATCCCGCTGGGAACGGTGGGTTGGGCGCGTTGGACACAACGCCGAACGGCACCGCGACGATCGGGTAACCCGCTGTTGCCGCGATGCGCGCGCCGGACGACCCAGGCGTGATGATGGCGTCCAGGTTGTACGCCTTCAAGACGCCGTCGATGCCCTGGTCCCGGCTCAGCCGGCGATCCTTGGCATCATCGGCATCGAGTCGCGCCTTGTCGGCAACCAGGTCCATCTCGTCAGAGATGTCGAGTCGCGACTGTTGATACCTGATGGCGTTGGCCTTGGCATGCGCCAGGTTCCATTGGCGCAGTTCCGTCAACGTCTTCACGGGCGCCGTCGCGCCCAGTGTGGCAAGCCACGCGTTGAAGTCGCGCTTCATGCCGTACTTGAAGTTGATCGAGCAGTTGGCGTCCTTGCCTTTGCCATGCTCCGCACCGGCACAGAAATCGAACAGCGGGAAACTGTCGTTCGCATCCTTGGCGACGACGCTCGGGATGTCGGCTGGATCGACGATGACCGCGCCCTGCTGCTTCAGGATGGCAACGGCCTCGGCCATCAGCCTGGCTTGCTCGGCGTTCACGCCGCCGCGTGGCGTGGATTCACCAGGCAGCGTCACGCGATCCAGGTAGAAGGCCCGCGGCACGCCGATTCGCGCGCCCTTCAAGCCGCCGGGGTTGAGGAACCTGGTGTAGTCACGGCCTGGCGGCGGGGTGCAGGTGCGCGTCGCCGCGTCGTTCGGATCCGGCGAGGCGCCCTCCATGGCGCCGAGCATGATGGCCGAGTCGGCCACCGTCCTGGTCATGGGGCCGGCCGTGTCGTGGTCGGCGGTGATCGGAATGACGCCGTAGCGGCTGATGCGGCCAATCGTCGGCCGGATACCGACCAGCATGTTGGCGTTCGACGGGCTGATGATCGAGCCGCCGGTGTCGGATCCCACGCTGCCGGCCCACAGATTGGCGGCGGTGCCGATGCCGGAACTCGACCCGCCGGTTTGCAGCACCGGCCGGCCATCGCCCGGCTCGGGCCGCGGGTCGGGACGGGGATCGTAGGGGTTGAATCCGAACCCGCCCACCGCGTTGTAGTTGCCCGGCATCGGATTGGGATTGCCGGCCACCCAGTTGGCCAGTTCGGTCAGCCCGGTCTTGGCGATGATGATGGCGCCGGCCGCGGTGAGGTTTCGGGTCAGCGTCGCCTCGTAGGGTGGCACATAACCGGCGAACGCCAGCGCGCCGCCGGTCGTGGGCATGTGAGTGGTGTGGATGTTGTCCTTGAGTGCCACCGGGATGCCGTGGAGCGGGCCGCGGACCTTGCCCTGTGCGCGTTCCCGGTCGCGGGCGTCGGCCTCCTGCAGCGCGTTGGGGTTCACGGCCAGCGCCGCATTCAGGCGCTCTTCGTACAGGCCGATGCGAACCAGGTACTGCTCCACGAGTTGTCGCGAGGTGAGTTGGCCACTGGCCATGGCCGCCTGCATTTGCGGGATGGTCGCTTCGACGACGTTGAATGCCGGTGCCGCCGCGGGACGCGCCTGTCCATGCACCGCGACAGAGGCCGCTGCGGCCAGCGCCAAAAGGAAGATGGCCTGTTTCATGCGCGTATCTTAGAATCAAGTCACCTCACCGTGGACATCACATTCGAACATGCCTGTCATCTCGTCGGCACGGCCCTGCGCGGTTCCGCCCGCCGGGAGATCGTCGCCGAGGCGGCCCGGGCCCGCAACCTCGGCGCCGCCCTCTTGCGCCTGCGCGACGGCATGCGCGCCAACGAATTCAAGGCCGGCGCGCACCCTATCTTCCTCGACCGGATGGTCCGCACCTGCGACGGCCGCACCCGCAGCGAGGGCTTCCATGTCCTGCACGACTGGGACGGTGTTTCGCAGCAGGTCAATCCCGACATCATCCCCGTCGACGTGCTGCACTTCCTGATCGCACAGCGCGGCGAAGAGCCGGCCACCGAAGTCGAACTGGCGATTCTTCTCGACTACTACTTTGCGCACGTCCTGCAACTGCTGACGCTACGCATCTGGGACGATGGGGATGCGGATCGCAATCTGGACCTGGTTCAGGAGCTGCTGACCGAACTACAGGGACCAAACGGCAGCGGCCAGTTGTTTGCTGCCGACGCGGAAACGTTGCTGCTGCTCGGCACTTCGCACTACGAACTGGAAGAGTGGGGCTTCGACCTGCTGCTCACCAAGGTTCGCACACTGAACGAGGACCACCAGGTAAGGATCGGCCTGGGCCATGCCGCCAGCATGGGGTGTCACCTGCGCTTCGGGTTCGAGGCGCAGTGCGGCCGCGACACCGTCGCGTTGCGCGACGACAACGTCGCTGACTATCCGTGGCTGTGCTTCGCGCTGGCCGCGGTGATGCGCGAGTACGATCGACAAGTCACAGGTGGTCCGGCTAACCACCTTCGCCAAGGCTCCGGCGGTCAGGAAGCCGGACGCCACATCGACGTCTTGACCGAGGCGCTGCTCAACGGCCTGACACCAGACGCGCGCGCCTTTGTCGGCACGCCACCAGCGTCGCTGTCGCAATCAGGGCAGGACCGCGCCCAGTTCCAGGCGCTGTTCGCGAAGCACAAGCCAGCCCTGCTGGCCGCGTTCGAGCGCCATCGCCCCACCGACACGGCCTACTCGCCGCTGTCGTTCTTCTTCAACTTCTCGCACAACGTGCTGAAGGGCACGGTGGTCGACGCGCTGCTCTGGGGCGAGGCGTGGGACTTGTCGTTGAACGACCTGCTGACCGGTGTGGCCAGGGAGGGGGTCGAGGAAGGGTCTCAGCAGTTACTGGCGACGACCCTTATGGGTTACGCGCGGTCGAATCCCGATCGCATTCGCGGGCGGCTGATGCCGGTCATTGTCTACGACCCGCAGTCAGGCCGCCGCGCGTATTCGATTGCGATCGAAAAGCTGACGCAGGACTAGTTCCGCGTCGCTTTCCACGGCTGCTGGCCGGCCGGCGTCGTGATGGTGCCGTTGATCTCGTTGCCCTTGATCCTGCCCTGGTAGGTGAAGCCGCCGGCGATGAACGTGATCTCGTCGCCGCGCAAAGCCCGGCTCGAAATGGTGTGCTTCGTCCCGTCCACCGTGATCGAACCCTGCACCATCTGGTAGGTCTGGAACAGCTCCATCGAGCCGTTCGCCATGCGCCATTGGCCCTCGGCCTTGGCGGGCACGATCCACAGAAGCACCTCGCACCAGCTCGAGCAGTCACTCTCCGATTCGAGCGTGACCCGTTCATCGGGCTCCCAGCCGTCGATGCCGAAGGTGTTGCCGACAATGCGCGAGCCCGGCGTCATCTCGAGGAACTTCGGCGCCAGGCGATTCAGGTTGACCGGCAGCAGGAACAGCGCCAGCACGCTGGCCTTCGAGATGTCGGCGGCATACATGTCGCCCTCGACGAACTGCGCCTTGTCGGCGACGCCGGCTTCAGCGGCCAGTTTGCGCGACAGCGCCACCATGTCGGGGTTGTACTCGACCCCGACGCCGCGCGCGCCGAGTTTGGCGGCCGCAATGATGTTGCGGCCGTCGCCCGAGCCGAGGTCCATGACGAAGTCGTTCGGCGTGACCTTGGCCATCTCGAGCATCCGGTTGACCATGGCCGGCGGCGACGGCACCCAGACGACGTCCTTGCCGGCCTGGCCGCTTTGCGGCACGAACGGCGCTTGCGGTTCCTGGGCGTACGCCGATGTGCCGAGAGCGAAGACGAGGGCAGCGACGGTGGTTTTCATGCGCATGGGTCTATTGAGCGGCCTTGACCAGGTCGGCCAACGGAGCCACCGTGCCATGCAGTGGCACGATGCGGTCGACGGCGAGTTTACGAGACTGGATATTTTCCAGCAAGTTGGCGGCGTAGGGATGGGCTTGTGACGCCGGGCTGAACGCGTCCACCTGGATCACGACACGGGCGCCGGGGACGTAGGCCATCAGCATGGTGTCGGAGTGCGGGTTGCCGGCCACGTGATAGAGCATCACCGTCATGGCGGCATCCTTGAATTCGCGCTGATCGTCCACGGTCTCGACCGTGACGGCTTTCGGGTTCGTGGCCAGCGCGTCGGGTTGGCGCGTGTGCGGGCGCTTGGCCATGTTTTCGACCCAAGCCCTGTTGCCTGCGTGGGTGATGACGGTCAAGCCCTCGGCGATGGCCGCGCGCAGACCCGCCGTGTGGTCGAAGTGATGGTGCGTTGTCACCAGCTGCGTGAGCGGCTTGCCGGGCACGGTCTCGCGGGCCTTGACGATTGCGGCCAGGGTGCGGGCCTCGCTCTGCGGCGCGTCGATCAACATCAGGTGATCGCTGAACTCGATGAGCGCACTGTGGTGCGACTGCCCGGCGAGCAGCCACACGCCCTTGCCGATGGCCTCGACGACGACGTTCGGCGCCGCGGGGGCGGGGGCGGCTGCGGCGACTGACGCGGGTGCGGCCAGGTCGGCGATGGCGCCGTCCACAGTCTGTGCCGACGCCTGCATCTCCCAGGTGGTGAAGTCGTCCACCTTGCCGGCCATCCGGCGCGGCAGCTTCAGGCCGCTCACGTCCTGGTAGTCGGCGAAGGTGGTCGTCAACACCACGTCGCCCAGGTTGGCGTTGTACGCGTTGGACGAAATCGATAGCGGCATCCCGGCGGCATCGATGGTAAGCGTCAGGACCGGACCGGCGGCCGTCTGAATCTCCGCCTGCCGGACGGCGCCGACCGTCCGCACGTTGGCCACCGTGGTCTTCGGGTCGGCGGTCGCGCGTAGCAACGTCAGCGGGTGGTGGTAGAAATCGGCTTGCCGGTCGGTGGCGCCGAGGCCTGCCATGCGGGTGGCGGTGCCGGCGGGGTTCACGTTGAAGGCGATGGCGCCATCGAGCCCCTGGATCTGCGTCTGGGCCTGCGGTCCCTGGAAGTAGGTGAACTTTGGCGTCCGTGTCTGTACAACGCGCTGACGCCCGTTCGCCAGGTCGATGTGGCGGGTGTAGCCCGACACGTCAAAAACCTGGGTCGCGGCGTCGGGCTTCATGTCCTGCCCGAGGTTGTAGTTCACACCGTTTCCCTCGATGGTCAGGGTGCGGGCGGCGTCAACGCGTGCCCGCCCGCCGAGGGCCGTCGAGACGTCGTTGACGAACTGTTGCTCAGGGCTGGGTGTCGAGCACCCCGCGACCATGGCTGCGAGCACGATGAGTCGTTTCATGTCGAGATCCCTCGCGGAACCAATCATTTGGATCGGGGGAGGGGTTCCCGCCGACCGGCCAAAGTATATGCCCGCAACTCATCACACCGTTCACGTAATAGCGCTGTTGCGGCGCCGCGCAATCAGCGACAATACGCATCGGTTTCCAGCGGGGCCGTTTTGGATGTTGCTGGCGCCGTTTATCGATTGTTTCACGACGGAGGAAGAGCATGACGATGGTAAGGCGGATGTGCGTACTCGTTGGTATGGCCGTGGTGTTGAGCGCCTCGCTCGCATACGCCCAGACGACCGGCTCAATCACAGGGACGGTGACCGACGCCAGCGGCGCCCTGCTGCCGGGGGCGACGATTACCCTCACCGGCGAGCGCCTGATTGGCGGCCCCCAGACACAAGTGAGCGACACGGCCGGGAACTACCGGTTCGATCGGCTCGCGCCCGGCACCTACGGGGTGAAGTTCGAGCTGCAGGGCTTCCGGACCGTGGACCGCCCCGACGTGCGCATCAGCGCCGCGTTCGTGGCCACCATCAACGGCAAGATGGAAGTGGGCTCGCTCTCCGAGACCATCACCGTCACCGGTGAGTCGCCCACCGTCGACGTGCGCTCGAACGTGCAGCAGACGGTCATGAACCAGGAAATCCTGGAGGGCATTCCGACCGGGCGCGACCCGTGGTCGCTGGCCAAGCTGATCCCCGGCGTGCAGGTGGCGACGTACGACGTCGGCGGCACGCAGTCGATGCAGCAGAGCAGCATGTCGGCCCACGGTTCGAACACGGCGGACGTGAGCTACAACATTGACGGCGCGACGGTGAACTGGCCGGGCGGCGGCGGCGGCGCGACGATGATCTATTACGACCAGGGCATGTTCGAAGAGGTCAACTACATGACCTCGGCGATTCCGGCCGAAACGCTGGCCGGTGGCGTCTCGATCAACATGGTGACCAAGGATGGCGGCAACATGTGGAAGGGCAACGCCCGCTACAACTTCGCCAACGACGATTTGCAAGCCGAGAACTGGGCCGCGACGCAGCGGGCCAATCCGTTGTTCCTGGGCAACCCCACGCTCAAGACCTACGACTTCAACGTGTCGGGTGGCGGTGCGCTGGTGCAGAACCGGCTGTGGGTCAACGGCACCGTCCGCAAGTGGGTGGTGAACAAGCTGGTCAGCGCCCGCAATGCCGACGGCTCGCAGGCCCTCGACGACAACGACCTGAAGAACTATTCGGGCAAGATGGTCGGCCAGATTTCAGCCAACAACAAGCTGGCAGTGTCGTATTTGTGGAACGACAAGATTCGCGGCCATCGCCGGGACACGGCGGAACGGATCGAGGACATTGCCTCGGTGGTGCAGAGCAACCCGGTGCAGACCACGCAGGCGAAGTACACCGGCATCAGGGGCAGCCTGGTGTACGAATCGAATTTCAGCGTGATGGACGGCCAGACCAACTACACCTACCAGCCTGGCACGCCGCTCGATGCCATTCGGCGGATTGACACCGTCACGACGGAAGTGACGCGCGCCTCGAACCGTGAGGATCACCAGCCGAACTCGCGTCACCAGTTCGATAACATCTTCACCTTTGGCAAGAGCGGCATGGGCGGCGAGCACCTGATCAAGGCCGGCGTGCAGTGGAGCCGCTTGTACTACGGCTCCGATTACTCGGTTCGTGGTGATCACCATGTCATCTACAACAACGGCGTGCCGACCTCGGTCCGCCAGTGGAACTCGCCGGCGTTCTCGGAGAACGAGGCCATCGTCACCGGCTTCTTCATTCAGGACTCGTGGTCAATGAACCGGCTGACGCTGAACATCGGCGGCCGCTTTGACAAGTACGTGGGCAAGCTGCCGGACCAGTCGAGCCCCGGTGGCACGTTTGCCGGTCCGCGTACGGTGGCGGCGCGAGAAGTGATCAACCAGGACATCGCGGTGTGGCGCGCCGGCGCGTCCTACGACCTGACCGGCAGCGGCCGCACGGCCGTCAAGGCCAGCTACAGCCGCTACGGCCTGCAGGTCGGGATCAATCGCGTGCAGGACGTCAACCCGCTCACCATCGGCAGCCGCGATTGCGTGTGGACCGACCCGAACGGCGACGGCATCGTGCAGATGTCGGAGATTGGCACCTGCCCGGCGGCGTTCAGCGGCGGCAGCCAGGTGCAGTACGCGGACGGCGTTCAGTGGCCCCACTCGGACGAGGGAACGTTCGGCATCGAAACCCAGCTGCCGGGCGCCGTGCGCGTGGGGGCAATGTTCTATTACCGCACCAATCGCAACCAGATCGGCCAGGTCGATACCCTGAAGCCGGCCTCGGCCTACACCGCGCACACCATCACGGTGCCGAACGGTCCCGGCGGCACGGTCGCTAACCCGAAGCCGACCACCGCGACGGTTTACAACATCTCGGCGGCCGCCAACGCGGTGACGGCCAGCCTCCGCGATAACGTCGATTACCTCGACACCAGCTACAAGGGCGTTGAGTTCACCGCCACCAAGCGCTTTTCACAGAAGTGGCAGATGCAGGCCGGCTTCACCATCGGCAAGAACGAAGGTGGCGTGAACCCCGGCACCGACCTGAACGATCCCAACAACACGCGCTTTCCGAAGGGAATCATCGGCAACGACTCGGAGACGGCGCTGCGCGTCTCGGGCAGCTACGAGTTGCCCGGCCGCATCAATCTGGCGGGTTCGATGATCGCCAACAACGGCTATCCCTATGTGTCGACCTTCTCGTTGACCCGGGCCGCGGCCGCCGCCCAGGGAATTGCACTGACCCGCGCCACGCAGGCCATTCAGCTGAGCGAACGCGGTGACGAGCGCTTCGGCAACGTGACGATGTTCGACATTCGCCTGTCGCGTTCGTTCCGCTTCGGCAGCCGCAGCTTCCAGCCGCAGGTCGACTTCTTCAACATCGGCAACGCCGACACCGCGGTCGCCCGCACGGTAGCCGTCGGTGGCAGCTACCTGAACCCAACCGAGATCCTGGCGCCGCGCATCATCCGCGTCGGCTTCTCGCTCAACTTCTAACGCAGAGCGAATACCCAAAAAGGGCGCGGTGCCAATCGGCACCGCGCCCTTTTCTACGTACCGGCCAGGGCCGCAGATGATGCAGATGACGCAGATGACGCAGATGACGGGGCCGCAGATGACAACAGGTCATCGCGCGGATTCGATCCGAGAATTCCTGGTGGGAGGCACCTCATCAGATTCCGGCGCCCGACGCGGACCTGAGACCCAGGGCTTACCTCGACGGGTTCCTGGCGCTGGTCCAGGCCCTGACCATTCGCCGCGCGGTCCTGTTGATGGGCCCCCGGCGCGTCGGCAAGACCGTGCTGCTCCGGCACGTGATCCGACGATTGCTTGCATCAGGCGTACCGCCGGACCACATCTGCTACCTCTCGGTGGACCACCCGCTCTACAACGGCCTGGGCCTCGAGCGACTGCTGGAAGCGTTTCGCGAAGCGGCCGGACTGGCAGCGGCTGCTGGGCCGTTGTACGTCCTGTTTGATGAGATCCAGCACTTGCGCGATTGGGAGGTGCACCTGAAGTCGCTGGTCGACACCTACGCCAATATTCGGTTTGTGGCCTCGGGTTCAGCCGCCGCGGCACTGAAGCTGAAGTCCCTCGAGCATCATCGTCGCCATTCTCGGCGCATGCGTGCTGATCGCCCTCTTGAAGGCGTTGAACGTCTTTAAGTGATCCGGAGGGAGGGCACTCCTTGTCGGGAGGGCACAGCTCGTCGGGAGCGAACTACTGGTCGGGACTTACTTCCAGCCGTTCGGCACGTTCGATGACACGAAGCACCCTCTGTATCGGCGCATTCGTTCCGGGCCATCGTCTACGAAGGTACTGAACGGCGGCGATGCGCTCTTCCGGCGGGCGGCTTAGTCAGTACCTTAGCCGTTCTCAGCGGTGCCCACCCGCGCTCCGACATCAAAGACGTTTCGGTCAATCCGGAATTCCATTGCGTTCCCTACGAGGCGCGGCTTGTCCGCGCCGACCTGTCCACCGTAGCCTGGGCGAAGGTGGAGCCCGACGAGTGGCGAAGCCACGAGCCCCACGCCGAGCACAGCGAGGCGCCTTCGCGGCGCGTCGAGCGCCGCGCCTTACCGCAAGGCCCCGATTACTTCCTGGGCGCCGACGATGGCGAACAGCAGCAGGATGGCGACGAGCAGCAGGTTGGTGTACCACGCGTTGTGGGGGACGTCCTCGGTCCACTGCACCTTGTTGTTCAAGTAGAGCAGCGTCGCCGCCAGGAACGGCACGAACAGGCTGCCGACGATGGTGTAGGCGACGATGACCTGGATGGGTTGTCCCGTGAACGCCAGCGGGATCGGCACCAGGGTAATGAACACCAGCGCGATCCGGTACGGCGTGCTGGTCACCTTGACCACGTCCAGCCGTTCGGACGGCGGCAGTTTCTTCAGGATGCCGTAGAAGTCGGCATAGAGGTACGGCACGCTCTGCCACACGCCGAGCAGCGACGCGAACACCGCCGCCCAGAAGCCGACTGAGAACGCGAGGCGGCCGAAGGTGCCGAGCAGGCCGCCCAGGGCGTCGGCCATTCGCCGCACCGCTTCGCTGTTGGTCAGCGTGATGCCGGCGGTGAAGAACGCGTCGTTGGCGATCAGCATGATCGAGATGCCGAACAACGCCGTGAAGATGTAGGCGACCGCGACATCGCCGCGGACATACGAGAGGAAGCCGGCGCCGCGCATGCCCTCTTCACGCATCCAGTAGTTGTAGGACAGCATGGTGATGGAGCCGCCGACCCCGCCGATCAGCGACAGCACGTAGGTGCCGCTGCCCACCGGGATGGTCGGGATCAGCAACCCCTCTGCTGCTGCGCCCGGGTTCTCGAGAGTCAACGCCGCGCAGATCAGGATGCTGAAGCCCATGACGCCGACCAGCACCTTCATGAGCTTCTCGAAGCTGCCATAGCCGCCCAGCCAGACAAAGGCGAAGCCGATCACGCTGTGCAGGACCGCGCCCCACGGCTGCGAAATGGCGCCGCCGGTCAGGTTGGCGATGCCCAGCCCTGTGGCATTGGTCAGCGCGGCACTGACGAAGACCGTCCAGATCACCAGGTAAGCGCCGAAATACCACTTCACCCACGCCGGCAGGTGGTCGGCCCAGCCCTCGAGGGCCGTCTTGCCGGTGGCGAGCTGCCAGCGGGCAATGCCCTCGCTCAACACGAACTTGAAGAAGGCGCCGGCGACGATGGCCCACAAGAGGACGACGCCGTAGCGCGCACCGCCGACGGTGGCCGAGACCACATCGCCCGAGCCGATGCCGGTGGCGGCGACGACCAGACCGGGCCCGGCCAGTTTCAGAAAGCTAAAGGACTTCGGCTTGGTGGGTTCAGACACGCCGAGAATTATGCCCTATTCCTCCCGATCGGCTCGCGTCGCCCTGGCCTTCTTGATCGTCGCGTGGTGCTTCTTGCCGGCCAGGCGCCGCTCCTTGGCTGCCCTGGTCAGCTCGGTCCTGGTCCGCTTCTTCGGCGGAATCGATGCCCGCAGGATCATTTCCAGCAGCCGTTCGCGTGCCGCCTCGCGGTTGCGGGCCTGCGTGCGGTGAGCCCGGCTGTCGATCATCAAGACGCCGTCGGTCAGCGCCTTGCGCCCGGCAATGGCCTTGAGACGCGACTTCATGTCGGCCGGCAAGGACGAGTTATCGATGTCGAACCGCAGCTCGACCGCGGTGGCGACTTTGTTGACGTTCTGTCCGCCAGGACCGGAGGCGCGGACGAACCGCTCGTCAACGTTCAGGGGAATCCGCAGGGGCGATGTGAACAGCGTTGCCATGTCTCATTCTAGCCACAGCAGACTAGCGATGCTTGATGAAGGTCCCCTTCTGCAGCTCGGCATACGCCTGCTGCAGCTCTGCCTGGCTGTTCATCACGATCGGGCCATACCAGGCGACCGGTTCTTCGAGCGGCCGCCCCGAGATCAGCAGGAAGCGGATGCCCTCGTCACCGGCCGTCACGGTGATCTCGTCGCCGCTGTCGAAGAGCACCAGCGAACGGTTGCCGAGCATCGACGGCGTGGCCTCGTCCGAGACGCCGACCAGTTCGGTCTGCACCGGCAGCGGCTTCGACGCATCGCGGAACGTGCCGGAGCCGGCGAACACGTAGGCAAAGGCATGGCGAGACGCCTCGACCTGCAGCCGTCTGGTGCGGCCGGGCGCGACCGAAATGTCGAGGTAGCGCGGGTCGGCGGCGACGCCTTCCACAGGTCCCTTCTTGCCCCAGAACTCGCCGACGATCACGCGCACGTGGGTACCGTCATCGTCGGTGACCTCGGGAATGTCCTTCGCCAGCACGTCCTGGTAGCGCGGGTCGGTCATCTTGAGCGCGCGTGGCAGGTTGGCCCACAGCTGGAAGCCGTGCATGCGGCCCTGCGCATCGCCTTGCGGCATCTCCTGGTGCAGAATGCCGCTGCCGGCCGTCATCCATTGCACGTCGCCGGCGCCGAGCGAGCCACGATTGCCGAGGCTGTCGCCATGCGCCACGGTGCCCGCAAGCACGTAGGTGATGGTCTCGATGCCGCGGTGCGGGTGCCACGGGAACCCGGCGAGATAGTCGTCCGGCCGCTCGTTGCGGAAGTCATCGAACAGCAGGAACGGATCGAACTCGCCGGTCTTGCCGAATCCGAACCCGCGGTGCAGCTTGACGCCGGCACCTTCCATGTGTGGCTGCGCGGTGATGACTTGTTTCACTGGACGAATCGACATGATGAAATCCTCGGGCGTTACCGAGTGAGCCTGGAGAGCCACTCGGGGGGAACCTCGACGTATGAGCCGTCTAAGTCTTGGATGCTTCCACATCCGAGCAGTTTCATCGTCCGCACCACGTCAGCCTTGAGGATCTCAATGGCGCGCGACACTCCGGCGCCGCCGCCGGCCGCCAGGCCATAGGCATAGGCGCGGCCGATCAGCACGGCGCGGGCACCCATGCAGAGGGCCTTCACGATGTCGCTGCCGCGGCGAATGCCGCCATCGAGCAGGATCTCCGTCTGCCCGCGCACGGCCTGCACGACTTCGGGCAACACGCGGACGGTCGGCGAGACGCCGTCCAGTTGGCGCGCCCCATGGTTCGAGACCACGATTGCCGCCGCCCCCTCGGCCACCGCCCGCCTCGCATCGTCTGCGGTGTGCACGCCCTTGGCAACAATCGGTCCGCCCCAGGCCTCGCGAATCCACGCGAAGTCGTCCCACGAGGTCATCGACTGCTCGAGCGCGGCGCCGACATCGGCGTACCCCATCGGCTCGTCGTCGATGACGATGTTCGGGAAGTTCATCAGGCCGCCGTCGTTGAAGAAGTGGTAGAGCCAACCGGGCCGCGCCAGCATCTGGCCGAGATGTGGGACCGAAGAGAGGTTGCGGGCCAGCAGTTGCTTGACGCCGTTACGTGAATCTCGTTCGCGCATGCCGGCCACCGGCGTGTCGATGGTGACGACCAGCGCCTTGAAACCAGCGGCTTTCGCGCGCGCGATGGCGCCGAGGGCGACGTCGCGGCCACCCACCAGGTACAGCTGGTACCAGGCGGTGCCGGTGGTGGCTTGCTGGACGTCCTCCATGCGGCAACCCGAGAGCGTTGACAGGGTGTAGATGGTCCCGGCGTCGCCAGCGGCTTCGGCCGCCACTTCTTCGCCGCGTGGGTAGAACATCCGGCTGCTGCCGACCGGCGCGAGGATGAACGGCACGTCGATGCTGGTGCCCAGTACCGTTGCCTTCAGATCACAAGTCTTGGTCGCGACCGCCGAACGCGGGCGGAACAGCACGTCCTCGAAGGCGCGGCAGTTCTCGCGGAGGGTCCATTCCCGCTCGGCGCCGCCGTCGATGTAGTCGAACGCCATGCGCGGCAGACGCCGCATAGCGCGGTGACGGAGGTCGGCAATCGTGACGGCGCTCGAGACAGTGGACATGGGCGCCGATTGTAGCTCTCGGGCTGGTAGGGCTGGTAGGGCTGGTCGGGCGGGTGGGGCTGGTGCGGCGCGTCTGGCCAGTCGATATACTCCCCGCATGAGCCGAGTGATGCGCGGGCTGCTGATGGCTTGTCTTACAAGCGTGGTGCTGGGGGCGGCGCCGTCCCCGACGGTGATTGCGGTGCGCGAGTGGCGGCAGACTCGCGAGCGGCAGATCGTCGCGGAGTTGATGCAGCTGGTCTCGCTGCCCAACATCGCCTCGAACAAGGCCGACATCATCAAGAACGCCGATGCACTGACCGGCATGTTCGAGAAGCGCGGCTTTACCGTGGCCCTCATCCAGACTCCAGGCTCGCCCGTTCTTCTCGCCCGGAAGGATGCCGCGAACACCCCGGCCATGATGGCCAATGCCGCCGCCGTCCGCGGTGACCTCGCGATCATCGTAGACAGCCCGCGCCACCCAAGCGGCCTGCCGACGGTGTTCTACGGCTCGCGTGGCGTCACCGGCGCCGAGATCACCATCTACGGCGCCACCGGCGATCTGCATAGCGGCAACTACGGCAACTTCGTCCCGGACCCGGCGATGGCATTGACCAAGCTGATCGCGTCGATGAAAGACGATGCCGGTAACGTCGCGATCAAGGGTTTCTACGACGCGTGGTGCCTTTGACGGCGAGCGAACGGCGCGCGATCGACGAGATTCCCAACGTCGACCAGAAGCTGGTGGAGCAGTTCGGCCTGGCGCGATCAGAGCATCCCGACAGCCGCATCGAGTTGCAGCACAACCGCCCGACGCTGACGGTCGCCGGGCTGCAATCGGGCACGGTGGGGGCGAACGCGCGCAATGCCGTGTCAGGGACTGCCACCGGACGAGTGGAGATGCGGCTCGTCAACGGACTGAACGAGAAGACCCAGTACGACCGCCTGGTGGCTCACGTCCGCGACCAGGGCTACTTCATCGTCACCGGGCCGCCCGACGCGGCCACCCGGCGTACGCAGCCGAAGATCGCGCGCATCACGCAGTCCGTCGGTGGCTTCCCGATCGGCAAGGGCAACATCGACGACCCGGCCACGGTGATGGCGGCCAACGCGATCCGCGCGCTGGATCAGCGGCTCGTGCAGATGCCGACGATTGGCGGCAGCCTGCCGTTCTCGACGTTCGACGAGGACCTGAAGTTACCGACGATCGGGCTGGCGGTGGTGAACTTCGACAACAACCAGCACGCGATCAACGAGAACCTGCGGATCGGTCACCTGTGGGAGGCCATCGATATCTTCGCTGCATTGGTGACGATGCAGAAATAAACACGAAGGCCACTGAGAACACGAAGAAATTTAGGCATCCGCGAATGCGGCTAGTGTGTTGCTGATAACGCGAACGGCTTTCCAATACTCATCGAGCGGCAGGTGCTCGTTCGGAGTGTGATCGAGCGCGCTGTCGCCGGGCCCGTAGGCGACGATCGGGCACTTCCACACCGGCGCCACGACGTTCATGTCGCTGGTGCCGGTCTTCAGCACGAATCCCAATTGCGCTGACGCGTCCTCGGTCTTGACGCCAGCCAGGAAGCTGCGGACCAGCGGGTTGTTGCGGTCTCCCCTCCACGCTCGCTCTTCGCCCTTGAACACGAAGTCGAAGGTCGCCGACAAACCTGAAGGTTTGTCGCCACCTGGGGGCTGCTCGCCACGCGAGGCCGGCCACGCGCGCAACTCGTTCATGAACGCGTCGGTATCGAAGCCGACGGGCAGACGCCAGGCAAACTGTGCATCGACCCGGTCATGCATCTGTTCGTTCGTCGAAGTGATGAACCGCCGCAGGCTGGGACTGAGCTGGTCGAACGCCTTGTGCTTGCCGGTGTTGAAGGCCGCCGCGTGGGCCGTGACCCAGTTCCACATGTCCACGACCACCGACGCCACGCTGGCATCGGGCCCGGCGGTGTGGGCCATGGGCTGGTCGGCCGTCAGGTCGACCAGCAGCCGCCCCTTGTAGCCCAGCGTGACCCGGTTCCAGTGACTGGGCTCGCCGATGATGCAGGCCGTGGGAATGGGCTCGGTCGTGCCGTTGAAACGCGACGCGATGAACCGGGCGCCCTTGCTGGTGGCGGCCTCTTCCTCGACGGCACCGATCACGACGACGCGCAGCCCGGCCTCGCGGGCGCGGGCCGCGCCGAACACCGCGGCTCCGGCGACGAACGTGGCGAGCGGCCCCTTGGCGTCGACACTGCCGCGGCCGTAGAGAAGGTCGCCGCCGGACGACGGCTCGATGCGAACGGGGATGTTGCCGGGCACGGTATCGATGTGGCCCAGCAACACGATGGTGCGCGGCGCCGCGGGGTCGCCGAGCTCGCCGACCGCGTTGCCCGCGGCATCCACGAAGGCGCGCTCGTAGCCGAGGTCGCGCATCTGCGCGGCCAGCCACGTCGATGCGGCCGCCTCGTGCCGCGACAGCGAGGGAATCGCGACGAGTCCGCGAATGAGTTCGATGGCGGCCGCGCGATCCATCAGGACTTCAATTCCTTGATCGCCTTGGCGATGGCCTGCACGCCGAGGTCGATTTCCGATTCGGTGATCACCAGCGGCGGCAACAACCGCAAGACCGTGGGGCCGGCCGGCAGGGCGATGACGCCGTGATTCAGCATCAGGCTCTTCAGCACCGGCGCCACCTTGGTGCGCAATTCGACGGCGATCATCAGGCCCAGGCCGCGGATGTCGCGGACGGCCGGCACGCCTTCGAGCACGCTGCGCAGGGTGTTGCGCATGTGCGCGCCGAGCACCGCGCTGCGCTTGATCAGGCCCTCGTCCTGGTAGGCTTGGATCGCGGCGAGTCCGGCCGCGCACGCCAGCGGTGAGCCGCCGAAGGTGCTGCCGTGAGCACCCTGCGTGAGGACGTCGCGAATCGCTTTCGTGTACGCGAAGGCACCCATCGGGAAGCCGCCCCCCAGGCCCTTGGCCAGGCACATGATGTCGGGCTCGATGCCGGCGTGTTCGATGGCGAACCACTTGCCGGTGCGGCCGAAGCCGGTCTGGATCTCGTCGACGATCAGCAGGGCGCCGCGTTCACGGCAGAGCCGTTGGGCTGATTGCAGGAAATCCGGCGTGCCGACGTTGACGCCGCTCTCGCCCTGCACCACTTCGAGAATGACCGCCGCCGTCTGGTCGGTGATGGCCTGGTCGAGCGCCGCAGCATCGTTGAACTGCACGTGCGTAGTCTCGAGCAACGGCTGGAAGCCCTCGCGATACTTCGGCTCCCATGTCACCGACAGCGCACCGATGGTCCGGCCGTGAAAGCCCTTGGTGGTGGCGACAAACCCCGGCCGCTTGGTGAACAGCCGTGCGAACTTGAGGGCGCCGTCGACCGCTTCGGCGCCACTGTTGGCCAGGAAGAGATGCGGCAAGTGCCTGGGCAGCACGTCAACGAGCGCCTGGGCGAACTCGGCGCGGACGTCGTTATAGAGATAATTCGGACACAGAGTCAGCGTCTCGGCCTGGCCGCTGATGGCCTCGACCACGCGGGGATGACAATGACCGAGCATGGCCACGCCCTGCGCCGACCCCAGATCGAGGTATTTCTTCCCCTGCTCATCGAACACCGATGAGCCTTCGCCACGGGTGATGACGACGTCGCCCCGACGGGCGGTGGTGCCACCGAGAATGCGCTCTTCGACCTCTGCGTATTTCATGAGTTCAAATCCAGGGACCACAGATGACACAGATTACGCAGATGGAATGGACTGCGCTGACCGGCGGCCGGCCGCGAAGCGGCCGGGCCGGGAGCAGGATGAGCGCGAAGGCATGAGCTCCTGCGACCGGTCGGCTCATGCCTCCGCGCTCATTCTGCTCCCGCGCCGCGGCTACGCCGCGGACGCCGGTCAGCCGTATCTGCGTCATCTGTGTCATCGGCGGCTCTGAGCTAGCTGATATGCGTGCCGGCGCCAGCCAGGGCGCAAGAGATGGGTTCGTCCACGCGGCCGTCGGCGAAGATCACCTTGCCGACGCCTTCGGCGATGGCTTCGACGGCGCCCATGACCTTCTTCTTCATGCGCCCCTCGGCAAACTCCATGAAGCGGTCGGCCTGCGCCTTGGGGATCTCGGCGATCAGCGTCGATTCGTCGGGAAACTTCTTCAGCAGACCGGCTTGGTCGGTGAGAATCACCAACGCATCGGCGTTGAAGGCACCGGCCACCATCGCCGCGGCGCGGTCGCCATCCACGTTGATGGCTTCGCCGGCCGTTGATGACCCTGGTGGCGTCAGGACCGGGAAGTAGCCGGCGGCGATCAGCGTCTTCAGCAGGTCGGCGTTGACCTTCTCGACCGTGCCGGTCCAGTCATCGCGCAACACCATGCGGCGGCCATCGACGCGGATGCGCAACGTGTCTTTGCGCGTGCCCTCGAAGATGCGGCCGTCGAGGCCCGACAGCCCGACGGCGTTGACGCCCTTCTGCTGCAGCTTCTCGACCCACATCTTGTTGAGCTGGCCGCAGTAGACCATCTCGAAGATCTCGAGGGTGCGGCGGTCGGTGCGCCGGCTGACGTGACCGGTTTCGCTGGTCACGAACTGGGCCGGGTGGCCCAGCGCCTCGGCGACGGCGTTGGTCGTCTGCGCGCCGCCGTGCACCAGCAGCAGCTCTGTGCCCTTGGTGCGCAGCGCCACGATATCGGCCACCACCGCATCAATATTCAGCGACGTACCGCCGCCAACTTTTACTACGATCATGTGTTCCTGCGAAGGGGTCAGACCCCTTCTGAAAAAACCCGCGCGGGGTCAGACCCCTAGATCGGGTGCAGCCCGGGGAAGTCGAGGCCCAGCGTCTCGTCCCACCCCATCATGATGTTGGCGCACTGCATGGCCGTGCCGGCGGCGCCCTTCATCAGGTTGTCGATGGCGCACAGTGCGACTACCCGGCCCGTTGACGCGTCCATCTCGAAGCCGACGTCGGCGTAGTTGCTGCCCGACAGGATCTTTGGTTCCGGGTAGCGATACAGGCCGGTGCGTTCCTTGACTATGCGGACGAACGGCTCGGCGTTGTAGGCCTCGCGGTACGCCTTCCACACGTCCTTCTCGACCGTGCCCGGCTTCACGAACACGTGCGCGGTGGCCAGCACGCCACGGACGTTGTCGACCGCCGTGGCGCTGAGGTGCACGTCGGTGGTGACGTTCTTCAGCTGCAACGCCTGCAGCACTTCGGCGGTATGGCGATGTCCGGTCGGGGCGAAGCTGCGCATCACGCCCGACCGTTCGGGATGGTGCGTCGAATCGCCCGACGCCGCGCCGCCCTCGCTGCTGCCGACCTTGACCTCGCAGATGATCCCACGTGACGTGTCGATCAGGCCTGCCGCCGCCAGCGGCCACACCGCCAGGGTGGTCGCCGTCGCGTTGCAACCCACACCGCTCACATAGTGCGCGTTCTTCAACTCGGCGCGATGCAGTTCGGGCAGGCCGTAAACGAACTTCTTCAGCCACTCGGGGTTGGTGTGCGGCTTGCCGTACCACTTGTCGTATCCCGAGGCGTCACGCAGCCGGAAGTCGGCGCTCAGGTCGACAATACGATCGGCCAGCCCCGACAGCTGCTCGATACGGCTCATCGCGCTGCCATGCGGCAGACCCAGGAACAACAGGTCGCACTGCTCGACCGCCTCGGACCGCACGAACTTGAGCTGCGTGCGCTTTCTGAGATTGGCGTGGGTGAAATGCACGAACTGCCCGTCGAGTCGCTCGCTCGTAACCTGCTTCACCTCGATGTTCGGATGCGACAGGGCGAGCCGAAGCAGCTCGCCCCCGGTGTAGCCCGAAGCGCCAATGATCGAAACCGATAGCGGGGTAGCCACGGCTAGGCTGACGCGCCATCGGCGAGGGAGATGGAAGCCATCTGCGGCCCATCGTCGGTCCACCCGTTGGCCGCGTTCCAACCGTTCTTCGCCACGTCGAGGCAGAAATCCACCATGCGCTCCGGGATGTTCACGTTGGTCGGCGCGATGCTGTTGCGGAACTCCATGGTGTAGTTCACTTCGTTGACCAGCAGGCCGCGATCCGGATCCTCGAACAGGTCGAGGGCCACCACGCCGCCGCCGCAGGCCTTGGCGGCGCGGGTGCAGATGTCCGCCAGTTCCGGCGTGATCGGGCAGTTGCTGGACGAGCCGCCGCGCGCCGTGTTCGTGATCCAGTTCGGCGAGGTGCGGTAGATCGCGCAGATCGTCTCGGCACCCACCTGGAACGCGCGAATGTCGCGCCCGGGTTTCTGGATGTACTCCTGGATGTAGAAGATGCTGTGGTGATAGCTGCCGAGCGTCTCCTTGTGCTCGAGAACGGTCTCGGCGGCGTCGCGGTCGTTGATCTTGCTCAGCAGCCGTCCCCACGAACCCACGGTCGGCTTCAGCACCACCGGATAGCCGAGCCGTTCGATGGCCTCGATGGCGCTGTCAGCGGTGTACGCGACCAGCGCCTTCGGCTGTGGCACTGCGGCCGCGGCCAGCGCGCTGGTGGTCATCAGCTTGTTGCCGCAAATGTCGGCGCAAAGCGCCGTGTTGACCGTCTTGACACCCTGGTCGTTCAGGATCTTCAGGCTGTAGAGCGCGCGGCTGTGGTTGATGCAGCGCTCGACGATGACGTCGTAGTCCTTGAAGGGGTGGTTGTGGACGTCGGTAATGTCGAAGATCAGTTTCTGATCGTCGATCAGGTCCAGCGACACGCCGCGCTTCTCGAACGCCTCGAACAGCAGCTTTTCCTCGACCCGAACCCGGCTGTAGAGGACGCCGACTTTCACGCGGCCGGGGTGGACGGGGCCCCCGACGCGCGGACTTTGCGCGTTGGGGTGACTACTCACCCCAGTCCTCTTCCTCCTGCGGCGCCAGCGCCAGCGTGAGCGGCTCGAGCGAGACGATCTCGAGTTCGGCGCCGCAGCCGGGGCACTGGGTAATTTCGTTCTGCATCACCTTCGTGAGGGTGACGTCAGCAAAACACTCGGGGCACTGCGCCGTGCCGGTGGCGGTCGGAAGAGCCATCGCGTCGGAATCCTGTTCGCAGAGGCGGGTCTTTAGACCTGCCTGAAGTTGAGGTTCGGGTTAGTCGTTGTGGTGCAGTTCGTACTCGCGCTGCACCCGGGCGTTGTAGGTCGCTTGTTTCTGGTCGCGCTTCTTCGCGGCGCCCAGCGCCAGGGCATGGGTGGTCTCGGACTTGACCGCCGGAATCGAAATCAGCTTGTCGAGATCGGTGCTCTGGCAGGCCGGGCAGGCCGGCGCGTCGCCGTTCGGGCGGACCAGCACTTCAAATTCCTTCGCGCACTTCTTGCAGGCGTATTCGAACATCGGCATGGTGGTTCTCCAACGGTTGGTCGGCGGCACTAAAGTGCCGCCTCTTCTGGCACAGGCTACTTTGCGCGTCCTCGATAACCCTCGGCGAGCAACCGCACCTTGAACGCGGCGCCGCGGCCGACGATGTACAAGGTCTTCTTGTCCGCGCCGGCGAACGCGATGTTCTGGCCCTGCAGCGAGAGCGGAATGGTCCCGAGCAGCTCGCCCTTGGGGCTGAACACGTGCACGCCGCCAATCGACACGCAGTAGACGCGGCCGTCGTTGTCGATGGCCAGCCCATCGGCGCCGCTGTTGAAGGCGCCGGCCGGCGTCTTGTTCACGGTCGGGTACTTGGCGAAGTTGCGGCGATTGCCAACCGTGCCGTCCGGCTTGATGTCGAACGCCAGCAGGTACTCGCCCGCGGTGTCGTTCACGTAGAGCGTCTTCTCGTCCGGGCTCAGCTGAATGCCGTTGGGGCGCGTGATGCCCTCGGCGATGCGCAGCGACTTGCCGCCGGGCGGCACGTAGTAGACGGCGGGTGACAGGGGCGGCGCGACGGCCGGCTGCCCGGGCGTGGCGTTCGGACCGGGTTCCGAAAAGTAGACGCCGCCCGTCTTGTCCACCACCAGGTCGTTGGGGCGGCCGTAGGGCTTGCCGTCGAAGTTATCCGACAGCGTGGCCTCCTGGCCCTTGGGGGAAATCACGCCGATCAACGCCTTGCCGGGCGTCGTCTGCACCGAGATCAGGCGGCCCTTGCTGTCGAACGCCAGACCGTTCGAGCCGTTGGTGTTCTCGAGGAACGTCGACAGGTTGTTGTCCTGGTCGATCCTGGTGATGCGGTTGGCCTGGGTTTCCGTGAACAGGAAGCTGCCGTCAGGCATGCCGATGGGGCCTTCGGTGCCGGTGAAGCCGCTCTTGATGACCTCGACCTTGGTGCCGGCGGCAATCACGCCGGGAATGGCGGTGGCGGTGGTCTCGGCGACCACCGGGGGCGGCGCCTGGGCCAGGGCAGGGGCGGCGAACAGGGCGGTCAGCAGGGCAGCAGTCAGTGCGCGCATTCGGAACCTCGGAAGGACAATCTTATCCCGGGAACGTGTAATATCTCCTGCTCAAGGGGAGGCTTCCGAATGGGACGTGTAATGCGAGTGGGTCTAGTGGTCGCGGCTGGTGTGGTGGCCGTTGGTGCAATGGGCGGCAGTTTCTACGCGCAGGCACCCGCGCAGGCTCCGGCGCCGTGGATGGCGGCGACGCCGACCAACGATGCGCCGAATCCCTACAACACGATCGAAGGCTGGGCCAAGATGCCCGCGGGCCGCACCTGGGGCTCGACGAGCGCCGTCGATATCGACAAGGACGGCCGCAGCATCTGGGTGGCCGAGCGCTGCTCCGCCAACTCGTGCTGGGACCGCGCCAAGGGCGTGATGTCGCCGCTCAACACGGTGTTCAAGTTCGACGCGAACGGCAACATGGTGACCAGCTTCGGCCAGGGCATGTTCGTGTTCCCTCATGGCATCCACGTGGACCGCGACGGCAACATCTGGGTGACCGACGGCCAGAGCAACCTGCCCGCGCGCGCGCCCGGCTCACCGGCCGACGCCCCGTTGCCCGCCATGCCCGAGAAGGTGGTCGGCCACCAGGTGATCAAGTTCAGCGCCGAGGGCAAGGTGCTGTTGACGCTCGGCAAGCCGGGCGGCAACGTCCCCGGCCAGCCCGCGGACCCGGCCTCGTTCTACCAGCCCAACGACGTGATCACCTACCCGAACGGTGACATCCTGGTCGCCGAAGGCCACGGCAACGCGCCGCCCGCGACGGCCCGGTTGATCCGCTTCGATCGCAACGGCAAGTTCCTCCGCGAGTACGGCAAGATGGGCAGCGGCCTCGAAGGCGAGTTCATGCAGCCGCACGGCCTGGCGTTCGATTCGAAGGGCCGGCTGTTCGTGGCCGATCGCTCGAACAACCGCATCCAGATTCTCGATCCCGAGTCCTACAAGACGCTCGGCACCCTGTATCAGTTCAGCCGGTTGAGCGGCATCTTCATCAAGGACGACATCATCTACGGTGCCGACTCGGAGTCGGGTTCGGTCAGCCCGCCGCACTACGCGTGGAAGCGCGGCATCCGCATCGGCACGCTCGATGGCAAGATCACCGGGTTCATTCCCGACCCGTCGCACAACGGCCTGACCTACGAGATGGTCGATGGCAAGGTGGTCGCGAAGATGGCCGACGGCGGCAAGCCGCCCGGCGGCACGCTCGCAGCGGAAGGCGTGGCGGTCGATGCGGCCGGCAACATCTACGGCGCCGAAGTCGGGCCGCGGAAGCTGCAGCGTTACGTGAAGAAATAAGAACGAAGAACAAATTTAGAATAACGAGGAGCGATTGGTTCGTCCTTCGTTCCTCGTTATTCTTTATTCTTTATTCTCTTCCTCTACTTAATCTCGACCGCCCATCCGACCCCGATCTTCAGCTGCGGCACGTAATTGCCGCCCCCCACGCGGAACTCGGTGAAGAAGCCGTTGTCGTGTTGGAAGCCAAGCAGGTAACTGCCACCGGCGTGGATCTCGCGGTCGAGGCTTTCGAACTCGCCGGTGAACTGCGAGATGGTGATGGTGGGGCCACCGCCCTGGATCAGCGACCATCCTGACTGGCCGAGCGCGAACTTCGCGATCAGGTCGAGGTTGATGGTGCCCAGCCGAAGACCATCACCGAATCCGCCATCGATGCCGGGCCGCAGCCGGAAGCGTCCGCCAATATCGGACGATTCCCAGAAGACACCGCCATAGGCCTGCGTGGGATCGATCGACGCGCCGCCTGCGAAGCCGATTGATGACTGTGCCGCCGCAGGTGCGGGGGCCAGGGCGGCGAAACAGGCGACAAACGCCGCCGCCAGTGAAAAACGCTGTCCACTCGTGGTGACCATCAGGACCCTTCCGCTACGCGTCTATCAAGTTTCGTACCGGCCACCGCTCAAGCCGCGGAAGGACTGGCTTTGGCGGGCTCCGCGTGGCTGGACTGGATTGAGCCCCGTGCTCAAGTCGTCTGGTCGGCCGACCGCCGGTACACCGCCACCGCGGAGCCAAATCGCACTTCCGTGCCGTTGGTGAGCGGGGTCGGACCAACAACCGGCTCGTTGCCCGCGAAGGTGCCGTTCTTGCTGGCAAGGTCGTCCACCGTCACTTCCACGCCATCCACACTGAGACATGCGTGGCGCCGCGACACCGAGGGCGCGTCGATCCACACCTCGACACCGGGCTCACGCCCGACGATGTTGTCGCCCTGGCGAAGGGCGTGCAGGCGGTCGGACACGACGAGCCAATGGTCGGTCGCCCCTGCCGCCGTGGATGGATCAAGCTTCACGCTTCCGGCGAACGCGTAGCCGTGTCCATGGGCCGTGCGAATGCGGCGCTGGGCGCGCGCCGACTCGCCCAGGGCGGCCCGGACTTCGCTGGCGACCATCGCGATACTGGCATCGGAAACGAAGACTCCTGCCCAGATCCGTTCATGCAACTGGGCCTTGGTGACGACATTCGGGCGTTCCCGGAGCAGCAGGGCCAGGAAGTCGAACGCCTTTGGCGAAAGACGCAGTTCCTCGGCCCCCCGCAGCAACTGTCGTGTACCGTCATCGAGCACGAGGTCGCCGAGGTCGAATCTCACGATGTCAGACTCTACCAGAGTGATATTTAGATACAATTTGCAAGTTTGAAACGATGCCGCTGACAGTTGGGGACTCGGTCGGGCCGTACCACATCGTTTGCCTGGTGGGAGCCGGCGGCATGGGCGAGGTGTTCCGAGCCCGGGACACGAGGCTGAACCGGGATGTGGCCCTGAAGGTCCTGCCCGACTCCCTGGCGGGCCATCCTGATCGTCTGGCCTTGTTCCGGCGCGAGGCGACGGTACTGGCATCGCTGAACCATCCCAATATTGCATCGGTTTACGGACTCGAAGACGTGGGCCCGTCGCACGCACTGGTCATGGAACTGGTCGACGGCCCGACGCTGGCCGACCGGCTGGCCGCCGGTCCGATTCCTGTGTCAGAGGTGGTGCCGATTGCCCGGCAGATCGCCGAAGCCCTGGAGGCCGCCCACGACCAGAATATCGTCCACCGCGATCTGAAGCCCGCCAACGTCAAGCTGCGGCCGGACGGCGTCGTGAAGATTCTCGACTTTGGCATTGCCAAGGCACTCGAACCGCCATCCGCAGCCGGCGGCAATCCGCTGGCGTCGCCGGCGACCGTGACGTTGCCCGGCGTGCTGCTGGGCACGGCGGCGTACATGTCGCCGGAGCAGGCGCGCGGGAAGGTGGTCGACCGCCGCACCGACATCTGGTCGTTCGGCACCCTGGTCTTCGAAATGCTGACTGGCGAGCGCCTGTTCAGCGGCGACGGGGTCAGCGAGTCGCTGTCGGCCGTGCTCACCCGCCAGGTCGATTGGACGAAACTGCCGCCCGACACGCCGGCCGCGCTGGCGCGACTGTTGTCGCGGTGCCTCGAGCGTGACCTGAAGACGCGGCTGCGGGACATCGGGGAGGCGCGCATCGAGCTCGCCCGGATCGCGACGGTCGCGGCCACGCCAGTGGTGGGCGCGCTTCCCTGGGACCTGGCCCCCGCGTCGCCGCGGCAGCAGCCACGGCTGGCCTATGGGATCGTCGCGGCAGTACTGCTGGTGAGTGCGATTGGCGCCAGCGCGTTCCTGTCGCTTGGCAGCGGCGACAGCCAGGTTTCTCGCCTGTCGGTCACGTTCCCCGAAGCTTCGCCGCTGCAATTGGGCCAGTCCGCACCGTCGTTGGCGTTCTCGCCTGACGGCCGCACCGTTGTCTACACGGCGGTTGGCCCCGAGGGCACGCAGCTCTGGCTGCGCGACCTGAATGCGTTCACGCCGACCCCGATTCCGGGCTCGTCTGGCGGTCGACTGGCGTTCTTTTCGCCGGACGGCCAGTGGATCGGCTTCATGGCCAACGGCCGGATCAAGAAGCTGCCCATCTCACTGGCGCCGCCGACCGAGGTGTGCGCCTACGACGGTGTTGGCATGGGCGCCACCTGGACGTCACGGGATGAGATCGTGTTCGCGACCCGCGCCACCGCGAAGACCCTTTGGCGTGTACCGAGCGCGGGCGGGACCCCGGTGGCGATCTCGACGGAGGGCGTCTGGTATCCCGACGCGTTGCCGGACGGCAAGGCCGTCGTGGTCACCACCAACAACCCGGTGGCCACCGAATCGACCGGCGACCTGGCGATTGCCGTGGTCAATCTCGACGACGGCCAAGTCACGAAGCTGTTTGATGGCGGCACCTACGTACGGTACTCGCCCTCCGGCCATCTGGTGTATCTGCGGAACAATACGCTCCTGGCCGCGCCATTCGATGCGAAGACGCGGACGGCCGGAGACACGCGCGCCGTCGTGGTCGACCCGCTCTACATGGACCAATCGTTGGTGAGCGGCAATTTCGCCATCTCGCCCGCTGGCGCGCTGGCGTACGCACCCGGCGATGCGCAGGATTTCGAGCGGACCATCGTGACCCTGTCGGCCGCGGGTCTGGTGCCGTTGATCAACGAGCGGCGCCCGTACGGGGTCGCCCACGTCTCACCCGACGGCCGCCAGCTGGCCGTGGTCGAGCGCGCCTGGCGGGATCGGATTCTGATCGTCGACATCGCCCGGCAGTCGTTCCTGCGCCTGGCGACCGGGCGCTATCTCAGTGAATCGGCGCCGAAATGGTCACCGGATGGTTCGCGCGTCGCGTTTCGCGCGGTCGCCGAAGACCAGTCGATCCACCTGTTCGTGGCGCCCAGTGACGGCAGCGCCGCCGAACGCAACGTGCTCACCGGCCTCGGCGAAATGGAGCCCGACTCCTGGACGCCGGACGGACGCTCGCTGATCTTCACCGACAGCCATCCTGATGGCAGCGACGACCTCATGGTGGTTGACGTGGACGGACCGCCCCGGGTCCGGCCGTTGATCAAGACACCGTATGCCGAAGCGTCCGCGGCGCTCTCACCTGATGGCAAGTGGCTCGCGTACCTGTCGAACCGGTCGGGTCGCCGCGAGGTGTACGTCAGTGCGTATCCATCGCTATCCCCGACCTGGCAAGTGTCTCAGCAGGGTGGCCGGACGCCGGTGTGGTCCCGCGACAGCCGCCGGCTCATCTACCAGCGGGAGCAGGACGTCATGGCGGTCGCGAGCGTGAACGGTTCGTTCGCGCAGTCGGCACCGTTCCAGATCGCGTCGTTGACGGCGTTGCCGTCCACCGGAATCGATACCCTGCCCGATGGCCGGCTCGTCGCCGTCAGTGGCGCCACCATCGACACCACGCGCGAGTTGCGCGTGGTGTTGAACTGGTTTGCCGAGTTGCGGTCGCGCGTGCGCTAGAGGGGGCAGCCCGTCTCGGGGCTACCGTGACACGGTGACGACATCGCCGTTGCCATCCGAACTGACGACGGTTACCGTGACGCCCTCGTGAGTGAGGCTCCGCCCTGCTGTCAGCGGCGCTGAGCCCTTGGTGAGATCCGCGTCGTTTATCGGGAGCACGCGGATCGGCCCATCCAGGGAGCGCACCGCGGTATTGACGAAGTAGACCAGGGCGCCGGGAGTGAAGCCGGCATCATGGCTCTCGATGCGCCGGCTCTCGACGACGATGGCCGAGGTCGACGAGAGCGGCACGATCAGCATCTTGGTACCGCCCGGCCGCGCTATTGGCGAGAGCGTCGCGCGGGTTTCACCGCTGCCTGCGCAAACCACTTGGTCGTCGGCGATCCAGCCGAGGCTCCAGCGTTCGAATCCAAACAGCTCGAAGGCCCGGCCGGCGGTGTTGCCCATCAGGCTGAACATGCCGACCGACCGATGTGCGTTTCCCGATGAATGGTACAAGTCGGGCAGGGTCAGGTTGTGGCCCAGTTCGTGGTTCGCCCAGTAGTAGCCCCAGTTGAGGAGGTCGTTGCCCGACGTGATGCCGTTGTCGAGGATCCGTCCCCGGGCGTTGACACCGCCGCCGCGGTTGGCAGTGAACGCCGGCCCGTTGCGCAGCGCCGTCGCATCCGGATTCGCCATGATGACGAAGCCATCGGCATTGGAGAAGTCGACGGAAGTTCCTGCCAGGTTGATGGCTTCCTGGATGTAAGCCTGATGCAGCGCAAAGGTGAGGGCGCTCCACCCGTATTCCGTTGACCGCTTGCTCATGCGCAGCCAGGCATAGCTAGGCTCGTAGATCACGTTCATGGCGCCGTATGACACGGTGCGGAAGTAGGCGTGAGAGGAGGCGATCAGACCAAAGACCGCCTCTGGCGTCCTGGTCGAGACGGCATCGGAGAAGTCCACGAAGAGCACGGTGATCCGGACGTCGCCGCTGGCCTTCAGCCGTGCGGTCGAGCGTGGAAACCCGAACCCGACTCCGGTCGCGAACGGATTCGTCAGCTTGCACGCCTGCACGCTTGAAGTGGGTGGCGCCGGCGTGGGTGTTGGCGTCGGTGTCGGCGTCGGCGTCGTGGTTGCTGGTGGTGTCGTGGTCGGAGTTGTGGCCGTGGCCGTGGTCGCACTTGGAGCGGTGGGCGTCGAACTCGAACCGCCACACCCGCCTACAACGGCGAGAGCGAGTGTGAACAACGAGAGGCGGAGGACGGGGAAGCGATGCATGCGCGTCACTCTACTCAAGTTGCAGGCGTCCGCAACGGCCCCAGCGCGGGATTTAGGAAACGTTGAGGCCTTTGAAGGCCACCTTCAGGTTGTTCACTGGCGGCGCTGTCGGGGGTGCCCAGTTCAAACGACTCCGTATGTTTCGGCCGGCCAGGTGGTCAGCTCCTCAACGCCCGCACCCCCACGGTTGTTTTGGGGAGCGGGCGTCTCTATGATGTGAGTTCACTGTCTCGAAACGGTGACGACATCGCCGCTGCCATCCGAGCTGACGACGGTGACGGTCAAGCCGTTGAACGTCAGGCTTCGGCCGGCCGCGAGCGGCTTCCTCAGCTTGGTCAGGTCGCTGTCATCATCTGGCAGGACCTTGATCGGCCCCTGGAGCGAGGCCACCGTCGAATCCACCAGGTAGACGAGTACGCCAGGTGTCACGCCCGAGTCGCGGCCCTCGTTGCGACGGCTCTCGGCGACGACGGCCTGGGTCGACGAGAGTGGGATGACGACCATCTTGGTCCCGCCGGAGCGGGCCACTGGCGTCAGGGTCACGGTGGCGGTGCCGCTCGGCACGCAGGCCACCTGGCTATCGTCGATCCAGCCGACCACCCAGCGCTCCCAGGCCAGGAACTCACTGGCCGATCCTCGTGAGTTCGCCATGATGCCGAAGTCGCCGGCTGAGCGTGTTCTGGCGCCGCTCGAATGGTAGAGGTCGGGCAGACCCAGGTTGTGAGCGAGTTCGTGAGCGACCGTTTGCGGCCCGAATAGAGCAGTCCCTCCCGTGGTGACGGCATTCTGAATCAGGCGGCCGCCGCCAGTGACGCCGCTGCCAACGTTCGGGATGAGCGCATAGGCGGTGCCGGGTAGCGCGGAATCCGGATTGGTGATGACCACCACCGAATCGGTCCTCGAATAGTCGATCCCCGCGCCCGCCAGGTTGATCGCTTCCTGGATGTAAGCCTGGTGGATCTGGAATGTCAGTGCATTGAAGCCGTATTCACCCGCTTCCTTACTCATGCGGATCCATCGAAATACGGGCTCGAACACGATCGAGGCCGAACCGTAGGAGCCTGCCCTGAAGCTATCGACGGTCGCGGTCGCGAACGTGGCAAACACCTGCTCCGGCGATCGCGTGGCGGCCCCATTAGGGAAATCCACGAACAGTACCGTCGCGTGAATGTTTCCCGTCGCTCTCATGCGGGCCGCGTGCCGCGGGAGCCCGACACCGACGCCCGAGGACGTGGCCGTCAGCCTACAGGCCGCGACCGAGGACGCGGGTGTTGGCGTCGGTGTCGGCGTTGTGGTGGTTGGTGGTGTCGTAGTCGGCGCGGTGGCCGTCGGTGTCGTCGCGCTGGGCGCGGTGGGCGAAGGACTCGAGCCGCCACACCCGCCAACAACGGCGAGAGCGAGTGTGAACAACGAGAGGCGGAGGATGGGGAAGCGATGCATGCGCGTCACTCTACCCAAGCCGCCGGTTCAAGCTCTTCATCCTTTCCTAAAAGCCCCGTCCCCCCCTTGTATCGACGCTGCCGAGGGCGCAGGATGACCGCCAGTTCCCTGGAGGTATGCATGCGTCTGTCCCGTTCCGTGGTGGTCCGTCTCTGCGCGATGGCCGGTCTGTTCGCCGGTGCTGCGATGGTGTCTTACGATGGCTTGTCGGCGCGCGTGCCGGCCGAGCAGATCTTCTTCTCGCAGTTCAATCCGACCCTGATCAATGGCCTGCACTTCGATGGCACCGCGCTGGTCGCCGACGACCTGGACCCACGGTCGGATGCGAGCCAGCTCCACGCCAGCCTCGACACCAACCGGTCCCTGGCGGTGACCGAGCGCTACTATCTGACCGCAAACTCATTTCAGTCGCTGACACTGGCCGTGGTCGATCGGCAGACGGGTGTGGAGTTGCCGCGGCCGCGAACAAGCCAAATCAGTGCCGTGGCCGTCGCCGCGTCGGCGGACGGCCATCTGGCCTATGTCCTTGGCACGGCCGTGTCCGGCGGCTCGGCCCAGCTGGCCGTGATTGACCTCGACCCGCAGTCGGCGACCTTCCTGACCCAGCTGTCGGCGCTGTCGATGGGCGCGTCAACCACCGCCGTCGGCATGGCGGCCGAGCCGAACGGCACGCGAGTGTTCGTCCAGACGACCGAGGCGAACGGCGTTCACGTCAAGACGATCGACGTGTCCAATCCGGCCGCGCCGGTGCTGGCCATCGACACCCTGGCGACCAACCCAACCAGCGTGACCCCCGTCTTCGAACAGCCCGGCACCGGTTACCTGCGCGTGTTCACGAGCGCCGGCAGCCACTACCTGATCGTGCCGCGCCGGACCGCGCAGATCTACCGCATCGAGGCGAATGGCGCGCTGACGTTCGTGCAGTCCCTGATGCCAACCGCGGCGGCGACCGCGTCGTTTGCGCGCGATGTCGTCGTGGTGTCGACGCCCGGCGGCGAGCGCGCCTACGTGGCGCGCATCGACTTCACGGCCACCAACGTCCTGAGTGTGCAGGCGTTCGACATGACGCCGAGTGGAGGCGGATTCACGGCTACGCCGCTCGCGTCAGCCGTCCTGGCGAACCCGACGCCCAACACCGAGGGCAATGACCGCATCGCCGTCTCGCTCGATGGGCAACGCCTGTACGTGCTGCGCGCAAATGTGAACGGGACGCAAGCGGGGCAGATTCTGGCGGTCGACCGCGCCGCGGTGGAGTCGGCACCGGCCAGCGCCGTGCAATCGGTGTGGGCAGTGGCGCCGACCGGCAATTCGTCGGCGCACGGTCTCGCGGTGGCGCCGGAAGTGGCGCCCAGCCCGCTGTCGATTTCCGGCGTGGCGATTGATGGCGTGCCGAACGCGGTGCTGATCAACGACGAGCCCCGGACCCTCACCATCAGCGGCACAGGCCTCGGCAATGTCACGCAGGCATCCATCGGATTGACGCGGGCGGTGGTGACGGCGGCGTCTGCGGGGACGGTGACCGTCCAGGTCCCGGCGCTCGTGCCGGCCGCCGCCGCGACCGTGTTGCTGACGGCGACCGACGGCTCGGTGGCAGCGAACCTGACCATCGCCAATGCGCCCGCGGTATTTCCGCCGTACACCGTGTTCGCCAGCTCGTCGGCGGCCAACGAAGTGTGGGTGCTTAACTCGGCCACCGGCTCGTCGGTCGCTCGGCGCTTCGCGGCGGGTCCCGGCAGCGCTGACGCCACCCCCTCGGCCGACGGGCGCGTCCTGGTCACGCAGAGCTTCCGCGGCTCAACCGCAACGCTGCACAGCCTGGTGAATGATGCGGCGCTCGGCCTCATGGTGGATCAGCCACTGGCCGCGATCGAGGTTGGCCCCTCGCCGCTCCGCTCGGCGATCAACCCGGTGCGGCCACGCGCCTACGTGGCGACCGTCAATAGCGGTGCGATCGCGGTACTTGATACCGACGTGCACTCGGCGACATTCGGGACCGCGCTGTCGACCTTCAGTGTCCTGAACGGGGCCACCAGCGTTGGGCTCCGTTCCCTGACGATGAGCCCCGACGGCCGCTACCTCTACGTCGGCCGGAGCATCGCGCCCCACCTGTTGGTGGTCGACGTCGCGAGCGACGTCACCGCGCCGGCGGATTTCCACTACAACGCCATTCCGGCCGCACCGGCCGGCACGCCCCGTGTGGATGGTCTGGCGATATCGCCCGACGGCACCACGCTCTACCTGGCGACCTCCGGTGAGACGTCGATGCGCATCTTCGATTTGGCGATGCCCACTGCGCCGGTTCAGACCGCGCAGGTGGCATTGCCCGGCGCCGTGCCGGGCGATGTGCATCGCATCCAGGTGCTGCCGAACAACCGCTTCGTGTATGTGACCAGCCGCACGACGGGCCTCGTGGACGTGTTCGACACCGGCCTCAGTACGTTCGTCGCGCAGATTCCCACCGGCGCGTTTACCAACGATCCGGCGGTGAGTCCCGACAGCAGCTTCGTGTTCGTCGGGGTTGGCGAAATCGATGCGGTCCTGACCGTCGACGCGCGCGAGACGGTGAATGGCCTGCCGAATGCGAACCTTCACCAGATCGTGGCCACGACCGGCGGCGGCGTGGGCCTGGTCAGCGTCTCGGTCTCGAGCGGCCTGGCCACGGATGCCGGTCCCAACGTCGTGGTCTCGCCCGCGCCGGGGGTGACCGTGACGTTCACGAACGTCACCGATTCGGGTGTCACGACCGCCTCATCCAGTAACGCAGGCACTCCTGGATTGCCACCCGACTACGTGTTCCCGGGTGTGCCGGTCTACCACTCCATCGAGACGACGGCGGAGTACAGCGGCCCCGTCGCCGTCTGCCTGCCCTACAGCGATGCGACGCTCACACCGGTGCAGGAGGCGGCGATGAGCCTGCTGCATGCGGAGAACGGCGCGCTGGTCGACGGCACGACCAGTGTCGATACCGCCACCAACCAGGTGTGTGGCTCGGTCGCTTCTCTTGGCACCTTCACCGTCGCCATGCACGACCCCGCCGGGCCGCTGCTGGCCGGGGCGCCGCCGAGCGTGACGGTCGAAGCAACCAGCGCCGCCGGTGCGTTGGTGACCTTTGGTCCCGTGACCGCGAGTGATCCGCTGTCGGGCGTGGACAGTGTGTCGTGCGACTTCGCCTCGCCTGACGCGTTCCCGCTGGGGACGACGACGGTCATTTGCACGGCGAGCGACGTGGTTGGCAACCAGACCCAGCAGTCGTTCGTCGTCTCGGTGACTGATACCACGCCGCCACTGGTCGATGCCGTCGCTGGCGTGACGGCCGGGGCAACCGGCCCGGCTGGCGCGGTGGCCAACTACCTCGTCCCTGCGGCGACCGACCTTGTCGATGGGGCTGTCGCGGTGACCTGCCTGCCGGCGTCCGGCAGCACGTTCGCGGTCGGCGTCACCGTCGTGACTTGCCGGGCCACTGACGCGCGCGGCAACGAGGGACACTCGTCGTTCCCGGTCACGGTGACGCCGCCTCCGCCGCCTCCCGTGGCGGCGTTCGCCGACGTGCATTCCGGGCAGTGGAACACCCTGCTGACGGTGGCCGCGCCAGGTGTGCTTGGCAATGACACCGGTACCGGCCTCAGCGCGCACCTGGTCTCCGGGCCCGCCCACGGCGTCGTGACGCTCGCGGCGAGCGGCGCCTTCACCTACATGCCGGCGGCCGACTTTGCTGGCGTGGATCGGTTCACCTACCGCGCCACGGACGGCGTGAACTCGAGCACCGCGGTGGTGAAGTTGACGATCACGTCGCCCTGCCGGGTCGAGCGCAGCCGTCATGGCCGCGGCCACGACCATCGCGATCACGATGGCGACGACGACTTCGATGACCGCGATTGCGCCCGTGGCACGCCGGTGGCCAAGAAGGACACCTTCGAGACGAGGAAGGGCCGGGTGCTTTCGGTTGGCGCGCCGGGCGTGCTCCGCAACGATCGCCACGCCGCGTCAGTCAGCCTGGTCGCCGGCCCTGCCCACGGGAACCTGACTCTGGCGGCAAATGGCGCCTTTGTTTATGCGCCGGCCACCGGCTTTGCTGGCAAGGTGACGTTCACCTACGTCGCGCGTTCTCGAACCGGCGTCGCGAGTGCGACCGCCACCGTCACCATCATCGTGCGGGGCCACTGGGATGGGGATGACTGCGACCATGATCGCAAACGGCGGGGGCATGCGAAGCACGACAACTGCGAGCATGACCGCGACGAGCGCGACGGACGGGATCGCGATCGCTGAGCCATCGCCGTAGGATGCTCGACAATGGGCCGGGTTCGCGATCTGGCGAGCCCGGCCCTTCGTTCTACCGGCGGAGGGCCGCCTCTTCAATCAACTCCGCCGCGCGCCTGGGACCATCGTCTTCCTGCATCCGGCCGGCGATGGCGGCGGCTCTCGTGCGCATGGCCGGAGTGGCCAGGGTTTCTTTGATGCGCTGTGCCAGCTTCGCGGCGGTCAACGAGCGCCGGCTCACCGCGGCCGGGGCCACACCGAGCTGCTGCAGTTGTTCGGCCCACCCGAATTGATCGGACACGTGGGGCACGCACACCGAAGGGACGCCGGCGCGCAATGTCGTGTGCGTGGTCCCGGCGCCGCAGTGATGGACGACGGCGGCGCAGCGCGGAAAGACCTGCCCGTGCGGGCTGCGCCCAACGACCACCAGTCGATCGGTGCGCTCGGGCGGCACTTCGGCCTGGATAATGGCGCGACAGCCGGCCAGGCGCGCGGCTTCCTTGATCACCGCCACCGATTCGGTGAGGTACGACGAGCTCACCGGCATCAGGCTGCCGAAGCCCATGAACACCGGCGGGTCGCCGGCATCGAGGAAGGCTGCAAGGTCCGCCGAGATCTGCTCGTACGGCGTTGATGGCGGCGTCAGGAACCCGCACACGCGGTTCCACTTCGGCCAGTCCGGTGGTTCGGGGCAGATCGCCGGGCTGACCGTGATTAAGTTCAAGAGGTGGGACGCCCAGCCGTCGAGCAGCAGGTCGTTGACCGGCGGCACGCCGACACGCCGGCGGAAGGCATTGACCGGCCCGCGCATCACGCGGTTCAGCGCGAAGCGGGCGATCGCCCAGCCGATGGCATTGCCGGTCTCGCCGAGACGCGGCAGCCCATCGGGATGAATGTGCCGCGACGGCACCAGCGAGTGGGCAAACGTGACGCTGACCGCCGGGATGCCGGCCAGTTCAGCAGCCGCCCGCGACTGGTTCAGCAAGAGGTGGGTGACGATGAGATCGGATCGCTGGCACAGATCCACGGCCGCCTGGAAAATGGTCTCTTCCACCGGTCGCAGCAGGCGGTCGTAGACGACTTTCCCCTGCCATAGGGGATTGCTCTGATTGATGGCGGTGAGCCCGATCTCATACAACTCGTGGTCGTCGGCAATGACCGGCGTGGCCACGGCCCGAGCCGTCATGCCCAGCGCGGTGGCCACCGCGTCGTAGTTCCGGTCGGCAATATCGGTGTAGACGAGTTCGACCGTGTGCCCGCGTTGCACGAGGCCGTGCCCCAGTGCGACCAGGGGCCTGATGTCGCCTTCGCTGCCCCAGGTCTGGATGCCGATCTTCATCAGGAGGATCTTACGCCCACCGCGACCGGCTGCGCCGCCCCCTGGGCGCGCTATGATCGCTTCCGGGTCGCCGAAATGTCTCGGCCGGTCGCCAGCGCGCGACACACCCGGCTTGCCAATCGGTCTTTCAGCGAACGGACACTGCCATGACGTGGCTTCGAGAGTCGATGTCGGAATCATTCTTCAAGGCGATGGCCGGTGAGCCGGACGCGATCGCCATCCTCGAGCGCGAGGTGGACACGCTGCGGACGAATCAAAGTTTGATTCTGGCCGACCGTCCAGATGCCTTGATCCTGGCGACGCGGAGCTTGCCGGGATCCCTGTACGAGGGGCTGACGAAGAGCGCGAGAGTGGGGCGGCCCATCTCCTACGCGATGTTTGCGCATTCATCGTCGCACCTGCCCGGCCTGGAGCAGTCGCTGGAGATCCAGCGATTCGCGTTCGAATGCAAGAGCGACGCGGAGATTCAGGCGGGGCTGGCCGCGGGCGTGGACATTCCCGATGCGGTGAAGGGGCCAGCGAGAGCGATGCTCGCGTCCGACCCGGCATTCGACCTCGCCGAGTTTGATCGGCTGCTGGCCATCCTCTGGCTCAATCACCCCGGCTACTTGCGCGTGTCGCCGACCGACAGGGTGGTCGAGGCGCTCCGGATGCTGCACCTCTGCGAGAGCCAGAACGGTCTTTACTTCGATCTCACGCCGGCCGCCGATGGGTCGAACAAGGCGCGCCTGCTGTTTGCCATCGCCAATCCGCCCCACACGGGCTATGTCGCCCAGGTGGTGGAGGTGCTGAATCGGTTTGACGTCGGCATCCGCAGCGCCGACGTCCTCGATGTCTCGACCGGCGCCCAGCCGTACGCGCTGTTTGCGATGTCGGTGCGGCAGCGCAAGGACCAGATTCAGGCGACCGCAGCCGTCCTGCGCGAGCGCTTGCAAAGCGAGCTGTACAACACGCAGATTCTGACGGCCAGCTCCACGGAGTATCGCGAGTTTGTGACGACCGGGCAGATGAGTGGCGACGACGCCTCGCTGACCCGTGCGTTCGTGGCGTTCTGCCACACGCAGTTGGCGCACGCGCAGCCCGATCGCTACGACTGGACGGAAGTGCAGGGCGCGATCTACGCCAACACCCCACTGCTGGCGCAGTTGGTCGCCCTGTTCCGGTTACGCTTCGATCCGGCAGTCGAGGACCGCGACGCGGCCTACGCGGCGCTGCGGGCCACGGTCGTCAAGGCCGTGGCCGACTACGACACCGGCCACGCCCATCTCGACGCGCTGCGCCGGACGGTGTTTCGGTGTTGCGTGACGTTGATCGAGCACACCCTGAAGACCAACTTCTTCGTGAAGGAGAAGCAGGCCCTCGCGTTCCGGCTCGACCCGGTCTACCTGGCCGACCTCGACCAGGTATCGACGGCCGACCTGCCGTCCGGCACGCCGTTCCGCGTGACCTTCTTCTTCGGCGGCCACGCGTTCGGTTATCACATCGGGTTCTCCGACATCGCGCGCGGCGGCTGGCGCACGGTGATCTGCCGGACGCAGGATGATTTCCTCACCAACGCATCGACGTTGTTCAAGGAGAACTTCGTGCTGGCGCACACCCAGCACTTGAAGAACAAGGACATCTACGAGGGTGGCTCGAAACTTGTCGTGCTGCTTGATGCGTCGGCGTTCAAGAAGGAGCCGAAATCGGTGCTCGATCGTCTGCTGCGCAAGAAGCAGCGCGATGTCTTCAGCGCGTTCCTCGACATCTATGTCACCGAGGGCGGGGTCGCGAAGCACCCCGCGGTCGTCGATTATTACCGGCAGGACGAGGCGATCGAGATCGGGCCCGACGAGAACATGCACGACGACATGATCGAGGAGATCGCCCTCACCTCGAAGCGCCGTGGCTATATCCTGGGGACCGGCGTGATGTCGTCGAAGACCATCGGCATCAATCACAAAGAATACGGCGTGACCTCGACCGGCGTGGTCAAGTTCGCCGAGATCGCAATGCTGGAAATCGGCATCGACATCACGCGCGATGCCTTCGCGGTGAAGTTCACCGGCGGGCCGAACGGCGATGTCGCCGGCAACGCCATGCACATCATGCTGGAGCTCTGCCCGAAGATGCAGATCCGGCTGATCCTGGACGGCGCGGCGGCGCTGTTCGATCCGGCGGGCGCCGATCCGGCGGAACTGCGGCGCATCCTGCTGAAGCAGGATATCGACGGGTTCAATCCCGAAGCCCTGCACCCCGGCGGATTCATGCTGTTCCGCGGCTCGCCGAAGGAAGACGGGCTGCGCCTGCTGTATCGCAAGGTCGGGCGTACGGCGCAGGGGCTGGTCGAAGAGTGGATCTCCATCGACGACTTGTCGCGACAGTTTGGGGAACTGCCGTTTTCCGTGCCGGCCGACCTGTTCATTCCGGGCGGCGGCCGGCCCGAGACGATCAACGACGAGAACTGGCAGCGCTTCCTGCTGCCCGACGGCACCCCGTCAGCGAGGGTCATCGTCGAAGGCGCCAACTCGTTCATCACGCCGATGGCGCGCCTGGAACTCCAGAAGAAAGGCGTTCTCCTGATGCGCGACGCCTCGGCCAACAAGTGCGGCGTCATTTCCTCGTCCTACGAGATCATCGCCAACCTGCTGCTGAGCGACCAGGAGTTCCTCGAGAACAAGCCCAAGTACGTCGCCGACGTGCTGGCGATCCTGAAGCGACGAGCCGAGGACGAGGCCCGCCTGCTGGTGCGTCGGCATGCCGCGAGCAAGAAGCCCTGGACCGAGATCTCCGACGACATCTCGGTGGAGATCAATCTCGGTTACCAGCGCCTGTTCGAGTTCTTCCAGAAGAATCCGGGCGTCGCCACGCAGCCGATCTTCGACCAGGTCATCCTGAGCCACCTGCCGGCCCTGTTGCGGGAGGATCCGCGCTTCAATCGCCGCTACAAAAACCTGTCGCCCAAGTATCGCTCCGCAATTCTGGCGGCGGAGATCGGTTCATCCATGGTCTATCAGGCGGATCATGACGCGGAGTTCGAAGACGCGATCCGGCGGCACGTGGAGCGACGGTTCAGGCACTGAGATCGATGACGACGTAAGCAGTGCATATGCGCCATGAACGTCGCCTCGTTCGGGCGGCAGGCTGGTCGTCACCGCCGTGAGCGACTCGTACGCCGCCCTTCGACATTCTTTTGTCCGCTCGTTCGCCATCGGCCGGTTTGCCGCGATTGCCGGCTGGCAGATGATCAACGTCGCCGTCGGCTGGCTGCTCTACGAGCGCACCGGCGACCCCTGGTCGCTCGCCCTGGTGGGCGTCGTCGAACTGGCGCCGGTGTTGCTGTTGATGATCGTGGCGGGGAATGCGGCCGACCGCTACCCGCGCCGCAACATCGGGATCTTCGCGCACGCCCTGTTGACGCTGGTCGCATCGGCGCTGGCGCTGGTGACGGCCGCCAACGGACCGCTGTGGGCGATCTATTCGCTGCTGGCGCTGATTGGCACCGCGCGGGCGTTCGCGTCGCCGTCGGTCAACACCATCCTGCCGCAGCTGCTGCCGCCGGCGGAGTTCGCCAACGCCAATGCCTGGCTGTCGTCGACCTTTCAGCTGGCCGCCATCAGTGGTCCTGCCATCGGCGGGCTGCTGATCGCCGTCACCGGCAGCGCCACCGCGGCGTTCGTGCTGGCGGCCGCAGGCCAACTGGTCTTCGTTGGAGCGTTGTTGACCATGCCGGTGCGCACGCCACCACCGGCCACGCACCGCCGCACCGCCGGCGACGTCTTCGCCGGCTTCCGTTTCGTCCGCGACAACCCGTTGTTCCTGGCTGCGATCACGCTGGACCTGTTCGGCGTGTTGTTCGGAGGCGCGGTGGCCTTGCTGCCGATCTTCGCCAAGGACATCCTGGGCGTCGGGCCCGCCGGCCTCGGGTGGCTGCGCGCTGCCCCCGGTGTCGGCGCGCTGGTCATGGCGCTGGTGACGACCCGCATCAGGCCGTGGCAGCGGCCGGGACGCGTGCTGATGTTTGCAGTGGTGGGCTTTGGCCTGGCGACCATTGGCTTCGGGCTGTCGCGCTCGTTCGCGCTGTCGCTGGTGTGCCTGTTCCTGACCGGAATCTTCGACAACATCAGTGTCGTGATTCGCCTGACGCTCGAGCAGACGATCACGCCCGACCACCTGCGCGGGCGCGTCTCGGCCATCAACTACGTGTTCGTCGGCTTCTCGAATGAGTTCGGCGCCTTCGAGAGCGGCGCGACAGCGGCGCTGGTTGGGCCGACGCTGTCGGTGGTGGGGGGCGGCGTCGCGACGTTGCTGGTGGTTGCCGTGGTGCGAAACGTGTGGCCGCAACTGTTGCGCATCGGGCCGCTGCACACGCTCGCGCCGAGCGACCGGCCCCCCGTAGCGTCAGCCAAGGGGCCGGGTTAGGATGATAGGCACATGAGCTTCGCGCGCACATTGCTTCTCAAGGCTTCCGACAGCGCCTGGTTGCGCGAGAACGGCACCCGGGCGCCGTTCGTGCGCCGAGCCGTGTCGAGCTTCATGCCCGGCGAGTCGTTCGATGACATGGTCGCCGCCGCGCGCGGCATGGCGTCCGAAGGCGTGACGTCCGTCTTCACGCGCCTGGGCGAGAACGTCCGGGACCTGGCCGAGGCTGATGGCGTGGCCCGCCACTACCTGGAGGGCATCGATCGCATCGCGGCGCTGAACCTCGCGTGCGAGCCGTCGATCAAGTTGACCCAGCTGGGTCTCGACATCAATCGCGAGCTGGCCTACGGCCACCTGCGCGACCTCGCTGCCCGGGCGCACGCCGCCGGCAACTACCTGTGGATCGACATGGAGCAGTCGCACTATGTCGATGTCACCCTCGACCTGACACGCCGTCTGCAGGGCGAGTTCCCGCGCATCGGGGTGTGCCTGCAGGCCTACCTGTACCGGACGCGCCAAGACCTGGTCGAACTGACAGGGCGCGGCATCGGCATCAGGCTGGTCAAGGGCGCATACAACGAACCGGCCGAGGTCGCCTTCCCCAAGAAGAGCGACGTCGATGCGAACTACTACGCCCTCGCGCAGGTAATGCTCGACGCCGGCACGCGCGCCAGCGGGGCCCGCCCGGTGTTCGGGACCCACGACATCCAGCTGATCGACAACATTCGCCGTCACGCGGCCGCGACCGGGGTCAAGCCGGCCGAGTTCGAGTTCCACATGCTCTACGGCATCCAGAAGGCCACGCAACTGAGGCTGGCCCGCGACGGCGCGTCCGTGCGTGTGCTGATTGCCTACGGCGCGTATTGGTTCCCCTGGTACATGCGCCGGCTGGCCGAACGCCCCGCTAACGTCTGGTTCGTCGTGAAGAGCCTGTTCGGGTAGAGACGGGAGTCGGGAACCGGGAACCGGGAGTCGCAAGGTCGACGGCAAGCGATTCTCCGACTCCCGACTCACGACTCACGACTCACGACTCCCGGTAAGATGACAGCATGGATGACGAGCCCAAGAGCGCGGTAGAACTGGCGATGGCGCGCTTCAAGAAACAGGATGCCGACGCCGGCGTCAGCGAGAAGCCGCTCAGCGACGACCAGAAGAATGAGATCGGCGAGGTCCGCAAGACTTATGCGGCCAAGCTGGCGCAGGAAGAGATTCTCTACAAGTCGAAGCTGGCCGCCTCGGTCGACTTCGAGCAACGCCAGGTCATGAACGACCACTACCGGCGCGACGTCGAGCGCCTGACCCACGAACGCGATCGGAAGATCGAGAAGATTCGAACCGCCTGATGGTGAACGACGCTGAGATCTACGCTCGCATCGGCGAGGATGGATTCGCGCGCCTGGCCGCCGCGTTCTATGCGCAGGTGCCGGCCGACGACATCCTCGGCCCGATGTATCCGGCCGACGACATGGCCGGCGCCGAGGAGCGGCTGCGCGATTTTCTCGTCGGTCGCTTCGGCGGGCCGCCGCGCTATGAAGAGAGCCGCGGCCATCCGCGGCTGCGCATGCGGCACCATCCCTACAAGCTGGATCAGGCGGCCCGCGACCGCTGGGTGCAACTGATGGACCACTCCCTGGATCACGCCGCGCTGCCGGCCGACGTCACGCAGTTCCTGCGCGAGTTCTTCCACGGGACCGCGACCTTCCTGATGAACAGTCGCGGCTGAGCTACGGGCTATTCGGATCGCAGCGCGACGAGCGGGTCGACGCGCGCGGCCCGCAGCGCCGGCGCGACGCAGGCGAGCCCGACAATCGCGCACTGCGCGACGGCGACCGCCAGGTACGACAACGGGTTCAACACGTTCACGCCGAGCAGCGCGGCTTGCGCCAGTTGTGCCAGGCCCGCCGCCAGCAGCAGCCCGACGACCAGTCCCGGCACCAGCAGCCGGCCGGCGCCTCTCAGCACATCTGCGACGAGGTCGCGCGGCGTGGCGCCGACCGAAACACGGACCCCGAACTCGCGGCGCCGCTGGTTCACGGCGTGCACGATCACGCTCGCCAGTCCGACCGTGCCCAGCATCAGCGCCAGGGTCCCGCAAATCGAGAACAGCCAGCTCACGGTGCGGAACGGCCACAGTTGCACGGCCATCCGTTGCTCCATGGTCTTGACCGCGAAGACCGAGACCTTCGAATCGGCCATCCGAAACGCCTCTTCCACGGCCCGCACCAGCAGCGCCGGCGTCTCCGCGGTGCGCGCCACCATCGTCAGGGCGCCCTCGAACTGCTCGCGGCCGAGCGGAACGTAGATGGCCGGCCGCTCCCGATCCAGGCCGCGGACGTGATGCGTCGCGGTAATCCCGATCACCGTGACGCCGGTGCCACGCGGACCGATGCGGAGGGTTTCGCCCAACCCTCGGCCATCGGGCCATTGTTGGCGCGCGAACGTGCCGTTGACCACCACCGACGCGGCCGTGTCGCCGGGCGAGAACTCCCGGCCGGCCACCATCGCGATGCCCATGGTGGAGAAGTAGCCCGGTCCCGCGGCCAGCGTCGCGACTTGCGGGCAGGTCGCCGGCTCGCACACGCCGCCGTCCGGCCACACCGCCGTGTGGCGTTCAAACCCGATAAAGAAAGGCGCGCGGTCGACTGCCGCGACGCTGGTCACGCCGGGCAGCGCCCCGACGCGTTCAAGGACCGCGTCCGCGAATCGTCGCGACGCCTCACCATCGAAGCCGTTCGATGACGGATGAAACTCCGCGACCAGCAGCCGGTCGCGCGCGAAGCCCAGGGGCACCTCCTCGAGGTGGCTGAACGACTGCATGAACAGCGCGGCCAGGGCCAGGAAGGCCGTCGATCCCGCGATCTGCGCGCCGACCAGCCAGCGCCGCAGCGGCGAGGGGCGGCCGCCGGCCGCGTTGCCGCCTTGCGAGCCCAGCACGCGCAACACGTCGACGCGTGCTGCCGAGATGGCCGGCCACAGCCCTGGCAGCACGCCCGAGAGCAGCACGAGGCCGGCGATGAAGCCGACGACGGTGAGGTCGGGGGTGACGTCGAGGTGTTGTGGCTGCTCGATGGGGATGGCGAAGGCGCCGACCAGCGACTGCGTCCACCAGGCCAGCACCAGCGCCACCGCGCCGGCGGCCGCGGCGATCACGAAGCCTTCGGTCACCACCAGCCGCAACAGTCGAGAGGGTCTGGCGCCGAGTGCCGTCCGAATGCCCATGTCGCGTTCGCGTTCGACCGCGCGGGCCAGCAGCAGGTTGGCGACATTGAAGCAGGCCAGCAGCAGCACGACGCCAATCAGGCCCATGCCGATCGCCGCCCCGGCGGCCACGGCTCGCCGTTCGGTGTTCCCGTCGTTCAGCATCCGGAACCGCGCGCCGCGATCGCGGTGCGACTCGGGCCAGTCGCGCGCCATGGCGGCCGTGGCCGTCGCGAGTTGTCCCTCGACGGCGGCGGCATTGCTGCCACCGGCCAGCCGCCCAAGGAAGAACAGCCATCGGGTGTCGCGGGCCCGCAGATCCGCGGGCATCCCGAACAACGCCACATCGGCCAGCGGCAGCCACACGTCGGGCGAGTAGATGCCGGCCGGCCCCGTGAACTTGCCCGAGATCACGCCGGCGACGTTCACGTCGAGGTCGTTGAGCCGGAGCGTCAGGCCGGCGAGCGAGGGGGCGCCGAGCCGGTCGCGCCAGAAGCGCTCGCCAATGACGACCGACGGCGCACCGCCATCGGCCGGCGAGACCGTGAGCTGTCCGGCGATCACCGGCGCGTCCATCATCGAGAAGTAGTTCGGCGAGACGAACAGCACCCACGCCGTGTCGGATGCGCCGTCGTGCCGCCACGCGAGCGAGCCGCGGCCTTCGGCCGCCAGGTCCAGCGTTCCCCGGGTCGCCTCGACGAATCGCCGGTAGTCGGGCAGCGAACCGTAACCGCCCTCGTCGCCGCCGGGCGTCGTCACGACGCGGCCGACGTCGGGGTGGCCGCTGGTGGCCGATCCCTTGAACAGCAAGGCATTCACGACCGTGAACGCGACCGTGTTCACGCCCATGCCGATGGCCAGGGTCAGCACCGCGGTCGCGGTGAATGCGGGCCGGTGCCCCAACTGGCGCAGGGCGATGCGAAGGTCGTTCACCAAGGTAGCCACCTAGTAAGAGGACGGAGCGTTCGGCCGGAGGTTCCGTGGAGTAGGATGCCGGAATGCGCGATGTGCACGTGTCGTCGGATGGCAGCAAGCTGGGGCAGGACATCACCATTGGCGGGTTCGGGCTGCGCGCCGACGAACCGATCGACAAGGGCGGCGACGATACCGGCCCCGAACCGCATGAGTTCCTGTTGTCGGCGCTCGGCGCCTGCACGGCGATGACCCTGCGGCTGTATGCCGCGCGCAAGGGGTGGCCGCTGACGAATGTGCGCGTGACCCTGAACGGCGGGCCGATCGAGGGTAAGTACGCCATCACCCGGCACATTGCCCTCGAGGGGGAACTTGACGCCGAGCAGCGCCAGCGCCTGATTGAGATCGCGAGCAAGTGCCCGGTGCACCGCACGCTGACCGGCGAGGTGCAGATCGAGACCAACGAGGTGACGGCATGAGCAAGGACATCATCAAGCGCTATACCAACGGCGAGATCACCGTGGTCTGGCAGCCGTCGCTGTGTGTGCACTCGGCGATCTGCTTCCGGGGCCTGCCGGCGGTGTTCGATCCGCGCCGGCGGCCGTGGGTCGTGCTCGAGGGCCAGGCGACCGACGCGGTTGTGGCGCAGGTCGAGGAGTGCCCGTCGGGGGCGCTGTCGGTTGAGCGCGTGAAGCCCGAATAGCCGCATCGACCCGCACCCAGCCCCACATATGGTGGACGGGGCATCAAACGACCCCATTTCGCCGTATACTCTCCTACCGATGCACACAAAGGCACGCCTTTTCCTGGCCATTGGTCTGGCTGCCGGCTGGGTCAGCATCGGGCCGCTCCACGCCCAGATTCCCACCGACCTGGCCGTCGAACTCGATCGCATGCTGGCGCAAGTCGCCGATGCACCCGCTGACCGCAATCCTGGAGAGCGAGCCCGCCGGCTCGAACTGCTGGGCGACATCGAGGTGCGCGCCAACATGCTCGGCGCTGCGCGTGGCGCGTACGAAGAAGCCACCACACTGCGCACCGCGAACGCTCCGGAGGATCGCGACCTTGGCCGGCTGGCCTTCAAGATGGCCAACGTCGCCCGTCTCGACAAACGCCCGGCCGACGCGGAGCGGTGGATGGACGTGGCCGTCACGCGGCTGCGCACCGGCGCCCCGACCAGTCCCGAGTACGCCGATGCCCTGATGGAAGTGGCGCGTGCCGCCACCGCGCGCAACGACGCCGCGCGCGCCGCGCAGGCGTATGCGGCCGCCTTCGAGGTGGTTTCGAAAATTCAGCCGGGGTCACCCCGCGAAGCGCAGCTGGCCGAGATCATGGGCGACGCCGCCGTGCGCAGCGAGGACATGGAAGCGGCCGACCGGTTCTACTCGCGCAGCCTCGCTGTGCTCGACACCGCGCAGCGCACCACCGTCGACTACGCGCGGGTGTCGAACGCGCTCGCCGCGGTCGCGGCCACGCGCAACCAGGGGCCGCGCGCACAGGGCCTGTACGAGGCTGCGCTCAAGGTTTATGAGGCGCAGCGCGCCGACAGTCTCGAAGTCGCGCAGATTCTGGCCAACCTTGGCGTCCTGCAGATGAATCGCGGCCAGCTCACCGCGGCCGAGACCATGTTCCGCCGTTCGCTGGCGATCAAGACGGCGCGCAAGGGCGCGCCCGAAGACCTGGGCACCACCCACGCCAACCTGGGCCTGGTGCTGCTCGAGCAGGGCCGGCTCGCCGATGCCGGCGTCGAGATCAAGGCCGCCGTCGACTTGCGCCGCTCGCAGGCGCCGCCGCTCGAAATGGCCTCGCTCCTGACCAGCCTGGCGCGCATCGAGCGCATGCGTGGCCGGCCCGACGCCGCCACCGCCGCGGCCCGCGAAGCGCTGGAACTGCGCCGGGCGCAGCAGCCGCAGACGCTGATCGTCGCCGCGACCGCGACCGAACTCGGCCTGGCCCGCGAGGCCGCGCGGGCCTACGACGAGGCGCTGACGCTGCACCGCGAGGCGCTCGCCATTCGCGAGAAGCTGGTCCCGGACTCGTCCGACGTGGCCGAGTCGCTCGAACGCATCGCGATCGTCCTGTCGAACGGCAGCGACCCGATTGCCGCGCGCAATGCGTTTGACCGGTCGGTCGAGGCCTGGAGCCGGGTCTCGCCCGGGTCGCTGGATCACGTCAACGTGGTGCACGAACTGGGCAACTTCCTGGTGGCGCGGGGCGATCCCGACGAGGGCCTGCGCCGCTTGCGCGAGGCGGTGACGCTGCTCGAACAGTCACAAGCGGCGCGGCCGCAGGGCACGCTCGAAGCACGTGCGCAACTGGTGTCGCGCGTGCAGGCCTACTACGGCCGCCCGATGGCCATTCTGGCCGAGCGCGGTGACGCCGGCGAAGCGTTCACGCTGCTCGATCGCATGCACGAGCGGCTGCGCCGTGCCCGAGGCGCCGCCGAGGCCGCCGCGGCGCCCGCGCCGCTCGACGCCCTGCGCCGCGGCATCGAGAGCGACACGCTGGTCGTTGCCTTCAGCGTGCAGCCCGCGGCCACCTACGCCTTCGTCGGGACGCGCGAGTCGCCGGTGCGCGTCTACCGCATCGACGAACCGTCGGCGGCATTGACCGAGCGGGTGCAGAAATTCACCGAGCGCGTGCAGACCCGCACCACGACGGCCGCCTACGAGGTGCCGCTCGTGGTCGAGGGCCGGGCGCTGTTTACGCTGTTGTTCGACCAGTTCGAAATCGATGCCATTCGCGCCGACCGGCTGCTGATCATCCCTGACGGCCCGCTCGAGTCGCTGCCGTTCAGCGCGCTCGTGCGCACCCCGTCGGGCCGCGCGGCGTGGCAATACCTGGTCGACTGGAAGCCGATGATCTTCGCCCCATCGGTGACCTCGGCCACGGCGTGGACCGGTGCGACCGGTGCGCCGGGCAGCCTCGGGCAGCTGTTTCCGACGACCGACGACCCCGGTCCGGCGAACGCGCGCCTGGTCGGCGCCGCCATGCCAGCCGGTGCAATCGTGTCGCTGTGGACACCGGCGGAACGCGCCTCCGACGAGCTGGCTGAATTGTTCAAGATGAGCCTGACCGCCGGCCGCGCCCGCGAGACCGCGCTGACGCGGGCGCAGCGCGTCATGCGCGACGAACGTGGACGGACGCATCCGGCTTACTGGGCGGCGTTCCGCTACTACGGAGCACGCGGCATTAAATAGGGTGCCTGGGGTGCCTACGGTGCCTAAAGTGGCCGCAGCTTTCTCACCTTAGGCCCCTTAGGCACCCAGGCACCCTGGATTTTCGCGGCACCCCGTTTGCTTTCTTTGCGCGCAAAGAGAGCAGACATCATGAATCCCCGGTTCGTTTCTCGCGTCCTCGTCATCCTCCTCGGCAGCGCGGCGTTCGCAACCGGCTATGCCATCTGGCAGATCGAGGCCGACGTCGATCGGGCCACGGCCAGGCTGACGCTCAATCCGGGTTCGCAGTCCACGGTGATCTTCGACGCCAAGGACCGGCCGATCTCGGCCCTCTACCGCGAGCACCGGCTGCCCGTGTCGCTCGAGGAGATGTCGCCGCTCGTGGTCCAGGCCGTCCTCGTCACCGAAGACCGTCGTTTCTTCGAGCACGACGGCATTGACCGCCGCCGCATCATCGCCTCGATGGTCGCAAACATTCGCCAGGGCCGCGTCAGCCAGGGCGCCAGCACCATCAGCCAGCAGTTCGCCCGCGCCTCGGGGCTCGACCGCAGCCGGACCTACAGCCGCAAGCTTCGCGAGGTGTGGCTGGCGCAGCGGCTCGAGGAGAAGTTTGGCAAGAAGGAGCTTCTCCAGGCGTACCTGAACCACGTCTATCTCGGTGACGGGTACTACGGTGTTGAAGCCGCCTCGCGCGGGTACTTCGCCAAGCCCGCGGCGGCGCTGAACGCCGCGGAGTCGGCGACGCTGGCCGCCCTCATCAGCCGGCCATCAGGCTACGCCCTGCGCCGCACCCCGGCCCGCATCCGCGATCGCCGTGACTGGGTGCTGCGCGAGATGCAGCAAGCCGGTCACCTCAACGTCGACCAGTGCGGCGCCGCCATCGCGACACCGGTGAACAGCCTGCTCGCGAGCGCCGCGCAGCGGGCGTCGATCGATCCCGCCGCGACGACGCAGGGGCCGTACTTCGTTGGCCTGGTCACCGAGCAGTTGTATCTCCAGTTCGGCGTTGAGAAGGCGCTGACCGGCGGCCTGCGCGTCTACACCACGCTCGACACCGAGGTGCAGCACTTCGCGGAAGACGCCGTCATGAAGCGGCTGAACGAAGTCGACAAGAAGCGCAAGGAAGGCGAGCCCTTGCAGGCCGCGCTGGTCGCCATCGAACCGGCCACCGGCTACGTTCGCGCGGTCGTCGGCGGGCGCAGCTTTGCCGAGAGCCCGTTCAACCGCGCCACCATGGCGAAGCGCCAGCCCGGCTCCGCGTTCAAGCCGTTCGTGTTCGCGGCCGCGCTCGAAGCCGGCTTCTCGCCGGGGACGATGCTCGAGGGGCTCGATGCGACCGTCGATTCCGCCCAGGGCGCCTACCTGCCAGGAGGCGAGCACGAGGTGGATTCGGCCACGCTGCGCTCGGCACTGGTCAGTTCCAGCAATCGCGCCGCGGTGCACCTGATGCAGCGCGTCGGCCTGCGGCCGACGATCGACCTCGCCAATCGTGTCGGCCTGAGCGAGATGCCGTCGGTGCCGTCACTGGCCCTCGGCACGGGCGAGGTCAGCCTGCTGAAGCTCACCGCGGCTTACACCGCGTTCGCCAACGGTGGCGTCCTGCAGCCGCCGGTGATCATTCGCCGTATTGAAGACAGCGACGGCCGGGTGTTGTTCCGCGGCGACGAACAGGGCCGCCGCGTGATCAGCGAGTCGACGGCGTTCCTGATGGCCTCGATGCTGTCGGACGTGGTCAATCACGGCACCGGCTACGGCGCGCGACAGAGCGGCTTCCGCTTGCCCGCCGGTGGCAAGACCGGCAGCACCGACGACCATGCCGATGCGTGGTTCGTCGGCTTCACGCCTCGGCTCGCCGCCGGCGTGTGGATGGGGTACGACCGCCCGCAGCCGATCATGCGCCGCGGTTTCGCCAGCGTGGTCGTGGTGCCGGCGTGGGCGGGCTTCATGAAGGACGCGACCCACGGCAACAAGGCCGAGTGGCTGACGGCGCCGTCGGGGATCACGACGATCCGCCGCTGCCGTGACTCCGGCGGCCTGGCCACCGAGTACTGCGAACTGGCTGGCCACGTCTCGGACGATCTCGTGTCACTTGGCCGCGCGCCTGAACTGTGCCCCTTGCATATGGCCCCCGTTTCGGACTGGCGGTGACGTGCGAGGTCGAGGTCCGGAACCTCGGTCTGTGTTGTCCGCGTCATCTGTGGCCCTGGTGTAGTTGATATCTTCTGCGTCTGCGGCTAGGCTTAGGCCGTTCTTCATACGTCGAGAGGGTCCGGCTGAAGCCGGACGCTACATCGACACTCGGAGGCGGCCTTCATGCAGGTGATTCCGGTAACGGCCGTTCACCGTGGCTTCGGGACGACGTCCCGTAAAGACACGTGGTGGGCGGCACCTCTCGGTGTGTTCCTCGGTCTCTCGGCCTTCGTCGTTTACGCCACCTGGGCGGCGTTCCAGGGCGAGCATTACCACTTCGGACCGTATCTCTCGCCGTTCTATGCGCCGGAGTTGTGGGGCGATTCGCCGCACGCGTGGTTCGGGCCCAAGCCAGCCTGGTGGCCCGCGGTCATCCCGTTCTCGCCGGCGCTGCTGATTCTGCCGTTCCCCGGCGGCTTCCGCTTCACCTGTTATTACTACCGTGGCGCTTACTACAAGGCGTTCTGGGCCGACCCGCCGTCGTGCGCAGTGGGCGAGCCGCGCAAGAGTTACCTCGGCGAGAACTCGTTCCCGCTGATCCTGCAGAACGTCCACCGCTTCTTCATGTGGGTGGCGATTATCTTCATTGCCTTCCTCGCCTACGACGTGTGGGTCGCCATGTGGTTCACCAACGCCGCCGGCGTCAAGGAGTTCGGCATTGGCGTCGGCACCCTGGTGCTCGCCGTCAACGTCGGCCTGCTGGCCAGCTACACCTGGGGCTGCCACGTACTGCGCCACGTGGTCGGCGGCCGGAAGGACGAGATCTCGAAGTCGCCGGCCTGCGACATGGCGTACTCGTGCGTGACCGCCCTGAACGTGAGGCACCAGCTGTTTGCGTGGTGCAGCCTGTTTTCGGTGATGGGCGCGGACGTGTATGTCCGGCTCTGCTCGATGGGCTACATCACTGATCTGAGGCTCTTCTGATGTCGGCGCACGCCACTTACTCCTATGACGTCCTGGTGATCGGGGCGGGCGGCGCTGGCCTGCGCGCGGCGATCGAGGCGGCCAACTCGGGCGTCTCGGTCGGCCTGATCTGCAAGTCGCTGCTTGGCAAGGCGCACACCGTGATGGCCGAGGGCGGCATGGCCGCGGCCATGGCGCACAACGACGATCGCGACAGCTGGAAGGTGCATTTCGCCGACACCATGCGCGGCGGGCAGTACGTCAACAACTGGCGCATGGCCGAGATTCACGCCAAGGAAGCGCCCGATCGGGTGCGCGAGCTCGAGGCGTGGGGCGCGGTGTTCGATCGCACGCCTGACGGCCGCATCAACCAGCGCAACTTCGGCGGACATCGCTATCCGCGCCTGGCTCACGTCGGCGATCGCACGGGCCTGGAGCTGATTCGCACGCTGCAGGACCACACCACCTATCTCGGCGTCACCGTGCACATGGAGCACACGGTGATCGAGCTGATCCTGGACGGCGGCCGGGCGGCTGGCGTGCTCGCCTACGACCGCGAGCGCGGCCGCTTCCACGTGTTCTCGGCCAAGGCCATCGTCATGGCCACCGGCGGCGCGGGCCGCGCCTACAAGATCACCAGCAACAGCTGGGAGGGCACTGGCGACGGTCATGCCTTGGCCTATCGTGCGGGCGCGGAACTGATCGACATGGAGTTCATCCAGTTCCACCCCACGGGCATGGTGTGGCCGCCGAGCGTGCGCGGCATCCTGGTGACCGAGGGCGTGCGAGGCGAGGGCGGCGTGCTGCGTAACAGCGAGGGCCGCCGCTTCATGTTCGACGACATCCCCGACAACTACAAGCCGCAGACCGCCGCCGATCCGGAAGAAGGCTGGCGGTATGTCATGCAGGACAAAACCGCGCGGCGTCCACCCGAGCTGCTGACCCGCGACCACGTCGCGCGCTGCATCAATCGCGAGGTAAAGGCCGGCCGCGGTTCTCCGCATGGCGGCGTGTTTCTCGACATCGCCTGGATCAAAGAGAAGATCTCCGACGCGCCAGGCCACATCAAGCGCAAGCTGCCGAGCATGTATCACCAGTTCAAGGAGCTGGCGGACCTCGACATCACGACCACGCCCATGGAAGTGGGGCCGACGACGCACTACATCATGGGCGGGATCAAGGTCGAAGCCGATTCGCAGGAGTCGACCATTCCGGGCCTGTTCGCGGCAGGAGAATGCGCCGCCGGCATCAACGGCGCCAACCGCCTGGGCGGCAACTCGCTGTCGGACCTGATCGTGTTCGGCAAGCGCGCCGGCGAGTATGCCGCGCAGCTGGCCCGCAAGAGCCCCGCACCGAAGGTCGATGACGGCGCGGTCGAGCGTGCGCTGAAGGCGTCGCTCGAGCCGTTCGAACGCGGCTCAGGCGGCGAGAACCCCTACAAGGTGCAGCAGGACTTGCAGGAGGCCATGCAGGCACTGGTCGGCATTGTCCGCAACGAAGGAGAAATGCAGGAGGCCGTGCAGAAGCTGGCAGGCTTCAACGAACGGGCCGCCCGCGCCGGCATCGACGGCCACCGCGAGTACAACTCCGGCTGGCACACGTGCATCGACCTGCGGAACCTGCTCGATTGTTCGGAAGCGATCGCGCGCTCGGCGATCGAGCGCAAGGAAAGCCGCGGCGGCCACTTCCGCGAGGACTATCCCGACAAGGTCGCTGAGTTCGGCACCTTCAACATCTCGACCAGGCGTCAGCCGGACGGCTCCATGAAGGTGTCGCGCATTCCGCTGACCGAACTCCCGGCGGAGCTCAAGCAGGTCATCGAGGAGCAGAAGCAGTGAGCCAGGCGACCTTTCGGATTTGGCGCAGCGAGCCGGGCGGCGGCTCGGGCAGGTTTGTCGACTACACCACCGAGATTTCCGAAGGCATGGTGGTGCTCGACGCCGTGCACAAGGTGCAGGCCGAGCAGGCACCAGACCTGGCGTGCCGATGGAACTGCAAGGCCGGCAAGTGCGGCTCGTGTTCGGCCGAAATCAACGGCAAGCCGCGGCTGATGTGCATGAGCCGCCTGAACTCGCTCGACCTCAACGTGCCGGTGACGGTCGAGCCGATGCGCACGTTTCCGCTGATCAAGGACCTGGTCACCGACGTGTCGTGGAATTTCCGCGTCAAGAAAGGCCTGAGGAAATTCAAGCCGCGCAAGCCCGACGCGGCCGACGGCACCTGGCGCATGGCCCAGCGCGACGTCGACCGGGTGCAGGAGTTCCGCAAGTGCATCGAGTGCTTCCTCTGCCAGGACGTGTGCCACGTGCTGCGCGACCACGACAAGCACGAGGAATTCATCGGCCCGCGCTTCCTGGTCTACTCGGCGGCCCTGGAAATGCACCCGCTCGACAGCGACGACCGGCTGCAGGATCTGAAAGACAAGAACGGCATTGGCTACTGCAACATCACCAAGTGCTGCACCAAGGTCTGCCCGGAGCACATTCACATCACCGACAACGCGATCATCCCGCTCAAGGAGCGCGTCGTCGACCGCTTCTACGATCCGGTCACCCGGTTGCTGCGCATGATCACGGGGTAGCCAGGGGAGTTGAAAGTTGGAGAGTTGGTCGTTGGTCGTTGGTCGTTGGAGGAAGCCGCGATGTTCGAACTGAAACGCTTGTCGGCGTCCGCGATTCCGTCGGCGCTGGCCAAGGCCGAGCGTTACCGGCTGCTGAACGAACCCGAAGAGGCGCAGAGCATCTGCGAGGACGTGCTGCATGCCGACCCTGCGAACGTCGACGCGCTGCGCACGCTGATTCTCGCCTTCACCGATTCGTTTCCGCACCAGGACGGCAAGACGGTGAGCCGGGCGCAGGACCTGGTCGCCAGGTTGCCGTCGGAATACGAGCGCGCCTACTTCGGCGGGCTGGTGGCCGAACGCCGCGCGCGGGCACTGCTGGCGAAGGGCGGCCCCGGCCGCACGTTGCCGGCCGGCGACTGGCTGCGCGAGGCCATGCAGGCCTTTGAGCGGGCCGAGACCGTCAAGCCAGCCGACAACGACGATGCCCTGCTGCGCTGGAACGCGTGCGCGCGGCTGTTCGAGCGCCATCCCGAGCTGATGACCGTGGACGAAGAGCGCACCGCTCCCGTGATGCTCGAGTAGCGGCCGCCACTACCACACCCGGCCCGCCAAGACAAACGATTACAACCGGGCACAGGGGAAAATCGTATCCTCTGCCTACAACGACAGAGGGGAAGCACCGGGTGGGGCTTCGGTAAGCCGCAGTCCCCGCCCGGTTTTTTTACTGGCTGGTATACTGCTGATATGTTCGAAAAGCTGAACGGTTCAAGCCTCGATCGTCGCTCTTTCCTCCGCGGGTCTGCCATGTTTGCCGCCGCTGTCGGCATCTCGGTGGTACCCGCTCTCGCCCAGCAGGCGCCGCAGAAGCCTGAAGAAGAGAAGAAGAAGGAAGAACCCAAGGATCCCTTCGCCGACGACAAGAAGGACGGCGAGAAGAAGTTGGTGGACGACGAAGGGCGCGAATACCGCGTGTGCCCGCAGTGCGCCTACAACATGTACAAGCAGGGCCGCATGTGGGTGTGCGAGAACTGCGGCTACAGCTACGTTGAATAACCGGCAGCCCTGAAGGGTTGCTCCACATCAGGCGCCCGGTTCCCGAAAGGGAGCCGGGCGTTTTGCTTTTCGGCCCTACGGGGCTTCGACGACCTTCTCGACCAGCCGCAAGAACGCCGTGATCGCCTGCTCCAGGTGCGGCTCGGGCGTATCCTCTTCCTTGCAGTGCGACAGGCCATTCGACGAGTAGGCGAACATCATCACCGTTGGCATGAACGGCACCATTTCGGCCGCGTCGTGCAGCGGGCCTGATGGCAGGTGCGGTGCATCGCCGGTCACTTCGCGGATTGATTCAGCGCAGAGCGCAATGAGGTGCGAATCGAACGGCCTGGGCTCAATCCGCCAGACCGGTCGCCACTCGACCGTGACGTTATTGGCGCTGGCGGCCCGGCTCGCGGCGTCGCGCGCATCGGCAAGCATTCGCGCGAGCACGTCGCCGTCGAGCGCCCGCTGATCGAGTGAAATCTCGCACACACCCGGTACGGCCGTCACGATGCCGGGCTCGGTCTTCACGGTGCCGACGGTGCAGACAACCCGGGCATCACGCGTGGTGTGCTTGACGGCGATGTCGCGGAATGCCAGCGCGCTCTCGGCCGCGGCCAGGAAGGCATCGCGCCGCATGGGAATGGGTGTGGAGCCCGAGTGCGCTGCCTGGCCGGTGAATCGCAGCATGTGGCGCTCGACGCCGAATGTTCCCTGGACGACGCCGGCCGGCCTGTTCAGGGCCTCGAGCACCGGTCCTTGCTCGATGTGGAGTTCGAGATAGGCCACGGCATCAATAGCCTTGAGAAACGCGACCGACTCGTGCATGCGCGCCAGTTCAACGCCGTTCTCGCGCAACGCATCGACCAGCCGCGTGCCGGTCTTGTCGACCAGGTGCTCCACCTCGGCGATCGTCAGGGCGCCGGCCGCCGCCGACGAGCCCAGCAGGCTGCGACCGAACCGCGCCCCTTCTTCGTCAGCCCAGTCGACCACCTTGATGGTGACTGGCGGCTGCCGGTCCTTGTAGATCGTGAGCGCCTCGAGCCCGGCCATCATGCCCAGTGCGCCGTCGAGCCAACCGCCGTTTGGCACCGAATCCAGGTGGCTGCCGATGATCACGGTACGATCAGACGCACCCCTGAGCGTCGCCCAGCTGTTGCCGGCGGCGTCGAGTTCCGGGGTGATACCGAGCCCGGCCAGCTTGCCGTTGTACCACTGACGGGCGTCGCGCCACACCGGTCCCCAGGCCAGGCGCTGCGCACCATCGGGGGTCGAAGTCAGGGCGGCCAGCTCACGCAGGTTGGCGATGACGTCTCGTGCGCTCATGAGGCGAAAGTATATCCAACGCTGCGTTCCGCACGGCTGCGGTGGCCTAGAATGGCCGAACCATGTCGCTCAAGAACCGCACCCTGTTCATTACCGGCGCCTCGCGTGGCATTGGTCATGCCATCGCGCTGCGCGCGGCCGCCGACGGCGCCAACGTCGTGATTGCGGCCAAGACAACTGAGCCGCATCCGAAGCTGCCCGGCACCATACACAGCGCGGCGGCCGATGTGGTGCAGGCCGGCGGCCAGGCGCTGGCCGTGGCGGCCGACATTCGCGACGAGGCCCAGGTCGAGGCCGCGATCGCCGCGGCGGTGGACCGGTTTGGCGGCATCGACATCCTCGTCAACAACGCGTCAGCCATCGGCCTGACCGGCACGCTCGCGACGCCGATGAAACGCTTCGACCTGATGCACCAGGTCAACACGCGCGGCACGTTCCTGTGCTCCCAGAAGGCGCTGCCGCACCTCCTGAAATCAGCGAACCCTCACATCCTCAACCTGGCGCCGCCGCTGCAGTCGACGCTGCAGGCGAAGTGGTTTGCGCCGCATGTCGCCTACACCATGGCGAAGTACGGCATGACGTTGTGCGTGCTGGGCATGGCCGAAGAGTTCCGCGAGCAGGGGGTCGCCGTCAACGCCCTCTGGCCAAAGACGGCCATCGATACCGAGGCCATCAGGTTGATCGCCGGCCAGGCGGCGCGAGGCATCACCCGTTCGACCGCGATCATGGCCGACGCGGCGCATTGGATCCTGACGCAACCGAGCCGCGCCAGCACCGGCAAGTTCTGGATCGACGAGGATGTGTTGCGCGAATCGGGTGTCACCGATCTGTCGCGCTATCGCGCCGAGGGCGTGCGAGAAGAGGAGCTGATGCCCGACTTCTTCGTGTAACAACAAAAAGGGCAGGCTGCCGAAGCAACCTGCCCTTTGATGCCTGGTCAGAGTCGACCGACCTGAAGGTCTGTCGACCCGGCCACTAGAAGCGGCCGGCGCCGGTCCAGCGACCCGGTTCCTCACCGGTGAAGACGCGCCAGCCCAGTGACGGCGACGGGCCGCAGTGCGCGACCAGCATGTCCACCAGGTGAACCTCGGTGGTGCCCTCGTCGGCCTGAGAGCCATAGTTGTAGGCGGCCTCGTCGCCAGCGGCGATCACCGGACGACCGCCGTTCTGGCTGGGGCCGCGGGTCGGCTTGGCGTTGTAACCCCAGCGGGTGTCGAACGTGCGGAAGTGGTCGATCACACGATCCAGCCAGGGGTTGTTCTGGTACTGAATCCCACCAGGGCACGAATCGCCGGTGTTGCTGAACTTGGCGAGTTCCCCACGCATGTCTGGGAACGGCAGGCGCGAGCCTGCGGCGGGGTTCGCGGCACGAGGCCCAGTCGGCGTCGTCGGTGTCGGAGTCGGAGTCGGAGTCGGCGCGGTGCCGGCGGTCGTAAACGCCCGAACCGGGGACCATGGCCCGCCCTGGTCTTCAATCTCGGCGCGGACGCGCCAGTAGTACTTCGTCGCCGCCGTGAGCGCCGTCGGCAACGTCAAGCGCATGATGCCCTGCGGGTCGAACGACCCCAGGCCCGTCTGCACGATCGGGTCGAAGCTTTCCGACGTGCTGACCTGGAAGCGATGGGCGAAGGCCGATCCGCCAAACCGCGGCGCGGCCGCTTGGGCCACCAGGGTCGGGTTGACGCCGACGTTCGTCGCATCGTGGACCGGCGCCAGGCCCGCCGGCGTGGTCGACTTGACGATGGTGCCGTCGGGGTTCGAGGCTGCGCCACCGAGCCCTGCGACCGCGCTTGGCGACGTCGGGGCCGGCGAACCACCCTCACAGGCAACAAGGGTCACGGCGCAGAGTGCAGCCAGGGCTGCACCTTTCAGATGGGTGGTGGTGTACATCATCGGTCTTCGATTATTTATCGGGTGGATGGCCCCGGCTCAATATATTTCTTGGCAGCCCGGCAGTTCAGGCCTGAAATCGCGAATATTGTAAGTCATGCCTGCTCAGCTTTCGGCAGCCCAGCTGCACGAGCCGATACTTCCGCTCGCCCAGCCGGCCCTGGTTGTCCTTTCGCCAGGCCAGACCATCGACGAGGCCCTGCGGGCCATTCGCGCGACCGCGTCGGCCAGTTCCATCCACTACTTCTACGTCGTCGATGCCGACAACCTGCTGGTCGGCGTGGTGCCCACCCGCCGGCTGTTGATGACCGAACCCGACCGCCAGGTCTCGGAAGTGATGGTCGACAACGTCGTCGCCATACCCGATTGGGCGACCGTCCTGATTGCGAGTGAGTACTTCGCGACGCGGCGGCTGTTGGCGTTCCCGGTCGTGAACGGGAAGGGCGAGTTGCTCGGGGTGGTCGATGTCGGCCTGTTCACGGACGAGGTGATCGACCTGGCCCGCCGGACCTACGACGACATCTTCCAGCTGATCGGCGTGCACGGCACGGCGCAGCGGTCAACCTGGGACGCCTTCAAGGATCGCTTTCCCTGGCTGCTGACGAACATCGCCGGCGGCTTGATTGCGGCGTTCATCGCCAGCCGCTTTGAGCACTTGTTGCAGGAAGTGGTCGTGCTGGCGCTGTTCATCCCGATCGTGCTGGCGCTCGGCGAGAGCGTCAGCATGCAGGCGCTCAGCCTGACGCTGCAGAGTTTCACCGACGGGCCGTTCGTGCCGCGGCGTCTGTTCGCGGCGCTGTGGAAAGAGTTTCGAACCGCGGCCATGCTGGGACTGGGATGCGGCGCGGTCGTGGCGGGCGTCGTGGTGATGTGGCGTGGCGAGACGAAGGTGGCCGCGGTCATCTTCGCCGCGATTGCGTTGTCGATGATCGTCGCGTGCCTGCTGGGGGTGGCGTTCCCGGCCATCCTGCGGGCGGCCAAGGCCGACCCGCGCATTGCCGCCGGTCCCGTGGTGCTGGCCGCTGCCGACGTGGCGACCCTGGTGTTCTACTTCGGACTGGGTGCCAGCTTCTTGAGCTGAGGCCGGCCGGGAAAGGCCTTCTGCAACTCGTCGCGCGTGACTTCCCGCCACGCGCCGGGGGCCAGGTCACCCAGTTCGAGTCCGCCGAACTGCACGCGCCGGAGGCGGGTCACGGGATGCCCGATGGCGGCGAACATCCGCCGCACTTCGCGGTTCCTGCCCTCGGTCAACGTCACGACCACGTGGCTTTCGCGTGCCGACGCCTTGCGAACGGCGACGGCCGTCGCCGTGAGCTGTTCTCCATTCGCCCGCACGCCGCGAACCAGGACGCGGCACACCTGGTCATCCACGCGGCCTTCGACCGTCACGAGATAGATGCGAGGGACGCCCGATTTCGGGTCGGTCAGCCAGTCCGCCAGTCGCGTGTCGTTGGTCAGGATCAACAACCCGCTCGTCGCCATGTCGAGCCGGCCCACTGGCATCACCGGCGCCGGCACTTCTTCGAGCAGGTCGAACACGGTCTTGCGGCCTTCGGGATCGGACCGGGTGGTGACCACGCCCCTCGGCTTGTGCAGGATGATGGTGAGTGGCCGCGGGCGTCGCGGCGGCGCGGCGTCAATGGCAATGGCGACGCGTTCCGGCACCACCTGCCGGATGGGATTGGTCATCCGTACCCCGTCGACGGTGATGCGTCCGCTGGTGATCAACTCGCGGGCTTGTGTGCGGCTGGCCAGTCCCAGCTTCGAGACGGCCCGCTCGAGAGGCACGTGCCCCTTCCTCCGCCCACGCGCGGCTGCCGCGCGCGGGGCGCGGCTAGCGGTAGTTGCCAAACTGGAGGGACACCCCGAAATCCTTCGCTCGCAGCGCTTGCATGGCGTCCTGCAACTCGTCTTTCGACGCCGAAGTCACGCGCACCTGGTCGGCCTGGATCTGCGCCTGCACCTTCTTCTTCGACTCTTTCAGGTGCTTGACGATGTCCTTGGCGGCGTCGCTGGGAATGCCCTGCTGCAGGGTAATCACTTGCTTGACCGTGCTGCCCGACGCCGGCTGCGTCTCTTCGCGCTTCAGGTTCTTCACCGGTACGCCCCGCTTGATCAGCCGCGTCTGCAACACGTCCCAGACCGACTCGAGCTTGAAATTGTCTTCGGCGGTGAGCGTGAGCGTGTTGGCCTTGGCATCCAGGTCGATGGCCGCGCTCGAGCCCTTGAAGTCGAAGCGCTGGGCGATTTCCTTGCGGGCCTGGTTGACGGCGTTGTCCACTTCGGGCATGTCGATGTTCGAGGTGACATCGAACGAATACGTGCTGGCCATGGGTCGATCCTAACTGATTGGCCGGCTCGCGGGCGAGTGTCCGGGGGGAATCCATCGCTCTTGCCATCTGGCGGCGACGAAATTACCTACTTATGCCCGGCCAACCGCGCACATACTCTCAAACGTGATGCTGTTTCCGATTGCTGATTACTGGTCGTTCTACGTCGCGTTTACTGCCTTCATCCTGGTTCTGCTCGCCGTTGACCTTGGGGTCTTCAACCGCAAGGCGCATGTCGTCTCCATCCGCGAGGCCGCGAAGTTCAGCGTCATCTGGATCTCGCTGGCCCTGATTTTCAACGTCCTGCTGTATTACTACGCGCTCAACAAGTTCTCGAACGATCCGGTGCTGCTGGCGACACCCGGCTTCGACCCGGCGGCCCAGGCGTGGCGGATCGCGCTCGAGTTCCTCGCCGGTTACGTCGTCGAGTACACGTTGTCGGTCGACAACATGTTCGTGTTCGTCGTGATCTTCTCGTTCTTCGCGGTGCCGTCGCAGTACCAGCACCGGGTGCTGTTTTACGGCATCCTCGGCGCGCTCATCTTCCGCGCGATCTTCATTGCCCTGGGCTCCGTGCTGCTGTCGTACCACTGGATGATCGTCGCCTTCGGGGTGCTGCTGATCTACACCGGCTTCAAGATGCTCGGCCACGATTCGGGCGAGATGGATCCCAGCAAGAACCCGCTGGTCCGGTTGACGCATCGCCTGATGCCGGTCTCGGAGAACTACGACGGCAAGAACTTCTTCTCGAAGATCGACGGCAAGTGGCACGCCACGCCGCTGTTCCTGGCGCTGATGGCGATCGAGATGAGCGACATCGTGTTCGCGATCGATTCGGTCCCGGCCATCTTCGCGTTGACCAAGGAACCGCTGATCGTCTTCACCTCGAACGTGTTCGCCATCCTCGGCCTGCGCTCGCTCTACTTTGTGCTGGCGGGCGCGGTCGCCAAGTTCACGCTGCTGCGATACGGGCTCGCCGGCGTGCTGATGTTCATCGGCTTGAAGATGATTTACCTGAACCAGGCCTGGGGCGGCCATTTCCCGATTGGCTGGTCGCTGGCCATCATCGGTTCGCTGGTGGGCGGTTCGATCATCGCCTCGCTGGTCGTCGGCAAGGACAAGGCCGCGTAAACTACGCAGGAAGTGCCAAACGTGCCCGGGACTCCCGGAATCCGCGAGGTCATGATCACCCGGCCGGGGACGCCCCGGCCGGAGCCTGACCGCGTGGCGGTCGAAGAACCCATGGAGGTGCGCGTCAACGGCGCGCCCTTCGCGGTGATCATGCGCACGCCGGGCGCCGACCGCGACCTCGCCGCTGGATTCCTGCTGGCGGAAGACGTCGTCCGCAGCGCCGGCGAGATCGGCACGATCGAGTACTGCGCCGACGCGGACGACGAGGGGCGCGACAACACCATCAATGTCACGGTGCTGGGCGATGCCATCGCGCGGCTGGAGGTGCGGCTGGGGGACCGCCGCCAGGTGATGATGACCGCGTCGTGCGGCCTGTGCGGGCGGCGGACCATCGAATCCCTGCAGGCGCGCGTGTCGGCCGTGGCTGGGCAGTGGACCGTGCCGGCCGGCGTCATCGCGTCGCTGCCGAATCGCCTGCGAGCGGCCCAGGCCGTGTTCGAATCCACCGGCGGCCTCCATGCGGCCGGCCTGTTCGACCGGGCTGGCGTGCTGCAGTTGTCGGCCGAAGACGTCGGCCGTCACAATGCGGTCGACAAGATCGTCGGCCGGACGTTGCTTGCGGGGCAGCATCCGCTGAACGACCGCCTGTTGCTGGTGTCAGGACGCACCTCGTTCGAGTTGGTGCAGAAGGTGCTGCTGGCAGGCGTGCCGCTGATTGCCGCGGTGTCGGCGCCGTCGAGCCTGGCGATCGACCTGGCCACCGAAACCGGAATCACGCTATGCGGCTTCGTCCGCGGCCCCACCTTCAACATCTACACCCACCCCCACCGCATCGATGGATGATTGGGGCCAGGCCCCCAGTTTCACCTAGTTGCTACCGGATGTTCGGAACTGGCGAATGTCGGCGCGGTTTGAGAAATGGTGTTTCTGGGGGCCTGGCCCCAATCATCCATTTTGGCGGATGACCTATGGGGGCGGTTGGCAGTTTGGGCACCAGTACGTGGTGCGGGCATCAAGGCCCATCTTCCTGGACTGGATCGCCGCGCCGCATTTTCGGCACGGCCGGCCGGCGCGGCTGTAGACCCACAGGCTGTTGGCTGGGTCCGAACGCCGATCGGTTCTTCGCAGGGAACGGTACGTCTGAATCGCCGCGGCGGTGCCGGGGACGACGTTGTCCGCGAGAAGCCCGCGGGCGAGCTCCATCACGCGCTCGAGCGATGCCTGGGGCACGGCACTGGCCGGTGTCTCTGGATGGACGCCAGCCAGGAAGAGCACCTCCGACTTGTAGACGTTACCGATGCCCGCCATCAGGCGCTGGTCGAGCAGGGCTTGCGCCACGGGCAACGCACCGGCCGCGCGCACGCGGCGAATGGCTTCGTCGCGGTCGAACTCCGGCGTCAACAGGTCCGGACCGAGTGCCGCCACCGGACCGGCTGAGGCCAGTTGCTTCGCGTTGACGAACTCCGCGACCGGGACGTCGAACGCGACGGCCACCCAGTCGGCGGTGTCGACCCGTACGCGCATGGCCTGCGGGCCGCGCCACCAGCGCTCGCCATGCCGATACAGATGCCACGACCCGTTCATGCGCATGTGCGTGCGCAGAATCAGGTCGCCCTCGAACCTGATCAGCACATGCTTGCCGGCGGCCTCACAGCGCTCGATCAACCGCCCGGCAACAGGGCCGTCGTCGTTGACCCGCGACAAATGCGCGTAGGCCGTGTCGAACTTCGTGGCCCGATGCCCGGCCAGCGCGTTCTGCAGCGAGCGGGCTGTCCGGTAGATGGTGTCGCCTTCAGGCATTCTCAGGCTCGTCTGCGGCTGGGGCCGGCGCCGCGCGCCGGGCGACCCGCAGTTGCAGTCCCAGGGCGGTCGCGGCGAACCCGTGTTCGACCAGGAACGCACTGGATGGATCCGTGGCCGCAGGCTGGCCGTTGATCTCCTCGACCAGCCAGCCGCGCCGCGCGTCGGTCGCGCTCGTCGCGATGCGAACCAACTCGCGCGCGAGGGCACGCCCGGTGCGCGACCGCCCGGGCTCGTCGGCCGGCAGCGAGACGACCAGGTGCCGATCACCGCGCGCAATCCACGCCGCCAGCAAGCCGTTCACCAGCACCACGCGCGCCCCCGCCGTCCGGGTGGCCTTCTCGAGGGGCCAGGGGATCAAGACGCCATATGGATTCGCCGGGTCAGTCGCCGCGAGCGTGACGGCCGTGTCGTCGTCACCAGCTTCGCGGGCATCGCGCAGCAGGTCGACGGCTCCCGGTTGCGCGAACTGCGCGGCGCCCAGGCCGGCCACGAAGTAGCCACGCCTGATGCGACCGGTTTCTTCGAGCCGGCGCAACACCGGATACAACGCTGAAAACCCGCCAGGAAGCTGCTCGACGGCCGCGGCATCACGCGTGACCACGCCGTGGCGCGTCAGCATTTGGTTGGCCATGGCTGCCGCCCAGGCCGTGGCGGTGCCGGTGGCCGTGGCGACCAGCGTCCAACGGCCTTCGGCCGACGGCGGTACCAGCCGGCGGGATCGGAATTGCCCACGCCCCGGCCGGCGCGCGCGCTCTGGTGGCGCCGCGTAGGCGCGCAGCGCATGCAGCGTGTCGTTGGTGATCAGGCCCTTCCACACCAGGTCCCACAGCGCATCGAGCGTCTCCTGCGGAAAGCCCCCGCCCGCGGCGTCATGCAGCGGGCCGAAGAACGACGCGCCGTGCCGGGTAAGGAACGCGACGATATGCGCCTCCCGGTCGGCCAGTCCGGCCGCCGGCGCGGCAGCCAGTGACGCCGGGGCGCGCAGCGTCGCGATGTGATCGGTCAAATACAAGGCGATGCGTCCGTCGCGCCCGCCGAGCGCCTCGACGCCGGCCCACGTCACTTCGCCCGCGCCCATCAGCGTGTCGAGCATGGCCGGGGCGTAGTCGTGGACGCGCGCCGCCAGCACCTCGCGATCGATCAGCGAGGCGACCAGCGGCACGCCCTGCAGTTGTTCGATCACGTCGAGCAGGCCATCCAGGCCCGCGCGTGGCCGCGCCAGGCCATGCCAGCGCACCAGGAAGCGCCCGAGCGCGCCGGCATCGACGGGTTCCACCTCCTGCCGCAGCTTGGCCAGCGACCGCTGACGTACGCTGCGCAGGACGTCGACGTCGCACCACTCGCGACCGCGGCCGGCCGGCCGGAACTCCCCGTCGATCACCCGGCCCCGATCGCGCAGGCGTAGCAGCGTCGCTTCGACCACGGCCACGCCGAGTCCCAGCCGGGTGCTGACAACCTGGCCGACAAACGGTCCATGCGTCCGCGCATAGCGCCGGACCAGGTCGCCGACCGGGTCGGCCACCGCTTCCACCAGCGTATCCGGAAGGCCCTGCGGGAGCGGGATGCCGATGGCGTCGCGAAACCGCGCCGCATCTTCGACCGCGATCAGGCGAGGCTCGCCGGCGATCCGGACTTCGATGGCGCGACGGGCGGCCAGCAGCTCGGCGATCGCCGCGCCCGCGACGCCGGTGTCACAGCGCGCGCCGATCTCATCGCGCGCCAAGTCGCCGAGGCGGAGCAGCAGGTCGTGCACCGCATCGGTCGAGCGGGCGTGGAAGCGATCGGGCAGGTGCTGCAAGTCGGCCTCGATCGATTCGAGGGCGCCGGCGTCGAGCAGATCCCGCAGGCCGGTGTCACCGATCAGCTCGCGCAGCTGCGACTGGTCCACCGACAGTGCCTGCGCACGGCGCTCGGCCAGCGGCGCGTCGCCGTCGTAGATGTAGTTGGCGACATAGCCAAACAGCAGCGACGTGGAAAACGGCGATGGCTTGGCCGATTCGACGTGCACCACCCGGATGCTGCGGCTGCGCACCCGCGTCAGGATGCCGGTGAGCGCCGGCAGATCGAAGATGTCGCGCAGGCACTCGCGGTAGGTCTCGAGGATGATCGGAAACGACCCGAACCGCGCCGCCACGGCCAGCAGGTCCGAGGCGCGCTTCCGCAATTGCCACAGTGGGGTGCGGGCGCCCGGCCGCCGGCGGGGCAGCAGCAGGGCCCGCCCGGCCGCTTCGCGAAACCGCGCCGCGAACATGGCCGTCGACCCGAGCTGCCGCACGACCTGGTCCTCGACTTCGTCGGGGTCGGGCAGCAGCAGCGCAATGTGCGGCAGGCGCTCGCCATCCGGATACCGAATCACGAACCCATCGTCCGACCACATCGTCTCGACGTCGACGCCGGCTTCGTCACGAATGCGCGCGGTCACCGCCATCGCCCAGGGCGCGTGGATGCGGCTGCCGAACGGCGACAACACCGCGACGCGCCAGTCGCCGAGGTCGTCCCGTGACTGCTCGATCAGGATGGTGCGGTCGTCGGGGACGGCGCCCGCCGAGGCCTGCTGATCGTCGAGGTATTGCATCAGGTTGGCGCTGGCCGTGGCGTCCAGGCCGTGGTCGGCCTCGAGCGACGCCAGGGCCTCGGCGCGCGGACGCTTGCGCAACTCGCGCACCAGCTTGCCGATGGCCATGCCGAGTTCGACCGGACGGCCCGGTCCTTCGCCCTTCCAGAACGGCATCTTGCCCGGTTGCCCCGGCGCCGGCGAGACCAGCACCCGGTCGTGCGTGATCTGGTCGATGCGCCAGGACGACGCGCCCAGCAGGAAGGTTTCTCCCGCCCGCGCCTCGAACACCATTTCTTCGTCCAGCTCGCCCACGCGAGCCTTGTCCTTGTCGGCGCCGGTCAGGAACACGCCATAGAGGCCGCGGTCGGGGATGGTGCCGGCATTCGCGATGGCCACGCGCTTCGCACCCTGGCGGCTCGTAACCACGCCGTTGACGCGGTCCCACGTCAGGCGCGGCCGCAGCTCGGCGAAGTCGTCCGAGGGATACCGGCCGGACAACATGTCGAGGACGCCGTCGAAGATGGTCCGGCTCAGTTCCGCGAACGGTGCCGCCGATCGCACGGCCCCGAACAGGTCGTCGACCGTCCAGCGCTCCATGGCCGTCATCGCGACCAGCTGCTGCGCGAGGACGTCCAGCGGATTGCGTGGATAGCGCGACGACTCGACCTTGCCGCTGCGCATCGCGGCCGTGACCGCGGCGCAGGCCACCAGGTCGCCGCGAAACTTCGGAAAGATGATGCCCTCGCTGACCTCGTCGATGCGGTGGCCGGCGCGGCCAATGCGCTGCAGGCCGCTGGCCACCGACGGCGGCGCCTCGATCTGGATGACCAGGTCAATGGCGCCCATGTCGATGCCGAGTTCGAGCGACGAGGTCGCGACCAGCGCGCGCAGGTGCCCGCCCTTGAGCAGGTCTTCGATCTCGGTGCGCTGCGCCCGGGCCAGCGACCCGTGATGCGCGCGCACCAGCGCCTCGCCGGCCAGTTCGTTCAGCGCGCCCGCCAGGCGTTCGGCCAGCCGCCGGCTGTTGACGAACAGCAGCGTCGATCGATGCGACCGAATCAACGCCAGCAAGGCCGGGTGAATCGAGCTCCAGATCGACTGCGCGACCGGGCCGCGCGACGCCGGTCCGCTGGGCTGCTCGGCAATCGTGCCCATGGCCGCCATGTCCTCGACCGGCGTCTGGACTGTGATGGCCAGCCTCTTCGGCGCGCTGGCGTCAACGATGGTGACGGGTCGATAGGTGACGGCGTGATCGTCCTCGAATTCAGCGTGAACAGAATCCGCGTAATCCGTCGTTGAAGACTTGATCTTCGTGGTCTTCGTGACCTTCGTGTTTGCCTTTTTGGGCGTCGCCCCGCCCAGAAACTTTGCCACTTCCTCCAGCGGTCGTTGGGTCGCCGAAAGCCCGATGCGCTGCAAGGGCTTCGCGACGATCCGTTCCAGGCGCTCGAGCGACAGCGCCATGTGCGCGCCCCGCTTGGTGGACACCATCGCGTGGATCTCGTCGATGATCACCGTCTCAACCGACCGCAGGCTGTCGTGCGCGTTCGAGGTGAGCAGCAGGAACAGCGACTCGGGCGTGGTAATCAGGATGTCGGCCGGCGCGCGCTGGAATCGGGCGCGCTCGGCCGCGGGCGTGTCACCCGTGCGCACGGCGATCGCCGGTGCGTGATAGGCGATGCCGCGCCCGGCTGCCACGTTGGAGATCCCTGCGAGCGGCGCACGCAGGTTGCGTTCGACGTCCACCGCCAGCGCCTTCAGCGGAGAAATGTACAGCACGCGGCACCGCCGCTGTGCTTCGGGCACCGGTTCGAACATCAAGCGGTTCAGCGACCACAGGAACGCCGCCAGCGTCTTGCCGCTGCCGGTCGGCGCAAGAATCAGCGTCGATTCGCCGCGCGCAATCGCCGGCCATCCCCGCTTCTGGGGCGTCGTCGCATCCGCAAAGACGGCGCGAAACCATTCCGCGACCGCCGGATGGAAGATGGACTGAATCGAGTCTGCCAAGAGTTAATTCTGCGTCATCTGTGTCATCTGCGGCTCTAGTTTGGAGCTATAATCTGTGTTTCATGGGTGACGCTGGCGAAGGCCTAATTGACGCTGAAGCGCGCTTGCAAGAGCGCATGGATGAACTCGAGGAAAGCCGCAAGGTTGCGAAAGACAAGGGCCCCAAGGTCGACCCCGAAATCGCGCGGCAGACCGAATCGCTCCGGCTCGCGCGCACCGAACTGCAGCGCCAGCTCGAGCTGACGACCCACGCCGTCCGTCGCGAGCAGATTGGCCACGCGGTGGCCGAGATCGAGCGCCGGCTGGCAGACGTCAGCGCCAAAAAGAAGAAATGAAATAACGAATAACAAATTACGAAGAACGAATTCGTTCTTCGTTCTTCGTTCTTCGTTATTCGTTATTCGTTATTCGTTATTCTCTTCAGTTCGCCGGCGAACTCGGCCGGCGACGCAGGGCGCGTGTCTCTGTCGAACGCAATCGCCCGGCGAAGGATCGACGCCATGCCTTCGGGCAGGTCTCCCATCTCGACGGCGGCCGCTCCGGCCGCCTGCTTCATCCCGATATCGAAGAGCGACGCCCCGCCGTAGGGCAGTGATCCCGTCAGCATCTCGAACGTCATCACGCCGAGGCTGTAGACATCGGCGCGGCCATCGACGCTCTCGCCTCGCAACTGTTCCGGCGCCATGTAGGCCGGCGTTCCGACGATGGTGCCGGCGCTGGTGATGGTGCCGCCCGCGCCCGTGTGGCTGGTCAGCTTGGCGACGCCGAAGTCCACCACCTTGGGCCCAGTGCCGCTTTCGGGCAGCAGGATGTTCTCCGGCTTCAAGTCGCGATGCAGGATGCCGGCCTTGTGCGCCGACTCGACGCCGCCGGCAATGCCGGCCAGCAGGTCGGCGGCCCGGCCAGGCGCCAACCGCCGCTCGCGTTTCAGCAGGTGGCGCAGATCTTCGCCCGGCACGAACTCCATCACCAGGAACGCCGCGCCGTCGGTCAGGGTGCCGTAGTCGAACACCGTCACGATCGAGGGATGCTGCAACCGCGCCACGATCTGCGACTCGCGCCGGAAGCGCTCGCGCGAATCCGGATCGGCCAGCAGGTCGCCGCGCACTACCTTGATCGCGACGTCGCGTTCCAGGCGCACGTCCCAGGCGCGGAACACGGCGCCCATGCCGCCCTGCCCGACAATGGCGTCGACGCGGTACTTGTTATCGACCAGTGCGCCCACGCCGATGGCCGGGCCGCCGGCACTGCCGCCCGACACCCGCACCGTGGGCGTGAAGGCCTGCGTCACGCCCACAGGCGCCTGGGTCGCGACGGCCTGTTGCCGCAGTCGCGACAAGTCGAGGGCGACGCCCATCTGCACGGCAATGCCGCGCAGCAACTCACGGTCCTCGGGCGTGTACGGTTCCTCCGAACGCTTGGGGCCGAGCGCGATCAGGCCGACAAACGGTCGCGGGTCGCTGCCACCCGCGAAGATCGGCACCAGCAGCGCGGCGTTGGCTTCGGCCAGCCACAAGCGATCCGACGGCGGGACGCGCGCCACCGGCGACTGTTCATCATCCAGGAACACTTCCAGCGGCTTGTCCGACCAGCGCAGCAGCGTGATCACGCCGCTGTCGGCGCGCAGCGAGGTCGCGTTGACGCGCAGCGCGGTGACGGGCTCGAACACCCCGGTGAGATCGGCGCCGGGCGTGCTGCTCTGGGTGGGCGATCCGGCGCGGGCGAATACCGCGACGCCTTCCGGATGCAGGGCCGAGTCGATCTGCGTGACCACCATCGCGACCAGGTCGCGCGGGTCGGCTTCGTATGGGACACGGCTGGCGAGCGACACCAGGATCTCGCGTGCGTCGTATTCGGAGCGGAAGAAGTGCTGGTCGAGCCAGCGCTGCGCCGCCACGCGGTACCGCAGGCCGAGACCGAGGGCCGCCAGGCAGATCAGGTAGAACAGCGGCCGCCCGCTCACGATCATCGACAGCGACATGTCGCGTTGCTGGACGAGCGAGGCGGCCAGCGCCACCACCGGCAGGACGACAAGCACGGTCAGCGTGCGGCGGGCGAACGCGTACTGCAGGCTGCGGCGCAGCACGGTGCGGGGACTGAACACGTGCCGCACGGCCACCGCGTACGGCAGTCCGAACGCCGGCAGCAGCACGATCGCCTGGAGCAGGGCTTCGACCAGCCATGGCAACTCCACCGGTCGGCCCACCAGGCCGAACAGCAGCGGGATGCCGGTCTTGAGCGCGTACGCAAACACCGCCGGCACGCCGGTAAAGACCACGATCTGGATGCGCCGCCGCTCGTTGGCGTCGGGATTGGTCCGGTAGCGCCCGATGCCCTCGATGACGATCAGCACGTTCGCGCCGAGGCCGAGGGCAAAGCACGCGTCGAACGTCCACGCGCGCTCGGCGAGCCACGAGAGCGCCGGCACCACGGCGTCGGCGCCCGACAGGAACGCGGCGCTGAGGGCGCCAATGATCAACATCGGCACGGCCGCGCCGATGACCGCCGGCACGATCCAGCGGTGCCGGTCGAGAATGTCGGCGCGGTGCGGGAAGAAGAGTACGGCCAGGCCGATGATGGGGAACGACAGCGGTGTGATCAGCCAGTTCAAGACCAGCAGCAGCGCGCCGAGCACCGGAATCGATTGCGCGGCCCCGAGGAGCGGGCCACCATTGGCGGCGGCGGTCACGATCAGCGCCAGCGTCATCAGCATGGCGGTGGAGCCGTGTGCGCCGAGTGCCAGCAGCACCGCCGCGCCAGCCAGGAACGCGGTCACCTGCATCAGCGGCCCGAGATGCAGGCGGAGCCACACCGCCCAGGCCGTGCCGTCCATGGACCAAATGGCCGGCTGCTCGACCACGGCTTCGCGCACGTCGCCGGTGGCGCCGGTAATGCTGAGAGCGAGGGGCGCGCCGGGCCGCAGTTGCTGCGCCTCGCGCCAGGTCCGGAGCACATCGACCGGGTCAGACGGCAGCTGGCGGATGACGTCGCCGACGCGGATGCCGGCGCGGTCGGCGGCGCCGCCCGGCCACACGCGCGTCACGGTCACGGGCTGACCGGCCGTCGCGCTGACGTCTGGAGGGCGAATGACCGCAACCGGGCGGGGTTCGGCGAGAGTGGCCATGACGGTTTCGCCGGAAACCGCGAGTCCGGCGCCGGCCGGCCACAAATGCGGGCGGAGAATCAGGGCCTGGACCAGCAGCGTGGCGGCCGACAGGGCAAGAACAGCCCCGACGCCGAGCCGATCCGGTGAAAGCCGCATGCAGGTGTGATTGTAGTGCGTGTGATATCCTTCACAAGCACGTAGAAAACCCGCGTGCATGACATAATTTCTGCGAGTATCTGCACATGGACGGCTGGGGCGGAATCCTTCTACTAACGGCGATCGGGGTCGGCTTCGGCATCGTCTCCGTGGTGCTGTCGTACTTCCTTGGCCCGCGCAATCCGACACCCGAGAAGCTGGCCGCCTACGAGTGCGGCATGCCGCCGGTGGGCGATGCGCGCGAACGGCAGTCGGTGAAGTTCTATCTCATCGCGATGATCTTCCTGCTGTTCGACATCGAAGTCGCGTTCCTCTACCCCTGGGCGATGGCGATGCGCGATCTGGGCTGGACCGGCCTGGTGCAGATCGTGGTCTTCTTCCTGATCCTGATCGTGGGTTACATCTATATCTGGCGCAAGGGCGTGCTCGATTGGGGCCCCGAGTTTGATCCCGACTACAAGCACGCGCCCAAACCCGGCCCGGCCGTGGTGAAGAGATACCGTTATGGGACTCGAAACTGATTACGAAATCCCCGTCCTGACGACCTCCGCTGAATTCATGGTTCAGTGGGCGCGTCGCTCGGCGATCTGGCCGGTGGCGTTCGGCCTGGCCTGTTGTGCGATCGAGATGATGGCCACCGGCGCCAGCCGCTACGACCTCGCGCGCTTTGGCGCCGAGGTGTTCCGCGGCTCGCCCCGCCAGGCGGACCTGATGATCATTGCCGGCCGCCTGTCGCGCAAGATGGCGCCGGCGATGCGCCGCATCTACGACCAGATGCCCGAGCCGAAGTGGGTGATCTCGATGGGCGCCTGCGCGTCGTGCGGCGGCGTGTTCGACAACTACGCCATTGTCCAGGGCTCGGACGAGGTCGTGCCGGTTGACGTGTTCATTCCCGGCTGCCCGCCGCGTCCCGAGGCGCTGATCTACGGCATCGTGCAGTTGCAGAAGAAGATTGCCGCCTCGAAGCTCGATCAGACCGCGAAGGTCCGCATCGCATGAGCGCCGACGAGCTGATTGCCGCGCTGACGCCGGCGGTGCCCGGCGCGGCCTACGTCGCGCTGGCCTCGACGGATGCCGCCGTGACGCCGACGATCGGCGTGCCGCGCGAGTTCATCGTCCAGACCTGCCGCGCCTTGCAGGCTCCCGGTCTCGAGTTCGTGGCGTTTTCCGACATCACCGCGGTCGACTATCATCCCAACCGCCTGCCGCGCTTTGATCTCGTGTATCACCTGGTGTCGCCGCACCGCCGCGCGCGGGTCCGGTTGAAGGTGCAGATCAACGCGCAGGAAGCCATCGAGACCCTGACGGGCCTCTACCCGGGTGCCGGCTGGCCCGAGCGCGAAATCTACGACCTGTTTGGCCTCGTCTTCGACGGCCACGCCGACATGCGGCGGTTGATGATGCCCGACGACTGGGACGGCCATCCGCTGCGCAAGGACTACCCGGTGCAGCTGCGGAAGGACGCGCAGACCTACATGCCGCTGCAGGTGACGCAGGAAGAGTTCCAGGCGAACATGGAGCGCGATCGATATCAGCGCACCACTGCCAAGCCGAAATGACGAACGAGGCGCGCAGCGGCCGGGCGGCGGCAACGCTGCGCGAGGCCGCGCGGGCCCACGAACGGGCGGCGCAGGATGTTGGCGGATTGACCCGGGCCGCCGAGGCGATGGTGACGGCGCTGCGGCAGGGGCGGAAGATTCTGGTGTTTGGCAACGGCGGCAGTGCGGCCGATGCCCAGCATTTCGTGGCCGAGTTGGTGGGACGGTACGAGGTCGAGCGTCGGGCGTGGCCGGCGATGGCGCTCTCGACCGATACCAGTATCCTGACCGCGCTCGGTAACGACTATGGGTTCGATCGGGTGTTCGCGCGGCAAGTCGAGGCGCATGGCGCGGCCGGCGACATCGCGCTGGGAATTACCACCAGCGGGAATTCACCGAACGTGCTGCGCGGGCTCGAGACGGCGAACCAACGGGGGCTGGTCACGATCGCCCTCACCGGGCGCGGGGGCGAAGCCGGCCGGCTGGCCGGCATCCACCTCGCAGTGGACGACGACCGGACGCCGAGAATTCAGGAGGTGCACATCACGATGTTGCACATCCTTTGCGAGTTGGTTGAGGACGAGCTGAATGGCTGACGTACGCACCGAGACGATGACGGTCAACATGGGGCCGCAACACCCCAGCACGCACGGCGTGCTGCGGCTGGTGCTGGAGCTCGATGGTGAAACCGTGGTGTCGGTGTCGCCGACCGTCGGCTACCTGCACACCGGCATCGAGAAGACCTGCGAGCAGAAGAAGTGGCAGCAGGTGATTCCGCTCGTCGAGCGGATGGATTACCTCGGCGCCCAGTCCAACAGCCTGGCGTTCTGCCTGACGGTGGAGAAGATGCTCGGCCTCACCGAGAAGATGCCGGCGCGGGTCAACGCGATCCGCGTGCTGATCGCCGAGTTGCAGCGCCTCAGCAGCCACCTGGTCTGGTTCGGCACCCACGCCATGGAAGTCGGCGCGATCACCGGGCTGCTGCACGCGCTGCGCGAGCGCGAGATCATCATGAACCTGAACGAGATGCTCGGCGGGTTCAGGTTCTTCCCCAGCTACATCCGGGTCGGCGGTCTCAAGGAAGATATTCCGCGCGGTTACAAGGAAGCGGTCAAGGCGTTTCTCGATCGCATGCCGGGCAAGATCGATGAATACGAAACGCTGATCACCAAGAACCCGATCTGGATGGATCGCACCCGCGGCGTCGGCGTGATCAGCTACGAAGACTGCTGCAAGTGGGGCCTGTTCGGACCGATTGCGCGCGCGGCCGGCGGCGACTACGACGTGCGTCGCGCGTTCCCGTACTGCGACTACGACACCTACGAGTTCGACGTGATCGGCGCCTCGAATGGCGACGTCTACGATCGCTATCTCACGCGCATGGCCGAGATGCGCGAAAGCGTCAAGATCTGCAACCAGGCGCTCGAGCGCATCGACCCGGTCGGCGCGTGGGCCTGCGACGACAAGCGCGTCGTGCCGCCGCCCAAGGACCAGGTCTACACGGAAATGGAAGCGCTGATTCAGCACTTCCTGATCTACTCGCAGGGCTTCAAGGTGCCGGCCGGCGATGCCTACGTCCCGGTCGAAGGCCCGCGCGGCGAGCATGGCTGCTACGTGGTCTCGGACGGCACCAATCGTCCGTGGCGGGTGCACATGCGTCCGCCCGGGCTGTTTGCCTGCCAGGCCCTGCACAAGTTCGTCGTCGGAGGCATGATCGCGGACGTGATCGCCGTGATCGGATCACTCGACGTCGTGATGGGAGACGTGGATCGATGAGCTTTCATCCGACGATGCCGTACGGCACGGAGGGCTGGCATCGCTCGATGCGGGCCACGTTGCCCGAGGGCCCGGACTTCGCGTTCAGCGCCGAGACGCGCACGCAGTTCGAGGAGTTTGCCGCCCACTACGCGCCCGAACACCGCAAGTCGGCCGTGCTGCACGCGCTCTACCTCGCACAGGAGCAGCAGGGCTACATCAGCAACAACGTGACCCGGCACGTCGCCGAGGTCATCGGCTGCACCACCGCCGACGTCGAGGATGTGGTCTCGTACTACGTGATGTTCCACCGCAACCCGGTGGGCAAGTACGTGCTGCAGGTCTGCACCACGCTGTCGTGCGCGCTGGCCGGCGCGGAACGCGTCGTCGAGGAACTCGAGCGCAAGCTGGGCATCAAGGCCGGCGAGACCGACCCGAGCGGCATGTTCACCATCCAGCAGATGGAATGCCTCGGCGCCTGCGACCGCGCGCCGGTCGTGATGGTCAACAACGATCACTGGCATGAGCACCTCGCGCCAGAGGCGTGCGGCGCCTTGGTCGACCAGATGAAGACCGACGGCCTGGCGGCGCTCGGTGGTTGCCACCTCGCCATCGAGGGCCGTCCCGAAAGCGAGTGGCGCGGCAAGACCACGACGCCGGTGCAGCCGAAGGCGGTGCCCGACTACGAGCCGGTGCTCACGAAGTACGCCTACACCCCGGGCGGCGCCGAACTCGATCACTACGTCAAGAACCAGGCCGGCTACGAAGGGCTGAAGAAAGCCCTCGGCATGACTCCCGATGCCGTCATCGAAGACGTCAAGAAGTCGGGCCTGCGCGGCCGCGGCGGCGCCGGCTTTCCGACCGGGCTCAAGTGGCAGTTCGTCGACAAGAAGTCGCCGAAGCCCAAGTTCATTGTCTGCAACGCCGACGAGAGCGAGCCGGGCACGTTCAAGGACCACCTGTTGATGGAGCGCAACCCTCACCTGCTGGTGGAAGGCTGTCTCATCGGCTGTTTCGCGATCGGTTCGAAGGCCGCCTATATCTACATCCGCGGTGAGTTCCAGCACCTCTTCCCGACGATGCAGAAGGCCATCGACGATGCCCGCCAGGCGGGGTTCGTCGGCAAGAACATCCTGGGCTCGGGCTTCGACTGCGAGGTTTACCTGCACCGCGGCGCCGGAGCCTATGAAGCCGGCGAAGAGACCGCGCTGCTCGAATCGCTCGAAGGCAAGCGCGCCCAGCCGCGTTTCAAGCCGCCATTTCCGGCCGTCGAAGGCGCCTGGGGCTGTCCCACGGCCGTGAACAACGTCGAGACGCTCTGCAACGTGCCGCTCGTGATGACGCGCGGGTCGGAGTGGTTTGCCGCGATGGGCCCCGAGAAGAACGGCGGCCCGAAGCTGTTCTGCGTGAGCGGCGCCGTCAAGCGCCCCGGCGTGTTCGAAGCGCCGATGAAAGTCACGCTCAAGGAACTGATTTACGACTACGCCGGCGGGCCGCTCGATGGCCACACGCTGAAGGCGGTCATCCCGGGCGGGTCGTCCGTGCCGATTCTGCTGCCGGATCAACTCGACATTCCGGCCAGCTTCGACGACGTGCAGCGCGCCGGTTCGTTGCTGGGCTCGGCCGCGATCATGGCGCTCGACGACACCACCGACATGGTGTGGCTCGCCGACAACCTGCTGCACTTCTATCGCCACGAGTCGTGCGGCAAGTGCACGCCGTGCCGCGAAGGCACCGACTGGCTCTATCGCATCCTGCACCGCATGATGGGCGGCCAGGCCACGGAGAAGGACATTGCCCTGCTCGGCAGCGTCGCCAACCAGATCAACGGCAAGACCCTGTGCGCCTTTGGCGACGCCGCGGCCACGCCAGTGCTGACAACCCTCAAGTTCTTCAAGCCGGAATTCGAAGCCTACGTGAAGGGCACGCAGCCCAAGCCCGCCGCCTATCGCTCACAGTCGGCCAAGCCGACCCCCGCCGAGGCTTCGGCGGCAAAGGTTGGAGGGACGCACTAACGTGGCCGACATCATCACCTGGGTCACCTCGCCGACGTTCATCGCCTATGCCACGCTGGTCGGCGTGGTGTTCATGGCGCTGCAGATTTCCGCGGCCGTGATGGTCTACGCCGAGCGCAAGGTCGCGGCGTTCATGCAGCAGCGCATGGGGCCGACGCTGGTCGGACCCAAGGGCCTGCTGCAGCCGATCGCCGACATCGTCAAGCTGTTCTTCAAGGAAGAGTTGCGGCCGAAGGCGGCCGACGCATTCCTGTTCACGCTGGCCCCGATCATCTCGGTGACGACCGCGTTCCTCGCGTTCGGCCCGGTGCCGATCGGCGCCGCCACCACCTTCTACGGCCTGCTGCCCGAGCCGATGGCGCTGATGATCGCCGACGTGGATGTGGCGGTGTTGGTGATCTTCGCCGTCGCCTCGATGGGCGTCTACGGCATCGTGCTGGCGGGCTGGGCCAGCAACTCGAAGTACTCACTGCTCGGCGGCCTGCGCAGCTCGGCGCAGATGATCAGCTACGAACTGGCTTACGGCATGTCGCTGGCCACGGTGGTGATGTTCGCCGGTTCGATGTCGCTGACCCAGATCGTCGACCTGCAGCAGGGCTACTGGTTCGGCTTCATCCCGAAGTGGTACATCTTCATCCAGCCGATCGCGTTCTTCGTGTTCGCCTGCGCCGGCATTGCCGAGACCAACCGCGCGCCGTTCGACTTCCCGGAAGCCGAGCAGGAACTGGTCGCCGGGTACCATACCGAATACAGCTCGATGCGCTTCGCCATGTTCTTCATGGCCGAGTACATCAACATGGTGACGGTTTCGGCCGTGGCGGTGAACCTGTTCATGGGCGGCTGGCACGGCCCGTTCATCCCGCCCGAATACGGCTGGATCTGGTTCCTGATCAAGCTGGCGTTCCTCTTGTTCTGCTACCTGTGGCTGCGGTGGACGCTCCCGCGCTTCCGGTACGACCAACTGATGTCGTTTGGATTGAAGGTGCTGCTGCCGTTGGCGACGGTCAACCTGCTTCTCACAGCCGCGGGGGTGCTCTACTTTGGGCTCTGACGCGTTGCTCTTTTACATGTTCGCCGGCGCGGCGGTGCTGGGGTCCCTGCTGGTCGTCACCCAGAAGAACCCGGTCTACAGCGTGCTGGCCCTGATTGCCTCGTTCTTCGGGCTGTCGGGCCTCTACGTGCTGCTCGAGGCGCCGTTCGTGGCGGTGGTGCAGATCATCATCTACGCCGGCGCCATCATGGTGCTGTTCCTGTTCGTGGTCATGCTGCTCAACGTGCCGCGTGAAGACGCCGCCGAGTGGGACCGCGCGCACCCGTTGTATCGCCCGATGGCGGTCCGCATCGGCGCCGGCCTGGCGTTGCTGCTGGCACTCGAACTGGGCTGGGCGCTGTCGCGCACGGCGGGCCTGGGCGGCGGGGTGGGCGACGTGCACCCGGCGGTGTCGTCGGTCCGCGAGCTCGGCCGCGTGCTGTTTACCGATTACATGTTTGCGTTCGAAGTGACCTCGATCCTGATCATCGTGGCCATGGTCGGCGCGGTCGTCCTCGCCAAGAGGGACAGGTGACCATGTCTATCGGCCACTATCTCGTGCTCTCGGGTCTGCTGTTTTCAATCGGCGCCGCCGGCGTGTTCCTGCGCCGCAACCTGATTACGCTGCTGCTGTCGGTGGAGATCATGCTGAACGCCGTCAACCTGGCGTTTGTCGCCTTCGGCCGCCAGCTGGGCACCGTCGACGGCCAGATCATCACCTTCTTCGTGATGACCGTCGCGGCCGCCGAGGCGGCGGTCGGCCTCGCGCTGGTGATTGGGCTGTTCCGCCACCGCGAATCGCTCAACCCCGAAGCGTTCACGTCGCTCAAATGGTGATCCGGTGCTAGCCCTTATTCCACTCCTTCCGTTTGCCGGCTTCCTCGTCAATGCGACGATGGGGCGGCGGCTGCCCAAGGCGGTGACCGGCGGCCTGGCGTCCGCCGTCATGGTGGTGTCGTTCCTGCTCGCCGTCATGCAGGTGTGGTCGCTCGCCGCCATGCCGCCGGAATCGCGGCAGATCAACCAGACGCTGTTTACCTGGATCACCGCCGGCGACTTCTCGCTCGACCTGGCCCTGCGGCTCGACGCGCTGTCGGCTGTCATGATTCTGGTCATCACCGGGATCGGCTCGCTGATTCACATCTACTCGACCTCGTACATGCACGAGGAGACCGACGAAGCGTTCGCGCGGTTCTTCTCGTACCTGAACCTGTTCTGCTTCTTCATGCTGATGCTGGTGCTTGGCTCGAACGTCCTGGTGATGTTCGTGGGCTGGGAAGGCGTCGGCCTGTGCTCGTACCTGCTGATCGGGTTCTACTACACGAAGCAGGCGGCCTCTGACGCCGCCAAGAAGGCCTTTGTCGTCAACCGCATTGGCGACTTTGCGTTCATCCTGGGCGCGCTGCTGCTGGTCGTGACCTTCAACTCGCTCGACTTCACGACCATTGCCCTGGCCGCGAAGGAGATGCCGCCCGAAGTGACCTTCGGCACGCTATCGCTGATCACGCTGCTGCTGTTCATCGGCGCGACCGGCAAGTCGGCGCAGATCCCGCTGTATGTCTGGCTGCCCGACGCCATGGAAGGCCCGACGCCGGTGTCGGCGCTCATCCACGCCGCGACCATGGTGACGGCCGGCGTCTACATGATCGGCCGTAACGCCGTGTTGTTCGAGCACGCACCCATCACCATGGGCATCGTCGCCGTGGTCGGCGCCGCGACGGCCTTGATGGCCGGCACCATCGGCCTGGTGCAGAACGACATCAAGCGCGTGCTGGCCTACTCGACCGTGTCGCAGCTGGGCTACATGTTCCTGGCCATGGGCATGGGCGCGTTCGGTGCGGGCATCTTCCACCTGATGACGCACGCGTTCTTCAAGGCCTGCCTGTTCCTGGGCTCGGGCGCGGTCATCCACGCGCTGCACGGCGAGCAGGACATCCGCAAGATGGGCGGCCTCAAGAAGCACATTCCCATCACCTACTGGACGTTTGTGGTCGCCTCGGTGGCCATTGCCGGTGTGCCCGGCCTGGCCGGGTTCTTCTCGAAGGACGAGATCCTGTTCGAGACGTTCCTGCATGGCAGCCAGGTTCTGTGGGGCATCGGCGTGCTGACGTCGCTGCTGACGGCCACCTACATGTTCCGCCTGGTGCACCTGACGTTCCACGGCGAAGAGCGCTTCGCTGCGGTTGTGCAGGGGCACGGCCACGACGCACATGGCCACGCGGATCACGGCCACGCGCACCAGCCCGACCCGTCCCACCAGCCCCACGCGGCCCATTTGCATGACGCGCCTCGTCCCATGGCGTTCGCCCTGATCGTGCTGGCGATTGGCTCGGTCCTGGCCGGCTACACCAACATTCCGCACGCGCTCGGCGGCCACCTGGCGCTCGGCACCTGGCTCGAGCCGGCCTTCCAGGCCACCAACTGCGGCCAGCCGGTCGCGACCGGCGAACTGGCCGGCATCGCGCTCGCCGATTGCCTGCCGGGTGAAGCCGCCGCCGCCGAGGACCACGCGGCCCTCGAACTGACGCTGATGGGCATCTCGTCGCTCGTCGCCTTCGCCGGCATTGGCCTGGCGACGTTCCTGTGGCTGAAGCGCAGGGACATTCCGGCGCAGATGGCGACGCAGTTCTCCGGCGTCCACAAGCTGCTGCTGAACAAGTACTACCTGGACGAGGTCTACGACGCGACCATCGTGCAACCCATCAAGGTGGTGTCACAGGAGGGCCTGTGGCGCGGCTTTGACGTGAAGGTCGTCGACGGCGCGGTTAACGGCGCAGGCTACTTCGTGAGCGGCGTCAGCATTGTGCTCCGGCTGCTGCAGAACGGGTCGGTCAAGACCTACGCGGCATCCATTTTCGCAGGCGCGGTAGCCATCCTCGCCTACTACCTCTGGAGATAGCGCGACGTGAACGGGTTGCCCCTACTCTCCATTGCCATCCTCCTGCCCGTCATCGGGTCGGTCCTGCTGCTGTTCGTGTCGAACCGCGATGGGTCGAAGAACGGCCTGGTCCGCAATCTGACGCTGGCCATTTCGCTGCTGACCTTCGGCGTCACGCTGATGCTGTGGGCCGGCTTCGATCCGTCGGCCGGCGCCGCGGCGTTCCAGTTCGTCGAGCGCCGCGCCTGGATTCCCGCCTTCGGCATCGAGTACTACATCGGCATCGACGGCCTCAGCCTGATGCTGCTGGTGCTGACCGGCTTCCTGACGCCGCTGGCCTTGCTGACCTCGTGGGAAAGCGTCGAGAAGCACGTCAAGGAATTCTCGATCTTCATGCTGCTGCTCGAAGCGTCGATGATCGGCGTGTTCAGCTCGCTCGACGTGTTCCTGTTCTACATCTTCTGGGACTTCGTCCTCATCCCGATGTACTTCCTGATCGGCATCTGGGGCTACGACCAGCGCATCTACGCCGCGATCAAGTTCATCCTCTACACCATGGCCGGCAGCGTGCTGATGCTGGTGGCGATCATCGGCCTGTCGTGGATGCACCAGTCGATGACCGGCGAGTACAGCTTCGACCTGCTCAAGCTCTACGAGCTGTCGATTCCCGAGGGCACGCAGTACTGGATGTTCCTGGCGTTCACCATCGCCTTCATCATCAAGGTGCCGCTGTTCCCGTTCCACACGTGGCTGCCCGATGCCCACGTGCAGGCGCCGACGCCCGGTTCGGTAATCCTGGCCGGCGTCATGCTGAAGATGGGCGGCTACGGCCTGATTCGGCTGGCCTTCCCGCTGTTCCCGGAAGCGGCGCTTTACTTCGCGCCGCTGCTGGCCACGCTCTCGGTGATCGCCATCGTCTATGGCGCGCTGATCGCAATGGTGCAGCCCGACATGAAGAAGCTGGTGGCCTACTCGTCGGTCAGTCACATGGGCTTCGTGGTCCTCGGCATCGCGGCGTTCAACGTGCAGGGGCTGCAGGGCGCGTCGTTCCAGATGCTGGCCCATGGCGTCAGCACCGGCGGCCTGTTCTGCATTGTCGGCATGCTGTCGGATCGCCGGCACACGCGACTGATCAGCGAGTTTGGCGGCCTCAAGACGGTGATGCCGCGGCTGACCGCGGTGATGCTGATCCTCACGCTGGCGTCAATCGGCCTGCCGGGCATGAACGGGTTCATCGGCGAGTTCCTGATCATGCTGGGCGCGTTCAAGTGGGACCCGCGCTTCGTGGTGGTGGCCGCGCTGGGTGTCATCCTGTCGGCGGTCTACATGCTGTGGATGTTCCAGCGCGTGTTTTACGGCAACATCACCAACAGCCACAACGAGGGGCTGCGCGACCTGTCGTTCCGCGAGTGGGCGATTATTGGCCCGCTGGCCGCCGCCTCGATTGGCATGGGAGTCTTTCCCAACGTGTTCCTGAGACCCATGGAGCCTGCCATTCAGCGACTCGCTGATCGCGTGCAGGCACACCAGCCGCTCGTGGTTGAGACACCGGCGGTGCTGCCAGAAGTGACCGCCTCCGCCCTCGTCCATACTCCCGTCCTCGCGAAAGCGGCGGCGGACAAGACGGAGGTGGTGCGATGATCAGCAGCCAGTTCGACGCCATCATCCCCATGCTCTGCGTGACCCTCGCGGGTCTCGTGGTGCTGCTGGCCGAGGCCTTCCGCGGCCGCGACGAGAAGATGCCGATTGGCGGCCTGGCCATCATCGGCCTGATCGGCGCTGGCGCGGCGTCCATCCTGCTGTGGAACCGTAACGCCACCAGCTTTGGCGTCGTCACGGCCGATAACTTCTCGCTGTTCGTCAACCTGGTCCTGGTGGCCGTCGGCATCCTGACGGTGATCTTCTCGTCGCAGACGGTCGAGCGCGACGGCATTCCGGCCGGCGAGTACTACGCGATCATGCTGTTTGCCATCGTCGGCATGATGCTGATGGGGCAGGCCACCGACCTGTTGGTGATCTTCCTGGCGCTCGAGACCATGTCGATTGCGGTCTACGTCTTGACCGGCATCAGGCGCGAGCAGCAGCAGAGCACCGAGGCGGCGTTCAAGTATTTCCTGCTGGGCGCCTTCGCCAGCTCGTTCTTCCTCTACGGCGTGGCGTTCCTGTACGGCGTCACCGGCAGCACCAACCTGGATCGCATTGGCTCGGTGATTGCCGCCCAGTCGATGAGTGGCAACCCGATGATCCTGCTGGGCGTGGGCCTGCTGATCGTGGGCTTCGCCTTCAAGGTGGCGGCGGTGCCGTTCCACATGTGGTCGCCCGACGCCTATGAAGGCGCGCCCGCGGTGGTCACGGGCTTCATGTCGACCGGCGTGAAGGCGGCCGCGGTCGCCGCGTTCGTGCGCGTGTTTCTGTCGTCGCTCGAACCGATGATCACCGAGTGGGCGCCGGTGCTGTGGGCGATTGCCGCGGCCACGATGATCCTCGGCACGGTGGTTGGCGTGGCGCAGACCAGCCTCAAGCGCATGCTGGCCTATTCGAGCATCGCCCACGGCGGCTACATCCTGGCCGGCCTGGTCGCCGGCAACGACGTCGGTAAGGCCGCCATCCTGTTCTACCTGGCCGCGTATGCCCTGACCAACCTGGGCGCGTTCGGCGTGATCGCGCTGCTTGGCACCCGCGAGCGCGCCAACGACGACCTGCGCGACTACGCCGGCCTGTTCCACAGCCACCCGACCCTGGCCGTGCTGATGACCTTCTTCCTGTTGTCGCTGGGCGGCTTCCCGCCGACGGCCGGCTTTATTGCCAAGTGGTATGTCTTCAGCGCCGCGATTGGCTCGGGCTACTACGGCCTCGCCATCATCGGCGTGCTGTCGAGCGTGGTCTCGGTCTTCTTCTACCTGCGCATTGTCGTGATGATGTTCATGACCGAGCGCGACGCCCGCCCCGTGCCCGCGCCGATTACCGGCGTGGCGCTGTCGGGCCTGGTGCTGGCGCTCATCGGCGTGCTGTACCTCGGCGTGCTGCCGACGGCCGTGATCGACTTCGCCCAGGCGTCGATTTCCACGATTTTCTAAATCTCCAGACAATTTTACGGTCCCGGTTCGACAGTGTGTCGATCCGGGATTTGTCTGCCCGACGTGTTAACAAGGACGCCGGATCGCGTCCTAGTTAACGGAGGAACCACGTGAAATTCCTGATGATGATCAAGCACGCCGAGCAGGCCGAACCGTTCCAGCCACCCCAGTCGCTGATGGAGGCCATGGGGGCCTTCGTGACCGAGGGATTCAGCCAGGGGTGGCTCAAGGACACCGCCGGACTGAAGCCGACGGCCCAGGGCCTGCGCATTCGCCAGAAGGGTGGCAAGCTCACGACGACGGACGGCCCGTTTACCGAGACCAAGGAGATTATCGGTGGCTACGCCCTGGTCGAGACGGCCACGCGAGAAGAGGCACTGGCCATCGCCCAGCGCTTCATGGAGATCCACCGCATCCATATTCCTGACTTCGAGTGCGAGTCCGAAGTGCGGCCCTGCGACGACATGTAACGCCCGGCGCCCGTTCCTTTTCGGGCCACGGCTGAGCTAATCCTTGTAGAATCGGCTCGCTGCATGCCCCTCGCCCCCGGCTCCCGCATCGGTTCTCATGTGGTGCTGTCCCTGATTGGCGAAGGTGGTATGGGCGAGGTCTACCGGGCGCGGGACACCTCCCTCGATCGCGAGGTCGCCATCAAGCGGTTGCCTGACGGGGTTGCCAACAACCCCGAGCGTCTGGCGCGCTTCGAGCGGGAGGCCAAGGCGTTGGCCGCGCTGAACCATCCGAACGTCGCCCAGATATACGCCATCGAGTCCGGGACACTGGTCATGGAGCTGGTGCCCGGCTCGGTGCTGCAAGGGCCGCTGCCGCTCGACACGGTGCTGGGCTACGCCAGCCAGATCGCGTCGGCACTCGAAGCCGCGCACGACAAGGGCATCGTTCACCGCGACCTGAAGCCGGGCAATGTCATGGTCACGCCTGGCGGCGTGGTCAAGGTCCTGGACTTCGGGCTGGCAGCGCGGGAACCGGCTTCTCCGCCATCCGATCCCAGTCAGTCGCCGACGCTGACTGCGCCGATTTCCGCGGGCATGATCCTGGGCACCGCGGCGTACATGGCGCCGGAGCAGGCCAGTGGCAAGCCGGTCGACAAGCGCGCCGACATTTTCGCGTTCGGTGTAGTGGTGTGGGAGATGCTGACCGGTCGCCGGATGTTCGAAGGCGAGACGGTCTCGCACGTGCTGGCGGCCGTCCTGACCAAGGAGCCGGACCTCACCGCGGTGCCGGCCCCCGTCCGTCATCTGCTCTCGCGATGCCTCGAGAAGGATCCGCGCAAGCGACTTCGCGACATCGGCGACGCGATGAGCCTGGTGCGACCGGCCACCACGGATGCAGCCGGGGTCGAAGCACCGCGGCCGCACCGCGCGCTCACTGTGAGCGGATGGGTTACCGCAGCCGTCGTCGGCGGGTTGGCGGTGGCGTCATGGTCGGGGCTGGCCCCGGCCGACGCGCCGGCGGTGCCGGTGGCTCGATTCTCGATTTCTCGAACGTTGGATCTTTACGCGCAGACGGCGAGCGCCTTTGCGTTGTCGCCTGACGGCTTGAAGCTTGCGTACTACGACGAAGCGGCCGATGGCCGGTACGCGCTGTTCGTGCGAACACTCGCCACCGGTGAAGCCAGCGAGCTGGCCGGGGCCACCCGGGTGTTCGGTCCACGGCCCGATTCGCTGGCTTGGTCACCCGACAGCCTGCAACTGGCGCGCGCGATTCAGGGCGGGGCCGCGGTGATCGACGTGGCCACCGGCGCATCCCGGCACCTGTGCGAATGCCGCGTCGTTGGTCTCGCCTGGAACCAGGACGGCAGCATCCTGATGGGCGGGTTTGGCTCGGTCCTCGGCATCCGCCGCGCATCAGTGGGCGAGCCACCCGTTGCTGTCACGACACCACTCGCCGATCGCGGTGAACTGGACCGCTGGCCGGTGTTCTTACCCGATGGGCGCCGGTTCCTGTTCACACGCTCCATTGCCGGCGCTGATGGCATCTACCTGGGAACACTCGATGGTGCCGAGCCGCGTCGCTTGGGGGATGGCTCGGCACGTGCCATTGTGCCGGCACGACAGGGCCACCTTCTGGTCGGTATCGACGGCTCTGGCGCCTGGTCCCGGCCGTTCGACGTCGATTCGCCGGCGATCACTGGTGCGGCCCAGGTCCTGGTCGCCGGCGCCGCGTCCATCTCGGTATCCCAGAACGGCGTGATCGCCTCCAGTGTCCCCGGCACCCGTCCGCGTACCATCCCGACGTGGTTCGACCGCCGCGGCGTTGTCCAGGGCACCGTCGGAGCAGGCGGCTACTTCGAGAGCGTGGCGCTGTCGAACGACGGACGCATGCTGGCGGTCGCCGAGGGCGTCGCCGGCGTGCAGGCGCGCCACGACATCTGGTCGCTCGATGCCGTCACTGGCATCAAGAACCGGTTGACTTTCTACGAGGGCAACGACAGCACGCCGGTGTTCTCACCGGATCGACGACACATCATCTACTCGTCGATCCGCGGCCGAGCCCGACTGTTCCAGCGATCCGCCGACGGCACCGGCGACGAGACACCGTTTTTCGATCACGACGGCGATGTCTACGCCAACGACTGGTCGAGCGATGGCGGCTCGGTGCTCTACAGCCTGGGTGCGGCGGCGAGCCCGACCGCCAACGATCTCTGGGTCGCGCCGGTCGTCCGTGGAGTGGTCGGAAAGCCAGTGCCCTACCTTGTGGCTCCTGGGCGTCAGCAGCAAGCCCGCTTCTCGCCCGATGGCCGCTTCGTCGCCTTCGGCTCCGACCAGTCGGGCGCCTTCGAAATTTACGTGCAGCCGTTTCCCGATGCTTCGAAAGGCAAGTGGATGGTCTCGGCCGGCGGTGGCACCGAGCCGCGGTGGAGCCAGGATGGCAAAGAACTGTTCTACTTTTCGGGCCAGGCGCTGATGGCCGTCCCCGTGAGCCTCTCGCCGACGTTTTCGTTCGGTACGCCGGTGAAGCTCTTCGACGCGCCGATTCCGTCAGGCTACACGAACGAGAGTGACCTCTGGCAGGTTGCGCCGGACGGCAGACGATTTCTGTTCCTGCCGCTTGCGGGTCCACAGCCTGGTCCGCCGCTCGACGTGATCGTCAACTGGCCCGCGCTGCTGAAGAACTAGCATCGGCCCCCAAACCGTGTTTGGTCGCCGGCCCTCGTCAGGGCGCTGTCTGCAGGAGGGTCGCCAGCAGCACGTCTTGCGCTGGCAGGACGGTGCGCAAGTCAAGGACGAGTCGCTCGTGCTCGATCCGCGCCACCACCGGCGGGTCGAGCATTCGGAGCCACTGCTCGGTCTCGTTCGGCGATGCCTCACCACGGGAGATCGACAACAGGACGGTGGGCAGGGCGAGTCCTGGGGCGCTGCCACCACCGACCGCCGACGAACCGGTGACCAGCGTGACCAGCCATCCGGCCGCGGCCAGCGATGCTGCCAGTGCCTGTCCGCGCGCTTCAATGGCCTCGGCCGTGGCGTGCAGCATTTGCTGCACGGGGATAGTGGCAGCCGCACGGCCGGCGACATACTCCGCGAGCGTCGCCTCGAGAATCGCGAACGTGATCTTGTCGGCGCGCAACGCCCGCATCAGGGGATGCGTCCGCAGCCGGTCGACCAGCGCCTTGCGACCGGCGATGATGCCGCACTGGGGGCCGCCCAGCAGCTTGTCGCCGCTGAAGCAGACTACGTCGACGCCGGCGGCAATCGACGCCTGCACCGACGGTTCGCCGGCCAGGTCCTCGACCAGGCAGCCGCTGCCGATGTCTTCAATCACCGGCACACCGGTTGCGCGGCCGGCCGCCACCAGTTCGGTCAGTGACGGACGCTCGGTGAAGCCCTCGATGCGGAAGTTCGACGGATGCACGCGCAGGAACATGGCGGTCGCCGGCGTCACCGTCGCGGTGTAGTCGTTGACCCGCGTACGGTTGGTGGTGCCCACTTCCCGCAGGGTCGCGCCTGACTGGCGCATGACATCGGGCACGCGGAAGCCGCCGCCAATCTCCACCAACTCGCCTCGTGAGATCACCACTTCCCGGCCCTGGGCCAGTCCGGTCAGGATTAGCAGGGTCGCGGCGGCGTTGTTGTTGACGACGATGGCCGCTTCGGCGCCGGTGAGGGTGGTGATGAGTGACTCGGCGTGGACGGTACGGGAGCCCCGCGCGCCATGCGCCAGGTCGTACTCGAGATTCGAATAGCCGCTCGCGATGGCCGCCACCCGCGCCAGCGCGACCGGGGCAATGGGCGCTCGCCCCAGGTTGGTGTGAATGACGACGCCGGTCGCGTTGATGACGGGCCGCAACGAGCCGCGCGCGCCAGCCGTGAGCGCAGCCCGGGCGTGGTCTTCCAGGGCGACGGCCGCGACTGTGGAGTCGGTTGGGCCGTGACCAGCGGAGATCGTGGCTCGCATGGCGTCCGCGCCTGCCCGCAACGCCCGGACAGTGGCGTCGGCGCCAAACGCCGTCTCGAGCGCCCGCACGGCGTCACGCTGTCGCAAGGTCTCGATGGAGGGGATGACACGATAGTCGCGCACCGGCAAATCATAGCTGTACCTTGGCCAGAGGACGCGGACACCCTTGGTACTCTTGCCACCTTCGGAGTACGATCCATCCGTCCATGACCCAGCGCACACACCGTCCGGCCGAGAAGTTCTGGCCGTATGTCGAGAAGCCGGAAGAGCCCACCGCCGAGGAACTGGCGGCGCTCGATCCCGACCTTCACAACACCCTGTTCGGGCCGCGCGCGCTGCCATTCTCGATCACGCTGGTGTTCCCGCCGTTCGACGGACCGAACTACGGCCTGGCCGTGGAGAAGGCGAAGGCCTCGGCGGAGTACCTGGAGCTCGGCCAGGGTGGCACGCACCGCCACCGCGCCCGCTTCTTTTCGGGCGATGCGCTGCGCCTGAAGGAACTGTTCGAGCTGGTCGGCCCGGTGCCCGGCTGCGAGGTGTTAATCGACGATCGGCCGATCCCGTATTCGCGCGAGCTGTGGTTGCCGATGATCTGGTTTCTTCTGCTCGACTAGCCCAGGCCGTGGCGCCTCCCAGGAGCGACTTCGACAAGGAGATGCAGCACCTCGAAGCCGAGATTCGACGGCTCGAGGCGGAGTACAACATGTTCTTCGCCGGGCGCCTGCCGCGGCTGCCGTGGGAAACCCGTGCGCGGGTCGAGACGCTGGTCAAGAAACACGATCGCGCGTTCATTCGCAACACCGCCGACCGCTTCCGTTTCGAGTCGCTGCAGAACAAGTTCGCCAAGTTCTGCGAGTTGTGGGAGCGGCAGCTGAACGTGATGGAAGGCGGCCGTCCGAAACGCAACAGTGCCAGGCCGGCGGCGACGGTGGCACGGGCGGCAGAGAAGCCGGTCGAGGACACCCAGGCGCGGCCCAAGGTCATCGCGGATCGGGTGGTCCGCTTCTCGAGCGCCGGGGCGGACGAGGACCGTGTCAGGGAGCTCTACGAGAAGCTGGCCGAAGTGAAGCAGGCGGCCGGCGAGGCGGCGGTGCCCATGGACCGTCTGGCGGCGCTGGTCCGGGCGCAGGTACAGAAATACGCCGCCGACGGCAGCGAAGTTGCGTTCCGGGTGGCCTTGAAAGACGGGAAAGTGTCGCTGACGGTGAAGCCGGTGAAAGCGGGGGAAGACTAGGCCTTACGGGGAAACGATGCCGGGAGGGAGTCCGGCACCGTTTCGGTCAAGCAGGAACTACGCGGCGCGGGTTACGTTGCCGGCCTGGGGACCCTTGGGTCCGTCGACGATTTCAAACTCAACCGGCTGACCCTCTTCGAGAGAGCGGAAGCCGGCGCCCTGAATCGCCGAGTAGTGCACGAACACATCGCTGCCGCCTTCGCGCTCGATGAAGCCGTAACCCTTGGCGTTATTGAACCACTTGACCTTGCCTGTAATACGCATCGTTCTGTTCCTGTCTTGCAGGTGGCTGAGCCACCGTAGTGATCGACCCTCGACCCCTCGAATGGATGAGGTAGAGGGCAACAAAAAAGGCCGCAACTTGCGGCCTTCTGGTCCGCACAAATGGACTGCCGGGATGATACCGGGCGGTTACATTTGGTGTCAATTAGCATTACTGACCGGTAAGATTGAGTTTTCGGTTTTTGTTCGTTTGCGAGAGGTCATCTGTACATGCGCCGTGCCATTCTGAGTGTTTCTGACAAGACCGGTCTCGTGCCATTCGGGCGCGCGCTGGCCGCGCGTGGCTTCGAACTGGTGTCGACCGGCGGCACGGCCAAGGCCCTCGCCGAGGCGGGCTTGCCGGTGGTGAACGTCAGCGACGTCACGGGCTTTCCCGAGATGATGGACGGCCGCGTCAAGACGCTGCACCCGATGATTCATGGCGGCATCCTGGCGCGGCGGCATCACCCGGAAGACCTGGCGCTGGCGGCCGAGCACGGCATTGGCATGGTCGACCTGGTGGTCGTGAACCTCTACCCGTTCGTGGAGACCGCGGCCAAGCCCGGCATCCACTTCGACGACCTGATCGAGCAAATCGACATCGGCGGTCCCAGCCTCGTGCGGGCGGCCGCCAAGAATTTCAAGGATGTGCTGATCGTCGTGTCGCCCAAGGATTACGACGAGGTTATCGCCGCGCTGGATCGTGCGGATGGACCTTCGGCGGCGTTCCGCTTCGACTTGGCGCGCCGCGCTTTCGCGCACACCGGCAGTTACGACACGGCCATCGCCGGCACGCTCGCCGAAGTGAGGGTGGACGGCGAGGAGTTCTCACGGCCCCAAGCCCCAAGCCCCAAGTCCCAAGACGGACACCCCGATCGCTTGCTGATCGAAGCAGGCAAGCTCAGAGACTTGCGCTATGGCGAGAATCCCCATCAGCCCGCGGCGTGGTACGCCATCGATCCGCCCTCAGGGCTTGGCGCTCCCGCCATCCTCCAGGGCAAGGAGCTCTCCTTCACCAATCTCCTCGACCTCGACGCCGCCGCCCGCATCGTGCTCGAGTTCAGCGAGCCGGCTGCGGCCGTGATCAAGCACACCAACCCGTGCGGCGTGGCGACCGGTGCGACGATCGCGGAAGCCTACGTGCGCGCGCGCGAAGCCGATGCGCTGGCGGCCTTCGGCGGCATCATCGGCCTCAATCGTCCCGTCGACGTGGATACTGCGACGGCGATCGTGTCGACCTTCATCGAGGCTTTGGTGGCGCCGTCGGTCGAGGAGGCGGCCAGGCCCATCCTGGCGAAAAAGGCGAACCTGCGGGTGCTCGAAGCCGACTTCGCATCGCTCGGCGGCAGCGAGTATCGCTCCATTCTTGGCGCCATGCTCGTGCAGCAGCGGGATCAGGTGGTCGAGGCCCATGTCGCGTGGCCATCTGAGGGCCTGAAGGTGGTCACCAAACGCCAGCCGACCGCTGAAGAGTGGCAGGCCCTGCGTTTTGCCTGGCGCGTCATGGCGCACGTGAAGTCGAACACCGTGATCTTCACCGATGCGCATCGCACGCTGGCGATTGGCGCCGGCCAGATGAGCCGTGTCGATGCCGTCAAGGTCGCGACCATGAAGGCGGCGGGATGGAAGTCGGCCGACGTCGCGGCCATCCTCAAGGGATCGGTCGCGGCATCGGATGCGTTCTTCCCGTTCCGCGATGGACTGGATGCCGTCGCGGCCGCCGGCGCCACTGCCGTCGTCCAGCCCGGCGGATCGGTGAAGGATGCGGAAGTGATCGCCGCCGCGGATGAACACGGGCTCGCGATGGTGTTCACCGGCCGTCGTCATTTCCGCCACTAGTCGAGGCGGGTCTTCAGACCCGCCTTGCGTCCGCCCGATCGATGTGGCGTCCGCCTTTAGGCGGACCAGGGCCCGGGCACTACGCCCAGTCGTCTTCGTCCAGGACGTGACGCTCATCGTGCTTCAGGTCGCGCGCGCGGACGAAGCCGATCTTCTTGGTGCGGGCATCCGAGCGCAGCACCCACGCCACGTCTTCCAGGTCGTAGAGCGAGGGCAGCGAGCGGTCAGAGAATCCGGTGCATGAAGCGACCGAGAAGCGAATCTCGTCGCGAATGACCCGCTTCCCGCACGAGATGATCTCGTCGGTCTGGCGCGTTCCGCGGATGATGGTGGCCGAGCGGCAGGTGAGGCAGAGCGAGGCTTGTCCGTCCGAGACGGTGCCTCCGTGGATCTTCAAGCGCATGTCGTGAGCCCTCCTAGGCTATTTGATTCATCGAGACCTCCTCTCTTGAGCGGCACTGTCTGGCTGTCATGTCGACGACGTTGCCATCGTCGACGAGGGCTTGTCAAGTCGCCTTGCAACTCGCGCGCGACGATGGCGACTGCAGCCATTGCCGGAGGCGCCCCGTCGGGGATCGCGGGCGAACATCCCGCGTTGCCACGGGTTGGGATCCGAAGACGATGGAGACTGGCACTGCATTGGACTGCCCGGTTCAGTGACCGGACGGCAGGTGTGACTCGGCCTCGGTGGCCGGGCCACCTGCGGTCAAGCCCGATGTTTCCAGTAGCCCGGACGCCGACTCGTATGAGCGACGGCGACGATGTAAATGTCAGCGGGCCGGATTCGATACGCGACGATGTAGGGAAACCCGCGCACTTTCAGTTGCCGCGAAGGGAACCGGCCACGCCGCGGCGACCCGACTTCCGGAAATGACTCAATCAGTGCCAACGTGCCGGCCAACGGCGTCGAACAACCGACCACCCCAGTCTGAGCGACGTTCTTCGTGCCAGCGGACGGCCTCAGCCAGTTCAAGCGAGGCGGGCTCGCTGATCTGTAGTGGCGTCACCGCCCGAGCACGTCGCGTTCGATTCGGCGTTTGACCTCCGACCAGGGCTCCAGTCGGACCGTTCCCGCTTCGATGGCCTCGATACGACGTTCGATCTCGGCGTCCCAGGCAGTTTCTGCGTCCGGATCAACCGGTCCATCAAGGCTGGCAAGCAGTTCGGCAGCGACGTCCGCACGTGCGTCAGGCTCAAGGCGCAAGGCGTCGGCCAAGACTTCGTTCGGCGCTTTTGACATGACCTGATTCTACGCCGCACCTCGCCGGCTAACAACCGCTTGCAGCCGTCAGCCCGCGGAGTGATACTGACGCGCGCTGCGGTTGAGCCGCGATCGCTAGGCCGCGCAGTGCAGATGTGAGCTTCCTCATGACCATAGAAGCATTCTCCTCAACGGCCCCCTTGGCATTGGCAAGTCCACGCTCGCAGAAGCACTGGCCGAGAGCATCGACCAGTGCGTGATGCTCGACGGCGATCACCTTGCGGCGGTCAATCCACCACCACCTGATCCGGCCGACCATCTGCATTCGACCATCGCGCTGGTCGTCGCGCATCATCGCCGTTTTGGGTATCATCACTTCGTCATCAATCACTTGTGGCGCACGCCCGAAGAGCTCGACGACCTTCGTCGCCGGCTTCTGGAAGTCGACCCGGGGAGCCGCATCCACTGCTTCCTCCTCACACTTCCGTTGGACGAGAACTTGCGCCGAATCCAGCGCCGCCAGGCGGCGCGCGCGCTGGACGAGCAGGAGTTCGAGCGCCAGACGGTGGCCGAGGAGCGGCACGTGCTGTCCGCGAGCCCAACCGGCAGTGTTGGTGAGCCGTTTGACGTGTCGGCGCCGCCGGAAGAACTGGTGGCCACGATGAGGCGCCGGATCGGCCTGTGAGGCGCGGAACCGAGGAACCCATGGAGAAGCACCGGATCTACAGGATGTCGTTCGCGGGCGTGTATCCCCACTACGTTGAGAAAGCCGAGAAGAAGGGGCGCACCAGGAAGGAAGTGGATGAAGTCATCTGCTGGCTGACGGGCTACACCCCACGGACGCTCGCCGACCAGATCACGAAGAAGACCAACTTCGAAGACTTCTTCAACGAGGCGCCGGCGATCCATCCCAACGCGGGCAAGATCACCGGCACCATCTGCGGGGTGCGCATCCAGGAAATCGACGACCCGCTGATGCGGAAGGTCCGTTACATGGACAAGCTCGTGGACGAACTGGCCAAGGGCCGGCCCATGGAGAAGATCCTGCGCAGGTAGGGTCAGGGGCGATGATCAGGCCGTCGGTCAAAGAACAACTGCACCCGCGAAACCGATTGCGAGGCGGCTACGACTTCGCACGCCTGCTCGCCGGCAGCCCAGGCCTTCGGTCATTTGTCGCTGACAACGCCTACGGCGACCTGTCCATCGACTACGCGAATCCAGACGCCGTCAAGGCGCTCAACCAGGCGCTGTTGAAAGACGCCTACGGAATCGGGAACTGGGATATCCCCGCGGGGTACTTGTGTCCACCGATTCCGGGTCGCAGTGACTACGTGCACTATCTGGCTGATCTGCCAGGCATCGCCAAGGGCGCCCACGTGCTCGACATTGGCACGGGTGCCAGTTGCATCTATCCGCTGATCGGTGCAGCTGAATATGGATGGCGATTCGTCGGATCGGAGATCGATCTCGCTGCGTTGCAGTGGGCGAGAAAGGCGGTGGCGGCGAATCCGTCGGTGCCGAATCTGATCGAGTGCCGTTTGCAGCGCTCGCCGCTGGCGTGCTTCGACGGCGTGGTGAAGCCGGGCGAGACCTTCGACCTGTCGATGTGCAATCCGCCGTTTCATGCCTCAGCCGAGGCTGCCGCCGAAGGCACCCGCCGCAAGCACCGGAACCTGGGGCGCGGCCGGTCCTCCGCCCCGGTGCTGAACTTCGGCGGTCAGGCCGGTGAACTGTGGTGTGATGGCGGAGAGCTCGGGTTCATCCGGCGCATGATCGCCGAAAGTGCCGGCCGGCCCGGGCTGTGCCGATGGTTCACGACCCTGGTCTCGAAGAGCGCACACCTCCCGGCGGTTGACCGCGCGCTGGAGGCCGCCGGCGCGCGTGACGTGCAGACCGTCGACATGGCCCAGGGACAGAAGCGCAGCCGGATTGTCGCCTGGACGTTCCGCCGCAGTTAGAATCAGCGGATGGACATGCCCCTGATGAACCGCCGCGAAGCGTTGGCCGCCCTTGCTGCGACGGCGGCCCTGCCGCTCCTGCAGGGCTGCAACAGCGCACCGGCGCCCGCCGCGGTCCCCGCCAACCCCGACGCGGATGCGCTCGCCCTCCTGGATCAGATCGGCGAAAGCTACCTGCGCTTCGCGCCGGAGGGTGCCACCACGCTGGGCATCGATACCGGCGCGCGGGCTTCGTTGCGATCGCAGCTGGCCGATCGCTCGGCCGATGGCCAGAAGAAGATCGCCGACCAGGTGCGGCAGGACCTGGAACGCGCGACGGCGTTTGATACCTCGAAGCTCACCCATGCCGCCAGGACCAGTGTCGAAGTCGTGCGCAGCGCTTATGGGCTGGCTGCCGAAGGCATGGCACTGCCGTACGGCGACATCACCGTCGGCAGTTGGCGGAACACGCCATACGTGGTGATCCAGAACGTTGGCGCTTACCTCGATCTCCCGCGGTTCCTCGACAGCGACCATCCGATCAACTCCGCCGAAGACGCCGGCGCGTATCTCGCTCGCCTCCAGTCGTTCGGCCGGCAACTCGACGGCGAGTTGGGCCGCATCCAGGCCGCTCGCGGCAAGGGCCTGGTGCCGCCGGCCTTCCTGCTCGACAAGGCGTTGTCGCAAATCCGCCTGTCGGCGCAGAACGCACGCGATGGGGCCTCGCTGGTCGAGTCGATCGCGCGGCGGACGAAAGCCATCCCCGGCAATTGGGCCGAACGCGCGAAGACCATCGCCGCGCAGGAGATCGCGCCGGCGCTCGACCGCCAGATCGCCGAACTCGAGACCCAGCGCGCCATGGCCAAGGACGAGGCCGGCATGTGGGCGCGGCCGAGCGGCGACGAGTTCTACCGCTGGGCCCTGAAGGCGTCGACCACGACCAACATGACGCCGGATGAAGTGCACGCGATGGGCCTGAGCGAATTGCAGCAACTGCATTCGCGAATGGACGCCATTCTGAAGACCGCCGGCTACACGAGCGGTACCGTCGGCGATCGCATGAACGCGCTCGCCAAGGATCCCCGTTACCAGTTTGCCGAGGGCGACAAGGGCCGCGCGGAAATCATGGCGTTCATCCAGGAACGCATTACCTGGATCCGGGCGCAGTTGCCGCGCGCGTTCAACACGCTGGTCGATCCCGTCATGGAAGTGAAGCGCCTGCCCCCGGAAGAAGAGCCGGGTGCCCCGACCGCCTACGGCGGCGCCGGCTCGATCGACGGCAAGATCCCCGGCAAATACTGGATCAACCTGCGCACCACCGCGCTGCACAGCAAGTACAGCCTGGCCGACCTCACGTTCCACGAGTCCATTCCCGGCCACATCCTGCAGGGCGAATACACCCACCAGATGCCGCTGATTCGGCAGCTGCTCGCGTTCAACGCCTACTCGGAAGGGTGGGCGCTCTACGCCCAGCAGCTGGCCGACGAACTCGGCGCCTATGCCAGCGATCCCATCGGGCAGCTCGGCTACCTGCAGGCGCTGGCGTTCCGCGCCTGCCGGCTGGTGGTCGACACCGGCATCCACGCCAAGCGCTGGACCCGCGAGCAGGGCGTCCGCTACTTCGTCGAGATCAACGGATCGAACCCGATGGAAGTGGCCAGCGAGGTCGATCGCTACTGCTCGTGGCCGGGACAGGCGTGCGGATACAAGGTCGGGCATAGCGAGATCAACCGGCAGCGCGATCGCGCCACCACCGCGCTCGCAGCGCGGTTCGACGTCAAGGCCTTCAACGATGCGCTGGTACTCGGCGGCAACGTGCCGCTCGACGTGCTCGCCAAGAACGTCGACCAGTACATCGGAACGGCGAAGTGATGTTCGCGTCACCAGCTGCGCTCGCGTGGCCTTCATCTGGCCACTGCTGACACCGATGGCCGAAGGGGACCTGGCCGGGCGTTGCCTGAACTGCAGCGGACGATTGAGCGGCCCGTTCTGCTCGTCGTGCGGCCAGCGCGCGGTGCCGCCGGATCCCACGGTCGCTGAACTGACGGGCGACGCCTGGCAGGAGCTGTCGGGTTACGACGGCCGCATTCTCGCCACCGTGCGTGGCCTGCTGCGTCCCGGTCACCTGACGCTCGAGTACATCGCCGGCCGGCGCGCGCACTACTTGCCACCCCTGCGTGTCTACCTGGCGGTCAGCGTCCTCTACTTCGTGCTGGCAGCGTCGGCGCCGCAGGTGGGGCGGCAGACCGCAGCTGAGGTGAATGCGGGGGGCGTACGAATTGGCTTCAGCGGCTCGCGGCCTGCCGAAGAACTGTCTGCCGAGGATCGGACCGAACTGCTCGCGCAGCTCGAACAGGCGCCATTCTGGCTGCGGCCGATGCTGCGGTCGGTGCTTGAAGACCCGGCCGGGTTCCGCTCGCGCATCTTCACGAACATGCCGCGCGTCCTGTTTGCCATGCTGCCGGTCTTCGCGGCCATCGTGTCGCTGTTCTACCGCGGCCGGAACTTCCCCGTGTCGCTGGTGTTCGCGGCGCACCTCCACGCCTTCGCCTTTGTCGCGCTTGGTGTGGCGGAGCTGGCCAAGTTCCCGCGCTCGCAGCCGATTTCCGTTGCCGTCTCGGCGCTGGCCTTGATCGCGCTCACGGCGTATGTGCTCCTGGCGTTCCGCCGCGTCTACGGCGGCGGCTGGGTATCCATTGTCGGCAAGGGCGTCGCGGTCGGCTTCGTCTGTACGCTCGCATCCATTCCCTTCTTCATGTTGATGATCGCCATGGCGGCGATGTAGAGGCGTCAATGCAGCTATCGGAGATACCTTTCGGGACGACGGACTGGTCGGGTGTCGCGGTGACGACCCACGCTGGCGCGACCGGGACGGCGCATTGGCGGACGCGGCAGTTCGGAGCCATCCGAGTGCGCATGGTGGAGTATTCGCCTGGCTACCTTGCCGATCACTGGTGCACCAAAGGCCACATCCTGCTGTGCCTTGACGGCGAGCTTCACACCGAGCTCGAGGATGGCCGTCACTTCGTGCTGACTGCGGGCATGAGCTACCAGGTCGCCGACGGGGCCGAGCCCCACCGATCGAGCACGGTCGGCGGCGCCCGGCTGTTCATCGTTGACTAGGTCATGGAAACGCGACGATTCAAGGCGACGTTGAAGCGGATGCCCGGCAAGGGCGGCTGGACCTATGTCAACGTGCCCACAAAGCTGAGGCCGCCCATCACGCGCGGGTGGGGCCGCACCCCGGTACGCGCGTCGATCAACGGAGTGGAGTGGGACACTAGCGTCTGGCGTTCGAAGACCGGCGAGGGGTTCCTGCCCGTGCCCAAGCGCATACGCGGCGACAAGGAAGAAGGGGCGCGCGTGGCGATCGCCTTCTCATTCGAGGATGACTAGGAGCATGGCATGGCAGCGTCGGTGGAATTGACCGGGTACCAGGAATTCGACGTCGACACGATGACTGCTCGCGCGTCGGCTTTCTATGACGATGTGAAGCGCCGCCGAACCGTCCGCGACTTCTCTGATCGTCCGGTGCCGCGGGCCGTGATTGAAGACTGCATTCGGGCCGCGGGCACCGCACCGAACGGCGCCAATTTGCAGCCGTGGCACTTCGTGGCGGTGAGCGATCCGGCGATCAAGCGCCGCATTCGCGAGGGCGCCGAAGAGGAGGAGCGTGCGTTCTATGGCGGCAAGGCCCCGCAGGAGTGGCTGGATGCGCTTGCGCCGCTCGGCACCGACGAACACAAGCCGTTCCTGGAAACGGCCCCGTGGCTGATCGTGATTTTCGCCGAGAGCTACGGCGAGCTGCCCGATGGCCGCAAGGTGAAGCACTACTACACCCAGGAATCGGTCGGCATTGCCACGGGCATCCTGATTACGGCCGTGCACCACGCCGGATTGGTGTCGCTGACCCACACGCCGAGTCCGATGGGGTTTCTCAACGAGATCCTCGACCGCCCCGCGCGGGAACGGGCGTTCCTGATCCTGGTCGTCGGGTATCCGGCCGATGGAGCGAGGGTGCCCAACATCACCAAGAAGCCGCTGGCGGAGATTGCGACATTTCGATGAGGCTTGCCACTCTGATGTTGTCGTTACTGCTGGTCTGGCCGTTGGCGGCACAGCAGCGTGCTCCGCTCGTCAGCACGGTCGACATGGCCGTGCCGGTGGCTCCCGTCGTGGTGCCCATCAACGGCCGCTCCGTCGTCGCTCACGAGTTGCACCTCACCAATGTCCAGTCGGCCAGTATCGCAATCGCCCGGGAGCAGGTGCTGGCCGGCGACACGGTCATTGGGGACTTTTCGGGGGAGGAGCTGACGCGGCGGCTTGAGCGGCCAGGCTTAGTGCGCCCGTTTGCCGCCGCCGACGTACTGGCGCCGGGGATGCGTGCCGTCGCCTACTTCTGGATCGAGCTGCCCGACGGCATGCCGCCACCCACGGCACTGCAGCATCGCGTGGAGCTGGAACTGCGGCGGCCGGCGGGCGCGGTTCGCTCGGTGGCCTCGAGCGAGGCGGTGACGGTCTCGCCGATCGCTCCGGTGGTCCTGGACCCGCCCGTACGAGGGGGGCCGTGGACCGCGACCTACGATCCGCTGCTCATGGGCGGCCACCGGACGGCCATCTACACGCTCGACGGCCGTGCCCGCATTCCGTCGCGATTCGCCATCGACTGGATTCGCCTGCCGGTCGATGGCGCCGTGTCGGTCGCGGGTCAGCGCGCACCAGATTGGAACGGCTACGGCGACGCCGTGCTCGCCGTCTCGGATGCCGTCGTCGCGCAAGCGATGGACGATGTCCCCGAGAACGAGGATCCGCCGCCGCCGACGCCGGCCCCGATGGCGCCCGAGATCGTGAGTGGCAACTACGTGGCGCTCGACCTGGGCGGTGGCCGCTTTGCGTTCTACGAGCACTTGCGGCGGGGCAGCGTCGTAGTGAAAGCGGGCGAGCGGGTCACGCGCGGACAGGTGATCGCGCGGCTGGGCAACTCGGGCAGCAGCTCGATTGGGCCGCACCTGCACTTTCGTGTGGCCGACCGCGATGCCACGCTTGGCGCCTAGGGCCTGCCGTTCGTGTTTCGCGAGTTCGAGGTGCTCGGAGCGTTTGCCTCGATTCAGGCGGTGAGCGGCGGCGAGTGGCAACGGCGGTCCCAGCCGGAGCAGCGGACCCTCGAGCATCCAGCGGCCAACACCGTCCTGCGGTTTCGCTGATCACGCTTCAGCAGAGGAGACGATCGTGGCATTCAATCTGGACGAAGCCATCGCGGTACTCGAGCGCACGCCCGTCACATTTCGCGCGTTGCTGGCCGGCTTGCCCGAGCCCTGGATCACCTGCACCGAGGGCCCAGAGACGTTCAGTCCTTTCGACAACCTCGGGCACTTGATTCATGGCGAGCGGGCCGACTGGATTCCGCGAGCGCGGATCATTCTCGCCCAGGGCACCGACCGAACGTTCGAGCCCTACGACCGGTTTGCGCAGGTCCGCGAAAGCGCCGGCAAGAGCCTGGCTGTCCTGCTCGACGAGTTTGCCGCACTGCGCACGGGCAACCTCATCACCCTGCGCGGCTGGAATCTCTCGGAAGCGCAGCTCAATCTCGAAGGGCGCCATCCGGCGTTTGGCGACGTCACGCTCGGCCAGTTATTGGCCACGTGGGTGGCCCACGATCTCGGCCACATTGCGCAGACGAGCCGCGTCATGGCCAAGCGCTACCGCGATGCGGTGGGACCCTGGCGGGCGTACCTGCCGGTCATGGACCGCTAGCGCCGCGAATCGCCAGTCAATCGGTGTCTAATCTGCGGCTGTGAAGGTGATTGATCTGGTGTTTAATCTGTGGCCATGAAGCTGCCCGCTCTCGTTGCCCTGTTCGCCGTGTCGGGAATCGCTGTCGGCGGCGCCCAGCAGCGTCCGGCCGATGCCATCAAGTCGGTGGACCACTATGTTCGCGTCACCTCCACTGTGCCCGCCATTGCCGGCCAGGTCGCCAACATCTACGTGCGCGAGCGGGTACGCGCGAACGCGACCACCGCGCCGGATCGAGTGGTGCTGTTCGTGCACGGCGCCGGGACGCCTGCGGAGGTGGCGTTCGATCCTTCTGCGCCCGGATACAGCTGGATGACCTACCTCGCGGCCGCGGGCTTTGACGTGTTCTCGATGGACACCACCGGCTATGGCCGTTCGACCAGGCCGGCGGCGATGAACGACCCCTGCAACCTCTCGCCCGACCAGCAGAAACTCTTCGTGCCTGCGTTGATGCCGGCGCCGTGCGCGCCCGTCTACCCGAACCAGCTCACCAACATCGGATCCGACTGGCACGACATCGACGGCGTGGTCAATTACATCCGCGCGCTCCGCAAGGTCGACCAGGTCAGCCTCGTGGCGTGGTCACTGGGCGGCCCGCGCGCGGGAGGCTATGCCGCCCAGCATCCCGGGAAGGTGCGCTCGATGGTGTTGCTCGCGCCCGCCTACAACCGCGCCGCCGAGGCGGCCGCCCCGCCACTGCCGCGTGCCGGCGTGGCGTTCAACACGCAGTCGAAGACCGAGTTCGTCGCCAACTGGGATCGGCAGATCGGCTGCCCCGACCAGTTCGAGCCCTCGGTCCGCGAAGCGGTGTGGTCCGACATGGTCGCCTCCGACCCGGTTGGCGCGACGTGGGGCGACGGTGTCCGGCGGGCGCCATCGACCACCACCTGGGGATGGAACGCCGCCATGGCCGCGACGACGAAGATTCCGGCGCTGATCGTTGCCGGGGTGCTCGACAAGCAGGTCACGCCCGAGCGGGTGCGCCCGCTCTACGACGACCTCGGTTCGAGCCAGAAGGTCCTGATCGACCTGGGCTGCGCCTCGCACAACGCCATGTGGGAGAAGAATCGTTTGCTGTTGTTCAAGGCGTCGCTCGACTGGTTGACCAAGGGGGCAGTCGGCGAGGTGCGCAGCGGCATCGTCCGCATGGGCTATCCCGCGGCCAGCGCGCAGTAGTCCGGCGCCGGTTACCGGGGGAAGCGGGTTTTCAGCTCGTCCTGGGAGACCGTCGACGCTCCGAACTTGCCGACCACGATGCTGGCGGCCTCGTTGGCGATGCGCGCGGCTTCGGCCATGTTGGCACCGGCGGCGATGGCCAGCGCCAGTGTGGCGATCACGGTGTCGCCCGCGCCCGTGACGTCGGCGACTTCTCTCGCCGATGCCGGCAGGTAGCCGTCGATGCCGGCGTGCGACAGCCACATGCCGTGCTCGCCTCGGGTAATCACCACGTTCTCGACGCCCAGCCGCTTGCGCAGGGCCTCGGCCGCGCGCCGCGCATCTTCGTGCGATTCAATCCGGATGTTGGTCGCGCTCTCGGCCTCGACATGGTTCGGCGTCACCAGCGTGGCGCCGGCGTAGTAATCGATGTGCGGCACTTTCGGATCGACGATCACGGGAATGCCGGCCGACTGGCCGTAGCCCGACACCTGCGCCATCGAGCGGCGGGTCACGACGCCCTTCTGGTAGTCGGACACCAGGATCACCTGCGCCGACTTCGCGCGCATCTCGACTTGCGCCGCCAGAGCCTCTTCGATGGCCGGGCCGGCCTCGTGGTCCGATTCGTAGTCAACCCGGGCCACCTGTTGATTGCGGGTCGTGACCACCCGCATCTTGGTCGTCGTCTTGCGCTCGAGGTCGGTAATGAGTCCGGTCGCGTGAATGCCCTTGGCGGCCAGTTCGTTCTTGAGCTGCGTGCCGGCTTCGTCGGCGCCGACCACGCCAATCAGGTCGACCGCGGCCCCCAGGGCGCGCAGGTTGTGCGCGACGTTGGCGGCCCCGCCCAGGCGCCACTCTTCGTGGTCGAACACGACCACCGGCACCGGCGCTTCGGGAGAAATGCGGCTGACCCGGCCGATGACAAACCGGTCCAGCATGACGTCGCCGAACACGGTGATCCGCCTCGACGGGAAGCGGTCGATCAGCTCGTGCGCGCGCGCCGCGGCAATCTCGGGCAACAAGTTCGGGATCACGACGGGAGCCCCCCGTCGCGATTGGCGGCAAACGGCAGCGTAATCATCACCAATAGCAGCATCAGGAACTCGGAGTCGCCGAAGTTGTATTCGGTCAGACCAGCCGCGAACATGGCCGCCATGGCGCCCAGGCCCGCCGCGGCGAGGCCCTTGTGGCGCGAGCGCCGCAGCAGCTTCCACAGGCCCAGGGTGGCCGAACCGATGAACCAGAGCCACGCGCCAAGCGCCGGCAGGCCGCGTTCCGCGGCAATCTGCATCGGAACGTTGTGAAGATGCGGGTTGGTCGGCTTCACCGCGTCGGGCACGCGGTAGTACGGATAGACCCGCTCGATCTGGTCCGGTCCCACGCCCGCGAGCGGGTAGTCCTTGACGATGGCCACGCCGGCCTGGAGCATGGCGATGCGATCGCGGCTGGTCAGGTCGTTGCGATCGAAAATCGAATACACGCGATCGGTCAGCGCCTGCGGCGCCAGCAGGATGCCGGTCACCACGACGATCGGAATCAACGCGAGCAGGCGGAAGTCCTTGCTGAGGAACAGCACCGCCACGCCGACCGCCACGCCGACCCAGGCGCCGCGGGTCAGCGTCAGGCTGAGCGCGACCAGCAGCGCCGGCATGACGAACGCCGCCCACATGCGGCCCGAACTGCCATAAAGCAGCCGTGCCGTGGCCGCGCACACCACCAGCATCAGCGTGCCGGAGTACGTCATCCAGTGCGACAGCGTGCCCTGCGGCCGGCGGCCGAGGCCATCGAAGTTCAGGACGCCGTACTGCACGATGCCGACAAAGGCACTGGCGGCGCCGATGGTCAGGATGATGCTGAGCACCGACTGGGCGCGCGGCCCGCGCGCGAGATCGTAGGTCACCGGCACCAGCATCAGCAGCACCAGCTGCTTGCAGTCGGTGAAACTGACTTCGGGATCAAGCGAGAAACCGGCCGACGCCAGTGTCAGGGCCGCGTAGGTAACGAGTGGCCAGAAAAACGACGGCGCGGCCAGGCGTTCGCCGCGGGCCACGTGCGACCATAGCCACGTCGCTACCGCGACCGTCAGCAGGATCTGCGCCGCTGCGATCGACAGCTGCATGGTCGCGACGATGCCAACCAGCGCGAACAGGCCGATCTGCTCGAGGCGATCGCGCGGCGGCATGCCGGCGGTGAATGAAAGCGACGTCATGGTCATGGCAGCAGCGTCTTCGCTGCGGCAATGACCATGGTAGGCGAAATCCCGGTCAGGCAGCGAAAGTCACCCGGCACACAGTGCCGCTGGTGGCAGGGCCGGCAGGGCAGCGGGCCGGCGTCCACAGCGATGCTGCCAATCGCCGGGTCGCGCCACGGCATGGACCGCTCCGGAAGCGTCGGGCCGAACAGGGCGACCACCGGCGTAGCGGTCGTCGCGGCAATATGCAGCGGGCCGCTGTCACCGCCAATGTAGAGGACGGCGCGGCCGACCAGGGCTCGCAGTTCCGACAAGTCAAATTCACCGGTGCGAACGATCCCGGCTGCGGCGCCGCCCGCCAGGGTCCGCGCCTGCGCAGCCACGGCCTCAGCGGCCTCGGCCTCTGACGGACCCGACGTGATGATGATGCGGCGGGCGCGATCGCCGGTCGCGAGCGTGGCCGCGACCTCGGCGAACGATGCGGCGGGCCAGCGCCGGAACGGATTGCCGGCGCTGACATGCAGGACGATCACCGGCGCGGACTCGGCGACGCCCGCCGCGGCGAGCCGTGCCGCGACCGTGGCGGCGGCATTCGCATCGGTCGGCATGACGACCGGGTGCGCGGCGCCGGTCGGTGGATCAATCCCCAGAGGCGCGATCAGATCCCACTGGTTCAGCACCGAGTGCCGCGGTGGCACGAGCGACCGCGACCAGGGGACCCGCGTGGTGTAGCTGAACTGGCGGCCCGGCAGGGCATAGCCAATGCGCTGGGGCGCGCCGGTGGCCCAGGTCAGGACGCCGCTGCGCGGCCCCCCGTGGAGATCGATCACGAGGTCGAAGCGCTCGGCGCGCAGGCGCCGCGCGAGCCGGACGTCGTAGCGCAGCCGGGCCCAGCCGCGCGGCCGCTCCACCACTTCGATCGCATCCAGGCCGGGATGGTGGCGCACCACGGGCTCGGCCGGTGCTTCAACGAGATACGTGATGTGCGCGGACGGAAACCGGCGGCGCAGGGCGCCGATCACGGGGGTGGTGAACACCACATCGCCGATCAGGCGCAGCCGGATCAGGAGGATCTTCAGGGTTCGACCGTCGCCTCGTCGATCAGCATCACCGGAATGTCGTCCTTGATGGGATAGACGCGGTGGCATGAACCGCACTTGAGCGCGGCGCCGTCCTTGACCAGCGTCACGGGCGTCTTGCAGGCCGGGCACGCGAGAATTTCGAGCAGTTCAGCGTCAACGGGCATGAGGGAATCTTACACCTGTTCAATCGCGGGTTCTCACGGGGTAAGATCGCGCCATGCACTCGATTCGCGTCGTCCTGGTCGTGCTGGCGGTGGCGGCTCCGGCGTGGGCTTCCGCCTCCGCTCGCGGGTCATCGAGCGAGCTTCGGCGCGACCTCGCCGAAGCTGCCTCCGGCAGCGAAGGCGGGCAGTCGACGGTGCCCCCCGAAGACACCAGGGCGCAGGCGTTCTACGAGTTCATGATGGCGCGACGGCTCGAAGCCTCGGGCGATATGGCCGGGTCGATGGCTGCCTTGCAGCGCGCGCAGAAGCTCGATCCCGGTTCCGCCGAGGTCGCCGCCGAGATGGCCGGCGCCTACGCGCGGCAACAACAGGCGCAGCCCGCCATCATGCAGGCCAACGCCGCGTTGAAGCTCGACGCCAACAACGTCGAAGCGCACCAGGTGTTGGCCCAGATTTACGCGGCGTGGGCCGAAGGCGGCGGCCCGCTGCCCAGCGGCGAAACCCAGGCCGGCGCGCGCCTCAAGGCGATTGGCCACCTCGTGGCGATCCAGAAGTCGCCGGTGATGGCGGTGGATCCCAACCTGCAGATGACACTCGGCCGGTTGCAGTTGCGCGCCGGCCAGACCGCCGAGGCGGTGCCGATTCTCGAGCGGGTATCGGCGCAGGCGCCGTGGGCCGCCGAGCCGCTGGCGCTGCTGTACGAGGCCTACGTGACGAGCGGCAAGCTCGATCAGGCCGAGGAGGCGCTGCTCGGCGCCGCGCAGATCAATCCGCGCTACTGGGCGCAGTTGGGCCAGTTCTTCGAGCGCCGCAACAAGTGGGAAGACGCGGTCGGCGCCTACGGCGAAGCGGTCAAGAACCAGCGCCAGCCCAACCGCGATGTGCAGTTGCGCCTGGTAGCGGCATTGCTGAACGTGGAGGACGGCGGGCCGCGCGCGCGGATGGTGCTGGCCGACCTGCTGAAGGCGAACCCGGGTGATGTGCGCGCGCTGTACCTAATGTCGAGCGTCGAGCGCACCGCCGGCAACCAGCAGGCCGCCGAGGCGGCCGCGCGCCAGATCCTGGCGACCGAGCCGGCGAACGTCACCGGGCTGTACGCCCTGGTGCAGACCTTGTTCGACCGCTACGACTTCAAGCAGGTGGTCGAAGCGGCGGCGCCGTTCGCGAAGGATCCCCTCGCGCGGTCAAAGGGCCGCGAGATGGAGGGGGCCGCGGTGCTGGTGCAACTGGGTATTGCCCATCAGCAGCTCGCGCAGTGGGACGCCGCGATCGCCGCCTTCACGTCGGCCAAGGCGTTGACGCCGCGCGACCTCGAGATCGATGCCTACCTGGTGCAGGCCCACCTGGCCGCGCGCCGGTTCGACCGGGCCGAAGCACTGGCGCGCGAGAACCTGGCCCGCAGTCCGGAGCAGCCGCGGATGACGCGGTTGCGCGCGCAGGCGCTCGCCAAGGGCGGCAAGCCGGCCGAAGCCTTGCAGTTGATGGAGGCGGGCGCGGCCAGCCACCCCACCAGCCGCGAATACGTGGTCGGCCTGGCCGATCTCTACACCGACCAGAAGCGGACCGACGATGCCGTGCGCATGCTGGAGCAGGCGCGCCAGACGTTCGGCGATGACGAAGTGCTGACCTTGCGGATGGCCACCGCCTACGAGGCCGGCGGCAAGCTCGCCGAAGCCGAGAGGGAACTGCGGCGGTTGGTCACCGAGGACCCGCTGAACGCCAACGCCCTCAATTCGTTGAGCTACATGTTTGCCGATCGCGGCTTGCGGCTGGCGGAAGCGGTCGAGCTCGCGCAGCGCGCAGTGAAGATCGAGCCCGAGAACCCGTCCTATCTCGACACGCTGGGCTGGGCGTTGTTCAAGCAGGGCAAGGCCGACGAAGCGGACGTACCCATGGCCAAGGCCGCCGCCGTGCTCACCGCCAACTCGGTCATCCAGGATCATCACGGCGACGTGCTGGCCCGGCGCGGCCGCCACGCCGAGGCGATTGCCGCCTGGGAGCGCGCGCTCGCCGGCGACGGCGAGCAGATCGATCGCGGCGCGATTGAGAAGAAGATCAAGGCCGCGCGCGCGCGTGTGAAGTAGATGCCTCGACTCGTCCTCCTGGCCCTGGTGGTTGCGGTGTCGGCGTGTGCCGCCCGAACACCGCCGCGGCCCTCGGGCACGCCGGGCCCAGACCCGACGGCGATTGCCGCCTTCACCACCGCCACGGCGGCCTGCCGCGGCTTCAAGTCGATGACCGCGGAGCTGTCACTGTCGGGCCGCGCGGCCGGCGAGCGCATTCGCGGCCGCGTCATTGCCGGTCTCGAGGCCGGCGGCGCCGTGCGCCTTGAAGGCGTCGCGCCATTCGGCCCCGCCATCTTCATCCTGGCCGGGCGCAACGAGATGGCCACCCTGCTATTGCCGCGCGAGCGGCGCGTGTTGGCGGCCACGGCGGTATCGGACGTGCTCGAGCGCCTGACGGGGCTCGCGCTCGGCGCCGACGACTTGCGATTGATGGTGTCAGGGTGCCTGGTCGACAACGCCGCACCCGCAGAAGGGCGGCAGTGGCCGGGCGGCTGGCAAGCCGTGGTCCTCGGCCCCGATCGGGTCGCGTACCTGCGCACCCAGCAAGGCCGGGCGGTAGTGGTTGCGGCCGACTACGGCCCGTGGCGTCTTGACTACGCGGAGCACCTGAGCGGCTTTCCGCGCGTGGTGCGCGTCCGTCGAAGTTCGGGTGACCCTGGCGATGCGGCGACCGATGTGACGGCGCGCGTCGGTGAACTCGAAGTCAACACCGACATCAACCCGGCGGCCTTCACGCTTGAGATACCATCGGACGCCGACCCGATGACCCTCGACGAACTGCGTTCGGTCGCTCCGCTTGTGCCCAAGCCCTGACGGCTTGGCACTTTGTCACCCCTGGCACCATGGCACAGTCAGTAAGTCTCCCCGCCTTTGCGAAGATCAACCTGGATCTTCGTATTCTCGGCACGCGGCCCGACGGGTATCACGACCTTCGCACCATCTTCCAGAGCCTGGCGCTGTTCGACACGGTCACGGTCACGCGGCGTCGTGGGCCGTTGGCGATTACGTGTGACCAGGACGACATTCCGACCGACCGCCGCAACCTGGTGTGGAAGGCGGCATCGTTGCTCCATCGTGTCGCAACCGGCAAGCAGTCGGCGCCTCAAGGCATCGCGATCGATCTGCGGAAGCGGATTCCGAGCGAGGCGGGCCTGGGCGGCGGCAGCGCCGACGCCGCCATGACGCTGCTGGCCTTGAACAAGCTCTGGAAGCTGGATCTCGATCTCGCCACGCTGGCGCGGATTGGCGCGCGCCTGGGCGCGGACGTGCCGTACTTCCTGGTGGGGGGCACGTCGCTCGGGTTGGGCCGCGGTGACGACATCTATCCACTGGCCGACCTGCCGACCGTGCACGTGGTGATCCTCCGTCCGGGCTTTGGCGTCTCGTCGGCGGACGCCTACACCTGGTTCGACCAGGAGTCGCGCCGGACCCGGGAACCGGCGCCGCGGGCGTATCCCGCTGGATGGCCCTCGTGGGCGGCGACCTTGCGCAACGACCTGGAAGTGCCGGTGGTGCGCCACCATCCCGCCATTGCACGGATTCGCCAGTCGTTGCTCGATGCCGGCGCTGACTTTGCGGCCATGTCGGGGTCCGGCTCGGCCGTTTTTGGCCTGTTCGACCGGGCCGACGCGGCCCGGCGCACGGCCAGCGACCTCGCGCGGCCCGGCTGGCTGTCGCTCCATACCCGCACCATGGCTCGCCGGGAATATGCCCGCCGGGTTGCCGCCGGCCTCTAAACACGGTCCCGGCTAGTCGCCTTCGCCAAGGCTTCGGCGCCCAAGAAGCCGGACGCCACATGTAGCATCCGCCTTTAGGCGGATTGTCCGGTTGCCGACCACCCGTAAACTCGGCTACGATAAGAGTTTCCCCGGGGTATTGGGGCGTGGCCAAGCGGTAAGGCGCCGGCCTTTGGAGCCGGTATTCGAAGGTTCGAATCCTTCCGCCCCAACCAATTTTGCAAGGCTTCGCCCCGAGTTCTATGTTTGGCCCAGCCTTCGGCGGGCACTGCTTGATATGCGACCAACCGGTTTTGGAGAACTGAAAGTCTTCTCAGGAAGCGCTCATCCGCAGCTGGCGGCTGAGATCGCCGAGTTCCTCGGGGTGGAGCTCGGACAAGCACGCCTGCGCCGGTTTCCCGATACCGAAGTCTCGTTCCAGATCGACGAGAACATCCGCGGCACCGACGTCTTCATCGTCCAGCCGACCTGCGCTCCGGTGGATCCCCACCTGATGGAGCTGATGATCATGACCGACGCGTTCCGCCGGTCGTCGGCGGCGCGCATTACCGCGGTGATCCCGTATTACGGCTACGCGCGCCAGGACCGCAAGGACAAGCCGCGCGTGCCGATCTCCGCCAAGCTCGTGGCCAACGTGCTGACCGCCTCCGGCGTGAACCGCGTGCTGACCATGGACCTGCACAAGGCGCAGATCCAGGGCTTCTTCGACCTGCCGGTGGATCACCTGTTTGCGGCGCCGGTCATCATCGACTACCTCTCGCGCCAGTCGTACGAGAAGCTGACCATCGTGGCGCCCGACGCCGGCGGCGCCGAGCGCGCCCGCGCCTACGCCAAGCGCCTCGACGCGGAACTGGCCGTGATCGACAAGCGCCGCAGCGAAGACGGCACCGCCGAAGTCATGAACGTGATCGGCGAGGTGGCCGGCCGCACCTGCGTGATTGCCGACGACATCATCGACACCGCCGGCACCATCCAGAAGGCGGCGCAGGCCCTGAAGGAAAACGGCGCCGACCGCGTGCTCGCCTGTGCCATTCACGGCGTGCTGTCGGGGCCGGCGATCGATCGCATCGAGAAGTCGCCGATCGACAAGTTGCTCATTACCAACACCATCCCCCTGACGGCGGATCGTGCGAAGTGCCAGAAAATCGTCGTGCTGTCGGTGGCGCGCCTGCTGGGCCAGGCCATTCGCAGCATCCACGAAGAAACCTCCGTGTCGTCGTTGTTCGTTTGAAGACGGCTTGAGACCTGGGGCTTGAGGGCTTGGAAGGCCCAAGTCCCAAGGCCCAAGCCACAAGCCATCGTTAATTCGGTAAAGGGTGTAGGCCGCGGCCGAAGCCCGAGGAAGGCAGTTCAGTCATGGAAGCGATTCTCGACGCCGTCAAGCGCGGCACCAAGGGTAAGAACGAAGCCCGCCGCCTGCGCGTGGCCGGCCAGATCCCGGCAGTCGTTTACGGCGCACAGAAGGCCGGCGAGTCGCCCGCACCGGAATCGGTCGCGGTCGATCCCAAGCCCTTCATGAAGATTCTCCACTCCAGCTCGGGGTTGAACACCCTGATCACGCTCAAGATTGCCGGCGGCAACGAGGCCCGCGTCCTGGTGCGCAACGTGCAGCTGGATCCGATCAGCCAGCACCTGCTGCACGCCGATTTCTTCCGCGTGAACATGGACAAGAAGATCACCGTCACCGTGCCGGTCACCCTGCGCGGCGAGTCGCGCGGCGTCAAGGTCGACGGCGGCATCCTCGACTTCGTGCATCGCGAGATCGAAGTCGAAGTGCTCCCGGCCGACATTCCAAACTCGATCGACGTCGACGTCACCGACCTCGGCATCGGTGGTGCCATTCACGTACGCGACGTGGCGGCCAACGCCTCGTGGACGCCGGTCACCGATCCCGACCTGATGCTCGTGCACGTCATCACCATCAAGGTCGCCGAAGAAACCCCGGCGGCGGGTGGTGCGGTGCCGGCCGGCGGCGCGGCCGAGCCTGAAGTCGCCAAGAAGGGCAAGACCGACAAGGAAGGCGACGCCAAGGACGCCAAGGGCGGCGACAAGAAGGACGACAAGAAGGCTGACGCCAAGAAGAAGTAGCCGGGAGACGGGAACCGGGCCCGCCTCCGCCCGTCGAATCGGCTGCGGGCTTTGGCGAGGTCTCGCCGCAGCGGCCTTTGGCCGCGAAGGCGGAAGTCGGGAGTCGAATGAAACTCATTGTCGGCCTCGGCAATCCAGGTCCCGAATACCGCGACACTCGCCACAACGTGGGCTTTCTCGTCGCGGACGAGTTGGCCCGGCGGTGGCGGGTGCCCGATGCGTGGCGCGAGAAGTTCGAGGCGCTGCACATCAGGACGGTCGCCGGCGGCGCCCAGACGGCAAACCTGGTCGCCGGAGGCGAGCAGCAAGTAGTAATAGTGAAGCCGCTGACGTTCATGAACCTCAGCGGCCGCGCAGTGGCCGGGCTCGCGGGGTTCTACAAGATCGACCCGGCCGACCTGCTGGTCGTGACCGACGATGTGGCGTTGCCACTGGGACGGTTGCGGGCGCGGCCTGAAGGCAGCGCCGGAGGGCACAACGGGCTGAAGTCGATCATTCAGCACCTGGGCACGCAGGCGTTTCCGCGCCTGCGGATCGGGGTGGGGCGCGGCGACGATCGCCGTGACCTTGTAGATCACGTGCTCGGCCGGTTCGAGGCCGGCGAGCGCGACACAGTTTCGGCGGCGGTGCTGCGAGCCGCCGATGCGTCGGAGAGATTTCTCACCGACGGAATTGAGCGCGTGATGAGCGCGTTCAACGCAGCGCAACAGACGGACCCGGCGGAATAAGCTGCCGGGGATCCTTGCCACCATAGGGTGAGCCGGGTTAAGGCGAGTAAGGCGGGTAGGGCAGGTCAGGCGGGTCGGGGATTCCCCACCAGCCCCAGCCACCCCACCAGCCCTACCGGCCCGAACCTGTCCATAAGGGAGCAGTAATGAATCGCACGTACGAACTGATCTACGTCCTGAAGCCGGACGCGCCCGAGACGGAGGTCGCCGATCTGCACAAGCAGGTGGCCGACATCGTCGAACGCATGGGCGGCACCATCGACAAGACCGAGAACGTCGCCCCCTGGGGCCGCCGCCGGCTGGCCTATGAGATCGGTCATCACAAGGAAGGCTTCTACGTCCTCGAGGTGATCACCGGCTCGGCCGAGCTGATGAAGGAAATCGATCGCCGCCTCAAGGTGACCGAGGGCCTGCTGCGCCACCTGATCGTCCGCGTCGACGAGTCGACGATCAAGGCCGAGCGCATGCGGAGCAAGCGCACCGAAGAGTCGCGCCGCCGCCGCGTGGCGCGTGGCCTGCCGCCCGATCGTCAGCCGGGTGAAGGTCCGCAGGGTGAAGATAACGACGATTCCGGCGACATGATGTTCGACGGCGGGGAGATGGAGGCTTAATATGGCATTCGGTGGACCCAAGCGTGGCGGCCCGGGCGGAGCCCGTGGCAAGGATGCCAAGGACGCCAAGGGTGGCGACAAGCGTCGCGGCGGCGGATTCTTCCGGCGCCGGAAAGTCTGCAAGTTCTGCGCGGACAAGATCGACGACATCAACTACAAGGACGTCAAGCTGCTAAGCGGCTTCGTTCCCGAGCGTGGCAAGGTGTTGCCGCGCCGGATTTCCGGGACCTGCGCGAAGCACCAGCGCGGCCTGCGCGTGGCGATCGTGCGCGCCCGCCAGCTCGCGTTGCTGCCCTACGCCGCGGATTAAGGGAGAACAGGAATCATGGAAGTCATTCTCCGGGATCACGTGGATCACGTGGGCAAGCGCGGCGACATCGTCAAGGTCGCCGATGGCTACGCCCGCAACTACCTGCTGCCGCGGAAGCTGGCCCTGCCGGCGACCGATGCCAACAAGAACTGGATCGCCCGCGAGCGGAAGATCTCCGAGGCGCGTGAAGGCGAAGAGCGCGTGGCCGCGGAAGCGCTGGCTGAACGGCTGGTCGCGCTCGACCTGCAGATCGCCCGCAAGGTGGGCGACAACGACACGATGTACGGGTCGGTCACGAACGCCGACATCGCGGACCTCATCAAGGCCAAGGGCTTCGATGTCGACCGCCGTAAGATCCTGCTGCCCGATCCGCTCCGCACGCTCGGCGAGTCGATGATCCCGGTGAAGCTGCACCGCGACGTCACGGCCCAGCTGAAGATCACCATCGTCAAGGAAGCCTAGGCTTCCGGCGATTCCGCCGACCGAAGGGCCGGGCGCATGTTGCGTCCGGCCTTTTTCTATAGTGGGGGCAAGCCTTTAGGTTTGCCCGCGCTATACTTTCGATCCCGCTGGTCATGGCTACTGAAACCGCAACCGCTCCCGCCCCCCGCACGCTGCCGCACAATCTCGAGGCGGAGCGGTCGGTGCTGGGCGCCATCCTGATCGACAACGACACCTACAACGTCGCCGCGGCCATGCTCGACGCCAAGGCGTTCTTCCGCGATGCGCACCGCCGCATTTTCGAGCGGATGGCCGACCTGTCGGAGCGCAGCCAGCCGATTGACCTGGTCACCCTGAAGGAAGAGCTCGAACGGGCCGGGGAGCTCGATGAGGTGGGCGGGCCGGCCTACATTGCGTCGCTCGTCGACGGCGTGCCGCGGTCGACCAACGTCGAGTACTACGCGCAGATCGTCAAGGAGAAGTCGACGCTTCGCAGCCTGATCTTCTCGGCGAACAAGATCGTTTCGAACGCCTACGAGGCCGACCAGGAAGCCGACCTGATCCTGGACGAGGCCGAAAGCGCCATCTTCGCGGTGGCCGAAGACCGCATCAAGTCGGGCTTTGTGTCGATGCGCGACCTGGTCCGCGACAGCTTCCCGAAGATCGAGAAGCTGTTCGAGAACAAGACGTTCGTGACCGGCGTGCCCACCGGCTTCGAAGACATCGACAAGAAGACCCGCGGCCTGCAGGAAGGCGACCTCGTGATCGTCGCCGCCCGGCCGTCCATGGGCAAGACCAGTCTGGTGCTGAACATCTGCCAGTACGTGGCGACGCACGGTGGCGTGGCCGGCTTCTTCAGCCTGGAAATGTCGAAAGAGTCGCTGTTCATGCGCATGCTCGCATCTGAAGCGAAGATCGACATGTACCGGCTGCTGAGCGGCCAGATCGGCCAGAAGGAGTACGGGCAGATTACCCATGCGCTCGAAACACTGAGCGAAGGACAGTTGTTCGTCGACGACACCGCCGGCATTGGCGTGATGGAAATGCGCGCCAAGGCGCGCCGCCTGAAGGCCGAGCACGGCCTCAGCCTGCTGGCCATCGACTACGTGCAGCTGATGACCGGGCGCGGCCGGTTCGAGAACCGCAACCTTGAATTGGCGTCGATCTCGCGGTCGCTCAAGGGCCTGGCCAAGGAGCTGAGCGTGCCGATCATCGTGTTGTCGCAGTTGTCGCGCGCGCCCGAAGGCCGTTCCGACAAGCGCCCCATGCTGTCGGACCTGCGCGAATCAGGCGCCCTCGAACAGGACGCCGACGTCGTCTGCATGATCTTCCGCGAAGAGATGTACAAAACCGACGACACGCCGGCCGACTCGGATGGCGTCGCTGAGATCATCATCGCCAAGCAGCGCAACGGCCCGACCGGCACGGTCAAGCTCACCTTCCTGCGCGAGCAGACCCGTTTCGCCAACTACTCGGGCCCGGGTTACGCCGTCAGCGACGACTAGGCCCGGCTCACTCTTATGTGGCGTCCGGCTTCAGCCGGACCATGCCCGGTCCCTCTCTTTAGGCGGACCAACACCCACTATGCTGTAATCATTCCGTGACTCGCTGCACCGCCGCGCGCGTTGACCTCGCCGCCCTCGACAGGAATTTCCGCGCCATCGGTGCCTACCTGCAGGACGAAGCGTCGCTCAATCGCGGCGCCGGCCGCGGGCCCGTCCGTCCGCCGGGGATCATCGCCGTGGTCAAGGCCAACGCGTACGGTCACGGTGCCCGTCCGGTCGCGAAGGCGCTCGAGGCGGCCGGTGCGACCATGCTGGCCGTGGCCGACATCGAAGAGGGCGTCGACCTACGCGCAGCCGGCGTTCGCGCGCCGATCCTGGTGTTCGGCGCGCTCAGCGTCAGCGACGTCGATGGCGTGTTCGACCACAACCTGACGCCGACCATTTCAAGTCCAGCCGCCGGCGCGGCCCTGCAGGCTGCCGCCGCGAAGCGCAACACGAAGCTCGCGTATCACTTGAAGATCGACACCGGGATGAACCGGCTGGGTTTCAGGCACGACAACTTGAAGCGCACACTCCCGGCGCTGCTCGAGAGCCCCAACCTGTCGCTCGACGCCGTGCACACGCACTTCGGCAGCGCCGACGAACCCGGCCACAAGCTCTTCGACGACCAACGGACGCGGTTCGAGGCGGCCTGCCACGTGCTCGACGAACTCGCAGCCGGCCCGCGCGTGCGGCATGCCGCCAACTCTGCCGCGCTGCTGCGCGACTCGCGCGTATGGTACGACTTCGTCCGTCCGGGCCTGCTGCTGTACGGCCTGGTGCCGCCACCGCTGGGGTCCAACCTCGCGCTGACGCCAGTGATGTTACTCACCAGCCGGGTCGTCGCCGTCAAGGGCGTGCGGGTGGGCGAGACCATTGGCTACGGCGGGCGCTTCACCGCCGACCGCCCCGTGACCTTGGCTGTCATTCCTGCCGGTTACGCTGATGGCCTGGATCGTCGTCTCGAAGGGCGTGGCGCGGTGCTGATCCGCGGCCGCCGCGCGCCCATTGTCGGCGCCGTGAGCATGGACATGCTGACGGTGGACGTCACGGACATCGATGCCGTCGGCCCAGGAGACGAGGTGGTGTTCCTGGGATCACAGGGCTCCCAGCCGCAGCAAACCATCGACGCCCGCGAAATGGCGGCGTGGATCGGGACCATCCCGTACGAGATCCTGTGCCGCCTGGGCGCTCGAGTCGAACGAAAGTACCAGCGGTCTCTTGGTTGACACTAGGAGGCGCCGTCGCTAGCATCGAATCGAGGACAGGGGGATTTGGCATGGCGACTGAATGGATCGTGACTCATCCGGACATTCTCGGCGGCAAGCCTTGCATCCGCGGCACACGTCTGAGTGTGGAGTTCCTGCTTGAACTCGCCGGCAGTGGCGCCAGCCAGGCCGAGATCCTGACCAGCTACCCCCAGCTCACTGCCGAGGCCCTGGCGGCCGCGTTCTCTTACGCAGCCCGAGTCATCAAGCACGACCGCACGATAGACCTGCCCCAGCCCGCATGAACCTGTTCGCGTTCGCGTTTCTGGCGGACGAGAACATCAACCCCGAGGTAGTCGACGGGTTGCGCGCCTTGGGATGCGATCTGGTAACGGTCGATGAGCTGGGCCTGGCCGCAGCACCTGACGACCTGATCCTGCGCCGAGCTCAGGCCGGCGGCCGGGTCGTTGTCACGCACGACCCTGACTTCGGCCGGTTGGCTCTGCAAGCCGAGACGTTCGCCGGCGGAATTGTCTTTGTTCGGCCCGGTCACATTTCGAGCGAGATCGTGCTCGCGACGCTTTCATCCGCGAACAATGTCGCTGGAGACTTGTCGATACCGTTTATTCTCACAGCCGAGCGGAAAGCGAAGTTTGGACTTCGAGTCAGAGTTCGCCAACTCCCCGGCGGCAGATGAGCCGCTCTTGACTGCGGCACTCCATTTGTTCAGCGCCGCAGCCATGGACATGCTGAAGGAGTACAACCAGCATCGAAGCCACCGATGCGTGCAAAGGTGTCCCAGAGCTAACTGGTGAGATAGTCAGTTGCACCATACATCGAGAACCGCTCCGGTTTGCTTACACCGGAGGTCATCGAAAACCTTCATGGCTAGCGCGCGGTCGATTCGTCCAGTCCGAGACAGCCGCCACGCCTCCGATACCATGTTAATGAGTGCCGCCCGGACGTTCTTTCGGTCGTCACCGTCCCAAGGCCTCCCCTTGTCGTAAACCGCCACTCGGAAGAGGGATCCGACATCTTGCTTGAACCAATCTCTAGCGCTCGTCTCAAACTTGCCGTCGACGGCGTCCAGTACGTCATCGATTAGGTCCTCACATTCCTTCATTGCCGCGTTCAGTGTTTCCTGCTTTCCAGATGCGTCATCACTCATCTCTGACTCCTTCAGCGTGTCTCGTCTTTAGTTGACTCAGAACCTGTCCTAGGGCCCACATGTCCGTCTCCCTGGTTTGGACACCTCCTTGAAAGACCTCGTCAGTGAGGTAGGCGAAAGTGCCGGCAAGGGACGCTGCCTCAATCGAATCGCTCTCGACAGAAATGCCAAAATCAAGCAGCGCCACTCCCCGGTCGCTCCGCATTCCGATGTTGCTAGGCTTCACGTCTCTATGGAGAAGTCCGCGCTCGTGCAGAAATGTCAGAGCGGCGCGCAGAGACCGCTCGATTTCGCAGACCTCATCCTCGGAGAATGTGGTTCCGATGTCGAGTTGGAGTTGAAGTGTGCCATTTCCCATGAACTCGAGTGCCAGTACGGGGGTGTCTCTCCAGATGTCCAGGCCATAGACATGTGCGATATTCGGGTGTGACAGGGAGGCCATGACCTGGGCCTCTTTGGTCAGGCGCGCAGCCTCGGCCCGAGTGACCGCCGGCAGGGCCTTGAGCGCGACCTGCCGGTCCAGCGTCAGATCTACGCCCTGGTACACGACACCCATGCCGCCGGCGCCTACCCGTCGTTTCACGCGATATCGGCCTGACACCACGATGGGCACGCGGGCGTCCTTCAGCTGTCCGTCGCACTCGCAACTCACGACGTGAGGCTCGAACACCCGGCCGCAAGCAATGCACTCGACGGCCGCGGTTTGATCCGCCTGTGCGTTGCTCGGCGCCAGGAACCGGTTCTCGACGGCAATTCCGGCCGTCGCGCAGAGCGTCGCGATGCTTTCCAGGTCGGCACTGGAGTAGGTGCGCTCGTTGGCCCTGGGGCCCAGACTCACAGCGCCGATCAGGCGTCCGGACGTGTTGGGAATGGGGCAGACGACTTCAGCACCCATTGCGGTCAGTGCCTGGCGCTCGAACGCCGGCAGCAGGCGAATGCAACGGCTGGCGTCAGGGCCGGCTACGACGATGGGCACGGGCTCGGTTTCGAGAAGGGATGCCAGGGCGCTGGCCCTTGCGAACTGAGTGGGCTGCGGGTCGCCCACCGAGGACAGCGTCTGACTATCGGTTGCGCCCAGCATGACGGTCACCTTCACCGTACCAAACGTATCGGCGAGGCAACTCCGTACAGCGTCGGCAACCTCACGGGCGCCGATGGCCGTTCGGATGCTGCCGGTGGCGAGCGCCAGTGAGCGAGCGATCTCCCCGCGTTGCCGGTCGAATCGGCGTTCGATGAACCGCAGAGCCTGTGGCCTGATGAACAGCAGCAGTGCGCCGACGGCCATCAGGCCAAGCGCAGCGACGACCCCGCTTCGGCCCAGGAATTCTCCGAGGGTGACGGACGCGCTCCGGTTGACCTCGGATGCGAGCCACGCCGCCGGGAGGGCCACCATTAGGATAAGCGTCGTACGGGCCACCGAGCCAAGCAGAGCTCGACGGACGATCAGGCGTGCTGGCAGCACCCCGGCCGAGCGGATGGCGAACGCCGTGGAGAACGGAATGGTCAGCAGGCCGCCGTAGAACAACAGTCCGTACTCAGCCACATGCGCTTGAATGTGCGGGCGAATCGATGGCGTCACCACCAGGGCGAGAAGCAGCATGGTGGACGGCAGCAGGCCGATGATCATCGCCCATGCGAACTGCCTCACGCGGCGTTGCTCGGCCACGCTGACCGAGCGAGCTTTCCAGAGAATGACGGGCAGCGAAGGTGCGGCCAGCAGGATCAACAACATCCAGAAGATGCTGCGCCCCGGCCGCTGGTGATGGGTCATTTCCGCCCACGTCGCATCTGGGAAAATCAGCCCTCCGACGTTCGCGATCACCAACACCAGGCCCACGACGGCACTCAGCCACGCCATGGTCATGGCCATGCGCTGAACCGGCCGCCCGCTGGGCGTGGCAGGAAACGAATGGGCGAACCACCAGGCGGCCGAGGCGAACATCGCTTCGGTCGGCAGCCGTACCAACAGCGGAATCGCCACGCCAATCGCTGATGCCCCCTCGAAACCGGAGAGCATCCTGGGGGAGAACGACGATGCGAGGAGAACGAACATCGTGCCCAGGGACACGCTACGGGTCTCCCGCTGCCCACCGTAGATCAGCACGCCGCCGGCGCCGGCCAGCACCAGGATCATCAAGGCGTGGGTTTCGGTCGGAATGGGGCCATCGGTCACGGCATCGCGACCGAGGATGAAGGCGGACAAGGCGGCGGCCGTCCTGAGAGCGGCAGCCCACGTGGCAATGGTCAGCAGCGCAGACAACGCGTTTGCGCCCGCGGTCGCATCGCTGTGGTCCACGGACCTGGCACGCTCGGCAACGAGATGCCGAATAGCAGAGAGGACGCCGCTGCCGCCGGGCCAGGCAGCATCCACTCGGCCATCTGCCGCCAGCGTGGCGAGGCGCAGGGAATCAGCGGCCATGGCCGCCTTGGTCGATTTCGTCTTCCAGCTTCGCGAGGGCGCGGATCACGGTCAGCCGTGCCGCTTCTGACGTGGCCTTGCCGATCACCGCGGCCACTTGTTCGTAGCTGTATCCCAGTTCCACGCGCGCCACGATGGCGTCGCGGTCGATGGGCCGCAACGTGGCCAGCGCGGCGCGGTACCGCTCGAGCAATTGACCGGTGACCGCCTGGTCAAACGGCGTCGGCGACGAATCGACGATGTCTTCCGGCACATCCTGGCCAACGGGGGCAGCCTTGACGCGGCGAATTTCGTCCCTGACGCGGTTCATCACTGCCGTTCGCAGGTAGGCCTGCAGGGCCTTCTCCCGGCGCGCTTCAAACGTGTCGAGCCGGCGGAACGTGCGGATGAGGGTGTCCTGCACCAGGTCGGTGGTATCCACGAACGTCCGCGCCCACCGCGGCAGGCGGCCGCTCGACCATCGTCGCAGGGCGGGGAAGTGGCGGGTGAACAGGGCTGACAGGGCGGCGGAATCGCCCGCACGAGCGGCATCCAGGGCGATCGAGGTGTCCGATCGCGATCCATCGCCCGGGGGGGAGCCGTTCGCAGCCATTGATCTCCGTCCGACGTGACGCGGGCGCCCGCGTGGCCTGAATTATCTGGATATGACACCCCCGAAGCAAGTGCTGCAGACGGACCTGTACGGTTTCGGCTTCTGCGCCGTTGTGTCAGGTAGATGGCTGAATCAGCCAGATTCGACTGGGCGTGAAGCCAGGTTCTTATCCTGCCGACCTCGGTCGGATCTGCAGTTGAAGGGCCATCTGTTCGTTCACTGCCGGCGAGCGCACTCTCGCGCATCGCCGACCTTTAGGTTGGGGGAGTTATGTCGAAACGAGTGGCAGCCATGTTGCTGCTGTGGACCCTCGCTGCGTGTGCAGGTGGTTGCGGGGGGAGGCCCAACGAGATGGACGGCCAGAGGTTCGAGCGGGTGTAGTGGCGGTCGATACCCCAACCGGGCAATCCGTCGAATTCGCTCGACCGTTCGCAGTGCCACCCGTCGTCATCCTGACCCATCAGTGGCGCGATGCCGGCACGCTCCACTCGCCCGCGACGCACCTAGTGAATCTGGTCAACGTAACGGCAGGCGGATTCACGTTCAAAAACGGAAACCTCTCGAACGCGGAATCGTCCCGCGTCTACTGGGTTGCCCTCGGACGATAGATGACAGCCCACCACCCGGCCAACCAAGCCATGAGTCGATACCAAGATGGCGAGAACGGCTTGTCCGACGTTCCCGAGGACGATGTGGTGAAATCCCTGGAGGAGGCCGTCCTGGTGTTCGCTTCACAAGCAGAACTGGCGACACAGCCGCTCTTTGACGAGGCCTTCGGTCGCGTGCTGACGGTCGCAACACAGCTGGAGCAGGCGGGCTATGCGGAGAACATGCTCGCAAAGCAGTTACTGCCCTTGCGCGACATCTTCTCGTCGTCGTCGCTGGCGCGCCGACTCCAGACTTGGCCTCGTGGGTATCCGGTGACTTCGAAACGATCGAGAGGATCGTGCAAGCGCGCAACGTCGAGGCAGCCGGCACCTTGGCGCACCTGGTGGAGCAGTGGGTGCTCTTGAGCGATCCGTGCCAACAACACCGAAACAAAGTTGGCGCCCAAGCCAACATGCTGAGGCAGACCCTGGCTAGAAAGCCGCGTGCAAAGGTGCTATCGGTGGCCTGCGGCCCATGCTGTGACGTTCGATCGATTCTCGCGGAGGTCGCTTCAACCGACGGCAGCTTCGTGTTCAACGACTCCGACGAGGACGCCATCGTCTACGCCCGCAGCCACTTCCCTCCACATGTTGATCAGCGATGCACTTGGGTCGGAGGCAACGTCTTCAATCGTCTGCGCCGGCTCGCCGAGCTTGGGCCGTACGACCTGATCATGGCCGGAGGTCTGTTCGACTACCTGAGCGACCGACAGTGCTCGTGGCTGGTTGGGCACTTGGTCCAGATGATGGCTCCAGAATCGAAGCTGTTCTTCACCAATATCGCCTCGGACAACCCCTTCCGACTGTGCATGGAACACATTGCGTGCTGGAAGCTGATCGCTCGTTCGGAGAATGACATTGGGCGCTGTTTGGTTCCGACGGGGAATCGTTGTCGATTCGGGTCGATCGCGATGCGACCGGACTGGCGCTCCTGACGACCGCCGGCTGGCCAGATGGACCAGCATGATGGACTTGGTGTTCTCCTGCCGCTTACGAGCGTGTACGGTTTCGGCTTCTGCTCCGTTGTGTCAGGTAGATGGGCGAATCAAACTCGACGACACAGCCGGCCCGGGCCGGGGAGCAGGACGGACTGACGCGCCTGGTCACCAGGCTTCTGGCCAGCGGCGGCCCTCGGCCCGCCGACTACCCGCGGCTCGATCGTGAGATTCGTCGCGTCTATGATTCGATGGCCTCTCGCCGAGACATCAGGGACCGGACGTCAGAGATTCGCCGCGTGTTTGGCGACGCGCTATCGCCAGAGACGGTCATTGGCCTGAGTCTCGCCAAACCTCGTGGCTACGCCGGCGATTTCGAGATGATCGAGCGCCTCTATAGCCGATGGGAATCGGCCGTCCCGGACCTTGCCAGTTGGGATCGCTACATTCACGAACAAGCCGCTCCGAAGGCCGTCAGGAACCGCAGCCGGTATTTCTGCTCGGTTCTAGAGTCAGTGCTGGGTCGGCAAGGCTCGGCTCGAGTCTTGGAAATCGGTTGCGGCCCTGGCCGCACCGTGCACCAGTGGTTCGAAACGCATCCTGAGGCCGACGTGACGTTCGAGTGCGTCGATGTGGACCTCGAAGCTATCGAGTTCGCGAAGAGCGTCAACAGCAAGTACGCGAGCCGAATCGAGTTTCATAACCGAAACGTGTTTCGGTTCAAGAGCAACAACCAGTTCGATGTGATCTGGTCATCTGGATTGTTCGACTACTTCGACGACCGCGTCTTCGAGAAAGTGGCCAAGCGGCTGATCGGGATGTTGGCGCCGGGAGGCGAGTTGATCGTCGGGAACTTCGCCGTCACCAACCCCTCCAGGCCGCATATGGAGTTGCTCTGCGACTGGTATCTGCACCATCGGACGGTGCAGCAGCTCGTCGACTTGGTCGTGAGGGCGGGTTCACATCCCGACAATGTGAGGGTCGGCGTAGAGGGCGAAGGCGTCAATCTGTTCGTTCATTGTCGGCGCTGATCGGCGACGTGGGTAGTAGACGCGGCAAGGGTTGCCCTTTCTGTTGGGAGGAAGCAAATGGGTCTTCAAGATCTAATCTTCGAGGTATTCCAGTCACTACCAGTTCCCGTCGCGCTGATCTGCGTGGGTGTCATCTTCGCCGTGACAGCTGTTCTCGCTCTCCAGAGCCGACCGCGGGCGACCGCGGCACTCGGCGCCTTGTTTGCCGTTGTGCTCATCGGCCTTGGTGTGTACCTGTTCTTGAGGCCGCTCCCCCCGCCAGGAATCCCGGCCATCGCGCTTGATCCCTGCAACGTCACGAAATCCGGCCGCGTCTTTTTCCCCGGCAAGGTCAGACGCAACGGCTATTCCGGAAAGGTTACCGCCCGCCTCGTCTATGAAACACCGAGCGGCGAACTCTACACCCGTGACCAGGCTTCGGGAATCGGGCCGGACGACTTGGTTTACACGTTCGAGCTTGGCGACATCGGCGACGTGACCCTGCCTCTGTATCGAATCATCGTCGACCTCGACGACCGTGATACGCGGCTTACAAGACGCCTTCGTGAGTGCAGCCAGTAGGCCAAGCGGCACCCAAGCCGATACTTGTCGATGACTATCCGAGACGATGAGAAGATAGGGAAGTCGTGTCTTTGGTGTTCCCCGAAAGGGTCTTCTCTGAGTCCTCGGTGTCCTCTGTGGCCTATTTCCGTGACAGGCGATGAAGCAAGCCAATAAGCCGGTCTTCGTCTGCCAGGAGTGCGGCACGCAGCAGCCCAAGTGGCAGGGCAAGTGCCACGACTGCGGCGCGTTCAACTCGTTTGTCGAAGAACGTGTCACCGAGCCGAGCGCCGGACCAGCTGAGCACCGCTACTCCACACTGGGCGTGACATCCCGGGGCGCGAAGAAGTATGCCGAGATCGAGGCGTCGGACGCCGATCGCATCTCCACCGGCATCAACGAGTTCGACCGCGTGCTCGGCGGCGGCATCGTCCCCGGGTCGCTGATCCTGCTGGGCGGGGAGCCAGGCATCGGCAAGTCCACCTTGCTGCTGCAGGCGGCTGCGAACTTTGCTCACAACGTCGGACCCGTGCTCTACGCGTCCGGCGAAGAGTCGGAGCATCAGATCAAGTCGCGCGGCGATCGGCTCGGCGTGGGCGACGCGCCGCTCTACCTGCTGTCTGAAACCTGCATCGAGCGCATCCTCGAAGAAGTCGGCCGCGTGAAGCCGGCGTTGCTGGTCGTCGACTCGGTCCAGACGGTATTCTCGCTGAAGTTCCAGTCAGCGCCAGGCAGCATCGGCCAGGTCCGCGAGGCGGCCACGCAGTTCCTGTTCATGGCCAAGGGCCACAACGTTCCGACGTTCCTGGTCGGCCACGTCACCAAGGACGGCAACATCGCCGGTCCGAAGGCGCTGGAACACGTGGTCGACACGGTGCTGTATTTCGAAGGCGAGCGCCACCATTCCCACCGCGTGGTGCGCGCGGTCAAGAACCGGTTCGGCGCCATCAGCGAGCTGGGTGTCTTCGAGATGACCGGTACGGGCCTGCGGCCTGTGCCCAATCCCTCGGCCATGTTCCTGGCTGAACGTCCCACGGCGACGCCGGGTTCGGCCGTGTTGTGCTGCCTCGAAGGCACGCGCCCGCTGCTGGTCGAGGTCCAGGCGCTTGTCAGCACCAGCAGCTACGGGACCTCTCGCCGGATGGCAGTGGGCATCGACCAGAATCGGTTGTCGTTGCTACTGGCCGTCCTGGAAAAACGGGCCGGTCTGCACCTGGTCTCAGACGATGTGTTCGTGAACATCGCGGGGGGGATGAGCATCGACGAGCCGGCCGTGGACCTCGGCATTGTTGCGGCCGTCGCCTCGAGCCTGCGCAACCGCCCGGTGGCCACCGGCACCGCGGTGTTTGGCGAAGTGGGGCTCGGCGGCGAGATTCGCGGGGTCTCGCAGGCCAACCTCCGTATTCGCGAAGCCGAACAAATGGGCTTCACCCGCATCGTCCTGCCGGCGTCGAACATCGACGCCAGTGAAGAAGCGGGCAAAGCAGACCGCCTCCGCCAAGGCTTCGGCGAGTCCACCGAAGCGCCGAGCGCGAAGGTGGAACTCGTCGGCGTCCGCTCGGTCGGTGAAGCGCTCGACATGCTGCTGCAGTAGGCGCCCACGCGCCACGTCCCAAGCCCGAGACTCCTTGACCTGCCGGCCCAAGGGGTTCTAAGGTTGCCGGATACTCCCCGCGGCCTTTGCGGGTCTTTTATATATGGCCTGGTTCTTAATCGCTCGGCTCGGCTTCATCGTGGCGGTGTCGGCGTCGGCGTTCATGCTCGCGCCGCTCGGCGCTGATTCTGCGAGCAATGTCGCCTTCGGCGTCAGCCTGGCGCTGGTCGCCGTCGGGTTCGAGTGGCTGTTGCGCCACACCGCGGTCACGGCCATGCTCGGGGCCTTCCTGGGCGGTGCTGTCGGCCTGCTCCTGGCCAAGGGCATCAGCGAAGCGCTGTTCTGGATCGATCACGGCAATCCGCGCGTGGCCTTCCTGCACAGCTTCATCCTGCTGGTGTTCCCGTACATCGGCGCGGTCATGGGCGGCCGCAAGGGGGAGTGGCTCGAGCCCCAGCGGCTAATCGCCTTGTTCAAGGCCACCGGCCCCGAACGGCACTACAAGATTCTCGACACCTCGGTGATCATCGACGGCCGCATTGCCGACCTCTGCGAAACCGGCTTCATCGACGGCGCCATGGTCATTCCCCAGTTCGTGCTGAAAGAGCTGCAGATGGTCGCCGACTCGTCCGACTCGATGAAACGGAACCGCGGCCGCCGTGGTCTCGACATCCTGCAGAAGATTCAGAAGATGTCGGGCGTCGAAGTGGTGATTTCGGACGTGGACTTTCCCGAGGTCAAGGAAGTCGACCTCAAGCTGATCGAACTGGCGCGATCCCTCACGGGCAAGATCGTCACCAACGACTTCAACCTGAACAAGGTCGCTCAGCTCCGCGGGGTCGCCGTACTCAACATCAACGAGCTGGCCAATGCCCTGAAGCCGGTCGTGCTGCCAGGCGAAGTCATGAAGGTCTTCATCCTCAAGGAAGGCAAGGAATACAACCAGGGAGTGGCCTACCTGGACGATGGCACGATGGTGGTGGTCGACAACGCGCGCAAGATGATCAGCAAGACCATCGACATCGTGGTCACCAGCGTGTTGCAGACCACCGCCGGCAAGATGATTTTCGGGCGCTACCTCGAGCCCGGCGGCGCCCAGGCCCCTCGGCCCGCGTTCGCGGCCGGCTCAGGTTCTGCCCAGGCCGTTGCGCCGCCATCGCCGATCGCCGCCAAGGATCACTAGTGTCTCGTCTCAGAAGTCATGTTAACGAACACGGCGGATCGCTTTCTTGATGATATCGGCGGGTTCACGGGTCCAGACAAAGGGCGTCGGGTTGGCGTTCCAGTGGTCGATGAACTTCT